>Ga0163144_10000246_pt1 | contig 126182 bp, 101 predicted proteins | sample OliLak19BULKMAT1_FD_123175 | JGI IMG/M metagenome (GOLD analysis project Ga0163144, IMG submission 123175) | Freshwater microbial mat bacterial communities from Lake Vanda, McMurdo Dry Valleys, Antarctica - Oligotrophic Lake LV.19.BULKMAT1 | ecosystem: Environmental > Aquatic > Freshwater >...
CGGGAAACGCAATGTGTCCGCTCCAGGGATCGCGTGCGACGATGGCCCGTTTGATAAACAGCAGTTCGACTCCGTCGGCGCCGTCGCCAACCACGCGCAGCACCGCCATGACAGCCGCGAGCCGCGAGCCTGCGTACGGTGGCGCGCCCACGGGTGTGAATTCGGTGAGGCGCTGCTGCAGGTGTCCCACCAACGGATGCCGTAATGCCGTCTCCAGCGCGCGGGCAAGAGACGCGTCGTCACCGGACGCCTCGGTCTCCGGCACCTAGCGCGCGGTCATGTGGATGCCGTTCGGACGGGTGCGTCAGTCCGCGACATCGCCTCCGGTGCCCACCCAATCACGAAATCCTCCGGCCATCGATGCGACTTTTTCGTATCCCATCTCTTGCAGCGTCACAGCGGCGAGGGCAGAACGATTGCCGGATGCACAATAGAGAATGAGCGTGGCGTCCCGTGGCACGCGCGCTTCGATGGACGTTTCCAGCACCCCGCGAGAGAGATAGACCGCGTTGGGAATGTGTCCGAGATTCCATTCGTTCGCTTCACGAATATCGAGCAGCATCATTGACTCACCATTGGCGATGCGTTGTTGCACGTCCCGCGCGGTCACTTCGCGAATTTTCGTTTTCGCTTCGGCAATGAGCTGTTGTCCTGATTTGATCGCCATACCTTCTCCGGAACGTGTTGAACCCCATTGGGGTTGGTGAACTGGGACGAACCAAGCCTGATGGGCCGTAAATTCACTGGCGTTGCACCTGTAAAGTTTTCGCCCGGGCATCAAGCACCGCCGTCGCACCGAGTGGCAACGTCCACTGATCTGAAATATGCCCCAGCGGGACGCCCAGCAGGGCGGGCACGTGCAGAGATGCTGCCGTTTCCAGCACCACCTCGCGCAGCGAACGCGCGCCGTCGTCGGCCGACTCCGGGCAATCGGTACAGTGCCCGAACACGATGCCCTTGCAGCCATCAAACGCACCCGACAGCCGCAATTGCATGAGCAGGCGGTCGACGCGATAAATGGATTCGTTGACGTCTTCCAGCACGGCAATGGCGTCTCGAAAATTGATGGCCCAGCCGGTACCGCACAGCGCCGCCACGAGCGCGAGATTCCCACCGGCCAACCGGCCCGTCGCACGCCCCTCGCGCAGCGTCTCGGCGTTCGGTGCGGCACCTGCCGAATCGCCACGCATGGTGACCGCGCGCTGCAGCGACTCGCGCGAAAACGCGGTGAGTTCGGCCCGCGCCACCGGGGCGTGATAACTGATCACGCCCACGCGTTGCCAGGCGGAATGCAGCGCCGTGATATCCGAGTACCCCAACAGTGCTTTGGGTCTTTGGCGCAGTGGCGAAAGATCGAGCAGGCCCAACAACCGCATGGCGCCATACCCGCCGCGCAAGCACCAGATGCCGTCGATATCGGGATCGGCAATGGCCGCATTCAAATCGGTTGCCCGCGATGCATCATCCCCGGCGAAATACCCGGTTCGCTGCAGGACTCCAGGCGCCACCACGGGCTCCCATCCCAGCGATTCCGCGTTCGACATGGCGCGCTCAACATCTTCAGCACCGCGCAGCGGCCCGGATGGGGCGACCAGCGCCACGCGCGCACCTTTGCCAAGGACCGCGGGTTCGATGAGCCCCTTCATACTTTCGTCACGCTTCATGCGCCGCCGGCTTCAAACCAGCGGTCAGCGCCAACGCCCGTTTGATGTACAATGCGCGCAGTGTTCGCGAAATCGGTCCGGGTTCGCCGATGCCGATGGCCTGGCCATCCAACCGCGTCACCGGCAGCACAAACGTGGTGGCGCTTGAGAGAAACACTTCATCGGCCGACTGCGCTTCCAACACCGTAAACGGTCGCTCCTCGAACGCAATGCCCGCCTCTTCCGCGATATCCAGGATCATGTGGCGTGTAATACCCGCAAGAATGGAGTGCGTCAGGGGCCGTGTGATCACCACCGTGTCTTTCACCATGAAGGCGTTGCTCGATCCCCCTTCTGTGATCACGCCGTCTTCATGCATAAACACCTCGAAAACGCCCTGTTCCCGGGCATACTGTTTGGCCAGCACCGGTGCCAGCAACGACGTCGCCTTGATGTCGCGCCGAGCCCAGCGTAAATCGGGCGTGGTGACCACGTGCACACCGTTCGCATTGGGATCGTCCAGCAACCGTTTGGTGCGCGCGTAGGCGAACGCGGTTGGTGTCACATTTACCGGAAACGCGAAATCGCGTTCGGCCGCACCGCGTGTGACCTGCAGGTAGACCAGCCCTTCTGTGACGCCTGTTTGCCGAAGCAGCTCGTACATGATGTCCGCCCACTCCGCGGGCGAGCGTGGGTTGGTGAGGCCAATGGCGGCGCACGATCGATCGAGGCGCGCCAAATGAAAGTGGGCGTCCAGCAGCGCGCCCTGTACCACGGTCGCGACATCGTAGACCCCGTCGCCGAACAACAACCCGCGATCGAAAATCGAGACGTGTGCATCACGTTCCGGCAGGAATTGTCCGTTTAGCCACGCGATCCGTTCGCTCACCACTCGCTCCTCGGAAAAATCAGGGTCGCCCACACCCCTGCAGTTTAGCGCGCGGCGCGGGGACACGGAACGACCCAGGCTTCGCGAGCCGCACGGCCGTGCATGAGGACGGTGCGGCGCAAAATCTTTTGGTGATAAGGTTTGGTGGTCGGGGCAGCAGTGTGTTGGTGTGCTCACCATTCGCGCCGCCACCAGCCTCCTCGCGCAAGCCTCTTCGCTTGACGCGTGCAGTCCGCTTCTCCGCAAGCTGGGCTTTGAAACGCCTTTCACCGCAGTGTCCCACGCCGCCCTCATCGCGTTTGGCGTGGCGGAGTGGACGTCGTCCGCACAGTTGGCCAGTGGCGCGGGAAATCTTCGTCTGTTGGTGGTGCGCCTGGTTGACGATGTCGCGTTTGATGCGCGCGAGCTCACCCGGCGCGTGGGGGCCGCGCTGGTTCGCCACGCGCCAACGCGCCTGTGGTGCGTGGCCTCGCTGGATGCGAGCGGCAATTGGCTGTGCCTGGCGTCGGTCGCCGCCCATCCGGACGGCCCACGCGTGGCTGCGCTGCGGGTCGATCGCCGTCGAATTGTGGACTCGGACGCCGACACGGTGCGTGCCCTTGCGAGTATTCCCGCCGATGACGACCGCTTGGTGCATGCGCGATGGACCGACATTCTCAAGCGGGACGCGTTATCGGCGCGCTTCTATCGCACACTGGAAACATTGGTGCGTGAGCTGGCCGTCACGGCCAAGGGAAGGGCCACCAGTGAAGAACGCAGCGAACTCGCGTTGCTGTGTGCGTCCCGGTTGTTGTTTCTGGCCTTCCTGGAGGCCAAGGGATGGCTGGCAGGTGAACGCGGCTTTCTGCTCACCCATTGTACGAATCAACTGGAGCGCGGCGGACGACTACACGAAAGATTTCTCCGACCGCTGTTCTTTGGGACACTCAACACGCCCTCCGCACAACGCGCCGCGGCGTCGCGAGCGTTTGGCGCGGTGCCATTCCTGAATGGCGGCCTGTTTTCGCCCACCCGTCTCGAGCAGCAACGCCGCACGCTGATCTTCAGCGACGATGCGATCACCGCGATTATCGGCAACCTGCTGGACCGCTTTCGGTTTACGGCCCGTGAAGATTCCTCCACGTGGTCGGAATCTGCCGTCGACCCGGAGATGCTGGGGCGCGCGTTCGAATGCCTGATGGCCACCGACGAACGTCGCAAGTCGGGTTCGTTTTACACACCGCCTTCGCTGGTCATGTTGGCCGTGAACGATGCGCTCGGCGCGGCCATTCCCAATCTGCGCGAGGGACTGGTTACGACCGAACAAGCGGCCCAGTTGGAATCGTTGCGTATTCTCGATCCCGCCTGCGGATCGGGCGCATTTCTCGTGCACATGCTCGAGCGGGTCGCGGCGCTGCTGCAGACGGCCGGCGATGATCGCCCCATTCATATTGTGCGTCGCGAAGTCTTGACGCGTTCCATTTTCGGCGTCGATCGCAACCCGATGGCCGTGTGGTTGTGCGAACTCCGACTTTGGCTCTCGGTGGTCATTGAATGTCCGGAAATCCGACCATCGCGCGTTCCGCCGTTGCCCAATCTGGACCACCACATTCGCGTGGGCGATACACTCAGCGCGGGAAATTTGCAGTTCGCGTCACCGTCCGCGCGGGCACTGACCGTATTGCGCGAGCGCTATGCGCGGGCCACTGGCAATCGGAAACGCACGTTGGCCCTCGCGTTGGACACCGAGGAGCGCACACGCGCCATTGGCGAAGTGTCGCGCATGATTGACACGACCACCAATGCACGGCGCGACCTAATACAGGCGGTCCGACAGCGCGACTTGTTTGGGGAGCGATCGGCGCCAACGCGCGGGGAACGTGCGCGCCTCGTGACGCTTCGCACGACGCTCCGTGAGCAGCGACTGCGCAGCAACCGACTGAAACTGGGAGGCGCACTCCCCTTTCGCTTCGCCGCACATTTTGCCGATGTTGCCGCCACGGGTTTTGACATTGTTATTGGCAACCCGCCGTGGGTGCGCCCACACAACTTGCCGTTGGCCGAACGCGTGCGGTTGCGCAGCGAATACCAGACACTCCGTGAAGCCGCGTGGCGAACGGGCGCGGTTCGCGCGGGCGCGGGGGCCGGGTTCGCCGCCCAGGCCGACCTGGCCGTTGCCTTTGTCGAGCGCAGCACGCAGTTGCTCAAGAGTTCCGGCGTCCTCGCCTTGCTTTTGCCGGCAAAACTCTGGCGGGCGTTGGCGGGGGGGGGTGTGCGGCGATATCTCGCCGAACACACACACCTGCACACGGTGCGCGACTGGAGCGACGCCACCGCACTGTTCGACGCCGCCGTGTATCCCTCGCTGCTGGTCGCCACACGTGGCCGCAGCAACCCAAGCGTGCGCATTTCTGTCGCGCGACATTCCGGTGAACATGTGTTTGATACGGAACCGCATCTTATCTCAATGGCGGGAGACGCCGGCGCGCCGTGGGTGCTGCTGCCGCCGCCAGTGCGCGAGGCCTTTGAGCAACTGCGACGCGCCGGCCCTGCCTTGGGCGACTCCGGCCTTGGGCGCCCACTCCTGGGCGTAAAGTGCGGGTTGAATGCCGCGTTTCTCGTACATGCCACCGAACACGACGATGACACGGCCACCATTCACGACGACGGGCGCACACATCTGATTGAACGCGTGTTGCTGCGCCCCGCATTACGCGGTGACGCCATTGCCCGGGCGGGCGTGCGCGGACGCACGGGCTCGTCGCCGGAACTTCGCATCTTGTGGACCCACGCGGCCGACGGCGCCCCATTACGCACGCTCCCACCACGCACGGGCCGTTGGTTTGCGCGCTACCGATCACAACTGGAGTTGCGCCGCGACGCACGCGCTCGGCACCCATGGTGGACGTTGTTTCGAACAGAGGCTGCGCGATGTGAATCCACGCGATTGGTCTGGGCCGATCTTGGTCGGTCGTTGCGCACCACCATTCTGCCGCCCGGCGACCCCACAGTCCCGCTGAACACGTGTTATGTGTTGCGGACCGCCTCGTTCGACGACGCGTGTGCCCTCAACACATTGCTGACATCGCCGGTGGCAGCCGCGTGGCTGGATGCCATTGCCGAACCAGCGCGTGGAGGCTGGCGCCGGTTTCTTGGTTGGACCGTTGCAGCACTGCCCGTTCCCGGCAACTGGGAGACGGCCCGCGCGCCACTGGCGGCGTTCTGGAAACAGCAACAATCGGGCACACCGCCTACGCCTGAACAGCACTGCGCGGTGGTCGCGGCCACCTACGGCATTCCCCTGCACGCGCTGCTCCCCCTCCTCAATTGGCATTCGCGATGACTCGCACCAATATGTCCGTTCGCAACTGGCGCCGCGCCAGCCTGCCCGAAGTGTGTCAGCGCATCGGCGCCGTGGCCATGCAGGCCGAGACAAATGCGTTGCGAAGCAGCGACGCCGGCGCAACTGACGTCAGACTTGGCACGATCACGTTGCGTCCCCATCAAATTGATGCGGTGCAACGCTTGCGACTGAGTATTCACGCCCGTGGTGGCGCCCTCCTGGCCGATTCCGTCGGCCTGGGCAAGACCTACGTGGCCCTCGCCGTCGCGCGAGCCTACGCTGACGTGCACATACTGGCGCCCGCCACGCTCGTGCCCATGTGGCGAACCGCCATGGCCGCCGCACACGCACATCACGCGACGGTGCAATCGCTACACAAATTCTCGCGGCGGCAATGTGACGAAGTGTCATCGCTCGCACCTGCTGAACAACGGGCCTTGGTCATGGTCGATGAAGCACACTACCTCAGAACCCGAGCCACCGTGCGGTATGGAAACGTGGCGCGTTTTTGCGCCAATCGCGATGTCCTGCTCATCAGCGCGACGCCGCTCCACAACAAGCCGCGCGAGCTTCGGAACCTGCTGGCACTATTTCTGGGCGAACGCGCCGATGCCTTGGATGCGGAGGTACTCGCGGGGTGTGTGGTGCGACGCTCCGGCACCAGCGTTTCGCTCAGGCTTCCCGAGGTCGAAACCCACGCGCCGCTCTCGCTCCCGGAGAACCCCGCCGTCCTGGAGTGCATTCTGACCGTGGCGACGCCACTTCCGCCGCAGGACGGCGGTACAGCCAGCGCACTCGTTCGACTGGGACTCCTGAGAGCGTGGTGTTCCAGCGATGCAGCATTGACGGAGGCTATTCGTCGCCGGCAGTTGCGCGGAGAAGCCTTGCTGCACTCGCTCTCGCACGGGCGGTATCCCACACAACGCGAGTTACAATCCTGGATTGTCGGCACTGATTCCGTGCAACTTGGTTTTCCCGACCTGCTGGTGCAGACCGCCTCTACCGAATGTGCAGAGTTGCTCAAGACGCTGCTGGCGCATCTCGACTCACTACAGGTATTGCTGGAGCACCACACGCGGAGTGCGCGCGCTGACGCGGTTCGACTTGCGTATTTGCGCCAATTGTTGCGTGACGCACCGAACACCACACCGCTGCATGTGCGAAATACACAAAACGCGGCACCGTCCTCGCGACCACCAATGGTCGCGTTCTCACAATTCGCCAGCACCGTGCGCGCACTGCACCGGGCCCTTGGCGACATTGCGGGTATCGCATCACTGACATCACATGGTGGGCGCATTGCAAGCGGAAAGATTTCGCGAGATGACCTCATCGCACAATTTGCCCCGCGCGCTCATGGGCGCCCGCCACCACCCGCACGCGAGCACATCCAACTGCTTATCACCACCGACCTGTTGGCCGAGGGGGTAAATCTGCAGGATGCCGACACGGTCATTCACCTGGATTTGCCGTGGACGGACGCGCTTCAGAAACAGCGCGTCGGGCGTCTGGTTCGCATGGGTTCCGAACAGGCGGTCGTTCACGTGCACACGTTTGCCCCGCCCATGGGTACCGAACAGGCGCTTCGCATCACAGCAGCGCTTGAGCGGAAGGCCGGGCTTCATCGGGAATTCATCGGCGAGGACACGCGCCCTGCATGGGTACTCAACCCGGCGCGGTCGAGTGCGGCCGACGAAGCCACACAGCTCCGTGAAATGCTGCAAACGTGGGCCACGCTGTCACCGCGCATTGCGTCGCAATCCGCTACCGGGTGCGACACGGAATGGAGTGAGTCGCAGCACGCCGCCATGCCGATTGCGATTGCACCAGGATACTTCACCGGCTTTGTCGCAGCCGTCGCTGCGGGGACACGCGTTTCCGTGGTCGCGAGTACTCTTGAGAATCCTGCAACCGCCGCATCTGATGGACATACAATTCTGCAAGCCGTGCGTGCGGTCAACCAGCGTCGCCTGGCCCCAACACAGTTGCGCGACTTCCACTTCTCGGATCAATTGCTGGAATCCCGCTTGGCCGGTGCCCTCGTGCAACTGCACGAATGGAATGACGAACGGACGGTTCGCGCCATTGGCGGCGAGTCGTCACGGGCCCTTGCGCCGTTGCAGCAACGGGCACTGCAACAACTGGCTGCCGGCGTAGCCTCCATTCCCGCCACCACACGACGCGCTATTCGCGCTGCCTTTTCACACGCCGAGCGTCAAATTTTGAACACACGGGGCGCCGGAGCTGCAACGGCCTTGCGTGCGTGGCTGGAGATCGCTACCACATTGCCACTGGCAGAATGGCTGGCAAATATCCCGGTCGTGAGCGCGGCTCGCACGCAATTGCAGCCGGACGCCCGCCAGCCTGGGGCCCCGCCACTACGCATCATCGCGCTCGTGCTGCTGGCAACGGTGGCGGACACCAATCCGCTGGCGCAGCCGCTAGAATGAGACATGAAGCAACTCGCACTCCTCTTCGATCTCGACGGCACGCTCATCGATTCCATCTCATTGCTCATCCAGAGCATGGAATTTGCATTCAGCAACCGGTCGCATCGACCCACGGTGGACTATTGGACCGCAGGGATTGGCAAACCGCTCCGCGTGCAGATTGCCGAATGGGCGGCCGATGGCGACGATGCGGAACGGCTCATTGATCGGTATCGCGAATATCAGTCGCAGCATCTTGAAGCGTTGACCACGGTCTACCCCGACGTGCCGGAAGTGTTGGAATGGATCCGGCAGCGCGGGCACCGACTTGCGCTGGTGACCAGCAAGGGTCGCGGGATGACCGAGCGATCGTTGGCGCACACAGGGCTCGCGGCACTCTTTGACGTCACAGTCACCGTCGAGTCAACCGAGCGCCATAAGCCGCTGCCAGACCCCGTCTGGCATGCCGTGGATGCGCTGCAAATGCCCCGGGAACACGCATTGTTCGTGGGCGACTCCACCCACGACATGTTCGCCGGGAAAGCCGCGGGTGTGCTCACGGCTGCGGCCACGTGGGGGCCCTTTTCCAGCGCGGAGCTCACGACGGCGGCCCCATCGTTCTGGCTGGCGAACATGCGTGAGCTGCAACCGCTGGTCGAACGGCTGGAGCAAGAGGCGACGTAGCCGGTCACTCGGCACATGTCACCAGGGCGGCCAGCTGAACCTTCGGGCCCGAACCGCCGTATGGCCGATTCAAACCCTCACGCGCTCCCCGCCGTCTCATCTGGTGACTGCAACGGAGCAATGCTCACTCGGCCAGTGACCGGACCATCCTTCGACAAGCCCGCGGAACGCACTTTCGTGCCCCCCAGCACTTCCCACGCGCAGCCCGCCCATGTGATGGTGCCTGGTGTTGAGGTCGATCGGCAGCCCGCCGCCACCGCAAGCGGGACGGACCCCTGGCGTGCCGACGCGTTGGACGCGGCCCGCGGCAATCGCGAAGCGTTCGAACGGCTGTACCGCGCCCACATGCAGCGGGTGTTCTCCATTTGCCTGCGGATGGTCAGCGACCGCACCAAGGCCGAGGAATTAACGCAGGACGTATTTGTGCGCGTCTGGCAGAAGCTGCCCACGTTTCGCGGCGATGCGCAAGTTTCAACCTGGCTGCATCGAGTGGCCGTCAACGTGGTCCTGACCAGCCGCAAAGCAGACGGCGCCGGAAAAAATCAGGCCGTCAACGATGATGGCGCGATCGAGATGACGCCCGCCCGAGCCGCAATGGTCGGGGAGCGGCTCGATTTGGAGGGTGCGATAGCCGGACTTCCACGGGGTGCGCGCCAGATCTTCGTGTTGCACGATGTGGAAGGATTCACCCACGAAGAAATAGGCGCGCAACTCGGCATTACGCCGGGGGGTAGCAAGGCGCAACTGCACCGGGCGCGCATGCTGCTGCGCCAGTCTCTTTCGCGTTAACACGTCAGCACTCAGACCATGTCGCCATACACATCACCCATCACCTGCGAACAGTTCGAGGCCAACGTCTCGGACTATATTGACGGCGCGCTTTCGGCCGGTGATCGCGCATTGATGGAGATGCACCAGTCGCACTGTGCGGGGTGCAGCGCGTTGCTGGCCGAGGTGCGAGCCATTGTCGCCGATGCTGCGCAGTTGCCGCAACTCAGCCCGACACGCGACTTGTGGACGGGCATTGCCGATCAATTGGACACGCCGGTGGTTTCGATTGGCACCACGGACGCACCCGCCGTGCGACAACACCGTACCGTGTCCTTCCGTATGTTTGTTGCGGCGGCGGTGTTGATTGTCGCCGCGAGCTCCGGCGCAACCTATTGGCTCACGCGCGTGAATCCCGTCGGGCAAGCAGCCGCCCCAGTGGCATCGGTTCCAACAACGCCGTTTGCGCAAGATGCGGCCACCCCAGACACCGTCACGCAACCGACTGCTGTGGCGACCACTGGCGGCCGGACAGCAAATATTCCAAACGCCGCCCTGACAGCCGCGCCATCGGCCGTCGTCGCGACTGGCGCGACTGCCCCCACCGCAACCAGGCAGGCATTCGCGCAAACGTCCCCTGCGAGTACGCGTCAGCGGTTTACGTCCAACAACAGCCCGGTGGAACTTGTCTACGAACGCGAAATTTCCGCCATGCGCCGCATGGTCGACGAACGTCTCGGCGACCTCGACTCGTCTACCGTGGTCGAAATTGAACGCAACCTTCGCATTATCGACAAGGCCATCAGCGACAGTCGCCGTGCGTTGCAGAACGATCCGCGCAGTCGGTTTCTCTCGACGCAGCTCGACCGGGCGCTGGAAACCAAACTGAGCGTGCTCCGCCGCATTGCGCTGCTCTGACGTTCCCGATGCCTGGCCCGACTATTCGCCGATGACTTGCCCGATGCCCGTAGCTCCTGCCACCCAGTCGTTACCCTCCATGTATTCGCGCATTCGTGCGGCGGTTTCGTTCATCACCGCGCTGCTCGCGGTCGGTGCGGTGAACACGTTGGCGGCGCAGAATCGTGCACGCGACTCGCGCAACGATAACCGCCTGGTTCGGTTGGACACCACGGTCGCCGTAGAACCTGGCACCATTCTCGATGTCACCGCCGGGACCGGAGTGATCACGGTCCGCGGTTGGGACCGCGCCGAAGTGCAGGTACGCGCCCGAAGTGATGCCGGCGAGTTTCAGTTTGGCAAGTCCGCGCGGGCCGTGCGTGTTGAGGCACTCCGCACCACGCGAAGTCGTCTGGGCGACGTCACGATTGAGGTGCGTGTGCCGCTCAACACCCGGGTGGTGGTGGCGAACTCCTCCGGCGATGTGCAGGTGCTGGATGTCCGAGGTGAAGTGGATGCAAACCTTTTGAACGGGGACGTGATCATACGAGGGGCGTCGGGGCGCACCGCGGTCACCAACGTGACCGGCGAAATCACGATCAGCGATATTGACGGCCCAATCAAGGTGCAGTCGCTCACCGGCAATATCACGGTGACGGACATCCGCGGCGATGTCGATGTGTCGTCCAGTACGGGCGAAGTATCGCTGAGCGGCATACAGGCCAACCAGATAAAGGCGGAAGTCGTGCAAGGCGAAATTTCGTTCGATGGCACGTTGAGTGCGTCCGGGCGCTACGAGTTCGGCACTCACTCGGGCGACGTGCACTTGTTCCTTCCGCAACACGCGGCCGGTACGCTCATCATGCAATCGTTTAGTGGAAACCTGCATTCCACGCTGCCACTGGTTGTACAACCCGATTCGGTTTCAGGACGTCCGCTGCCAGCCGTCGTCCGGCAGCTGACCTCACGTAGCATGGCACTTAATCAACCGCGCCGCCTGCAGTTCGGCGGTGGAGGCAGCGCGGTCGTTACCGTCACCACGTTCAACGGTGATGTTCACATCAATCGCGGTCCTCGCCGCGTGCCGAAGGAGCAATAATCGTGCATTCCATGACAGCCGGGTACGCGCGCAAGATGCGCCACATGGCGACGGCAGCTACACTGACCGTTGCTGCGAGCGCGCAGGCACTCCACGCGCAGTCGCGCGACGATGCGTTCAGTTGGTCGGGCACGGTGGCGACCGGCCGCACCGTCATGATCAAGAACGTCAACGGCCCCATTCGCGTGGAGCGCAGCACCAGCAACCGCGTTGAGGTCACCGCCGAGAAACGCTGGCGTCGCGGGAATCCTGACGATGTCCGCATCGAACAGCCGCGTATGGGCAGTGGGGATGTGCTCATTTGTGCGCTCTTCACGCCCGAATCCACGTGCGATGAGATGGGCATTCACACCCCTCGCAGCCGCAGCTACAACAATCGCAACGACGTCTCGGTGCACTTTGTCGTGCGCGTCCCCGATGGAATTCGTGTTGATGTCGCGACGGTCAACGGCGCGCTCGATGTGAGTGGCGTCTCGGCCGGGGTCACGGCCAATACCGTGAACGGCACCATTGACGCGCGCAGCACCGGCGGGCCGGTCCGGGCCCATACCGTGAACGGCAGTCTCAACATCTCCATGGGATCGTTCAGCGCTGCCGACGATCTTGAGTATGAAACGGTGAACGGTTCCGTCACCCTGGAACTGCCGACCGATTTCGGCGGACAGCTTGAACTCTCGACCGTGAACGGCCGGGTCAGCACGGACTTCCCAATTACGATTACCGGCACCTTGTCACCGCGCCGGTTACGCGGCTCGATTGGCAATGGTGGCGCGCGCATTCGCGCCAGCACGGTGAATGGCAGCGTGACCTTGCGCCGCAGCAACTAGTGCCTGGCTACGCGGTTGCGAGATCCTCAATCGCGTGGGCCAGCGCCAGATCCTTCTCCGAAATGCCGCCCGCGTCGTGTGTGCTCAACATGAAATTCACTTTCGTATACCGAATGTCGATGTCGGGATGGTGGGCTTGTTTTTCCGCCACAACACTGACGCGACGAATGAATTCAATGGCGGCCGGAAACGTCGCGAAGTGGTAGCTCTTCACGAGTGACTCACTTTTTCGCGCCCAGCCCGGCAGGCCACCCAGACTGCGTTGGATTTCGATGTCGGAGAGTTGCGTCATAGGCTCCACAATACGAGGCGGCGTCACTTCTTGCCACCTCCCGGCATCACATGCCCCAACATATCGTGCCCGGCCGCGGGGGGCGGTGCCGAGTCGGGCTGCACGGGCGCTGCTGCCGCCACCTCCGGCACATCGGACAAATGCTCCTGCACAATCATCCACCGTCCTTCCTGGCGGCGCCACAGCGCGGTCCACGCCCCAGACACGGTGTGTCGTCGCCCAAGTGGCGTCGTGTGCGGTATGGCGTAGCTGAAGGTCATGACTGCCGCGTTTCGTGTGATCACGTCCACATACACCGACCCGAGCTGAAACGTCGGGCCCTGCATGTTCTGGCCAACGCGCTGCCAGAAACTCACGATTTCGGCTTGCAGCTCGGGCTTGGTCGCCGTGATGTGACCGGCGGCCGCCGATATCACGCGACCGCTGTCAGGGTACAGTGCGACCAGTCGCTTGATAGCGGCGGGCTTTGAGAAATCGTACGCGGCGGCCACAAGCACCTGCAGGGAATCGGATATTTCCCGACGCGCTTCGGCAGAAAGCTGTTCGGGGTTGCTACACGCCGAGCTGCCGACAACTGAAGCGGTCGCCACCATTCCCACGGTACTCGCCAACCAACGGGAAGTCTTGGAACGGCTCGAACGCGGAGTCAGCATGTCCAGGAGACGAGGGAGAATGTCTGGCAAAAGTGCCATGGTGGAAACCGGTAACGTTCACTGCAAAACTCGCGCGTGAAATTGGGGTGTGGGTGATTCCGGCGCCCCCATCGTGCTGTCGACTCGCCGACTGACGAAACCGGAAGCCCAGTACGTTGCGCCGAGATGTCCACACGAGGGGACGGCGGTTTGTCCTGTTTCCCGGACGCCTGAACCCTACTCCAGCCAACCGAAGCTATAGCAGACCGCCGCCATAGCGTGGCGCACCAATTGCAGTAACTTAGTATTGCCGCGTAGCCGCCTTTCTGGCAGCGAACACGCCAACCCGACCAAACCTCGGTTTCGACCAGGAGAAAGACATGCGAAAGTTCGCTGCGGTGGCTGCAGGATCCGTGCTGGGTGTCGCGGTGGCGATGGGTGGGTACGCGGCCTTCCGCGTGCCGAAAGAAGCCATGACGGCCGATCTTGAGCGCGACCTCAATCTCGCCGCCACGGTGCAGGGGCCGAGAACCGGCGTGGTGTCCGCAATCGAACAGGGGCGGAATGGTGCGCCAAGTGGCGAAGCGCTCGGCAAGCGCATGGTCGTGCCAACGAAAAGGCGTGCTCCCATTGCAGCGCCTTCGCCTACGGTGATGGAGACGCCCGCCGCCACCGTTTCCGACGAAGCGCCACAGCCAGCCCCAACTCCTGCTGCTGTTGAGCCCGTCGCAGTTGCGGCTAGCGAACCACAGCCAGTCCAGGAAACAGCGCCGTCCGAAGGAGAGAGCACGGTGATGGCCCCAGCCAGCGGCCCTTCAGCTGGCACCGGGGTGGATGGTGAAGTTGGCCGTGGCAGCGGTAATATGCGTCGGGGGGGCATCATTGGGGCCGTTGCCGGTGCAATCATCCGCGGAGCGTCGGTCGGTCACGATCGGTGCGAACCGCGAGGAACTCGCGGGCCGGGTGGCATGGGCGGCACCACCCTTGGCGACATTGGCGGAATCATTCTGAGTGGCCGTGGTCGACCCTCGGGCTCAATTCCAGGTGGTGCGATGCCTGGTGGACGCCGCTGGTAGGCGCCTGAAACAGAACTGATGCAATAAGTCCGCTGCGAGTGCAGCGGACTTTTTTGTGTGCCTCACGCCGTCTTCAGCACATGTCGAGGCGTCGTACGCGCAATTGCTGTCTTGCGCGGCGTCCACCACGGCGCCTTGCCGTTGTCCCACATCGCATTGAGCTGCTGATACTCGCGATAGGTGTCCATCGCGAAGAAAAATCCGTCGTGCCGGTATGCCATCAGCTCACCTTCTGCGGCGAGCCGTTCAAGCGGTTCGCGCTCGAGCACACACGATTCGTCAATACTGAGGTAGTCAAACACTTCAGGTTCAAAAATGAAGTACCCGGCATTCACCCAGCCTTCGAGCGCAGGCTTCTCAGCGAATGCGTCAACCTTGCCATCGCCATTCACATCCATCACCCCAAACCGCGAGGTCGGTCGCACGGTCATCACGGTGGCCAACTTGCCATGGGCTTCATGAAAACGCAGCGCAGCACCGAGGTCCAGGTCGGTCAAGCCATCGCCGTACGTTACCAGAAACCGCTCGCGACCAATGTATTTCTTCACGCGCGCAACACGCCCACCGGTCATGGTGGTGGCGCCGGTGTCGGAAAGTGTCACGCGAAAGTCCTGCTCTTCGTGCGCAGCGTGATACGAAATGGCACTGAGTCGGCCCAGTGACATGGTGAAATCGGCGTTCATGGCTTCGTAGTTCAGGAAATAGTCTTTGATCATCTGTCCCTTGTAGCCCAGACAGAGCACAAAATCCCGAACATCGAAATGGGCGTAGTACTTGAGAATGTGCCAGAGAATGGGGCGCCCCCCAATGTCGACCATGGGCTTGGGACGGTACTCGGTTTCTTCGCGCATACGCGTGCCAAGTCCGCCGCAGAGAATGATTGCTTTCATGATGGGTTGGTTGGTGACACTACAGCAGGTTGACCAGCGTGCGCACGCGGTGTGCATGCGTATGTGCGTCCATGGCGTGTGCGTGGGCGCGATGCACCATCGCGACGCGCTCGCCTTCATCGGTCGCCCGCCGCAGCGCCTCGGGCAAATCCATGAGATCTTTCCGAACAGGGATGTAGTGTTCGTTGGGCACGAGCACTCCGGCATACGCACCTTCCATCAGCACCTGACACGTTCGCGTGCCAATGGGTTCGAAGTGGCGAGAGGAGATGGTTTTGCCGGAAGGGACACCGCTTCTGTCGGTGAAAAAACGCGCCTCCACCTCGTCGAACTGCGCCTGGGGATTGGCCGCGCACCACTGCTTCGCGTCGGTCAGCAAACCACCGCGACGATGCAGGTAGTAGCTGCCCGACTCGGCACCAATGACCGCGCGTGTGTTGCCGAGGAACGCGGCCCAGCTTTCACGCGGGAGATTCTGCAGACGAATGTCCGTCTTCAAATCCAGCAACGGCGCAATTTCCTGCGTTGCGAGAATCATCATCGTGCGCTCAAGGTCGCCAACCCACGCGGGATACACCGCCCCGATAAATCCGACGTCAGTATTCCGAACGTTGCCCACTGGCGCGTGATAGTCGTCAGGATTGAGCGCGTGCGGTAACGAAATGACCCGCGATTCAGTGAGCTCTTCGTAGAAATACTGCGCTGCATCCAAAGGCAACTGCGAGCACACAATATCGGCCTTGGTCCCACGCAGAAACGCAATCTTCTCGGCCATGAGGTCGTACTCGTTTCCGATAAAGGAAACCAACGCACCACGGCGTTTGAGCAGCAGTTCGGTCCAGCGCGCGATGTCGGTGACGTCGTCACCCAGCGCGATGTGCGAAACGACGATGAGGTCGAAGCTGTCGAGCTGTGTCACCGCCGCGATCACTTCGTGCGGCCGGTTGATATCACAATACGTGACGTCAAGCAACGGCGATTGCAGAAATGCGTTCCGCCAGTCAATCACGTACGACAACGGTGCCCAGTAGTTGGGCGCGCTGCCCAGCGGCGACCACTCGAGATACAGGGTACGCAGTGTCTTGTTGCGCTGACCTATGTGTATCATCGACGTGTTTTGTCAGTCCGCGTGTGAAATGTGTAACGGTCTTGTCCCATGGGTAGCCTTGAAATTCGACGTCAAGCCGCCGAAACGGCGGGTATCATCGCAACCAGCTCTGCGCGTACTTGCGCAAATCCAGCGTTACCGGGATCGGCGTCCAGCAGCTCGTCAATCGCAACCAGTGCGTGGTCTGGCTGACCGCGGCCCATGGCCAGTTGCAGTCGCTCAATTTGTGCGCGCATCCACCCCTGACCCGCGGGAGTGGTGGTGGCCATGCGGCGTCGCGCGTTCGATGTGTCCTGCAACGCGTCAGCGAAGAACTTCGCGTAGTCCCTGGCTTTTATCTGCCAGGTCCAGGCAGGAAGTACCGACCGACTCGCGGCCTGCCCCAGGCGCACACACAGGTCAGGATTGTCGCGCAGCCGTGTAATCGCGTCGATAAACGCCGAGGCCTCTCGTGGAACGATCAGGGCTTCGATGCCATCGCACAGGTATTCCGGCACTGTGCCGTTGTCCGTCGTGACAATCGCGCAACCGGTGGCGGCTGCTTCGATGAGCGAATTGTTACTCCCCTCGCTCAGCGACGCGCACACATACACATCGATGTCCCGATACCACTGGGCCATTTCCTGCAGGCTCAGGTTGCGGTCGGCATAGCCGCAGAATACGAGCGCAACACCCGGTATTTCACTCAGCGGTTTGATGAATTCGTCAAATCCTTTCACGCCCGTTTTGCGATTGCCGGCCCACCCAACGCGCAGCGTGCTGCCCGGCGTGATACACCGGGGTTGTGGTGTGAACATTGTGCCGTCAATGCCATGTGTGACATAGGCAAGATTGGGGACGGCCGGAGCCACTTCGTCAAACAACCGCTTCGAAACGACGTGCGTGCGCTGAAAATACGCACGGAGATACGCACCGAGTTGTTCGGGGGTGTGCGCGTGCCACGAAACATGTGAGCGCAGCGCCGTGACGTATTTCCACGGTTGTGTTATGCGGTCGGTGGCCACCAGACCAAATTCCAGCGGATAGATCAGGTCGTAGTCGTCTTCGTCGAAGTGCTGCGTGTGGTACAGCACGGTGATGTCAAAATCATCGGCCAGCAACTCCTGCAAATAGCGGGCGTGCCGTTCGAAAATCCAATTCGGTACGTCGGCAATGGCCAGAATGCGCGGACGCCGCCTGGGCGCCTTCGTTGGAAAAATGTCGATACGGTCTGTCTTGAGTTCGACGGCGGAGGCGTTTGACGACCGTTCGGCGGCCTGTCGCATCCATTCCTCCAGCACGAGCAATACCCACACCGGTCCACTGCGACCTTGTGCGAGCAAATCGCGGGCCGGTGAAGTGTCGAGCAGCGAGCGCAGGTGGGAATTCCGGCCCAGCAATCGCTCTTCGACCAGGCTTCGCGCGTCACCATCGGCCGCAAACCAACGGGCAAGCGGTACCGCAAACCCCTGCTTTTTGCGATGCAAGAAGCGATCCGGGAACCAACGCGACAGCAACTTCTTGAGCAGATGTTTCCCAGTCAGCTCGCCGAACGGATCGACACCGACGTTGACGCGTTCCGGCATCTGCGTCAGCAGTTTCCAGACCTCGACATCGATGAGCGGCGTGCGCGTTTCCAACCCGTACGCCATGCTGGCAATATCGACCTTGGTCAGAATGTCGTTTGGCAGGTACGTCATTGCGTCCATGTACTGCACGCGTTGCACCACGCCCAAATCGCGCGCCTCACTCCACGCCTGCTCGAACGATTCAATGGGCAACATCGTGCGACCGCGTTGCGCACCGGCCCAAAGGCGCTGGCGCGTATGCGGATCGCAATACTGAATGAACTGTTGCCAGCTGCCAACGGAGGGACGGCTTAAGTGCGGCTCACCGCTCTGGGACACCCATTTGAGCCACGCCATGTGCGAGTGGTAACCCGCCATGCCTTCGTCGCCACCATCCCCCGTCAACACCGTTTTCACTTCCTGCGCGGCAACGCGCGCAACGGCCATGGTCGCCACGGCCGAACTGTCACCAAACGGCTCGCCATAGTGGCGGACGAGATCGGGGAGTGAAGCCAGTGCATCCACTTCGATCATTTCGCACCGATGATGGCTGCCAAGTGTTGCGGCAGCTTCTGCGGCCCAGGCCGATTCATCGTGCGCCGGGTCGTGAAACCCAATGCTGAACGTGCGTATCTGCTGCGTCGACAGCGTGGACGCGAGCGCCACCACCGCCGTGGAGTCCAGTCCGCCAGACAGGAACGCACCAACTGGAACGTCGGAGACCAGGTGCGCGCGAACCGAATCGGTCAACGTCGCATCCAACGCCTCCAGCCATTCGTGGTCGGTGCGATGCGCATCCGTGTTGAACTCAGGACGCCAGTACCGTGAGGGCCCATGCACGCGACCGTCATAGTCCACACGCATGACATGGCCGGGCGGCAACTTGCGCGCTTGTTTGTACACCGTGCGCGGGGCCGGGATGTACTGCAGCGCGAGGTATTCATCAATCGCGCGAATATCCAGGTCCAGCTTGGTATCGCTCAGCACATGAAACGCCTGCAGTTCGGACGCGAACACAAACCATCCGTCCTGTTCGAGATACACGAGCGGCTTGATGCCGAACTGATCTCGCGCGAGGAACAAGCGCTGGCGCCGCGTATCATTGATGGCAAATGCGAACATGCCGCGAAGCTGGCGCACGCAGTCGTCACCCCATTCCTCGTAGGCGTGCACAATAACTTCGGTGTCCGAATGCGTGCGAAACCGGTGTCCGCGATTCTCGAGAGTGACCCGGAGCTCCTGATAGTTGTAGATCTCGCCGTTAAAGGTGATCCACACGCTGCCGTCTTCGTTCGAGAGGGGCTGGGCGCCGGCCTCAAGGTCAATAATCGACAGGCGCCGGTGAGCGATGGCGACAGGACCGTACACGTGCACGCCCTCCCCGTCCGGCCCGCGATGCCGCTGCGCACCCGCGAGAGCAAGTGCGCCAGCGCGCAGCCGATCACCCGGAAAAGGGGCGAGAATTCCAGCGATACCGCACATGGATGGAGTAGTATCTGCGTGTCAGGGTGTGCCAACGGCATGTATTGCAGGGCTCGGCAATTCGCACGCCCCCGCCTCGTATAAAGCAGGAATGGTGCCATGGTCAACTTGTTGATTTTAAAAGACTTACATTGATTGTACTCAGTCACGCAGAGGCTGTATCGGCAATGTGCTAGGCAATTCTTGCCGCAACACCGGTTGAAAGAAGAGGATCGGACCTGCCTATCCACCGGGCAGAATGTGCCGGTGGCGTGACGGCAGCGCTTGCCTCTGTTTCACTTAAGTCATTACCAATAAACACCTTACGAGTTAGGAACGGGATTTGCTTTACATCGGCGTGTCAGTTCACGTCCACACGCCTCATTCCCGGTTATGCGATTCCTGACTGTTCTGGGCGCTCGACCACAATTCGTTAAAGCTGCACCGCTGAGCGCTGCCTTAAGGAAGCGCGGGCACGAGACTATCGTGCACACCGGTCAGCACTATGACGCGGGCATGTCGGACGTGTTCTTCTCCGAACTCGGAATTCCGCACCCCGACCACAACCTCGGCATCGGCAGCGGGCCACAAGGCGCCCAGACGGGCCTAATGCTGGCAGCGATTGAACAGGTGTTGATGGCCGAACGCCCAGATGTCGTCGTGGTCCTGGGCGACACGAACAGCACCTTGGCCGGCGCACTCGCAGCCGCCAAGCTGCACATCCCCGTAGCGCACGTTGAAGCCGGACTGAGAAGCTTCAACCGCAGTATGCCGGAAGAGACCAACCGCGTCATGACCGATCACCTCAGTCAGTGGCTGTTTGCCCCTTCCATTGTATCTGAGCGCCAACTGGCCTCCGAAGGCCTGACGCGCGGCGTGCATGTGGTGGGCGACATCATGCTCGACGCGGTCAACCAACAGCGACCACGCGCAGAACGAGATTCCCGCATGCCGCACTCGCTGGGAGTGAAGACCGGCGAATATGTGCTCGCCACGATTCATCGCGCAGAGAATACCAATGACGCCGAGCGGCTTTCGTCAATTCTGATGGCGCTTGAGTCACTCGATCGAACGATCGTGCTGCCCTTGCATCCTCGCACCCGCGATAAGCTCGCGTCGTTCGGACTGACCATACCGCGCAGGATCCAGGCAATCGATCCTGTCGGATACCTCGACATGCTCGCATTGCTTGGATCGGCCGCCTGCATGGTGACCGATTCCGGCGGAGTACAAAAGGAAGCGTATTACGTGGGTGTTCCGTGCGTCACGCTGCGTGACGAAACCGAATGGGTGGAAACAATTGAAGCGGGATGGAACGAACTGTGTGCGCCAACAGCGCTGGCATTGCAGACGGCCGTCGCGCGCATGACGTCACCAAGACCGAAACAAATTCCGCTGTACGGTACGGGCAACACGGCCGAACAGATCGCCGAACTCCTCGCGGCCGCCTGAGGAACTGATCTATGTGCGGAATCAGCGGCGTGATGAGTCTTGATGGACGCCCGGTGTCGGCGTTAGCCGAGCGGTTGGACTGTATGAACAAGTTGCAGGCGCATCGTGGTCCGGACGGCGAAGGACGATGGATTCATCCGTTCGCGATTGTGGGACTGGGCCATCGTCGGCTGAGCATCATCGATGTGGCAATGGGTGCACAACCCATGCGCGATGTTTCGAGTGGGTGCATCATCTCGTACAACGGCGAGGTATACAACTACCGCGAGTTGCGCGACGAGATTGGTGCGCACGAGTTCCGCACCAGTTCTGATACGGAAGTTATTCTGCGGGCGTGGCTGCGCTGGGGCCCGTCGTGCGTCGAACGGCTACGTGGCATGTTTGCGTTCACGATTTGGGATCCGCGCGAAGGCGTGCTGTTCAGCGCCCGCGACCGGTTCGGTGTGAAGCCGTATTACTACACGGAGCGCGACGGGCTCTTTCACTTCGCGAGCGAGGCGAAAGCCCTGTTGCCCTTTCTGCCCGCCGTCGAAACGAATGTAGATGGGCTCCGCGACTATCTCGCCTTTCAATTGTGCCTGGCCGGAAAAACGATGTTCAGCGGCGTGCATGAACTGCCCGCCGGCCATACGCTCACTGTCAAGAACGGGAAGATCAAGATCGAGCGCTACTGGGAGGTCTTTTTTGATCTCGACTTCTCGCACACGCCTCGGTGGTTTGAAGAGCGCACGCGTGAGTTGCTGGATGAGTCAGTGCGATTGCATTTACGTGCCGATGTGCCAGTTGGCGCATACATCAGCGGCGGCATTGATTCCGGTCTCATTGCCACGCTGGCCTCGCAACAGCAGTCTGACCTGGTTGGATTTACCGGGACATTCGCGCTCGGCGCGGAATACGACGAAACGCGGTATGCCAACGACATCGCCACGCAGTCCGGCGTTCCGCTGCACACGCGCTCCATTACGGTAGACGACTTCATTCGCGACATTGGCACCGTCATGCATCACCTGGACTATCCGGTGGCAGGACCTGGTTCGTTTTCGCAATACGAGGTGTCCGGCCTGGCAGCGTCGCACCGCAAGGTGGTACTGGGCGGGCAAGGCGGCGACGAGATTTTTGGCGGATACACGCGTTATCTCATTGCCTACTTCGAACAGTGCATCAAGGCGGCAATTGACGGCACGTCGCAAAACGGGAATTTCGTGGTCAACTACGAGAGTATCATCCCGAACTTGTCGTCGCTGCGTAATTACAAGCCGTTGCTGCAGGAGTTCTGGCGCGATGGCCTGTTCGCACCGATGAACGAGCGCTACTTCCGGTTGATCAACCGCGCGCCGCATCTGGGCGACGCCGTTCGCTGGAATGAGATTGGCACGTACTCACCATTCACGTCGTTTCTCGAAATCTTTGACGGCGACAACGTCAGGAAAGACTCGTACTTCGACCGCATGACGCACTTCGACTTCAAGACGCTGCTGCCTGCGCTGTTGCATGTCGAAGATCGCGTGAGCATGGCGCATGGCCTTGAGGCGCGCGTGCCGATGCTCGACCATCCGCTCGTGGAGTTTGCGGCCACCATTCCCGCCGATGTCAAGTTCACGAATGGAGAGCTGAAACGATCACTCATGCAGGTCGCGCGCGGCGTTTTGCCTGACAGCGTGGTGAAGCGCACGGACAAGATGGGGTTTCCCACGCCCTTCACCGAATGGGCTCGCGGCGACGCGCGCGATTTTGTGATGGACCTGCTGTCGTCGCGCGCGGCTCAGTCGCGCCGCTATGTCGACAACAAGCGCGTGCTGGAGCTGGTGGAGAAGGAATCGCGCTTTGGCCGCAACTTGTGGGCCGTGTTCTCGCTCGAGCTGTGGCAACAGACGTTTCACGATGTCGTTGTACCGTTTAACCCGAAGGTGGCGATGTCGACACCGGTTTCCTCTCCTGTATTCATGCACGCGGCCGCTTAGGTCCGCGACACTGTAGGACTTCGTTCGAACCTCTTTCCACTCCAACACCCCTCAGCAATGCGCGTTCTCATCACCGGCGGCGCCGGATTTATTGGATCACACCTGGCCGACCGCCTGCTCGCTCGCGGCGACGAAGTGTTCGTCATCGATAACTACTCGACGGGCCGTCGTGACAATCTGGCGTTTCACCCGAAACTCACGATTGAAGAAGGCTCCATTGCTGACCGCAGTGTTGTGGACGAAGCGTTCGAGCGCTTCCAGCCACAAATTGTTGTGCACGCAGCGGCGTCGTACAAAGATCCGGATAACTGGGAAGAAGATGCGGCCACCAATGCGCAGGGTTCTGCCCTGGTCGCCAAGGCGGCGGCCCGTGTTGGCGTCCAACGCCTCATCTATTTTCAGACCGCGCTGTGTTACGGATTGAAGCCTCAGGAGCAGCCCATCACGCTCAACCACCCGCTCATTCCGTATGGCTCGAGCTACGCCATCTCGAAGACCGCTGGTGAAGGGTACGTCGCGCTGTCGGGTGTCGAGTTCCTGTCGTTCCGCCTCGCCAATGCCTACGGGCCGCGCAACCTGAGCGGCCCATTGCCCACGTTTTACCAGCGTTTGTCCACCGGCAAGAAGTGTTTTGCCATGAAGACACGCCGCGACTTCGTATTTGTCGATGACTTGATCGACGTGGTTGAGAAGGCCATTGACGGTATGGGCACTGGAGGGTTCTACCACATTTCGTCGGGTAAAGACTACTCCATCAAGGAGCTGTTTGACGCCACGACGGCCGCTATGGGCATCACGCTCGACGCACCGGTAGAGGAGCGCGAACGCAATCCGGACGACGTGTTCTCCATTCTGCTCGATCCGTCGCGCACGCAGATCGAATTCAAGTGGGAGGTCAAGACGTCTCTGACCGCGGGCGTTGCGGCAGCCATTTCGTACTATCAGGAATACGGCATCGAAGAGACGTACACGCACCTTCGTGAGAGCGTCGGATGAACCAGGACTTGACCGTGCGCAACGGCACGGTGCTGGTAACGGGTGGCGCCGGCTTTGTCGGCAGCAATCTGGTGCTGCGTCTTCTCTCCGAAGGCGCAGCGCGCGTGCGTATTGTCGACAATCTACTGTCTGCAGATATCGAGAACGTACCGGCTGACCCACGCGTCGAGTTCACGCATGGGTCCATTGCCGACGACCGGGTGCTGGAGACCATTCACGACGAGTACGATTTCGTGTTTCATCTCAGCACGTATCACGGCAATCAGAGCTCCATTCACAATCCGTTGGCCGATCACGAGAACAACCTGCTCACGACACTTAAACTGTGCGAGCGGCTGAAAGGCTTCACTCGCGTCAAGAAGTTCGTTTACGCCGGTGCCGGTTGTGCCGTGGCAGAAAAGACGTTCGACGATCCAACGCCAACAACCGAAGAAGCTCCCATCTCGCTTCGTATGGACAGCCCGTATTCCATCTCGAAGCTCGCGGGCGAGTTCTATGTGTTGTATTACCACGAGCGTCATGCGCTCCCCACGGTGCGTGCGCGCTTTCAGAACGTGTACGGCCCACGCGAAATTCTGGGCGCCGGCGAATGGCGTGGCACCCCGGCCACGGTCTGGCGTAACGTGACGCCGACTTTTGTGTTCAAGGCCCTGCAGCAGGAAGCCCTCCCGCTGGAAGGGGGCGGTGACACCACGCGAGACTTCATTTACGTCGAAGATCTTGTGGAGGGACTAATTCGCTGTGCGCTGCGCGGCGACGCCGGCGACGTGTACAATCTGGCCAGTGGCGCCGAGATCACCATTCGGGAACTTGCGGAACGCGTGAATGCGATTGCCGAAAACCCGACGCCGGTCAAGGTGTTGCCGCGCCGGAATTGGGATCGCAGTGGCCGTCGTTTTGGCAGCACCGAGAAGGCGCGCGTCAAGCTCGGTTTCGAGGCCCGTGTTTCACATGAGGAAGGCCTGCGCCGCACCATTACGTGGACGCGCGAACATCGTGCCTTGATTGACCGCTGCATGGGCGCGCACGCGCACCGGTTGAGCGCGTGAACACGTCAAGCCGCCACCGGCCAGTGTGATGGCGATCGTCATGCGGTGCGCACTGTGATGGCCAAGTCAATGCACTCGCTCTTTGACGGCGCCTACGCAGGCCGACGGGTTTTTGTTACCGGACACACCGGCTTCAAGGGCTCGTGGCTGGTGTTATGGCTCCAGGAACTGGGCGCGGAGGTTTGCGCAATTGCGCTGCCTGCCGCGACGGAGCCGTCGCATCACGCCCTGCTGTCGCCGACCATCAATTGCGCGTCGGTTGATATCCGGAACGGCAATGCCGTCCGCGGGGCGATGCAGGACTTTGCACCGGAAATGGTCTTTCATCTCGCGGCGCAGGCATTGGTTCGCGAGAGTTATGTGCAACCGAAGGCAACCTTTGACGTAAATGTGATCGGACTGGTGAATGTGCTTGAAGCCGTTCGCGCGACGCCTTCCGTGCGCGCGGTCGTCAACGTCACCAGTGACAAATGTTATCGTCAGAACGGAAGTTCTGCCGCGTTTGCTGAGAATGACGCGTTGGGTGGACACGACCCGTACAGTGCCTCCAAGGCGTGCGCTGAAATTGTGAGTGCCAGCTATCGCGCAAGCTTCCTGAACGCCCATGCTGGATCGCAGGGCGTCGCGCTCGCAACGGCACGGGCGGGAAATGTGGTGGGTGGCGGTGACTGGTCGAGCGATCGGCTCATCCCCGATCTCGCGCGCGCAGCAGCGTCCACCAAGACAGTGCCCATTCGCAGCCCGAACGCCATTCGTCCGTGGCAGCATGTGCTCGAACCGCTGGCCGGCTATCTCCAACTTGGCCAGCAGTTGCTTGAGCAGCCCGAACAAGCGGCGCAGTACAGCGCTGCGTGGAACTTTGGCCCCGCTGCTGATGGGCATCTGACCGTCGGCGAAGTCGTGAGCGAATTCAGCAAACATTGGGGCGCGGTGCATCCGGAACTCGACACATTGGCGCATCCGCATGAAGCGGCTACCCTGCACCTTGATTGCACAAAGGCACACACCGAACTTGGGTGGCGCTCGGTGTGGAATTCGTCGACAATGCTGGAGCGCACGGCGTCCTGGTATCGTGCGTGGTATGAAAACGGTGTCGTTCGCACACGTCTGGACCTGAACGACTACGTGTCCGATGCCCGTGCGCTGCACATGCCGTGGGCGAAGACGTGACCATGCGCCTGAACGAATCGCCCCTCTCGGGCCTGTGGGAAATTGGAACCGCACCGCGCGGCGACGCGCGAGGGCACTTCACACGCATTTTCTGCGCCGATGAATTCGCGGTCATTCGTCCGGCCGTTCGGTTCGTCCAGGTGAATCACAGTGTTACGGCCCTACGCGGCACAGTGCGCGGGTTGCACTTTCAGCAAGCGCCCAACGCGGAAGCCAAGCTCATTCGTTGCCTGCGCGGCGCCGTTTTTGATGTCGCGGTTGACCTGCGCCCTGGCTCACCGACCTACGGGAAGTGGCACGGCCTTGAACTCTCTGCGCACAACGAGCGCCAACTGTTCATTCCCGAAGGTTTTGCGCACGGCTTTCAGGCGTTGACGGATGACGCCACCCTGCTCTATCAGCACACGACCCCCTACTCGGCATCCGCCGAAAGTGGCATCCGCTATGACGACGCAACCGTCGCGATTTCCTGGCCACTGCCGGTCACCTTGATCTCCGACCGCGATTTGGCCCTCCCACTGCTGAATGTCCGCACCCCGGGGACTGCCGCATGAACTGTCGCCATTGTCAGACGCCGCTGCATCCAACGAATGATGTATTTCTGGACCTCGGTTCCGCGCCGCCTTCCAACGCGTTTCTGCGTGCGTGCGATCTCGACAAGGCCGAAGCACATTTGCCACTGAAGGTCTTTTCCTGCACGAACTGCCGCCTGGTACAGGTGGATGAAATTGAGCGCCACGATTCGCTGTTCAGCGATGATTACGTGTATTTCTCGTCGTATTCCTCCACCTGGGTCGCGCACGCCGAACGGTATGTTCGCTGGGCCATTGACCGATTGGAGCTGAACGTGCGCTCGCTGGTGGTCGAGGTGGCCTCAAACGACGGTTACCTGCTTCAGTTTGTGAACGCGCGTGGCATTCCGTGTGTCGGAATTGAACCCACGGCCGGCACCGCGCAGGCCGCGCGCGAACGCGGCATCGAAAGTATCGGGGAATTTTTCGGCGAACAGTTCGCCACCGAGTTCGCGGCGACGCGTCGTCAGGCCGATCTCGTGATTGGAAACAACGTGTTGGCGCACGTGCCAGACATTAACGACTTCGTTGCCGGCTTTCAGGTCATTCTCGCGCCGAATGGCGCGGTCACTGTCGAATTTCCTCATTTGCTGCAGTTGGTCCAGCAAGGGCAGTTCGACACGGTGTATCACGAACACTTTTCCTACCTGTCCCTGCATGCGGTGCAGCGCGTCTTTGCCGTGCATGGACTGGTGGTCTGGGATGTCGAGGAGCTGCCGACGCATGGGGGATCCTTGCGAGTCTGGGCACAACATGCCGCCAACGCGCGCGCCGTGCTGCCCAGCGTTGCGCGGGTGCTCGCTGATGAAATGGGCGCCGGCATGTTGGACGATGCGTTTTATGGGTCGCTCCAGGCACGCGCCGAAACCATCAAGAACGATCTGCTGGCGTTCCTTATCGACTGCCGACGTCGAGGCAAGCGGGTCATGGGATATGGCGCCGCGGCCAAAGGCAACACGCTGATGAATTTTGCGGGCATTCGTTCCGACCTGATTTCGGCCGTCGCAGACGCCTCTCCGCACAAACAGGGGCGTTTCTTGCCCGGCTCGCGAATTCCGGTGGTCGCGCCGGCCGCCATTGATGCAGCTCAACCCGACTACATCGTCATTCTGCCGTGGAATATTCGCGGTGAAGTGGAGTCGCAACTGGCCCATGCACGCCATTGGGGTGCGCAATTTGTCACCGCTGTCCCGGAGCTGCGCGTCGCATGAAGAGTCCTGATCGCATTGCCTATACAAAACCGTCCATCACGGCCCTGGAAGAGCGGTATGCGGCCGACGCAACCCGGCATGGCTGGGGCGAACGGTGCTACGAATACCTCACGCGTTTGGAATCGCAGTTTGCAGAGCACCTCGACGTGCAACATGCCATCGCGACGTCCAGCTGCACGGGTGCCATGCACCTGGGTTTAGCGGCGTCGGGCATCGGAGCCGGTGACGAAGTCATTGTCGCGGACACGAACTGGATTGCGACCGTCGCGCCCATCGTTCATTTGGGTGCAAAGCCCGTGTTCGTTGATGTCCTCCCGGACACCTGGTGCATCGATCCGCGCACCGTTGAGGCGGCGATCACGAAACGCACTCGCGCCATCGTCGCGGTTCATCTGTATGGCAATGTGTGCAACATGCGCGCGTTGCTCTCTATCGGAGAGGAGTATGGCATTTCGGTCATTGAGGATGCGGCCGAGGCGATTGGTTCCGAGTTTTTCGGGCGTCGTGCGGGCAGTATGGGTGCATTCGGCACGTTCTCCTTTCATGGCTCCAAAACCATGACGACCGGCGAAGGCGGCATGTTTGTCACCGACGACTCCGAGTTGTACGAACGGGTACTGACGTTGTCCAATCATGGCCGGTCGCGCTCGCAGACGAAACAATTCTGGCCAGACGTGACCGGCTTCAAGTACAAGATGTCGAACGTGCAAGCGGCCATTGGGTGCGCGCAGTTGCAGCGCGTGGACGCACTCGTCTCGCGCAAGCGCGAAATCATGGAGTATTACCGGGCTGGCCTTTCGGATCTTGACGGCGTGCAGATGAATCCCGAACACTTCGGCACTACGAATGGTGCCTGGATGCCGACGGTAGTGTTTGACGAAAGCACGGGTGTCACCCGCGAGCGGCTGCAGGCGGCCTTTGCGGCCAGTCACATCGATGCGCGTGTGTTTTTCCATCCGCTCTCGAGCCTTCCAATGTTTACAGCGCAACGCTCCAATGTGGTGGCGTGGGACATTCCATCGCGCGCAATCAATTTGCCAAGCTTTCATGACATGACCGACGGGCAGCAGGATCGGGTGCTTGACATCACGCGGGACGTTTACAATGCGGCGGGCAAGCGTCTTTCGCGCCGTCCCGCGGACCTTTACGGCAACTCGGCGTTCTTCAGCCAGGCGGTCGGATTTGTGTTGGAAGACCTGACGGAGGTTGCTGCATGACCGATGCTCCGTCAATGATCTCCGCCATTGTGGGTGGCGACCATGTTCTGTCTTTGCCAGTTGTCGACTACAGTGAATCGACTATTGGTGAACTGCGCCCACTCACAGTTTCCTCACTGAACGACGATGGGCTGATGGAGAGCATCACCAAATGGCGGAACGCGGCGAGCAAGTCCTTTCTGACTCAGTTTGAGGCTACCCCCGATCGCACCCGTAGATGGCTGCAGGACGTCGTGCTTCGCGATGATTCGCGCCTGCTGTTCCTGCTGCACTCAACGACTCGCATTGTGGGCCACTATGGGTTCAAGAACCTTACGCACGAATCAGCGGAAGTTGACAACCTCGTTCGTGGGGAGGCCGGTGGCCACCCGCAGTTGATTCACTTCGCGGAAGTGGCCCTGGTCAAGTGGCTGTTCTCGACATTCGGCATCAGCAGGTTGTATGGCTATGTCTTTGGCGGCAACTGGCAGGCGTTGGATCTGCACGCGCGCGTTGGATTCGAGAACTCCGACTTGATTCCGCTGGTCCGGATGGAAACTGGTGGGGAAACGCGGTTCGAGATGGGTAAATCCGGACTGGAAAGTCCGGAGGGTTTGTATTCGCAGAAAATCACACTGAGCCGTGACTCGTTCACCGCAAGGGGATTCAGTACATGACCGGTAATGATGACATCAGAGAGTTGCTGCTTGATGCAGCGCGCGAATTCAATCACGAGCTTGAATTCAAAATCGCGGTGGAGCTTGGCGGCAGCGCCACGCTGTTCGGCCACGACGGTGTCCTAGATTCGCTGAGCCTGGTATCGTTTATCGTCGCCGTCGAGCAGGAAGTGGCCGATCGGCTTGGAACAGCAGTGACGCTGGCAGACGAGAAAGCGCTCTCGCAAAGCCGTAGCCCATTTCGCAGTATCGATACGATGGCGGAGCACATCGCTGCCCGACTGGCCGAGTCTGCGTAATGTCGGCACCAGTGACACTCATTACAGGGACTCGTAAGGGAATCGGTCAATTCCTTGCGAATCATTACGTGCGTCTTGGGCACACAGTCATCGGGTGCAGTCGCGAGCAGCCCGATTGGCAGCTTGATGGCTACGCACACTTTCTCGCTGACGTGGCCGACGAAGCCGCCGTTTTGAAACTCTTTTCGACCATTCGCAAAACACATGGTCGTGTGGACCACCTGTTGAACAATGCGGGCATCGCGTCAATGAATCACTCCTTGCTGACGCCGCTGTCTACAGTCGAAAACATCCTGCGGACCAACGTGACCGGAACGTTTCTGTTCACGCGGGAAGCAGCCAAGCTCATGAAGAAGCAGAAGTGTGGCCGCATCGTGAACTTCACGACGGTGGCCATTCCGCTCAAGCTCGAAGGCGAAGCGATCTATGCGGCGTCAAAGTCGGCGGTGCTGACTCTTACGCAGATTCTTGCGCGTGAGTATGCGAATGACGGCATCACGGTTAACGCAGTGGGCCCAACGCCCATCGCCACCGACCTGACCCGTTCGGTTCCGAAGGCAAAAATGGATCAACTGCTTGCCCGTCAGGCAATCCGGCGGTTTGGCACGTTCGAAGACGTCGCCAACGTCGTCGATTTCTTTCTGAAACCGGAAAGCAGCTTTGTCACCGGCCAGAGCGTCTACCTGGGGGGATTGTGATCGCTGCGCCGGCTTTTTCCACGACAACGCTCGACTGGCTGAAAGAGGTGTTCAGCCAGCATGCCGACGCGACGGCGCTCTGTTGGGATGAGCGCGAAATTTCGTACGCTGCCCTCCTGCATCGACTGTCGTATTGGGACGCGAGTCTTGAAGCGATGAATGTTTTGTCGGGTGAAGTAGTGGCCCTTGAAGGCGACTTCACTCCCGAGACGATCGCTCTGATGCTGTCTCTGGTCAGTCGGGGCTGCATTATCGTGCCTCACAACATCGCGAACACTCAGGAACGCGTCTACCGCTTCGAAACAGCGGCCGTCGAGCGCTGGTTCTCGGTTAATGCCGATGATGCGGTCACGTATGGGCATTTCGCGTCACGCGTGGAACATGCGTTCTATCAAACGCTGCGCGACCGTTGCCATCCGGGACTTGTGCTGTTCACCTCGGGGTCTTCGGGAAAGCCCAAGGCGGCGGTGCACGACTTTACTGGGTTGTTGGAGAAGTTCACAACGCCGCGTCGCGCCCTCAAGACGCTCAACTTCCTGTTGTTTGATCACTGGGGCGGACTTAACACGTTGTTCCACACGCTTTCGAATGGCGGAACGGTCATTCCGGTGTTCAATCGCAATCCAGAAGAAGTGTGCGCGCTGATCGAGCGCCACCGCATTGAGTTGCTGCCGGCGTCTCCGACATTTTTCAACCTGCTGTTGTTGTCTGGTGCCCATGTGCGGCACGATCTCAGTAGCCTGCAATCGATTTCATACGGCACGGAACCCATGACGGAAAGCACGCTGGCGCGGGTGCGCGAAGCATTTCCGAACGTTCGTCTGCACCAGACATACGGCCTCATCGAACTGGGCGTGCTCCGTTCCAGGTCGAAGGATGACGGTTCTTTGTGGGTGAAAGTTGGGGGAGACGGCTACGAAACGCGCATTGTCGACAACCTTCTCCAGATCAAGGCGCAGTCGGCCATGCTTGGTTACCTCAACGCGGCGAGTCCGTTCACGAGCGATGGCTGGTTCATGACGGGTGATGCGGTCGAAGTGGATGGCGAATTCATCCGCATCCGTGGCCGCAAATCCGAGATGATCAACGTGGGTGGCGACAAGGTTGCCCCGTCGGAAGTGGAGAGTGTCATCCAGGAACTGGACAATGTGGCCGAGGTGTTGGTATTCGGCGAAAAACACCCGCTGGTCGGCAATATCGTGTGCGCGAACGTGCGCCTGATTGCACCTGAGGACGCCAAAGATTTCGGCAGGCGCCTGCGGAAGTTCTGCAGCGGACGCCTTCAGAAGTACAAGGTTCCAGTAAAGGTTCGTCTGGTTGAAGGCGAGCAACACACCAATCGATTCAAGAAGATCAGGGTGCGATAGTCATGTCAGCATATTCACGAACTGGAGACATTTTGTCCGCAAACTCGCAGGAAGCAGCGCAGTCTCTCTCGCATGAACAGATGCACCAGGCATTTCGCGATGAAGTACGCGAAAATGTACAGGGGCTCGGCGGAAATCGCGATCTGCAGACGGTATCCAAAGAGTGGATCCGCGGTACGTCCGCGCACAAGTACACCTACAACTTCAGTTGGATGGGCCGTCCCATCATTCAGTTCCCGCAGGACATGATGGCGATGCAGGAAATATTGTGGGCCGTCAAACCGGACATCGTGATCGAGACCGGCGTCGCTCATGGCGGATCGATTGTCTATTACGCGTCGCTGCTGGAACTGATGGGGCATGGCGAAGTGGTGGGCATTGACATTGACATTCGTGCGCATAACCGGCACGCGATCGAGGCGCACCCGATGATCAAACGAATTCGGCTCATTGAGGGTTCGTCCATTGCCGGGAATACCGTCGCCACAGTGCACGAATTGGCGTGGGGAAAGCGCGCGGTTGTTGTCCTCGACTCCAACCACACGCACGAGCATGTGCTGGAAGAGCTGCGCGCGTATGCGCCACTGGTGTGCGAAGGCGGCTACTGCGTAGTGATGGATACGGTGGTGGAGGACATGCCCAAGTCGATGTTCCCCGACCGCGCCTGGGGTCCGGGTGACAATCCGAAAACGGCTGTCCACGCCTATCTGCAGGAAGACAACCGCTTCGTCATCGATTCGGACATGGACGCGAAGCTGTTGATTTCTGTCGCACCTTCCGGATATCTGCGTCGCGTAAAATGAGCGTTCGTTTTTCGCTGGTGTATCCGACCCGTCATCGACCGGGCTTCGTCGCACAGGCGCTCGGGCTGCTCGAGCAGCAGCGGTTTGCCAATTTCGAAGTCATCGTCTGCGACAACTGGATTGATCCGGCGTTGTCGTGCGAAACTGTCTGTGCGCAATCACCACTTCCGAACATTCGGTACGTACGACCGCCGCAACCATTGGGCATGGTCGACAACTGGAACTACGCCGCGCGGTTCGCGACTGGTGACTACGTCTGCATCTTTACTGACAAAATCTTCCTCCTGCCTGACGCGCTGCAGCGCATTGAACGGGCGTTGCAGTATCAGGAGGACCCGGAGATGATCAGTTGGGTCAGTGATGCGTTTCAACCGTCAGCCTACCCGGACTACTTCGGTGCGGGTGAATACGTGGCAACGCAGGCAGACTCCCCGACCAACGAACTGGCGCACAGTTTCGACGCGCAGGAAGCGCTGCAAACCAAATGCCGTGGAGATGTCTCGCGCTACGAACAGACGCCTTCGGTCTACTGTCGCGGCAAGATGGTGTTCGGGGCATATCACCGGTCGCTCATCGAGCGCATCGTCAATCGGTTCGGTCAGCTGTTCTTCGACATCAGCCCGGACTACACGTCCATGGTTTTGGCGCTGTCTGTCGCCAGGTCCGCGTGCGAACTGTCATCCAGCGCAGTGGTAAGCATTGCGACCGACATCTCAAATGGTGTGCTGACAGGTACCGACGACGCGTTGGCGCTCAGGTACCTGCGGCAACTGTCCGGCGACGAGCGGGCGATGATGGCCAACACGCTCGTGCCCGGGTTGTTCGCCTCGCAGGCCAACCTGGTGTCGCACGACTATCTCGCGCTCAAGTCGCGGTTCGAACTGGAACTCAAACTCGACATGAGCAATTGGCTATGTCATTGCATCGAAGACCTGGGCCGCCCCGATCGCAAGTGGTCGTCGCCCGAGACGGAGCAGCAGCAGCATGTGCTGGTGCAGGAATTTGTCGGCGCACTGGCCGTGAGCGAACAACATCAGGTGATTGAGCGGCTGGAGACTCGTTTTCAGCAACGGAATGCCGGACGTCTTTCGATACCGGTTCCCGGGCAACGCTTGTCATGGCAAGTCACATCTCTGACGCAGGCGTTGCAACGCCGGTGTGCGTGGTCATGAACGGCCGTGGTTTTCGCATCAGACTTTCCAGGCAGACTCGTATCCTTCCTCTTCCGCTCGTATCATGACTACCGCTCAACTCACCGCTCCGGCCTTCGATGAAACGACTGTCGATCGTTTTGCCTTTGGAAAGAACTGGCAGAACTTTCTGGGCGGGTTGAATCCAGCGCGTGTGGCTGGTGCCCGCGCCGATCTGATCAAGTGGCTGGGTACCGACCGCCTCACGGGCGCAAGTATTCTCGATATCGGCTGCGGCTCGGGCGTGCACTCGTATTGCTTGCACGACATGGGCGCGGCACGCGTGGTATCGTTTGACTACGACAACCATTCCGTGGACGCGACGAAATCGCTGCACGAACTGGCGGGGTCGCCAGAGTCATGGACCGTGCAGCAGGGCTCCGTGCTCGACACAGACTTTGTGCGATCATTGGGCACTTTTGAACTGGTGTATTCGTGGGGTGTGCTGCACCACACCGGACAAATGTGGCAAGCCATTGCCAATGCGGCCACGTGTGTTTCTCCCGGTGGGTATCTGTTCATTGCGATTTACGCGAAGGGCGGGCTGTATCCCGAACATCTCGCGCTCAAGCAGCGGTATCACGCGGCAACTGTGTCGGGCAAACGCAAAATGGAATTCGACTGGATCCTCAATCAGTACAACCACCGCGCTCGGCAAGGACTGAATCCGGAGGGTTGGTGGAATCAGGGACTTGAGCGAGGCATGGATCCGTATGTGGATCTGGTGGATTGGCTGGGCGGATTGCCGTACGAGGTGGCGACGTTGGAGGAGCTGGGTGAATTCCTGGGTGCGCTCAACATCGACATTCTGAAGCAGCATGCTGAGCCGGAAGGCGGGTGCCATATTCTCATCGCGCAGCGGCGGGTGTTGGCGGGGTAAGCGGGTTCAAGGGGCCACCGGCCGGTGGAAGGAGCGGCTTGATTCGGCCGCTTGCATTCCGGAGAGCGTGGTCAGAGAGCGTGGGATCGAGAGCGGGGTCAGAGCGGTCATTTTGTCGGCTCTGACCCCAGTATCAGTATCACCGTTGCACGGTGAAGAATTCTCGGGGTGGAATTCGTGGATTCTTCCCCCAATCGGTCGATACTCAGAACACCGCTACTCCGTCGTCCCCTGCTCCCGGCACCGTGACAGCGGTGCTCGTGCTTCCTGCGTGGCGCGCGTAGCGTGCACCGCGCGTTCGCGTTCTGCCTTTCGGTGTTGAATATGGTTGAATCCTTTAGTTCCCTACACGTCGCCCTTTCGCTGCTCATCGCTATCGGGGCATCGTTCGTCACGTTTGAATTCAGCGGACGCACCACGGAAGCCACGGGCCGCGCACGTCTCGCGTGGTTGAGTGGTGGGGCTTTGGTGATGGGGATGGGCATGTGGGCTACGCATTTTGTTGGGATGCAGGCGTTTTCGTTGCCGGTCCCAATTCGCTACGACACAGCGGGGGTATGGCTCTCGTTGGGCGCGGCGGTGTTTTCGTCGGCGATTGCATTGTCCGGCATCAGCCGTCGCACCCTGCGCTGGTACCGCACGGTCGTCGCGTGTGTCATCATGGGTCTGGGCATTGCGTCGATGCACTTCCTGGGCATGCATGCCATGCGCCTGGCGGCCAGGCCGCTTTGGAATGTTGGCTTGGTCGTGTTGTCGGTGCTGATTGCGATCGTCGTCTCGCTGGTCGCACTGCGGCTGGCGTTTCGCTTGCGCACGGAAACGCGCAGCGTCACCCCGCAGAAATTGGGCAGCGCGATTCTCATGGGGGGCGCCATTGCCGGCATGCATTACACCGGCATGGGGGCGGCGCAGTGGGAGGCGGCCGCCATGTCCGCACATGCGGCGGTGGGTATTGAACTGCCACCGTTTGGTCTCGCGGTGTTCACAATGGTCGTGTTGGGGTTGGCATTCATCACCGCGAAGATCGATCGTCGATTTTCTTCGCAGAATCGGGAACTGGCGACCAGCGAAGAACGGCATCGCCTGCTCTTTCAGCGCAGTTTGGCCGGCGTGTACCAAAGCACCATCGATGGCCGCTTGCTCGACTGCAATGAGGCCTTTGCACATACATTTGGTTTTGCCAACTGTGCGGAATGCCTGTCCACCGGTTTAGCCAGTCACTACACCGATGTCGGTGTGCGCGAGAAGTTCCTCCAGCAGCTGATCACGCATGGCAGCGTCACGGACTTCGAGAGTGCGCTCAAGCGAAAAGACGGCACGCAGTTCTGGGTGTTGGAGAACGCCACGTTGCTGCCGGGTAGTCACGGAGCAGAGCGCATCATCGAAGGCACGCTGATGGACATCTCCCAGCGCAAGGAAGCCGAGAAATCGATGTTGCGCGCCATGGATGCGGCAGAAAGTGCCAATCGCGCGAAGAGCGAATTTCTGGCCAACATGAGTCACGAAATTCGCACTCCGATGAACGGCATCATCGGCATGACCGAATTGGCGCTCGGCACCGACTTGAGCGTGGAACAGCGTGACTATCTCGAAACAGTGCACCGTTCGGCGGATGCGCTGCTCACCGTCCTCAATGACATTCTCGATTTCTCCAAGATTGAAGCGCACAAACTCGATATTGAATCCATCACCTTCGATCTCGTCACGTGCCTGGACGAAACGGTTCGACTGCTTGCCCCGCGTGCGCATGAGAAAGGCCTCGAGCTGGCGTACCACGTCGCGCCCAATATCCCTGGTGGATTGGTGGGCGATCCTGGCCGTCTGCGGCAGATCATTCTCAATCTCACCGGCAACGCTATCAAATTTACGGCCACCGGTGAAGTGGTACTGAAAGTCGAGCTGGAGCCTGCCTCCGGCGCACATCGGACGCTGCATTTCTCAGTGAGTGATACCGGCATTGGTATTCCAGAGGAAAAACAGGCCACCGTTTTTGAAGCGTTCACACAGGCCGATGCATCGACGACCCGCCGCTTTGGTGGCACCGGACTCGGACTCGCCATTGCAACACAGCTCGTAAAGTTGATGGGAGGCCGGATGTGGGTGGACAGTGAGGTGGGACGGGGCAGCGTGTTTCACTTCACGCTTCCGTTTAAAGCGGCCGAGGTGGTCGCGAAAACACCGCAGCGGGAACTCGCGGATTTGCCCGGGATGGCCGTGTTGGTCGTCGATGACAACGCCACCAATCGACGCATCCTTGAAGAAATTCTCACCAACTGGGGCATGCACCCAACGGTGGTGGATAGTGGATATGCGGCGCTACAAGCCATGGCACGTGCGCGTGATGTGGGGGCTCCGTTTTCCATTGCGTTGATCGATTTTCAGATGCCGGATTTTGATGGGTTCGACCTCGCCCATCACATCCAGGAACATCCGGAACTGGGTACACCCATGATCATGATGTTGTCCTCCGTTGGACAACGCGGTGACTCGGCGCGCTGCAAGGCATTGGGGGTTTCGTCCTATCTAACCAAACCGGTTCGGCAATCGGTATTGCTGGATGCGGTGCTGCAAACGTTATCCGCCAACGGCAAACACGTCGCCGCCGGACGCGCGCCCGCCGTACTCGTGGCACCAGAGCCCACGAGGCTTCACGTGCTGGTGGCCGAAGACAATGCCGTGAACCGTCGGGTTGTGCACTCCATGCTCACGAAACGCGGACACACCGTCGTCATGGTGGAGAACGGACGCCGCGCCGTGGCCGCCGCACTGCGCGGCACGTTTGATGTGGTGTTGATGGATGTGCAGATGCCGGAAATGGACGGGCATGAAGCCACCGCGGCTATTCGTGATGCGGAACGGCTTACCGGGCAACACGTGCCGATTATTGCGCTGACGGCTCACGCAATGAAGGGCGATCGCGAAGCGTGTCTCAACGCGGGTATGGATGGATATCTCTCAAAACCCGTGCACGCCGCCGATTTGTTTCTGGCCATCGGTCAATTGGTGAAACATTCCAAACCGCGCGTAATCAACGAAGAGATTTTTCCGGTGGTTGCGGAACCGGAAACAGCCGCGTTTGATCAAGTGGGCGCGCTGGATCGGCTGGAGGGTGACACAGAACTACTGAGCGAACTGGCGGAGATGTTTCGCAACGAGTCGGCGCGTATGCTGCGGGACATTCGCACATCATTCGACGCGGGCGATACCACCGCGCTGCGCCGTGCGTCGCACATGCTGAAAGGCTCTGCCAGCAGCATTGGTGGTGATACGGTGGCGGCCGCCGCCAAGGGGCTGGAGTTGATGGCGCGCGACCAGCAACTGGATGGGGCCGCGGTGCAGCTGGTTTTGCTGGAACGCGAATTGTCCAAGCTTAATGCGGAGATTGTGCAGTTTCGACAAGCGGCGTAGCGGACATCGTGGCGTCCCAACAAACGAACGACTATCGCGGCCCGCCAAACGTTTGCAGGGATATCGCCACATCCGGAAATGCAGCGAGCAATTGTTTGTCGGCCGACACCAGCGACACGCCCAGCGCGCGCGCGAGCACGGCGAATTCGGAATCGTAGGCCGAGCACCCCGACGCCGTAGCCGCTTCGAGGACCTGCGCGGAGTCGACCGGATATTCGCGTCCGGCCACCATCGCTTCGGCCAAGGTCTGCATCTCCAGCGCTTTGCTCAGTGGCAATTGGCGTTGCCGCATGTATTGCGTCAGCACGCTGCGCAGTTCGCTGCGCCACAATGTGGGCGCCGCCCACAACGAGTCGCGTCGAAACGTCGCCTGCGCCCGGGCTGTGTGTGGCCCAGGCACCAGCAGATACACGATGACGTTGGTGTCGACGACGATCATGGCCGACCGTGCTCCTTGGCGGCCTGCAGCTCGTGCTCGCTGAACGGCTGCACGTCGAGTGTTTCCTGCATGCGCCCAATGCGCGCCAGCATGCTGACGGCATCGGTGCCCTGAGAGGCAACCGCCTGCTCCAGACAGACCAGCACCTCGCTGTTCAGGCTACGGCGATTGGCCGCGGCCTGCAGTTTGAGGCGTTCGTAGAGAGCGTCCGGGAGCCCTTTGAGAGTTATGGTAGGCATAAATATGGTAGCGTTATAAAACCGCATTAAAACCATAATGGAACCTATAAAGAAGAAGAGAGAGAAGCAACCCCAAGGAGCTCGCACCAGCGCCTGACTTCTGGCCCAACTCCCTCATTGGCGCGTCATCACAATATTGCCGATTCAGTAAAACTGTCCCCTAGCCATGCTCTCAGTCTTCGGTCTTTATTCGGGTACCGATCAGCTCAAACCTTTCTGGCTTCGCATGTCTCCTGCCGCAGTCGCGCTTCAATTCGCTGCCCCCGATTTGATCGATGCCGAGTGGGGGGAGGAGCAGCAGTTGGCCGCGTCGGTGGCCATGGTGGGGCAGAGTGAACGCCGCCGGGAGGCGCTGCAAAGGGGGCTGCGTATTGGCCAGCCCGATGGCTCGCCCACCAGTCTGGCCGCGCTCAAGGCGGAAGTGGCCATGGTGGTGGCGGGAGGGCGTGATGCGGGGCCTGCCTGGCCTACTGGCGTCGCGTTGCTGGATGAGGCGCTGGGGGGTGGGGTGCCCCGCGGCCGCGTCACGGAGGTCGTGGGACCGATGGGGGCCGGCAAAACATCGCTGGTCCGCCAGCTCGTCGTGCAGGTGTTGGCCGGCGGGGGGTGGGTGGCGTGGGTGGATGCCACGCGCACGCTTGCCCCGCAGGAACTGGCCGGGCTGGGGGAGCGGCTCATTGTGGTACGGCCACGCGACTACACCCGTGGTGCCTGGTGCGCCGACCTGCTGTTGCGGAGTGGCGTGTTTGCGCTCGTGGTGCTGGATGGGGCGCCGGTGTTGTCGCGCACCCTGGGCGTGCGCTTGTCGCAACTCGCGCGCGAACGCGACGCGGCGTTTGTCGTGTTGCGGGACGGCACGCAGGGCAGCCGACTGGGCGGCGCGGTGCGGTTGCAGGTGCGGCCGCTCACGCCGGCGAAGGTGAAACCATCAACGCCAATGCCAAGGAAAGGGGCCATGCCGCGCGCCCTGTCATGGCCGGCTGCTGCATCGATGTCCGCATGTGCGCCCGCTGCGCCGCCGACATCGGTCCATGAACGGAAGTATTCGGTGCTCGTGGAAAAGGGTGGATCGTATCGAACCGTTGAGGTGACCTGTGCAATCGTTGTGGCGCGTCGCGTGTGTACGGATACCGAGATTCCCGATCGGCGCGGTGTGGCGCGACGAACGCGTACTGTCGCCGGAACTGGATCGGAGCATGCGCCCGCCGCACACGCAGCCCCACACGAATCCGTTCGCGCGCAATTCGCCGTTCAGTCAGGCCAATCCGCCAAACAATCCCTCAACCACTCAATCGATCGATCCTTCGAACAACTCACCGATCGTTCCGACACCGCCATCGGCGCACACGCAACGGCCCCTGTTCATCAATCCGCAGCTGACGCTCCCGTTTCACGGCAACCCACCAACGACGGAGCCTGGACGGGGCGCGGACGTGCCCGCATGGCCGAATCGAGCTACGGGCGTTCAACGCGTCGCGGAAAGGCCCGGGAGTTACGTCACGCCCGTTCACTGGGATGAGAGGCCCCGTGCGCTGGCCGAAGGAGAAACCATTCGCGTGGTATCCGCCGCCGCCGGCCGCACGGGCGTGCGCGCGGGCATGAGTGTGCCCGAAGCGCGCGTGTATTGTGCCGAGTTGGAGGTACGCGAGTGGGAGATGCGGGCGATTACCGATGCGATGATGGCGGTAACGGGCCAACTGCTGCAATGCAGTCCGCAGGTGACCTCCGCCAATGGCGCACCGGGAACGTGGTGGGTGGGCGCGTCAGGGTTTGATCACGTGGGCGGTGAGCAAACGCTGGGGGAACTGTTGTTGCAAACGGTGCGGGCCTGGCATCCGGATGCGCGGGTGGCCATTGCCGATTCGTGTGTCGCGGCGCGGGCGGCGACGTGGGCGCCGGCGTCGGCCGCGGCGCAATCGACGGTGAAACAAGCAACCGCGAGACAAGCAACCGCAGGACTTTCACGCGGAGATCGCGGAGGGGCGGAGCACGCGGAGAACCGCAACGGCAATGGCAATGGCACCCGCCACGGCAATGGCAGCGGCAGCGGCAACAACAGCGACCACCACAACAGCGACCACCACAACAGCAACAGCAACCGCAAAACTATTCAGGTGAAACACGCACATTCACTTGTGACCATTGTTCCCACAGGAACCTGCGCACACTACCTGGCCCCCGCACCACTCGGCCTGGTGCCCATGACCGAAGAACTACGCGACGCATTACAATCACTCGGCCTACGCACCGTGGGTTCGCTGGCCGCGCTTGCGCCCGGTGACGTGGAACGCCGATGGGGCGCCGAAGGCATGGGCGCATGGCGATTGGCACACGGAGACGATCCGCGACGGCCGGGTTTGGTGCGCCTGGAAATGGCGCGTAGCGCGAGCGCGGAACTGGCCAGTGCCACCGACAACATGGCCCCGTTGCTGTTTCTCATTCGTTCGGCGCTCAATCGTCTGGTGCAACAACTGTTAAACGACGGACGGGCTGCCGCATCGGTCGCCATTACACTGTCGCTGGATGCGCGCCCGCAGCACACCATCACGCGCGAAATTCGTCCGGCGCGTCCACTGGCGCGCGTCGCGCCGTTGTTTGATCAATGCCGCGCGCTGCTGGAGAAATGGACGCTGGAGGCACCGGTGTTTGCGGTGACGGTGAGTATTCCCGCAACCGCACCGCTCACGGCCGACCAGGGTGATTTGCTGGTGCCCTCGTGGCGTGATGCCGCGGCCACTGTCGACGCGGTGTTTGTGCGGCTGCGTGCTGCGCTGGAATCGGAGGGAGCGAATGATGTGGTAGTACATCCCACGTTCGGCAATGCGCACCGTCCGGAACTGGCGGGCCAGTGGGTGCCCGCGGATGCGTTGCGGTTGGCGGAGTTGGGATCGTTGCGTGATTTGCGGCGGGTGCGGGCACAGATGGCTCCGGTAGCAACTGCAACAGCAACAGCAACTGCAACTGCGACTGCAACAGCAACAGCAACTGCAACTGCAACTGCAACAGCAACTGCAACTGCAACTGCAACTGCACCTGCCGGTATAGGATTAACTGCGGAGAACTACGGATTCACTGCGGAAACTACAACCACACCTTTGGAGAAGAGGGGCATGGTACACGCGGCTGTTGCGACAGCGGTAACATTCCGACCACTGGCCTTGTGCGGGTCTGCCCCCGGCACCAAAAGCGCGCCAGCACTGGGCGGGACTGACCCCAGTACCCATGACTCCAGTACCCATGACTCCAGTACCCAAAACACCCATCTCTCCAACGCGGCGCTTCGCTTGCTGGAGAAGCCGGAGCGCGTTGTGGTGCAAGTCATGGCGGGTATACCACGACACGTCGCGTGGCGCGAACGCCGCCTGTCGTTCACAACGGCCCATGGTCCGGAACGACTAAGCGGCGACTGGTGGCGCGCCGACACGTTTGCGCGCGACTACTGGCGTTGCACGGTGGCTGATGAGGGAGAACTGCTGCTGTACCGCGACCACCACGGCTGGTTTCTGCAGGGGTGGTATGACTGACCGACGCACCATTGACTACGTGGAACTGCATTGTCATTCCGCGTTCTCGCTGCTGGATGGTGCGTCCACGCCCGAGGCATTGGTTAAACGCGCACACACACTGGGATATCGGGCGCTGGCCATTACCGATCACAACGAACTGGGTGGCGTGGTACGGTTTGCGGGCGCGTGCACGTTTCATGACATGGGCGGTATTGTTGGTGCCGAGTTGACGGTGGAGGTGCCGGTGGACGTGCGGGCGTTGCGCGGCAGCGAACACACCATGCGCACCCACCTCACCGTGCTGGCCGAAACGCGGGAAGGGTACCACAACCTGTCGCAGCTTATCACGCACGCACGCATGCACACACCGCGCGGCAGCCCCGCAGTGCCGTGGGCGCTGGTGGCCGAACGCGCACGCGGACTCACGGTGCTGAGTGGGTGCCCGCGTGGCTGGGTACCAAAACTGCTGGCCGCGGGCAAACCCGACGACGCCTGGATGGCCGCGTGTGCCCTGCGCGACGTGTTCGGCGAACACCTGGCCATTGAATGCTGGGACCACCGCCTGCACGAGGAACGGGTGGTGGTACGTGCCTTGCAACCGCTCGCAAAAAAGCTGGGCGTTCCGTGGGTGGTGACCAACAACGTGCATTATGCAGAGGTGGAACAACGCGTGATCCACGACGTGTTGTGCTCGTTACGTCATGGCCTCACGCTGGACGAAATGGGCACACGGTTGCGCCCGAACGCCGAATGGGCACTCAAAAGCGAAGACCTTATTCACAAACGCTGGCAAGGCGCCGAACGGGGTATTCACGAAACATTGACCATTGCCGAACGGTGCACGTTTCGCCTGGCGCAGCTACAGCCATCGTTACCGGAAGCGTTTCAGGTGCCCGATGGCCTGACGGCCGAACAGTATCTGAGAAAACTCGTATATGAAGGGGCCGCCGTACGGTACGCCGGCAAAATGACACCCGGCCATTACACGCAAATTGATCACGAGCTGGACATGATTGGCAACATGGGGTTTGCCGGATTTTTCCTGACGGTATTGGACATCGTAAACTTCGCCCGCCGCGAAGGCATTCTCTGTCAAGGCCGCGGCTCAGCCGCCAACTCGGCCGTCTGCTACTGCCTGTCTATCACCGCGGTCGATCCCATTGGCATGACGCTGCTGTTCGAGCGGTTTTTAAGTGGTGATCGCGTGGAGTATCCGGATATCGACATTGATTTTGCGCACCGCGAACGCGAACGCGTGTTGCAATACGTGTACACCAAATACGGACGCGATCACGCGGCCATGGTGTGTGAACACATAACGTGGCGTGGGCGCAGCGCGGTGCGTGATGCAGCGCGCGTGCTGGGGTTTTCCACCGAGCAGAGTGACATTCTCTGCACGTTCAGCGATCGCTTCAGTGCCAAAGCCACCGCCGACACGCTGCGCGTTGGTGAAGAGAAAGACGAAGTGATCATGAGCAAGCGTCACGAAACGGCGCGTGAATCGGGCGAGCGTCATTGGCAGGATCGGTACGCGCACGACACGCACAAGGCGTCGCACACCGAACGTCGCGACCCGACCACCTCCATTCGTCCGGTGTTGAGTGGACGCGAACTGTTTAAACAGGCAGGGTTCGACCCGGACGATTTACGCGTACGCCTGCTGGCCGATGTTGTGTCAGGACTGCATGGATTACCGCGGCATCGTTCCATTCACGTGGGCGGTTTTATCCTCACCGCACAACCCCTGGGGGAAGTGGTGCCCATTGAACCGGCTTCGATGCCCGATCGCACGGTCATTCAATGGGAGAAGGATGATCTCGATGGCGCCAAACTCGTGAAGATCGATTTGTTGGGGCTAGGCATGCTCACCGTGTTGCAGGATTGTCTGGCGTACATTCGGCAGACACGTGGCATCAGTATCGACCTGGGGCAACTCGAAATGACGGATGCAGCGGTGTACGACACCATGTGTGCGGCCGACACCGTTGGAGTATTTCAGATTGAGAGCCGAGCGCAGATGAGTACGTTGCCCAGGCTCAAGCCGCGCAAGTTTTATGATCTGGTGGTGGAAGTGGCGCTCATACGTCCGGGGCCCATTCAGGGCGACATGGTACATCCGTACTTGCGGCGACGGGCTGGTGAGGAGCCCGTGTCGTATTTTATTCCCGAACTCGAACCTATTCTGCATCGCACGTTGGGTGTCCCGTTGTTTCAGGAGCAGGGTATGCAGGTGGCGGTCGCGGCGGCGGGATTTACCAAGTTGCAGGCCGATCAACTGCGGCGTGCCATGGCGCGCAAACGCAGCCATGAAAGCATGAACGAAATTGTGCAGAAGCTGCTGGATGGCATGGAGAACAACGGCATTCCTATCGAGGTGGCCAAGCAGATTTATCATCAGATCAACGCGTTTGCCGATTACGGGTTTCCGGAAAGTCATGCGGCCAGCTTTGCATTGATTGTGTATGCGTCGGCCTACCTGCGTTTTTATTACGCGCCAGAGTTTCTCGCGGCCATTCTGAATGCGCAGCCTATGGGGTTTTATTCGCCCAGTAGTTTGGTGGAAGATGCCATGCGGCATGGGGTGGAGGTGCGTCCTATCGATTTCACGAAATCAAGTTGGGATCACACCATTGAGATGCCGGATGGGCGGACGCTCGTGCCCAACGATGGCAAGGTGACGTGGCAGAGTGCGGCCCCGCGCATGCAAGATGGCGAGCCGGTGTTGCCAACGGCCGCGTATGCGTCGATGGAGAAAACACAGCCGCAGCCTGCGGTGCGATTGGGGGTGCGTCTGGTGCGTGGGTTGGGGTCGACCGCGCGGGCAGCGTTGGAGAGTGCACTCAAGAACGGTGTGTTCACGTCCATTGAAAACTTTGTGCAGCGCGTGCCCCTGGACAAACGCGCCCTGCGTGCGCTGGCGGAATCGGGCGCGTTTGACAGCATGTTTCCGCACGAATCCGCCGAGCGGCGGCGACGGGTGGCGTTGTGGGAGTTGTTGGCGGCGTCGCGGGGGGAGTATCCGTTGGCGCCGGTGTCGGACACGCCGGTACCAACGGGACTCGTGCCACTCAAGCATGTGGAGTTAACCGAAGTGGATTTTCGCGTGACGGGTTTGTCGTTGACGGGGCATCCTATGAAATACTTGCGCGAGGTGTTGGCGCCGAATGGGGTGCGTACGACGACGAACCTGCGCGAAACCGGACGTAACGGCGAACGCGTGGGATGTGCGGGGTTGGTGATTTGTCGTCAGCGTCCGGGTACGGCGAAGGGGTTTGTGTTTCTGACCCTGGAAGATGAGACGGGCATGCTCAACGTGATTGTGGAGCCCACGCGGTTTGAGCCGGAGTCGATGTTGATTTCCACGTCGCCACTGTTGCTGATTCGCGGGGTGTTACAGGTGGTGCAAGGGGTGGTGAACCTGCGGGCGCATACGTTTCGCGCGTTGAAGGCGGAGGGTGGAGAGGGGTGGGCGCGGGGGCGGAATTTTCATTGACACGCGAGGAGCTTTCAGATTAGCCGACAGAGCCCGTACCAAAGCCGACAAGCCGCCGATTGGCACTCCGGCCCGGCATAGTGTATGGTACTGCTGCCTGAGCGCTACACCGCCATTCCCCCAAACGCCCGCCGACATGTCTCGCCTTTCCATTGTGTACGTGGCCGCCCTTTGGGCACTCGCCGGCTGCTCCTCCAACGCGAACGTGCGAAGAGCCGATCTCACCACGCCGCAAGCCACACGGGTGGTGACCCATGTGGTCACGCACGATGCCAAGCTCATTGGAACGACCGTTGGCGGAGTGCGCGTCACCATTCGAGACGTCGCCACCGATCGAATCCTTGCGGAAGGGCTGCACAACGGCGGCACCGGTGACACCAAACGCATCATGCAGGACACGCACAAACGCGGCGACACGATTTTCACGGCGGCCGATGGCGCAAAATATGAGGCCACGGTGTCAATCGCTGCGCCAACGCTGGTGGACGTGCTGGCAGAAGGGCCGCTCGGCTATCCTGACCAGTTGATCCGCGCATCGAAACGCGTGCTGTTGCTTCCGGGACGCGACGTGCGTGGTGACGGCATTGTCCTCGAAATGCACGGGTACGTCATCGATCTCCTTGGCCCTGACACCACACAGGCGTTGCCGGCGTCGTCGCCACTCAAGATTCGCGCACGCGTTCGGATGCTCTGCTCGTGCCCCACGCAACCAGGCGGTATGTGGGAAGTGCGTGACGTCGTGGCGCGATTGGTGCTCGACAACAAAGTGGTGAGTGAAACACCGCTCGTGTACGCCGGGGAGCCCAGCGTGTACAGCGGTGAACTCGCGCGGGTGGCCTCTGGCGTGTACCAACTTGAAGTGATCGCCGCGAATCCTGCCGCCGCTACGTTTGGCATCGTGCGGCGACGTATTACGATTGCGCGCTGAGGCAGTCGACAGCGCCGCCTGACCGGACATGTTCGTCAGCGAGACACTGCTCTCTTCAATCCCCCCGCTGGCGCCACCGATACTTGCCTCCGACAAACTCCACCAATCCCCCGCCCGACTCCTCCCGCTCCACCAACAACGCATCGGCCTTCCCCTTTCGTTTCACCACGACCCAGCGGTTCGCCCATTCGAAATCATCACCACCGTTGCCAAAGTTCACGCCCGCACCAATCAGCGTGACCACGGTGCGACCCGCGTGCATTATCAGAATGCCACGCTTCTTCGACTTCGCATGGGCAACGGGCAACGCGACGTCCGGTTTTCCATCACCGTCGAAATCGCCGGACAGGCGCTCCGGTTTCATCCACGATGCAAAAGTGAGACCACGCGACTTGAGCGCTGCGGCAATGTTTGCGTCAGATAACGCCGGCGCAAGTTGCGCCGATTGCGTGGGCAGTGAAGGCGCGGCGCTGACGGCTGGCTCAGAACGAGATGTGATCGGTAACCGCGTAGTCAACGGTGGTGCGCCAACGGCGACACCGCCCAACAGGATCACACGCCAGATGTGCATCACTCTCGCGAAAAAAGGATGTAGTCAGTGCCGATGGCATTGCCGCCCGATGCTCGCACCAACAGCGCCATCACGGGCGTGAATAGATGGACCGGTTTGCGCCGGTGCAGTGGGCCTGTTGCGCAGCGACTGCAACGTCGACGGTGATGGTGCTGGCGATTCGTCATTTAAACGACGGGGCTGTCCGGTGCAGTGGATGGCGACGATTCGTTCCCGACACCCAGTCGCTGTCCCGGAATGATGAGCGGCGGCACGAGAAACGCGTCGTGCAGCGCAGTACGCAGCGTTCTGAACGTGTACGGCGGATGTGCCCCAGCATCAGCCAGCAGGCGGTCGAGGATGATCTGAATCGGTGCCGGAATAAATGCAACGGGACGCACGTCAAGAAAAAACGGACCTCCAGGTTGCGGCTGCTCTTTCCCCGCAAGCATGAGTTGCAGCAACTCGCCTACCGCGTGTGTGGTGGCGTTGTCTATCGAAAGTTCTGCCGGAGCAGCGAGCGGGGCCTCCGCACGCGATACGCCGAACAGGTCGAAGCCAACCACCTGCACCTCAGGTACCAAGTGCCACTCCGCGGCGCGATGGAGAATGACGCGCTGCGGAACGAGGCCCGCGTGCAGGACATCACACTGGTTGGCCGCTTCAAGTGCGGCAACAACCTGCAAAATCGCGCGCACGGCGCCGGCCCACGGTATCGGTCCTTCGCGCACAACGTACTCGTCCAGCGACGCACCCTTCGGCAACTGCGTCGCGTAAAAGTACTGCTCGCCCATTCGCCCCGCATTCACCATTCGCCCGACACTTGGCGAATCGGCACGCATCAACTCGCGCGATCGGCGATTGAATGCCGTGACTTGTTCGTCGGTGGCCAACAGACCGATGTCCGCCAGAGTCAGCGCCACCGAGAGTTCAAGATTGACCTCCACGGCCTTGAACGTCGCCCATCCACGGTCTCGATCAAGTTCCCACAGTTCGCCATTCGGGCGTCGAAGTATGCGATATGTGCCGAACAGTTCGTCGGTCATGGGCTCACGTGCGCTGAGGAATAGAGATGCGGAGTGTAGCGGAACTGCAGGCAATCTGCGAGGAGACAAAACCAGATCGTCTACGGCAGGCTCGACCGAACACCCCAACCCCTCCGCACTGCGGCACTCGGGATCGCGGCCGCAGCGAGCCGGCGCGATCCCGCATGTTGAGCGCCATGTCGGCCCGATCAGACCGTCGGCGGCTGAATGATGGACAGCGCCGCGCCCTGCGGGTCCATAATCACCGCAATGCGACCGTACGGTGAATCAAAGGGGCCGTGTGTCACGGTCCCGCCGTTTGACTTCACCACTTCAGTCGATACGTCGAGGTCGCTCACGACGAAGTAGGGCATCCAATGTGGCGGTGCATCCCCCCAATCGGCGTTCATCTGCAGCACTCCCGCTACGGCCACCTCGTCCTGATTCAGCATGTAATACGTCATGGACGGATCGTCCAGCTTCTGCGCGTCCAGGCTGAACACATCGCGATAAAACGCCGACGCTGCGCTGGCGTCGCGCGTGTTCACTTCGCTCCATCCCATGGCGCCGTGTTGCTCGATGACCGTCGCGCCGACGTGCATTTTCGGCTGCCACAAACCAAAGGCGGCGCCCGTCGAATCCATGCACACCGCCATGCGCCCGTGTTCGAGCACGTCCATAGTTGGCACAACCACATGCCCGCCGTTCTGTAAGACCTTTGCAATGGTCGCATCAGCATCCGTCACGCCGAAATAGACGGTCCAGGCAGGCGGCATTTCCTGGCCCGGCATCATGCCGCCAAGTCCGGCGGCGCTGTCATTGCCGATTTTGCACATGGTGTAGAAACCGGTGTCTTCACCGCCTATTTCATAGGTCCAGCCAAACAAGGCTTCATAGAATTTGCGGGCACCGTCCGGGTTGGTGGTCATCACATCGAACCAGATGGGCTTGTTGGCCGAGTGGCCTGTCACAGTGGTCATGGTGGGGCTCCCGAAACGGGGCGGAGGGTGAAAAGTGAACGGGTGGGTATGCTAGCCAGCATTTGGCCCCCCGCAAGATGGATGGGACGAGCGGTACAGAACGGACATGGGCCTGTGGTGCAGCCGCCGCCCAACAGTTACGAGCCGTCGCGCCGACACTTTCAGCCATGACGACCCATTCGGCTGGTGCAGCCTCGCTCTCGTGCCCGGGATGTGGTGCCGCCGCGTCCCCCTCTGACGCGGCCTGCGGGTACTGCGATCGCGTCCTGTCGTCCGTCGCCTGCGGACAGTGTTTTGCTCGTCTTTTTGCAGGAATGCGCTATTGTCCGCAGTGTGGAGGACCGGGCAGCGATGCGGACGGTGAAACCAGCGCCTTGGCGTGCCCCGGTTGTGGTGATCAACAATGCACGAGTGTGCTGGTGACGCGCAGTGTTGGCGATCAGGCGGTGCATGAGTGTCTGGCTTGTCACGGCATCTGGCTTTCCACGCGCGTGGTTGATGCGATTGTTACCGAGGCGAATGCGCGCGCACTCTTCGCGCCGAACGCAGCGCCTGGTTCACCGCTTGTAGCGCCACCCCGCACGGCCACCGCATCGAAACGCCTCACGGCCTTTCGTTATCGGCGGTGCCCGTCTTGCGCAAAGATGATGACACGCGTGAACATTGCGAAAATTTCCGGCGTCATTGTCGATCGATGTTTGCAGCATGGCACGTTTTTCGACCTTGATGAATTACACGCACTGGTGCGTTTTCTCGAGCAGGGCGGGCTGGACCGGGCGCGTGCACGCGAACGCGAGTTGTTGGCAGACGAACGCCGACGGTTACAGATGTTGATGGACATCGATACACGGCGGCGGTCGATGGAATACTCGGGGACCGACGGGGTGCCGGTGACGAGTGTTACGAGTTTGTTGACGGCGTTGTTGCGGCGCGCGGGGGCGTAGGCGCCGGAGCAGCCAATATCACGTGCTGCTTTTCACATCGTGATGGCGGCCCGCGTGCGCCACGACGAATCGCGGCTCCAGCGGAGCGCGAGACGTGAAATAAATGCGAAAACAGTACCGCGGATCGTAGCCCGAACCCAGCACGATGTGCTCATGGCATTCGTATTCCGTGCCGTCGGGTCCTTTGCCCGCGTATTGGCGCTTCTGCTTTTCGGACGTACTTGACGCAATTCCGCCGCGATACTCCACTCCGTACGCGCGAAATACTTCGCGGAGTGACGATCCCAGGGCACCACCGCGCCGGCGATCGGCCACTTCCGCCATGATGTCAAGAACCTGAGCGACGCGGTCGCGCTCGAGATACGGACTGTCGGCGGCGGATGATTCGGCGCTTTCGAGCACCAGCAGCGTCTCGGGGTATGACGCGGCCGCCTGCCGTACGACTTCCACGAGACTGATTGCGTCTTCATCAACGTCCGGCTCGGCCTGCAACTCCGGCGCGGCGCTTGGTTGGACTGCATCATTCCGGACTGCGTTCAGCACGGACCGCACCGATTGTTCCAGCGACTGCATGCGACGATCTCCAACATTGCTGCCCGCATTTCGCGCAGTGCTGACGGAACGGAGGCGCACCACTTCTTCAACCAGCGCACGATTCACCTCGGCCAGTCCCGTCAGCACAGTGCTCATCTGTTCGAGACGTCCATCCATTCGTGACACCACCTGTTCGAACGTGCGCGTGGCATTGACGGCGCTCTCGGCGATCGCCCTGATTGCCGCAGCGATTGTGTCGTCAAAGGGCGCCAGCACGGGCGCAGTAACCGCGGGACCAGCGTTATCGGCGAACGGCGCGGAGGTGGCGACCATTTCAGTGGACGTGCGGTCTGCCTGGACACGGTTCGGCTGCGCGGCGTTCGGCTGCACTACCGGCGCTTCTTCGGCGTCCGGGTGAGCGCCTTCGGTTTTGTCGAGAACACTTCGAGCGACGACTTTTTCCGCCAGCAATGCCGGCATCACGGGTACGCTTGTTTCCGCACCTGGAGGCACGGTGTTTGCGGCCGTCGCTGCATTGATGTCAGCTTCCACCGTAAAATCGCGCACCCAGCCCTGTGCAAATCGGGCCAGATTACCAATGAGCCTGGCGCGTTCAATTGGGTCGGCAACGCGTTCCTGCTGCAACAACGGATGCTCATCCGGGCGATCAGCACAACTGAAACTGGGCATGTACACGCGGAGCGCCCCCCAGTAACAGGAGAGGCGGCGATCGCCCAGTTGGTCGCTCAGTTCAAACGAGGTTGGTTGCCGATCCATGACGTACAGATGCGCCAGTCCCATCAACTCGGCGCTGAGCGCTGCGGGATCGATTGCGTATCCGCTCGCCTCGAACGGCGACAACACCGCCACCGGAATTTCGCGATCACCCAGCAGCACGTTGCGCACAAAATTCGGCATGTCACCAAGCGTCAGTTCGTGCGGGCGACATTCGATGCCAGCAAACGAAACGCGCACGCGCTGCTGCAGCGCTGCCAGAAATTTCGGCCGCGCAAGTCCGGCGCCAATGATGCCTCGCACACTCGACACACCGTTGTCCGCCGTAATGCGGATTGCCATGGTGCCCGTGCCATTCTGCGCGTTGAGTAACACCTGTGTCGTACACGGTGCCCCCGCGGCTTCCGGGTGCGGGTGCCGCCAGAGCAGCGTCGCATTCCAGGCGTCCATGGTGCCCGAAGGTTGCCACTTGAGGCCATGAAAGCGTTGCGGCTCGCGTTCGACCGCGCGGGCCAGCGTCAGGGGCGGCGCATCGGTCCAATGCTCACTGATGGCCTCGTTCAGCGTCGTCAGCAGCGGCAGCACCGGACTGCCGGTTCCCATGCGCGTTCGGATGGTGACGCGCATGGTGTACAGCACGTCCTCGTCACGTCCGGGCTCGACCGGTGGCGGGGCGGTGTTGGGCTCGTAGGCACCGACAATGCGCCAGCCGGTATTGGTAACGTGTTCGCGTTTGGGACTGGGCATTTGAGGGAGGCGGCGAGTGGACGGCAATTGCAGGCTTCTCAGGATAATCCCGTGCAAGCGCGATGGATCGAGTTATGAGCGGTTGGGACGCGGGGCAAGTGTGGCCAGTCTCCGCCTTGGTGGTCCACTTCCCAGCACGTTTGATCCACAAACATGTTTGTCGATCACGAATGGCCCACCAATTGCTTTGTGAGTCACGTGTAGCCGGAAGTGGACTTCACACAAGGTTCGGGGCCATTGTCCAACCACGACGTGCCCTGTGTTTCCTGTTCGAAGGTGGTCGAAGGATTCTTGCGCACCGTTCTCGTAGACACGACAACGGGGCCACCCGCTTTCGCTGATGGCCCCGCCGAACATCGTGCTGCCGTTGTGAAGCGATTTACAACTTAGCCGCGGATTTTCGTGACGTTCTCAGCGGCCGGACCCTTCTGACCCTGCACGATGTCGAATTCGACACGCTCGCCTTCCGCGAGCGTGCGGAAACCGCCGCCCTGAATGGCTGAGTGATGGACGAAGCAATCCTTCGAGCCGTCGTCGGGCGTGATAAAGCCAAAGCCCTTCGCGTCGTTGAACCACTTCACCTTGCCGGTCGTACGCATGGCACTACTCCTGTTGCGATGTGTGTTCGGAGTCCGGCCCTGCCGTACAAACCGAGCACTCGTTTTTACGCGGACATAACCCCCGCGCGGGCTGCCAGAGTCCGTCGACTTTGGCTCCAATTCTTCGCCAGCTGCCCCATTGCGATTCCGCAGTATTTGCTTGACACATAAAGAGGGGCCCGCGAACAGCCAGGCCCCATGAGTCGCCCGCCTACGTCGTTCTCGCGCCGGAGCGCGTCTACTGGTTCTGAATGTGGCCAAACGCTATCAGCGCCAGAGCAACCTGTCAACGGCGTTTTTTGCGAAATTTGATTTTTGGCGAACTCTGCCATTTCCGACGGTGGGTGAGCCCTATCCCGCTCGTCTCATCACGCACTTGACTTGCCGGGCAATGATCGCGCCCACATGACTGCCGCCGACCTGAGTCGTCCATAGCAAGACAGCCTCTTGGTTTCCGTTGCGCTTCAACTAGCGCCGAGCCACCGAAGCGCATGAAAACGGCACGACCTGCAACACGCTGGTGACACCCCCGCCCTGGCACTCCCTTATTCTGCCCCATGAACAAACTGGTCGTCTCCGTCTGCTCGCTCATCCTGGCCTCCGCCGGCTGGTGGCTTGGCGAGCTCGTTGGTGGACTCTTCACCGCGTTCGCCGTGAGCATGATCGGCACGGGACTTGGCATCTACGCCGGCCGCCGCATCGTAAATATCTGGGACGTGTAACAGCCGTCGGCCCGCCGCTTTGCCATAGCGCCAAACGCGTATCCATCTCCCGCCGTCTTCTGCACATGCAGCCACTCACGTTCGCAGCTCTCGCCATCGTCGGACTTCTGGTCTGCGCGCCAACTGGCGCCGAGGCGCAGGCTGCGCGGCGTATGCGCGCCGCTGACGCCGACACAATTTCGCTGCACCTGAGCGCCACACGCATTGCCTATGGCAACGATTCCCTGCAGTTTGGCGACCTGCGATTGCCGCCGGGCCGCGGACCGTTTCCCGTGGCCCTTGTCATTCATGGCGGCTGCTATTTTTCAAGATACGCCACCCTGCGCAACACCGCCGCGCTCTCCGAAGCGCTGACCGACGCCGGGGTTGCCACCTGGAACGTGGAGTATCGCCGCTATGATCACCCCGGCGGTGGCTGGCCCGGTACGTTTTCCGACATTGCCGATGCGACCGACTACCTGCGTACCTTGGGCAAGTTGCATCCGCTCGACCTCTCACGCGTTGTCACCACCGGACATTCGGCGGGTGGTCAACTGGCACTGTGGCTGGCTTCGAGAAAAACATTGAAGAGTGGTACCGAGTTGTTTCGGGCGAATCCGTTGGCTGTGCATGGTGTTGTCGCCCTTGGGCCCATCACCGATATGGCCGAATATCAAACTCGGCAAACCCGGAGCTGTGGAAATCCCGCCATCGAATCAGTGCTGGGCGGCCTGCCGGACGCGGTGCCCGATCGCCGGCACATGGTATCGCCCATTGAACGAGTGCCATTGGGGGTACCGACCATCCTGGTCGCAGGCGATGGGGACGCCATTGGCTCACCGTCGTCGTTACAGGCCTACGCGCAGGCCGCCCGGGCCCGCGGCGATTCGGTGGAAGTACGCTCCCCCCTGGGCGAGGGCCACTTCGAGGTGCTTTCCCCGGCAACGCAAGCTGGCAAGGCCGCCATTGGCGCCATTAAACAGCTCCTGGGCGTCCGCCAATTCGGCAACCAGTGACCAGCATCACGGTGCACCATGGGGGAAGCGTTACACCTGGTACCAATCCGAGCCTTTACAGGTTCGCGCGAAAAGGACAAGCTCAAGATGTTGGCGCAGGACACTTTTCAACCACCCGGAGACTTGCATGAAAGACGCGCAGATCGCAGCACTGATTCGCAAAACCGCCGCAAAGGCTTCACAGCCCAAGAAGCCCGCCCGCGCCAGTTTCGACGCCACGCTGGAAGCCACGCGCGGGGGCAAGGAACCCATTGATGGCACCGATGCCGAACAGATTTTCAAAGAGATGAAGAAACGCGAATTCTAGGAAATTCCGAAATGGCGCGCTGGCCGCGCCTGGCGTAACGCGGTCGTTACTGCAGTCGGCCCACTATGGCCGTGATATTGTCACTGCCCCCGCGATCGAGCGCCAACTGCACCAGGTCCCGAACGGTTTGTTCTGCCGACTGCGTTGATTGCAGCGCGGCCTGCAACTCGTCGTCCGTGACATGTTTGGTCAAGCCGTCCGTACAGAGCAACATCACGTCGTTCCATTCAATATTGGTGGGCACGGTAATGGGTGAGGTTTCACTGCCGCCCAATGACGACATCAGCACGTCGCGCCATTGCGACGTTTCCGCCTGCGCGGGCGTCAACGCCTTGGCTTCGACCAATGCAGCCGCCATGGTCTGATCGGTGCTGAGCAACTCCAGCACGTGGTTGCGCAGCCGATAACAGCGACTGTCCCCTACGTGTATGAGATACGCCCTGGGCCAGATGGCCATCACCATCGTGAGCGTGGTGGCGGTACCAGCCGCTTCTTCCCGCACGTGTTTGTCGCCGTCCAGCATAGCTTTCTGCAACTGGCGCAGGAACTTCTCTTCACTTTGTTCATCTTTCTGCACGTCATAACAACGCAGACAATGCGCCACATAGTGCGCGACACTCTTGACGGCGGTACCGCTCGCGACGTCCCCATCCGGACGACCACCCACACCGTCGGCCACCATACACAGGTATCCTTGCGCACTGCCACGCAAATCACCCAGCAATTCTGTGGAAAGACTTGACGAGTGCACGCTGAGCATTTTATGCAGTGACGCGATCAGGAACTGATCTTCGTTTTCGGAGCGCACCTTCCCGCTATGCGTCAGACCGAAGAGATCGATGTTATCTGAACTCGGGGGTTTAGTGCCGTGTTCAACAGCGGCTGCAGTCATCGGGTTATTCCGTTACGTCGGTGTCGACCTGTCCGGACAGTCGGCGGGAAATGAAGGACCACGACATGCCGGCGCATAACAGAATAGACACCGCAACCAGCGCAACGTGCGCTATTCCGCGCGGACTTTGTGCGCTCACCCAGTCGAGATCGATGAGCAGCCAGACGATGCCACCCAGTATCGCCAGCGTCAGCAGCGCCCCAGGAAGCCCCAGGGAGCGGCGAGTGGCGTTGAGGAAGATGCCCCACGCCGTGAGAAGCAGAATGCCCACCAGGAACTTCAGGGGGGCGGGCCCGGCGGTTGCCGGACCACCAAAAAGCGGCGAGATGGCCCAATGCCAATACGAAAACCCCTCCGGATTCCACGTGCCGTACACCAGCAGTGCAGCAACCGCGTAACGCGTCAGCAGGCCACCAAGCGTCAAATTCTCGCGCTGCATGTACGTTCCTTGCCGTGAGGAGTGCCGAGTGCGGGTTTGCCGGACGGTTCAACCTGAGCACAGACGCTACCACTGACAAGGGAGGACACGGTCGGGGCTTGCCGAGCGTGAGGCGGGAACTCCCGCGGATTTGCCGCGAGGGTTCCTGTGTTCATCTGCGTACCAGAATTCGCGGGACTCTGTCACGACACCGAAGGCAGAATCTGTCCGTATAGTTCAGCCATGAGCCTATCCGATCCGGAATTTGTCGCGCTGCAGACCGCCCTTCGCGGTCGCTACTCCATTGAGCAGGAGCTGGGACGGGGTGGCATGGGCGTGGTCTACCTCGCGCACGATGTGCAGCTCGAGCGCCCCGTCGCCATCAAACTGCTCGCGCCCGAGCTGGCAGCCGATGCCCGAATGCGCGCCCGTTTCCTGCGCGAGGCCCGATTGGCCGCGATGTGTTTCCATCCGAACATTGTGCCCATGCATAGCGTCGACGAGTCGGGCGAACTGGCCTGGTTTGTCATGGCCTACGTGCGGGGTGAATCGCTCGCAGATCGCGTGCGTCGCACGGGAGCGTTGTCCGCCGAGAACGTGCGGCGACTGGCTGAGGATATCGGATGGGCACTGGCATACGCGCACGATCGCGGTGTCGTGCATCGGGATGTGAAACCGGAGAACATTCTCATTGACGCCGGCAGCGAACGTTTCCTGCTGGCCGATTTCGGCATTGCCTTGCAGAACGACGTCGCGTCGGAATCAGTGCCGCGGTCGGCACGTGAACGCCCGTCACCAAGCGCGCTGGAAAATATCGCACCGCCCTCGCTGGTACACATCGCACCGCTCGCGCTGGAATTCCCACACTCCGCAGAGAGTGCTCGGCCCAAACACGGTATGCTGGCGGGGGCTGGCACCCCACGTTACATGGCGCCCGAACAGGCCCGAGGTGATGCAGTTGATGGGCGCGCCGATTTGTACGCACTGGGCGCGTCGCTCTTTCACGCGGCCAGTGGCCGTCCACCGTTTGATGCCACCAGCGCGAACTCGCTGCTCTACCAACACGCCGCAGTGGCTCCGCCCAGTATTCGCACCCTGGCGCCTGCGCTTGCAAGCAACCTCGCCGACGCCATTGATCAGTGTCTCGCCAAGTTGCCGGCCGATCGGTTTCTCAACGCGGCGGCGTTTGTTCGCGCAATCAAGCCCCCGGAGGCCGAGCGGTCACTGCCGCCATCACTGCAGTCGGTGCAGGCCAACATGGTGGATGCAAAGGGCGCGCTAGGGTGGGCGGTGATCATTGGCGGTACCTCAGTTTTGCTGGCGCTGGGCGAAGATGGCAGCTCGTTTTCGCGGGGCATCATTTGGGGAATTGGATCGGCGATGGCGTCATTTATGGCGGTCGTTGCGGCGCTCAGGGCGGGAGAATCAATTGTCGCAACGCGACGCGCGTTGCGTGCGGGCGTGGCACGGGAAGACGCGGTTACTGCACTGGCCGGCCTGTCTCAGGCGGACGATGCGCAACCGTCCCAGCGGAAGCGTGGCGCGTGGCTCATTGCCGCGGGCGTGATTGGAGCGTTGCTGCAGGGTCGCCTGGCACCGCGGGGTAGCCTTCCGGAACTTCTCGATTTTGTGTTGCAGGTTGTATTGTTGTTTGGTCCGGCGTATCTCATTGGCCGTGGCGTGCCTGGGGTTGTGAAGGGCTCGAAGCTGGCAGACTGGATACGAAGGCACGTGGCAAACCCTGTGGCGAAAACCGTTGTGCGCATTGCGGGTGCGTTTCTCCCAGTGGCGCCCAGCCGCCCGTTCGCAGCTCAGATGAACGCCCCCACCGAAGTTCGTCTCGAGCACGCCGTCCGCGTCGCCATGAACCGCCTGCCGGCCGCACACCAGCAGCTCATGCACGGAACCAACGCCGCCGCGAACGCACTCGCCGAAGAAGCGCGCCGGCTCCGTGGAGAGGATGCCGCCTTGCTTGCCCAGGAACGCCTCGCGCGCCAGAACGGCACCGGCGACGAGCGCGCAGAACGGCTGCTTTCGCTCGAATCCCAGCGCACGGCGGTGCAGCATCGGTTGTCTGCGGCCGTAGCCGCCCTGGAAACCCTCCGACTGGACCTCATGCGCCTGGACGTCGCCACGCCCTCCCGCGGCGGTCTCACGACCGAACTCGCGGTAGTCCGCGACCTGGCGCGCCGTGTGGATGCAATGTCCGAGTTACGGGCCTATCTTGCCCAGTCAACCCCAACACCGGTGTAAGCCATTGCCGACAGCTCGGACATGACGGGCATCGTCGCGGGATCGGAACGACCGTTTCTGACGGCCGACTGGCGTGATCTCATCATGCTGAGTTGGAAAGTGGACGCGGGGACCCTGCGCCCGTATCTCGCACGCGGCACGGAATTGGACCTGTGGCAGGGCGACGCCGTGGCCAGCGTCGTCGCCTTTGATTTTCGCGACACACGCGTGCGTGGGCTGGCCATTCCGTTTCACACCCGTTTTCCCGAAGTGAATTTGCGATTTTATGTGCGGCGCAAACTGGCCGATGGGACATGGCGCCGCGGCGTTTCCTTCATCAAGGAAATTGTACCGCACACGCTCATCGCAACCGTCGCACGACGTCTTTACGGCGAACCGTACGAGGCAATGCCCATGAATCGCGTGGCCGTTCCGGAGGAACCCCTGACCGATCCCGCTGCGATGGTCACGCGCTCGTTGGTGTACGAGTGGAAACGCGACGGCGAGTGGGAACGCGTGTTGGCCTTGCTCACGTCGCCCCCGCGAGCCATTCGTGGCGAATCGCTTGAGGAGTTTCTCGCGGCACAGGAATGGGGCTACACGCGTCGCGGGGACAAACCGACGCAGGAGTATCGCGTCGAACATCCGCGCTGGCGCATTGCCCACGTGACGGATTGTTATATCGAAGCCGACGTGGCTTCACTGTTTGGCCGCCCGTTTGCTGACGCGCTGTCCGCGCCCCCTCTTTCGACGTTTGTCGCGGAAGGTTCGCCGGTCAGCGTTTTTCCTGGACACCCTGTGGAGTGAAGATGCGAGTTCAGCATTTATCGGTCGCGTTGCTTATTTGGTGCACTGCCTGCACAAAAACGTCGGATGTTCCACCGGAGACGCGCAAAGGGCCCGCCATTCCCGACGGGAACAATGCATCCGCCTTGGTCGCGGCGCTCGACTCGACCACCATGGCGTCCATGGAGCAGCGAACGGGAACGTGGCAGGATGCCGATGCGTCGTCAGAGTGGACGGCGCGGCTGAGCGGGGGCAAGGTGCGCGTCATTACGGAACGCATGATGGTCGGGGAAAGCAGCTCGCGAAACATTACGCACTTTTTCACCGACGACGGAACGTTGGCCGCCGCTTTTGAGTTGCGCTATCAGACCGTAGCCGGCACCGACCGCCCCCCCGCCAAACAATTGGTGCTCATGAAACTGGAGTTCACCGGCGACTCGGCCACCCGCAGTGAGAAAACAGTCGACGGTGAGAGCGTGCCCATTCTGCCGTTCGAGATTGCAAACGCGCGCAAACACTCCATGGATCTGTTGGCCGTTTCGCAGTCAACCTCCTCCGTCGCCCCCGGCAAACCATGACGGACTTCGAAACACTCGGCGCGTTCTATCTGGGAAAGGAATTCGACATCCCTACTCGCAAGCGCAGTGAAAATTTCCTGCTGTACGATTCGAAAGACCTGACCACGCACGCCGTCATTGTCGGCATGACGGGCAGTGGAAAAACCGGGCTTGGCATTTCGATGATCGAAGAAGCGCTTATCGACAACATTCCGGTAATCGCGATTGACCCCAAGGGTGATCTGGGCAATCTCGCCCTGCAATTTCCGGGACTGAGCGCGGGTGAGTTTCGGCCGTGGGTCGATCCCCAACAGGCGGCCAATGCGGGCTCGAACGTTGAGGCATACGCCGAGCAGCAGGCCACCTTGTGGCGCGATGGCATGGCGCAGTGGGGCGAGGACGGCGCGCGCATTCAGCGGCTTCGCGATGCCGCCGATGTCACCCTTTACACGCCGGGAAGTACGGCTGGAAAGCCGCTCTCGATTTTGCAGGCGTTTTCAGTGCCGCCCGTCTCAGTACGCGAGGACAGTGAAGCGTTTCGTGATCGCGTTGATGCGACGGCGACCAGCGTCCTCGCGCTGCTTGGCGTTGAGGGTGATCCGATGTCGAGCCGCGAACACATTTTACTCGCGAATTTGTTGTCGGCGTCATGGAGCGAGGGGCGTGATCTGGACCTGGCAGGCCTGATTGCGGCCATTCAATCGCCGCCATTCGCCACCATTGGCGTGATGCCACTCGATTCCGTGTTCCCGCCCAAAGATCGGTTGGCACTTGCAATGAAGCTGAACAATCTGCTCGCCGCGCCCGGATTTCAGGTGTGGATGCAGGGGGAAGCGCTGAGCACCGCCAATCTGCTCTATACGGCAACGGGTAAACCGCGCTGTGCGGTGGTGTCGATTGCGCATCTGAGCGATGCAGAGCGCATGTTTTTCGTCACGATGCTGCTGGCCGATGTTCTGGCGTGGATTCGCACGCAACCCGGCACCGGTTCGCTACGCGCCATTCTGTACATCGATGAATTGTTCGGGTATATGCCGCCCGTGGCCAATCCCTCGTCCAAACTTCTGCTGCTCACGCTGTTGAAACAGGCGCGCGCGTTTGGACTGGGTGTGGTGTTGTCCACGCAAAATCCGGTCGATCTGGATTACAAGGGGTTGGCCAACACCGGCACATGGTTTATCGGGCGCATGCAGACCGAACGTGACAAGGCGCGCGTCATGGAAGGGCTGGAAGGTGCGTCGAACGGCGCCGCGTTTGATCGTGACGCCATGGAGAAAACCATTGCCGGACTGGGCAAACGCGTGTTTCTCATGCACAGTGTGCACGAGAACGCGCCGGTGACATTTGAAACGCGGTGGACCCTGTCGTACCTGGCCGGGCCCATGACGCGCGAGCAGATCAAGGCGGTGAGTGCGTCGTCATCCACCCCACCGTCGGCAACGGCAGCGAACAAGGCAACGACCGCTGGTGTTGTGGCTGCCGCCACACGCAGCACGTCCGGTGGTGGCCTGTCGTCGTTGGACGCGACGCCCGCGAAACACGCGCCGGTGCTGCCACCAGACGTGCCGCAATATTTCATTCCGCCCGACGGCAGCCCCGCGAACATCAGCTACAACCCGGCCATTATTGGCATTGCCGACATCACGTACGCGAGTGCGAAATACAACGTCACCGCGCAGCGGCGTGTCGTGTTGCTCACCACGCTGGACGACGGGCCCATTGCCATGGACTGGGGCACGGGCGAGCGTGTGGAGATCGATCCGGCCGCGCTGGAGCGTGGACCACGCAACGGTGCGACGTTTGGCGAAGTGCCGAAACTGGCGTCGTCGGCAAAGAGTTACCCCGTGTGGACCAAGGCCCTGCAGAAGTGGGTGGCCACCAACGAAGTCGTCACCCTGTTTCGCAGTCCCTCAACCAGGCAGACCTCCAACGTTGGCGAACGTGAACGCGACTTCCGCATTCGGCTGCAAGTGGCGTCGCGTGAAACGCGCGATGTGGCCGTAGAGAAGTTGCGTGGAAAATACGCCACGAAACTGAGCGCGCTGCAGGAGCGCCTTCGCAAGGCAGAACAGGCGGTCACTCGCGAACAGTCCGAAGCGAGTCAAGCCAGGATGGACACGATGATTTCGGTTGGCAGCGCGGTCCTCGGCGCCATCTTCGGTCGCGGAAAGGTGGGCGTTGGCACGATCAGCAAAGTTGGAACGGCCGCTCGCGGTGCCGGGCGCGTCGCGCGGCAAAGCGGCGATGTCACGCGGGCCGGTGAAACGGTTCAGGCACTCAGCGCGCAATACGAGGAGCTGCAGACGGCGTTGCAAAGCGAAATAGATACACTCGGCGGTTCATTCGATGCGCAGAGCGAGCAACTTGAGGAGATTGTCATCAAGGCAAAAGCCGGCGACGTGACGGTGCCGCTGGTCGCGTTGGCCTGGACGCCGGTGTAGGTCAGCCACTCACGTTCGCCGCGACACCGCTCAGGTGCCAACGCGCGGCCCCCGGCAGCTGCCAGGGGCCGCAACAGACCGTCAACCTGTCCAGCGCCGTACGGATTTTCGCGGCAGCCTCGACTTGCGCGTTTTGGTTGCTCTTTATCGCCGCAAGCTGTCCGCGTTCGCTGGTCAGCTGCACGGTTTGAAAGGCAAACCATAACACCAACGCAGACGCGAGCAACAACGACGGAAGAAAAATCGAGTGCTCGGCTTTTAATGCAGGGCTGCGTTCATGCCCGCGCACGGCCGACGGCTGAATGAACCGATCGGAGGTGAGGGGTTTGCTGTCGGCGGGGTTCGACACGGGAGTCTGGTCCATTCAGCGGTTGGAAGTGCCGGATTTTGCAGTGGCTGGCTTGTTCTTCGTCACGGTAATGCCGTTCGCGGCCAGCATATCAAACACCGCCTTGTCGTCGCTTTTGATTGCGGGTTCTGCGAGCGCTTTGGCGATTTCCGTTTGCAGCACTTGCAGTTGCGCCGTCTGCTGCACAACGGCCTGCCGCACATTGATGTCCGTTTGCGTGGACTTGTTGGCGGCAAACAACACACCGTTGGTCACCACCAGTACCAATGCCGCAGCCCCGAGGCCGGTCAGTGTCAGGTATTGCGGACGCGTGAGCATGTGTGGTGGTGAAAGGTGAGACCGCGGTTTAGCGGGCACTGCGGCGTTTTCGCGCCCACGCGACGAATGCGAGGCCACCGACCATGAGTACGAACGTGCTCGGTTCCGGGACCGCCGTAACGGGCGGCGTCACGACGGTGGTGACATTGCCGGTGACCGTGAGGAGCAGATTGTTCGTGTTGCCGACGTAGCCACTGGCGTTGGTGCCGAACCAGCCCAGTGACACCGTTTGGCTGAAAAGACCGACGCTGGCCGTATTCAGCATCACGCCGAGATTGCCGAACATCGCCCCGGTCCCGACACCGGTGAACTGATTGAAGCCCGTAAATCCGAACCCGGTGCCGTTACCGAAGCTGAAGTTTCCGTTCAAATCATCTGAGGGTCCGGTCGCGATATTCTGCACGCCCAGGGTTGCAAAAATGTTTGACGAACCCGCCTGAATTGATCCGAAGTCAAGCACCCAGCCACCGTTCAGGAAATTGAACGCCCCAACACCAGCGGACCGTGTGAACGCAGCCGCTGCGTAGTTATTCACGGTGCCAGAAAGCGAAACACTTGCGCTGCCGAGTGTCAGGTCGGCCATGTCGGCGTTGTGGCTCTTGAAGTTCACCGCAGCAGAACTTGCGTAGACGCCCGCCGTTGCTGTGTTGAGGCCGACGGTGAGGCTGCTGTTGTTGGTGCTGCCGGCCGTGACACCACTTCCAAGCGTGCCCGCCACCGCGAAGGGTCCGCTGCCTCCGGTAATGTCGCCGGTCAGCACGTCGTTCAAGGCCACCGCTGCGGCGCTGTTCGCGACAGAGACGTTCTGCGAGCCGACGACATCGCCAACATGCACGATGCCGAAGTTCACCGCGGTGGTGTTGAGTGTGCCAAGTGCGGCTGCGTACACCTTGCCGTTCAAGGCCGCGCTTCCTGGCGCGAGCAAGAAGTCGGCAGCGTTGGTTGTACCCGCACCACTGGAAGTCAGGTTGATGCTCGCGTTGCCGCTGAACGCGCCGGCCGTGGCCGTGTTCAAACCCACCTTGAGTGCCGTGCTGTTGCCTTGCGCGGCCAGTCCGGTCACCGAACCGGACGTCGTGAATCCGGTTGGCGGGGAACCAGTAAACGACGCGTCAAGGCTTTCGGTGAAGGCGTCTGGTGACGTATTCGTCACGCTCAGGCTCGCGATGGGTGCCGCATCTCCAACACGGGCCACCAGGTTCACTGGTGAACCGCTAAGCGTCGGATTCGCCAGCCGATACACGGCCCCGTTCACCGCGACGTTTTGCGACGCCAGCGTGAACTGGCAGTTCGGCGCACAGTTGCCGATGTTGCTCGCGTCCGAGACGAAACCGATGGTCGCATTGCCGTTCTTGCTGCCGGCGGTCGCGGTGTTCATCCCAACCTGCAGGCTACTGGTGTTGGTCGCACCAGGGTTCAGCAAGTTGAAAGAACCACTGGCGGTGATGGCACCATTCCCGGCAATCGTCGCATTGAGTGCGGCCTGCGGAGCCACTGTCGCCTGATTGGTCACGCTCACCAATCCGGTCGGTGACGCTGTGTTGATGCGGACGTTGCCCAGATTGATGGGGGCGTTGTTGATGATCGGGCTGGCCTGATTCACCACGTTCGCAACTGCCTGAATGTTGCCGTTCACCGCGAACGGGGCACTGCCCACGGCAAACACGCCGAGTCCATTACTGACGTTGTTGACGGCACCGGCGCTGAAATAGTTCACAGCGATGGAGCCGTTGATCGAGCCCGCGGCACTCGTATTCACCGACACCGACATGGCCGAGTTGTTGGTCGCACCGGCCAGCAAGCCGTTGATTGACCCCGCACCACTGAACAGGCCAGTGCCCGTACCGGACTTTGCGCCGAAGCTGGCGTTGAGATCTTCCACGAAGCCGGCCGCGCCGGTTGCGCTGTTGGTGATGCTCAACACCTGGCTGACGTTCTGCCCCACTTGCACCGTGCCGAAGTTGAGCGCCGTTCCGTTCAACTGGCCGGCGGCGGTCTGATAGACGTTACCGGAGACCGCGACGTTCTGGTTGCCCGCTGCGACGGTGCCGAGATTGCTCGTCCCGCTGCCGTTGCTTACATAGACAACATTTGCGTTTCCGCCCTTGGCGCCCGATGTGGCGGTGCTGAGCGACACGCCCATGGACGTGTTGTTGCTGCTCCCGGCCGTGAGCAGAGTGATGATGCCACCGTTGTTGCTGACGCCTCCGGAGTTCGCGCCAAATGTGGCGTCGAGTTTTTCCGAGAAGTTGCCAGCCGATGCGGTGTTGCTGACCGTGACATTGCCAGCGAGCGTTCCGCCTATCCGTGTGTTGCCGAGATTTACCGGCGTGGCAGCGCTGCCAACGGCGATGTTGTACGCCGCAGCGCCCCCGGCCAGTGTGATGTTCAGCTTCTGATCAGCAATGTTATTGAAGTTGCTGCGCAGGTTCAGCGTTTGCCCGATGAGCGGAGCCAACGCACCGGCCGTTGCAACGGTGAAGTTCACATTGAGCGGGCCGAAGCTCGTGCCAACCGGTGCCGGACCGTAGTTGCTGGCGGTGACACCGGAACCGCCGAGCCGCGTGTCGGTGATGTTGCCGCCATTCACAGATGTTTGAATGGCACCGCGGAGGTTCGGTCCAATGGTCCCCGTGTTCACCACGTTGTACCCGAAGCTGGTGGCGCCGACGCGAACGTTCCCAATGGTCATGGTCGCGTTTGTCGTCGCGCCGTTGGTGACGTTGGCGCCCGAAATGGCCTGGGCGGCATTCCCACCAGCGAGAATCTGGCCGGTACCAGTAATGCCCGCGCGGCGGTTGAATGAATTGCCCGTGCCCGCCGCACCGTTGGTGTAGTCCTCGTTAATCGTGATGTTGCGGTTGTTTGTGTTGAGCGTAGCTCCAGCGGCGCCCATCACCAGTTTGTTCTGTTCGTTGCCACCACCGGCATTGGCCATGTTCATGACGCCCGTCGCGTCAACTTGCAGCGTGCCGGTGCCGGTGACAGTGAGGCCATTCGTGAAGGTGCCGTTCTGCGCGCGGAACGTACCGTTGTTCACAACGTCGGCCAATTGTCCGGCCGCGATGGAAATAACGCCACCGCCGTCGGAGTTGATGGTGCCGTTGTTGATCAAATGCGAGTTGGCGGTGCCGACGTAGACCTGATTGCCGATGGTGCCGTTGACGCCGTGCACTGTGACGCCCGATCCGATCGTCAGTGTGGCGCCCGATCCATCAAGTCCGATGCGGTTGCTGGCCCCCGTGCTTCCGAACAACACGGCACCCGTACCGTTGAGCGTTCCGGTGCCATCAAAGACGAGGGCACTTCCGGAATTGATGCTGGCCACGCCCGTGCTGCCGAGCGTCATCGCGCCCGCCACTCGAACACTGGAGGTCGCCGCGGCCAAATCGAGGTTCCCGTTTTCCGTCACATCGTTCATGAAGTTGGCAGCCGAGTTGGTGGCTCGCATTGCGCCGCCGCTGCTCGTATTGACCGAACCGCCGGTTATGGACGTGTTATTCAGTACCACAAGGCCATTGCCATGCGCATTGACCTGGCCTGTAACCGAGTTCGTGACGGCAGATGCCAGATTTAACAGGCCCCCGTTGCGCGCTTCAAGAATATTGTTGTTGGAGAAGGTTGCTTGCTGCAACGAGATTTGACCGCCGTTGACGTTCGCGGAAATCAAACCATTGTTGACCACGGAGCTGTTGGCCGTTCCGAGATACCGCTGATTGCCGACGACGCCGTTTTCGCCCTGAATTTTGACGCCGGCCGCAATCGTGAGCACCGATCCCGTTCCATCAACCGCCACGAGGTTGTTATTCGTCAGGTTGCCGAGGTTGATGGTACCGTTGCCACTCAGCGTCTGCGAGCCTTCGAACGCCAGGACACTGTTGTTGTTCAGGTTGATATTGCCATTCAGTACGAGCCCGTTGATCGAGCGAACGGACGATTGCGCGGTTGCGAGATCGACGTTGCCGTTAACCGTAACGCCGTTGAAAAAGTTGGAGCCACTGTTGGTGGCCCGGAACGCGCCCGACCCCGTGCTGTTAATGGTGCCAGTCACAGAAACACCATTCTGCAGAATGACGCTGTTGGCACCAGCCGCGAATTGTCCCGTGCTCGTACCCGTAATGTTGCTGGACAACTTGAGGGTGCCCCCGTTCTGCGCTTCCATGAGGCCGTTGTTGGTCACGGCCGCTTGCAACATTTCCAGCGTCCCGCCCGCTACATCGGCAGAAATGCGCCCATTGTTGATAATGCCGGAGTTGGCGGTGGCGAGGTACAACTGGTTGCCGATGGTGCCATTCTCGCCGCGAATGGTGACGTTCGGACCAACGGTCAGGACACTGCCGGTACCATCGACGCCAACGCGACTCGAATTGTTGGCCCCGAGGGTGATCGTGCCATTGCCCAGAAGCGACTGTGAACCCTCGAACATCATGGCGCTGCCGTGATCCAGCTTGATGATGCCGTTCAAGGTCATTCCGTTGAACGACCGCTCGCTGCCGACCGCGGTTGCGAGATCGAGTGTGCCGGTAAGCGACACACCATCAAGCCGATTTGCGGCGCTGTTGTTCGCCCGCAGTCAGCCGGTGCCGGTGCTATTGATAACCCCGGACAATGTCACGCCACTCTGCAGGACCACACTACCCGCGCCGGCGGAAATCTGGCTGCCGGCGAGCCCGGTGACGTTACTGCTTAATACAAGTGTGCCGCCGTTCTTTGCTTCGAGCACGCCGTTGTTCGTGACCGTGGCCTGAAGAATCTGAATCGAGCCACCATTGACATCGGCGGAGATCTTGCCGTTGTTGAAGATGTTGGAATTGGCCGTGACTACGTGGAGCTGGCCGCCAACGTTTCCGGATTGCCCCCGAATAGTCGCACCCGCGCCAATGGTGAGCACCGCTCCCGACCCGTCGACCACCACGCGGTTAATTCCTGTTGCGCCAAACACCACGCTGCCATTTCCGGCAAGTGCCTGCGCGCCCTGAAACGCCAGGGCGCTGCTGTTATTCAGGTTGACCGTCGCGCCAGATAGCAGAGTCATACCGGATGCGCCATTCACCCGGATTGAGCCTTGTGTGGTCGCCAGATCGATTCCACCGGTGACGGAGACGTCATTCAGAAAGTTGGCATTGGCATTGGTTGCGGTAAAGCGGCCACCGGCCGACGTGTTGATCGTGCCACCGGTCATCGCAGCGCTGTTCAGTAGCACGACACCATTGTTGGTGGCGTTCACGTTTCCGTTCACCGTATTGGTGACGCCGCTGGTGATGTTGAGCGTGCCGCCGTTCCGGGCTTCCAGAATGTTGTTGTTGCTGAATGCCGATTGCAGCAGGCTGACAGTGCCGCCGTTCACATCCGCCGAAATGATGCCGTTATTGGCGACAAGGCTTCCAGCGGTGCCAACCCATTTCTGCGCGCCAATGGACCCATTTTGGCCGTTTATCAACGTCCCGGCGCCAATCGTGAACGTCGAATTGGAGACGTCCACTGCGACCTGATTATTGCCCGTGGCGCCGAAGGTAATGGTGCCCGTGCCCGAGGTGGCTGTATTGCCATTAAACGCCAACGAACTGCCATTGTTGATGCTGACCGTTGCGCTGCCGAACGCCAGGTTGTTCACCACCCGCAACGCGCTGTTTGAAATAGCGAGATCGACGGCTCCGTTGAGCGTCACGTTGTCCAGAAAGTTCAAGGAGCTGCTGCTGGCGGTAAACCGCCCGCCAGTGTTCGTGCTGAGCGTACCGCCAGTAATCGCAACGCCATTCAAATGCACCACGCCATTGTTGGTCGCGCGCAACTGACCATTCACCGTGTTGGTGACCGCTGAGGACAAACGCAGCGTACCTCCGTTTTTGCCTTCGAGGATGCCGTTGTTGCTGACCGTGGCCTGTGTGACTTCTATTGTGCCACCACTGACGTCCGCCGAGATGAGTCCGTTGTTGGCGATGACCGAATTGGCAGTTCCGTTGTAGTGTTATGCGCCAACCACGCCGTTCTCGCCGCGAATGGTCACGCCAGCGCCCAGCGTCAGTGTGGACCCGCTTACGTCGACGGCCACCTTGTTCGCACCGGTACCACCCAGCACAATCGTTCCGGTGCCGCTGACACTATTGTCGCCCTGGAACGAAACGAAACTGCCGTCATTGATGTTGAACGCGCCGCCCGCCCCGAACAACAAACCGCCAGTGACCCTCGTCGAACGTACGGCGCCGGAAAGATCGACATTTCCGGCGAGCGTCACACCGCTCAAATTGTTGGTGAATGAGTTGTCGAACGTAAACCGCCCGTTAGCGGATGAAGTCAGCGTGCCGCCAGTTATGGCGGAGGTGTTGATGGCAATCACGCCGTTGTTCCCGGCACTCAACGTTCCACCAGCGTTCGCGAGCGTCGTGCTGTTCAGGTTGATCGAGCCGGTGCCGGAAACACCCGACGCCAGCAACGTGCCGGTGTTGCTGAAGTTGCCGGTGGTTGAAAACACCGACCCTTCGCTGACACTGACAATGCCCGAATTGCTCCATCCGGTGGCCGCGCTGAAGTTGTAACCGTTCCGAATATCAAACGTCCCGGCATTGGTCTTGAAACCCGACAACGCATTCACGTTGTTCGCCTGGTTCAACACCTGCGCCGCCGGGCCATTCATGATGAGCGTCGTTCCGCTCGCCAGCGTCTGCACGTTCGCGCCGTTGAACCGCAACGTGCCATCGATGAAGTAGCGTCCACCACTCAATGTGGTACCGCTGAAATTGGAAAGGTTGCCCGCATTCAGCGTGACACCGGGTCCCAACACCAACTCCGCAGCATTGTTGCCACTCACATTCAGCGCCGAAGACAGGGTCAGACCGCTGATCGTGAGGGTGTTGCCGGCAAGCGTTGTGTTGTCGAAGATGAGCGTCGTCGTATTGGCCTGCCCCGCAGCGCCCGCTATCGTGACCGAATACGTGTTGGCGCCATTGTTCGGAAACAAGTCTGGCGGAACGAGTCCGGTCCAGTTGCCGGTGATATTCCAGTTGCCTGTAACACCCTGCGTCCAGGTCACAGCCGTCTGCGCGGACGCAGACACGGTGGAGGCGACCAGCAACAGTGCCGCAGTGATCAACCCTTTCGGGAACCAAGCGAACATCACGATGTCCTCGCGTGAGGGGCAGGAATGAGCTTGGTGGCCGCCGGACCGGCGGGCACATTTCCTCTCATAAGGTCCACGCGCACTACCCCCGTGATTCAGATCACGAACCCAACCACTCGCCGTCCCGCTCGCTGAATGCTGCATCTCCCGGTAGTCCTGGCCATTGCATTCGCCTCGCTGGTGGTCGCGCTCACCGCGCTGGCCCGACGCCTGCCCATTCCCACCCCCATCCTCCAGGTGGTTGCGGGTTTGCTGGTCGCCATGATCCCGGGCGTCGCCATTCCGGAACTCGAGCCGGACCTTGTGTTTTTCGTATTCCTGCCGCCCATCCTGTGGGCGGCCGCATTTTTCACATCACTTAGAGAGTTCAAGGCAAATCGCCGCGCCATTGGCTACCTGGCCGTCGGTCTGGTTGTCGTCACCACCGTGGCCGTCGCTTTCGTGGCCAGGATGCTGCTGCCGGGCTTGCCATGGGCAGTCGCCATTGCACTGGGCGCCATTGTCTCGCCGCCAGACGCCGTCGCGGCCGCAGCCATTGTCTCGCGCCTGCCGGTGCCCCGCCGTGTCATCGTCATTCTCGAGGGTGAAAGCCTGGTGAACGATGCATCGGCGCTCATTCTGTATCGCTCAGCCGTTGCCGCCGCCGTGACCGGCGTGTTCAGCTGGGGCGAATCGTTCGTTCGCTTCTTTATTGATGCGGCGATTGGCACTCTGATTGGACTGCTGGTCGCATGGCTCATTATTCGCGCCGCGCGCTGGACCAAAGACGCGCTCGCCGAAACACTGCTCACCCTTGCGGGACCGTACGTGGCCTGGACCCTGGCCGAAAGTATTCACGTCTCGGCCGTCCTCGCGTGTGTGGCAGGCGGCCTCTACCTCCGTCAGCATCTTTCGCTATCGGTTGGCCCACTCTCGCGTCTGCAAACGCGTGCTGTCTGGGACCTGTTCGTGTTTCTGCTGAACGCCATGATTTTTCTGTTGCTGGGGGTGGAGTTCACCACGCTTTTCAAGACCGTGCCAGCTGGACAGTTTTGGCCGCTCGTCGGTTCCGGCATGGTCATCAGCCTGGTGGCCATTGTCATCCGACTTATCTGGGTACCGCTGTCCCAACTGTTCCCGCGTTTCTTCAGCGCGGAAGCCCGTCGCAAGGAACCCGCACCGACTGCGAAGTCGTTGTTTCTCGTGGGCTGGACAAGCATGCGCGGCATTGTGTCGCTGGCGACTGCCCTCGCGCTTCCGACCGTTCTGCTCAACGGACAACCGTTTCCGTTTCGCAGTGAAATCATTCTCATCACCATGGTCGTGATCCTGATGACACTGGTTGTGCAGGGACTGACGCTGGAGCCGATTATCCGCAAGTTCAACTTCGAACCGGAACATGCGCACTTCGAGGAAGAACGGCTCGCACGCCGGGAAGCCACACGACGCAGTGCGGAAACGCTGGAAGATCTCTCGCGTGAACCGTGGGTAGACCCACAGGACGTGCTCGCCCTGCGTGCCGAGTTACGCGAACGCGTGCGATTGCACGACCATCATGGCGGCACGTATTCGCGGCGACGCCTGCGTGTGGGCATGATCAACGCCGAACGCCGCATGTTGGTGCGTCTGCGCAACGAAGGCGCGATATCGGATGAAGTGTTACGTAACCTTGAGCAGGAACTGGACCTGGAAGCCGTGCGCGTGGGTGCGGACGACCTGCGTTAACGCGCGCGCGGACCACTTATTCCGGTGTCTTCCATTCTTTCGCAGCCGGTTTGGCCGTGGCCCCTTCGTCTACACGTTCCGTGCGATCGAGTCGCTCAATGTCAATGGCCATGACGTTGTCTGGCGCACTGGCAAAAATGCTGGCGAACTTGACGTCCCACCGAATTTCATCCCAGAAGTAGGACGTGCGTGAGGTCACGCGGGTGGAGAACGTTGGCTCGTGCGCACTGACGAACACCATCAATTCCGCTTCCGACTCGGCCAGGCTCTCTGGCGTAACGCCGGCCAGCGGACTGTCGTCGGTAATCGGATGCACGACGGTCCAGTGCAAGTTGAACAATTCGATAGTATTTCTTTCCAGCTTGAGTGGATGAAAATCGCGCGCCCGGACGCCGCCATTGTTTTCGAAACGGGCCAGGATGACGCGCGCCTGCACGTCGGCCAGGTCGCCGGGCTGTGCGTTCACCATGCGAAACATGAGACCCCGCCCACCTTCGTACGGAGCGACAATGGCGGATTCGCTGAAACGCAAACGCATACGCGGCCGCGTCAATCGCGCAATCATCAACCCCGCCACGGCCACGAGAAACAATGGACCGAACAGCGATTCAAAGGCCGCCAGCCACTGCGCAGTTGGCCCGAACGCGGACATCACCCCCGAGCCGGTCGTCGTAAAGAGCGACACACTGTAGCTGAAGGCCCGAAGGAATGGGTCGTCCAGCCCGAGTCCATCGGCACCCTTGATCGCTGCGGGGCCCAGCGACAGGTAGGCCAGCGCAAAACACCCGTTGAGGAGAAACAACGCGCCTGCGAGCCAGCCGAGAAATTCCGGCCAGCGCGCATTCAACGCGCTCATGTAGAAACGCTCGGCGCGCTGTGAACCCAATCCATATTTGCGACTTCTGGCCGATCCGTCGCGATTGAGAAAGCGCCCCTTCACCTGCTGCGCGACGACCTTGCCGAATCCAAGGTCGGCGGGTTCGGTGGCGGCGGGCGGCAGCGGCGCCGTGTGGTCCTGGTCGTCTGATACGGCGGTCACGCGTGCACTCGGAACGGGTGAGATATGTGGTGGCACCCCCATGGGAGCCATTCTGGTAAAGTGTCGCGGGAGCAGGCACTTTACCATCCATCACCGAAGACGAGGCGGTCGGCTGCGAGCTATACTGCAAGTGGACGGCCCTGGCAGATTCACGGAATCCTCTCCCCTCTCACCAGCCCTGCAATGGTTTTCATTCGCACCGGAGGCACCGCTGTGTTGGCGCTTGCCTCCATCCTGTTGGTTGCGCCGGCTCCCCGCGCGGCCCTGGCGCATGTTCCTCTGGCACCCGCTGCGCAGCGCGCGGATGGGTTCATTGGTGTCCGCCTCGACGCCGACCGCAACAAGGTGCTGCTCGAGATATCGGCCGACCGGCTGAACAAGGACTTCCTGCACCAGAGTGTGCTGGCCACCGGGCTTGGCGGCCTTGGTCTCGATCGCGGGCAAATGGGTGGCAGCGTGGTGGTGCGGCTTGAACGGCGCGGAAAACGCGTGCTGCTGGTGCGCAGCAACTGGAGCATTCGCGCGGAGGGTGCCAGTGCCGCCGAAAAACGCGCTGCAGACGAAGGGTTTGCCACGTCCGTGATTGCATCGTTTCCAATTGAATCCGAGACGGGCGGAACCGTGATCGCCGACGCGACCGCATTTTTTATGTCGGACACCTACGGCATTGCGGAGTCCATCCGCCGCGGACAACAGGGCAACGCACGCATTGATCTGGCCCGTAGCTGGATTGACAGCGATCGCACAAAGGCGTTTCCGAAGAACACCGAAATTCACGTCGTGCTGACGTACGCGGTGGACAACGCGGGGGCGGCGTTGCGCCGCGGTGCGCCTGACCCGTCGGCCGTCACTATGGAAGTGCATCATTCGCTGGTGGAATTGCCGTCGGCCGATGGCTTTCGTCCGCGCCAGGGCGACCCACGCTCGGGCGTGAACGGTCCGCAATTCCATGACTTTGGCCAGGGGTTCGAAGGGACGTATCGCGGCGCGATTGCCGGCCGTTGGCGTTTGATTCCGAAGGACGTCGCGGCGTACGCGCGCGGCGAACTGACCGAGCCCGTCACACCCATTGTGTATTATCTCGATCCAGGCATTCCGCAGGAGTACCGCGAAGCATTGCGCGAAGGCGGCATGTGGTGGAACACGGTGTTTGAATCGGCCGGATTCCGAAACGCATTTTCCGTTCGTGATCTCCCGACCGGCGCGGATGCCATGGATGCGCGCTACAACATGTTGTATTGGGTGCATCGCAATGGACCAGGACCGTCGGTGGGCCCGTCGTTCTCCGACCCGCGCACCGGCGAAATTATTCGTACGGTGGTCCGCATGGACGCCTGGCGTTCGTTAATTGACTACAACATTTACGCGGGTCTGCTGCCTGCCGCTGGCCCCAACGGGTTGTCCGTCAGCTCAGAAGCATTCGCGATGGCCCGTCGTCGCCAGCACGCCGCCCACGAAATTGGGCACACGCTGGGTTTTCCGCACAATTACATCGCTTCGTCGCAGGGACGCACGTCCGTGATGGACTATCCGTTCCCCATCATCTCCATCAATGCACGTGGCGAAATTGATTTGTCCAAGGCGTTTGCACCGGGCGCGGGGGCGTGGGATACGCTCACCGTGCGGTACGGCTACACGTGGTTTCCCAACGCCGACGCCGAGAAGGCTGGGCTTGAAAAAATCGTCAAGGACGGCCTGACCCGGAATGTTCGATTTGTGGCCGACCAGCATTCCGACGCGGGCGGTTCAATTCCGGACGCCACCCGTTGGGTAGAAGGCAGCTCGATGGTTGATGCGTTGGAGCGCACGTCGCAGGTGCGAAAAGTGTTAATCGACAAGTTCGACGAGCGCGCCATCAAACCGGGCGAACCCATGTCCCTGCTCAACATGCGCTTCGCGCATGTGTACCTGCATCACCGGTATTCGCTGGAAGGCGTGGTGAAATACGTGGGCGGTATGGACTTCACGTATGCCATGCGTGGTGATGGACAGACGCCGACCAAAATTCTCGCGCCGGCTGCGCAGCGAAAAGGACTGACGATGGCGCTGGATGCGCTGGAGCCCGCAGCGCTGGCGGTACCCGAACGCGTGTTGGCCATGATTCCGCCTGTTCCCGCAGGCGGGGATGCGACGACGGCGTGGCTAGGATACAGCGGCACGGCGTTGGATCAGATTTCGCTGGCTGGTGGCCTCGCCACCGAAGTCATCGAAGCCATTTTTGACGGCGATCGGGCGGGACGCCTGGTGTTGTTCAACGCGCGGGATGCGGCCAATCCCTCGCTGGACGAAGTCACACGCACGGTGATCGATCGCACGTGGGGCGCCGCTGCGTTATCGAAGCCGGGCGATCAGGCGCTGCGCCGCACTGTGCAGCAAGTAGTGGTGAACACGCTGCTCGACCGCGCGGGCGATGCCACGGCCTTGCCGGAAGTTCGTAACGTCATCGAACTCAACCTCGAAGCGCTGAAAACTCGCGTACAGGCAATGCCAGGTGGTTCCGCCGCTGATCGCGCGTTGCGTGCCCGGACCGTCCGTGACATCACGCGATACTTTGCCGGTTCTGACGATCCGAAAACGCGTTCGCGCTACGCGGTGATTCCGTTACCCTGGCCGTAAGCATCTTCGCTGACCGTTGATGTTCTGGGAGCGCTGCGCGTCGCTGTCCGTTCGAAGCAGTTGCGCGCAGCGTTCCAGCTGTGAGTTTCAATCGCGATACACGTGTCGTCCTGACGCGAGTGATCAATGTGAAAGACGTAGAACGAATTGGGCTCACCTCGGGCACGCGTAGAAGTCGCCGTGCCCGCCACGAGCAGCTCGGCGTGATAGTCCTTCACGAATACGGTCGCCGGTGCCCGGTGCACCAGGTGAAGATGCCCCGTGAGGAATAGATCGACGTCACAGGCGGCAAACGCGCGGACCGCCGCGTTGGCGCCCTTCACGATGGTCACCCCTGACAATCCAACCGGGATATCGAAAGGATGGTGGGTCACCACCACGCGCACCTGACCGTGCAATGCGTCAAAGTGTCGCGCAGCGTTCTGCACCGCTTCGTCAGTGAGTTTGCCACCCTTGAACGTGAACGAGCGCGCCGAATTTACGCCTACAACTGCAATCTCGTCGTCAATGAAAACCGGATTGTGATTGGACGCGATGTACCGGTCATACCGTGCGAACGGTGCCGCGAACCGACGGATGACGTCGTACAGCGGCACGTCGTGATTGCCGGGAATGACCAGCTGAGGAGATGGCAGCCGCGACAGGTATGCTTTCGCCTGTGCAAATTGCGAAATTCGCGCACGTTGCGTGAGGTCGCCGGACACAATGGTCAGGTCGGGCTGCAGTGCGTGCAGGTATTGCACCAACGGCTCGAGGGTGGGCGCAAGGATCGCACCAAAATGCAAGTCGGACAGTTGCACAATGGTTCGCATGTCAGGCCGGTTCTTCGCGGTTGGGCCCGCCAACGGGAGACCGACCGGAGTGCAGTGGGATCACAGCGGTTGCGCCGGCCGGCACAATAACGCGCAAGCTTCGTGCCTGACTGCGGTACTCCAGTGGCGGTTGCATAAGCACCACTTCACCATCAATCGATACGCGCACTTGCCGGTGATGCGACTGAATACTGAATTCGGTCGTCAGGAATTTGTCAAAGCCCCCATCGGCTTTGGGGCTGCCCAAAAAAGCGCGCAATGAAAACCACACCAGTCCCAGCCGCGTGTCGGGGTGGGGAATGTACAGGCACAGGTTGCCGTCGACCAATGTTTCTCGTTTTGCTGCAAGCGTGTCCTCAAGCGAGTACTCGTTGTTGCCAACGAATACTGCCGGCGTTCGCCTGACCAGCGCCTTGCCATCAATGAGAATCTGCAACCGCAGCAACCGAAATCTGGCAAAGGCTCGCGCGCTTTCCACGAACATGGCCGGCCATTTGGAGAGTCCGCGCTTCTGCCGCTGCACGCGGTTGTGTACCATGTCCGGATACAGACCGAGGCCTGAGTTGTTGAGGAAGATTCGACCATTCACCGTCCCGACGTCGATGGTGCTGACGACCCCAGAATTCAGGACGCCGAGTGCCGCCTCGAGTTCCTGCGGAATGCCGACGTCACGCGAAAAGTGATTGAGTGTGCCAAGCGGTAGCACGCCCAGCACCACTTCGCTTCCTATCAATGCTGTGGCCACCGCATTGATAGTTCCGTCCCCGCCAGCGGCGGCAATCAGGGTCGCGCCACGCCTAATCGCGTCCTGCACCGTGCGGTGGACGTTCTTTCCGTCATCCACGAATTCGACGTGTGCCTGGGGAACAAGCCGTCCACACAGCGCGACAAACTCCTCGCGTGCTACCGGGGCCGCCATACCTTTGGCGCCGCCATTTGCGATAATGTGTATGTTCTGAGGCACGTTTACAGGTGAAAGGGCACGATTGTCTATCCAGAGGCGGGACGCAGTGACCGGTAACCACACCGCGGAGAACATCCGCCGTGGACTCACACAATTCGTTGCGCTTGGATGCGTGGCGGCGTCGCTGCTGCTGGTTGCCTGGTTCCTTCGCACCCCCATCACTGCCTTGATATACAGCGAAACGGCCCAAGGGTTCGATGTGGCGACCATGAACGCCCTGCACGCATCCGCCAGTTCGCCGCTTCATGCAATCCTTTTCAGGCTCACGGCCATCGGGTCGCCCATTGCGATGTGGATGCTGTGCGTGGTTGGACTGGCGTGGCTGGCCCCTCGTGCCAAACCGGAAGTGATCGCCACCTGGATTGCGGCTTTTGGTGGCAGCAGCGCGATCTCCACCGGTCTCAAACACATCATCCTGCGTGCCAGGCCGGAAGGCGCTGAGCAGTATTTGTACTCAATGTCGTATTCGTTTCCGAGTACGCACGCGTTGGCATCGCTGGTCGGGTATGGCATGCTGGCCTACGTCATTTGCCAGGACCGAATTCCGGGTCGGACGCAGCAGAGGCTCGTGGCGCTGTTCGCGGCGTCGATCGTCACCGCCATCGCTCTGAGTCGGCTTATTCTGGGTGTGCACTATGGCAGCGACGTCGTTGGCGGCCTCGCGCTTGGTGCGTTCTGGCTGTCGGTGTGTATTCTATTGCTCAGGCGGACACTCCGCCGACACGTTACCGCAACGCTCGCGCAAACTTCGACATCATGAGTGCAGACCAACCATTCGGTGGTGCGGGAAAAGTAGGCGAATCCTTCTTTTCTCCTGGGGAGCGACGTTTTGTTGCGAAGTATGTGACAAAAATTCCTCGGTTCCTCGAGACCTATCACCTCACGCTGTTGACCATTGTCTGGAGTTTGCTCATCCTGCTGTTTGGCTGGATGGCCAGGACCAATATCCAGTGGCTGTGGATGGTTTCGCTGATGGTGGTCTTTCAGTACATCACCGATCTCTTTGATGGCGCGGTTGGACGGTACCGGAACACAGGGTTGATCAAGTGGGGCTTTTTCATGGACCACATGCTCGACTACCTCTTTCTATGCGCCTTGATCACAGCCTATCACACCGTCGCCCCTGCCGGGCTGGACGTCTGGTTTCTGTTGCTGCTCGGGCTGACAGGCGCACACATGGTTCATGGATTTCTGGCGTTTGCGGCGACGAATGAATTCCGCATCGCGTTTCATGGCGTCGGCCCGACAGAAATGCGCCTGGCGTTTATCGGCATCAACGCGTTCATTATTTTCACGTGGCCCCGGTACTACGAGTACACGCTGCCGGCGCTCACGCTTGTCGTTCTGCTGGGACTGATCTTTGTCGTAACGAACACCCAACGGCGGCTCTGGCTCATCGACATGAAGGACAAGGAAGCCAACGAAAACAGTGACAGGCCATAAGGCAAGTGCAGCCTCACCGCGCTGCAGGTACGCGCCTAAACAAAACGGGCCGCGTATCTCTCGATGCGCGGCCCGTTTCCACCATTACGCCCCGTTAACGCGACTGCGGTACCGTTAACGTAGCAGCATTCGACTTTGGCCCGCCTTCAATCAACCAGTAGCCAAACCACTGATTAATGCGATTCAACCGGTCGGTCAACAGCCACGGCTCACCGGAACGCGAAAGTTCGTGGGTGCTGCGCGGATACCGCACAAATTCCGCTGGCACGCCCTGAGAGCGCAGCGCCATGTACCACATGTCGGCATTGCCCATTGGCGTGCGGAAGTCTTCCTCCGACTGCACCAGGAGCGTCGGCGTCTTCACGTTCTTCACGTAGCGAATGGGCGACAGCGTGTCGTACATCACCTGATTCTCCCACGGCTTGCCAAAGAACTCATTGTTCGTGAGCCCCTGCGCGTCGGACATGCCCCACCACGACGTCCAGTCGCTGATCATGCGATCAGTTTCAGCCGCTTTGAAGCGATTGGTTTTGGTCGTAATCCACGCGGTCATGAATCCGCCGTACGAACCACCGGCCACCCCCATGCGCGTGGAGTCCACATCGGGCCGTGCCGCCGCGATGTCGACGGCTTTCATGAGATCCAGATAGTCCTTTCCGCCCCAGTCACCACGGCTGGCGTTCGTGAACGCGCCATTGGTGCCGGAAGAACCGCGTGGGTTGGTGTACAACACCATCAAACCGGCGCCCGCCTGGCTCTGGAACTCGTCAAACCAACCCTCGCCATAAGCCGAGTGTGGGCCCCCGTGGATGTTGAGCACGAGTGGATACTTCTTGCCCGCCGTATATCCATACGGCTTGATAAGCCAGCCCTCGACTTCCATGCCATCCACGGACTTGTAGATGAACTGTTCGCCGGGCTGGAACGCGACGTCGGCTTGCAGCTTGTCGTTGAACGTCGTCAGTTTCTTTTCGTTCGAACCATCGGCATTCGCCACGTAAATTTCGGCGAGATGCGAAATGTCGGAAGACGTGTAGACCATCTTCGTCTTGTTCTTGTCGTACGACATGTCACCAACCTGTCGGCGTCCCCCCAACACGTCGGACACTTGCTTCGTGACCGGGTCAATGGCGTACAATCCCGAGCTGCCACCGGTGGTGGTCTGCATGCGAATTTTGCCGTCGCTCCACCACTCAATGGTACCGGGCTCGAACTTCCAATTTCCGTGAATGTCTGTCGCCTTCCCGCCAGTGGCCGGCGCCAGCTGCAATCGCGCGGAAGAGAACCGTCCGGGACGTCCGACAAACGCCAAGCGCTTGTTGTCGGCCGACCAGATTACGTTGGACTCGGTGCCGAAGTATTCAATCTTGGTTGGTTTGCACGCGGCGGCATTCGCTTCGCAGGTCGCAACATCGATGACAAAAAGATCCGCATCATTGCGATCGGCTTCGTCGCGTTTGCGATTGGGCGGCAACTTCGCCAACGCTGCCGCTTCCTTCCGCACCACCGAGTCGGGACGCAACATGGGGTCGGCCGAGAAAATCACCAGCTTGCCGTCCGGCGACACACTGGGCGAGCGATGCGAATACGCAGTCGCCGTCAGTGCCTTGCGTTCGCTTCCCGTGCGCGTCATGAACAACTGCGCCGGTGCGCCTGCTGGAGCGCCGCCTGGCGCGCCACCAAGGCCACCAACTCCCCCGCCGCCTGCAGCACGACCGGTGCTCGGCTGAAACCCACCATCGTTCGAACGGTACGTCGGATCGGTGATATGCCGTCCATCAAAACGCTCGGCCACCAGCGGCTTGGTAATGGACGTGGTGGGTGGCTTTGCCATAGGCAGCATCTTGCCGTACGGGTCGTTCGCATTCACGGGTACTGTTTCGGTCTGCGCGTTGTCCCCGCCACGGCCGCCTTGGCCGGCACCTGCCGCCCCGCGTGCCGCGCCTTCGGGATCCACCGACGTAATGCGGAAGCTCTTGTCGGCCGGTTGCACGCCCGCCGCATCACCAGCGCCGCCGAAGCCGCCTCGACCGCCGCCGCCACGCCCACCTTGACCGCCGCCCGGCGCCGCCGCCGTTCCTTCCGGCTGGAAGGCTTCCCCGCCCTCATCCATGCGAATGGCCCACTGCGTACCGCGCGTGTACGGCCGTGTGGACGTGAAGAACAATGTCCGGCCATCATCAGACCACCGCGGCGCGGTGCTCTCGAACGCCGGCGCGGTCATACGCTTGGACGGTCCGCCCATGACCGGCTGCGTCCAAATTTCGGTGTGCCGCTTGTTTTCCGCTTCCCGAACGGTGGTGACCGTGAAGGCGATGGTGCTGCCGTCGGGCGAGAGGACGGGGCCGGCCACGCGATTAATCTTGTACCAGTCGGGGACTGCGAACGCCCGTGGGCTCGACTGCGCCGAGAGAGAGGCCGCGCCGATGCTCAGAAGCGCGAGAGGGAGGAGAGCTCGCGAGGTGGAACCCTTCATGCTGTGTATCTCCGGAGGAGGGTGCGTAAACCTACGCACTTCCGAGCGAAAATGATGGGTGGGCGCGCTGATTCCACTTCCGTGCGAAATGCACCACGTTGACGGGGCGCGAATTGGTGCGCAAGTCGGGGCGCGATTCGGTGCGCGAGTGGCGAAGCAAACCAACGCAGCGTCTGGTGGTGGTGCAAGCGTACCCGAAGAATCAGCACGACGATATCGTCCAGTCCTTCAGACCCAAACTGGTCGTGCCGAAACGGCCGACGGGAGCACCGTGACATGAACGCCGCCGAAACGTGGACCCACGTGGATGAATATTTTTCGTCACTGTTTGTGGGCACCGACACCGCACTGACCCTCGCACTGGCCGCGAGCACCGAGGCTGGGTTGCCGGAAATTGCCGTCGCGCCCAATCAAGGCAAGCTGTTACACCTGCTGGTGCGCATGTGTGGCGCGAAGCGAATTCTCGAAATAGGAACCCTTGGTGGATACAGCACCATCTGGATGGCGCGGGCATTGCCCCACAACGGTCGGCTGGTCACGCTGGAGCTTGACGAACGACATGCCAAAGTTGCGCAGTCCAACTTCGAACGGGCCGGTGTTGATAAACTCATCGAATTGCGCCGCGCGGCGGCCGTGAACTCGTTGCAGGAGCTGGTGATGGAGGGAGTCGCCCCGTTCGACTTCGTGTTCATTGACGCAGACAAGGTCCACATTCCCCGTTATTTCGAGTTTGCGCTCAAACTCACTCAGGTGGGCAGTGTGATTGTGGTCGACAACGTGGTGCGCGATGGAAAAGTGATTGACGCAGCCAGCACCGACCCGAACATTCTGGGCGTGCGCCGGTTCAACGAAATGGTGGCGGTGGAGCCACGCGTTTCGGCTACTGCGATTCAGACGGTGGGCACCAAGGGATACGACGGACTCGCCATCCTGCTGGTGGTCGGCGCCGCTCACTCATGAAATTCATCAAGTATCTCGCCAACCTGGGCTACGGCAGCCGCCGGGAAGTCGAACGCATGTTCAAGTATGGAGTGGTCACCGATGCCGACGGGAACACGCTGGCGCCGGACCATCCGTTTGTTCACGACACGGTGCGCGTCGAGGGCGAACGGCTGGATGTTCCGCCCGGCACCGCCCTCATGCTGAACAAGCCAACGGGATATGTGTGTTCCACGAAGGAGGCCAGTCAGCTTATCTACGAGCTGCTTCCCGCGCGGTTTCGCGAGCGGTCGCCGGTTATGGCGCCAATTGGCCGCCTTGACCGTGACACATCGGGGCTCTTGTTGCTCACGGACGACGGGCAACTCAATCATCGCGTGACATCACCCAAAACACATTTGCCGAAGGTGTACGAAGTCACGCTGGCCAACGTGTTGCGGGGCGATGAGGCCGCACTATTCGAAAGTGGCACGCTGATGTTGGAGTCCGAAACAACGCCCCTCCAGCCTGTCACACTGCGACCGCTGGATGACCGGCGCGTGGAAGTCACCCTCACGGAAGGTCGATACCATCAGGTGCGCCGAATGTTTGCGGCCGTTGGAAATAACGTGAACGCCCTGCACCGCACGGCGATTGGTGCCTTGCACCTCGGGGATCTGGCCTCAGGGAGCTGGCGCCAGTTACCCGAGCACGAAGTTCAACAACTCTCTCGGCACAGCGAAAAACCAACATCGGGGTAACGGCCGAACACGGCCCCTATTTGCGCGCGGACAGCACCTTGAAGCGCACGCCGTCATGCACGCACTGCACATTGCTGAATCGCTCCTGAATCATTGACTCATACGGCAATGTTCGGTTGGCCACCAGGTACAGCCGACCGCCTGGTTCCAGCACTGCCCAGGCATCGTGAATGAACTGCAGCGGCAGCTCAAGATTGGTCGCCTTCCCAACATGAAACGGCGGATTGGATACCACCACGTCAAACCGTTCATCGATGACGGCCGACGCAATATCGCTGACCACCACACTGCAATTTTTCACACCGGACACTTCAATGGTCCCTCGGCTCGAGCGGACCGCTTCGATGTCGGCATCGACCAGTCGAACGCGACCCCCGTTTGACAGGCGCGCGGCGACCACGCCAAGCGCTCCCGACCCGCAGCCCAGGTCCAGGACCGATTCGCCAGTGTTGATGACCATGTGCTCAGCCAGCAACGCCGTCGCTTCGTCGGGATGTTCCCACGAGAACACGCCCGGTCGAGAATAGAGAGTGAGTGGTTGGCCGCGCAGCGTGGCAAACACTTCGCGGAATGCATCCCCTTCAAGAAACGGGCTGGAGAAAACGTCTGCCTCGTGCGGTACATCGCTGCGCTTGGTTGCGACCACTACCCGGTGACTGCTGTGTTCCGCCAGCTTGTTCGCGTTGCCGAAGATGTCGGCCAGAGTGCGCTGCGCCGGTTTGATGCCCTCGTTGTTGGCGCCCGCCACATAACAACGGCCGCCAGGCTTGAGCAGCAGGAACGCGTCGTGCAGCAATTGCAGCAGTGCCTGTTTCTCATGAGGTATGCGAATGCCGACGACATCCGCTCGCAAATCGCCCGGGAGCACAAATGACCCGTGTCCAAGTGTCGCGTTGGCGTTGTCCACTCCGTTCAATGCCAACGTGCGTTGCGCTGCCTGGATTGAGACGAGGTGTCGGTCTGTCACATACACGTGCGCGGCCACTCGCGCAGCCACCACACCGAACAGCGCGTTGCCACAGTTGAGTTGAACCACCACGTCTCCACCACGGATATCGGCTTGTTCCGCCAACAGCCTCGCGGCCGGATCGGCGCGGCCGAACGAAAAGACTCCGGGCTTCGTGGCCAGCAGCAGGCGGTCGCCCGCGATACTTTCAGTCACACTTTGCCAGCGATAGTAGGGGGTGTCGCGGTCGGGCTGTGGAGGCGTCATGCTGAATGGTAAGCAAGGCGTCCCCAGATGGTCCACTGCACATTGGTTGGCACTTTTCAGTGCAAAGATCACGATCGCGTGGTCGATTGTGCATGGCCCGGTGTACCAGCAGTTCCGCGAAGTATTTCACCGATGGAGGGAAAAATGGCTGACCAGAACCGCAACAACGATCAGAGCGCAGAGCCGTCAAGGGGCAATACCAACGAACCGAATCGTGATGATCGGCCCGACCGGGAACAGGACGACAGGGACCGTTCGCGGCAGGCGCATCCTGGCCGACCGGATCAGAATGAGGATGACAGCGATCGCTTGCGGCAGGAGGGCCCCGATCGCGAGAAATCGGGGACTGGTGATAGGGACCGTGACCCTGACGAATCGGACACCAACTGAATTCGCAGGCGATCACTCAGTGCGTTTGGAGTGACTGAAAAGCGACCCCGCAGGCTGGGTCGCTTTTCAGTGCCTGCCGCCACTCAGGATCACGGTGGCATCAGCCTGTGCAAAAAATCACGAACACAGGCGCGTCGCCTTCATGGTCATGCGCAATAGCGGAACCTGCATGAAAGTGATGTGTTGAATCAAAACTTCATAAACCCATCCACCCTTTGACGGTGAGCAACATGCCCGATTCAGAAACGCTCCACGATCTGTTTGTCGACGAACTAAAGGATGCCTACGATGCCGAAAAGCAGCTGATCAAGGCATTGCGCAAAATGTCGAAAGCTGCAACGCATCCTGAGTTGGCCAGCGCGTTTGCGAGCCACCTGGAAGAGACGACCGGCCAGGTGGCCATTCTCGAAGACGTGTTCGAGTCGCTCGATCTCAAGCCCCGCGGAAAACATTGCCCCGGCATTGCCGGCATCATCGAGGAAGGCAACGAGGCTATTGAAGAAAAAGACAAGTCGCCGCTGTTGGACGCCGCATTGGTTGGTGGTGGCAAACGGGCCGAACACTATGAGATCGCCGCGTATTCTACGATGATCGCGATGGCGAACGAGTTGGGGTATTCGGACGCGGCCGGGATGCTGGATGAAATCCTCCAGCAGGAGATCGCATGCGATCAGAAACTTGACGGCCTGGCGTCGATGTTGCTTCCGCTGGCGAACTCGGAGAACGCAGAAGGTGACGCCGAAGAACAAGACGAAGACGAACACGAAGCGCCTGCCCCAACGCGCTCCGCGAAAAAACCGCCCGCCAGGAAGACCCCAGCAAAAAAAGCACCAGCACGCCGCCGATAGGTTGGCAAAGCTGCGGAATTCGTCGAGGGAAATACAGGCTTGTGGTGACCAACATCACCACCGATGGTAGCGCAGCAATCCGTTTGCGCGTATGCTCAACACAGGACGTGAAGTTAGTGGTTCACGCTCCGGACCTTGCGGACAGGCATCAGGCCTGATCAGCAGAAGGCGTGCAAGATCGCAGCTGATCTTTCGCGCCTTTTTTGTTCCCCTGTCCCTGCCCTCTCTTGCATGAGGAGGAATCAAGCTTGCTTATGAACACATATACCGACGACCTGACCGAAGTCGCAAACGCCGTTCACTCGACCGACCCGGTCAAGACGCGCGCAGCGGCGGCCGCGTCGACGGACATGAAAACCGCGATGGGTGCGCTGTCCGAGTCGGTGTTGATGTTGCCCTTCACCGAAGCGAGAGCGCGTGCACTGGAAGAGTTCGACTGTGCGTTTCTCACGGCGGCCTTGGCCCGCAACTCCGGCAACATTGCCCGGACCGCGCGGTCGCTGGGGCTGCACCGGCAATCACTCCAGAAGCTGATGGCTCGTCGAGGTATCAAGTCGGGCCGGCTGTAGCCCAATCCTCATGTGCGGCGAGCGGGCCTGACCAACAAACGAGGTCCTGCGCGCCTTCGGCTCGATCTCCTGCACCCCGTTCCGTCCAATCCAGCACAAGCCAGGGCCCTGCCGTAATCAAGCGGCGGGGCTCTGGTTTTTCGTTTCCGTTCCAAGTGGCAACGGGCCTGCGCTCTGGATTATTGTCCGAGTTCCCCTTCTCTCCTACCGCAGAACATGGCCAACGCCCTCCGCACCCAGACCTTTACTGAATCGGTCATCCGCGAAATGTCGCGGTATGCCCGGGAGTACAACGCGATTAACCTGGCGCAGGGGTTCCCCGACTTTCCCATGCCGGCCGCCATGAAGCAGGCTGCCTGCGACGCCATTAACGGGGACGTGAATCAGTATGCGGTAACGTGGGGCGCACCGGTGCTGCGGGAAGCCATCGCGAACATGTATGCGCGCCGGTTTGGCATGTCGGTGAATCCGGAACAGGAACTCACCGTGTGCTGCGGAGCCACAGAGGCCGCGGCTTCGGTATTTCTCGCACTGCTCAATCCGGGTGATGAAGTGGTGATCTTCGAGCCGTTCTACGAGAACTACGGCCCGGACGCCATTCTGTGCGGTGCCGTGCCGGTATTTGTGCCGCTGGTCGCGCCCAACTGGACGTTTGACTACGACGCCCTGGAAGCGGTCATCACCCCGCGCACGCGGGCGTTGGTTCTGAACTCGCCGCACAACCCAACCGGCCACGTTTTCTCGCGCGAAGAAATGACGCAGATTGCCGAATTGTGCATCAAGCACGACATCATGGTGATCACGGACGAACCGTACGAGCATATCATTTTCGAAGGCACGCACATTCCGATGGCGACCCTGCCGGGCATGGCCGACCGCACGATCACTATTTCAAGCTTGAGCAAGACGTTCAGTATTACGGGATGGCGCATTGGCTACGCGATTGCAAACGCCGAGCGGACAACCGCTATTCGCAAGGTGCATGATTTTCTGACGGTGGGTGCACCTGCCCCCCTCATGCAGGCAGCCGCAATCGGTTATGCCTTTCCCGAGTCGTATTATCAGAAAATGGCCGATGACTATCGCGCGCGTCGCGAATACCTGGCAGGTCCGCTGCGCGAAGCGGGATTCCAGTTTGCGACACCGCAGGGGGCATACTACTTCTTCGCAGACTTCTCGAACATCAGCAGTGACGATGACATGACGTTCGCCAAGTGGATGACGCGAGAGATTGGCGTCGCGACGGTTCCCGGATCAAGCTTTTACCGACCGAATTCTGCCGAGGCCAAGAAGTACACCCGATTCGCCTTCTGTAAGACAGAGGCGACGCTGGCGAAGGCCGTGGAGAAGTTGCAAAAGCTGGCGTTGGCCGGTCGCAGCTAGTGCAGTGTCGCAGAAGTCTGCGTCCGCTGTTCTCCGCGGCTCAAGTAAATGCGACGCCCTCAGAGGGTCTCCAACACCTCCGCGTTCTCCGCGTGAAATTCTAAACTCGTAGGCCGCGACGCCTACGCCGGATGACACTCTCAGATTGCCGGTCGCAACCCGACACGCTTATCCCAGCAGCCGCTCCCCAGATACCTGGGTCGCAGACGTGGCGTCCGCTCCGCCCCGCCGGATTCGCCTCCCGGCCGCACGCCTGCCCCCAACTACTGCAAAACCCGTTGACAACCGCCGCCAACCTCCCCATACTACGGAAACTTCCGTAGCCAAGGACCATGGACGAGATCTACTTCCCACCCCGCGAGCTCGAAGTCATGAGCTCCCTCTGGCGCCGCGGGTCCGCCACCGTCACCGAAGTCCGTGACGACCTCGGCGAATTGCTCGCCTACACCTCTGTGCTCTCCGCCCTCCAAACCCTCGAAGAAAAAGGGTTCGTGCGCCACGAGTCCGAAGGACGCGCCTACCGCTACTACCCCGCCGTTGGTGCCGAAAAGGCCGGTGGCAGCGCATTGGCCCGTATTCGCGACGCCATTTACCACGGCTCGGCCGAACGCATGTTCGCGCAACTCGTCTCCGACAAGAAACTCGGTCGCGATGAACTGGAACGCATGCGTTCACTGCTGGCCAAACGGCTCAAGGAAGAGCGGGAGGACGACCAATGACGGCCTGGCTGATGTATTCCATTGTCACCGGCGGGTTCATTGCTCTGGCGGCGCTTGGCGCTGAAGGGCTTCTGAAATCGACTCGCCGCCCTGTTCGCGCAGTGTGGTGTGCCGCCATTGCGCTGACGATTGGTTTCACACTCACGGCGCCGCTCCGCACCACCCCACCGTTGCGTGTCGAGGCGCTGTCAATGTCGATGCAGTTGATGCCCTCGGCTGAATTTCGCGAACCAACATTTGCCGAATCTGCCAGAGCGCGGGGAGATCAGGTGTTGCAACTGGCGATGCTGCCGCTGCAGGTGGCCACCAATTTCGCACCCGCCGTACCTGCAAGCGTGAACAACAGCCTGCGATGGTTGTCCATCGCGTCGGCCGTCATTGCTCTGCTTGCGCTGGTGGCCGTGTACGCACGCTCCATGCGCGAGCGCATGAAATGGCCCAGCCTGTTGTTACTCGGCCGCACCGTCCGCGTTACGCCAAACGTGGGTCCCGCAGTGCTGGGCCTGGCTCCACCAGAAATTGTGGTACCGCAGTGGGTACTGCTGCGCAACACCGAGGAACAGCGGCTGGTGTTGGAGCATGAAAGCGAACATGTCCGCGCCAACGATCCACTGCTGCTGATGTTTGCGTGTGTGGCCGTTGCGTGCATGCCATGGAACCCCGCTGTGTGGTTTTTGTGGTCACGCTTGCGCCTGGCTGTCGAACTCGATTGCGACCGTCGCGTGTTGCGGCGCGGCGTGCAGAAGTCCACGTACGGACAGCTCCTTGTGGAATTGTCCAGCAGCCGGCCGTGGATGTCTCCGGCCATTCCCGCATTCTCGTGGGGCACTTCACATCTTGAACAGAGGCTGGTTGCCATGACTGCCCGTCCTACGCGTTTCCGTTTCCTGCGCCGACTTGCAAGCGGCGTGGTGGTGGCAACGGCCCTGCTCGCGGCCGCTCGTGCCGAGATGCCTGCGCCAGAACAACTGCAGGCCATGGAGGCTTCGCATCTGACGCAGGGCGTCGATGGTGCGACCAAATACTTCGTCGAAGGAAACGGAGTGAAGAAAGACTCGGCAAGCGTCGTCATATCGGTCGCCCAGGACACGATTCCGCGAAAAAAGGTGCGCAAAGTGCCCGTCGTCGTTCCGAAAAAGACACCCATCAAGAAGACAGTTGCCCGCGACACCAGTGCGCCGCTGAGCAGAAACCGCTACTTGCCCGATAGCGGCCAACGCACCGATACCTTGATCAGGCGGAATTACGAGCCCAACAGCTGGCAGCTCAGGGATACAACTTCCCGCTTGATACTCTCCGCCGACACAGTCGTGATCGTGATGTCCGATACTGGCCGCGCGGTCGAGGCACCTGGCAGCCGCATTCGTATTCGCGGTCAGAGTTCTCTCACACTTTACAACCAGCCCCTCATCATTGTCGACGGCGTTGTCTTCAGGGGTTCACTCGACTCCTTCGATCCAAAGTCAATCGAAAGTATCGAAGTGATCAAGGGCGCGGCTGCTGGCGCGCTGTATGGCCCAATCGCCGCAAACGGTGTGATCAGCATCAAAACGAAGCGTTAGTCAATCTCGCACCCAGACACGAAAGTCCGCCGCGACCACACGTCGCGGCGGACTTTCGCGTTGGCTCCCGAACCGTTACCTCACGTCCCACGGCTCTGCGTCTTGTGCGCGCTGGTGCCCTGCGTACCCGGAATGCTCTTGACCGAAGGATTTTTGTCGTTCGTCGAGGTATTGGCAGCACCAGACGGACCGCTGCCCTGCGATGACATCGCACCGTCGGCCGTGGACGTTCCGCCAGCCGCACCATCTTTCGTAGATGGATGGTGGGCCTTCTCCGAATTGGGATCGGACATCTTGTCGTTTCCTGACTTGTTGTCGGTTCCTGACTGGTTGTCGCGTCCTGACTTGTTGCTCATACGATGTACCTCACTGTCTGACGTGGAAGAACTGCCGACGCCACCCCGCGAAACGCGAATGTGGTTGTTCACATCGCAGACGCCCGAGATGCTCTCAGCGATGTCCTCGGCATACCGCTTGGCGTCACGACTATCCACGGTACCGCGAAGCGTCACCTCTCCTCCTGAAACTTCCACTTCGATGTCCGAGGCATCAATGTGCCCGTCGCGCGTCAGCATTTCGTTGACGTCCTCGGTAATGCGCGCGTCGTCGCGACGATACCCCTTTGGTCCGCGGCCGGCGTGTTGTCCGCGTTGCGTCTCCTGGCTTTGCGATCCCCGCGGCGAACGTGCGCGCATGCCTGATTGCATGTCGCCGCCCTCCTTCGCGGGGCGATTGCCATAGTAGTCATTTCGATCAACTTCCCGATCGCTGTAGCTCCCGCCGGCGCTGTAAGGCTCGTTGCGATTGTAGCGGTCGCGACCTGTGTCGCGATCGGCCCCACCGCCCCAACTATCGGCGCCCATGCCGGCATCGGTGCGCCCACGATTGCTCGCGCTTCGGTCGCGGTCGCGATCACGACTCCGGTCGTGTTCATGGTCAGTGGTTTCGCGGTAGCGATCACCAGACGTGGAGAATTCGTCGCCATACGCGCTTGTATGGCTACCTCCCTGTTCCATGCGGGCGTTAAGTTCGCTGTCATAGGCCGAGCGCGGTCGGTCGGAGCGCGTGCCGCGCAGCTGCATGTCGTCATCGTCCCGGTTGCTCCACGAACCACCGCGACCCGAACGGCTGCTTGAACCGAACGCATCGTTGTCATTGCGCGGGTTATCGGCACGTTGGTTGCTCTTATTGTCTGCCATGTAATTGAACTCCTTCACCAAAGGGTATGAACTCGAAAAAAGGCGCAGCTCGCGTTCATCTTCATGAACGTGAGCCACGCCTTCGTCTCGCAGAGCCGATGCTCTGGCGACCAGGCGAATCGGCCACTGGCGCCGACCCGATTGACATTATGAGGGTAGGAAATCGGATCGCGACACGCAAGTGGCTGACCGGCACAGATTCCGGCAAAACGTGTATTCGGTCACACTCCGTGAAGCAACGCATGTAACAACCACTCCGACAAGGACAGCGACATGCCGAGGGGAATCTGGAAAGGCACCATGGGCTTCGGGCTCGTGACCATTGGTGTTGAGCTACTCACTGCCGAAAAAACAGAAGATCTGGATCTCGACATGTTGGATGGTCGTGATCATGCGCACATAGGATATCAGAAGATCAACAAATCCACTGGCGAGGTGGTACCGAACACGGAAATTGTGAAAGGGTTCGAAGTCAGTGACGGAAAGTACGTCGTCTTGACACCCGACGACCTGAAGTCGGCCAATCCCAAGGCCACGCAATCGGTCGACATTGTTGCCTTTGTCTCGCGGGATGACATTCCGCTCATCTACTACGCGAAACCGTATTACGTCTCGCCGCTCAAGGGCAGTGACAAGGCGTATGCGCTGTTGCGCGATGCCTTGTCCGCCTCGAAGCAGGTTGGCCTCGCCCAAATTGTCATTCACACGCGTCAACACATGGCGGTCGTGTACCCGTATGAAGAAAGTATGGTGGTGCAGTTGTTGCGCTATGCGCACGAACTCAAGCAGCCGGAAGATGCGGGAGTAAAACATGTGGCGCACACCGCCAAAACTTCGCGCGCACCCGAATTCACCATGGCGCAGCAACTCATTGACAGCATGGTCGCACCGTGGAAGCCTGAGCAGTACAAGGACACATATCGCGACGACGTCATGAAAATGATCACGGCGCGAAGCAAGAAGAGCACACACGCCAGTCCGGCAGCCAAGACCGAGGCACGAGGCGAAACCAAAGTACTCGATTTGGTGGCGGCATTGCGAAACAGTCTTAAGAAGGGCGCTGCGGGCGCACCCAGCGTCACTCGCAAGGTGGCCCGCAAGTCCACTGTCAAAACCGCTGGCGGGCGTCCGAAAAAAACCGCGGCCAAGAAGCGTAAGTCTGCCTGATGCCACCGTCGTCTGCGAAAACCAGCGTCAGCCGCAAACGAAAGGCTGAACCGCTTGCCTTTGTGCCGCCGCAATTGGCAACGCTCACCGATACGGTGCCTACGGGCGAAAACTGGTGGCACGAGACAAAGTACGATGGCTACCGAATGCAGGCACATGTCTCGGGCGACCAGATTTTCCTGTATTCACGCAACGCCCTGAACTGGACGCACAAGTTTCCCGACATTGCCGCAGCAATCAGTGAGACCTTTGGCGGGCAGCAGGCCGTGTTGGACGGAGAGATTGTCGTGGGCCCAAAGAACACGTCGTCATTTCACGCGCTGCAGTCGGCGCTCGGCAAAGCCGACACCTCGAAAGCGCGCTTCATGGTGTTCGACCTGTTGTACTACAACCATCTGGACATTCGTGCGGTTCCGCTCACTGAACGACGCGCCGCTCTCGAATTGCTGTTCAAGGCAATTCCGACCACGGGCCGTATCCAGCTCAGCAAAGTGGGACGTGGCACGCCTGCCGCCGCACTGGCACGGGCCTGCGCGCACGGCGAAGAAGGCGTCATTTGCAAGCGGCGCGATGCCGCGTACGCGTCTGGTCGCAGTAGCGCCTGGGTAAAGGTCAAGTGCGGCCAGCGACAGGAATTTGTGATTATTGGCTACAGTGAACCAAAGGGTTCACGCACGGGTGTCGGAGCACTGCTGCTGGGAGTGTACGACGATCAAAAGACGCTGCGCTACGCCGGGCGAGTGGGAAGCGGCTTTACTACCGCCGAACTTGGCGCACTGCGCACGAGGTTGGAGAAACTCTCGGCCGCGGCCACTTCGTTGCACCAGTCGGTCGATCTCGCCACGGTGAAGGAAGCAGGACGCGTGACATGGACCCAGCCAAAGCTGGTCGCGGAAGTCTCGTTTACCGAATGGACCACTGAGGGTCTGTTGCGGCATCCGGTGTTTCAGGGCTTGCGGGCCGACAAGAAGCCGACGGACGTGAAGCGGGAGAACGCATGAAAGTTGCCGGTGTGACCGTCACCAACCCGGAGCGCGAAGTTTTTCCGGAAATTCACCTCACGAAAGCGGCACTGGCTGAGTTCTACGAGGCCGTTGCGCCATTGATGCTTCCACACATTCGCGGCCGACCGATATCGGCGCTGCGCTGTCCCTCCGGCCGTACGGGTGAATGCTTTTTCCAGAAACACTGGCCACCCAAGGGCGGAGCGAAGATTGCCACCAAGCCGGTCGCTGAAGGCGATGGTGAACCAGAGCCGTATGCGTTTGCGACGACGGCACGCGATCTCGTGGCGCTGGTGCAGCACGGCGTTATTGAGGCGCACATTTGGGGTTCGCGATTTGACGCCATGGACAAGCCGGATCGGCTGATTCTCGACCTCGACCCGGGGCCTGGCGTTTCCTGGCGCTCCATCAAATCCGCAGCGTTCGAAGTGCGCGAGCTATTTGACACACTCGGTCTAAAGAGTTGGGGCAAACTCACCGGCGGTAAGGGCATTCATGTCGTTGTGCCAATCGAACGTCGCGTAGAATGGCGTATTGTCAGTGCGTTTGCCCGGGCGGCGGCAGAGCGGCTCACGCGCAATAATCCAACGTTGTATGTATCCAAGGCCGCGAAAGCCATTCGCGACAAGCGCATTTTTGTGGACTGGATGCGGAATTCGCGCGGCGCAACGTATGCAGCACCCTGGTGTGCGCGAGCCCGCGAAGGCGCACCGGTGTCCGTGCCGTTGCATTGGGATGAACTATCGTCAATCACCAAGCCCGATCAATTCAATATTCCGCGCGTTGTGAAAATGATTGCAAAGGGGCACGCCGATCCGTGGACAGACATGCTCAGTACGAGACAGCGACTCACATCAGACATGGCGGTTCAACTGCTGGCCGAAGGAGCATAAGACTCCCTCGGCCGCAGCCTTCACGGTCACTACGCGACGAGTTGCGCGTCCAGTGTGATCTCGGCGTTCAGTGCCTTCGAAACCGGACAGGTTTCCTTGGCCAGTTTTGCGAGTTCCTGAAGTTTTTCATCCGTCAGTCCCGGCACCTTCGCCTCGAGCGTCAGGTGCACCTTGGTGATACTCCAGTCCGTACCCGATTTCGCCATGGTCAGCACTGCGCTGGTTTTCAGCTCTTCCGGAGTAAATCCCGCACCTGAAAATTTGAAGGAAACGGCCATCGTGAAACAGGCCGCGTGCGCGGCGGCAATCATTTCTTCCGGGTTGGTGCCCGACATCCCGCTTTCGTCACCAAACCGCGTTTGCCACGAGTACGGCACGTTGGTGATAGCGCCGCTTTGCGCCGAGAGGGTGCCGTTGCCGTCTTTACCTGTGCCGTGCCAAACGGCAGATGCCTTACGAATCACTTGTCGCTCCAGTGTGAGATGATGCCGAGTTTGCTGCGTGCCAACAATTTGATGGGTACCACCGTGCTTTACCAGAAGTTGCGAAATCCGACGTGCGAGTGCGACACTGCACTAGTTCCAGCGTTTGCGTATTTTCACGGTGCGTTCCAGGTCGTCCGCGGCCTGTAACACCTTCTGACGAAGATCGAGCGGGAGCCTGGGTTTGTCCGCCAGGTATTTTCGCACAATGTGCAGCGCAGCCTCGCTTCGTTGACCTCCAATAAAGGCACCCAGCCAGCTACCCAGAAAAAAGATGCGCCGGTTGGCCTGAATATATGTCAGTGAATCCAGCGCGGGCCGCAGGAATGGCAGTGTCAGTTCGGCTTGCTCCGGCGCGTTAAACGACCCCAGTGAACCACTGGCCCAGTCTTCATTCAGCAACTGGTCAGCAAAATAGCGCGTGAAATATTCCCGTTTCGATGTGGCAGACTTTCGCGCCGCGGCTACGGAAAACGCGCGACGCTTGCCGTCAGGTGTCGTATCGCGCGAGGCTTGCGTCGCCAAACGTTCCATCGCATCGGGCGCGTTCAACACAATCAGACGGCTCACGACCTCCCATCGAGTTGGGTCGCGCACCGGTTCGCCGGCGATGGAATCGGCCGAAAGGATGGAGACAAGCTTGGCCTGACCGTCAGCCGTTTCAGCCGAACCAATGAAGGCATCCGCGTAGGCTTTGCGAATGCTGTAGGGGCGCGACGTTTCGTTGGCGCCATTCCACAAGGTGCGCTCCAACTCGGGCAGCGATGCCATATGCTCAGCTGCAGAGGCGTACGTGTTGAGCGAACGAGTCAGTCGCCCCAGGATGCTGGGAAACAACTGCTCATCCTTCTCGCGCGGAAGTTCCTTGAACGCGAGCCGCGCAAACCGCATGGGGTCAAACTGCGCATCGCGCACCTGATCCCATAGTGCGCCCCACAACATAGTGCGCAAGAACGGATCGGGGACGTTACCCAGGGCGCCGTTCTCAAGCGAACGAATACTGGCGCTGTCCAGCAGCGTCAGGAAGTAACCGTAATCTTCATAGTTGGCGAAAACAAACTGTGGTGCGGGTTTACCAACTGCTTGCGGCACAGTCGTGACACGCGCGCTCATTTCCACCGGTATGGTCACCGAGGGCGCGTTCGCATAGGACAGCAGCAATTGGGCGCGCATCGGCCACGGCTGCACGCCGCTTAACGCCTGCGCGGGCCGCTGGACAAGACTGAGGGAGGCAATCTGCCCGCCCCGCACCGAAAGCCGCTGTTCAACAATGGGCATACCTGGTCGGAGCATGAAGTTCCGGCCAAAGTCATCCAGTGGCTTTCCGTACGCCTCGCTGATGGATCCAAGCAATTGCTGCCACGTCGCGTTGGAATACGCGTATTGATTGAGGAAACTGCGCACTCCGCGCTGAAAGGCGTCTTCCCCTACCAGATAATTGAGCTGCTTGAGTACACTGGGCGCTTTGTTGTACACGATGGCGCCATAGTTGCTTTTGGCCTGATCAAGATTGGCGAGTTTTTGCCACAGCGAATTGGTGCCGGTGGTTTGATCGACATTGTACGCCGAAGGTTTGTTGCCCTGATAGAATGTTTTCCAGGCACCCGTCGTGCTGTCCAGCGAGAATTGCGCCTTCGCCGCAATGTACGTGGCAAATCCTTCCTTGAGCCACAGGTCATCAAACCAGCGCATGGTCACCAGATCGCCGAACCATTGATGGGCGACTTCATGCAGAATGGTCGAAAAACGTCCAATGCGACGCGCCAGTGTCGGCCGTTCGCGAAAGATGAACGAAGTCTCGTTGTAAAAGATGGCGCCCGGATGTTCCATCCCACCAAACGGGAACGCGGGTGCCAACACAAAATCAAATTTCTCAAACGGGTACGGCCGAGCGAAATACTCTTCCATCCAGCTGATGGCCCGTTGGTTGAGCGCCAGCAGCGTGTCGAGATCGGCTTCCTTCGCGCGCGACTTGCGCGCGTACACGTTGACCGTGCGTGCGCCAACCGTTGACGACGCTTTCACCCACGGGCCCGCGGCAAACGCAATCAGGTACGTGCTGAGCGGACGCGTTTCGTTGAACGTGTGTGTCACGCGACCCGAACTCGTGTCCGCGCGGACTTCTGCGCCGTTGGCAATGGTGGTCCAACCGGACGGCGCAACCAACGTCAACGAAACTCGCGCTTTCAAGTCGGGCTGATCGAACGACGGAAACAATTGATTCGCGTCGGCCGGCACCAGCAACGTGTACAGGTAGTCACTGCCGTCCGGGTCGTGCGATTTGATGATGCTGGCCCCGCTCGCAGCAATTTCACTCACGAACTCAACGTCGGCACGATTCTCGCCGGCTTTCAGGAGTGCCGCCGGAAATCGAACGTGCGCCTGGTTATAGGCACTCAGCAGTACCGGTGCGCCATTGGCGGCAATCTTCGTAATCCGTCGCCCCCGGAAGTCCAGAATCGCATCACCCGTGCCAGTGCGCGTCCAGCGTACGGTCACCGTGCCCACGGCGGAATCAGGGGCCGTAACGTCCAGCGACAGTGCGTAGCGAACGTCCGCGATCGTCTGCGCCCGGAGCGTAGCGAGCTGACTGGAAACGCCGGGGCCCATCAGCGAATCGACACGCGGCCCCGAAGGCCTCTGGCGCGACTCGACGACGCTGGCCGGGCGGGATTGACGACCGACGGGTGGGCCTGGAGGCTGTGCCGACACGCGGCTCGGAGTGACCAATAGCAATAGCGCAAGCACAACGGCCGACAAGGCGCGCAAGAGGGTCGGGCCCCTGCTGTGGGACATGGGATAAGTCATTTCGAAATCTGCATGGGAAACGGCAGTTTCGCCTCTTCGTCTTCGGGGCCTATCGCACCATCTTTTCAGGGTCCCACACCCCATGTCTGCCATGACGCATCGCATTCTGACCGCAGGTCGCGCCACATTCGCGGCTTGCGCCGTGACCTTCGCCGTTGTCGCGCCTCCTTTGTTGGCGCAAGCGCCGGCTGGAGCGCGCCAGCTCACGGCCGCCGACTACGCGCGCGCCGAACAGTTGCTGTCCTTCGGCACCAGTCCGCTGGTTTTTGGCATTGGGGTTGCACCCGCGTGGTTGCCGGATGATCGGTTCACGTATGGTGTGCCACAGCCCAACGGCGCGCGCCCGCTCATGCTCGTCGATCCTGCGAAAGCAACGAGAACCCATTGCCTGACCGTTGCGGCCGCGTGTCCGCCTCCGCCCACTGCCTCTGCCCCGCCGGCCCAATTGCCAGGCATGGCCGTGGGTGCCTGGTCACCCGACCGCAAGCGCTACGCGTTCATTCGTGACTGGAACTTGTTCGTCACGGAAGTGGACACGAAAAAGGAAACGCAGGTCACGACAGACGGCGTGAAAGATTTCGGCTACGCCACCGACAATGCCGGCTGGATTCATTCGGACAATGCGATTCTGCTGTGGTCGCCCGATTCGAAAAAGATTGCCACCTTTCAGCAGGATCAACGCAACGTCGGCGAAATGCACCTGCTGAAAACACGCGCCGGTCGTCCAACCTTGGAGTCATGGAAGTATCCGTTGCCGGGCGACAGCATCATCTCGACCATTCAGCGCGTCATTATTGACTTGTCGGGTGCACAGCCCAAAGTCGTACGACTGCAGATGCCAACCGATGAACATCGCTCATCGGTCTGCGATCACGTCAGTTGCGTGGACCATCAGTTCGCGGATGTGCAGTGGTATCCAGATGGCCGTCGCATTGCATTTGTGTCCTCGTCGCGTGATCACAAAATGGCAACATTGCGCGTCGCCGACGCCGCGTCCGGAGCGGTGCGAGACGTGCTGCGCGAGAAAGTGGCCACCCAGTTTGAATCGGGCGACAACATCCCGAACTGGCGCATTCTGCCCGCATCCAACGAAGTGTTGTGGTTCTCCGAACGCGATGACTGGGGCCAGTTGTACATGTACGACCTGGTGACAGGCGCCCTCAAGCACAAGGTGACGAGTGGCGTGGGCAACGTGAATTTGTTGCTGCATGTGGACGAGCGAACCCGCCAGTTGTTCTTTGTCGGAGTGGGCAAGGAGCAGGCGCGCGATCCGTATTTCCGCCACATCTATCGCATTGGGTTGGACGGCAAGGGCCTGACCCTGCTTACTCCCGAAGACGGCGATCACAATGTGTCGTGGTCCCCTTCCAAAAAGTATTTCGTGGATAGCTGGTCGCGCCCCGACCTGCCTCCCACGGCCGTGCTGCGAGACGGCGTGAGCGGCAAACTTATTCTGACGCTTGAGAAGGCGGATATCTCGAAACTGGTAGCCTCGGGTTGGAAACCTCCCACACGCGTCACCGTGAAGGGGCGTGACGGCAAGACCGACTTGTACGGGTTGATGTTCACACCCACCCATCTCGATTCGACCAGGAAATATCCGATCATCAATTACATCTATCCCGGGCCGCAGGCGGGCAGTGTTGGGCCGCGTTCCTTCATTGCATCGCGAGGCGACAATCAGGCGTTGGCGGAACTCGGATTTGTAGTGGTGTCCATTGACGGCATGGGCACACCCATGCGCTCGAAGTCGTTTCACGATGCGTATTATGGTCGCATGGGCGACAACACGCTGCCCGATCAGGTGGCCGGCATGAAAGAACTGGCCACGCGTTACCCGTTTATTGATATCAACCAGGCCGGCATGTGGGGGCATTCCGGCGGAGGATTTGCTACGGCCAGTGCGATGTTCCGGTATCCGGATTTTTTCAAAGTTGGCATTGCTGAATCGGGCAACCATGACAATCGCTTGTACGAGGACGACTGGGGCGAGCGCTACCAGGGCCTTTTGACGCGCGGACCAAACGGCATCGACAACTACGACGCCGAGGCCAATCAAACGGTCGCGAAAAACCTGCAGGGAAAATTGTTGCTCGCCCACGGCACCCTCGATGACAACGTGCCGCCCGACAACACAATGCTGGTCGCTGATGCGCTCATCAAGGCCAACAAGAGTTTCGATTTGCTGATGTTGCCCAACCAGGCCCACGGCTTTGGTGCCGCGTCGTTCTACATGATGCGGCGTCGATGGGACTACTTCGTCACGCACCTGCTGGGCGCGACGCCCCCCAGGGACTACGTCATCGGCCCGAAAATCAGCCCGTAATCACGCGGGCGCACATCAACCGGTGAGCGGATGCACGGTGGCGTCGTACATGTGACGACGCATTAACCGCTCAAGAAAATCCGCACCGGTCGCGCCTGGGCCACCCGGCACATCGGCCAGTGCGGCCCGGTGCATCGGGGACGCGTCCTGGCCCGCCTGGGCCAGCAGTGCGACCCCAGGATCAAACATGACCTTGGCATCGTGGTTGCACGTCGGACATTCCAGTTCGAACAACCAATCGGCTAACGGATCGAGCGCCGCCAACCGCTCAATGGCCGACTGCCGCAAACTGGCCGGCAAATTGTCGGTGCGGGGAGCGTTGCCGGTTTCAGCCGCCACAATCGCGATTTCTTTGCCTGGCCGAGCCAACAGCGCTGCGCGTCCGATGACGTCGAGCAGTCGGCGCTCGTCGAGTAGATCCTGATTCATGACAATTAAACACTCACAACAATGGCTGGTTCGGCCGTATCCTGCATCACAGTGGCCCCACTGCGCTGACGACCGATTCACATTGGCATTCTGCCAGCCACATGTTCGTCCTGCCACCGGCCACGGGACGCGCCGTGGCCGGGCAGAACGGGGGTCAACCCTGAATCAAATACGCCACCGTGCACGCCAGAACCAACGCGACACTGGTTTGGGCAACCGAGGCCAGATCGAGTCGCAACGCGTGGGCCATCAGTTTACGGTGACCTGACTTGTTTTTCATGATGCCTCGGGGTGTAGTGTAGATATAAAACGCAGCATAGCTCCTAATGGTCACACTACCAAATCTGCGCCGAAAAGTTTTCCACATTCCGGCTATTTCTTTGCGGGCGCCGCTGGCTGGATGTTCAGACCCCAGTTGAATGAGGTCTCTCGCACTCGAAAGAAGACCTCCTGCGCACGCCGGTTGCGCGCCGCCACGCGAATACTGTCCTCCCGTCGTGCGGCCGAGTCGCCCTTGGTGTCGGGCGGCGTCACCACGGCAACTCGGGTCGGCGGCCGCTTGGAAGGCAGCAGGAACTGACGTTCGGCACCGCCTTCCGGATAGTAATCGGCCAGAAATCGGCCCAACGACGTGGTGGATTCGCCAAAGTCCATGCGGTACCGCGTGATGACCGGGCTGAGATACACCGTGTAGTTGGCGGTGTCCACCCGATTCTTGCGCGCGTCCCGTAAAAAGGTGCGGGCCTGATCCTCCAACTGTTCGTCCAGATTGGCGCCGGTATACGCCTCGCTGCGTTGCACCGGACCACTCAGGGTCGCAAACGACATGGCAAAATGCACTCGCGGTTCGCTGAAATCGTGGCGCAGTATGCGATGCTCGACGTCGTCGAGGGTCAACGTGCGACCGGCGGCCTCTACGAAAGGTTTACTCCAGGGACCCTTCAGTCGGAACACGCCGAGCGCCTTGTCAATATTGCGAATGGATTCAGTTTCGCCGTGGCTCGACACGAGTTGAATGGTGTACGCGTTGTAGACGTTCAGCCAGAACGCAATACGCTCTGCCTCCTCCAACCCGTCGAGTTTTGCCGCCTTCACCGACGCCAGATAGCGGGCAAACTCGGCGTTGTTGCGAAACGCCGCGTAGTCGACGAGCCCCTTTTGCACATGCGCGCGCAGCAGCGCATCAAACACTGAATGATCAAAGCTGGGTGGCACCGGTTGGACAATGTCCACGTCCGCGCCTTGCGCTGCCGGAACCGGTGGTCGGCGCGTGGGCGTCGCCTGGGCGCCCGCCCCAGTCCCGGCCGCCATCACGACCAACAGCATCGCCCCTCCGAAATACTGGCGCACCCATACCTCCGCCCGGCAGCTACTGGGAAATCCGCCCCTTGTGGTCAAGGCGGGATGTCAGGATCGTGCAGAATGATACGATTGCGAGGTCCAGCGAGACAGCGGTTGGCGGCCAAGTGGGGTATTCGGTACGCCCTCCCCACCCAGACTGCCAGGGCAAACAGCGATATACGGTGCAGCACGAGCGTGCGCCAATTCGCCGTGGGCCGAGCAACCACACGTGTCGGGGTTGCGTACGGCCAGCACGCAGGCGGTGTTTCGTGAGCGACACCGAATCGGCGCCCGCGTGGCTTCTTGGAACGTGGCGGTTGTATCGCGCGGACCGCGGCCTCGACTTTGCGCCCGGAGTGCGCATGGAGTTCGCAAGCGATGGCTATTTGCAATATCACATCGACGTAGGCGGCAGTAACCAGATTGTCGAGTTGCTCTACCGCATTGAGGGCGACACGCTGCATACGGAAAACCTGATCGCCCCACATGCCATGAGTGTCAGGTTTGCGCGCGAGGGCGAAGATGTCCTGGCGTTGGATTTTGGAGGGGCATCGGCCTGGTTGCGCAGGGAGTATGAGGACGATGGCACACTGTCTGGGGAGAACTGATGCCGGGTCGCGTTGCACAGATTTCAATGAAGCGCGCCAACATTCGCGTGAGCGGTGGCGCGCGGCGTGACTCGCGAAACCAGATGCTGCACATTGGCAACGGGCGATTGCGCATCGCCGGCGAAATCAAGCCGTGTGCACGCATGGACGAAGCACTGCCCGGATTGCAGGCGGTGATGCACCCGGCGTGGGGCGGCGGCGCATTCGCCCTCATACTCGACGCCGGAGACATCAACGTCAGAGATGAAGTCAGGTGGGCTGAACAAACGACCGAATCACCCCTGCTGCAGAGGAATTTATGGTAAAAGGCTTGCGCCTCCCGCTGGCGCTCGCTGCGGCTGGCTATCTCTTCTCGGCCGATGCCGAACCACTGCGCGTGTTGCGTGTTTCGCCGGGCGCCGAAGCATCAGCAACCGACACGATTGTTATCACGTTTGATCGCCCCGTCGCTGGTTCGCTGGACAATGCGGTCGATCCAAAAACCATCGTGCAAATTGAGCCCGCGGTACCGCAGGCACTCATCGATTGGCGCGATCCGGTCACGCTTCGAATTATTCCGCGACCCGCGTTGCGCCGCGGTGTGACGTACACGGTTTCGGTGACGCCAGGGTTTCGTGCGATGGATGGCAGCCAGCTCACGACCAGCTATCGCACAGCGTTTCGCGTGCGCGGCCCCACGCTGCTCAGTGGCACACCCGTTAGCGCGCGTGACACCGCAGACAACCTGGACGCGTCACCCAGGTTCACCCTGCGTTTCGATGTGCCAGTGCGCCCCGTTGATGTCGCGGCGCTGGCCCGAGTGGAACCGACCGCACGGTGCGTGCGTGGGACCACACGGGTCGGGAACGTGGCGTTGACTCCCGTCGGCAATCGAACCGCCCCAGCACGTGAAATCACTCTGCAGGCGACCACAGCGCTGCCACTCAATTGTTTGGCGACGCTGGTCGCACCGCGCGAACTTGAGGAGAGCGCCACGACACCCACGGCGCGCACGTCCGTGCGCTGGCCGTTCCGCGTGCACGGCGCATTCAGCCTGGCCGGCGCATCCTGCAGCCAGGAGGGATATTGCCCGACCGGCGGCATCTCGCTGCACTTTTCCACGCCAGTGAGCGGCAAAGAACTTGCGCGGGTGTTGCGTGTATCTCCGCCAGTGTCGTTGTCGTTTGACACAACCGAAACGAACACGGATTGGGAAATTGATGCGACCCTGAAGCCGCGAGTCACGTACGCCGTGTTCATGGCCAGCCAAATGCGCGACGCGTTCGGACAGCCGCTGACCGGCAACCCCGCGGTTTCATTCCGGACAACTGGATACGAACCTGATATTCAGTCGCCTTACGGCCGCCTCATGATTGAACGCGGCGCCTTCCGCACCCTCGCCGTGCGCACGATGAACATCGACACGCTCATCGTGGAAACACTCGCAGTTCCGGCGTCGCTCGAACCGGTGGTGATCAATCAAGGTTCGTGGGAGTGGAAAAATGCGTGGGACTCGTTGCCGAACTTGCGCACCATTCGCCGAATTCCGGTCAAGCGCGCGCTCGATCAGGGACGCATTGTAGCCATTCCGATGCCGGCAGGCAACGCGCCACAACGGAACAGCACCACGATGATGCTGGTCCAGATTCGGGACGCCGCCGCGAAGGTGGACACGACCGATGATGCGGAGTACAGGTCGCCACCCATTGCCATGGTGCAGGTCACCAACCTTGGCGTGCACGCGCGGATTGGAGAAGCCAACGGGTCGGTGTGGGTCACCGGCGCAAACGACGGCCGACCACGCGCGGGCGCGCAAGTGGTGTTGCACGATGTGAAAGGCAGTGTGCTCGCCCGCGGCACCACCGATGCACAAGGGCTCGTGCCGCTCACCAATTTCACCTGGCGGAAACCCGGCAACGACGAGGATGACAACGGCGAAGGGTACGTTGCGGTCACCCTGGGCGACGATCGTGCGTTACTCGCGGTTCGCGACGGCGATCCCGACCTGGCGCCATGGCGATTTGACCTGAACAGCGCGTGGGGCAACAACCGCGCACCGCTGGCCGGCGCATTGTTCACCGAACGTGGCATTTATCGTCCGGGTGAACAGGTGCACGCGAAAGCCATCATGCGGCAAGGCGCGTTAGGTGCGCTCAACGCGCCCGCCGCGCGCGATACGGTGCGGTGGGTCGTGCGAGACCGCGAATACGCCGAGCGGGAAACCGTGAAGGCCGCGCTGTCGGATTTTGGAACGGTAAATCGCGCGTTCACCATACCCGCCGACGCACCACTCGGTGATTACACACTCGACCTGCAGTGGCTGCATCGCGGCAAGTGGACCACCGTGGCGAACACGAGCTACCGGGTGGCGGAGTTTCGGCCGCCCGAGTTCCTCGTAGACATTGCAGCCGTGACCTCCGCGAAATATCCGGGAGACTCAGTGAGCGCGCGCGTCACGGCGCGATACCTGTTTGGCGCGCCCATGGCGGGAGCGGCCCTGACCTGGGATGTGCGTCGCACGACGTTGACCCCTGACGAACTTGGTATTCCGGGAACGGAAGGCTGGCAGGTTGGCGACAGTGACAACGGGTGGGACCGCACCGAATCACGCGGACCGCGTACCGACTTGTTGGCCAGCGGCAGCGACTCACTCGACCGCACTGGCCAGCGCGTGGTGGGCACGGTTGCGAAACTCGCGGAAGATGGGCGTCCCGCGCGCATGACGCTCGTGGCGACGGTCACGGACGTCAATCGACGCACGGTAGGAGCGACCACCACATCTATCGTGCACCCGGCCGACGTGTACGTCGCCGCGAAGCCCGATGGCGACTCGTGGTTCTGGTCGGTGGGCGCGCCACGAGCGCTGCAAGTCCTCGCTGTGCGCCCCACTGGTGAACACGTAACGGGCACCCGGGTCGACGGCGTGCTGATTCGCCGCGAGTGGCACCGCGTGCGACGCACCCGTGATGGCATCACGGAAGAAGTTGGCGAATGGGTTTCGGACACCGTAGCGCGATGCGTCGTCACTTCGGCCGAGTTGTCGCGCGCGTGTTCGTTGACGCCGATTGCGGCCGGAGTGCATTCGGTTGTCTTGCGCGCCCGCGATGCAGCTGGACGAGCCACCGTGACGGCATTCACTCGCTGGGTCACTGGCCCGGGTTGGGTTCCCTACAACGACGACGGCGAGTTCAAGCTGGAAGTGATTGCGGATAAAAAACGCTACGCACCGGGTGATACCGCAACGCTGGTGTTTGCCTCACCGTTCACCGACGCCGAGGCGTGGATTACCGTCGAACGCGAAGGACTTTTCGAACAACGTCGCCTGCGTCTCACGTCGGGAACGACAACATTCAAGCTGCCGATTACGGAAGCGCACGCGCCAAATGTCTTCGTGTCCATGCTGGTCACGCGTGGACGCAGCACGCCGCCCGGCACGCTGGGTGATCCGGGGCGTCCTACGGTGCGCGTGGGGTATGCAGAGTTGCGCGTCACTCCCGAAGTGAAGCGCCTGTCCGTCACCGTCGTGCCCAACCAGAACGAGTACCGACCAGGTGACACGACGCGTGTACTGCTCGATGTCAAAAACGCGCGCAACCAGGGCGTGAAAAGTGAGGTGACGCTCTGGGCCGTCGACGAAGGCGTGTTGTCACTTACCGGATACCGCACGCCCGATCCGCTTGACTTGTTGTATCAACCGCGCGGCGTCGGCATGACGCTGGCCAGCACACTGGTGTCGGTGGCGCCGCAATTGCCCGAAGGCGAAAAGGGCTTTCGCGAATCGGGTGGCAGCGGTGGTCGCGAGGGCGGTGACATTCTGCGTTCGCAGTTCCGCACCACGGCGTTTTTCCTGGGCTCGGTCGTGACCGACGATGCCGGCCACGCGGTAGTGAGTGCGAAGTTGCCGGAAAATCTCACGACGTTCCGCGTCATGGCCGTTGCGGTCACGCGTGCCGATCGGTTTGGCAGCGGGAGTGCCAAGTTGCTCGTGACGCGGCCACTGGTGGCACGCGCCGCGTTGCCACGATTCCTGCGGCCGGGAGACGTGGCCGAAGCAGGAACCGTCGTGAACCTGCGAAGTGGAAACAAGGCGTCTGCGTCGGTCGCGGTCAGCGTGCAAGGCGCGACCATCACTGGCAAGAAATCGCAGAATACCACACTCGAAGCAGGCCGCGGTCGCGAGGTGCGTTTTCCGATCAAGGCTATTCCTGGCCAGCAGGCGGTCTTTCGGTTTGATGTGAAGTCGGGCAAGGAACGTGATGCGCTGCAAACCATCATTCCCATTCGGCCCGACTCGCGTCCCACATTCGTGGCCACCGGCGGGACGTTTGCCAATGCCGGTGCCCTCATGTTGCCCATGGGCGCTCCCCTCGATGGAGCGCTGGATTATGCCCGGTCCGAGCTCACATTGTACATTGGCAGTTCACCACTGGCGGTGGTGCGCGCTGCGGCCGAACGCGCTCGAAGCTACCCGTATCAGTGTACCGAACAAATCAGCAGTACCGCGCTACCGCTGTTGGCGTTACTGAATGCCGATCGTGCGAATGTTGCCGCGCAAGAAGCCAACGGGGCGCTCCGCCTCGCGCCCGCGACGGCCGCAGGCGATGTGGCCGCGGCCATTGGTTCGCTCACGCGACGTCAGCGCAGCGACGGCGGAATTGGCTACTGGGGCGCGGGCGACTGGACCACGCCATGGCTCAGTGCGCAGGCGGCGATGGTGTTGGCGGAAGCGCGTGATGCAGGCCTGGCCGTGAACGATTCAGTGGTCGCCCGACTGGTCGCCTACCTGCAGCGAGCCGCCGGCAAACCCATCACCGCACAATCGCCCACGACGGGATTCACGCCGGTCGCGCAATTCTACGACAAACGCGGCGCGGTGCTGGCCGAATATGTCGCGGCTGTCGATGCCCTGAGCCGATTGGGCAGTGCCAACATTGCCGTAGAGAACGAACTGGTGCGGCGTGCCGCGCAACTCGCTTGGGAAGATCGCGCACGCCTGGCACGGGTACTCACACGTCGCAACGCGATCGCGCCCGCGCGCACACTCCTCACCCCGCTCTGGAATTCGGTGAAGGTGGAAGGGCGACACGCCGTGTTGCCCGATTCCGCACTGGGAGCCTCGTACTTTGCCTCGCAGGCACGGCCGGCCGCACTGCTGTTATCGGCGACCATGGCCGTGCAACCTGACCATCCGTTAATCGCGCCGCTGGTGCAAGCCCTGATTACCGTGGGCCGACGCAATGCCGACCTGTTTGGAGAAACGCAAGACCTGAGTTCGTCGGTGCAAGCGCTGGCCGACGTCGAACGGCGTCAGCGCGGAGCCGCGCGCCGTGGGGTACGCGTCACGGTGAACGGGCGCACACTGCTGGAAGTTCCTACCGGGCGGCTGGCACAGGACACCACAATTTCACTGGCGGCAGTTGGAGGGGCCGGGTCGCGCACGGACTCACTGCGCGTCGACATCACCCCACTCGCTACCGGACCCGCGCTCTACGCCGTGGCCTCACTCTCGGCCGTTTCGAAAACACGACCAACCACGCCCGTCGACCGCGGGTTCTCACTCGAACATTGGATTGAAGGCGCCGACAATCGGAAGCCCATCACCAGCGTCGCAGCGGGCGCACTGGTGCGCGTGTTTGTGCGCGTCACGGTGACGGCCGAACGACGGTTTGTTGTGGTGGATGATCCGTTACCAGCGGGTCTCGAAGCGGTGGACCTGTCCCTGCGCACTGCGCCGCTGGCCAGCAACACTCCGCGTCCGCTCAGTACCCCTTCTGCGGACGACGCATACAGGCGGGAGGACGACGACAATCCGTTGACACGGTGGGGCTTCGGACGTTGGGACAGCGGCTGGTGGTCGCCGTTCGATCATCAGGAACTGCGGGACGACCGCGTGGTGTGGTCGGCAACCGTGTTGTGGCCAGGCAAATACACGGTGTCGTACCTCGCGCGGGCGGCAACACCCGGCACCTTTGTGCGTCCGCCGGCCTATGCGGAAGAGATGTACGATCGCGCCGTATTTGGCCGCAGTGATGGTGGCCTGTTCATCATCACTCCACCGCGGTAACGGCACGGCCCGTGACGATGACAGTCGAGACAGCCAACGGTGCGTAGGCTTCAACGGCGCGCACCGTCGCTGGTGAAACGTGTGTTCATGTCCGCTGCGTTGCTGTTGGCAGCGGGTACCATGACGTGCGCCGCGTTTGTGCTCTGGCCGCTCGCGGCCAGTGATCTCGTGCCCGCCGCGCAGTCTGGCGTGGTCATCACCGACCGCGCAGGCGCCGTGCTTCGAAACGCACGGGCCAGTGATGGCTCGCGCTTTCGATGGGTGACGTTGCAAGCCATGGAGCCATCACTGCTCGCGGCGTTTGTTGCCACTGAAGACCGTTCGTTCTACACACATCACGGCATTGAACCACGTGCCGTGGTACGCGCGGCGCGCGACAACCTGCTGGCGGCACGCGTGGTGTCCGGTGCCAGTACCATCTCCATGCAAGCAGCGCGCCTGATTGCCAACCTGCCACGCGGTTGGAGTGGCAAACCACGCCAGTTGTTGTGGGCGCTGCGGCTCGAAACGCATTTGACCAAAGACGAAATTCTCGAGCAGTACCTGAATCGCGTTCCCCTCGGTCAGGGCGCAGTGGGCGTCGAGGCCGCTGCGCAAGTGTATTTCGGGGCTTCGGCCTCGAACCTGTCGCTTGGTCAGGCGGCCCTGCTGGCCGGACTCGCGCGCGCGCCGTCGCGCGATAATCCGCTGGTAAGTGAAACGCGCGCGCGCAGTCGCCGGTCACTCGCACTCAGGCGTTTGTCCGTGCGCCAATTCGCGAGCGGGCAAGAAATCGCGCGGGCCGACCGCGAACCGGTGCGCACCACCACACCGACCATCGCTACAGCGGCGACTACGGCGAACGCCCCATTCCCGGCGCCGCATTTCACCAGTTGGTTACTGGGGCGCATCGAAAACCCACCGGCGGGCGCCTCCATTCGAACCACGCTCGACCTCGCGCTGCAACCCGAAGTGGAAAGCGAAGTGCGACATGCCGTGCAACAACTTTCCAATCAGGCGGTGCAACACGCAGCCGCCGTAGTGCTCGACAACGCCACGGGTGATGTGTTGGCATGGGTGGGCAGTCCAGACTTCAACGCCACAAGTGGCCAGGTCGACATGGTGCTCTCACACCGACAACCCGGCTCGGCACTCAAACCCTTTGTGTACGCGCTGGCTTTTGATCGCGGCGTCACGGCGGCCACGGTGTTGGATGACATTTCCCGCACCTGGCAAACACCCTCCGGACTGTATCGCCCGCGCAACTACGACCGGCGCGAACACGGCCCGGTGCGCGCGCGTGAAGCGCTGGCCAGCTCGTTCAACATTCCGGCTGTGCTTCTGGCCGACCGCCTGGGCGTCCCTGCGGTCCTGCACACGCTACGCAACGCCGGGTTTGCGTCGCTCAGGCGTTCGCCCGAACACTACGGGCTGGGTCTCGCACTTGGCGATGGCGACGTGTCGCTGATTGAGTTGAGCAATGCATACCGCGCATTCACCAATGGGGGCGTATGGCGTCCCATTCGTGTCGATGCCAATGCTGCATTTTCCGACAGCAGCACGCGCGTGGTGAGCGCGGGCGCGGCGGCACTGGTGCTCGATGTGTTGTCCGACCCAACGGCGCGCATGGCGGGCTTCGGCGAAACAACTCCATTCGACTTTGCGTTTCCCGTTGCGACCAAAACGGGAACCAGCCGTCACTTCACCGACAACTGGGCTGTTGCTGTCACCGGCAACTTTACCGTCGCTGTCTGGGTTGGAAATTTCGACGGCACGCCCATGGCTGCAGTCTCTGGCATTTCCGGTGCCGGACCGCTGCTGCGTCGTATTGTGTTGCGCACCGCCACGCGCATTCAACCTGGCGTGTTGCCCTCACTGACTACCCTCGGCGCAAAACGCGAACGCGTATGTCGAGTTTCGGGCCAGCGCGCGGTGCCCGAGTGTCCGGCAATCGACGAGTGGTTTTTGCCGGGCACCACTCCGCCCGCGGGAGAGAATTGGTATCGCGAGGGGGCGCTGGTGTTGCCAACGCGATATGCAGCGTGGCGAAAGCGCAGTCGCGGTTTGGTGGGTGATGGCGAACGTGTTGCGGCCACCGGATCAGCATCTGATCGCAGTACGGCGGCTGTTGCGTTGGCAGTGGAATCGCCGCGCCATGGCGATCGGTATGAGCTGCCGACTGGTGCCGGGGCTGCGTACGCGACCATTTCGTTGCGCGCCTCCGGCACTGATGCGGCGTCGAAACTCGCCTGGACTATTGATGGGCAGTCATTTTCGGGTTCGCGGTGGAAACTCACACGTGGCCAGCACACGGTGGCCGTACGAGCGCCGAGCGGGGCGACGGCGGTAGCGAAGGTCGTGGTGCAGTAGTGCGATGCGCGTGACGGTCTGTGAACGAGAACGTGCGGGCTAGCAGCGTTGGTTGTAGCCGCGTGATTGGCGCGACATTCGACCGAAGTCGGCTTACGGGAGAGCTCCGATTTTACCACGCGCAGGCGCGGAGATTGCGGAGAACTGCGAGTGTCGCACCAACGCTTAAACCGGTCGACAACTCCGCTGCAACGCCACGCGATCGCCCGGCCGTACGTCTCCAGCCGCCGATGCGGCCATTACCTCCCCGCGCGACATCGCGATGAACTGTTGCGAACTCTCCGTCATCGGCAACTCGGTAATGCCAATTTGCGCGTACGCCACGAATCGGTCACTGAGGTGCCCAACTTCGTAGATCTCGACGGGGCGCGGCAACGCATTCTCCACAAGAAGAAAGTAGGCCGCGCAGCGGGATGGCGGTCGCACTCGGCTTGGGCGGCCAGAATCACCCGACCCCGAATCGCTGGGCGACGCGGCCGGGTTCTGGCCAGGCAGCGCATCGGCCACAACCGGCACGGCATGATAGCAGGCCGACACCAACACTAGACAATAGCCGAGCAGCGCGCCGGGCGTCGTGCCCCGAGCCAACGTTCGAAATGCTGCTTTGACCAAACCGCCCGACTGCGTGGCTTCCTGCATGGTCACACACCTGTCGCGAATTGTTGAAGCGCGATGTGTCCGTCCCGCTAGCATACACAATTTTCCGCCTGTTGACCAGTACACAGCGGCTCTCCCCCGGCTTTCGGCAGTGGCCAGCCGCCATTTTGGCCAGATCCCACGTAACGCCGCCGCCAGCGCCGCGTCCTTATTGAGGCGCCCAACTGACTGGTGCGCGAGTACAACCTTGCCTTAGCTTCGCGGTTCCCTCCGCCCCGCCCACGTGCTCTCACTGCTCAAGCAATACCCCTCGCTGGCCTGGATCGCCCCCTTCGCAGTATTCATGCTGCTGCTGGCCGTTGCACCGACCCTGGCAATTCCGCAGCCTTGGGAGTCGGTCCTGCGCGTTGGCGTGCTGGCGGCAGTCCTCGTGCTGTTTTCCAGCGGCGTGCTCCGCACGCTTCGCATCAAACATGCCGTTGGCAGTGTGCTGCTGGGGCTCGCGGTGTGCGCATTGTGGGTCGCTCCCGACCTCCTCTTTCCTGGATGGCGCACCCACTGGCTATTTCAGAACGGAATAACGGGCACGCTCAAAAATAGTATTGCGCCTACGGAACTGTCCGACCCGCTTGTCCTCACGTTGCGATTCGCGCGGGCGGCGTTGCTGGTGCCCATTCTGGAAGAACTGTTCTGGCGCGGATGGCTGCCGCGCTGGATTGTGAACAATGACTGGGAGAAAGTGCCGCTTGGTACCTACACCCGCGGCGCATTTCTTATTTCTGCCGTGTTGTTTGCCATGGAACACGGCCCGTATTGGGAGGTGGGCCTGCTGTGCGGATTGATTTACAACTGGTGGATGCAAAAGACACGCTCACTCGGCGATCTCATCTTGGTGCATGCCGTAACGAATGCCGCGCTGTCTGCATTTGTGCTCGTCACCAAACGGTGGGAGTACTGGATGTAAAAACGGCGCCATCCCGAAGGACGGCGCCGCTGTAACCAGATTCGAAGCCGGTGTTTAGTAGTTCTTGATCAGCGGTGCCACGCCAGACTTGATATCGCGCACACCGGCGGCAACGCCCGAGCCCACGGCCAGGCCTACGGTCAACGCGGTGCCCAACCCGATGATGGGAAGCGCGGTGAAGGGCAATACCGCCATGAGTGCGGCACCACCGGCGATGAACGGAACGAATCCTTTCTGAATCGCGTCGACATATCGCAGCCGATCGCGCACAAATTTTCTGGCGGTGCCATGAAGCACCATGGCGAGGGCGAATGCGACGGCGAACGAAATAATGACGGAGATCATCTGAGTGGCCTTGTTTGAGTCCTGCTTTACCTAACGAAACCCGCGAGCCGAGGTTTCATCCCGGGCCTCCGTACTAATACCCCTCTTTCGACGAACCGGGCGGACGCCGCAGCATATCGGGCATACGCGTGTACGTGTCCGGCACGTTGAACAGCGCCTCGGGCAGCGCCTTTCGTTCAATTTTCGTGACTTCCATCGTCACGGTTCCGTTGCCCTGCGTGACCTTCAGGGGAAATCCGTTCTCGTCGGACAGGACGCGACTCCAGGCTCCGCCACTCCCCATGATCGTCGGCATCACAAACACGCCGAGGCCTTTCCCCATGCAGACGTCCGTTTTCTGTCTCGCATATTCGATAGTCACGTGTTCGCATTTGTGACCTGCGACCAATTCGAATTTTCTGGTGTGCGTCACAATGGGCGGGCGCGGGGCGGGTGTTGACGGAACCGCCGTCGTCGCCTGTTCGCCCGCCAGTGCGGCGAAATCGGCCAGTACCGTTTCGGAATACATCGACAGCGCTGGCAGCAGCGTGAACATCACGCCTTCATCAGGGACATAGATCATCGCCGCAGGTGACTGCGCGCCGGCGGCCGCGCCAATGCCAATACGTATGCGCCCGCGGCGCGTCATGTACTCGATATTCTGCAAGCCGCTGGACAACGCCGAGCGCATGGCGGCGGCTTGTTCGTCGGTGAAAGGCGAATCACCACGGCCCGCCGGTGGCCGCACTTCTGCGGGGCGCCCGCCGCCGCGACCCACGCCCCGCCCACCCGCGCCATTGCCGCCAAGCGCACCGCTCACCTTCATGGTGATAATGCCTTCAAATCGCTGCGCGCCTGCGGTGTGCACGGCGAATGTCGTAGCGAGCGCGAGCACCACGGCGCGAACAGCAAGGCCGGAGACCGTCACGCTACGCCGTCACGCAATGCCGGACTTGATGGCTTTGAGCACGAACTCCGAAAAACGATCAATCTCTTCCACCGTGGTATAGATGCTGGGACAAATGCGAATACCGGCAAACTCTGCATGCACAATGGGCGTGTTGATCACACGATGTTGCCCCATCAGCCAGCCGCCGAGTTTTGCGGGATCGAGCCCGTCCACCGCAAACATGCAGATGCCGCCGGCGTTGGGTGAATCAAGCGGCGTGAGGATTTTCACGCGGCCGTTGCCGTCCTTGAGCAACCGTTTCGCCCATCGGTCACGCAGGTATCGCAACCGGGCAATCTTTCGATCGGCACCCACACCGCGGTGAAACGTAATGGCCGTGGAAATGGCGTTGAAATTTGCGGCGGGATGTGTGCCGAACTGTTCGTACTTGCGGATATTTTCGTTCAGCTCGGGATCGGCACCCATACGGGGCCAGATGTCCTTTTGCTTCTCTTTCCGCACGTACAGGAATCCGGTGCCAACCGGTGCCATCAGCCACTTGTGCAGGCTGGTCCCGTAGTAATCGGCGCCAAGTTGATCGCGCGTGAACGGAAAATGCGCAAACGCGTGCGCCCCATCCACAAACACCTCAATGTTTCTGGCGCGTGCCATCGTCACGATGTCATGCACCGGAAGAATCTGTCCCGTAAGATTCGTGATGTGCGTGACTTCGATGACACGCGTACGCGGCGTGATGGCGGCGGCGAATCGGTCGACGACGACCTGCGCATTCGGAGGGGGCACCGGAAACGAAATTTCCTTCACCACAATGCCTTCGCGACGGGCCCGTTGACGCCACGACGTCAGCATGCGCGGATAGTTCTGATTGCTGACAATCACCTCGTCGCCCGCTTTGAGATCAATGCCGAAAATCAGCGTTTCCAGGGCTTCGGACGCGTTGCGCACAATGGCCATTTCTTCGGGGTCGCATCCGAACTCGATGGCGAGTTCACGCCGGGCACTTTCAATACGAGGGTCCAGCGTCTGCCACATGTGGATGGTGGGCATTTCGTTCGAGAAGTGAATGTCCCGAATCATCTGCTCGATCACGTGCGTGGGCGTCGGCGAGACGCCGCCGTTATTCAGGTTGATGTAGCTGCGGTCCACCTCAAACGCGCGCTGGATGGGCTCCCAGAACGACTCGTCATCGGCCAGGGCTTCGGCGCTCTGCCGCGCGTGATGGGCCCCGGCACCCCCGTGAGGGTCGAACAGCGGTCCAGTGCGGCCCAGCGGCGCCGACAGGCCGCTGGCGGCCTCGTTTGCCTCAGCCAGGCGCTGAAAAGCCGCGGGCGAGAAGTGGGGGAGCACGGCGGGCACCATGGTGGCACCGGCCAACGAGGAAACAAATCGGCGTCTGTCCATACACGAACATGCGCAAAGGAAGCGTAGCGCGCGAGTGCATTCGGCTCTATCGTCTAGCAGTGACCAACAATTCCGCCATTTCCGACCCGGTGCGCCACTCTCGCCAACTTCGCGGGCTCGCCGCCCCCCTGCTCCTGCTGGGTGCCGCCTGCGCCCAACCGCTGAAGCTCACCCCCAGCGACGCGTCACGGGTCCTGAGCCAGCGCACCATCACGGCGCCCAACCCTGGGGTGCCGGGCACGTTCAGCTTCAAAAAGCTGTACTACGGCAGCGGGGGCGACCGGAACCGCCCGGAGTATCGCGACTCGCTCACCTACAAAACCGCGACCGTCGACGCTTCGCCATTTGTGAGAATGGAGCCAGCCGTCGCGAAAACGCGCAAGAAATACTGGGGCTTCGACCCCACCAGGTTTCCGCGCAATGCGCGCCTGTGGTATCCCGAAGGCGCCGGTCCGTTTCCTGTTGTGCTGGTCGTACACGGCAACCACAATCCGAAAGAATTTTCCGACCCCGGGTATCAGTGGCTCGGCGAGTTGCTCGCGTCACGCGGATTCGTGTTGGCCAGTATTGACGAAAACTTCATTAACGGGCTGTCCGGCGAGAACGATGGACGCGCGTGGATGCTGCTGAAACATTTGCAATCGCTCAAGGCAATGAACGACTCGGCCGGCAAGCCGTTGTACCACAAACTTGACATGTCGCGTATTGCGCTGATGGGCCACTCGCGCGGGGGAGAAGCCGTGGGCATTGCGGGCGCGTTCAACCGCCTGCCTGCGTATCCCGATGATGCAACCATCAAATTCGATTTTGGATTTGACATCAAGGGGCTCGTGGCCATTGCACCGGTGGACGGCCAGTATCGCCCGGCCGAGGTGCCGACACCGGTGAAGGACTACAACTACCTGGTCATTCACGGCGCGCACGACGGCGACGTATCCACCTTTAGCGGGCTTTCGCAGTACAACCGCATCAAGTACACGAAACCCGATGGCGGATTCAAGTCGGCCATCTGGATGTATCGCGCCAATCACGGTCAGTGGAACACGGTCTGGAACAACTGGGACAACGGCAAGGGGTCGGTGCGCCGGCTGAATCTCGCGGCGCTCATTGATGGCGAAGAACAGCGGCGCTTTGGACGAGTGGTCATCAGCGCGTTTCTTGAAACCACGCTGCATGGTTCCGCAGACTACTTACCGATGTTCCGGGATCACCGCGCGGCGGGTGACTGGCTGCCGCCCACCATGTATCAGACGCGGTATCAGGATGCGGCGACGCACGTGCTGGCGGGTTTCGACGAAGATGTCGATGTCAGCACGGGTACCGCGCCCGGTGTGCGCATCACGGCCGATTCCCTCTCGTCATGGAAGGAAACCGATGTACCAGCGAGATCGCGAGGGGGGACGTTCCGCAGCAATCTGGTGCAACTGGGATGGAACAACACACAAACCGGGAAAGATTCTCTCGTTCCCCGCGCACCGGCTCGTGTGGACATTTCCGTTCCCGATTCATTGCGCACCGCGTGGCGGGTAGGCGCAAACAGCGCGCTGCTTATGACGGTGGCGACGACCGACGTGCGCCCGGGCCCCCGCAAAGTGGCGCGTGACACCACGAAGAAGGACAGCACCGCCAAAGCAGACAGTGCCAAAGCGGCACCGAAACCCAAAGCGCCACCCAAGCCGAAAAAGCCGGCACCGAAAGATTCAACGCCTCCCGATTTCAGTGTCGAACTGGAGGACACGGACGGTCGCACCGCGCGCTTGCCGCTCAGCGCATTCGGACCAGTGCGCATGCCCATCGAGACGTACATCTATCGGCGCAAGGGACGCGACAAGACCGCATTCCCAACACTCGCTGAACCGGTTGGCACGACGTACGTAATGCCGTTGTCATCATTTGTGGCGGTGAACGCCGCGTTCAATCCCGCAGCGTTGCGTACGGTGCGCCTCGTGTTTGATCGCACGAAGTCGGGAAGCATTACCCTGGACGATGTCGGCATTACGTCGCGTGATTGGCGCCCGTAAGTGACGTAAGTAGTGGCGGCCACACCGCTTCCTGAGTTACCCGACCGCTACAATCGTCCGGGCGCACCGCCACCGCCTCGCGGGGCCCCGCGCGTCGCTGCACTGGACGGACTGCGTGGGGTGGCAATTGCCGGCGTGGTGGCGTTCCATGCCGGCGTGCTGCCCGGCGGATTTCTTGGCGTCGACCTGTTCTTTGTGCTGTCCGGGTTTCTCATAACCGGACTGCTGCTGGCCGAGCAGCACGCACACGGTACGGTGGTCTTGCGCGAATTCTGGACGCGCCGTGCACGCCGATTGGTTCCCGCAGTGATTGTGCTCGTCGCCGCCGCGCAAATCTGGGCACGGACGCGCGCACTGCCAGCCGAATTGGCCGTGCTGAATGGACAAAGCGTTGCCGCCATGTTGTACGCCAGCAACTGGTATAACATTTTGTTTGACGTTGGTTACTGGAGCGTTGGCCCGAGCCATTCGCCGCTCAACCATTTGTGGTCGCTGGCTATCGAAGAGCAGTTTTATTTTTTCTTTCCCGTGCTGTTTGTGCGGTGGTTTGGGCGCGCGGGCCGCATGGGTGCATCGCAACTTAAGCGGTTTTCAGTGCTGTGCGGGTCACTCGCCGGTGTGTCGTTTCTGCTCACCGCGGTGTTCTACGCAACACTCGGCGGCAATCGCGCCTACTTCGGAACCGACACGCGGGTTGGTGCCATTCTGCTTGGGTGCGGACTGGCGGCATTGTTGCGTGCGCATCCAACGGTGCCGAACAGTGCCACCACTGTCGCACGCGCGCGACTGATTGCCACCGCGACCACGTGCGGGCTGGTGGCAATGCTGGTGATGTGGATGGTGGTCGAAACCCTATCACCGTGGCTGTATGTTGGCGGCTTCGTGGTGCACGCGTTGGCCAGTGGAGCAGTCATCGCCACCATCACAACCCATCCCGAAGGCGTGTTCGACCGCGCGCTGGCGTGGCGCCCGCTGGTGTGGTTGGGCGAGCGCAGTTACTCGCTCTACCTCTGGCACTGGCCGTTAATGGTGGTGCTGACGCCTGTCACCACTGGAGTGAGTGGGGCCGTACACGTGAGTGTGGTGGCGGCAGCCATTCTGTTCGCAACGATTGTCTCGTACGAACTGATTGAACATCCCATTCGATACTCGAAGCTGCGCGGCATTCGTTTGATTGGATCGCTCGCACTTCCGGCCGCAATGGTTGCAGGCAGTGCACTATTGTTCCAACCGGAACCGCCCCCGCAATTTGGAAGCCAGGCGCTGGTCACGCAGGGTCGTGGAGGCGCTCGCATCATGCTGGTCGGTGATTCGTGGGCGCGCAATCTGGGCATCGCGTTGGCTGCCGTCGATTCCACCCGTCACTTCACCATTCTCAACATGGGGAAAGGTGGCTGCGGCATTGCCGACGCGGTACGCGAACGGTCTGCGGCCAAGGGCGAAGTGGCTACACCGCCGGACTGCCTCACCTGGGGAAGTATCTGGACCAGTACCATTAACTCCGTCAATCCCGAAATCGCCATTCTGAACGTCGGCAACTGGGATCAGGCGGCGCAGGACTTTAGTGGAACCGGCGCTTTTGTCGGAGCCTGTCACGCGGTGTTTCGCGAGCGGTACGGGCGCCAATTGGACAAGGCGGTGTCCATACTGCGATCCCGGGGCGCGCGCGTCTATATCATGACCATTCGCGACAATGATGCGCGGGTCGGCAGCGGTCCGGATTGCATGAATGCGCTGCTGCGTGAAGCGGCAGTGCGCCACGCGCCCGACGGTGTGCACTTGTTGGATCTATATGCCCAATTGTGCGCAGACCATGTCTGCCCCAACAGCAGTGACGGCGAACCTGTATACGACGGAACGGGTCATCTCGCACCCGGAGCGCAACGGCGCATCGCGACATGGGTGTTGAACAGTGTCAACAACGACTTCGGACGGCCGGATTAGGCATTCCGCCCATGTCCGACCAACTGCAGGAACCGTTATGACGTCAGTGGTGTTTCGTCCCGCGGCACAAAATGCTGCAGGAACGTACGTTCCTGGGTAGTCAGGCTATTCAAGCCGCTCGCACTGATCTTGTCGAGAATGCGATTCACCTCATCGCGATTGGCTTCGTGCACGCGATTGATGTCCAGGCGCTTGTAGTCGCCCAGTGGAACAGTTGATGGCGGTGGCCCTTGTACTTTTTTCTGCCACTGTTTCACCGGTGCGCGCCGTTCCACCCATTTGAGGTAGGCGTACGCACCCACATATCCACCAAGGTGCGCGAAATGTGCGACGCCACCACCACCACCGCCAAACCCACCATACAGCGTCAGCAGCGTGGTTGCGACAATGAGCCAACGCGCCTCGACCGGGATAATGCCCCAAATCATGATCTGGTCGCGCGGCCAGTGCATGGCAAACGCCAATTGAACCCCAAACACGGCCCCTGACGCGCCAATAATCGGGTTATATGGGGCGAAGAACACCGACAGGACCCCGCCCATGACGCCGGAAATGAGGTACAGCGTGATGAACCGCTGGCTGCCCATGAACGCTTCCACACGCGGCCCGAAGAAAAAGAGCGCCAGCATGTTGAACAGGATATGCGAGAACCCCGAAGGGCTGTGCATAAACATGTACGTAATAATCGTCCATGGCCGGCGCAGGATTAACGCAGGGATGAACGCCAGATCCCCCGTAATCGCGGGGGCCGCCAACTGCAGCAAAAAGAAGCCGATGTTGGCACCAATCAGCATCCGAACCCAGTATGTCATGTCTGGAAAGATGCACGAGTGCCGCAGGAAACGAAATCGGACAAATGGGGGGCGCCCGAACTACGGCCGCACGCACACCGGCGACCCACACCGCCAGCCCACTCCGTTGGACCGCACCGTCTTGCCACACCGCCGACCCCCACCGCGAACTACTTGATACGCAGCCCGATGCGGTGCGACACCGGACGCCCGCCGCGAAATGGCTCGATGGAGTAATCGAGTGAGAAACGGTCAACCGTCACGCCCAAACCACCCGTCGCCAGCGGTTCATCGGGCTCGCGCGGCAGCCGCAGTCCCGCGCGGGCAAGAAACGCCACCCCTTCGATGGGGACGTAGCCAATCTCTGCCCCGCCGGCGGGACGCACAAATCCGTCACGATCAACCGTGAGTTGCGTCTGATATCCCGTGTCAAATTTCTCGAAGTTGTTGTACGAACCGCCCCAACCGACCCCCAGTTGCGTGGGCAGTCGCGCATCTTCGCCGCCAATGCGAAGGCCGCGGCCCAAGTTGCGCAGGACGAACGAAAACGTTCCCGGTCCAAACGATGGGCCCATCATCCCGACATCAAACGCCAGCGTGCCATCGTGCGCGGTTGGAAAACGATCTTCCACGTACTTCGCGCTGACAGCAACACGTTTGCCCTTGAACGCACGCGCAATGCCAAGGGTCACCGCCACACTGGACGCCGGGGCGCCGCCGCTATCCGCGAGCTGCGTTGCACCCTGGCGCATCAACTCGCGGTAGGTTTTAGGCGACGCGGACCAGTTCAGCACCTGAGCGCCAATCCCAATGTTCATGCTGCCCAGTGTCACCGTATTCGCCAGTGCACCAGCGGTCGCAGCCGAACCAAACCGTTGTACGGACACGGCCATGCCGCGCGCATTGAACAGCAGCGCCGGATTGTAAAACAGCGCGTCTGCGTCGTTGCTGGCGAGTCCCGCGTTGGCCATCCCCAACATTCGCGCACTGGACGCCACGCGAAGCACCAGCGGTCCCGCGCCAGGTTGCGCAACCACCGCTCGACTGGCGGCGAGCGCCATCACCGACGACGCCAAACACGTCCATCCAATTTGTCGGACGCGCCGAACCTTCCGGGCACTGTGCTGCGGGAGGGACAATTGACGGAGATCGAGAAGCAAACGGGTTATCACAGGCGTTCTGATTGCTTGGGAGAAGGAGAGCAGCGCGGCGCACAAGTTCTTGCGTTTCAGATGGTACCGCGCTCAAATGAACGCCATGTTCACGCCACTCGCCAGCGCCCTGGGACCGCTTGTTCCCCAAACCGGAAACACGTTGCTGCACCTTGTCGGCCGGGGAGTCTTGGCGGCCCTGGGCTGGCGGCTGGCCGGCCAATTTCCCAACCGGGCCAAGTTTGTGGTGGTGGTCGCGCCCCATACCTCCAACTGGGATTTCCCCATTTTGCTCATGGCCAAGTGGGCGCTCAAGCTCGACCCGAGCTGGATGGGAAAAGACGCGATTTTTTTCGGGCCCCTGGGCTGGTTCCTGCGCCGCATTGGCGGCATTCCCGTCGAACGGAGCGCGACGCACAACGTGGTGGACGGTTTGGTCCAGGCGTTTGGCGAGCGGCCGCAGATGGTGCTCGCGCTTGCGCCCGAAGGCACCCGCCAATACGTGGCCGACTGGAAAAGCGGCTTTTGGCACATCGCTCGCCGAGCGGGGGTGCCCATTGTGTGTGTCGCCCTCGACTATGGCCGCAAGACCATCCGTCTCGGACCGGAATTCCCGGCCGAATCCGACAACTCGGCCGCAGGAATCGCCGACATTCGGGCCAGTTATGCGGGCGTATTGGGCCGGCATCCCGCGCTGCACGATTAAATTGGCGCCAGTGTCACTAACATGACGCAACCGTCATGTTTGGGTCTTTTTGCCCTTCCGGTCTGCTGCCCGGGCGTCAATCTTTCCACGTCCCTTCAGGAGCAACGATGCGAGTGACCACTGTCGGCGTGATTGGCGCAGGTGCGATGGGGAGTGGCATAGCCGCCCTCGCCGCATCCGCAGGCTGTCGCGTCGTCCTGCTGGATATTGCCGGCAATCCCGATCCGAAACATCCCGACCGCAGCGCGCCCGCGCGGGTCGGTTTGCTCAAGGCCACCAAGTCGAAACCGGCGTCGTTCATGTATGCGGGTGATGCCGCGCGTGTGCGCACTGGCAACACCGACGACCATCTCGATCTGCTCGCCGACTGCGACTGGATTTGCGAAGCCATCATTGAGCTGGCCGCGCCAAAACAGGAGTTGTTCAAGCGTATCGAAGCGCTGATGAAGCCGTCAGCGATTGTCACGTCGAACACCTCGGGCATTCCGATGTCCACGTTGCTTGAAGGCCGCACCGAGAAGTTCCGCCGCCGCTTTCTTGGCACGCACTTTTTCAATCCGCCGCGCTACATGCACTTGCTGGAGATCATTCCGACCCCGGAAACCGATCCCGCAGTCATTGGCGCCATGCGCGAGTTTGCCGAGCGTGTGCTGGGCAAAGGTATTGTGATTGCGAAGGATGTCCCGGGGTTTATCGCGAACCGGTTGGGTGTGTACGGCATGGTTGCCACCATGCGTCGCATGGAAGAACATGAGCTGACCATCGACGAAGTAGACGGGTTGACCGGTTCTCTCATTGGCCGCGCGCGCAGTGCGACGTTTCGCACGGGCGATTTATCTGGCATCGATGTCATGGCGCACGTCACCAAGGGTATTGGCGCGGCTACGGGCGAAGATTTCTCCGTTCCCGTGTGGATGTCGGACCTGGTGGCCCAGGGCAAACTTGGTGACAAAACCGGCAGCGGATTTTACCAGAAAACCAAAGAAGGCATTCTCACCTTCGACTGGAAAAACGGCGCATACGTTCCGCAGCAGCGCCTGGAGGGTGGAGATATAGGCGCGGCCATTCGTATGCCCATTCCGCAACGGCTGCAGGCCGTGCGCGCCATGCATGGGAAACACGGGGTGTTCCTGCGCGATCACCTGGTAGACGTCGCGCACTACACACTGATGCTCGCCGAAACACTCGGCAACGACATTGTGTCGATCGATCGCGCGATGGAATGGGGATATGGCTGGGAAGCCGGCCCCTTTCATGTAATGGATGCCCTGGGCCTTGGCTGGCTGGAGCAGGAATTCGACGCGCGCGGGTTGCCGGTGCCGGAGTTGCTGGAGCGTGCGACCACGTCCTTCTACAAGGACGACACGTATCTCACGTTCGATGGCACGTACGAACCCGTGCCGACCATTCCGGGCCGCATTTCGCTGGCGGCGTTGTCAAAGAGCGGTCGCATTGTCGAAGACACCGGGCTTTCGCGCCTTATCGATTTGGGTGATGGCGTATTGTGTTTCGAGTTCCGCTCGAAGATGAATACCATGGGCGAGGGGTTGCTCAAGGGCCTCGAGAGTGCCATTGCGAAGATTTCACGCGGTGGTTACGCGGGACTGGTCATTGGCAACGAAGACCCGCGCACGTTTAGTGCGGGAGCGGATTTATCGCTGGTATCGTTTGCGGTGTCAGCAGGCGCGTGGGAAGACATCGCGTTGTCCTGCCAGGCATTTCAGGACGCGATGATGTCCATTCGTCGCGCGCCGTTTCCGGTGGTGGTCGCACCTGCGGGAATGGCCTTGGGCGGCGGCACGGAAATCACCCTGCATGCCGATCGCGTGCAGGCGCATGCCGAGTTGTACATGGGGCTTGTTGAGGCGGGTGTGGGACTGATTCCGGGTGGTGGCGGCACCAAGGAACTGTTGATGCGCTTCACGTCGGAACTCAGCAACTACGAAGAGATTGATTATTTCGCGGCCGTCAAGCGCGCGTTCAAGCTCATCGCGTTTGCAACCACGTCCACGTCGGCGTCGGAAGCCAGGGCGCTTGGATTTCTTCGTGATTCCGATCGCATCAGTTTTAATCGCGATCATCAGTTGTCCGATGCCAAGCAACGGGTGCTCGATTTGGCGCCCGGATACTTGCCTCCGATTGTGCGCAGCGTGCGTGCGCTGGGCCGCGAGGGCATGGGCAATTTGGAGTACGCGTTGTGGGCGGCGAAAGAAGCCGGGCAGGCATCGGCGCATGATGTTCGCGTTGGACGCGCGGCCGCGTATGTGTTGTGTGGTGGCGACGGCACCCCGCGTGATGTATCCGAACAAGATTTGCTCGACCTCGAACGCGAACAATTCTTGAGCTTGCTGGGCACGAAAGAAACGCAGGAACGAATTGCGTACACGCTCAAGACGGGCAAGCCGCTGCGCAACTAGGGTTCACATAAGCCAACAGGCTTTGGAGAATATCAGATGAACGAGGTCGTGATTGTAAGTGCCGTTCGTACCGCTGTGGGCCGAGGAAAGGCTGATGGTGCGTTGGCGAACGTGCATCCGGTGGACATGTCCGCGGCGGTGATGACCGAAGCGCTGAAACGCGCGAACGTTGACCCCACGATGATCGAAGATGTGCAGTGGGGCTGTGCGATGCCGGAGGCGTCGCAGGGGCTGAACGTGGCACGTCTCTCGTGGTTGCGTGCGGGCTTGCCGGTGGAAACATCGGCCGCCACGGTCAACCGATTCTGCTCGTCCGGTTTGCAGTCGGTCGCATACGGCGCGCAGGCCATCATGAGTGGTATGGGTGACGCCGTGATGTGCGGCGGCGTGGAGATGATGAGCCAGGTGCCTATGTCGGGTTACAACACGCGACTCTCTCCGGACATGACCGAGAGTTACATCGGCATGGGATTTACGGCCGAACGTGTGGCGAAGCGCTGGGGCATTTCGCGGGCCGATCAGGATGCGTTTTCATACGACAGCCAGATGAAGGCCGTCGCGGCCATCAAGGCGAACAAGTTCGCGTCGCAGATTTTGCCGATTACCACAAAGCAGTACGCGTGGAACGGTGCAGAGAAGACAGTAACTGATCGCGTTGTCACGATCGATGAGTGTCCGCGCGCAGAAACGACAATGGAAGGCTTGGCGAAATTGCGCCCGGCGTTTGCGGCGGTTGGCACGGTTACCGCGGGCAACGCGAGTCCTTATTCAGATGGCGCAGCGGCGGTTCTGGTGATGGACCGCAAAAAGGCCGACGAACTGGGTCTCAAGCCGCTCGCACGGTTTGTGAGTTTTGCAACCGCTGGTGTTGACCCGGACATCATGGGTGTCGGGCCCATCAAGGCCGTGCCGAAGGCGTTGGCGCGTGCAGGCATTTCTCTCAGCGACCTGAAGCTCATTGAATTCAATGAGGCGTTTGCGGCGCAGGCGCTCGCGGTGATCAAGGAACTGCAGTTTGATACGTCCATTGTGAACGTGAATGGTGGTGCGATTGCGCTGGGGCATCCACTCGGTGCCACCGGTGCCAAGCTTACTACACAGTTGATTCATGAGCTGGGTGCGCGCGGTGGCGGGTTGGGGATGGTGACGATGTGTATCGGCGGTGGGATGGGGGCGGCGGGAGTGTTTGAGGTGTATGCGGGGTAGATCTTCGATTGTGGACAATACTAAACGCTACCAGAATGGCGTTCGGTAGCACCAAACGCTAAACTATTGGCATGAACGATCGCCCTGCCTGGATGAACCGTATTCGAGCCTGAGCGCGACTATCAGGAGTGGCTCGATGCGTACTGGGCAAAGGACGTGCAGGAGTTGTTTCGGCTGGAGAAACGCGCGCCCTTTGCGCGGCTGTTTGAGCTGCTGCTTGTAGACAGCGGTGGAATCTTTGAGGCAACACGGTTTGCGCGCGCGTGCGACGTGAGCAGACAAACAATCATGAACTACCTCGAGGTGCTCGAAGCCACGTTCGTCATGTATGTTGTGCGCCCATTCGCGTCCAATCCGTCAGCCGCGATTGTTTCGGCGCCGCGCGTGTATGGCTTTGATACGGACTTCGTGGCGTATCATCGCGGCTGGAGCTCACTCCGGTCGGACGACTACGGTCCCCTGTGGGAACACCTTGTGTTGAACGAATTGCAGGCCGCGCGTCAGCAGCGCGACGTTCAGTACTGGCGCACAAAGTCGGGAATGGAAGTTGATTTTGTGCTGGCACCCAAACGCGCCGCTCCCGTGGCGATTGAATGCAAATGGTCGCAGGACGCGTTTGAGCCCGCGGGCATGATAGCGTTTCGAAAGAGCTATCCGAACGGTCGGAATTTGCTGGTAGCCGCAGACGTGAAACGCGCCAGCCGCAGAAGAATTCAGGGACGTGAGGTTGACGTAGTGGGGTTGGCGCAGCTTGGCGCCGCATTCACCTGATGATACGCGACCAATATTCCCAAGACGGCACCCGGTTGTGACGTGCGTAGACTGTGTGAGCGTGAGCGAACCCCTTCGCCTCGGTATCTCACGGTGTTGGAATACCGGGCAATCAGCTCTCTCGCTGAAAAGCGTTGTGGCACATTGGCTTACACTGCATCTCGCAATTTACTCAATAAGTAAATTTACTCATCCCAAGGACAACCTGTCGCTGAACCCTTGCCAGCGCCCCCTCGCGAACGTACTGCGCGCCTGGCTCGCCAAGCCCCGCAGGCTCATCCCATTCGTCGGGGGGCCACGTCAGGTTGGCAAGACCACGCTGGTACAGCAGGTACTGAGCAGCGTCAAAACGCCCTCGCTATTCCTCTCGGCCGACGAGCCTGCTGGCCGTGACGCCGGCTGGATTGCCAGGCAATGGGAAAGGGCGCGAGAACTGACCACGGCGCCGATCGTTACACCGCGGCCGGTCGTGTGGCCGAGTCGGCTACGAAAGCGATCGGGAAGCTCCAGACCACTGAACATACAGGATGCGTTACGTCCTGATTGACTGGCAGGAAGCTACAGCCC
>Ga0163144_10000247_pt1 | contig 126156 bp, 103 predicted proteins | sample OliLak19BULKMAT1_FD_123175 | JGI IMG/M metagenome (GOLD analysis project Ga0163144, IMG submission 123175) | Freshwater microbial mat bacterial communities from Lake Vanda, McMurdo Dry Valleys, Antarctica - Oligotrophic Lake LV.19.BULKMAT1 | ecosystem: Environmental > Aquatic > Freshwater >...
TCGCGTTTCGGCGCGCATGGAACGATTTGAAAAGTCGCGCGGGCGCCGCACTTGAAAATCGCTGGCGACCGCTCCACCTCGCCCCCGCCGCCTGACAACACTGAATTTCAACGGACTGTTAGGCCAACGCCTTCAGCGACTTGAGCGCTTGCAGCTTGACGACGTTGCGGGCCGGCTTGGCCTTGAACACCGTCTCTTGCTTGGTGAAGGGGTTGATGCCGGTGCGGGCCGGAACCGCGGCTTTGCGAACGACCTTGATCTTCAGCAGATTCGGAATCGTGAAGATGCCGGGGCCGCCCGAGCCGATGTTCTTGCCGACCAGGTCCACCAGCGAGTCAAACACGCCGGCGACTTGGGTCTTGCTGAGGCCGGTGTTTTCGCTCAACGCGGCGTAAACTTCCGACTTGGTAATGCTTTTGGGAGTCTTCGATTTGGTCTTGGTCTGGCTCACGGGTTTTCCCCTAAATTAAGGATTCGATGAATCTGCCCGGCGGGCGCCGCTGGTGTTCTCGCCACGCTTGATGGCGTCGTAGACCTCCTGGCGGTGCACGGGAACGTCCTTCGGAGCATCAATTCCGAGTCGGACCTTGTCTCCGCGGATGTCCACCACGGTGATCACGATGTTGTCGTTGATAATGATGGTCTCGTTTATCTTCCGGGATAAGACAAGCATGCGTGTGCCCCTCCTCTATTGGGCTTCACTACCTTGGAATTGCTGCCAACCTTCCTGCGACGCTAATGAGTGACCCACGGCCCCTCACCGCTCTACGCCGCAGTTTCGTCGGCGGACGTTCACTTTCACTATGAACAGGCTAGGTCACGTCGCACGGGCTTCCTGCCGAGAGTCAAAAAAAAGCTAAAAACGCGGTTACACCCCGGCGACTTGGAGCGGTTCCAACGCCGGCGCAGACCGCCTGTGCCGACTGGTCCGGCTATCGCAGGCCTGGCGGGGGATTCGCTCGAAGGCCGAAATCCTTCCGAACCGCCGATTTATCCGGGGTTTCCGGCCGCGCAGGGGCACGGACGGTCAGCAACCGCTCGCACGCAGAAGGGAACGCGGCGTGCCCCGGACGCGTAAACCCACGCACTCCCGGTGGAATACTTACGGCAAACAGCCGGCGAAAGTTCTCGGGGAGGGGCTAGGGACTAGGGACGAGGGACTAGAGACTAGGGACCAGGGACTAGTTCCGAAAGCGGAGGCAATCGAGAATCCAAAATCCAAAATCCAAAATCCAAATTCCCGCAGCCTACTGATACAGCCGCCCGAGCCATTCGGCGACCAGGGCCGGCTTGTCGGCGCCTTCGACCTCGACCGTGATGTGCCAGGTGACTTGCACGCCGCCCCGAAAATCCTCGACGTCCAGCACCTTGCTCCGAGTGCGGATACGCGCGCCGGACAGCACCGGGCTGACAAAACGCACGCGATTCAGGCCATAGTTGATGGCCATCTTCTGGTCGCCGCCGATCTTGACCGATTCGCGATGCAGATAGCTCAACAGCGCCAGCGTCAAAAACCCATGGGCAATCGTGGTGCCAAACGGACTCTCGGTCTTGGCCCGCTGGAGGTCGGTGTGGATCCATTGATCGTCGAGCGTGACCTGGGCAAAGCCGTCGATCATGGCCTGGGTCACTTCGATCCAGTCGCTCATGCCGACTTCCTGGCCGACCAGCGATTTCAATTCTTCCACGTTTGCGATCGTTCGCGTCGCCATGTCCTGGTTTCCTCGTTGCGTTTGGGTCCGCGGTTCGCAAACGCGGCGGTCGATCTAAATCATGCGGTTCCTGTTCCGCCCCGGGGGCGGGGTGGAAACGCCCCTGATTCTAAACCATGTTTCGCCCTTCAGGCCACACCCGCACCACCAATCTCGGCCGTTCCAACCTGGGTCGCCCCGATTCTTTGCCACGACGCGTCGGGCAGGTAAACTGCAAGTCCGGGAAGCGTCCTGATTTGCCGATAGGTTTGGCCGAGAGGTACTGCACCAATGCATGCGAGATTCCTTCCGTTGTCGATCTCGATCGCCCTCGTCGTCGCGGCGATCCAGGCCACCATGTCCTCGGTCGTCTGGGCGGACGAGGATCTGGTGCGAGTCCAGGTTGGCGAGCTGCCGATCATCATCTCGGCTCCGCACGGCGGTCGTTTGGACGTGCCTGACGTCGACATTCGCACCGGCCGCGGTCTCGCGGCAGGGCCGAGCGGATACGTGATGTCGCGCGATATCGGCACCGAGGAGCTGGCCGACGAGGTGCTCAAGGCGATCGACCGCCGCTTTGGCAAACCTGCCTATGCCGTGATCGCGCGGTTTCACCGCAAGCACATCGACGCCAATCGACCGGCCGACGAGGCCTACGAAGACCCCGACGCCAAGGCGACCTACGATCGCTTTCACAACCAGCTCGACGCCTATTGTCGCGAGGTCCAGAAGAAGTTCGGCAAGGGTTTGCTCCTGGACCTGCACGGTCAAGGTTCTGAGCCCGAGACGGTCTTTCGCGGCACGCAGGACGGCACGACGGTCAAGCTCTTGCGCGAGCGCTATGGCGAAGCCGCGCACAACGGACCCGATAGCCTGTTCGGTCGCTTCAAGGCCCGCGGCTGGACCGTTGACCCTGATCCGTTCGAGGGGCGCGAGCAGGACGGCTTCCGCGGCGGATTCATCGTGCAGACCTACGGCAGCCATCGCCCCCTGGCAATCGACGCAGTGCAGCTGGAGTTTGGCGGCGAGTATCGCGACCCCATGGCGCGCGAGAAGACCGCTGCCACGCTGGCCGACGCGGTGTCGGAGTATTCGGTCAGCTTCCTCGGCGTGGCGCCGGCGACCCCCCCTCCTCCGCCCCCTCCGCTTCCGGAAAAGCCGGCCGAACCCGACCCGGACGACCGCTGAGCGGGTGCGAGGTTTGTTTAGCTGCACCTGCGGCCGGGTCCTCGGCACAGCAGGAATCGTCGCCGGGGTGCGAGCTATAGTTTCCTGACGCCGGTGAGCACGACCAGATTGCGCGCCATTCGCGCGGCATGCTCCCGCAGGGTTCTCAGGTAACTCGATGCCCAGTGTGCCGACATGCCCGGTGTGACGACCCTCAGTAGACTGCTGTTCGTCCGGCTGGCGCCCGCCGTGGCCTGGCTATTGTTGTTGGCGGCGGTCGCCACGCTGGTGCGCGGCGAGACGGCGGCCGACGACCCCCACGCAGTCTTGCGCCGCTTTCTGGGCGCGTGGCAGACCGCGGCTCGCTTGCACAAAGCGGGTCCGCCGGCCAGCGACGTCGTCACGCGGGGCACGGCCAATTGTGAACAGACGCTGGGCAACCGCTACTTCGAATTTCGCACAACGACCGAGCCGGCCGGCGAATCTGATTTGCAGATCATGACCTACGACCCGGCTTCGCGGTTATACCAGCAATGGGTCTTCTCGTCCGACGGCTACTCTCACACCGCCGCAGGGCGCTGGGACGCCGCGACCTCCACGCTCGAGTGGCGCGGCAAGTCAGGCGAGACCGAATTTGTCATTCTTGACCACTGGGCTTCCGCGGATCGACTCGAGTGGACCCTGCGCCGCACCAAGGCCGACGGCACGCTGGTGCAAACGATCGCGGGCACGGTGTCGCGCGCCGACAGTGATCGCCAACCTTAACACTCCCGACTCTCTCTCAGAGACCTAAACATGCTTTCCTGCTCGCTCGTCATGTGTACTGCCTTGATGCTGACCCAGGTCGCCGGCAAGCCGGCGGTCGACGCCACGGCGCGTGAGGCGCTGGCCACGCTGCCGGGCCAGTCGGGTTTCGTCTTTACCGAGATTACCGACGACGGGCCGCGCGAGCTATTTGGCGTCAACGCCAACGAGTCGTTTGCCGTCGGCTCCAGCTTCAAGCTGTACATCCTGGGCACGCTGGCCGACGAAGCCAACCTTTCGCGCCGACGGTTGGAAGACCTGATGCTGCTGGAAAGAATTCACTGCGGACCGCCGCACAGCGAAATGGCCGAGTGGCCCATGGGTTCGCCGGTGACGCTGCACACGCTGGCATTGAAGATGATCTCGATCAGCGACAACTCGGCCACTGACCACCTCCTGTACCTCCTGGGCCGTGAGCGCGTCGAGCGCCAGATGACGGCCATGGGACACAGCCATCCGGCCGTGAATCGTCCCTTGCTCTCGACCGCCGAGATGACCGAGCTGCGCGACAAAAAAACCGGCCTCCCCGGCAAGGAATATCGGAAGCTGGACGAGGCCGCGAAACGCAAGTATCTGGCCGACCACTTCGCCGGCGTGCCGAACTTTGACGACCTCGACTTTGACACCGCCGCCTACAATCTGTCCGAATGGTATGCCTCGCCCATGGATATGGCCCGAGCAATGGAATGGATTTATCGCCACACGCTCGAGGGCATGCCCGCCGCGCCGCTGCGGGCGATCCTGGCCATCGACACCAAGCTGCCCCCCAACCCCAAAGTCTGGAAGTTCGTCGGCTTCAAGGGCGGGTCGGAGGATCAGCTACTGGCCGGCAATTGGCTCATGCAGCACAAGAACAACCGCTGGTACACGTTCCACGTGTACTGCAACAGTCCCGACAAACCGGTGGCGCCCGAGCAGATGATTGCGGCCATCCAAAAGATCCTGTCGGCGGTAGATCGCGACCTGCCACAGCAGTAAAGCGGCCACGTCACTAACCCGACGCGCAAGCGAGGGAGATGCGCGAATGGATGTTCCACTTACAGGGCACCCTCGCTCGCGCGTCGGATTAGCGCAGCTGCGTTTGGTTTGCGGTGTCGGCGACTACTTGCCGCCCTGCTTTGGGTAGCGCTGCTTGTAGGCGGCCAGGGCCGACTCGATCACCTGGGCCGCGACCTCGGCGCCTTCGAAGTCGTCGACCTCCACGGCCTTGTGTTCCAAGGTCTTGTAATCCAGAAAGAAACGCCGCAGCATTTCCAACCGGTGCGGCGGCAGCTCGGACAAGTCGCGGATCGGCTCGACCTCGGGGTCGCCGATCGCCACGGCCACGATCTTGTGGTCGCGCTTGCCGGTGTCGATCATCGTCATCAGGCCAATCGCGCGGGCGTCGACCAGGGTCAACGGCGCCACTGGTTCCTGGCACAGCACCAGCACGTCCAAGGGGTCGTCGTCCTCGGCCCAGGTCTGCGGTACGAAACCGTAATTGGCCGGATAGTAGACCGCCGAGTACAGCATGCGGTCCACGCGCAGCAGCCCGGTCTTCTTGTCGAGCTCGTACTTCACGCTGGAGCCTTTGGAAATCTCAACTACGGAAGTGAACTCGTAGGGTAACTTCGCGCCGGGCGAAACGTCGTGCCAGGGATGCGTCATGGTGACCTGTCGTTAGAAAGTTAAGCGCCGCGGAGGCGGCTGGGCGTGGGCAACTCGGTCTTGCAAAAGCAAACGGCGGTCAAGACCACTTGGGCCGCCGCCGTGCCGTCATGATATCACGAGGCACGGGGGCGCTGAAAAGCCCGTTTGACCCGTGAAACTTCGTATTCGTAAAAAACGTCGTCGCGGTTAAACTTCATCCCGGTTGAAACATCGGCATGATGCCGATCCGCAAGCAACAAGGAGGTTGCCGGCGATGACTATCTCGCCTGATCCCGAAACTATCCGCACGATCGTCTTCCGCACCTTTCTGGAGCTCGACGTCGAAGAGGAATGCCTCGACGACCTGGACGAGCGCTTGTTATTGGATGACGGTCGCTACGTCGCTCGCAGCTATCGGGTCGACGACCTGCTGGCCATGTGGATGATCGAAGTTGGCCTGATCCAGTTTTACGACGACGAAGGCAACATGCTGCGCACCGTGAATCTCTTCGAAGAGATATCGCCGCAGCGGATGGCCGCGTGACCTCCGCTTTGTAGGTCAGGCATTTGCCTGACAGGAACTGCGTTGGTCGCGAACGTCAGGCAAATGCCTGACCTACGGGATCGGCGGCAGCGTCAATTGAACCGTGGGTCGGGCGGCGTGTGCTTGATGCCCAGGGCCGAGCGCCACGCGACGTCGGCCGCAAACCGGCGCGAGCGCAGCCAGAGCTCGTCCTCAAACTCAAAGACGTGCTCGGGTCGGGCCGGAATCACCGACCACGAGCCGTGGGCCAGTTCGTTTTCCAGTTGACCGGGGCTCCAGCCCGAGTAGCCCGCAAAAAACTTCGCCGGTTTGTCGTCCTCCTGCGCGGCCAGGCGTTCGAGCTTTTCCTTGCCGGCCGAAAAATAGACCCCGGGCAGCACCTCCAGTTCCAACAGGAACTCGTCGCGATGCAGGGCCACCAGCGGACCCTCGCATGGCCCCCCCAAAAAGATCGACGCCTCGCGATGGCACGGAACGTCGCTGACCTCTTTCCAGGTGGTCTGCAGGGCCGTCGTCGTCCGCCGGTTGAGAATCAGTCCCAGCGCGCCCTCATCGTTGTGGCGCACCATCAGCACGACCGAGTTCGTGAACGGTTCGGCCAGCTCGGGCGAGGCGATGAGCAGGTGCGCTTGCAGGGATTTCACGGCATCCACCAGGAGCTCGGTTGCGATCCAGAGGTCGGCGCCCGCCCGCAGGATCTTTGCGGCGTCTTCGCGCGGCGGACCTCCTTCATCCTAAAGTCTACCCCGCCGATTTTAAAGGTCGCCGGGGGCCGGCTCCCCGCGGCTGACCAACAACCAGGCCGTGGGCGCCACGACCAGTGCCATGCCCGCCAGCGTGACCGCGCCGATCGCGTGCCGCGTGATCACCACGTCAAAGAGCGCGGCAAAGACGACCTGGGTTAGCGCCACCACCGAGACCTTGGCAGGCGGTCCGGCGGCAAAGGCCTTGGTCAGAAACAACTGGCCCGTGGTCGCGCTGATGCCCACGCCCAGCAGCATGCCGATCGACCAGGGGGTGAACGTGGTCGTAGCGATCGCGGTGTTGGGCACCAGAAACAGACCCGCCAGGCAGACCACCATCGCCACGCCCGAGAAGTGCGCCACGATTGCCCGCGGGTCGACATTGTGCAGGCGGTGCAGCCCCAGCATTGCGATCGCACTGGTGAAGGAACTGACCAGCGCCGCGATCGCCGGCAAAGCCGAGGTCGAATGTTCCGAGGCCAGGTGCGGCTGCTCGACCAGCGCCACTCCGGCCAGGCCCAGCACGATCGCGACCCAGGCCTGCCGCGTGGGCGCCTCACCCAGCACGGGCCAGGAGAGCAGCGCCACCCAGACCGGAAATACGTTGGTCAACGTCAGCACGTCGGCCACGGGCATTCGCGGCAAGGCGTAAAACGTGCACACCAGGCTGATGCTGCCGGCAATGCTCCGCATCCAGAGGATGGGCGGTTTCCACAGCACCAGCCGGGCGCCCGCCGCCAGCGTGAGCACCGTGGCAAAGGTCAGCGCCAGCATTGTTCTTGCCAGCGCCACGATCTGCCAGTCGCAGGTCTCCGCCAAGGCATGGGCCAGCGCGCCCATGGTGGCAAACGCCACCGCGCCAAGCAGCATCCAGACGTACGGCAGGATCGAGGTGGGAGGCAAGGAGGAGCGAGGGGCCAGGGGTTAGAGACCAGGGACTGGGAAGAAGGGCGAGGTACCATCAAGGGCGCTGCGTTGATCGTATCGAAAACCGCGCGGGACCATAAGGCGAAGGGATGGAGTTGCAACGTCGCCCCGCTCTTCCTCACTAAACCCTAGGGCCTAACGCCTAGGGCCTATTCCCCCCGCCTCTCGGCTTTGTCATACTTTTTGTTTGCGCTGCGGGCCGGAGGCGGCTTGTGGCGGATGTTTTGCACTTACTTGCGAGGACTTGCCGCGGTGAAAGTTGCCACATTGCCGACCCCGCTCCGGGGAATCATCCCGCCCATGCTCACCCCTTTGGTCGACCGCGACACGTTGGACGTGGAGGGGACCGATCGCCTGGTAGAGCACATGCTCGCCGGCGGAGTGCACGGCATCTTCGTGCTCGGCACGACCGGCGAGGCGCCCAGCCTCAGCTATCGGCTGCGCAAGGAGCTGATCGATCGCGTTTGCCGCCAGGTCAACGGCCGGGTGCCCGTGCTGGTGGGCGTCACCGACACCTCGTTTGTCGAGACGGTCAGCCTCTCGCGTTTCTCGGCCGATGCCGGCGCGCAAGCAGTCGTGCTGGCCGCACCTTACTATTTTCCCGCCGGCCAACCCGAGTTGCAGGAGTACATTGAGGACATCGCGGCCGAGATCCCATTGCCGGTGTTCCTCTACAACATGCCCAGTCACACCAAGCTGTTCTTCGAGCCTGAGACCGTTCGCCGTGCGATGGGCATCAAGAACGTAGTGGGCATCAAGGACAGCTCGGCCCAGATGATTTACTTTCACAAGGTCAAGGCGATCGCGGCGGCCGAGCGGCCCGAGTTCTCGTTGCTGGTTGGACCTGAAGAGCTGTTGGCCGAGAGCGTCCTGTCCGGCGCGCACGGCGGAGTAAACGGCGGAGCCAACCTGCTGCCGCGACTATATGTCGACCTGTACGAAGCCTCCGTCGCCGGAGATCTGCCGCGCATTCGCACGCTGCATGCCGAGGTGATGCGAATCAGCACCACGATCTATGCCGCTGGCCTGCACTGGTCATCGTTCATCAAGGGTCTGAAGTGCGCGTTGTCCTGCCTGGGCATTTGCGACGACGCCATGGCCGAGCCTTTTCAGCGGTTCCGGCCAGCCCAGCGCGAGAAGATCATGGCCCATCTGGCCGCGCTCGACCTGCCCTCGCGCGTGGCCCAAAGCCGGGCGACCCAGACGGCCCGCTAAGCAAGTTCCTGCCCGGCGATTCTGCGGCCTTTTTCGGCGAATCCTCACCTCGCGTGGCGGTGCTATATTTCGTCAGGCGGCGCCGGTGCGGTGCTGCGCGGGCGTTCACACTCGTCTCACCGGATCGGATCTTGCCATGCAGATTCTCTCGCTCCTGTTCTTAGTGCTCATCGCGGCAGCGCCGACCCCGCGGGCCACCGCCGCTGACGTGACCGCCGCCGACACGATCTACTTTGGCGGCGACATCATCACGGTCAACGTTCAACAGCCCATGGCCGAAGCGCTGGCCGTGCGCGACGGCAAGATCGTGGCCGTCGGATCGAAAGATGACGTCTTCAAGCTCCGCGGCGACGGCACCCGGCTGGTCGACCTGGCAGGCAAGGCCCTGGTGCCCGGTTTTGTCGACCCGCACAGTCACTTCATGAACGCTTTGCAGGTGATTCACTGGGCCAACTTGTCCGGCCCTCCGGTCGGCCCGGTCACCGACATCGCCAGTCTGGTCGCACAGTTGCGCGAGATCCAGAAGCAGACGAAGCCCGCGCCAGGCGAGTGGATTGTGGGCTATGGCTACGACCCCGACACGCTGAAAGAGAAACGGCAGCTCACGCGAGATGACCTCGACCCGCACTTCCCTGAAAATCCGGTGATGGTGCTGCACGTCTCGCTGCACGGCTGCGTGCTGAACTCGCAGGCGTTTGAAAAGGTCGGCATCGACGCCAACACGCCGACGCCCGAGGGTGGCGTGATCGTGCGCAAGCCGGGTTCGAACGAGCCGGCAGGTCTGCTGATGGAGAATGCTTTCCTGCCAATCGTTCGCAAGCTTCCCAAGCTTACCGAGGAACAATTCATCGCCAACCTCAAGGCGACCCAGCTCGAGTACGCCAAGCACGGTTACACGACCGTGCAAGAAGGCGCCACCAGCGTGGGCGACATTCGCCTGCTCAAATCGGCGGCGGCGCGCGGGCTGCTGTTTCTGGACATCGTCTCGTTGCCGCTGTTCACCGAGGTCGATCAGGTGGTCGGCAAGCCGGAGTTTACGTTCGGCGACTACGAGGGCCGCTTCAGGCTGGGCGGCGTCAAAAACCTGTCCGACGGTTCGCCGCAGGGCAAGACGGCCTATTGGACCCAGCCGATGCTGGTTGCCGGCCCCGGTGGTCAAAAACCTTGGCGCGGACAGTCGAACATGACCCAGGCGCAGGTCACGGAGATATTTCGCCGTTGTTACGCACACGACGTGCAGGTGTTCACGCATGCCAATGGCGACGCGGCCATCGACATGGTCATCGCGGCGCATGAAGCCACCACGGGCGACAACTCTGCGCGGCGTCCGGTTGTGATTCATTCGCAGTTCGTTCGCCCCGACCAGCTCGAGGCCTATGTTCGCTTGACGATGATCCCCTCGTTTTTCACCAACCACGCCTTCTTTTGGGGCGACGTGCACGTGCAAAACCTGGGCTATGCGCGGGCTTCGCAGCTCAGCCCTGCGCGTAGCGCCGAGCAGCTCGGTTTGCGGTTCAGCAATCACACCGATTACATCGTGACGCCGCTGGATCCGCTGTTTACGATGTGGACCGCCACGAACCGGATTTCGCGGTCGGGCGTGGTCATCGGGCCCGGCGAGCGGATTTCGCCGCTATCGGCGCTCGCGGCAATTACGCTAAACTCTGCCTTCCAGCATTTCGAGGAGCAGACCAAGGGGTCGCTGGAGGTCGGCAAACTGGCCGACCTGGTAGTCCTGGACCGCAGCCCTGTGGCCGGCGACGTCGCTAATTTGCGTGACGTCCGCGTGGTCGAGACGATCAAGCAAGGGCAAACGGTCTATCCGGCACCGTAAACCGGCCTACAGCCGGGGCAATTGGCCCTGGTTTGTGGCACTGGCCGGGGTCGTCGAATCCCCTCGTTGGCGGCGCGGGATTTGCGTCCACTGGCGACAACGTGACCTATAGTGTGATAATTGCCAGGAGAAATGCCCAGTAATAGGGCGAGATGCCGAGGTTCTAGGCACTCGTAGCGCACCGATAGGCGGTTGGGTTGCGCGCCGTGCGTCTTGTGAGCCTGTTCCCCCTGCTGCGGCCGTTACCGTGCCGCGCCTAGTCCCCGAACCGTTTGGACCGCCATGTCGATTCGCGTCGCCCTCAATCACCGCACTTCGTACGAGTACGAGCGCCCCATCAGCGTTGGGCCGCAGGTCATCCGTTTGCGGCCCGCGCCGCACTGCCGCACGCCGATCGCCAGCTATTCGCTGAAGATCCACCCGCAGCCGCACTATCTCAACTGGCAGCAAGACCCGCACGGAAACTTCTTGGCCCGGGTCGTGTTTCCCGAGAAGACCGACCGCTTCGAGCTGCAAGTCGACCTTGTCGCCGAGTTGTCGGTGATCAACCCCTTCGACTTCTTTCTGGAAAGCGACGCGACGAGCTTTCCGTTTACTTACGACGCCTGGCTGGATAGCGAGCTGGCCCCCTACCTGCGCTGCGCCCCGGTCGGACCGCTGATGGCCGAGTTTCTTACGCAGATGCCCCGGAGCGACGAAAGCACGATCGACTACATCGTCGAGCTGAATCGTCGTGCGCACGATGTCGTGCGCTATCTGATCCGCATGGAGCCGGGCGTGCAGACCTGCGAAGAGACGCTGGGGCTGGGCAGCGGCTCGTGCCGTGACTCGGCCTGGTTGCTAGTGCAGGTCATGCGCAACATGGGGCTGGCGGCTCGCTTTGTCTCGGGCTACCTCATCCAGCTCAAGCCCGACGTCAAACCGCTCGACGGTCCGGCGGGCACCGACCAGGACTTTACCGACCTGCACGCCTGGGCCGAGGTCTACCTGCCCGGCGCCGGCTGGGTCGGGCTCGACCCAACCTCCGGTCTGCTTTGCGGCGAAGGTCACTTGCCATTAGCCGCCACGCCCGACCCGGCTTCGGCGGCGCCGATCAGCGGCAGCGCCGAGGCCTGCGAGACGAAATTTGACTTCAGCATGTCGGTGTCCCGTGTGCACGAAGATCCACGCGTCACCAAGCCCTATACCGAGGAGCAGTGGTCGAAGATCTTGAACCTGGGCGCCGAGGTCGATGAGCTGTTGCGCGCCGGCGACGTCCGCCTGACGATGGGCGGCGAGCCCACGTTCGTTTCGATCGACGACATGGACGGCCTGGAGTGGAACATCACGGCGATGGGGCCCGACAAGCGGCGGCTGGCGGGCACGCTCTATCGCCGGCTGGCCGACCGGTTCGCCAGCGGTCCGCTATTGCTTTATGGCCAGGGTAAGTGGTATCCCGGCGAGTCGTTGCCGCGGTGGTCGTTGGAATGCTACTGGCGACCCGACGGCCAGCCGATCTGGAGCGACCCGGCCTTGGTGGCCCGAGACGGCGTGGACTATAGCGTCGACGAGAGCGACGCTCAGCGATTCACCCAGGCCCTGGCCGAGCGGTTGGGCGTGGGTGGCGAACACGCGATCCCGGCTTATGAGGACATTTGGTACTACCTCTGGAAATCGCGGCGGCTGCCGATCAACGTCGACCCGCTCGAGAGCCGGTTGGACAACGCCGAGGAGCGCGACCGCCTGGCAAAAGTGTTTGATCAGGGTCTGGACAAAGTCATTGGCTATGCCCTGCCCTTGCGGACGCAGCCAGGCTGGGTCGACGCGCCCAAGTGGGAGAGCGGATCCTGGTTCTTGCGACACGAACACATGTTCCTGTTGCCGGGCGATTCGCCGATGGGTTTGCGCCTGCCGCTCGATTCGCTGCCCTGGGTCGCTAAGAAAGATCGCAGTTGGCTGGAAGAGCTCGACCCCTCGGCCGCGCGTTTGGGCCTGCCGGCTTATGAAAACGTGGTTCAATCGGTGCAATCGCTGGCCGGCGTGAATGGCTACTCCCGCGTCGATGCCCGGCGTCAAGAGCCCGTTCGCCAGGTGGCGGGCGTGGCGAGCGGCGAGATCGGACTTGGTGGCGGCGGCGATGCCGGCCTGGGCGGTGACGACGGTCGCTCGGGAGATTTTGCGGGCGATCACAACGGCAACGGCGCCTGGAGTGACGCCGGGTCGACGGCTCCGCAGCCCGTCGAGGGCCAATCGGCCAGTTGGGTCGTGCGCACGGCATTGTGCGTGCAGGCCCGCGAGGGAATCCTGCACATCTTCATGCCGCCCGTGGCCAAAGTCGAAGAATACCTGCACCTGGTGACGGCCGTGGAGCAGACGGCCCGCGAGCTCTCGCTGCCGGTGCGGATCGAAGGTTATCGCCCCCCCTACGACTATCGATTGACGAATTTCAAGGTCACGCCCGACCCCGGTGTGATCGAGGTCAATTTGCAGCCGGCCAGCAATTGGAGCGACCTGGCCGAAACCACCACGGTCTTGTACGAGGAGGCCCGGCAGTCGCGGTTGGGCACCGAGAAATTCATGCTCGACGGTCGCCACACCGGCACCGGCGGCGGCAATCACCTGGTGCTGGGCGCCGCCAAGCCGGCGGACAGCCCGTTCTTGCGTCGCCCCGACCTGCTGGCGAGCCTGCTGACTTATTGGAACAACCGCCCGTCGCTGTCGTACCTGTTCTCGGGCATTTTCGTGGGACCGACCAGCCAGGCGCCGCGCGTGGACGAGGCGCGGCACGAGTCGGTTTACGAACTGGAGACCGCCTTCCCGCAATTGCCCAGCGGCGAGAGCCAGCAGCCTTGGCTGGTCGACCGAGTGCTGCGCAATTTGCTGGTCGACATCACCGGCAACACGCATCGCACCGAGTTTTGCATCGACAAGCTGTTCTCGCCCGATAGCGCGACCGGCCGCTTGGGCCTGGTCGAGTTCCGCGCATTTGAAATGCCGCCCCACGCGCGGATGAGCCTGACCCAACAACTGCTCTTGCGAGCGCTCGTGGCCTGGATGTGGGACAAGCCCTACCGCAACCCGCTGGTCCGCTGGGGTACGACCCTGCACGACCGCTTCCTGCTGCCGCACTTTGTGGCGCAGGACTTTCAGGAAGTGCTCGAGGATCTGCGCGAGGCCGGCTTTGCCTTTGAGCAGGAGTGGTTCGCGTCGCACTTTGAGTTTCGTTTTCCACAGATCGGCCAGGTCACCTACCGCGGCGTGCAGTTGGAGCTGCGGCAGGCAATCGAACCGTGGCACGTGCTGGGTGAGGAACCGGCCGGGGGCGGCATGTCGCGCTCGGTCGACTCGTCGCTCGACCGCGTGCAGGTGACGGTTCGCGGCATGACCGATCCGCGGTACGTCTTGACCTGCAATGGTCGCCGCGTGCCGTTGCATCCGACGGGCGTCCGCGGTGAGTTTGTCGCCGGCGTCCGCTATCGCGCCTGGCAGCCCCCGAGTTGCCTGCACCCGACGATTGGCGTGCACGCGCCCTTGGTCTTTGACCTGGTCGACGATTGGAATCGCCGCGCCATCGGCGGCTGCACGCTGCACGTCACGCATCCGGGCGGTCGCAGCTTTGAAACCTTTCCGGTCAATGCCTACGAGGCCGAAAGCCGCCGGGCCTGCCGCTTCGAGGCCATGGGACACACGGCCGGCCAGCGTAACACGCCGCCCCCCGAGGTGAACCCTGACTATCCGTTTACGCTCGACCTGCGCCGACCGTTTCAGGCGGCGACGTACGACAAAGCCTAGTCGGATCCTGGCTAGGTTGCCGCGGGAAGCGGCGCTGAGACAAGGTCGGTAGCAGGTGTCGGCGGCGGAGCGTCCGCGGCGACCATTTCCGGTTGCAACACGCCGTTCTCGCCGCGGCCTTGGCGCACCAGCTCGTGCAAGAACTTCATCTTCTCGAACACCGGCGGAATGAAGACCTCGGGCACGGCATCGGGCAGGCCAAAGCTGCGATTGAGCTCGTTGAGGCCGACCCCCAGTTCCTGGTATAGCCGGATCATCGGCTCGATTTCGGCGTGCACCGCGTCGGTCTGGCCGCCAAAGCCCATGTGCTGGGCCGTGTCCAATGCCGCGATCATGTCGAGATAGGCCGCCCAGGTCTCGGCGAAGTCCTCCCAGGGATGCATCGACGCGTAAGCGCTGATCAGCCGCGTCGACCAGTCCGGTGCCGCCCCATCCTGGTAGTAACGCTCGAGCGCCTCGGCATAGGTCGGCTGGCGGTGATCGCCAAACACGGCCGCACACTCTTCCTCGCGGCGACCCTTCACCAGCACGTCCCAATAGTAATGGCCGATCTCGTGGCGCAAATGGCCGATCAGCGTGCGCTGGGCCTCACCGAGCTCGACCCGCAGCTTTTCGCGTTCGACGTCGTCGGCCTCGCGAATATTGATCGTGATCCGACCGTTGTCGTGGCCCGTGTAAACCCGCTGACCGCCGCCGACGTTGCGCCAATACTCGCCACTGGGAATGATGTCGGCCTTGAAGTTGAACGACAGCGGCGGGTCGACACCGTCGGCCGCGGTGCCATAGGGCAATCCCAATTCCCCCAGCTCATAAAACAACCGCCGCTTAGCGGCTTCCAGGCGTTGCCATTTTTGCAGATTGCCCTCGACCGACAGGTCGGGAATCGTGACGTTAAAACGGCAGCAGTCGCACAGTGGGGCCTCGACCGCCGTTTCGGCCGGCACGCAGCGGTTGCAGACGTTGTGCTCGACATTATTGGAGCATTTCATCAGGGCCACGCCGCAGGAGGCGTTTCCACAAGTCCAGCCGCCTTCGCCGCTCGGCAACAGCGCCACAACCTGCCGGCAGGCCGGGCAGAATCCCGCGGGGCTGCCACAGCGGAGGCAAAGGTTGTTGTCGTAGAACAGCGTGTTGTCGCAGGTGCAGGTATAGGTGCGCATGATCGTCTGGCGTTCTACCGGGTCGGCTGTCAATCAGTGTAACTCACTTGTAAAGGTCCCGCCCGGTCCTAAGTCGCGTGGCCGGCGGAATTACGCCACGGTCATAGGCAACCGTCGTGCCGGAAATCTGCTGGGTTGGAAAAAAACGAGTTTGAATCGCGCCACAGGGTTGCGATAAGCTGTACGGCCGCCGGCCGACCCATCTGTCGGCCAGCAGCGGACCAAAACATCTCAAACGGAGGTCGTCGCGATGCGCAGTGGCCGACTCTTGCCAATTTGTTGCCTGCTCGCGGGCCTGGTTCTGTCTGGCGCCGCCCTCAATCACCGGGCTCTTGCCGCCGACTGGCCGCAATGGCTGGGGGCCGCCCGTGACGGCGTCTGGCGAGAGACGGGCCTGGTCGACAAATTCCCCGCCGGCGGACCCAAGGTGCTATGGCGCGTGCCGATCGGCGTGGGCTACGCGGGACCCGCGGTCGCGGGCGACCGGGTCTATGTGATGGACCTGGCTCGCGAACTCGACGAGAACGGTCAGCCGCGCCGCGCGACCCGGCAGGGAATCCAAGGCAAGGAGCGAGTCCTGTGCCTCGACGTCGCGGATGGGCATACCCTTTGGACCTACGATTACAACTGCCCCTACACGATCTCCTATCCCAACGGTCCGCGCACCACGCCGTTGATCGAAGCCGGTCGCGTTTATGCGCTGGGCGCCATGGGCGACCTGGCCTGTCTGGACGCGGCCGACGGCAAGGCCCAGTGGTCGCTCAATCTGCCGAAGGCCTATCGGGCCGAACCGCCGGTGTGGGGCCATGCCGCGCATCCGCTGGTCGACGGTGACCTGTTGTACGTGCTGCCCGGCGGCGCGGGGAGCGCGATCGTGGCCTTGGACAAGAAGACCGGCGCCGAGGTCTGGAAGGCGCTCTCGACCGAAGAAGTCGGTTACAGCCCGCCGATGATCTACGAGTTGGACGGCAAGCGGCAGTTGATCGTCTGGCTGTCAGACGCCCTCTATGGCCTGGACCCGGCGACCGGCAAAGAACTGTGGAAGCACGCCTATCCCGAGGGAGTGCCGCCGCAGCGACCCAGCGTCAACATCATCACCGTGCGGCAGGCCGGCCAGATGTTGTTTGTCTCGTCGTTTTATCACGGGCCGACCATGCTGCGCATCGACGGCGAAGGCGCGCACGTGGTCTGGAAGGGCAAGAGCAACAACCCGGCCAAGCCGGACGGCGTGCACTGCATGATGGCCTCACCCGTGTTTGTCGGCGAGACCGGCTATGCCGTGGGAAACCAGGGAGAGCTGCGAGCGTTTAAGACCGACACTGGCGAGCCGCTTTGGCAGACCTATGCCCCGATCGTCGGCAAAAGGGCCGATGGCGCCAATGCGTTTCTGGTGCCGCAGGGAGACCGCTACGTCGTGTGCAACGACCAGGGCGAGCTGATCCTGGCCCAACTTTCGGCGGCCGAGTACAAGGAGCTCGACCGGGCCAAGATTCTTGACCCGGTGACCTTTGCCCGCGGCCGCGACGTGGTGTGGTCGCATCCGGCATTTGCCCTGCGGTCGGTGTTCGCCCGCAATGACAAGGAGATGGTCCGGGTGTCATTGGCCGCCGAGGAAGTGGCCAAGGATTCCGCCAAGCAGTCGGGTTGATCGATCGGTCTGACAAACTCTTGCGGAGAACTTTGCCATGATTCACGCGCTGGTGCTGTTTTCGACATTGTGCGTTTCCACCGACGCGGCGGCCAATGAGGCCAGCGCCGCCGACCTGGCCCGGATGCAGGGAGACTGGATGGTCTCGTCGATGATCGCCGGCGGCGTGAAGCTGGAGGACGAAGAAGCCCAGACCCTGTTTCGCACGGTCGACGGTGACAAGTACAGCGTCTCGCGATTTACCAAGAAAGTTGGCTACGGCACGTTCGTGATCGACGCGACCAAATCGCCGGCCACAATCGACTCGACCCCCGCCACGGCCGATCCCAAGAAGAAAATCCTGGGCATCTATCAGTGGGACGGCGAGCGCTTGCAGGTCTGCAACGCCCAGCTCGGTTTCCCCAGGCCCAAGACCTTCGAAGCCAAACCCGGCACAGGGCACACGATGATCGTCTGGGAGCGTGAGAAGAAGTAACGCGCTTGTGTCCGGGGCACGTGCGCCGCGTCAGCTAGCGCAAGTGTCCGGCCAATCCGACGTCGTCCAGGTAGACCGTGCCGGCGTTGGTCGTATCGAAGCGAAACGTGATCGCGCGGATGCCCTTGGGGTCCCAGCCCTCGGCTTGTTTGGCCAGCTCAGCTAGTGGGACATCATAGGTCTTTAGCACGACCTCGTAAGGCTTGAGCGACGTGAACTCGACCCAGGGGAGCTTGGAGATCTGGGTCTGAATCGGCCTGGGCACGCCGCCGGCCAGCGGCAGTTCGACCGTGCCGCCGGTGCTCGACTCGACGCGCAGCGTCACAGCGAGCGGCTGGTCGCAGGGCTCGGCCGCCGCCAGGGCAAACCTTAGCGTGCCGTGTGGTGTTGTCGCGAGGGCCTGCTGGGCCTCGTCCGAAAGTCGCAGCGTAAACTCGGCGGGTGAGTCGGCCTGCTCGCTCTTTTCCCAAGCCAACCGCACGGCGACATTTTCTTGGTCATCGTCGCCGCTGCGCAGCGGAATCTTCTCCTCGCGCCAGGCTTTTAGCCCGCGGGTTTCGATCGTGGTGCCCGGCAGCGTGCCGGTGGTGAGGTCGACGTCCTCGTCAAAGGTGGCCAGCGAACGAAAGGTCGAGTCGTTGTAGCGGGCGACGCAGGCCACGTCCGGCAGCCAGGCAGCGCCCGACCGCGGGTCACGCAGCAGGGTCAGATACTCGCGATTGCCTTCCAGCGAGGCCGCCAGCACGGCGCCAAAGGCCACCTTGGCAATCTGCCGCTGCTGGTCGCCGGTGACCAATGGCTTGACGTTTTGCAGTCGTTGCAAGAGGCCGCCCCAGTCGCGCTCGCCCCAGACCGTGTTGAACTGCCCGTGGTTGGCCCGGTCCACGTACCAGGCACACTTGAAGTGGGGCGCGTCGCCGCTGAACGTCACGCCATCGTACTGACAACTGCCCAGGAAGGTCGAAACGTCGGCGTCGTGGGCGCCCTGGATGACGAAGTAGTCGACGTCGCGCACGCGGACGCTTTCGCCCCCCGGACGATAGAAATTGTGTGACGGGGCGACGGCGATCACGGTCTTGATCGGAAAGTTGAAGTCAAACTTCAGCAGCCCATTGTGCGGATGTCGCGGCAGTCGATTGAACGCCGCGGCCAGAGCCGCCGCCTCGCCGCCACGCGAATGGCCAATCAATGCGATCCGCTGGAGGTCGACCCGGCTAAACAGCTCGTGCTTGTTCGTTTGCTGCCAGGCGCGCCACTGCGCGAGATGCTTGAGCATGAACCAGGCCCGAGCGGCCAGTTCCTTGCCGCGCAAGTCGCCCGACCAGGTGGTGTTCAGAAAATTCTCGTCGACGGAAGCGACCACGTAACCGCGGCTGGCCAGGTGCTCTCCCAGGTACTCGTAGCCCGAATCGGAAAACTCCTCCATCGTGTGGTTGCCGTGCACGATGAGCACCAGCGGATAGGGCCCCGGACCTTCCGGGTACCAGACCCGGGCGTTCAGCGGCAATCGCTTGACGTCAAAGCCCCAGAACCACTCACGAGCCCCCGCTTGAAATCCCGAGAGGTCCTCGAGCAGCAGCGACGCGTCGACCGGCTCGGTCACCAGCGGCACGTCGCCGCCGAACTCGGGCCGATGGCGGTCATTGCCGCTGCCATAGGCGATCGTCTTCACGGCCAGCTTGCCCGGTTGCCCCGGGTCGGGCGCAGACAAAGGCTCGACCGCGGTCGCCGCGTCGTCGTGGGCAACCAGGTGGCCGTCTGACCCCGACCCCAGCAGCCAGATTACCAGCGCGACGTTAGCGGCCAGCGTGACGATCAGCAGCGACAGGATGCCGATTTTCTTTCCGCGCGAACCCCGGGCCATCTCTCCGCCGACGATCGCGCCGATGGCCAATCCAAACAGCGCTTCCAGCGGGATCAGCGGCGTGAGCACGAACATTTGCGGATTGACGTTGCCGGACATCACGATTTGCTGCACGGCCAGCGCCAGGACCGAGCCGACCAATGCGGCGATGACCCGGACTGGGAAGAGTCGCACCAGCCAGGTCGCCGCCGCCACCAGGGCGACCACGACGACCGCGGTCAGCAAGCAGACGAGCGTGTAGATCGAGATATCCGCCGCGCGGCCAAACCCCAGGTACAAGCCACCCCAGATCACCAGCCCGCAGACCGTGCCGCCCAAGATCGCTCCGATCGCGGCGCCGCTCCAGGCCCAAGGGCCCGGGGCCAGCGTGGCAAATCGCCGGCCACGCGCAGCGGGCTCTGTCGCGGCAGAGTGTTGTATACCGAACATATTCATGAAGATTCCTTTCAGGCTATTCGCCGGCATGCTATCGACCTTGTACGACGAATAGGAAAAGTTTTCGCGTTTTTTGCATCCGGCGAGCCCGGCCCGGCGAATCCAATCATGACGCTGTGAGGTTCACTGTTTTAGCTCGCCAATACCCGTTTGGTACTGGAGTTCCCTATTATGCGGTCTGAGATCTGCATTTGCTTGTGCTGGTTCGTAGTGCTGAACGCCGCTGGCAATGAGCTGCGCGGCCAGACCCCGCCGCAGGCGCCACCGGGCTATGTCGCGGAGGCGCCGCTGCCCGAGGGTTTCCCGCTGCCTGGTGAGCCGGGAAAAGTAATCGAGAAAAGATATCCTCGCGCTCGGTCCTACTCAGCGAGCGGCCAGGGCGCGTTCATGAAGTGCTTTGCGTACCTGTCAAAGAGCAAGCACGAAATGACAGCGCCGGTCGTAATGGAATACGACAACGACCCCGCGGGGGAAGCCAAAGGCGACGAAATGCCAGTGCCTGTCAAGCGTATGCACTTTCTTCTTGAGAAGATCTCCCAGGACGAGCCCAAGACCGACGGCGAGGTGACCGTCGCCGATTTGCCCGAGCTGCACGTGTTGAGCATCGCGAGCCAGGGTCGAATGACAGCAGAGCAAGTTAAAGTGCTGGAGAAAAAGCTGCGCGACCATTTGGCCGCCCGAGAGGACCTGCGCGCGGCCGGGTCCACGCGCATCCTCGGTTACAACGGCCCCGCTGTGCCACGGGACAAGGCTTACTGGGAGTTTCAGCTCCCGGTCAAGCAAGTCGACCAGAACTAGGACTGCGATCGAAAGTGTTGTGCCACATTTCACTTCCACCGAGAAGGAGTTTTGACTCATGAGAACTGCATCTACATTAGGGCTATTCGTTGCTTGCCTATCCGTTGTGTTGTCGGGTCCAGAGAGTGAGGCGGGTAACCGCTGCGCGAAGCGTTCGGTCAAACTGACCGCTTACTCCAAGGCCGTCTCGGCGGACATCGTCGATACCGCGGTCAAGGCTGGGTCATTTAAGACGCTGGCCACAGCCCTGCGGGCCGCCGGCCTGATCGAGACGCTCAAGGGCAAGGGGCCGTTCACCGTGTTCGCGCCGACGGACGAAGCTTTCGCCAAGATTCCCCCCGACCAGTTGGCTGCGCTGTTGAAGGATAAGGCCAAGCTGACGGCCGTGTTGACCTATCACGTCGTGCCCGGCGAGGTCAAAGCGGCGGACGTCGTGAAACTCAAGTCGGCAAAGACTGTGCAAGGCCAGAGCGTATCCATTGACGCCAGCAACGGCGTGAAGATCAACAATGCCAAGGTCGTGACGCCTGACGTCGCTTGCTCCAACGGGGTGATTCATGTCATCGACACCGTTCTGCTGCCCCAGTAGCGGCTGGGTCAGCAGTTCAGTTGATTCGGGAATTGTGCAGTCTCCGTTCCAGCAGATTGCGTGATGACTCTGTTCGTGCAAAGGGATCCAAGGCGGGCGCCGCGTGTCGGCCCCGGCTCCGAGCTCAGGAGCCGACGGCAGGCCCGCGGCGGCGCCGATTTCGACCTGTTATTTGATACCTGGGACCGGAATCGATTTAAGGATCTCGACACACGCTTGCGGCGGCGGGTATGGTTCGGATAATCAATTCCGTCGCGACGATGCTACGGGACTAAGGCGACTTGCAAACGGGGTGGCGGCCTGATGCCGGACTCATTGCTCCGACGCGTCGCGTCGGGGGACCAGACGGCAGTTGAAGAGGTCCTGGACCGTTATGGCGGTTTGGTGTGGTCTCTAGCGCGCCGCTACTGCGGCAATCTCGCCGACGCCGAAGACGCAGCCCAAGAGGTGTTTGTCGACGTGTGGCGCTCGGCAGGGAGGTTTGACGGGGCCGTAGCCGGCGAGGCGACCTTCATTGCAATGATCGCGCGGCGGAGGTTGATAGATCGCTCGCGCACCAGCGCCCGTCGCCCCGAGCCTGGGCAACTGCCAACCGAGCTCGCCGCGGGCGACATCGATCAAGCAAAGCGGGCCGAGATCGGCGACGACCTGGCCAGGGCAGCCAGCGCCTTGGCGGCGCTACGTCCCGAACAGCAGCAAGTGCTGAAGTTATCCATTTACGCGGGCTTGAGCCACGATCAGATCGCCCGTGCCACCGGCCTGCCGCTGGGCACGGTGAAGACCCACGCACGGCGGGGGTTGCTGCGCATGCGCGACTTGGTTGCGCGAGGCGATTTTCAAGACGCGCGGGAGGGTTTGGCATGAATTCCAATCGCCAAGACTCGGATCGCGAACGCCTGCTGGAGCTTTTGGCGGACCGCGCCACCGATGTGCTGTCTGCTGCCGAGACGGCCGAGATCGAAAAACTTATGGCGCGGTTTCCAGACGTTGACCAAGAGCAGTTCGAACGGTTGGCTGCGTCGGCGGACCTGGCCTGGCAACCCGGCGGACAGCCTGCACTTCCACCGGCCTTGCGGAAATTGATCGCAGCCGACTTGCAACGGCGCATGCAGTCGGGCGCGCCCGGCCCCGTTGAGAATCAGATCACCCGATCTTCGCGTCCTGCACGCGATGCTTCCCGATGGTTCCCCTGGCTGGCGTTGGCAGCGAGCCTCGCTCTCGCGCTGGCTGGTTGGTGGCCCAAACTGATTGGGCCGGCCGCAGTACAACTGGCGGCCGACCGTGAGAAACTACTGGATTCGGCCGACGTGGTGACCGCCAAACTCGACGCGACCGGTCAGGAAGTCCCCACCGACGGCGATGTGGTGTGGAGCGTCGCCGATCAGCGCGGCTACCTGCGGTTGCGAGCCCTGCCGCCGAACGATCCCCGCAAGATGCAGTATCAGCTTTGGATCTTCGACAAGAATCAGGACGAGCGCTACCCGGTGGACGGCGGCGTATTCAACGTCAGCGGCAACGGCGACGTGATCGTGCCGATCCACGCGCCGATCGCGGTCCGTGAACCGGTCATGTTCGCGATCACCGAAGAGAAGCCTGGCGGCGTCGTAGTTTCCAACCGCGAGAAAATCGTGTTGCTGGGCAAGGTGGCGGCACGATAGATCGCGGCGCCGGCGCCACCGTGAAGCGCGCGGGGTACCGTGAAGCCCGCGGGGTACCGTGAAGCCCGCGGGGTACCGTGAAGCGCGGGCGAAACTGGGACGTCGATGGCGAACGACGTTGCGCCTACGGGTGATGGGCCGCCGCGATGAAACTCCTCCTTACACCAGCTCCGAGATTACTTCGCCGCGGTCGATCACGGGCGTCGGGCGGCCGGCGTGGTCAAGGAAGTGTTGGCTGGGATCGACGCCCAGGGCGTGATAGATCGTGGCGTGCACGTCGGAGCATTCCAGCGGGCGATCCTTGGGCGCTTCGCCCAGGCGGTTGGTCGAACCGACGATCTGACCTCCGCGGATGCCGCCGCCGCCCATCAGGCAGAACATGGCGTTGCCCCAGTGGTCGCGGCCCGGCGTGCCCATGCTGCCCGGGGGACCGCCGTTGCCGCCATTGTTCATCCGCGGCGTGCGGCTGAACTCGCCGCACATCACGACCAGCACCTTGTCCAGCAGTCCTCGCTCTGACAGGTCGGAAAAGAGCGCGCTGGTAAGCATGTCGATCTGCGGCAGGTAGTTGTCCATGCCGGTCTTCAAGCTCCAGTGATGGTCCCAGCCGCCCATGTGCACGGTGACCCAGGTGCTGCCGGCCTCGACCAGGCGGCGGGCCAAGAGCGTGCTCTGGCCCCACGAGGTGCGGCCGTAGCGGTCGCGGTTGGCCGGGTCCTCGTTCGTCAGGTCAAAGGCCTTGCGGGCCGCGTCACCCGTGACCATGTCGTAGGCGCTGCGGTCAAAACGGTCCATCTGGTCCATGGCGCCGGAGGTGTCCATCTCGCGGCGCAGCCGGTCAAAGTGCGAGAGCAGTCCGCGGCGGTCTTCCAGCCGGTTGACTGTGAGCGCGTTGGCCAGTTGGACGTTTTCGACCTTAAAGTTGGCGCTGTTCGGGTCGCCGTTGGTATCGAATGGGTTGTGGGCCAGGCCGAGGTAGCTGGCGCCAAAGTAACCGGGTCGCAAGCCGACGCTGGCGGCATAGGGCACGGCGGCGTGGGCGGGCATGCCCGGCTGGCGCGGACCCAAGACCTTGCTGGCGATCGAGGCGATCGACGGATACTTGCCGGCGGTGTTGGCGCCGTTAGCCCCGCCGCGCGAGGTGAGCATGTAGTGGGCGCCGGTAAAGTGGTCGCCAGTGTCGTGGTGCAGCGAGCGGATGATGGAGAACTTGTCGGCGATCTTGGCCTGCCGCGGAAAGAGCTCGCTGATCTCCATGCCCGGCACGTTGGTGCGGATGGGGTTCCAGATGCCGCGGTACTCGGCCGGGGCCTCGGGCTTCATGTCGTACATGTCCATGTGGCCTGGCCCGCCGTCGAGCCAGAGCATGATCACGGCGGTGTCTTTCTTGGCTCGGCCGAGGGCCTGGCTGGCCTCTTTTGCCCGCAGAATGCCGCCCAGGCCGACCGAGGCCATGCCGGCGACGCCGAGCTGAACGAAGCTGCGGCGGGTGATGCCGTCGCAGTATTTGCCGCTGGTTTCCGCTTGGATTCGGAACATTTCGACACCTCGCGTGGATCGAGGACATTATTTGGCGGGGACAAAGATCAACCGACCTTTATCGGACCGCGATTCTAAACCCCACCATTTGCCCCTGTCAAGTTGACCGCACCCCTGGTGGGCCAGCCTAAAGCCAACCGCCGCAGGCGATTGCGATTTGTCCCCTGGGCGGTCTTGCCCCGTTGAGCCAGGGCCCTGCTCGGGTTACATTCGAAGAGTGCTTCCCGCCGGGATCGTGCTTTGCTCGCCTGCCCACGGGTCTGCTTGCCCCGCCGTCGCTAACCCACCTTAAAGGAACATCGCTGTGAACAGAGCCTGCTTATTCCCGCGTCCCTGGTGCGCCGCCCTGGCGGCCGTGACCCTGCTGTGGGTTGGCGCTAGCCTGCGCGCTGCCGAGCCCGGCGAGGACCGCACGGCGCTCGATGAGTACTGCGCCATGCCGGATCCGGCCTATGAATTTCACCTGGTCAAGAAAATTGAAGGCGACGGCATCACGACCTTCGTGCTCGAGATGACCTCGCAGCGCTGGCTGACCGAAGCCGAAGTGAACCGGCCCGAGTGGAAGCACTGGGTCATTATCTGCAAGCCGGATGAAGTGAAGCACCAGACCGGCCTGTTGTACATCTCCGGCGGCGGCAACGACGGCGATCCGCCGGGCAAGCCCGACCAGATGATGGCGGCGATCGCCAAGGGCAGCAAGTCGGTGGTGACCGAGCTCAAGATGGTGCCCAACCAGCCGTTGATTTTCAACGGTGAGAAGTTCACCCGCAAGGAAGACTCGATGATCGCCTATACGTGGGACAAGTTCCTGCGCACGGGCGACCCCAAGTGGCCGGCCCGGCTGCCGATGACCAAGAGCGCCGTGCGGGCGCTGGACACGGTCACGTCGTTTTGCGCCACGCCGGACTGCGGCAACCTGAAGGTCAACAAGTTTGTGGTCTGCGGCGGCTCGAAGCGCGGCTGGACGACCTGGACCACGGCGATCGTCGACAAACGGGTCGTGGCCATCGTGCCGTTTGTGATCGACGTTTTGAACATCGAGCCGTCGTTTAAGCACCATTGGGAAGCCTATGGCTTCTGGGCGCCGGCCGTGGGCGACTACGTGCACCAGAAGATCATGCACTGGAACGGCTCGCCGCAGTACAAGGCGCTGATGAAGATCGAGGAGCCGTTTGAGTATCGCAGCCGCCTGACGATGCCCAAGTTCATCGTCAATGCCACCGGCGACCAGTTCTTCCTGCCCGATTCGTCGCAGTATTATTTCGACGAGTTGCCCGGCGTGAAGTACCTGCGTTACGTGCCCAACGCCGACCACAGCCTGAAGGACACCGACGCGCCATTCTCGTTGTTGTCGTACTACAACGCCGTGTTGAACAACACCCAGCTGCCGAAGTTCAGTTGGAAGGTCCAGCCGGACGAGTCGATCGTGGTCACCGTGGTCGACAAGCCGGAAGAAGTGAAGTTGTGGTACGCCACAAATCCCAAAACCCGAGACTTCCGCGTCGACAAGATCGGCAAGGTCTGGAAGAGCCAGCCGCTTGAAGCGCAAGCCGACGGCACCTACTTGGGCAAGGTCGAAAAGCCGGCCGAGGGCTGGACCGCCTTCATGGTCGAGCTGACCTATCCGAACCCCGGCTCGCCGGCCTTGAAGTTCACCACGCAAGTCAAGGTGGTGCCCGACGTTTACCCTCACAAGTACAAGCAGCCGACCCCGCCAGTCGAAGCGGCGGCGGGCGAGTGAGCTGGCGGAATTGATTGAGTGATAAAAAACAGGGCGGGTCGCTCGATTGTTGAGCGGCCCGCCCTGCTTCGTTTTCGGTATCTGGTGAATCTAGTTCTTGACCTCGGTCTTCGACGGCAGGTACTTGTCGAACCAGTCGGCGATGGTGCGCATGTCGTTGTGCCAGGCGTTCCAGCCGTGGGCCTCGCCTTTTTTTACCACCAGCTCGCAGGGGACGCCGACTTCCTTGAGCCTGGCGATCATCAGCTCTGATTGCTGGATCGGCACTAGCAGGTCCTTGTCGCCGTGGATCAGCAAGGTCGGCGGATCGTCGGACGTGGCGTGATAGACGGGTGAGATCTCGCGGGCGATCTTCAGCCGGGTCTCGTCGTCGACCTCGTTAAACTCCTTGAGCGCGGGGTCAAAGGCCTGAAAGTCGAACGGCGCCCGCAGCGCGTCTTTTGGTCCGCGATTGATCCAGGCAAATCCCGGCGTGCCGTAGTTCAAGAAGTCGGTCGGCGGAAAGTAACAGGCCACGGCTTGCACCCGGCTGCTGGTGCGGGCCAGCGGGTCTTTTGATTCGGGGTCGCCCGTGTCCCCGGCGGTGCCCATCATCAGTGAGAGGTGCCCGCCCGCCGAACCGCCGCTGACGCCGATGCGGTTGGGATCGATCTTGAACTCCTCGGCGTGGTTGCGAATGTAGCGGACCGAAAGGTTCATGTCGGCGATCGCCTCGGGGATCGTGTACTTGGGCTGGCTGCCATGGCAAACGGCGAACACCGTGTAGCCGCGCGACAACAGCTCCTTCATGAAGTCCAGGTTGATGTGGTCGTGGTTGGAATTCCAACCGCCGCTCTGCACCCAGATCACCGCCGTGCCGTTGGCCTTTTCCTTGGGAGTGAAGACATCGAAGGTCAGCGCCATGCCGTGCTTGCGACCGTAAATCACTTCGCGCCGGGTGAAGTTGTCCTCCGCGGCCAGCGTGGTCGAGGTGATTGTGAGTAGCGCCAGGATGACAAGATAAAAAGCAGTTTTCATAGGTTGCATGTCTCGGATTTCTTCACCGTCGCCCGCAACGCGGGAGAGGGACGGTTTGCCGGCGGCAAACCAGGGTGAGGGCGAATTACACCAGGGGCCAAACGGTAGCATCGGTCGAATTTAGGAAACCTCGTGTGCCTTCCTCAGCCAGACGCCTGTGCCGTCTGGGCCGCATGCATCACGAGAACAGCTCGCTGATGACCGTGCCCCCTTCGACGATTTTGATGGGGCGCTGGTCGGTCGTCAGATACTCTTCGTGCGGGTCGATGCCAAGCACCTGGCAGAACGACACGAACAGGTCCTGCACGCTTACCGGCCGATCGGTGACGCCGATGCCCTGGAAGTCGGTTTTGCCGATGACCTGCCCGCCGCGGACGCCCGCGCCAGACAGGCCGACGATCCAGCCGTCGGAATAGTGCTCGCGGCCGCCGTCGGGTTTAAACTTTGGCGTGCGGCCAAACTCGCCCATCCAGACGACCAGCGTGTTTTCGAGCATGCCCCGGTCGTGCAGGTCGGTTAGCAGCGTGGAGTAGGCCGGGTCAGCTTCGGCACACAGGGGCGGCTGTTGTTCGAAACCGAGCTTGTGCGTGTCCCAGCCCTGATCGCTGATCGAGCCGGTGCTGAGCACTTCGACAAAGCTCACCCCCTGCTCCACCAGTCGTCGGGCTAGCAGGCAGCCCTGGCCAAAGTTGGTGCGGCCGTATGCGTCGCGCAGCGCCTCGGGCTCGCTCGACAGGTCGAACGTGCCGACCCTGGGGCTCAAGACCAAGCGGGCCGTGCGGTCGTACACCTGGCGTTTCTCGGCTACGGCCGCAGCGCCCCCCGAGCGGGCAAACTCGCCGTCCAGCTTTTCGGCCAGTGCCAGGCGCCGTCGCACGACGTCAGCGCCCACCGCCGGCGCGACGTTGGCCGGCAGCACACCGGCGGTGTCAATCTTGAAGGGATTGTAACGCACGCCCAGCACGCCGGCGTCGACGTCGCGAGTCGTGATCCGTGGGCGGCCGATCCGCACGAACGACGGCAGGTCGCTTTCGAACTGTTCACGGCTGCGGGCCACTATCGAGCCCCAGCTCGGATACCGCACTGCGGCCGACGGCGGATAGCCAGTGCGCACCAGCGCGATCGCCCGGTCGTGCTCGCGCTCGCTCGAGACCATCGAGCGGATCAGCGCGATCTTGTCCATCATCCGCGCCGTCTTGGGCCAGTATTCGGCCACTTGCACGCCGGGCAGGTTGGTCGGGATGGCTAGCGCCGGACCCTGATACTGCGAGCCGGGTTTGGGGTTGAACGTTTCAAACTGGCTGGGGCCGCCGTCCATCCAGAGCAGGATCATCGACTTGCCCGCGCGGCGCAGCTCGGCGGCTTTGGCCACCAGCAGGTCGTGCCAACCCAATGCCAGTGCTCCACCGGCGCCGGCAACTGCGGTGCGCAGAAAGCCGCGACGGCTGACGACTCCATCGGCTGTCACGCCGACGTCGAGCACGCGCTGCGGTTCATTGAATCGTGGTTGATCGTTCATCGTCGGCTCGTGAACTCGGCCGTATTGACCAGACTCCACAGTACGTCCTCAAACCCCGCGCGGCGGTCTTTCAACTCGGTTACGTGCGCCAGCGCGATCCGCGCCTCGTCGGCCGTTGGCCGCCGGGCCAGCACGCGGGCATACAGCTGCTCGCACACGGTCTTGTCGTCGGAAACCTCATCGAGCAACTTCGAGAGCATGGTCCCGGCGCCGGGCGCGGCGTTGATGGCCGCCTGCAATTGCTCGTTGTTCATCATCCACAGCGCTTGCTGCATGGTCCGCGGCGCGTCGGCGGCCGACAACGAGGGGTCGTTGCCGAAAGCGGCATTGATCAGGTCCTGCGTGCTGGCCGGCGGAGGCGGAAATCGAATGGCCGCCGTGGGCGCGACAGCGTCGGGCGTCTTGTTCGGCAGCTCCACGCCGGCCCGCAATGCCGCAAAGACCTCGTCGCCCCGCAACCGCAGCGGTTGCCCCGGCGCGCCCTCGGCCGGCGCAGGGGTTTCGCTCGACGTTGCCCCGGTCTTCACGCCCCGGGCATAGGCCTCGCTGGACAGGATCAGACGGAACAGGTCCTTCACTTCATAGTCGGTCGCCAGGAAGTGTCCGGCCAGGGTCTCGTGCACGGCGGACCATTGCTGCGTGCGCGAATCGCCCAGGTCATCGACCGGTTCAAAGAACCCCTGCCCCATCAATCTCGCCCAGATGCGGTTGGTGTAGGCTCTGGCGAACCAGGGGTTTTCTTTGGCCGTGACGAAGTCAGCCAAGCGGTTACGACGCTCCGCGTCGTCCTTGCCGACCTTGGCAGTGTGGCCGTCCAGGATCGCGTCGCCGGCCAGGAACACAGGGTCCATCTTGCTGCCGGGCTTGGTCGAGTCGGTCATGTCGGGCATGCGGTACTCGCCCTTCTCGGCCGCCGACACGACCGTGTCCGGACCGACGTTCCAGGGGAGCTTGGCCTTGGTGCGGGCAAAGAATGCGGCCAGCGAATGAAACTGGGTTCGCTTCCAGTGGTCGAACGGATGATCGTGGCACTGGGCACAGAGAATCTGCTGGCCTAGGAAGATCCGGCTGGTCTCGGCTGCCAGGTTTCCGGCATTGGCCTGGTGATAACCCACGAACGTCGCGGCCGGCACGTCGGCCACCTTGCCCGACGCGGTGATCAATTCGCGGACGATCTCATTCCATGGCGCGCCGCCATTGAGCTTGCCGGCCAGCCAGCCCTTGAGCGGGCGATAATCGAGATAGGTCAACTCGGGCGGCGGCACGCGATAGGCAATCGCATCGCTCCAGTAGTTGGCCCAATTGGCGCCGAACTCTTCGCTGGCCAGCAGTCGCTCGACCAGTTGCTGGCGCTTCACAAGCGAGCTGTCGGCGGCAAATTGCTGTTGTTCGGCAACCGTCGGCTGTCGCCCCACCAGGTCAAACGAAGCTCGTCGCAGAAACGCTTCGTCGGTCGATAGCGGCGGCTGAGCATCGACGGGCAGCTCCGTGGCGACCAGCGCGTCGAGCGCTGCGGTCGTGATGCGGTTGGCCGGCGGCGGCGCGAAGTGCTGAGGTCGGTCGGCCTTGGTCGTGGTCGGCGCGGCGGACGAGGCGGTGGGTGCCGCTGCGTCATCGGCCAATGCCATGGCGCCGCCAAGCCACACGACCGCCAAGGCTAATCCCAGCGAGCTCGCGCGAAACTGCATAGAACCCCTCGTTCATCGCGTCCTGCGGCGTACAAATGACGGCGTGCAGTATAGCTATCCGCCAAAACCAGCGTCAATGTTTTAACCCCGGTGTGCCGCGATGGTTCCACCAGGACCATCGGCAAACTCAATGCCTTGCCGCACCGAACGCTTTAAGTTCCGCGGCCATTTCTTCAAAAACCATCGACCAGTCATCTAGCGTCTTTTGGCGAAACAGCCGCATCGTGGGGTACCAGGGCGTGTCGCGGCGGTCGAGCATCCAGCGCCAGTCAGCATGGGCCGAAAGGGGCAGCCAGACCCGCGCGCCGAGTCCGCCGGCCAGATGGGCGACCGCTGTGTCGGCGGACACGACCAGGTCCAGTTGCTCGATCACGGCGGCGCTGTCCATGAACGGGCCTGCCGTGGCGTCGAGGTCCGCGCCGAGATTGAGCACTTCGAAGCCGGCGCTCGCCAGTTCGTCGTCGGCCCCCTTTTGCAGGCTCACAAACTGCACGCCTTTGACCTGCGCCAGCGGCGCCAGGCTCGCCAGCGCAAACGACCTCTGCGCGTTGAACAGGTGCTCGGGATTTCCTCGCCAGCAGATGCCGACCCGCAGGCCTGATAGCTCCGCCAGACGTGTTCGCCATTTCTCGTTCAGCGCGGCGTCGGCGCGCAGGTACGGTCGCGCGAAGTACTCGTGCTCGCGCAGCTTGAGCAGGTGCGGCAAGCTCAGCAGCGGCGCATGCACGTCGAACCGCGGCGGCTGCTGACCCATCGGCACGACCTGGTCGATGCCGGCGACGCCCACGAAAATTTTTACCAGCGGAGGTTGGCAAATGAGGATCACGCGGTCGGCGGTCTGACGCACGTTTTTGGCATAGCGGACAAACTGCAATGTGTCGCCCAACCCCTGCTCGGCCCATAACAAGATTGTCCGACCGGCAAGTGGCGAGCCGTCCCAGGCGGGCTCGGTGAAACCGTGCTCGGCAAATGTCTTGCACTGCCAGCGCCATTCGTACTCGGCGAATCCACCGGCGAGGTCACCCTGGCGCAGCCGCCAGGTGGCGCACGAGAAATGGGCGTCGGCCAAGGTCGGGTCGAGCTCAATCGCCCGCTCGTAACAGGCGCCGGCCTCGTCCAGCCGCGCCAGGGCCTGTAGCGCCGTGCCCAGGTTGTTGTGTGCCTCGGCCTGCTCTGGCGCAAGCGCCACGGCGCGGCGCAGGCTTTCTTCGGCGACCGCGAACTGGCCGGCGTCGCGCTGGACGATGCCCAGGTTCAGCCAGGCGGGACTGTAGTTAGAGTCGTGCCGGGTTGCCGAGAGGAGCACCTCGATCGATTCATCGTAGCGCTTCTCGTCGCGCAGCAGGTTGCCGAGGTTGACCAGCGCCTTGAGGTAACCGGGACGCGCGGCGATGGCGTCTCGATAGCTGGCTTCGGCTTCCGCGGGCTGCTTCAGCTCGCGCAGCGTGTTTCCCAGGTTGTAGTGCGCTTCGGCCCCCTGCGGGTCGGCGGCCACCGCGTGGCGAAAGCTGACGGCGGCCTCCTGAAGCCGATCGGCATTGCGCAGCGCCGTTCCGAGGTTGTAATGAGCGGCAGAGGATTGGGGCGAGAGTTGCACGGCGCGGCGCAGCGCGCTGACGGCCTCATCGTGTCGGCCTTGCGCGCCGTAGGCGGCGCCCAGGTGGTTGACGTACTCGGCGTGTTGGGGTGACAGTTGGCAGGCGCGTTCAAACAAGGGCGTTGCCTCGGCCGCGCGACGGGTCTGCATCAATAGCACGCCCAGCGCGTCGAGCGCGCCGTGATGGTCGGGCGTCGCGGCCAGGACCTGGCGATAGAGCGGCTCGGCCTCGGCCAGGCGTCCGGCCTGATGCGCGGCCAGCGCGGCCGCCAGGGTTTGCCCGAGATCGGTCATGCCGAAACGTTCCTGCGCGAAGTGACTCACCGGACGGGGGCGCGGCCATCGGCGCCCTGGCGTGTAGCATTGTCGCGCGGCGCATAAAAAAACAAGGGCCATGGAACCGCGTTGGTTCCATGGCCCTCAAACTGTTCGCACCATCTCCGAGAAAACCGTTTGCGGCGTCAGGCCGGACGTCGAGACCGTGACCGCTGGTCTCGGCGTGCCCCCGATTGGTGTGCCTACCGCATCGCCAATCGGCTTCGGCGAGGACGAATAAACGATGCCGGGCCCGTCGACTGGTAAGGCGAGTCCACAGGTGCATCTTCGACGCGAGGAGCCCGGCATCGCAAGGACCCATCAGCCGATCGTAGCGACCGGCCACCCTTCTGTTCGCCAGCCTCCTGCCGGTTTATTCCACGCTCGCGGACAACTTTCTCCAGCGCTGCGGCGACCGTGGGGTCGGCCGATTCGTCGGCCATCTTCTCGGCCAATTCGGTTCGCAACACGCAGACGTTCTTCGGCGCTTCGATGCCCACCCGCACGCTCTGACCCTTCACTTGCAGGATCGTGATCGTGATATTCGGGCCAATCTGAATCTGTTGTTTCGGTTTGCGGGTGAGCACCAGCATGGGAACACTCCTTTGTCACGTTGAGATGGGATGCTTTCAAGATGTGTCAGCACCTCGTGTACAAAGCAGCGCACGTGCCAATCGCGAAAAGATTTTTCTGCCAGCAATCCAAGCGAGTGCTGCCTATCGAGTTGCAGCAATACGCCCCGCAGTTGTTGAAACAGGGGACCTGTACAGATTTACAAACGAACTTACAAACCTCAATGTCGACAAACTTCAGCATCATGCGCATCAAGCTTGGCGCTGGCTAATCTGGCGGAGAATTACCGAGGTCGCGATGCGCCGCGGCAAGCTGCGAGCCCACCACCCGGCTGAACGTCATGGTTCGACGGGGCGCAGAGTGCACGCCGGAACCTTTAAAGCAGTGCCGGCAGCAAAGGCATGGTCAGACGGGCACTCGACCTACCGGTCGGACAAACACTTGACCTACCGGTCGGACCGTTTTTCCAGCTCGTCGCGCAGCTTGGCGGCCCGCTCGTACTCTTCCTTGGCCACGGCGTCGGCCAATTGCTCGGACAAGCTGGGCTTGAGATGGTATTGCTCGCGCATCGTGTCGCGCAGCTCCACCAGCCGCTGCACGAGCTCGTCTTCCTCGAACTGCTCTTCCGCCTCGAACTGTTCAAACAGGTCGTGAAAGGCCTGCAAGCCCTTGCTGAGCTCTTCGAGCGCCTCGCGGGGGCCCGTCTCGTCCAGCGTGGCCAGCGTTGCGGCCTGCGTGCGATGGAACAGCACAAACGGACGATACTGCTCGTGCGAGACGGTCCACTCTTCTTCGGGCGAGTGGTCGCGGCAGAAGTCCATGAAAGCCAACGTGTGCTCGGCGTCGGCCGCGGCGCGGCGAAACTCGCGCAGCGCCAGCCAGCAGACCCGGCGATGATAGTACTGCATGAACTCGCGATCGGCCTCGATGCATTGCTCGGTGGTGAGCTCGAAGTCGCCGTCGCTCTTGGCGGCCAGTGCGCGAACGTGATCGAAATAGGTCACTGCGCCCCCCGGCTGCTGACCGTCGGGACGGCCCGCCACCTCGAGCTGCAGGACACCCATTTCGACCCGCATTTGCAGCACTTCGCGGCCGTCCGCGGCCTTGACCAGCCGGGCGCTGATCTCGCCTGGCTCGTACGGCCAGTTCTGCAGGATGCGGTCAATGTCGTGACGCTTGGCCATTTCCACGCTCTATCGCTAGCTCAGGCACGTCGCGCTGCGGCCGCTCCACGCGGAGGGGGCCGCATGGCACGTCCGACGCCCGGGCTAGCCGGTGCCTGACGCCCCTCGAGGCGCGGGCCGAAAGCCGGGCTTTCGACCGCCTGCATTATATCGCCGTGGCCCACGGCGGACCACTGCTGGACCAGCACGGCTCGCCGCCGACTACCGCAGGCATAGTATGATTTTCGTGCAATCGTGGCCCGATTATTTCTTGCCAGTCAGCGGCGCCAGGGTGCGCGCCAGTTTCGCCTTGAACGAGGTGCGCGCCGCTTCGTCCGCCGGGCTGGCTGGCAACAAAGCCGCGGCCGGCGAAATCTGGTTGTCGGTCAAACGACTATCGTTCACTGCGGGAGTCGGCGCCACGGCGGCAGCCACCGCTTCGGGCGTTGCCGCGTCGACTGCGGCGCAGCGCTGTGCACAGTTGCCGCAGAGATCTTCCACGACCCACTTGTAGGACTTCACTTCCTTCGTGACTTCCTTCTTGACGAGCTTCCTGCGCGTGTGGATCGACGCGCAGCTCGGTGTGTAGATCTTCTTCTTATTGCCGCACTCGTCGCACTCGATCGTGCACTTGCTGGGGCCCGGCACACAGAAGTCCTCGCACTCGCAGTCGTACTCGGGCTTGCTAACCTTCTTCGTCTCGCACACCAGCCGACAGACTTTGCAACAGTTTGAGTGACAGCCGCAATGGGCACAGCAGTCACCGGCCCGCACTGCGGTCGGGACGCCGACGAGCGCGAGCGCAGCGCAGCACAAAAACCATTTCATGGCGGGACTCCTCGGAAGGGATCTACGAGAGCGGAGAGATGTGAGGCGAGTCAGGCGGGCGGCAGCGCGCTGTTTACACGGCCAGGTATCTCATCGGATTCGGCGCCCGCGGAACTTTCCGAACCACGCGGTCCACCGGCAAGGTTTGCCAAGACATGTCGACGCAACCGGCAAAGCTTGCCAAAGGACGTGCTAGCCAGGCGGCGCCGGTGAGCATCGCGAATGCGACCCCTGGCCCGCCAACTTCCGCCGGCCCTCCACTAGGCCCCGGCACCGGGCCGTCTATAATGCCCGCTCGTTTGCGCGGTTTCACATTCGCGGAGCATTTTTCAGGCGGCATGTCCGCTGGGGTGACCTGGTTATGAAAATGGATCACGAACAGCAAATGAAGCAGGCCGAGGAAGTACTCGGCGATCGCATGCATCAGGTCGGCTTTGCCAAGGGCCTGTTCTTTGGTCAGTACCTCGGCTACAAGCTGCAACCCTACCCCGATTTGAACCGCGACCCGCGCACCGCCGAGAAGGTCGCCGAGCTGCGCCGGTATTGCCAGGAGCACATCGACGCGGTGGCGATCGACCGCAACGCCGAGATCCCGCAAAGCGTGGTCGACGGGTTGGGCCGCGTGGGTGTGTTGGGCGCCTGCCTGCCGGCCGAGTTCGGCGGCGGCGGGTTCGACCAGGTCGCTTATTGCCAGATGATCGAGGTGCTCGGCGGCCACTGCGGCGGCACGGCGCTGTTCGTCAATGCCCACCATTCGATCGGGCCGCGGGCGTTGGTGCTCTTTGGCACGCGCGAGCAGCAGGCGCAGTCGCTGGCCAAAATGGCCACAGGCGAGTGGATCAGCGCGTTTGCACTGACCGAGCCCGAGGCCGGCAGCGACGCGGCCAACGTGCAGACCGTGGCCGCGCCAACCCCAGACGGCAAGGGCTATCTGCTCAACGGTCAGAAACGCTGGATCACCAACGGCGGCATCGCCCAGGCACTCACCGTGATGGCTCGCACACCGGTCGCCGGCAGCAAAGAGACCAAGATCACGGCCTTTTTGGTGACGCCCGATATGAAGGGCTTTGAGGTCGTGGAAAAGCGGATGGACAAGGTCGGCGTGCGCGGCTCGGCGACGGGCCGGCTGGCGTTTCACGACATGTTCGTGCCCAAGGAGAATATCCTCGGCGAGTTGGGCAAGGGTCTCCGCGTGGCGCTCACCGTGTTGGACTTCGGCCGCACGACGTTCGGCGCCAGTTGCACCGGCGCCGCCAAGTTTTGTGTCGAGCGGGCCACCAGGCACGCGATGTCGCGCGTGCAATTTGGACAACCGCTGGCCAACTTCGAACTGGTCAAGGACAAGCTGGCCTACATGCAGGCCGGGGCCTATGCCATGGAGAGCGCCACTTACGAGACTGCCGGTCTGATCGATTCAGGCGAAGGCGACTTCATGCTCGAAACCGCCATGCTCAAGGTCTTTGCCACCGACGTGCTATGGCGGATTATTAACGACACGATTCAGATCTTTGGCGGCAAGGCCTACTTCACCGACGAGCCCTTTGAGCGGATGATGCGGGACGCCCGGATCAACACGATCGGTGAAGGGGCCAATGACGTGCTGCGGGTCTTCACGGCGCTGGTCGGCATGCGCGACGTCGGCCTGGAGCTCAAGGGCGTGTTGGAGGCGGCCAAGCGGCCGCTGGCCAACCTGGGCAAGCTCACCGGATTCGCCGGCCGCAAGCTGGAGTCGTACTTCAGCTCGCCGGCGGTCGACGTGCACTCGGGCGACCTGGAGAGCGACGCGCTACGGCTGGGTAAGTTGATCGGCGAGTTTGGCTCGCAGGTCGAGGCCGTACTGCGGACCTATCAGGAGTCGGTCCTGGATCGCCAGTTCCAACTGGCCCGCGTCGCTGACAGCGCCACCGAGCTATATGTGAGTGCCTGCGTGCTGCGGCGGCTCGACCGCCTGATGGGCCACGGCCCGCTGGACGAGGCCGGCAAGCTGGAGCTGGCGACCGGGCGGTTTTATCTCACCGCGGCCCATCGCCGCGTCTGCCACCACCTGGACAATCTCTGGTCCAACGACGACCCCGAGACGGTGAAGCTGGCCGACCTGATGCTGGAGAAATATCGCCGGTAGGCGATCGCCCCGCGAACTGTGCCTTGGCGGATTTTGGGCTCAATGCTCGCTTGCGGGGGCGTCGGACAATGCCGAACCCTCGCTGCGGCCCGAAGGTCTTGATCTGAATTACGCGGAAGGCGCAGCTGGCGCTGGAGCGGCAGGCTCCGGCGAAGCATCTTTTTCAGTGCCGCGCTCCAGTTTACGGGTCAGGGCGTCTCGCTTGCCGCGTATACAGTCAGTAATTTGGTTCTCGCCCAATTGCGATTCCAAATCGATCCAATCCTGGTAGGAGTCCAAAAGGAACTGAATCAGAGCGGGATTACGCTGCTCTGCGAGCAGCGAAGTAGCCTGTTCATAGTATTGGCGCCCGCCTTTGGCAGTGGCCTTCTGGTCGATACCTGCGTGCTGGTATTGAGCCTTTGCCCGCGCGCACAGCACTATGTGGCGACCAAAGACGTCCGGCCGACTCGTCCTCTTTTCCTTGCGTTCGAGTGCCTCGAGCGATTTCTGCAGTTGAGCATCCGCAGCCGTAAAATCGATCGGTGTGGCACAAAGTCCCAGAATCAAGTGGTCAACGTACGAGAGGCTCCCGTCGAGTCGGTCCGCCAGATCGCGTGCTGCTTCCAAGTACAGGACGCTGTTGATCGTCGGCTGCCGGGATTGAGTCTGGATTGTCTTGTTCCTGGCAACAGTAAAGCCGAGCGACGCGAGTGCGACTCGCTCACGGTTCGCCCGGCCCGGCCCGGACGGTAGGTGATTCGCCGAGGGGTCAGCCATCGGCGCGGCTGGAGCCTCGGGAGCGGCCGGAGCTGCCGGAGCGTCACCACCTCGAAATGGCGTGATTGCGACGCCTGTCTCACGGACCAACTCGACAAGCATCTCGCGCAGCGCGAGCCGCTGATTCACACGATCCTTTTCACGATCCAAGTAAATCGACCGTGCAAATGTGAACGTCGACACGAGGAGTGCGGCAGCACTAATGAGCACTGCGGGGGTGGTGTACCACGGGTTGGACTTTTCGGCAGACCGACTGTCTCCGTTGGTCATTGTCGCACCTCGCTAGGTGATTGCAGGAAGCCCCGCGGATTGTGATGGCCACGTTGGCGAGACGGCAAATCGCGATCGATAGCGGCAGGAGCTGGGCGACAATCGCCCCGTCACTGGATGTGATTTGTTATACCCATATATGGTGGTATGTCTATAGTTGACCGAGTGGTGTTGCGCAGCGCCATGGCTTGCAGGGGAGGTGGGCGCCAAAAGGGAGTTGTGCGTCTGCCGATCTGTGGCGACCCACACCAGCGGACTTGGGGAAAGGATCGCCGCCAGCCAGGGGCGCCGACGGTAGGCGATCAGCGAAGCGCAGCACCGGCTTAGTCAGCCATTGTGCTCATTGGCGCGGGATAGAAGTCATATCCGAAATGGAGGCGGGGGCCCGAGTGAGACGGGCTTTTCCAGGCCGTGCAAGGCTTAGCGAGAATCGTCCTCCCCCCCGCCGCGTTTCGAATGTGCCTCCATCCTACCCCCCAAACGCACGGCGCGAAGATGCGATAATGTTACGATCTGGAAAGGTTGGGCGGGATGCGGTGTTGGTCGAGCCGGATGTGCCATCAAGGGCAGTGCAAAAGCGGCACACATACCGTTATCGTTGAAACCAAAGATAAAGGGCTCGCTCGAATGGTAGGTTTCGAGCGAGCCCTAGTTGGCCACGATCCTTGCGGCCCTATGTTGCTAGGCACGCTCGCGGGGCCGATCGGACACGGATTGTCGCCAGAACGACAAGAAACCGCAAAATAGCCGTTCGAACTTGCGACGAGATCGTTAGCGCAGTGCGGGCGTGCTGCGGTGCATCCGCAGTTGACCTCTGAGAGATCGTTAGTCGTCGCCCGTGTCGCGACGCATCTGCTTGGTGCGCGAGCGGGCTTGCTTGCTCTTGATCCGCCGCTCGACCGAGCCCTTGGTCGGCCGGGTCGGCCGGCGGCGCTTTGGCGCTTGCAGGACCGACAAGATCATCTCGCGCAGCTTCTCCTGCACGTCGTCCACATTGCGACCCTGGTCGCGGTAGCGCTGACTGGTTAGCAGCAGGTCGCCCTCGGTGGTCAGGCGTTTGCCATAGCGTGTGACGAACCGGGCCCGCACGTCGGCAGGCAACGCTGCGGAGGAGGCGAAGTGCCAGCGGAGCACTGCTTTGCTCGACACCTTATTGACGTTCTGGCCGCCGGGGCCTGAGCTACGCACGAACGTCAGCTCGATCTCGGCGTCGGGGATCGTGATTCGCGAGCTGACCGAGAGCATATCGCCAGAGGGGAAGGGGAAATCATGATTCGCGGCCCCTGCCGGGCGGCGGTGGCATCCATTATAGTAAGCGGGCCGCGGGGCAGCCTGCGTTTTTTGACTCCCCTTGGATCGTTCTCATGCGGTGGTCTGTGTTGTTGTTGGCCGGATTGGCGGTCACGCTGCGAACGGCGCGAGCCGCCGAGCCCGCCCCAGCGGCCGCCAAAGCACCCACGCAGGCCGGTTCGCCTGCCACGGCAGCAAGACCGCAGAACATCGCCGCCCAAGGGGTCGTCAGCGACTGGCCCCGCTTCCTTGGTCCCACGGCCGACAGCAAGTCGACGGAACGGGGCATTTTGACCCGCTGGCCGGAGAGCGGTCCGCCGCTGGCCTGGCAGCTTCCGTTGGGAACCGGCTATTGCATGCCCGCGGTCAGTGGCGGCGTGCTTTACCAGTTCGACCGCGCGGGCGATTCCGCGCGGCTGCGGGCGCTCGATCCTCGCACGGGTAAGCCGCTGTGGAAGTTTGAATATCCCACCGAATTCACCGACCTGTATGGCTACGACAACGGCCCGCGGTCTTCACCCGTGGTCGACGGCGACCGGGTCTATATTTTTGGCGCCGAGGGCCTGCTGCACTGCCTGGCGACCGCGGATGGAAAAGAGCTTTGGAAGGTCGACACCGCCGCAAAGTTTGGCGTGATCCAAAACTTCTTCGGCGTCGGCAGCACCCCGGTCATCGAAGGCGACCTGTTGATTGTGATGGTCGGCGGCAGCCCCGCCGAGAGCAAGAGCCTGCCACCGGGGCGGTTGGACCATGTCGTGGGCAACGGCTCGGGCATCGTGGCCTTTGACAAGCGCACAGGCGCCGTGCGATATCAGATCACCGACGAGCTGGCCAGCTATGCCACGCCCAAGCTGGCCACGATCAACGGCCGGCGGTGGTGTTTTGCGTTTTGCCGCGGCGGTCTGGTGGGCTTCGAGCCGAGCAAAGGCAAAGTCGAGTTTCAGTTTCCCTGGCGGGCCGCGATCCTGGAAAGCGTCAACGCGAGCGACCCGGTCGTGGTCGGCGATCGCGTGTTCATCTCCGAAACTTATGGTCCCGGCAGCGCCTTGTTGCAGGTCAAGCCCGGCGAAGCGACCGTGGTCTGGTCCGATGAAAAGCGTCGCCGCGACAAGGCGATGCAGACCCATTGGAACACGCCGATCCACATCGACGGTTATCTGTATGCGTCCAGTGGACGTCACACCGAGAACGCCGAGCTCCGCTGCATCGAGTTCGCCACCGGGCAAGTGATGTGGAGCGAGCCTAACCTGACGCGCAGCTCGCTGTTGTACGTCGACGGTCATTTTGTCTGCTTAAGCGAAGACGGCACGCTGCGGCTGTTGCGCGTCAACCCGCAAAAGTATGACCTCGTGGCGGAAGTCGTGCTCAAAGGCGAGGTCGCTGCGCCGAATCCCTTTGGGTTCGAGCCGCCGCGTTTGCTGAAATATCCTGCGTGGGCGGCGCCGATATTGGCGCACGGACTGTTGTACGTGCGCGGGGCGGATCGATTGGTGTGTCTGGAGTTGATTCCCAGCCGAAAGTCCGCGGAAACGTCGAAATAACGAGCGCAATCGGTTTAGTCGCCCCCGGCCTGTGCCCATCAGGGTAGGCTAGAGTTTGGCAGGAGGCTTTCGTGGCCAGCGTAGAGACCCAACATTTTGACATGGTCGTGATCGGCACCGGGCCTGGCGGCGAAGGGGCCACGATGCGGGCGGCCAAAGGCGGCAAGACCGTCGCCGCGATCGAGCGCTACTCGCAGGTCGGCGGCGGTTGCACGCACTGGGGCACGATACCCTCCAAGGCTCTGCGGCAGGCCATCTATCACCTCACGCTCTGCAATTCCAGCGCGATCTACAAGCGCATGGATCTGGCGCCCAAGTATTCTTTTCCCGACCTGTTGGCCACGGCCAACTCGGTGATTGCCAAGCAGGTCGACCTGCGCGAGGGTTTCTACGAACGGAACGACGTCTCGTTGATTCCCGGCGAGGCCCGCTTTGTCGATGCGCATACGATCGAGGTCGAATGTCCGCAGCATGCGGTGCGCCGGCTTACGGCCGATGCCTTCGTGATCGCCACCGGCTCGCGGCCGTTTCGTCCTAAGGACGTGGACTTTTGCCATCCGCGGATCTTTGACAGCGACACGCTGCTGACGCTGGACCGCAGCCCGGCGAGCATCGGCGTTTATGGCGCTGGAGTGGTCGGTTGCGAGTATGCCTCAATGTGGCGGAACATGCAGTCGAAGGTGACGCTGGTCAACACTCGCGAGAAGCTGCTGTCGTTTCTCGATGACGAGATCATCGACGCTTTGAGCTACCACCTCTCCGAGAACGGCGTCCGCATCTTGCAAAACGAGGAGTACGAGTGGGTCGAAGCGACCGACAGCGCCGTGGTTCTGCATCTGAAGAGCGGCAAAAAGGTCCGCACCGACGTCTTGCTGTGGGCCAACGGCCGCTCCGGCAACACCGAGGATCTGGGCCTGGACCATGTCGGCATTCATCCCAATCACCGCGGCCAGATCGAGGTCAACGAACACTACCAGACCGTGCAGCCGCACATTTATGCCGTGGGCGACGTGGTCGGCTATCCTTCGCTGGCCAGCGCCTCGTATGACCAAGGTCGTTTTGCCGCCAGTCATTTCTGCGGCGATCCCAACCAGCACCTGGTTGAGAGCATTCCGACCGGCATCTACACCAGCCCCGAGATCTCTTCGATTGGCAAAACCGAACGCGAGCTGACCGACGAAAAGATTCCCTATGAGGTGGGCAAGGCGAGCTTCAAGCACCTGGCCCGGGCGCAGATCACGGGACAGACCGTCGGCATGCTCAAGCTGCTGTTTCACCGCGAGACGTTGGCCCTGCTGGGCATCCACTGCTTTGGACAGAGCGCGGCCGAGATCATCCATATTGGCCAGGCGATCATGCTGCAGCCGCCGCCGCACAATTCGCTGTTGTACTTCACCAACACGACGTTCAACTATCCGACCATGGCCGAGGCCTATCGCGTGGCGGCGTTGAACGGCATGAACCGCGTGTTCTAGCGTAGTATCACGGCGAATCCGTTGGATCGGGTGCCACTGGCTTTGCCAGTGCATGTTCTTAGGAGGACGAGCAATAAGATGCACTGGCACAGCCAGTGCCACCCGAGAATCAGGCCATGACGGAGCGCGGACTAAGCGGGGCTGCCTTTGACCAGTTGCTCGTAGGCCCGCTTGGAACCTTCGAGCAATTGGCGATAGTCGCAGCTTTCGATGTCTTCGCCCATCAATTCGACGTCGAAGTAGCCGTCGTACCCAGCTCGCCGCAGCGCTTTGAAGATGCACGGCAGCGGCAAGGTGCCAGCGCCCAGGCGATGGCGATTGTGCTCGTGGTCGGGCGGGGTCAAGCTATCGCCCAAGTGCACGATGCCGATCCGCGGGGCGATGGCCCCGATGCGTTCCACGATGCCCGGCTCATGGCCCCAGTGGTAGGTGTCAAAGGTCAGCTTGAGATAAGGATTGTCGATGGCGTCCAGCAGCGCCACCGCGTCGTCCAGACTGGTCAGAAACGTCCAGTCGTCGGCGCTTAAAGCGTGCATCGGCTCCACGGCCAGGGTCACGTCCAACTCGGCGGCCAGCGGCAACAGCTCGACCAGCGCGCTGTGAAACAGCCGCCGAGCGTGGTTCTGCGTATGGCCGTTGCGGGCGCCGCTGTAAATCACGAGGTGATGGGTTTTTAGCGCCGAGGCCAGGTGCAGTGCGTCGCGGGCATCGGCGATGCTCTCTTCGTAGGTCCGGCCGTCGCTGCCGGTGAAGCCGCCGGCCCAGAGCAGATTGGACACGGCCAACCCGCTGTCCGCGAGCAGCTCTATGCCTTTCGCTTCGCCAAAGTCAGCCAGCTTCTGCCGCCAGACGCCAATCGCGTCGATGCCGCAGTCGCGATATCGCGCGACGTCCTCATCGAACGACCAGCGAAAGGTCGTCATCTCATTGATCGATAGACTGGTCACGTTCCCCACTCTCTCGCAAGCTGAGCCCGGCTCCGGGCTGCGCGGCGATCGTCCGTGTGATGTGCCTTGTCCGCATGGTTGCGGCCGGTCCTTGTCGCTGCGGCTCACTAGTATGGAAAATTCGCGACGGCCTGTAAAGCAATCGTGACCGCTAGCAAGCGGGCAGAGGGCGAATGGCCTTGCAGAGATGAGACATCGTGCGGGCGTCGCGCCCAAAGGTGGCGGCTGGACGCGCTGAAGCTGCACAAGTGGCCGCAAAGTGTTCGAACGTTAAACGGGGGCAGCTACGGCTTGGCGGCCGGGTTGGTCACGGCGCCCGCGGGCGTTTTGGCGCCGGCCAGGTCCCAGGCCGTCAGCCAGCGTTCGCTGCGGCGGTCGAGTTGGAAATCGTCGCCCAGCCGTTTTTCCATGTCGCCCAGATGCCCGGCCCCATAAAAGATGCCGATCTTTTGCTTGCCGGCCGCGATCTGTTCGCTGAGCTTTTTGAGCGCGACCTTGTTGCGCTCGGTGATGATGGTCGAGCCTTTGGGCCCCTCGAGCGCGCCCATCATGCCTTCCAGGCTCTCAAACTGGTCGGCCATGACCCGTTTCATGGCGCTGGAGCGATTGCGGTCGAATAGCGCCAAGAGCAGGTCGGCCTCAGTGCTCTTGCCCTGGGCTTGCAGCTTCGATTGCTGGGCAATCCCCTGCCCCATCATGCGAAAGAACATCGCCCCCCAGCTTTCGTCGCGCTCGGACATACTCTTGGCAAAATCGTCTGGCGACATGTCGGCATGCAGCAGGTTGGCCTTGGTATAGTCGACGTGTTGAATCTGGTGTTCCAGCCCCAGCACGTCCTTGAGGCCGTTTTGCAGCAGTGCCACGGGATGCCCGCTGCTTTTGGCGCCCTTGGCAATGCGGGTGCCTTCGGGGGCCACGAGCTCATAAAGCACGACGTCGTAGCCCTCAAACAGCTTATTGAGCGCGTCGTAGTAGCTTTTTTCGCCGACGTGCACGGCGCCGATCAGGTCGACCTGCAGGCCGGCCTTTTGCGGATCGCGCGCGCGAAACTCGACCACCGAGGTTTGCAGGGCCAGGGCCTTTCCCTGGTCGTCTCGTTCCACACGAATGTACTTGGGCCGAGGGGTCGTCTCTGCGGCCCTCAGCGAGGCGGCTCCGCCGGCAATCGCCAGCCAGGCACACAAGTATCCGCCAATTGCCCGAGCGCGATGGTATTGCCGCATGCGATTCCTGTCCTTGGCTCTGCCCGAGAAAACGTGGGCCCTGATAGCACCCTGTGATGGCTGTCCCCAAAGTATACGCGGGTTATCAGGGGGCGACAAACTGCAGGGTCCGCGGAGAACTAAGCGAGGCCAGCAGCTTGCCAGACCAGGAGCGGTGGCGCTTTCTGGCGTTGGACCTGGGCCGATTCCTGAGGGTCGCCGCCCTGACGGCCGCTGTCAAAGTGGAAATTCCCCTCTCGTTTCTCGGATTTTCGGGGCTTTAGTATGGGTGCTTGCGTGCCCTGGGTAACGCGGGGTGCAGATGAGCCAACGCCGCATTCTTGTCCAGCCATCGTAGATCTCCCACGGTCTCGCAAAACGCGGCCTACAACCGGTTTTTTAGGAACACCTTGCCAGTCTTACTTAATTCACGTGACAGGCACGGCCGATATAACCGTCACGCCAGATGCACGGAGTCTCCGTGGTGGAGAGTCTGCGCAGGACGTTTTGGGTGCGACCCAAGGTGGATGGGAAACTATGGTGAGTCGACGCACGGCAACGCGGCTGTTTGCAGGTGTAATTGTGGTTCTGTTGGCAACTCGGGCCGCTCTGGCCCAAGTGCCCGCCAACTCGAACCTCGACTACCCCTCGCCCTCACAGGCGTGGGAAGACAACAACGCGCCATTCTCCGATGCGAACCCCGGGAAGCTCGGCAACCTCTGGCCGTGGAAGCCGGGGCACGTGGGCAGCTATGCCCAGCCGTTCGCGCCGGCGCAGACCAGCGCCTATGGCAACGGACCGCGGCCAAACATCGGCTGGTTCTTCAGCTACGAGCGACTGTACTGGTCGATCAACAAGCCGGAGACCGCGGTGCTGGGCAGCGAGACCGCCGCGCCGCCGGTGTCTAATGTCTACATCCCCATCGACGTGCCGGCCTACAACTCGGTCGATACTTCCAAGTTCACCGCCAACGGCGCCTGGGGTAATCGCTGGGAAGTCGGCTATGTCGACAATAACAACACCGGCTGGATGGTGAGCGTGCTGGATCACGTCCAGCAGAGCCAGTACCACATCGACAATGCCGTTCAAATGCAGTTCACCGATCCCGGCAACTTGCTGCTGGGATCGGTGCTGATTGACGGATTCTTGTTCGACATCGGCAAGATGACGACCATCTTCTCCGAAGTGCAGCAGCAAAATATCACCACGCTCAACGGCGTCGACGCCTCGCGCATCTATCGGGCCCCGCGATTGCACAACGGCGGCTATTTCGAAGTTATCTACGGTCCCCGCTGGTTCCAGATCTACGACGCCTACATCGTCAACGCTTTCAATGGATTGCAGTCGGGCATTCTCGACCGCGGCAACGTCGAGGGCAATCCGCTCGCCGACAGTCACTGGTCGAGCGTGATCCAGAATAACCTGGTGGGCGGTGAAATCGGCCTGCGCTGGTTCAAGCAGACGGGCCGCTTCATCACGTCGGTCGACGGACGCTTCTTCGCGGCCGCCAACTTTCAGAACGTGAAGCTCAAGACCCGCCTGGGCACCGAGAACGCACGGCACGTCCAGGAGAACAACGATTCCGAGGGAGTCCTCGTGGCTCGGCAGTTCCTGGGCCTGGGTACCGACCAGGGATCGTTCATTACGACCTTTGCCCCGATGGGTGAGCTGCGGGTCAACGCTTCCTACGCGGTCACCGCCAAGGTCTCGCTCAAGGTCGGTTACACCGGCATGGTCGCCGGTGGCATCGGGCGGGCCAGCAACCGCCTCGACTACGACCAAACGAAGTTGATCACGATCTCCGACTCCAACGAGCACCAGATCTTCTTCGTCAACGGTTTGAATTTCGGCGTCGAAGTCAACCGCTAGCACCGACGATCACATGGGTGCGGCTCGCGGGCGAGATGGCGGCAGCCCGCCCCCTTATTCAACCGCGATTGCCTACGGTCGGGACGCAGCCTGTCCGAGGCGGCAAGAATGCGCGAAACGTTCGACCGTTTCGCAGCGCGTGCCCCATCTGTGCGGATCCTGAGCGGCTCGCAAGAGAGGCCGCCCGATGTCTGGCGAATTGCCCACCGCGTGCAGATCGTTTAGCCCTGCAGGCTCAGCTCCCGCAATTCGTCCAGCTCAATGCCGAGACGGTGCCGGAGCGGGCTCTCGGGACGCAATTCTTCGAGCAATACCTCGGCCTTGGCGATCGCGTCGCTCGCCCATTCGCCTTTGAACAGTCGAGACCAACTGCGGGTAACTTCTTGCTCGGTTAACACACTCACCCCCTGGCGATAGAATAAACGACGTTCTTGTCTGCTCCTCATTTTAATACGCCGAGCCGGGTGTGACTAGCTCTTTCGCCTTCCGTCCAGGCGGTTAACTGTGAAGCGAAGCCGGCGAATTCGCGCGATCTGCCAATCTCCATGGTAACTCTCGTCACCGGCGCAACCGGACTCGTCGGCAATAACGTCGCGCGGCTGTTGGTTTCGCGGGGGCACCGGGTGCGCGTGCTGGCACGCGAAGCTGCCGATCCGCGGCCGCTGGCCTCCTTGGATCTCGAAATTGCACGAGGAGATGTGCGAGATCGCGCGGCGGTCGAGCGGGCTATGCGCGGCGCTTCCGGCGTGATCCATGCCGCCGCCTCGGTCCACATCGGTTGGACCGGGTTGGATGCGGCGCGGGCCACCAACGTTGAGGGGACCCGTCACGTGGCCGAAGCCGCCCTGGCCGAGGGCATCCCGCTGGTGCACGTCTCCAGCATCGACGCGCTGGGAGTCTCCAGTCGCTCGAGCGTGACGGTCGAAGATACTCCGCCCACCGGCGGGGTGCTCTGCCCCTATGTCATCACCAAGCGCGAGGCCGAGCAGGTCGTGCTGGCCTGCGTCGATCGCGGGCTCAAGGGCGCCATCGTCAACCCCGGCTTCATGATCGGACCCTACGATTGGAAACCATCCAGCGGACGAATGCTGTTGCACGTCGCCCGCGGCTGGGCCCTGTTTGCTCCGCTGGGAGCCAACAGCTACTGCGACGTTCGCGACGTCGCGGCCGGCACGTTGGCGGCCCTGGAGCGGGGGCAGCCCGGCCGGCGATATATCCTGGCGGGCGAGACTCTGAGTTACTTTCGCGCCTGGCGCATTTTTGCCAAGGTCACGGGGGGCACGCCGCCGCTGTTCCCTGCCGGGCCGATGGCTCGGGTCGGCGCCGGGCTTTGTGGCGACCTGATCACACGCATCACCGGCAGCGAACGCGACCTGAACTCGGCCAGCGCGGCGATGGGCGCCCAATGGCGCAGCGTCTCTAGCGCGCGGGCCGAAGCCGAACTGGGTTACAAATCACGACCGCTGGCCGAAGCGGCCGCCGATGCCTGGGCCTGGTTTCAGGCCAACGGCTACGTGTGAAGGGTGCTCGCGGCTGTCACCGCTGGGTCGTGGCAGCCGTTGGTCGAGCCGTTGCGAGTGAAGTACTGCGGGCCGATCTTTTCCAGCTCTTCGGCCACGGCGTCGACCGTGTCGCGAATCTGCCGCTCGCTGTGTTCCGACGTGATAAAGAACCGCAACCTGGTGGCGCGCTCTTCCACGGCCGGATGCAGGATCGGCTGCACGTTGATGCCCCGATCGAAGAGCGCCTGCGACAGCCGCAGGCAGTCGAGCGAGTTGCCGACGATGACCGGGATGATCGGGGTGCCCTGGCTCAGGCCGGTGTTCAGACCCCGCTCGCGGGCCAGTCGCAGGAATAGCTCGGACCGCTCGCGGAGGATCTCCACCCGTTGCGGCTCGGCCTCTAGCACACGCATCGAGGCCAGCGCCGCGGCGACGTTTTGCGGGGTCATGCCGGCGGCAAAGATGAAGCCCGGGGCGGTGTATTTCAGATATTCGACCAGTACCCGGCTGCCGGCGATGTAGCCGCCGCAACTGCCAAACGACTTGCTGAGCGTGCCCATCCAGATGTCGACGTCGGTGGGCGGCAGGTGGAAATGCTCGGTTACGCCGCGACCGTGCGCGCCCAGCACGCCCATCGAATGGGCCTCGTCGACGTACAGAAACGCCTTGTGCCGTTTTTTGACCTCGACGAACTTGGGCACGTCGGCGATGTCGCCGTCCATGCTGTAGACGCTTTCGATGGCGATGCACACCCGGCGGTAGTCGCCGCGAATCTCAGTAAGCAGCTTATCGAGCGCTTGCCAGTCGTTATGCGGAAACGGTCGCCGGCGAGCTCCCGAGAGCATCGAGCCCTCGACGATGCTGTTGTGCACCAGCGAGTCGTGCAGGATCAGGTCGCCCGCGCCAAACAGGTGTCCCAGCGTGGTTTCGTTGGTGCTGTGTCCGCCGACGAAGACCACCGCCGCCTCGACACCGATCAGCCGGGCGATGTTCTCCTCAAGCTCGCGGTGGATCGGTTTCTCGCCCGAGACCAGTCGGCTGGCCGAGACGCTGGTGCCAAAGCGATCGATGGCCCGCTTGGCCGCCTGCGAGACCCGCGGGTCGCCCGACGTGCCGATGTAGTTGTAGCTGGCAAAGCTGACCAACTTGCGGCCGTTGATCTGCGTGGTGTCGGCGATCACGCCGTCGTGCAGCTTGAAGTAGGGGTTCATCAAGCCGGTGTCTTGGATCTCATCCATCGTCCGCCGCAGCCGGGCAAACTCGGGGAACAGCTCGAAGCGGTAATTCTCCGGCGCGATCTCCACGGGGCCTTGTTCGCGCTTGACCCGCGGCGTGCGGCCCAAAAAGGCCTCGACCGCCAGTGCCACTTCGCGCACGGTCTCGATCTGGGTGAGCTCGCTCTCCGGGAAGCGGCCGCCGTAGGAGTCTTCCAGCGCCGCGATGATTTCCATCCGCTCCAGCGAGTCGAGGCCCAGCTCCACAATCGAAGTGTCGAGCTGCACGTCGGTCGCCCGCTCCTTGGCGATCCGTCGCACGTGGTCCATGACGCTGGCGACCGTGGCGGCCGACGGTCCTTCGACCGCGCTGACCGGCATTTCGATCGGGGGCGCGGCGGAGATTGGCTTGAGCGGGGCGGCGGCGATCGGCTCGCTCACTGCGTCGCTCGTGCGGCGGCGGGGCGCGGCGCCCGGCGCTTCGGCCCAACCGCGCCATTCGGCCACGACGTCCAGCTCGCCGTCGATAAAGGCCTTGCGGCAGGCGTGCCGTTGAATTTTTCCGCTGGAGGTCTTGGGGATGCTGCCCGCCTTGACCAGCGTAATGGCCTCGACCGGCAGTTCGTGCTCGGCGGCCACTTCACGGCGGATGGCCTCAAACACGCCGTCGACGTCGCGCTGCTGCCGTCGCTCGATCTCTTGCACGATCACCAGCCGCTCGGTGCCCTCGATCTCCACGGCCATCGCCGCGCCGTTGTCCAGCCGCAGCCGGGGGTGGCACTTGCCGACCGTCAGCTCAATGTCCTGCGGGTAATAGTTCCGTCCGCGGATGATGATCAGGTCCTTGAGCCGGCCGGTGATGAACAGCTCGCCGTCCTGCATGAAGCCCAGGTCGCCGGTCCGCAGAAACGGACCCTCGCCGGTGTCTTTGAGGTAGGCGTGAAAGATCTTTGCGGTCAGCTCGGGCTGGTTCCAATAACCCTGCGCCACGCTGGGGCCGGAGACCCAGATCTCGCCGATGCGGTCTGCCGGCAGGCTGGTCATCCGGTCAGGGTCGGCGATCACGATCCGCTGATCCAACAGGTTGCCGCCGCTGCCCACCAGCTCGCGGGCTCCCTCTTCGTCGGCCAGGGCGTCGATGGCCTGGTTCTTTTCCAGGGCCTCGGCGTCGAAGGTGCGGACCACGGGCGGCGCGGCCTTGAATCCACCGGAGATGATCAGCGTGGCCTCGGCCATGCCGTAGCAGGGATAAAACGCCTCGCGGCGGAACCCGGCCGGGGCGAACATCTTGGAAAACTGATCGATGGTCTCGGCTCGCACCGGCTCGGCGCCGTTGAACGCCAGGCACCAGCGGCTAAGGTCCAAGGTCTTGACCTGCTCGGGCGTGATCTTGCGCACGCAGAGGTCGTAAGCAAAGTTGGGCCCGCCGCTGATCGTGCAGCGGTACCGCGAGATGGCCTGCAGCCAGCGGTAAGGCTTTTGCAAGAACGACATCGGCGACAGCAGCACGTTGGCCTGGCCAATGTACATGGGCTGCAAAATGCCGCCGATCAGGCCCATGTCGTGATAGCTGGGCAGCCAGAACACGCCCGAGCCGCTGCGGGTGTGCTCAAAGGCGTAGGCGATCGACGCCGAGTTGTGCATCAGGTTGGCGTGGGTCAGGACCACGCCCTTGGGCGTGCCGGTCGAGCCCGAGGTGTATTGCAGGAAGGCCAGCGTGTCGCCGTGCACGTCGGGGGCGTGCCACTCGTCTTCGACGCCGGCGGGCAACTGGTCGGTGCACAGCCAGTCGATCTTCTTCAGGTCGGGGCTCTGGTCCAGCACCGACTGCACGCGCTCCCAAACCGGAAACGTGGTGAGCGCGATCTTGGCCTCGGCGTCGTCGACGATCGCCTGGATGCGCGACAGCGAACGGTTGCGGCGGGGCGGATAAGCGGGCACGGCCACCACGCCGGCATAGAGGCAGCCGAAAAAGGCCGCGATAAAGTCCAGACCGGCCGGATACAACAGCAACGCCCGCTCGCCCTCCAGATTGGCCGCTTGCAGCCTGGCCGCCACGGCACGGGCCATGCGGTCAAGCGCCTGGTAGGTGAGCAGGATCTCTTCGGTCTCGCCGTCTACCAGGTAGGTAAACGCGCGATCCTGGGCCTGATGCGAGGCACGATGCCTCAACAGGTCCACAAGGTTCGACGGACCAAAGAACGATCCGGGCAGGTGGTCCAGATGCACGGTTGTCCTAACTCTCGAACGGCAACGGGTGGGTATCAGGGCGGCTAGCGCGCGGCAGGAGGTCTCTATCTACCATCGGTCAGCCGGGCCGCACCTCAAGAACCAGTCTTGCGGGGCGTCGCAAACTCATTGCCCAGGCAAGCCTTCCGGCGATTTGCCCCCGCGGAGCCCAAGAGCCCCCGGAGAAAAACCCCCAATCCGCAAAGCTTAACGGAACCAGCCCCGCAACCAGACCAAAGTACCACGTTTGCCAAGGGGGGGCAATCAACGGGGCGGTGCGACGAGTATCCTATTTGTGCCATTTTAAGCAAATTAACACTTCGGTCCGGGTGATCACTCCCACCCGTGGCCGGTCAGGTTCTTGATCCTTGTCTTGTAATCGCCTAGTAGGCCGCCGATTACGTTCCAGTTGCCGTGCTGGAACATTTCGATGTCGCCTTGGGGGTTTACGCGAATCCGGCTTTGTTCGCGGACGCCGGCCTCGCGGAGTTGGTCGGCCTGATCCGCATCGACCAGGCCCATCAGCATCGTGCCCGTGAGTTCTACAAATTGCATCGCCGCGGTCTCGTCATTTGGGACATGGGAAGTCACACGTCCCTGGCATGATAGTCCAAGCGGGATCGGAAACCGAATGATTTCCGGGAGGTGTGCGTGATTCGTGGGCAACGTCGCGCCGCCGAAATGGCGTCATTCCAGACGGGAGGGCGAAGCTCCTGCTGAGCCACGGCGCTGGGTGCGAGTTTCGATCCCGTGGCGGATCTTGGCTCGGCGGGAGCCTCGCCCTCCCGGGAAGCGCGCGGCAAGCTCTCGCAGCAAAGCTCGACGCCTTTTGCATCCGCGGGTCATTACCAGCTAGGAAGTCGAAGTTCCCGACCGGCCAGTTCCCGGTGGCCAATTAGCGAATCGATCTGATGGTTAAGGAACCAAGCCGGGCACTCGCGCGATCCCCTCCCGTTCGGCAATTGCTTTGGCGGACGCGGGCGTCATTTTCGAGCCTTCGGCATAGAGTTGCCTGATGGGCAAATTCCGCAGATGGGCCATGCCTTCGTCACTGACCGCAGTGTTGGATAGCTGGAGTGTCCGCAGATGAACTAGCTTAGCAAGCGATTTCATGCCCTCGTCGGTGACGCGCGTGTCCCCCAGGCATAACTGTCGCAGATGATTTAGCTGCGAGATGTCTGCAAGGGCAGCATCGGTAATCTCGGTCGCGCTCAGATCGAGTTCTTTCAAGTTCGGAAAACACCTCAAGTGGTGTGTCGAGGCGTCGGTGATATGCATGCCGCGCAGGCATAAGTTCTCAAGTTTGGTTAGTCCCGAAATGGCCGCTAGCCCTTGGTCGGTAACGCGTCGGCATTGTTTGTCCGTATAAACCCCAAGCACGCGGAGGCTCTTCCATTGTCCGATGATTTCCATCCCGCGGTCGGTGACCTGAGTGTCTTCGAGCATCAGGGTGATCAGGCTGGGGAGAGTCCGAAGTGGAGGTAAATGGCGGTCCTCAAATTCGATGACGTCAAATATCTTCAGACATCTGAGCGAACGAATGTCCGCCAACTTCGCAAAGTCATTGCCAGTGATTTCGGAGAGCTTTCGAGTGGGATTTTCGAAATGCCTGCCAAGCATGACGTGGTCGATCCCCGCAGGGAATTGCAGACCAAGGCGCCGCTCGAGCCAGTTCGGCTTCCATGTGGAATCTTCGGGCCAATAGATGTCACAGCTGCCTCCGTACATGGAAACCATATCCACAGCCGCGCGGTGTCGCTCAATCTGATGGTACCTGTGGGCGAGCAACCCCATCGCAGCGCCGGCAATTGCCATTACCACGAGCAGCGTGCGCAGGGAAAAACGGAACCAGCGGCGACTTCGAATTAGGTCTTCGCTCATGGCTTCATTTTGGGTCGCGACCATGCCGAAACCGAATGATTTCCGGGCGTCGCCCAGAGGTCGTGGGCAGCGTCGCGCCGCCGAAATGGCCTCATTTTGGGCGGGAGGGCGAAGCTCCTGCTGAGCCACGGCGCTGGCTATGAGTTTCCAGTTCGTGGCGGCGCCGGCTCGGCGGGAGCCTCGCCCTCCCGGGAAATGTTCGGCAGGATTTCATAATCGAGCCGGACGCCTCTTGTACCTGCGGTACCCGGACGACGAGTCGTTTGGGCCACCGGGGCAACAAACCCGACTACTCAGCGGCAGCCTTGGCCACTTCGGCTTGCAGCGCGGCGCTCAGTCGCAGCACGGCGGACACGTCGAGTCGTTCGGCGCGGCCCTCGGGGTCGAGGCCGGCCTCGGCTAGCGCGCGGTCGATTGCTGCTTTGTCGAGCCGGCCTTTCCAACTGCCGACCAGCGCCCCGCGCAGAAACTTTCGCCGCAGGGTGAACAGCGAGCGGACGAAGTCGTGGAAGAATGCCAGGTCATTTATCCGGCCGCGCAGCTCGGGGTCGAGCGTGATTTGCATGACGGAGCTGGTGACCTTGGGCCTTGGCCAGAACACGCTGGGCGGCAGCGAGCGCACTTGCTCCACGCGGCACTGACTCTGCACCCAGATGCTCAGAGCGCCATAGTCCTTGCTGCCCGGCGCGGCCAGCATCCGGTCGCCGAGCTCTTTTTGAATGGTCACAGTCATCGCGGCGGGCACGATCGGCGAGGCCAGCAGGTTGGCGATCACCGGCGTGGCCACGCTATAGGGCAGGTTGGCCACCAGCTTCAGCTTGCGACCCGGCGCGGCGCCCAGAGCCTGGGTGACCGCGTCGATGACCTCCGGCGCCATGTGGCTCTTGTCGGCCAGAGCGTCGCGAAAGATCAGCACCACGTTGGGCATGCCCAACAGCTCTTCGCGGGCAAGCTGATACAGGCGTTCGTCGATTTCCACCGTAATCACCGCCGCAGCCCGCTCGGCGGCCAATGCGGTGAGGCCGCCGGTGCCCGTGCCGACCTCCAGCACGACGTCGTCGGCCGTGAGCCCGGCGCTGTCGACGATCAGTTTCTGCAGGTTCAGGTCGATGAGAAAGTTCTGCCCATGCCGCGCGTACGGCCGGATGCCGACCTCGGCAAAGCGGCGCGCCAGGTAAGAGATCGTCTGATGTGTGGGAGCGGGCAGGGTCATTCGGGAATCAACTCGTATTGTTTCTGAGCGTACTTGGCTAGCAGGTCGGTCTCCAGGTTGACCGGGTCGCCGGGCTTCAGGCGGCCGAGCGTGGTGACCGAGAGCGTGTGCGGAATCAGGGCGACGCTGAACTTGTCACGCTCAACATCGACCAGCGTCAGGCTCACCCCGTCGATCGCGACCGAACCCTTAGGCACCATGTAGCGCCCCAATGCCGCGGGAAAGTTGAACCAGCAGGTGCTCCAGTCGTGCTCGTCGTGCCGCGCGGCCAGCGTGCCGACGGCTTCGATGTGCCCGGTGACAAAATGCCCGCCCAGGCGATCGCCCACGGCCAGCGACGGCTCCAGGTTGACCTCGCTGCCCGCGGCCAGCCGACCCAGCGTGGTGCGTGCCAGGGTCTCTGGCCCGGCCTCAAAGGTCATTCGCTCGCTATCGTGCTCGATCACGGTCAGGCAGCAGCCGTTGATCGCGATGCTGTCGCCGATCGTGGCGCCGGCGGCTAGCGCGGGGCACACGATCACGATCCGCCGGCCCGGCGCCTGCTCGCGCACAGCTTCAACGCGAGCCAGGGCTTGGACCAATCCGGTAAACATTTTTTGTAATGGGCTCTCGTGTCGCTTGTCGAAGGGGACAGTCCCATTTTACTTCGCCACCATGCTGTACATGGTGACGGCGCAAAATTGGGACAGTCCCCGATACTGATGCAATTAAAAAATCGGTTCTTGCGTTTCGCGGCGATGAAAGAACCGCATCCACAGGTACTTGAGCGGGCCCGCCAGGACGAACAACACGCCCAACAGCGGCACAGAATAAGAGTGGATCGACATGATCGCCACGGCGGCGAACAACAACAGCACCACGTGGCCAAAGCTCCGCTGGCCGCGGAACATCTGGTTGACCACGTGGGGATAAGGAATGCGCGAGACCATCAATAGGGCCACCAGCAGCGCGAAAAACGGCAGCACGGTCTGCACCGCGTTGTCGATCTCCGTGGCATAGAGCAGACTATTTCCCTGGCGGCGGAGCTCATAAAACAAGAGCGCAAAGCCGGCGATCGCGGCCGCCGCGGCCGGCGACGGCAGTCCGCTAAAGTGCATGTGATCGTCGTCGTCCGAGCTCTCGACGTTGAATCTGGCCAGGCGCAATGCCGCACAGGCGGCAAACGAAGCTGCGATGATCCACACCTTGTCGTGCGAATAAGTAAAACTTGGACACATTTTCACTAACAGAAACCCCGGCGCCACGCCAAACGACACCACATCGCTCAGGCTGTCCAGTTGCGCGCCAAAGTCGGTGGTCGAGCGAGCCAGCCGGGCCACGTGACCATCCAGCGCGTCAAAGATCATCGCCAAAAAGATCAGCCAGCCGCTGAGCATGATGTTGTGCGTGTCGCTGGTGGGATCGAGCTGCCTCATGATCCGGGTCGGCTGACGAAACACGATGTCGGCCGCCTGCGGGATCTCCAGTGACGTCGGCCGTTCGATGCGGGCCGCGACCACGATGGCAAAGAACCCGCAAACGAGGTTGCCCAGCGTGAACATCGTGGGAAACACGGCGACGGTGCGGATGCGGTTCATGCGAAAACGATCCCCGGGGCGCGAACGCCCGTTCAAATAGGAACTAGGTACTAGGTAGTTCGATAGCGGGCCAGCACGGTGCTGCCCCCCTGCACTTTCTGGCCCACCGTGGCCAGCACTTCCAACCGGTCATCCTGCGGAAAGATCAGCTCGGTGCGCGATCCCAGCTTGATCATGCCAAACTTGTGACCCCGGGCCAGGTGCTCGCCGTTGCGCAGATTGCAGACGATCCGCCGGGCGATCAGGCCCGCGATCTGCCGCACGACCAGGCGACGATGGGGCGCCTCGTCCTCTTCCAGGCCAATCCACAAGGCCTCATTGCGGAGCGCGCTTTGCGGGTCGAGCGCATTTAAGAACAGCCCCGGCCAGTAGCGCAGGCGAATCACCCGGCAGGCCGCCGGTGCCCGATTGATGTGCACGTTGAAGATCGACAGGAAGATGCCGACCCGCACGGCCGGCCCGCCGATGAACTCGTCGTGCTCAAGCTCCGTCACCTCGGCCACGGTGCCGTCGGCCGGCGAAACCAACAGCCCCGCGTCCTGCGGCACCGGCCGCCGAGGGTCGCGGAAAAAGTAAATCACAAACGCCAAGAGGACCAAGGGCACGATGGCCAGCCACCAGCGATACCAGCCGGCGGCAATTGCCAAGGCCACCAGCGGCCAGCCCATCAGTTGCAACTCGGCCAAACCCCAGCGGGCAAACGGCAGCCCCTCGCGCCAGGCAAACGGGTCGTCAGTTGCCGACCAATCGCACTCCACGCGGTTGCGGCAATACTTCAAATCGCGCGGGTCCAAGATCTCGTGCGGCGCGCCGTCGGTGGAGCCGATGCGCAGCTCGGCCATCCGCCGCACGTAGGCGCCGCGAAAGGTCTTCAGATACCAACGCCGCAGCCGTCCCCAGGCCAGCTCCACCGAATAGCAGAACCCGCTGCCGGGCTGCACGCTGACCAGATTGTCTGGCAGCGGCTCGGGCGAGAGGCGAACGGTGGTGGAATCGAGTTGGCTCATGCAATCAGTGGGCACGGTCGGCAGGATAATCGGACCCCCAATTCTACCGTGTGTGGCCGACCTCGCCCATGCCCCGATTTGCTTCCGATGCATCGAAGATTCGGTGGACTATATCTGCTAAAATCACCGCTATGCACACTCCGTCGTCGTTTGCTCGGTCTATCGAACACTTCAGACCTTCGGAGGTCCCGTGATGCTCAAAAATCGTGCGCCGCGAACGGCGCTGGTCTCGATGCTCTTGGTTGTTGTTGCGACCGCCAAGGTTGGCGCTGCAGACGACCTTGCCATTGAGGCGAAGATCTACGAGCAGCTTTCTCTGCCAACCCGAGTTGATTTCAACCAAGTCCCGCCAGATCCCCTGGCCGCGTACCTGGGTGATCTACACGGCATTCCCATTGTTTGGGATACCAAGGCTTTTGAAAAAGTGGGCTTTGAGTACCGGCGACTCACCTTTACCCGCAACCTCTCAGGTTTGCCGCTGCGTGCGGTCCTGACCGATCTGCTTGGTGGCCGCAAGCTATCATTTATGATCAAGGACCATAAGCTGACGCTCACGACCGTCGAAGAAGCCAGGGACTGGCAACTCGAGTACCTGCGAAGGAAGTAAGCAACTCGCGGATTTCGCTGACGTCAGCCCGAATCCGCGTTTCCTCAACCACTCGCCGCGCGTTGTCGCGGGGGACCGGGCGGGATAAGCTTGGGGAGACCGATCACCTTAAGAACGTCCTGGCGGAACCCTGGCATGCGTGAGCTTCTTCCTCAGCTAAAGGCGGCACTCGAAAGCGGCCGAGCGGTGGTCTGTTGCCGCCTGGTCGAGACCCGCGGCTCGACCCCGCAAAAGGCCGGCGCCGCAATGCTGGTCTTTGCCGATGGCTCACAGGCCGGCACGCTGGGCGGCGGCTGCGTCGAGGCTGAAGTGAAACGCCAGGCGCTCACGCTGGTGGACAACGCTCAGCCACGGGTCGTGCGATTTCAACTCGACGACGATTACGGCTGGGATGATGGTCTGATCTGCGGCGGCCGCATGCAGGTGCTCGTCGACCCGCTCGCGAGCGAGGCCTCGCGGGCCTACTTCGCCGCGCTCGCCGAGGCGGCCGGAGGCGGGGCCGGCGCGACCGAGGCCGTTGTTTACGACGGCGCAGCGGCCGGGCTGCCCGAGGCGGCGTGTTACCTGCTCGACGCCGATGGGCGTTTGTTGGCCTCGACCGGCGCGGGCGAGATTTCGTCGGCGCCGGCCAACGTGGTCGAATCGCTGGCGCCGCTGGTCGAGCGGCCGCGACCCTTCGCCCGGCACGGCGTTTCGTATCTGCCGCTGTTACCTCGCTGCCGGTTGGTGATCGTCGGTGGCGGACACGTCGGCCAGGCGGTCGGGCAGTTGGCGGCCGAGCTCGATTTCGACGTCTGGGTGGTCGACGATCGCGAAGAGTATGTGACGCCCGAGCGGTTTCCGCGAGCCGAGCGACGAATATCGGGCTCGATCGGCGAAGCGTTGCCGGCTCTCGAGATTACGCCCAGCACCTACTGCCTGATCGTGACCCGCGGCCACAACCACGACGAAGAGGCGCTCTTCCACCTGGCCGATCGCGGCGCCCGCTACGTCGGCATGATCGGCAGCAAGCGAAAGATCAAGCTGATCTTCGACGACCTGCTGGCCGAAGGATTGCCGCCAGAGATTCTCAGCAGGGTCTACGCGCCGGTGGGACTGGACATCGGCTCGCAGACCGTGATGGAGATCGCCGTGAGCATCGCGGCCGAGCTGGTCGCGCATCGCAACCTGGGCGTAGCCGGCAACCAAACGCGCGAGCGGGTGGAAACGCGGTGATCTGGACCTCGCACTGCATTCCAGGCGGATCCCTCAACCGCAGTAAGCTAGATTTATCCCAGAAGGGTTCGACAGATTATTTTGCTTAAAGGCTGTTCGCATGAATCGTAACCTCGCACTCGCATGGTTCGCCGCAGTCTGTCTGGCCTCGACGCCGCTGGTCGCAGGCGAGGCACAAGTCGACATGGTCGAGGGCGTCCCGGCGGAGGTCGATGCCAGCATCGCGGCGCAGCTCACGCCGCGCCATGCCCGGGTGCGCGTTGATGACCAGGATCTGTGCGAAATCTGGATCACGAAAACTTGGAAGAATGCGGCCAAGGTCGAACAGACCGAAGGCGCTGCGCCAATTACGTATCGCATCGAACCCGGCACGCTGGTGGGCGTGCTCAAGGTGTCGCAGCCCAGCCGTGACCTGCGCGAGCAGGACGTGCCAGCCGGTATTTATACGCTGCGCTATGCCGTGCAGCCCGACTTCGAGGCTCACAAAGAATCGCACGAGACGCGTGACTTTCTGTTGCTGCTGGCGCCCAAGGTCGACAAATCGCCCGAGCCGCCGGGCGACCAGGACCGCCTGATCGAGCTCAGCGCCGAAGCGATCCAGACCATGCACCCAGGTTTTTTGGCGCTGGTCAAGCCGGCCAACCCGGACAAAGGAAACTCCATCCGTCCCGACGACCGCGACCCTGACGGGCTGATCCTGCAAGTGCAGGGCGCCGACGCGAATGGGGCCAAAGTGCCGCTGGAAATGATTCTGCTCAAAGCGGCTGAGCCCGGTGCCTGAAACCGCTCGCGAGTTGAATGAGTAAGTGTTGGTGAGTACGAGTAAGGGTTGGTAAGTACAGGTAAACTGCAACTGGCGCTGTCGCCACCTGCGATCGAATTTGGCCCCTGACACACACATTACGGCGGAAGGATGACCATGCAACGACTTGCGAGTCCTGGAAAGTTTCGACTTGGGCTGATCGTCGTCGCGGCGCTGTGCGCTGTCAGCTCCGTGAGCACTGCTTACGCCGAGCCGACGACCGACGCCCCCGCCGCTCCGGCGAAGAAGAAGGCCACGCGAACGCTCGGCATCGTGCTCTACCCAGCGTTCGAATTGCTGGACGTCTACGGTCCAGCCGAAGTGTTTGGCAATATCCCCGGCGGGCTCAAGGTCGTGATGGTGGCCGAGAAGGCCGGGCCGGTTCGCTCGGCGCAAGGTCCTTCGTCGGTGGCGGAATTCGGCTTTGAAGATTGCCCGCCGTTGGACCTGATCCTGGTGCCCGGCGGCATGGGCACGTTGAAAGAGGTCAACAATCCGGCGATGCTCGACTGGCTGAAGTCCCGGGCCGGCGACGCCGAGATCGTGATGTCGGTCTGTTCCGGTTCGGCGATCTTGGCCGAAGCGGGCCTGCTCGACGGGCGCAAGGCGACGTCGAACAAGCGTTACTTCCAGGTCGCTGTCGATCATGGCCCGAAGGTGGAGTGGATTGAAAAGGCGCGCTGGGTTGACGATGGCAACCGCGTGACCTCGTCCGGAGTATCGGCGGGCATCGACATGTCGCTGGCCGTAGTGGGGCGGCTGTTCGGCGAAAAAATCGCCGAGCAGATCGCCGACGCCACCGAGTATCAGTGGCATCGCGATGCGGCCAACGATCCGTTTTATCGGCCGAAGCCGTGATGGTTGACCCGACGGCGCCCATGCAGACCTTTGCCATCCTGCCGGCGGCCGGCCGCAGCCAGCGCATGGGCCAGCCGAAGCTGCTGTTGCCCTGGGCCGACGGCACCGTGCTGGCCCAGGTGCTCAGCGTGTGGCGCGCGAGCCGCGTGTCGCAAGTGCTCCTGGTCGTGCACCCCGCAGACGACACCCTGGCCGACCTCGGAGCCAGTCACGGCGCTCTCGTTGTGCGGGCCAAGTCACCGCCCGCGGAGATGAAGGATTCGGTAGCGCTCGGTCTGGCGGAGGTGGCGCGGCGTTTCGCGCCAACTGACGCGGATGCCTGGCTGGTGGCGCCGGCCGACATGCCGCTGGTCACGCCAGCCATGATCGACGGCGTGATCGCGGCCTTTGCCGGCGGTCGAACGCCGGCGTCCGCGTCCGACACGATCTATACCGCGGCGATCGCCGGAAAGCGTGGGCACCCTGTCCTTTTTCCCTGGGTTCTGGCCGCCGAGGTTGATCGTTTGGCCGGAAACGAGGGGCTGAACACGGTCGTCGCCCGGCATCCGGTCGTCGAGGTCGAGGTCGAGGTCGGCAGCGATCCGGTGGGCAGCACCCCCTTTGCCGACCTCGACACGCCCGAGGACTATCAAAGACTGCGGCCAGTCGGCGATTAATTGCCGCGGAATTGTCACGATCGGCGGCCGGCGCTGGCCAGATCACGTGCCCCCGCGTACATTCAAGTCTGGGGGAGGTATGGGACTCCAGATGGGGCACGCGATGCGCGACAATCTGCGCCTGCTGGCGGCGACTGCGCGATGGCTTGGCTGGGCGCTGGTCCGGTTTGGGCCGCTGCAGGCCGGTCTGGCAGTGATGCTGGCGACCGTTGTACTAACGTCCGCCGGCTGTCAGACGAGCGCACCAAAGACACCCGAGGAAGCCCGCAAGGAGCTGGAAGAGAAGCTCAAAAAGCAAGAGAAGCCGAAAGAGCCCTTTGCCCGCGTCCAGGTCGTGACCGAGCCGAACGAAAAGGTGGCGGTCCTGCTGCCGCCCACCCCGCCGCCGTCGCCGACCGACCCGCTGACTCCGCCCAAGGAGCCGAAAGACGAAGTCGGCGTGATCACCCGCGTGATCAAGCCCGGACATTGGACCGGCGTGTTGTTGACGACGATGGCCAACAACTTCGACTTTACGGGCGATCTGGTCTCGACGGCGCGCGACGCGCGGCAAGCGCAGATCGATCTGCCGAACAGCGCGTTTCGCTTGTCCACCTCGCGCGCAGCCCCACTGCCCAAAGGTCAGCCGAAGACCTTGGAGACGTTGTACTTCGCGCCGGCAGCGCCGGACCGCACCAGCAGTTGGATGGCCAATCAGTTCATCAACCCGCGACGCGGCAGCGAGGAGTATCGCGGCACCGAGTTGTTTCAGCACATGCCGGCCTACCAGTATTATCTGGTTGTGCTGGCCAGCGAGCCGGCGCGTTACAAGTATCTCAACGTGTTGGACAGCGTGATGCCCCCGATCCCCATTCCGCTGACGGTCGTTGAAGACCAGCATCACTATCGCGTGCTAACCCCGCGTCCGCAGGCACCGCTGCCGCTGCCGTCAAACCCACTGGCCTGGAGCAGCGTGGCGTACCTGGTGTGGGACGACGTGCTGCCGGGCGTGCTCTCGCCCGAGCAGCAGCAGGCCGTGGTCGACTGGTTGCACTGGGGCGGCGGTCTGATCATCAGTGGGCCGCGGACCTTGGATAGCCTGCGCGGATCGTTCCTGGAGCCGTACCTGCCAGCGACCGCCGCAGCGACCGCCACGCTGGACGCCGATGCATTTGCCGAATTGAACGCCGGCTTCACCATTGAGGATGCCGATGGCGACAGTGTGCCGCTCGCTCCCGAGCGACCATTGGCCGGGGTCAAGTTCGCGCCGCACGCGCAGGCGCACTTCCTGCCCGGCACGGGCGAGCTGGTGGTCGAGCGTCGCGTGGGTCGCGGGCGTGTCGTGGCCACGGCCTTTCGATTGAGCGAACGAGAGCTGCTCCGCTGGCCCTCCTACGACAGCTTTGTGAATGGCTGCCTGCTGCGGCGACCGCCGCGACAGTTTAATCCAGCCCAGCGGAGCGTGCAGTTTGTCAGTCGCGGCGGAGCACCGGCCCTCGACATGTTCGACCCCGCGGCGGTGACCAACGTGCGCTATTACTCGCGCGACTCGGGCGTGGTGGCCACGTTGCCGCCATTTTTGCTCGAAGAGAGCACAGGGCCCGTGCAAAATCCTCGGGCCACTTTGCCAACCAGCGGTCTGGTCGATTGGGAACAAGCCGAGCGGCTGGAAAAGAGCAAGGACTCTCCCGGCGTGGCCGCCTGGAACGACTTCAACCAGGTCGCCGGCGCCGCGCGGGGTACGCTGCGCGAGGCGGCGGGCATCTCGGTGCCCAAGCGCGAATTTGTCTTCCAGATGATCGGCATCTACCTGCTGCTGGTCGTGGTGGCCAACTGGATCGTGTTCAAGCTGTTGGGCCGCGTGGAATGGGCCTGGATCGCCGTGCCCGTGTTGGCGATCGGCTGGGGTGTGGTCGTGGTCTGGTCGGCACAGCTCGACATCGGCTTTGCCCGCGCCGAGACCGAGGTAGCGGTCGTCGAGTTGCAGAACGGTTTTTCGCGCGGTCATCTGACCCGTTACCTGGCCCTCTACACTTCGCTGTCGACAACGTATGACGTCGAGCTGGCCGAACCGTCGGCGCTGGCTCAGCCGCTGTCGCTGGACCGGGACGTTTCGCCCGGCCAGGCGCGCTCGACCGCAAACTTTCGGCTGGGCAGTCCGCAACATCTGGATGATTTTCCGGTGGCGTCCAATGCCACCGGCATGCTGCATGTCGAGCAAATGGTCGACCTGGGCGGCGCGATCGTCTGGGAAGCTCCGCCAGATGGCCCCGCGATCGTCAGGAACCAGACTCCCCTGACGCTCTCGGGCGTGGCGATCACGCGGCGGTTGCCCGACGGCGATGGCGGCAAGCCGATCGTCGAGGCGGCCTGGATCGGCTCGCTGCCCCCTGGCAAGCAGGTGACGGTTGAGTTCAAACCCCGCGCCGATGTGCGCGATGAGATTCGCTCGGGGCGTGACGAGTCACCCGTCTCGGCCAGGCGGCGAGCCGACGGCGTGCTCAACGTGCGGCGATTGTTCGACGCGGCCGAAGAACCCGAGCAGCTCGCGCCGGGCGACGTACGGCTGGTTGGCTGGTACGATGGAGGCTTTGGCGGCGTGGCCCCCACGCCGTCCGCCGCCCAGAGTCGCCGCGCTACGGTGGTTGTGGCCAATTTGCAATTCACCGATCTGTCGCCGGCGCCGGACCGAAACCTCAAGGTCCGCCCCGTCGAACCGGAACTCTGACCCTGACAGCGAAGCGCCTCCTAAGAGCTTAGCGCACCCAACCGGACGACCCCTGGCGACCCATGATCGAACTGATCAACTTTGGCAAGAAATACGGCGACTTCACGGCCGTCGAATCGCTCAATCTCAAGATCGAGGCCGGCGAGCTGTTCGGCTTCATCGGTCCCAACGGCGCCGGCAAGAGCACCACGATTCGCTTCCTGACCACGTTGCTCAAGGCCACGCACGGCGAGGGAATCGTCAACGGTCACTCGGTCACCAAAGACCCCTTGGCGGTCCGCAAGAGCGTGGGCTACATGCCCGACAACTTCGGCGTGTACGACGGCATGAAGGTCTGGGAGTTCCTCGACTTTTTCGCCGTGGCCTACCAGATTCCTCGCGTCCAACGCAAACGGGTGATCGGCGACGTGCTGGAACTGTTGGACCTGACGCACAAACGCGATGACTTTGTCAACAGCTTGTCGCGCGGCATGAAGCAACGGCTGTGCCTGGCGAAGACCCTGGTGCACGATCCGCCAGTGTTGATCCTGGACGAACCCTCCAGCGGTCTCGATCCGCGAGCTCGGCTGGAGGTCAAGGCGCTGCTCAAGGAGCTGCGCCGGATGGGCAAGACGATCTTGATCTCCAGCCACATTCTGACCGAGCTGGCCGACTGCTGCACTTCGATCGGCATCATCGAGCGGGGCCAACTCTTGATGCACGGGCCGATCGACGAGGTCTACCGCCGGATTCGCGGCAACCGCATGGTCGAGATTCGGTTCCTCGAGCAGATGGACCTGGGCCTGTCGATTATCCGCAGTTGTCCGCAAACCCGCGACGTGCAGATCGAAGACCATCAATGCACGGTGGAGCTCGCGGCCGACGACGCCGAGGTGGCGGGCCTGCTACACCAATTGACCTCGTCCGGCGTGCGACTGCGGTCCTTTCACGAAAAGGAACCGACGCTGGAGGATGTCTTCATGCTGGTCACCAAGGGGTTGGTGATTTGACCTCGAGGTGCGGGACGCTCAGTGGGGGTCGTCTTTCGGCGAGGCCTGCCAGTCGCACAAGCTGCCCGGTTGCTCCATTTCTCCGCCGGTGACCGCTCTGAGGTTCTGTCCGTCGGCCGAAAAGTAGAGATTGGAGATCAACGGCGCCAAGCCGCCGTCCAATTCGCCCAGTTCCTCGCCGGTCCTGGTGTCGAACAGCGCGATGGAGTTCTGGGCCGTGGCCACGGCCAACCGCGTCGCGTCTGGGGTCCAGGCCAGGTTGTAAGTCAATCCACTGGTTTGCCGCAAATGCACCAGAACTTTGCCGGAAATGGTCTCTTGGATTGCGACCCCGAAGTCGTTGGTCAAGGTCACGGCGTGCCGGCGACCATCGGGGGAGTAGCCCAGCGATGGCCAGGCTGCCACTGAGCCCAAGAACGACAAGTCAGCAGGCAACTTTATCCGCTGCCCCGTCTGGGTATCGAACGCATGCAGTTCGCTGCCTTTGTGCGCGCGCCGGACCAGGCAAGAGCCGTCGTTGTTCAAACTCAGTCCGACAACTCCCAGGTCCTCCGCCGCGACCTGCTGTGTGAATCGAACTCGACCGGTGGCTACCTCGGTCACGGTGAGATTTCCGTTGGTGTCGGCGATTGCCACCACCTGGTCATCTGCCGAGATGCTTGCGGCCGATATCGTCGGCCACGCGTTCACATGCGGCACTTGCTCCAGGTCCGGGACGCTCAACAACTGCGTTTGCGACCCGTCGGCGATCGAGCTGGTGGCCAGCAGTAAGCGTCCCGATTGTGACAGGAGGCGAATGTTGCCGAACCCTGCGCGAACGACCTGCGGCTCGGCGCTCACCGGGTCCCAGCAGACGATTGCGCCATCTGAGTCAAACGTGATCACGGGCCCGGCATCCGCAGATAGCACTGCCGCTTGCGACGCGGCCGACACGTTGGCACGCAGCAAAGGTTTTGGCGCAAGATCCCAGAGGTGCAGGTTGCCGTCGAACGTCACGGCGGCCAGTCTGCGGTCGCCCGGGGCCACGGCCACGCTCTCGACCCGCTCTGCATCGATCGTAAACCACCGCGCGAGCGGTCGATTCACGCCAAAGACGCGGATGAGTCCGCCGAAGCCGGAGACGACCAGACCCTCGTGGGCTACGAGCGGCGCCATGTCGCAAGTGTCCACCGGGAGGTGGGCGAGCCGCACCGGCGGCTGGTCGCTGCTCGTCTCGCACTGCAGCAGTTCGCGCGACGATGTGGTGACCATCAGCGACTGTTCGCGACCAACAAAGCCGAGGGTGCGCGTTTCAAACGGCAATTGTCGCTCGACGCCCCAATCGTCGGACCGAAAAATCGTGCCCGACGTCTGCGCCAAAAAGGCGTCGTCCCGACAAACCGCAATGCCGTCGTAGCCTATGCTCGGAAGCGTGGCGAGCAGCGTTCCATCCGCCACGTTCCAGACTTGCGTCGCCGCGTTGCGCGTGCCGATGGCCAGCCATTTGCCGGAATGCGCAAACGCCAACGCGCCGACGATGCCTGTCTGTCCGCCGATGGTTCGCAGCTCGCGCCGGGCCGCAAAGTCCCAAAGCCGCGCGGTCTTGTCGCAGCTACCGCTGGCCAAAGTCCGACCGTCGGGCGCGAACGCCAGGTTGTTCACGCACGAGGTGTGCCCTGGCAGCTCAAAGCCGAGCTTGCCGCTGGAGGGATCCCAGGCCCGAATCATGCCGTCCTCGCCTCCGGTGACCACCCAGCGGCCGTCGGGTGAGAAGAGAACTTTGTAGGCCTCGCCGTGTCGCGTGGGCACCACATGCGATTGGCTGTCGAGCGCGCCGCGCAGCCAGTACCACTCGAATCCTCGCAAATCGGCACTAGGCGACCCTGCTTCATACCGGGCCAGGATTGCGTCGGCTTGCGCCGCACTTCCCTGCTGCCGTGCCTGGAACGCAAAGCGCATGTCGCGGGCATACTGTCGCGCCAGCGCCGACGATTGTTCGAACGCCAACTGTTCGGAGTATTCCTTCCGACCCACGACCATCACGACCGTCAGCGCCGCGGCCACGAGCACCAGGCCGCTGATTGCCGGGCGGCGCCGCATCCAGCGCCAGGCTTGTCGCGCGCGGCCGTTGGGCCGAGCTATCGTCGATTGGCCGGCCAGGAACCGCCGCAGGTCGTCGGCCAATTTACCCGCCGTGGCATAACGATCTGTGGGCGATTTTTCGAGACACTTCAGGCAGATGGCCTCCAGGTCGCGGGGCAACTGAGGTCGGATCGCCCGCGGCGGTCTGGGCTCTTCGGTGGCGACGCGAGCCAGCGTGGACGCGGCCGATGCGTCGCCAAACGGTGCTGATCCTGTCAGCATTTCGTAGAGGATGGCGCCCAGCGAATAGATGTCGGCCGCTTCCCCGATCGGCGTCGTGCCCACGCTGGTCTGTTCCGGCGCCATGTACCCCGGCGTGCCCAGCACGGTGCCCGTGCGGGTCTCCTCGTCGGTAGCTTCCAGCAGCTTGGCCAGACCGAAGTCACCCAGCTTCGGCACAAACGACGAAAGCGGCCGCGCTGCGAGCTCGACGTCTGAGAGCATGCCCTCGGTGGACGACAGGTCCAACAACACGTTGGCCGGCTTGATGTCGCGATGCAGCACCCCTCGGCCATGTGCATAGTCCAAGGCGTCGGCCAGGCCGGCGACAAGCTGCGCCGCCTCGCGGGGATTAATCGCCTGGGACTGCCCGGCGAGCCAGTTCGCCAGCGAGGGACCGCGGCAATAGGGTGTCACCAGGTAGCAGAGCGCACCATCCTCGCCGGCCTCGAAGACAGGCAACAGGTGCGGATGCGCCAGCCGGCCTGCTGCGGCGGCTTCGCGGAGGAAACGTCGCCGCAGATCGTCGGAAACCAGTGCTTCGGGCCGTGGCAGCTTGAGCGCTACGTCCCGCGAAAGCGCCGGGTCGCGGGCGAGAAAGACCACACCGTAGCCGCCCCGTCCGAGCTCGCGAACGATTTCAAAACGGCCGATTCGCTCACCTTCCAGACCTTGGTCCGCCGAATTGCCCGCCGCAATGTCCGGGATAAATTCTGCGCCAGGTGCTGCGACGTCGGCCGACAGCAGGGTCAGCGGCGTTACCCCGCCGCGTCGCGCCGCCGTGTTCAGGATCGCCAGGCATTGCCCCAGTCCGACGAGCTCGTCGCTCAGGGCGTCGGGCAGGTCGGTATCGGCAGCCAATCGAGGAGTGCCGCCAGCGGCCGTGACCTCGTCGATCCGCTCGAGCATCTCGCCCAGCAAGTCGTCGTAGGCGGCTGGGGCAGGTTGCGAGGGTTCGACATTGCCGCGGGGGTCATTCATGACGATCCAATTGCACGCGCAGCTCGGCCAGAGCGCGCACCCAGCGCTTGCGCGCGGCCTCGGCGGTGCAGCCCAGCGCTACGCCGATCGTTTCAAAGCTTTGTCGGTCGACGTTTCTCAGTTGGATCACGCGACGCTCAACGGCAGACAGTCGCGCGAGCGCCGTATTCAAGTCTTCAAATTGCTCCCGCGCCAGCAGCTCGGCCCGGGGCGTCAGCGCCGGATCAGCCAAGGGGGGCAAACGCAGGCTGCTGTCCGTGGTCTGGATCGAGAACTCGCGGCGAACGTCGCGAGCCACCGTGCCGCCGTATTTGCGGGCGACTTGCAGTGCCCGGAAGTACAGGATCCGTCGCATCCAGTTCAGCAATTGTTCTTCGCTTGTCCCGTCAAATCGCTCAAACTTGCTTTGCACGTGCAACAGCGTTTCTTGGACCAGGTCACTGGCGCCGACCTTGACCCGTAGCGCCGGACTGAGCGACCCGCGGGCGATCATCAGCAGATAGCGGCGATAACGCTCGGACAGCTCGCCCAGCGATTTTGAGCAACCGCTACGTGCGGCGGCGATCAACTCGGTCGGTGCTTTCGCACCTCGAGCGCTCGCGTCGCGTTCGGCTGAAGCACGCTGCACGCGGTCCCACCCTCTTATACAGAGCGGACGCAAAGAAAAACGGACAAGATGGGATTGCAGCATGCGTCGGGCGGTCTCCGACGTACGCCCCCCGATTGTGCTACGCCGGCTGCCCCGCGTCAAGGAAATGTCGTCAGTCTGGGGGGGTGGCAGAAGCAGCGCGCCGCATTTGGCGAGATGGGATATTAAACGATAACGACCAGGTGGCCGCCGGCGCCGTCGTCGCGGCGCTCCCATTCCTTGCGGACTTCGCCCAGGCCGAAGGCGCACAGCTCAAACTCGTAGCTCAAGCGCTCCAGCACCACTTGCTGGCGAGCTCCGTCGTCGGCCGCGATCGTGCTGGCGATGTAATAGGCCCGCTTGCCTTGTTGGCAGTAATCCACGAAGCGGTCGCCCTTGATCGGCGAGGCGGCGTGCGCGTGACGCAAAGCCTCCGGATAAATGCCGGTCCAGAACAGGGCGAAGTCGCCGATATGGCGATGGACCTCGCGGCGAGCGTCTCCCTGGCGGGCCTCGGCTTCGGCCAGCATCTCGCCCACGGCCTCCAGCCGCTTGCCGGCCAGGTCGCGCACCGAGTATAGGGCGTCGTAGCGGATGAAGCGGGTCAAGAGGTCACTGATGTAGTCGATCAGCGGCGGGTCGGCGATACCCAACCGAGTTTCAAAGGTGTACTCGGCAACGCCCGCAAAGAAATCGCGTAGCGGCACGTGCGGATTGTCGGCCGTCATGGACGTAACCTCTGCCTTTCCCCGCCCAAGCTTTTCGGGTCCACCCCGACTGGACCCCCTATTTGCATTTAATTCAGGAGGCCGGCCGGGGTCAAGAGAGACTCGAAGGCGTCGGGCTCCAGGCTTCGGGCTTCGGGACAAAGAAGTGATTCAATTTACTCCCTTCCGACGGCATCCTTCCCGAAGCCGGAAGCCTGTAGCCCGTGGCCTTTCCTCGGCTATACTGCTCGGGAGCCTGCCCTGCCGCCCTCGGAGACTGCTCGACGATGTTCTCGCTCGACGACCGGCCTTACACGCTGTGCGACCGTATCTCGCGACGCGAGCTGATGCGGATCGGCGGGCTCAATCTGATGGGACTCTCGTTGCCGGCCCTTTTGGCCGCGCAGGCCCGCGGAGCGACGGCCGGCGCCGGCTCCGATCCGACCTTTGGCCGGGCCAAGAACATCATCTACCTCTGGCTGCAGGGCGGTCCGCCCCAGCACGAGACGTTCGACCCCAAGCCGCTCGCGCCGGTGGAGATTCGCGGTAATTTCCAGCCGATCTCGACCAACGTGCCGGGCATCCAATTTTGCGAGCTCCTGCCCCGCACCGCGGCGATCGCCGACAAGCTGGCCGTGGTTCGGTCGTTGTCGACCGACGACAACACGCACGACACCAGCGGCTATTGGGTGCTGACCGGCGAAAAGTATCCCGGCGGCAGTGCCCGGGAGATCAAGCCCAGCGACTGGCCCTACTTTGGCTCGGTCGTGAAGATGCTCAAGCCCAGTGAGCGGGTGCCGGCGCTGTCGACTGTCTGGATACCCGACATCATGCGGCTCAACGACAACGTCCGGCCCGCGGGCCAGACCGCCGGCTTCCTCGGCGCTCAATGGGAGCCCGACCGATTCATCGGCGACCCCTCGGCCGCCGACTATCGAGTGGAAGGCCTGACGTTGCCGCCGGGCATGTCGTCGCTGCGGCTGGAGGGACGTGTCTCGCTGGCCGAGCAAGTGGGCCGCCACTTTGACCAGTTCGACCGGACCGGTGTGGTGCGCGACTACGACGACATCCGCCAGGCCGCATTTGGTCTGCTCACCTCGGGACAGTCGCGCGAGGCCTTTGAGGTTCGCAAGGAGCCTGAGCGCGTGCGCGAGCGGTATGGCAAAAACCGCTGGGGTCAATGCGTGTTGTTGGCCCGGCGGCTGATCGAAGCCGGAGTGCGGCTGGTGCACGTTGGCTGGCCCCGCGATCCGGGCGACACGGCGGTCGACAATCCGCTGTGGGATACCCACGCCCAGAACGCCGACCGGTTGGAAGACGTGCTCTGCCCGATGTTCGACGTCGGCTACTCGGCTCTGATCGAAGACCTCGACCAGCGCGGACTGCTGGACGAGACGCTGGTGGTGGCGATTGCCGAGTTTGGCCGCACGCCCAAGATCAACAAATATGGCGGCCGCGACCACTGGGGGCACGTCTTCAGTTTTGCCCTGGCTGGCGCAGGCATTCGCGGCGGGCAGGTCTATGGCTCCAGCGACAAGACCGGTGGCTACCCGGCCTCGCAACGGGTCGAGCCGCAGGAGCTTACCGCCACGATCTTTCACCTGTTGGGCATCGGCCATCAGGCGACGTTTCGCGACCGCACCGGCCGGCCGCTGCCGGTCAGCAAGGGCGAACCGCTGTGGACCTTGCTGGGCTCGCAGCCCGCGACCCCCGAGCGCGTGCCCGCCGGCGGCGACCTCGCCAGGATGCCCCCGTATGACGAGCGCCGATTGCACGATACCGATTTCGAAAGCGGCCGGCCGCTGGTGGCGCACGATGCCGTGCGGCGTGGCAAGACCTGGCAGGCTTCGCCGATCGTGGGGCAGGCCGCTGCGAAGTCGGATGCGGCATCCGCGCAGGGCTTCGGCGTGTCACTTGTGAACGATCCGGCAAATGCCCGCGGTGGCGCATGGTCCGCGCTGGTCGGCTTTCCCTCGGTCGAAAGCGCGGGGCGGGTTGAGCTCGTCCAAGGCGCCCGGGCGATGCTCACGCAAGAGGTCCGCAATCCTCGCGCCGGTCGGTTCTCGTTCAGCGTGCAGGCCTGCGCGAGCGGCTCAAACGTGGAGTTCTTTCGCGATGCGTTTCTAAAGAACTTTGTCTGCCGGTTGTTGATCTTCGGCTTTCACGATTTGCAAAAAGACCATCGCCAGCAGCGGGTCTTTGCCCAGGCCGAGTTTCAGCCTGCCTGGTGCGAGCCGGACAAGCCGCGCTACGACCGGTTTCAGGTCGTGGCCAACCTGCGCAGCCAGGACGGCGGCGCGATGGAGACCAGCCAGGGCATCGGCGTGGCGATTGTGGTTGAGAAGTCGACGCCGGCAGTGCTCGACCTGCCGGCGGTCCCGGGACTTTCAGCCGAGATCGGCCCGGCATTCCTCCGCATCGACGACGTCGATCTGGTCTTCGACCCACGGCCGCGCGACGACAGCGTGATGGTCTGAGTCGTCGCGTAGGTCAGGCATTTGCCTGACAAGAATCGCTCGCGTTCGGCCTGTCAGGCAAATGCCTGACCTGCCGGACTCATCCCAGCGCTTTGATCAGCGTGGCCACATATTCGCCGACGTCCTTTAGCACGGCATCGCGGGGCTTGGTGGCGGCTTCGGCGATGCGGCGGACTACGGCCGAGCCGACGATCAGGCCGTCGGCCACCGGCGCGAGATGCCGCACGTGGTCGGGCGTGCTGATGCCGAAACCGATGCAGATCGGCAGCGGAGTCCGCTCGCGGAGCCAACCGACGTTGTCCAATAGGCTTTGCGGCAACTGTGTTCGCTCGCCCGTGATGCCGGTGACCGAGACGTAGTACAGAAATCCGGTCGAGCTCTCGGCGATTTTCAGCGCCCGGTCGCGGGGCGTGGTCGGGGTGACCAGTTGCACCAGGCTGAAGTCGGCGGCTCGGCAGATCTTGGCCAAGACGCCGGCCTCTTCCACCGGCAGGTCGGGCACAATCGCGCCCGCGGCGCCCGCGCGGCGCGCGTCGTCGACGTACTGCTGCAAGCCATGACGCAGGACGATCGCATAGCTGACCATCGTGACGATCGGCGTCTCGACCTGGGGCGTCACGCCGGCGAGCATCTTGAGAATCTCGGCCAGCTTGATTTTGTGCTCCAGCGCCCGCGTGTAAGAGGCCTGGATCACGGGGCCGTCGGCAATCGGGTCGCTGTAGGGAATGCCCAGCTCGCAGAGGCTGGCGCCCCGCGCGGCCAGTTCCCTGAGCACGGCGGCCGTGAACTCCAGGTCGGGGTCGCCGGCCGTGACGAACGGCATCAACGCCTTCTTCTTCTCGGCGCGGAGGCGGGCAAAAACTTCGTCGATGCGCGACATGGGCGAAAGGTGGTGCTCTTTTTGTAGGTCAGGCCTTGGCCTGACAGGCAGCTGGTTCGGTCATTCGTGTCAGGCAAATGCCTGACCTACTCAGGAACCTGTCAATCTTGCGATCTCGGCGGCGTCTTTGTCGCCGCGGCCTGACAGGCAGACCACGATGGTTTCGTTGGGCTTGCGGGTCTTGGCCAGCTCGATCGCCTTGGCCACGGCGTGCGAACTCTCCAAGGCCGGCAGGATTCCCTCGGTGCGGGCCAGGGTTTTAAACGCGGCCAAGGCCTGGTCGTCGCGACAGGAGGTGTAGCGCACCCGGCCCGCGTCTTTCCAGTAGCTGTGTTCCGGTCCCACACCGGGATAGTCCAACCCGGCGGAGACCGAGTGTACGTCGCAGGTCTGGCCGTCTTCGTCCTGCATCACATAGCTGTAGCTGCCGTGCAGCACGCCGGGCTGACCATAGGTCAACGGCGAGGCATGGTCGCCGGCCTTCTCAGACCGGCCGCCGGCTTCGACACCCACCAGCTCGACCTCGGGATGGTCGACAAATGGAAAAAACATGCCGGCCGCATTGCTGCCGCCACCGACGCAGGCCACGACCAGCGTGGGCAGATGGCCGAGCTGGCGGCGCGACTGTTCGATGGTTTCCTGGCCGATCACCGACTGAAAGTCGCGGACGATCACCGGAAACGGATGCGGTCCGACGACCGAGCCCAGGATGTAGTGCGTGGTCTCGACGCTCGACATCCATTCGCGCATCGCCTCGTTGATCGCGTCGCGGAGCGTGCGCGAGCCGCTGGTGACGGGTCGCACTTCGGCGCCCAGCAGCTTCATGCTAAACACGTTGGGCTGCTGCCGGCGGATGTCTTCCTCGCCCATGTAGACCACGCAGTCCAGGCCAAATCGGGCACAGGCGGTCGCGGTCGCCACGCCGTGCTGACCCGCGCCGGTCTCGGCGATCACGCGGCGCTTGCCCATGCGGATCGTGAGCAGGGCCTGGCCGAGGGTGTTGTTGATCTTGTGCGCGCCGGTGTGGTTCAGGTCCTCGCGCTTCAGATAAATCTGCGCCCCGCCGCACTCGGCGGTCAGCCGCTTGGCGTGATAAAGGGGCGATGGCCGGCCGACGTAATGCGTGAGCAGGTCGTCGAGCTCGGCCTGAAAGGCTTTGTCGCCGCGGGCCTTTTCGTACTCGGCCGCCAACTCGTCCAGGGCCCGGCTCAGGGTCTCGGGCACGAAGCGTCCGCCAAAGGCGCCAAAGCGGCCGGCCGCGTCGGGAACATGAGAACTGGCGGGCATAAACAACTCACAAAAGTCCAAGCCGGGTCGCCCCAATCTGGCCCTACACAGGGAGGCCAGGGTCGGACAACAGCGAACGAAACGTCCATTGTCCCTGCCAACTGTCAGCAGGGCAAGGGCCGGCCGGCAGCGCTTTGCGAGCGTCGCGGGCAGGTCAGCGGATAGGCCGACACCGGCGGACTACAAGAGGTTCGAGGGGTGACCGTCGCGCGTGACCAGCGGCAGGACTTTCGGCTGGTAAATGGTCGTGTAGGCATAGGCCTTGCGATGGGCGTTAATCGCCTCCTGCGATTCCCAATGTTCATTCAAAATGAACTTCGTCGGGTCGGCGGTCGAATGATAGACCTCAAACCGCGCGCAGCCGGGCTCTTTTCGCGAATGCTCTCCCTGTTGGATGAGCAATTCGCGCACTGCCGGCACGTCGGACGGATTGGTGACGGTGATGATCACGTTGAGATGGAACATGGAGTTTTCCGCCAGGTGAGGCGAGTGATAGTTGGTGTGAAAGTTCGCTCGTCCCTAATTTACCGCTCAGCGGTTCCGTCCGCAATTTCACCCCCCTCGGTCCGCAATTTCACGGGCCGAAGTCGTCTGGCAACCGAGAGATTTTGCCGATCTCTGAGGTCTTCACGTTGCGTTAAGGTGCCCTCCCCTATCATTCCGTCAACCTGGCAGGCGGAGAGCTTGCCGTGACTGGGGCAAACGACGATTTCACAGGAAAGGCACACAATCATGCGACACTTTAAGACAACCAGCATTTTGGCGGGCGGAGCCTGCCTGGCCGGAGCACTGCTGCTGGCCCGCGCACAGGCCGACCCTTTTCGGCTTGCGGGTCCCGCGGGCGACGACGTCGATGGCCTCTTGGCCCAGGCGGATGACCCTCCGCCCGGTCCGCGCGGTCGGCGACCGCCGCGCGAAGACGAGCCGGCAAAAACGGTCGAAGGAGTGGTCGCGTCGTTTCATGAGAATCCGCGCGGCGACGTTGACGGCCTGACGCTCGAAGACGGTCAGGAAGTGCACTTCTCGGCCCGCGATGGAGAGCGCGTGAGCGATGCTGTCAAACGGGGCGACAAGGTCAGCGTCTCGGGTCGCCTACATACGACGCCCGAGGGAGACAAGCATCTGCACGCTGCGACCATCAAACTCAACGACAGCGGCAAGGAACTGGAGGTCGACTCTCCGCCACCGCCGCCGCGAGGCGATGGCGAACGAGGACCCGAGCGCGGCCCCGGTCGTGACCGTGGTCCCGGCCGCGGTCCCGAGGGAGATCGTGGTCCGCGACCTCCGCGCGGTCCCGACGACGGTCCGGACGCTCGGCGCGGACCGCCCCATGAGCAGATGCTGGCCGAAATTCGCGCCATCCGTCGGCTGGTCGAGCCCGACGCCAAGGAAACGCGCGACGACGTCGACGAGCCGCCCCACGGGCCGCCGCACGAGCGCGTGTTGCACGAGCTGCACGAGTTGCGCAAGCTCTTGGAGAAGAAATCTGCGAGCTGATTGCAGGCGAAACGCGGGCCATCAACGCGCTCCACACCGTGCGGCGGCTCCCTCGGGACCGCCGCCGTGTGGAGCACGGCTGTGTGGACGGCGGCCTGCGACGTCGGATGCCATGAACCGGGAGAACCCACCGTGCGACTGTTGCTAGTCGAGGACGAACCTGATCTGCGGAGCGTGCTGGAAAAGACGCTCCGCGAAGAGGGCTATGCGGTCGATGCCGCGGCAGACGGCGAGGCCGGGCTGCTCAAAGCGCGGGAGAATCAGTACGACGCGATCGTGCTCGACCTGATGCTGCCCAAGCTCGACGGCTGGCAAGTGCTGGAGCAACTTCGCGGCGAGCAGAAAACGCCCGTGTTAATTCTCACCGCGCGCGACGCGCTGGCCGACCGGGTCCGCGGGTTGGACGCCGGCGGTGACGACTACCTGGTCAAACCGTTCGAGCGGGAAGAGCTGTTGGCGCGGTTGCGAGCGCTGGTCCGCCGCGCGGCCGGACAGGCAGCCTCGGTGCTGGAGCTGGGCGAGGTGGTGTTGGACCTGTCCGCACGCACCGTGACCCGCGGCGGCGTGCCGATCGAGCTGACCGCCCGGGAATATGCGTTGTTCGAGTTCCTGGCATTGCACCGGGGACAGGTCGTCACACGGTCCATGCTGTACGACCACCTGTTCGACGAAAACGAAGATTCGCTTTCCAACCTGTTGGACGTGCACGTGTCGAAATTGCGCAAGAAACTGGGGCACGAACTCGTGGTCACGCGGCGCGGACAAGGATACCTGATCGATGTTTAAGTCACTCCGCTCGACTTTGTTGGTCGGGCAGGCCCTGATTCTGTTGGCGATCCTGGCCGGTTTCGGCACGGCCCTTTTCGTGCGCGTGCGTCATGCCACGCTGGCGCAGATTGACTCGGACTTGCTGGGCGCCGCGCAATCGCTGGCCAGCGATCTGCGGTCGGGCGGCGAAACTCCGCCTTCGATTCCCGAGATTTACCGGCATCGATTCGGTCCGGCCCCGCACGACCGGCCCTACTTCGTCGTCTGGGACAAGGAGGGTCACGAACGATTTTCATCAGCCGGCGTGCCGCCACACACCGAGCCCGAGGCGCGGCCGGTGGTCAAAGGGCCCAGGGCGTTTCGCGGTCGCGACGTCGGGCCACATCGCCAAGTGACGATTCGCGGGCCGGGCGGCGAGCAAATCCTTGTCGGCCGCCGCGTGGGCCGCGAGCACGACCAACTGGTGCGGCTCTTGGTGTGGACCGTGGTATTGGGTGCCGGGGCCTTACTGATCGGTTTACTTGCCGCCTGGTTTCTGGCCCGGCAGATCACGCGACCGATCGACCAGATGGCCGCCACGGCCGAGCGCATCTCGACCTCAAACCTCGACGAACGAATTAGCGTGCCGCGGGCCAAGAACGAGATCGCGCGGCTGGCCGTGGTGCTCAACGCGATGTTCGCTCGCTTGCAATCCGCATTTGCCCGCCAGGCCCAGTTCACGGCCGACGCCTCGCACGAGCTGCGCACGCCAGTGGCAGTGGTGATGTCGCACGCCGAGTTTGCCCTGGCCCATGAGCGGTCGCCCGAGGAATATCGAACGGCGCTCGAAGCCTGCCAGCGGGCTTCCACGCGGATGAAGACCCTGGTCGACGGGCTGCTGACGCTAGCACGCACCGACGCGAGTCCTCGCCCGCGCGACGCCCAGGTGGTCGCCCTGCGGCCGCTGGTCGAAACGGCGCTGATCCTCGTCAAACCTCTGGCCGATGACCGCTCGATCGCGCTGGCCAGCGATCTGGCCGACCTCAACCTTTCGGGCGATGCCGATCGATTGCACCAGGTCGTGACCAACCTGGTGGCCAACGCCATCCAGTACAACCGCGACGGCGGTTGGGTGCGGGTCACGCTGGCGCGCGACGGAAATCAGGCGGTGCTGACCGTGGCCGACGGCGGTATCGGCATCGCCCGAGACGAACTGCCCAAGGTCTTCGAGCGGTTCTATCGGGCCGACCCTTCGCGGACCTCGGGCGGGCACGGGCTGGGATTGGCCATCTGCCGCGAGATTGTCGCAGGGCACGGCGGCACCCTCGAACTGACCAGCACGCCCGGCCAAGGCACGACCGCCACGGTTCGCCTGCCGCTCGACGGCTGATCGTGCGTGCCCTGTGTCGACGATTTGTCGCGCGCGGTACAATGATCCGTTTGCTGTTGCGCTAGTCAGCGCTCCCTGCACCGGAGATCGCGTCGATGCCCGAGCTGCCCGAAGTTGAGACCATGCGCCGCGGCATCCTGGGCATCGTCGGCAGCCGGATCGAAGAGGTCGAGGCGGTACGCACCACGCGGCGACCGATCCTGATCGCGCCGCGGCCGAGCACCTTTCGCCGTCGGGCCATCGGTCGGCAAATCACGGCGGTCGACCGTGTGGGCAAGCGGGTCGTGGTGCGGCTCGATTCGGCCGAGGCCATCATCTTTGAGCCTCGCATGACCGGGCTGGTGCTGTTGGCGGCGGCGCCCACGGCAGAACACCTGCGGCTGCGCATCTCGCTCTCCGGCGGCAAGTGCGAGGAACTGCTGTTTTGGGACCGCCGCGGTCTGGGGCTGGTGAGGCTGGTCGCGCCGCGCGAGTTCGACGCGTTGTACGGCGCCGACAAGCTGGGCCCCGACGCTTTGGCCCTTTCGCCCGAGGTCTTGCGAGACCGAATGGCAGCCAGCCGCCGGGCGATCAAGGTGGCGCTATTGGATCAGCGGGCCCTGGCCGGCGTGGGCAATCTGTACGCCAGCGAGATTCTGCACCTGGCCGAGGTCGACCCGCGTCGCCGCTGCGACCTGCTGCGCGTTGAGCAGTGGCAGCGCATTCACGCCGCCCTGGTCGAGGTGCTCGAAACAGCCATTCGCTACGAGGGTTCCACGCTGGGCGACGGGACCTATCGCAACGCGTTGAATCAGACGGGCAGCTATCAGAGTCATCACCGCGTCTACGATCGGGCCGACGAGCCGTGCAGCAGCTGCGGCGGGGGGCCGATCCGCCGGATCGTGCAGGCCCAGCGGTCGACCTTCTATTGCCCCGATTGCCAGGGGCGCAGCACAAAGCCGGCGAAACGCGCCCCGCGACCGAGGCGGAAACCGGCGCCGCGCTGAAATCTCTGCGGTTGACGAGGTCCCCCGGCGGGCGGGCACCGGCCTTGGGGGTCGTTGATTTAACGGCGCGGGGCACCAAGTTCTCAGGGCAATTCGCCCCGCGCCACGGTCGCTCGTGAGCTATGGTTTCAGTAGATGCCTTTCGCTTGACGATTCTCGCTCGACGATCCCGCGCCTGACGGCGCTTTGGTTCCCATCATAAGAAGCGGCCTGACCCCTGTGCGGGTTTCCCATTTGGCCGCGGTGCCACCGCCAGCGCGATCGCGTTTTTTGCCTATCGTCGTCCTTTGTTTCAGCCCTTAGAAAGGCACCTGCCGTGAGTCACAGCACCCTGCAACCCCGACACACCGGAATGGCCATCCACGAGTTGGTCATCGAGGCCCACGACGAAGGCAAACGCGAGCGCCGCGCCGAAGTCCGTTATCCGTTCTTCCGGCCGGTCTCGCTGAACGTGGGCGGACGGCGGCACGCCGGGTTCAGCCGCGAGATTTCCGCCACGGGCGTCGGACTGCTGCACAATTTTCCGCTTCCGCCCGGCGACTTTGAGGTCGCCATTCCCAGCCGCCGCGGCCACTCGGTGCGCGTTCGCACTCGGTTGGTCTGGTGCCGCCCCTGCGGCGAAGGCTGGTACATCTCGGGCGGCCAGTTCGTGGGCATCACGAGCGTGGAAGCGTAGGGCCTCGCGGCCTCTGGTGCGAACAAACGCAAACATGAGAGCGCGGTCCCACTGCGGTCGACCGACCTCGGCGATCTTTTCCAGGGCCGTCTGGTGCTCAAAGCGAAGCCCCAGCGCCGGCTCGACGCCCTGATTGATGTGAATCAAGATGAACGGTCGAGCTTCTTTGAGAAATAGGTCCATGGAAACTGCGCGATGATGAAACGTCGCGTGAGAGATTTGCAGGTCGGACCGGCACCTTCGTAAGCGCCGCAGGAACGATGCCGCCACGTCGACTGGCGCGGCCCAAGACTGCCTACCCCCTGCCGTGGCGAGAGTCGCTGGCGCGACGCAAAAGTTTGCATCTCGCCCGCCATTGGTGTCTAATTGCACCCAAACCGGTCCTGGACCTGGCTCACCAAAATCGATCATTCCTCGTACTTTTTCAGGGAGGCAACCCATCATGTCGCACGATCGGCCCTGTTCGGATTGCACGGACAGCTCGGAAGTTTCGCGACGCAAGTTCATCAAGACGGCCAGCGCGGCTGCCGTGGCCGTGGGAGCGGCGCCCTTGGTGGCCCGGGGGGATGCCAAGATTCCCGCCGACGCAGCGCCCGAGACCGTCACCAAGCTGCTCTATGAGTCGCTGACGGACGCGCAGAAAAAGGCCGTCTGCTTTGCCTGGGACCACACCGAGCCCAAGCGGGGTCTGCTGCGGACCCGGATCTCGAATAACTGGAACATCACCGAGCAGATGATCGGCACCGACTTTTACACGTCCGATCAGCAAGCGATGATCAAGCACATTTTTGAGAGCATCGTCTCGCCCGAGTGGCACAAGCGGATCTATAAGCAGTTGGAGGATGACGCCGGCGGCTATGGCGAGGCCCAGAGCATCGCGCTGTTCGGCACGCCGGGAGACAAGTTCGAATTTGTCATGACCGGCCGCCACATGACCCTCCGGTGCGACGGCAACAGCAACGAGCACGCGGCCTTTGGCGGCCCGATCTTTTACGGTCACGCCGCCCAGGGCTTCAACGAAAAGCCGAACCATCCGGGCAACGTCTTTTGGCACCAGGCCCTGGCCGCCAACAAGGTCTTTGAAATGCTTGACGAGAAGCAGCGGGCCGCGGCGCTCGTGGACAAGCTGCCCAAGGAAGAGGCCGTGGCCTTTCAGGGCACCGGCGGAACCTTTCCGGGCATCCGCGTGGCCGAGCTCTCCAGCGATCAGAAGTCGCTGGTCAAGGAAGTGCTCAACAAGCTGGTCGAGCCCTACCGCTCGAGCGACCGCGACGAAGCGATCGCCGATTTGGAGAAGCAAGGCGGTCTGGACGGTTGCTCGCTGGCCTTCTATCGCGAAGGCGACATCGGCGGCGACAAGGTCTGGGACAACTGGCGGCTGGAAGGCCCATCGTTCGTCTGGTACTACCGCGGCGCGCCCCACGTGCACGTCTGGGTCAACGTTGCGGACGACCCCAGCGGAAAGCTCAACGCGTAAACGCCGCGCTCCGAGACCACAACGAAAGAAACCACCGGGCCGGCTTGCTCGCACACGGGCAAGCCGGCCCGGTTTTTTTGTGCATGCCTATGCCGCCTGGGAGGGCGAAGCTCCCGCTGAGCCGGCACTGCAATTTCGCGCTACGTCTCCCGGCAGGCCCATGACTCGGCCGGGGCCTCACCTTCCCGCAGTTCGGACGCACCTCCGGGGTTTGCTTGACAAGATCGGGCAAGCGCGCGATGGTGAACTTTGGTAACCGGTGCTTGCGGAGCGAGTGGATGGCAAACTGGGCTGTTTTTGCGCGACCTGCACGTGTGGCAACGATCGCCGGCGTTGCGTTGGCGGCGATGGCCGCGAGGCTTGACGCGCGCCAGCCACCGGCCGAGGGCGCCGGGGCCTCGACGGCCGCTGCGCCTGAGGGGGCCGCGCTCACCGGCGCCGATTGGAAGCTCGAGCGGATCGTGCTGGCCGACGGCAAGCAGTATCAAGGGCTGGTCAAGAGCGAGAGTCCCCGGCGGATCGAATTCGTCGAGGTGCACCGACCGCGCGGCAAGCCGATGTTCCTGGTGGTGCGCTCGATCGATCGCGAGCAGGTCAAGCGGCTCGATCGATTGACGCCCGCCGAACAGGCCGAGCTCACGGCCCGATTGGACCAGCACAAGCACCGCACACTGATCGAAGCGGCGCGAATGGAAGACCTGGACCTGGCCAGCGCGCGGCGCGGCGGCGAGCTGGTCTGGCAATATCGGGGCAGCTGGTTCGATCTGGAGAGCACGGCCGACGAGGCCATGACGCGACGCTCGATCGTGCGGCTGGAGCAGATCTTCTCGGCCTACAGGCAGGTCCTGCCGCCCAGGAGCGTCAACGAGGCGCGTTTAACGATTCGCATTTTCGGCGCCAGCGATCAGTATCAGCGGGCCCTGACCGAGCTGGGATTGTCGATCCGCAATCCGGCTGTCTACTTGCAAGACAAGAACCTGATCCTGGCCGGCAGCAACCTGAACCAGTTCGACGCCGAGTTGGACGAGGTCGGCCGGCAGCACAAGAAGATTCGCGACCGATTGGATCAGCTCGTGGCCGAGGCGCCGGCCCGGATCAAAGGTTTGCACGAGGAGTTGAAGAAGAACGGCATTCCGGCGGCCGAGCGGCAGAAGATCGTGATGGCCGAGCAGAAAAAATGGGAAGAGCAGCGCCGCACGGCGCGGCGGCAGATCACCACGCTGGAGCGTCGCAACCTGGCCAGATTCAATGACGTGGCCGGCAAGATGTTTCGCCGTCTGGCGCACGAGGCCTTTCACGCCTACCTGGAAGATCAGGTTTACCCGCGATCGGCGTATGACGTGCCGCGGTGGTTGAACGAAGGACTGGCCCAGACCTTCGAGGCCGGCATCATCGAGGCTGACACGCTGCGGATCGACACGCCGAACCTCCCGGCACTCTCGCGGTTGCAGGACGATCTGCGCGGCGAAAGCCCGCTGGGCCTGCGAGCGCTGTTGGAGGCCGGCAGCGAGACCTACCTCACCGGTCACGCCGGCGACGCCAGCGCGACGCGGGCCTACTACTACTCGTGGGGCCTGGCTTACTATCTGGCCTTTGAGCAGGGCGTGCTCGATTCTCCCGAGTTTGAGGCCTATCTCGACCCGGCCATGTCCAGCCGGCCAGCGGTGGCCCGATTTGAAAAGCTTGTGGGTATGCCGCTGGATGAGTTCGAGCCGAAATGGCGCGAAGCCATGCTGGCGCTCAAGGTCGCCCCCTAACTTATGCGTCCGGCATGCTCTCGATCGCGGCCATCAGCCGGGCGCTGATCTCTTGCAGACGCTGCTCGTCGTGCACTTTATTGCCTGCGGCGTCGGTGACGTAGAACACGTCGACCACCTGGTCCAGGTAGGTGCCGATCTTGGCCACGGCCACCGACAGTTCCAGCTCAAAGAGCGTCCGCGCAATGGTGAACAGCAGTCCGCGGCGGTCGTGCGTGAAGACGTCAACGATCGTGAAGCGGTCGGAAGTGTTGTTGTCGATTTTGACCCGGGTGGGCAATTGGGTTAGCGCGGCGCTGTCTCGACTGGCGGCACTTTGCCAGACCTTGCGAAACGTGGGAGCAACGCCGGCCGTGGCCTGCGCGCTTTTTGCCAGCGCTTCTTCGACGCTCCGCAGCCGGTCGGCCGGGGTCTCTTCGGCATAGTCGGGGTCGTTGACGTAGAAGCGGTCGAGCACGAGGCCATCGGCCAGCGTGTTGATCTCTGCCGAGAGGATCTGCAAGCCCTGGCTCGCCAACGCTCCGGTCAGGCGATGAAACATGCCCGGCGCCACTCCCTCGTGCGTGCCGACGACGAACTCCAGCGTGCGGCTCTCGGCCAGGTAGCGGCCCTGAGCGCGGACCTCGCCGGGTGACAGGCTGTGCAGCTCGCGCAGCTCGGCGGCGATTCGCTCGGGCGGCATGCTAAAGGCGTAGGCATGCGGCAGCGCGTCGATCTGGCGGGTAAACCACTTCTGGTCGGGGTCGCGGGCCAGGCACGCCCGCACGGCCGACTTGCGACGTTCCAGCCGTTCGGCCGAGTCGCTGGCCGGGGCATCGCCCGCCAGGTGTCGCATCGTGCGGCGATAGAGATCGGCCAGCACTTCGCCCTTCCAGCTATTCCAGACGCCGGGTCCAACGGCGGCAAAATCGGCCGCCGTGAGCACGAACAGCATGTCGAGCGCCTCGGGCGAGCCCATCTCGACTGCGAATCGCACGATCACCTGGTCGTCGTTCGTGTCGCGCCAAAAGGCCAGGTGCGACATCACCAGGTGTTTGTGCACCAGGAGCTTAAGGGTCTCGGTTTCGCGCACCGACAGACCCAGCCGCGGGCCCGTCTCGGCGGCGATTCGCAGACCCACTTCGCTATGGTCTTCCACAAACCCTTTGCCCAGGTCGTGGATCAATAGCGCCAGGTGCAGCGTGCGTTTGTCTTTGATGCCGCGATACACTCGGCCCAGGGTTCCGCCATCGGTGGCAAACTCGGTGCAGCGTTCCACAGCCAGGATGCAATGTTCGTCGACCGTGTACTTGTGGTACTGGTTGAATTGCAGCAGGCAGCGGGCATGGGTGAAGCCGGGCACGATTTTCTCGAGCACGCCCAGCTCGTGCAACCGCCGCAGCAGGTCGCCCAGGCGGCCGGGGCGCGAGATCAGCGAGAGAAACTGCCGGGCAATGTCGGGACTGATCTGGTCGGTGAACTGAGGGGCCGAGGCGCGCACGGTTTCCCAGGTGGCAGGCGCAACCCGGGCATTGTGCAGATTGGCCAGCTCGCACAGCCTGAGCACCTCGCTCAGGTCGTGTTCCAGCTTGGCGAGGCCGCGCTTGGTGGCCATGATCTGTCGCGGCGTGACTCGGTAGTCGCCGTTGACCGAGTGGCTAAAGACGGCGCCCACCAGCGGCGCCAGCGGGTGAGCCGGCCGCACGTTGGCCACGAAGTTGCTCACCACGCTTCGCACCGCGCGGGTGTGGCGGAAATAATCGCCCATGAACTGCTCGACCGGCAGGATCCCCTCGGTGCCGGCAAACTTGAGCAGCTCGGCCAGGCGGACCTGCTCGGAACGGTCGAGCACGTCGTTGGACTTGCCAGCGTGAAAGTGCAACTCGTTGCGGAGCCGCAGCAGATATTCGGCCGCGTCGCGGAGCACGTGCTGGTCGCTTTTGGTGATGCCGCCAACCATCTGCAGCGCGTCGACGTCGGCTGCGCCATAGCGGGCATATCCCAGCCAGCGAACCAGTTGCAGGTCGCGCAGGCCGCCGCGGGTCCGTTTGACGTTGGGCTCTAGCAGATAGACCGTCTCGCCATATTGATGACGTTCTTTCTTGCGGGCGTCGTAGATCGAATAGAACAGGCTCTTGTGGCGACTGTGGGTCTGCCGGGCGAAGCGATCGACGAACCCGTCGAACAGCTTTTGGCTGCCGGCCAAATAGCGCGACTCGATCAGCGAGGTACAGACGATGGCGTCCTCGGATGCCAGCTTGAGCGCCTGTTGTGGCGTGCGCACGCTTTGACCCAAGTCCAGGCCCACGTCGAACAGGTCGCGCAGAAAGCGGCTCGCCAGCGGAAACACCAGGCTCTCTGCGCCCGGCGCGTGCAGGATCATCAGGTCGACGTCCGAGTAGGGCGCCAGGTCGCGGCGACCGTAGCCGCCGTGGGCCACCAGGGCCACGCGCGATTCAAACTCCGAGGGGTTCGACCCGGCGACGTCGGCCAGCGCGTGCCGATAAAGATCGAGCACGATCGTGTCGACCAATTCCGTCAGCCGGGCGCAGACCTGGATGCCCGGCGATCCGGCCTCATGCTGTTGGCGAATGGCCTGGCGGCCTTCGGCCAGACGGCTGCGCGCGGCCAAGAGTGAGGGTCGAAAGCCGGGGATGGACGTGCCTGCTGCCGCCGCGCCGGCATTGGCGGCCGGATTGACAGCGGGCGGATTGCTGGCGGTCTCGCCTGGCTCGACACCTCGATCGCTCACCGACGTCACTCCTCGATTGCGCTCCCGCCGCCGATGCGCACGGGATGAGCGCGCGTTAGATGGCCAGCTCGCCCCGCTCGCCAGTGCGGATGCGGACGGCGTTTTCCAACTCGGCGTAAAAGATCTTGCCGTCGCCGATCTGGCCCGTCTGCGCGGCGCGGAGGATCGTGTCGAGCACGGCCGTCAGGCTGGCATCGGCGACGACCACCTCGAGCTTGACCTTGGGAACGAACTCGATTTTGTATTCGCGGCCGCGGTACATTTCGGTGTGGCCGTGTTGCCGGCCAAAGCCCTTCACGTCCGTGACCGTCATGCCGTGGATGCCCAAGGCCGAAAGCGCGATCTTAACGTCTTCCAGCTTGAAGATGCGGATGATCGCTTCGATCTTCTTCATGGCACAAAGGGCGTGGGGTTAGCAGGTTGGGTGGCCAAACGGTGAACCCCGCCCCCACGAACACCGTGGGGGCGGGGGACCGTGTCCTGTTGCCAAACTATACTACGCCCGGCGGCAAGCCGAAATCTCAAATGAAGATATACCCTTCCTCGCCATGCTGGGTCAGATCCAGCCCATGCAGCTCGTCGTGCGTGGCCACGCGAAGCCCCATGGTGACGTCCAAAACCTTCAGGATCACGAAGGTGGCCACGATGGCAAACACCCAGGTGATGGCTGTGGCGGCAAGCTGACCAGAGAGCAGTTGGCCCCCTTCCCATAATCCCAGGGGCTCACCGGAATTGAGATCCTGCACGGCGCGGGTCGCAAACACGCCGGTGAGGATCGCGCCCAGGGTGCCGCCGACGCCGTGGACCCCAAAGGCGTCCAGCGAGTCGTCGTAGCCGAACTTGCCCTTCAGGCTCGTGCAGGCCAGGTAGCAAACTACTCCGGCCGCGACGCCCATCACCAGCGCGGGCATGGGCGTGACGTAGCCCGAGGCGGGCGTGATGCAGACCAGCCCTGCCACGGCGCCAGAGCAGGCGCCCAGCACCGTGGGCTTGCCGCGAAAGAGCCATTCCATACCGGCCCAGGCCAGCGTGCCGGCGGCCGCCGAGAAGTGCGTGGCGGCAAAGGCGCTGGCCGCGACGCCATCGGCCGCCAAGGCGCTGCCGGCGTTGAAGCCGAACCAACCGACCCAGAGCAGCGCGGCGCCGGTGGCCGTGTAGGTCAGATTGTGCGGCGGCATCGGTTCGCTGCCGTAACCCAAGCGCTTGCCGATGAGCAACGCACAAATCAAGGCCGAGACCCCCGAGCTGATGTGCACGACCGTGCCGCCGGCAAAATCGAGCGCGCCGTTCATGGTCCACGGATACAACTGGGCCGACGGCGTGTTGTACGCCAGGATGCCGCCTCCCCAGACCCAATGAGCCAGCGGGCAATAGACCAGCGTTCCCCAGAGCACCGAGAACACGACCATTGTGCTGAACTTCATCCGCTCGGCAAACGCCCCGCAGATCAGCGCCGGCGTGATAATGAAAAACATGCCCTGGAAGAGCATGTGCGTCAGCATGGGAATGCCAAAGAGCGTGTGATTGGGGATGTGAGCTTTGCCGTCAATCCATTCGGCCTGCACGCCCTTCATAAACAGGTAGTCGCGGTTGCCGATCCAGGGACCACCTTCGCCAAACGCCAGGCTGTAGCCCCACAGAGACCAGACCACGCTCATCAATCCCATCAGGAAGATGCACTGCATCATCACGCTGAGCACGTTCTTCTTGCGCACCAGGCCGCTGTAAAACAGGGCCAGCCCTGGGCCGGTCATCATCAGCACCAGCGCCGAGGAGGTCAGCATCCAGGCGTTGTCGCCGCGGTCGAGCGGCTTTTCGGGCGCGGGCGCCGGAGCTTCGGCCGGCGTTTCCATCGGTGTGGCCTGGGCCGCATTCTCCGCCGGCGCGGGCGATTCTTCCTGGGCACGCAACACGGTGACACAACTACAGAGAAACACGACACACGCGCAGACCGCCGCCTTCAGTCGTCGATGACCCATTGCACGTCTCCCTTCGAGAGTGAGCAGTCAGAATCCGCCTTGGCCGTGGCGCCGGACCTTGCTCTGCCCGACACCCAGCCCCAACCGAAAGACGCCCCGCGACGCGCACGCCGATACGAAAAGAAGTTTGGGGGCGTCAAAAGCGAGACCAGACTAGCGGTCTCGCGCGATTCCGTAAAGGTACCGCCGCGCAAAGTAACTGCCGACGCGGATTCCGTCAGGCAGACGGCTTTTGCCAGGGCACGTCGGGCGTGCCGGCGCGATGATTCACGGCTCGAGCAACGACGAACAGCAGGTCGCTCAGCCGATTCAGGTAAACAAGCAGGTCCACCGAGACCTGTTCGGCCGGGTCGCTCATCAAGGTCACCAGGCGTCGCTCGGCCCGGCGGCAGACCGTGCGGGCAAAGTGCAGCGTGGCGGCGGCGGGCAGGCCGCCTGGCAGAATGAACTGCTTGAGGGGCTCCAAAGTCGCTTCGTAACGGTCGATGGCCGCCTCCAGCGCGGCGATCTGAGCGGCGCCGACCAGATGGGTGCCGTGCATCGCCGGGTCGGGCGTGGCCAATTGCGCGCCCAGGTTGAATAACTCGTTCTGGATGCGCCGCACAAGCTCGTCGGTCTCTTCATCCAACGAGTGGGTCCGCGCCATTCCCAGGACGCTGTTCAACTCGTCGACCGTGCCGTAGGCCTCGATGCGCAGGGCGTCTTTGGCCACGCGCGGTCCGCCAAACAGTCCGGTATCGCCCGCGTCGCCGGTTTTTGTATAAATCTTCATGCTGCCAACGGGAACTTGCCGGCAATGGACCCTCAGGGTTGGGCGCGCCCTTCGCGTGCCTCGACCCCGGGCGCTTGTTATAATAGCGGCGAAGCGCCCCGCCGCAAATCGCCCTCGCGCGACCCCTTGCGAATCACGCCCCACGCTTTGTTCCGCTAACTGGCAACCATTCATTTCTGACCGCAAAGTTTTGGGAGCAACGATGTCTGAAGCAGCAAGTTTGTCGGTCACCTATCGGTTGGGGGCCCTGTCAGTCGCGGCCCTGCTCTTCTCGGCCCTGAGTTTCCCCACCGCGGTCGCTCGCGGCGCCGACTCGGTCGAAGGCCAGCACCTGTCCAACGTCCACCAGCTCACCAAGGGGTTTGTCAAAGCCGGCGAGGGCTACTTCTCGCCCGACGGCAAGACGATCATCTATCAGGCCGTGCCGCAGGATTACCCCTTCTATCAGATTTACAAACAGCCCTTGGCCGGCGGCGAGCCGCAAATGATCTCGAGCGGCCGGGGACGCACGACCTGCGCCTATTTCTCGCCCGACGGCAAGAAGCTGATTTATGCCTCCAGCCATTTGGACCCCGACATGTCGGCGACCGAGCAGAAGGAGCGCGACCAGCAGGCCGAGGACAAACGCACGGGCGCCCGCCGCCGCTACCAGTGGGACTTTGATCCTTACACCGATATCTTCGAGGCTGACCTGGACGGCAAGCACCTAAAGCCACTGACCGCGGTGAAGGGTTATGACGCCGAAGGGGCCTACTCGCCGGATGGAAAGAAGATCGCCTTTTGCAGCGATCGCGACGGCGACCCCGACTTGTACATCATGAATTCCGACGGCACGGACCTCAAGCAGTTGACCAACCAGCCGGGCTACGACGGCGGACCGTTTATCTCGCCCGACGGCAAGTGGGTGATCTTTCGCTCGGATCGCAAGAAGGAAGGCTTCCTGCAGATTCACGCCATCGGCGTTGACGGCCAGAACGACGTTGCCCTCACTGACAACGTCGGCGTGAACTGGGCGCCCTATTGGCACCCGACCAAGCCTTACATTGTTTGGACCGGCGCGGACCACTCCGACCCCAAGGCCCGGCCCAACTACGACCTGTGGCTGATGAAGTACGGCACCGAGGACGGCAAGCTCGTGCCAGGCCCGATCACGCGGCTGACCGACGACCCCGGCGCCGACGTGTTGCCGGTCTTTTCGCCCGACGGCAAGCAACTGATGTGGACCAGCAACCGCACCAGCGACCACTCCAGCCAGCTGTTCATCGGCGACATCACACTGCCGGAGTAACGGGGCAGCGTTCGGCGTGCTGTTATTCCGCTTCGACCACGTCGATCTTTAGTTGGCCCACGACCTGGGCCACGGGCAGGAACGCGCTATAGGTCGTCGCGCCGTCGAGGCTCGAGTCGTTCAGCTTCAGATGGGCCGCGGCGATTCCCCCCTGCCCGAGCGTGCCGTCGAGCGCCGTCCATTGGCCATTGATGAAGACCTCAGTCCACATGTGGAAGCCGAAGCTGGCTGAGCGCTCCACGTAGACCAGGCCGATCGCCACTCGCGACGGTAAGCCGCAAGCGCGGGCCAGCGCGGCCAGCAGCACGGCGTGTTCGGTGCAGTCGCCTTGCCGTGAGCGAGCAACCTCGGCCGCCGTGGCAAAGGCCTGGGTCATGTCTTTGAGCGCGACCGTTTTCCGCACAAAGCGCTCCAGCGCCAGCGCGACCTGCACAGGGTCGGTCTCGCCGCCGCGGGCTTCGGCCGCGAGGCGACGAATTTCGGGGTCGTCGATCTGTAAGACGCCGTTGGCCGCGAGGTATTCGGCGGCCGGTGCGGCTGCGGCCTCACCCGGCGCATCGTGCGGCCGGCGGCTGGTCACGGTGATTTCGGCCGTGTGCGGGTCGATCGATTTCACGCTCTGCGTCGGTCCCTCGGGAAACGATTGGGCAGGATCGCCATTGGCCAGTTGCACGCGATAGACGACCCGCTGGGTTTGATGCGGCCTGGCGAGCGGCGGGTCGACCTTGACCATCGTATCCTCGCCGACGTCATAACTCGGGCCGGCCGGCGCCGCGGACTGGGCAATGGCCGCGGTCGTGCGATACGATTCTTGCTGCATCGAGTCGACGCGACGCTTGATGGCTCGGCCGGCATCGTCGAGCCAGTAGGTCTCGGGCATTTTCGTGCCGTCAGGCAGGGTCGAGACACTCTCGACGCGGAGCAAGCTGGTCGACTTGCCAAGCACGTCGGTCGTTTCCAACTCGCCCGCAGTAATGGCGACTTTGGCCACCTGGTCGATCATCGGCACGAGCACCTGGAGTTTGCGACGCTCGCCGGGTTTCGGCGGGGCAGCTGCCAGCGATTGTTCGACACCATAAAACCCGCGGATGCCGGGGCCCCAGGCCATTTGGCTCTTGAGTCGCTTGCCGTCGGACTCGGCTTCGAGGTCCATACGGTCTCCTGCGACCCGGCCGGTCAACTTTGACGGCGCCTGCCCCATCGTGATCTCGGTGACGAACTCGACCACCTCGCCGGCGGGAGTGTCCAGGCTCGATAGCTTGAGCCGCTGTTCGACATTTTGACCAAAACGGGCCACGTTCAAGCGGGTGTCGGTCGTGGTTTCCACTAACGGCCGGCCGTCACGTTCCAGGCGGCGAATGGTCGTGTGACCGTGGCCGATCTTCGACCCGTGGAGGTAGTAGACCTCCCAGTAGTCGTTATCGCCGAGCTCGACGGCTGCCTCCGCAGCGTCGGATTTGCCCTCAGCTTTCGGCGTGGCCTCGCGATGTTGGCAGCCCGCGGCCATCGTCAACAGGAGCATCGCGGCGCTGGCCGCGGCCCAGGTGAGCAGCGAAGGTCGAGTCTGGTCAGGCATGGGGGGGCCGGGTGTTTGAGGATGGCAGACGTCTGTGAGGTCAGCGGTGCGCGCGGGCCGCCGACGCCAGCCGTGCACGCGAGGACTGGATAGCCTGATTGTATCGCCGGTCCACGCAAGACAACCAGCCGGATGCGGTCGACAGCGCTCGGCAAGGCTACCTGGCGTCCGCCTCCGGGCGCACGGTCGAACTTTAACGGTCGGGCGAAGGGCGCGCGGCGGCGATGAAATGGCGCCGTATTCTGGGGGCAAAAATCGCACGTTTCCGGTGAGATTTTCGCAGCCGCGGGCAACTCGCTCGCCCGACAGCCGCGGCGTGCAAATCGAGTGCTAGATTAAGTTATTCGCACGGGGCGTCGCGGGGAAATCGTCGTGAGTTCGGGCCTTTGAGGAGCGCCCGGACAATGACGGGGGACTTTGCGGTGGACCGGCCGATTGTACGGCTTTTGCCGGCGGGCCTGACGGGCCACACCCAAATTGACCGTGCTGCATAGACTGACAAGTGAGAGCAAAATCGTCGGCGTGACCTAGACTTGCGCAATGAAGCAAGTCGGTGCGTTGCCAACCGCCGAGCTGACAATACTTCCACCGAGGTCGCCGATGGGTTTCCTGAAAAAGATCTTCCGCAACGTGTTCCGCGATGGAATGCCGGCGCACACCACCAGCAGCTTCGAGCGCCTCACTGATGAGGAGTTGGAAGCGCACCTGGGCGTGTCGCGCTACGGAGACTTCATGCTCACCGGCGCCGTCCGCCCGTCGTACGACCTGCAGGTCATTCCCTGTCAGGGATATCGCCACGACGTGTACCGCGACGAAGAGAACAAGACCAACGTGCCCGTGCTGATGGGCGCCGCCTCGAAGGAACAAGTCTTCGAGACGTTCATGGACATCCTCGACCCGTTGGGCTTCGAGGTCGACGTGGTGCTGGAAACCAGTCACAACCGCCAGAACCACGGCCACGTGGACCTGTATCGCGAGCACATCGACCTGCCCGTGCTCAAGAGCATTCTGTACGACTTCGAAGACCTGCTGATCAACGACGGCTGCACGGGCATCGCGGTGCTCAACCCGTCGATTCCCCAGGAAGTTCAGTTCGACGAGCACAAGCTGCTGATCGTCTACGGTCAGGAGCTTCACGAGTACGAGCAGATCTTTCAGTCGCGTCGGGTGCGCTGCAACGACCAGATGAAGTTCATCACCGAGGCCGAGCACGTTCACTCGTCTAACGAGTCTTACTTCGCCGAGTTCGAACGGTTGAAGCACCGTTTGAGCATCGACTCGGGATACTAGGGGGAAGGCTTCGGGCTTCAGGCCCCGGGCTTCAGGGCGGCCGCGACGGGCGATAGCATGGACGTTGCCGGCTCAGCGCGCTCTGCATCCGTTGGTGGCCTAGCCCGCGCAACCCCGTCCGATCATTCCTCGCTGCAGATTCGCCTGCTGGCACTGCCAGCACGGTTCACCATCCCGCTGGGGATTGCTGGCGGCGTCGGGCTCTCTGATCTTGCTGCTGGGGGTGGTTTTCGTCACACTACCGCCCCATTTCTGGCGATTTCAATTTCACGTCCGCCAGTTTTCCGTTCGGTACCGCTTCTAACTCGGCAATTGCGTCATGGATCGACCCGACCAGGATCGAGCTGTTTCCACGCGCCGTCACCGCGCCTGCGGCGGTTGGCTGGTCGCGTTGGCAGCACTCTTGATGGCCGGCTGCAGCGCGGGCGCTTGGCGATCACCCAGCTACACTCCGCCCGAGATACCGATCGGGCCGTTTCCGCCGCAGAACAATCCGGCGGTCGTGGGCGTGATGGATCGCGACTTTGTCTGGGACCAGGTCGTCGACGTGGTGGACGATTACTTCCGCGTCAAGCAGGAAGATCGGGTCCGGCAGATCGGTGACCTGCTGACCGAGGGCCGGCTGGAGACCTATCCGCGCAGTGCCTCGACGATCTTCGAACCCTGGAACAAAGATTCGTCCACCGCCTATGAGCGCTGGGAGAGCACGCTGCAGTCGATGCGCCGCACGGCGATCGTCCGCGTGATTCCCGACCCCGCCGGATTTGCGATCGACGTGCAGGTCTACAAAGACCTGGAGAATGTGCCCCGGCCCGAGACCGGCGCCGTCACCTTGGCCAACAGCGCCGCGCTGCGCAACGACAATTCGTTGCAGCGCGTGACCAATCCCGTGATGGGCATTCCGCCCTCGGCCGGCTGGATACCCCAAGGCCGCGACACGGCGCTCGAGCAGCGCATTCTGGCCCACATCCAGTCCCGGCTAATCGGCATGGGCCCGCCGCGAGCGTATTAGCGTTCCATCGTGGCCATGGAATGGGGTGCCACTGGCTTTGCCAGTGCCTGTCCTGAGCCGCAGATGGATACAAAGCACTGGCAGAGCCAGTGGCACCCCTGGTGAACTGCTTTGCCCGCCGATTCGCTACCGCCCCGCGGTCTCGGGCGGGGAGTGAATTGCTGCACCCAGGTCGACCGGCAATCCAACACTTGACGGACTCGTTGGGACGCTCGCAGCCGGTTCGCAGCTCGGCGCCATCGGCAGTTTGAGGGTGAACGCGGTGCCCTTGCCCGGCGTGCTCTCCACGCGAATGCGGCCCTGATGCGCTTCGATCACGTCGCGACAGAAGGCCAGGCCCAGGCCGGTGCCTCCTTTGCCGCTGGCGTCGGGACCGCTCTTGGTCGTGTAGAAGCGGTCGAAGATCCGCGGCAGCTTGTCGGCCGGGATGCCCGAGCCCGTGTCGCGCACCGTCAGGTCGACCGTGTGCAGGACCGGGTCGGCGGCGAGCCGGATCGTGACTTGCCCGCCGCTGGGCATGGCCTGCCGGGCGTTGACCAACAGGTTCATCAACACTTGCTGGATCTGATTGGCGTTGGCCATCGCCGGCGGGACCGCCTGAAATTGACGGTCGATTTTCACCCGGTACTTCGTCATCTCGCGCTCCAGCAGCAACAGCGAGTCCTCGACCATTTTCACCATGTCGGTCGGCTCGTACCCCTGCGGCCGGTTGCGGGCAAAGCCCAGGATGCCGTTAGTGATCTTGGCAGCGCGATTGCCGGCGCTCAGAATCTTTTCAAAGGCCTTGTCGCGGGTGGGCTGGTCGCGATGGCGCTGGCCCATCCGCGCGTAGTTGATGATCGTCGTCAGCACGTTGTTGAACTCGTGCGTGGTCGTGCTCACCAGATCACCCAGTGCGGTCAGCTTCTGAGCCTGATGCAATTGCTCCTTGAGTGCGGCGATTTGCTCTTCCAAACTCGAAGCCGATTGCGATTCGCTGGACATGCTGTCTTCCCGGTCGCTGGAGATGCACTTGAAGAGCCCAAAGGCGGCAACGTGCGAGGTTTCGCCGTCTTGCCTCTTCGGCAACAGTCTCGCCGCCTTGGTTCGTTGACGTGTCTTAACTCGATGGATTGTCGAGACTTAATCCATGACCGAGATATCGACGGGTCGCGCTTCGCAACTGTAGGACAAGCCGATATAATCCCCGCCTACACAGGGCCTTCCCCACACGGTTGGCCGCGGCTTACCCGCACTGCACGTTCGCAAGGAAGCGATCCCGATGCACGCGACCCCCACGCCTACTGTCGAGCTGTTGGAACAAGCCCTGGCCCTGGCCGAGCGGTCGGGCATCACGGTGCGTCAGGACTGGCTCTCCGGCGGGCCGGCCGGCCTTTGCCAGCTAAAAGGGCGCACTTGGCTATTTGTCGACCTCTCGCTATCACCGGCCGAACGGCTTGAACAGGTGCTAGCGGGTCTCGCCGGCATCGATGAGGTGGCGGTCCACGACGCTCCGCCCCAAATTCACAAGCTGCTCAAGCTGCGCAAAGCGGCTTAGCGAACGGGCCCCAAGCGGTCGGCAGGTCCATCAGGCCCGATACAGGCCCTGGGTCTCAATGAACTTCTCCACGGCCCTGGGCGTGCGATAGCGGATGCTCTGCCCCCGGGCGACGCGCCGGCGGATATCGCTGCTGGAAAGCTCGAGCAAGGGCATTTCGACCACGTGCTCGCGAATCGCCGCCAGCCGTTCGGCCGAGAGGACTCCTGAGAGCCCCTCCAGGTCCAGGGACTGCCCGTCCAGCATCGCCTGGCCGCCGCGACCCACCACGGCCGGCGTCGCCAATGCGCAAACCCGGGCCGGCTCGCGCCAACTTGGCAGGTCGACCAGCGAATCGGCGCCCATCAGCAGGAACATTTCCGCCTCGGGTTGCTCCTTGCGAAAGTGCTCGAGCGTTTCGACCGTGTAGCTCACGCCGCCGCGGTCGACCTCGTGAGAACAGACGCGAAACGCCGGATGCCCGGCGATGGCCAGCTCGATCATCTCGATGCGTGCCATGCCCGGCGCCAGCTCGAGCTGCTGCTTGTGCGGCGGCACGCCGGCCGGCAAGAACCAGACCTGGTCCAGGCGCAATTGTTCGCGGCAACTTTCGGCCACGAGCAAATGGCCGTAGTGGATCGGATCGAAGCTGCCGCCCAGAATTCCCAGCCGCATCACGCGTTAGGCCCAATGGGCCGCCTTGTCAGTCATCGGGCCGCGTAAGATGATGGCAGCGGCCGCGTCACGGGTATCGTAGCCAGTGGTCGATCGGTTGACCACTCGGGTGACGGTCGACCTCCCATGCGTTGCCCGGCGCCATCTGTCCAACTCACGATGAAACCTCAGCAATCCAGCCTGTTCGAGCTTGAGCCCGCTCCCTGGGAGCTGGATGACGCGCGCGATGAGTTGGTGGCCACGGTCGTTTTTGCCAGCGGTCCGCAGCAGCCGTTTGACTATGCCGTGCCCGAGGCACTCACCGGCAACCTGGCGGCGGGTCAACGCGTGCGGGCCCCGTTTGGCCGGCAGAATCGACCGCTTACCGGTTACTGCGTGAAGGTCGAGCATCGCTCGGGCGGCAAGCGGCGGTTGAAGCCGATCTCGGCGGTCATCGACGAGCGGACACTGGTCGGTCCACCGATGCTGCGGCTGACCGAGTGGATGGCCGACTACTACTTGTGCGGTTGGGGCCAGGTGCTCGAAGCGGTCGTGCCGGCCGGAGTGCGCGGCAAAGCCGGCACGCGGGAGACCCAGTTTATCTCGCTACCCAACCAGGTCGCCGCCCGGCTGACCCAATTGAAGCTCACTCCCAAGCAATCGCGGATCTTGAGCTACCTGGCTGGCCGCGGACACGCGGTGCCGATCGGCCAACTGGCCACGGCCACCGGCTGCACCCCCGCGCCGATCCACACCCTGGTCAAAAAGGGGCTGCTCACGGCCGAGGTTCGTCGCTTCGATGCCGGCGACACCGGTGTGGCGGCTGCCACGGCGGCCGAAGACCAGTGGGAGCTCAACGTCGACCAGCGCCGGGCGCTCGACGTCGCGCTCAACGCCTTGCGCGCCGGGCGTCACGAAACCATCTTGTTGCACGGCGTGACCGGCAGCGGCAAGACCGAGGTCTACATGCAGGCCATCGCCGAAGTGTTGACCTACGGCCGGCAGGCGATTGTGCTGGTGCCCGAGATCAGCCTCACTCCGCAGACCGAGGCCCGCTTTCGCGCCCGTTTTGGCGACGTGGCCGTGATGCACAGCCATCAGACCGACGTCGAGCGGCGACGCCACTGGGAGCAGATCGCCGACGGCCGAGTCTCGGTGGTGGTGGGCGCCCGCAGCGCGGTGTTCGCACCCACGCCCAACCTGGGCATCATCGTGCTGGACGAAGAGCACGAATCGTCGTTCAAGCAGGAGACCGCGCCCAGGTATCACGCTCGCGACGTGGCCATCGAGCGGGCTCGCGGCGAACGGATCCCGCTGGTGCTGGGATCGGCCACGCCGTCGCTGGAAAGCTGGCAGCGGGCCAAGACCGGCGAGTATCGGCTGGTGTCGCTGCCCGAGCGGGTGCTCAACCGGCCACTGCCGGCGGTCGGCACTCTGGACCTGCGAATCGAGTTTAAAGACCGCCGCAATCGCGGCGCGATCAGTCGACAATTGCACGTGGCCATGGACGCGGCGCTGCGCGACGATGGGCAGGTGATCCTGCTCTTGAACCGCCGCGGCTACTCGACCCATATTCAGTGTCCCGACTGTGGGCATACGGTCGAATGCCCCGAGTGTGCGATCGCGTTGACGCATCACTTGCAGGCCCAGGTGGCGCTGTGCCACTACTGCGACTACCAGATTCGCGCCCCGGAGCGCTGCCCGCAGTGCGGCTCGGGGGCGATTCGTTACCGCGGCTTTGGCACCCAGCGGCTTGAGGCCGAGGTGAAGGCCCGTTTTCCTAACCAGCGCTGCCTGCGGATGGACACCGACACGATGAGCAAGCACGGCAGTCATGCCGAGGCTTTGCGATCGTTTCGCGAGGGAGAGGTCAGCATCCTGTTGGGCACGCAAATGATCGCCAAGGGGTTGGACTTTCCCAACGTGCTCTTGGTCGGCGTGATCAATGCCGACACGGCCCTGCACTTTCCCGATTTCCGCGCTGCCGAGCGGACCTTTCAGCTGGTCACCCAGGTCGCCGGGCGCACAGGCCGAGGCGAGCGCGGCGGTCGGGTGCTGGTGCAGACCTTCAGTCCCGACCATCCCGCGATCCTGGCAGCCGTGCGGCACGACTACCAGATGTTTGCCGACAGCGAATTGCCGGGCCGAGAGCGCTATGGCTATCCGCCGTTTGCCAGTCTGGTCCGCATCGTGGTTCGCGGCCCGGTCGAGGCGATCGCCGCCAGCTTTGCCGAGACATTGGGTCGACGATTGACCGAAGCACTGGCCGAGAACCCGTTCACGCATCGCGTGCTGGGGCCCGCGCCGGCGCCGATCGCGCGGCTGCGAGGATTGTTTCGCTTTCAGATCCAATTGCACGGCGCCGACGCCGCCGGTTTGCGCGCCGCGGTGCGCTCGGCCACCGAGTCGCTCGACCCGCCCGACGAAGTGCAGTGGATCGTCGACGTCGACCCGCTGGACATGCTGTAGGTCGCCAAAGTGTGACGTGGAATTGGCCATTTAGCGGCGCTCCAACCGCCACTACCCCGGACTTTCCTCTTGGTGTTTCTGCGGTCGGGTCCGTAAACTATAGGAAGTGGGCTGACCTGTCCGGGAGCTTCTTGCCCTCATGTCGTATCGGTCGATCAAGCGCGTACTTGGCGAGACCAGTCTGGAGCGGAAATGCCGCTTCCTGTTCGGCGCTTGTTTGCTGGTGTTGATCACCGGCAGCTTCTGGTGGTACGGCCGTAGCACCGAGCGGCTGGTGTACGAGGCCAGTCGCGAGAGCGCTCGCGGCCTGGTCGAGACGATCATCGTCATGCACCACTGGAAGTTCTGGCAGAATAGCGAAGACCAGAAGTGGGGCGGCGAGTTTGGCGACCTGGTCGAGGACCTTCGCCAGGGCCTGGCCAGCCGGCAGTATCACTGGCGATTCATTCATCCCAGCGGCGCCAACGCACCGCAGGACGAGTTTGAAAACCAGGTGCTGGCTTCATTTCCGCAGCGGAGACCCCCCTCAGCAGATGAATTGGCGGGCAAGGTCCCGCGCGAGTTCAAAGACCGCACCGAGGTCGTCGACGGCAAGCCTGAGTATCAGTACTACACGCCGATTCGCATCACCAACAATCAATGCGCTCTGTGCCACGCGAGCCAGAATCTGAGCGTGGCCACCACGGGCAGCGAGATGGAGATCGGCGACCTGGTGTCGATCGTCAAGGTCAGCCTGCCGGACGACGAGACCCAGGCCGCGCTCAACTGGAACAACGCCGTGCTGTTGGTATTCGCCATCGTCACGGTCTTTCTGGCCATGCTGGCCAGCTATGCCATCGTGCGCTATGTGATCGTCAAGCCGCTGGAGCACTTGCGCGACGTCAGCGAGCGGATCAGCCATGGCGACATCGCCCTGCGCGCCGAGCTGCACACCGGCGACGAATTTGAGAAGCTGGCCACGGCGTTTAACCGCATGCTTCGGCAATTGGCCACCAATGCCGAAGAGCTGAAGGATGTGAACGACAACCTGAACGTCAAGGTCGACGAGCTGGCCCAGGCCAATATGCGCCTGTATGAGATGAACCGGCTGAAGAGCGACTTTTTGGCCACGATGAGCCACGAGTTGCGGACCCCGCTCAACGCGATCATCGGCTTTAGCGACGTGCTGGAGTCGATCGCCTCGCTGGACGACAAGCAGAAGCGCTACGTCAGAAACATCCAAACTTCCGGCAAGGTGTTGCTGGAGATGATCAACGACATTTTGGACCTGGCCAAGATCGAGAGCGGCAAGATGGAGGTCCGCCTGGCCGATTTCCGCATCGAGCCGGTGATCGCGGCCCAGTGCGACATGGCCCGGCCGCTCACCGAGCGCAAAAATATCGACCTGGATTGCGAGGTCGAGCGAGGTCTGCCCGAGATGTTCCAGGATCAGGCCAAGGTGCAGCAGATCCTGAACAACCTGCTGTCCAACGCCATCAAGTTCACGCCCGAGGGGGGCCGCATCGTCGTCAGCGCCGAACGCGCCGGGCAAGAGCTCGTGATGCGGGTGACCGACACCGGCGTGGGTATCGCCGAGGAAGATCAGATCGCGATCTTCGAAAAGTTTCGCCAAGGCAAAAGCGTGCTCACCGGCGGCGACGCCATGACACGAGAGTATTCGGGCACGGGCCTGGGTCTGTCGATTGTCAAAGAGCTGTGCAAGCTGCTGGGCGGAGAGATCTCGCTCGACAGCGAGTTGGGCAAAGGTAGCACCTTCACGGTACACCTGCCCTGGACCCGCGCCGACTTGCCTCGCCACGAGTCGTTGCCCAGCGCAACCGACGAACTGGCCAAGCACCGCCGCAGCGATCAGCCGCACGCCCTGCCAGGGGCAGTGGTCAGTGGCTAGTGGTCAGTGGTCAGCAACGAAGGGACCAGGGGCCACGGACCAGTGTTGGGTACAAACCCAATCCAAAATCGGCAATCGAAAATCCAAAATCGCGTCGGCCTATCGCCCGTAGCGGTCCCCCGCCTCTCTCCGCTACGATAGGCCCCCATGACTAGCAAAACCGACACCTCGGCCGGCGCTCTGCCGGAAGTTGAGCTCTATACCGACGGCGCGTGCAGCGGAAATCCCGGTCCGGGTGGCTGGGCTTTTATCCTCAGGCATCCGGCGACCGCCAAGCAGTTGGAAAAGTCCGGCGGCGAGCGCGAGACGACCAACAACCGCATGGAGCTATTGGCCGTGGTCCGGGGTCTGGAAGCCCTGACCAAGCCCTCGCACGTTAAGGTGATGACCGACAGCGTCTACGTCGGCAAGGGGCTCAGCGAGTGGATGCCCAAGTGGAAGGCCAACGGCTGGCGGCGCCGCGAGGGCACGCAGTGGAAGGAGGTCAAAAACGAGGACCTCTGGCGCGAGCTGGACCAGTTGATCCACCGGCACAAGATCACCTACATCCGCGTCGCCGGCCACAGCGGCCACCCAGAAAACGACCGCTGCGACGAACTGGCCGTGGCGGCGTGTCAGAAGTTTAAGAAGGCGTAACAGGCCAGAGAGGCTTCAGGCCACTGGCTGCGGGCTTCGGAAGTAGGTCAGGCATTTGCCTGACAGGCATTGCCCAGGGCGCTTCCTGTCAGGCAAATGCCTGACCTACGGGATGGCAACATCGTCCTCTCTGAAGCCTGTCGCCCTGAGCCTGAAGCCTCCTACAATACCCTCATGTCCTCTGCTTCTGACAATACGCGCGCCGCCGAGCTGTCCACGCCGGTGCAGTTCCTCAAAGGTTGCGGCGAAGCCCGCGCGGCGTTGATGGCACGGCTGGGTGTTCAGACTGTGCGCGACATCTTGTTTCTCTTTCCGCGCGACTATCAGGACCTGACCGACCTGCGGGCTATCGACCAACTGGAAGAGGGTGTGTTGGTCAGCGTGCTGGGCACCGTGGAAGAGATCGATCAGGCCGAACGTGGCCCCGGCCGCTCGATCACCGGCGTCTTGATCCGCTCGGGCGACAACCACCTGCGGGCCGTGTGGTTCAACCAGCCGTTCATTCGCGACCGGTTTCAACGCGGTCAGACCGTGTTCGTCTCGGGGCGGCCCAAGCGACGCAGCACCCGCTGGGAGATGGTCCACCCGCAGGTCAAGGTGGTCGACAGCCCTGAGCAATCGCCGGCCGGACAATTGCTGCCGGTCTATCCGCTCACCGAAGGTCTGGCGCAGCGCCACGTCCGCAACCTCACCCGCCGGGCCTTGGACGAATGCGTGAATGTTCTGGAGGAGGTTTTTCCGGCCGAATACCTGGCCGCCCATGATCTGCTGGGCATTCGCGAGGCGCTGCCCCAGTTGCACTTTCCGGCGAATCACGAGGAATTGAACGCGGCGCGGCGGCGGTTCATTTATCAAGAGCTGCTGGTGCTGCAATTGGCACTGTCGCTCAAGCACCAACAGGTCCACGAGACGCTGCAAGCGGCGCCGCTGGAATTGACCGCCAAGATCGACGCCCGCATTCGCCGGCTCTTGCCGTTTGAGCTGACGCCGGGCCAGAATCAGGCGATCGCCGAGATCGCGGCCGATTTGAATCGCCCCCACCCGATGAACCGCTTGATGGAAGGGGACGTCGGCAGCGGCAAGACCATCGTCGCGGTGTTCGCCATGCTATTGGCCGTGGCCCATCAGTCGCAGGTCGTGCTGATGGCCCCCACCGAGGTGCTCGCCCGGCAGCACGTTGACACGCTCGGTCGCCTGCTGGCCCGCAGCCAGACACGGCTGGGGCTGATTACTGGCGGGCAGACCGCCAAGGCGCGGCAGGCGCTGTTTGCCGAGATCGCGTCGGGCGAAGTTCAGATTGTCATCGGCACGCAGGCCGTGGTGTCGACCGAGATCCCGTTCGCAAGGCTGGGCCTGGTTGTGATCGACGAGCAGCACAAGTTTGGCGTGCGGCAACGGGCAGCGCTGAAAAACACCGGAGAGCAACCGCACTACCTGGTGATGACCGCCACGCCGATTCCGCGCACGGTGGCGATGACCCTGTTTGGCGATCTCGACATCACGACGCTCACCGACCTGCCGCCGGGCAGGCAGAACGTGCACACCTATTTTCCGCCCGAGGAAGACCGCGGCCGCTGGTGGGAGTTCTTTCGCAAGAAGCTGCGCGAAGGGCGCCAGGCCTACGTCGTGGTGCCGGTGGTCTCGGGCACCGAGGGAATGGACATCGACGAAGCGGCCAACGAGCCCGACGCCGCGCCGGCCCCCAGCAAGTCGCAGGTCATGGGGTTGAACCAGGCCTACGAGTCCTTGGCCAACGGCGAGCTGGCGGAGTTTCGCCTCGGTCTGGTGCACGGTCGCATGAGCCCCGCCGAGAAAGAGGAAGCGATGAGCGCCTTTCGCTCGGGCCAGACCCAGGTGCTGGTCGCCACCAGCGTCGTTGAGGTAGGGGTCGACGTGCCAAACGCCACGCTGATGACGATCGAAGGCGCCGAGCGGTTTGGTCTGGCACAATTGCACCAGCTTCGCGGTCGGGTCAGCCGCGGCTCCTATCCCGGCTATTGCACGGTGTTTGCCAACGCTCGCACGGAGGAGGCCGTCGAGCGGCTGAAGGCATTCGTCTCCTCCAACGACGGCTTTCGCCTGGCCGAGCTCGATTTTCAATTGCGCGGCCCCGGCGACCTGCTTGGCACTCGTCAACACGGCCTGCCGCCGTTTCGCATCGCCGACCTGGCCCGCGACGTTGACCTGCTGGCCGAAGCTCGCCGCGATGCCCGAGCACTGGTCGAGTTCGACCCCGGTTTGTCGAGGCCCGAGCACCAGGCGCTGCGTCGCATGGCGCTGGTACGCTACGGAAAGTCGCTGCAATTGGGCGACGTGGGGTGAGGGGTGACTCCGGTAGGTCAGGCACTCCGTGCCTGACAATTGAGTCATCGCGCGGCGCAATGTCAGCCACGGGGTGCCTGACCTACAGTGGGGCGAGCGCTTGCCTTTGGGTGAGCCGCGCTTTAGCCTGGGTTGCATGCGATATCTCATCGGCTTTACGGTTGGAGTGCTCTGTTTCCTGTCAATCGCCAGCAGCGACGAAGTCGCTGAGACTGACGGTTGGCGACCCCACTCACCGCGCGAAGAGATTCGCCCGACATTCGAGGTCTTGCCCTCGGGCGGCCGCGCGGGCGGACCTCGGCTGGTCATTGCCTGCGACCAGCGCGAAGGGCTCGACGGCGCTTGGGTCAAATCGTTTCCAGTTTCCGGCGGCCGGCACTATCGATTCACGGCCGCGCGGCGGCTCGAAGACGTCGACGTGCCAAGGCGCAGCGCGCTGGTGCGCATCGTCTGGCAGGACGATCAAGGTCAGGTCGTCACGCGCGATGCCCCCGTGACCACCAACCTGCTGGCCGGCCGGCAAGTGATCGCTGAAGCTGAGCATCCGGCCGACGGTCCCCCCGGCAATGACGGTGGGACGGAGGTCTCCGGCGTGTATCTGGCGCCGAGCAAAGCCACGCGCGCCGTGGTGGAACTGCATCTGCAATGGGCCCCTGGCGGCCGAGCCGAATGGAGCGACGTTTCGCTGGTGCCCTGCCCTGCCCCGGCCGGGCGCAAGGTGCGACTGGCGACCGTGCACTACTCGCCCAAAGACGGCCAGTGCCCGGCCGACAATTGCCGGCAGTTCGCGCCGCTGATTGCTCAGGCCGCTGCTCAGAAGGCCGACCTGGTCGTGCTCGGCGAAACACTGACCTGGGCCGGATCGGGCAAGACCTACGCCGATGTGGCCGAGTCGGTGCCGGGACCTTCGACCGAGTATTTCGGCACGCTCGCCCGCGCGCACAAGCTGCACCTGGTCGTGGGCCTGGTCGAGCGCGACGGCCACCTGGTCTACAACGTCGCCGCGCTCATCGGGCCCGACGGCAAGTTCATCGGCAAATATCGCAAGGTCACGCTTCCGCGCGGCGAGGTCGAGATGGGAATCGCGCCGGGGCACGAGTACCCCGTGTTCGAAACTTCGATCGGCAAGATCGGCATGATGGTCTGCTACGACGGGTTCTTTCCGGAGGTCGCCCGCGAGCTGTCGAACGGCGGGGCCGAGATCATCGCCTGGCCGGTAGCCGGCTGCAATCCGCTCTTGGCCCGGGCCCGAGCCTGCGAGAACCACGTCTTTTTGGTTAGCAGCAGCTACACCGACGTGGCGATGAGTTGGACGATCACGGCCGTGTACGACCGCGAGGGGCAGCCGATCGCCCAAGCTAAGGACTGGGGCACCGTGGCCGTGGCCGAAGTGGACCTGGGCGCGCCGACCTATTGGTACAACCTGGGCGATTTCAAGGCGATGGTCGACCGGCATCGCCCGGTGGTGAGCGCAGGTGGCGACCCGCGCCCCTCGTCATTTCGCAGGCAGAGCGATTAGAAGCGGAAGATCGCGTCAACCGTCAGCCGGTTGTCGAGGATGTCCCGCCGATCGGTCAGCGGCGCTTCCCAGCAGACGCCGTACTCTCGGTAGGCGTTGGGCTTGTACTTCAGGCCGATGGAGCCGGTGACAATGTCGTGCCCTGCCACTCCGGTCGAGCCGAAGTTGTAGAAGTCCAGTCCCTCGATGCCGGGGATACCGCCCTGCCCGCTGCGAATCCAATGGTACCAGTTGTACTCGGTGAGGAAGTACCAGCCCTTGGTGCCGAGCGTGCGGTCGAAGTGCAGCGACCAGTACGACGACTGGCTGTTGTCGACCACGTCGCTGGGCAGCTTGATCCCGACGGCGCTCACGGTGCGCCAGTACTCGTTGATCTGCGCCGCTCCGGTCAGAATCAAATCAAACACGCCGCTGCCGTTGCCTTGCAGGGCCCGGGTGCTGCCGACCGGCATCTCGAACACGACCGCGGCGCTGACGATCCGCTGCAGGTCATAGTCCTTGTAGAGGTTGTATTTCAGGCCGGCGTTGACGTTCGCCCAACCGTCCTGCGCTGGACCGTTCGCGCCGGAGACAATGAAGCCGTCTTTGGTGGCGATGACCGACAGGTTCTCGCTCAGTGCGGCCCGCAATTGCACCGCGTAGATCTGCACGTCGCCGCCGGCTAGCGGCGCCCGTCGCGGGATCTTGTGCTGGATGAAGATCGGCCGGGCTTCGGTCAGGGTGCGCGGATCTTCGAAATACACCGGGTTGGTCATCGGGCTGATGAATCGCCAGAAGCCAACGTCGCTGGGGGCGAAAAGTCCGAACAGGCGACCCTTGCCGCACATGTCGTAGCAGTGCGTGCCGCAGGCGTCGCAGCTTTCGCTCACGCAGTTGGGCGCCGCGAACGACGCGCTGGCGTCGGTTTGGGGCGCCGCGAGGGCATCGTCCGCTTCGCCGGTCCAGGCGGCGAAGTAGGAGTTGGTTCCGATCGTCTGGCCGTCCGTTTCCGCCGCCATTGCCCGGGGCAGACACAGCAGCACAGCTAGGGCAGCCGCCATCCATGTGCGTTTCATCGTTCGACCTGTCGAGTCCTGAGTGCGGGGGTGTCTGAACTGCAGACTTGCCGAGGGGGGCACGCGGGTAACGCGTCGATCCGCCAAATACGGCCGCCTGGACAGAACTTCCACTCGACAAAAGGCATCGAAACGAATCATCCGCACACCAGCTCGTTGCTACAATCTGCCCACAAGGATCGCTCGGTGTGTGCGAGGCGCTCTGCACATGTGCGGCCACCGCACAACGTCGGAAGTGCGCGAGCGAGACCGTGCGGCTTCGGCACGCCGTCAATGGACTGCACGTCTCAGTGCCAGTCTGGTCGATGCCTTGCCAGGTTGGATCGTGGCACAGGCATCCCCCAGTCACAGTTGCGGCCGTGCCGACGTCGTCCGACCTGGTTGGCGTCGAAATCTCCAAAGTCGGCATGCCACATGCACCAGAGCCTTTCAACAAGGAACGATCGATGCCTAACCAAACAAGCTGGTTCACCGCTTTTGCTCGACGCCTGTCGGTCCTGACTGGTCGATCATGGGTCTTTCTGGCCGCGGTCCTGACAGTGGCCGTCTGGGCGATCACCGGGCCGCTCTTCAAGTACAGCGACACGTGGCAGTTGGTGATCAACACCTCCACCACCATTGTTACTTTTCTGATGGTGTTCCTGATTCAGAACACCCAAAATCGCGATACCGAGGCGATCCAGATCAAGCTCGACGAATTGATCCGTTCGACCCAGGGAGCCCACAACGCGCTGTTGGATCTGGAGGAACTGGAGGACGAAGAGCTGGAGGAGTTTCGCCAAAAGTACGGTGCGCTTGCCCGCCTGGCCCGAGAGCGCGCCCAGCGCGGCGACGCGGACGTCGATTGCCCGGAGGTGGGAGAGGAAACGACCTCGTCCAACCGGCAGGGTGTTCCTCCGGCCTGAGTCAGGTCAATTCGGTCGGATCCATCGAATCGCGCGCGAGGTGTCGAACGGAGAGCACAACGACGCTCGATTCGGTTATGACGATTACTGCGCGATGGGTCGGTCGGACTCCCAATCCAAATGTAAGCTGGCGGAGGTCTTGAGAAATTTCCATACTCTCCCGCGCTGCGCCGCACCGTTGTGGATGGGACTCAAGGGTGTGGATTGCGGCAAGAATGCCTTCGTACCATCTCTGTGCTTCAGATTGTGATCGATGCTGAGACCATCAGGCTGCGGAGTCATGTAATTCACCCGCAGCCCGCGCAGTGATGACAACCTCATAATTCATTGGCGCGGTGTGAAGCCGAGAGCAGAGCGAATCTCAGCATCCACGTCGGCCAGCGGTCGAATGCGGCCAGCGTCAAGATCGTCTAGGCCAGCTCGGATTGCGGCCAGGTCAGAATTGCGGTCGGCCAGCGCATGAAGCGCATCTCGCAGTACATCGTCCGCCGATTGGTAAGGACCAGTGCGCAATTGCTCGGCGAGCAGCTGAGCGACGTCGGGCGGCAGTTCGTAGGTCATGACCAAGGTCCCCCCCTGCCTAATAGTCTATCATGCCGCGAACGCCGCAGAACGCTAGCCCGGAATCGTCCTACCCCGCCGCCAGCGCCTCGGCCGTTTGCCACTGGTCCCCTTCGCGGACCACGCGGTGGTACAGCGTGTCGCGCTCGACCGGCTCGCGGCCTGCCTCAGTGATCAGTCGGCGGATGTCCTCGACCGACAGCACCTCGGGCGTGGTGGCGCCGGCGTCGTGATAGATCAGCTCGTGCCGCACGGTGCCGTCGAGGTCGTCAGATCCATAAGCCTGTGCAGTCTGGGCCGTGCCGATGCCGAGCATGATCCAATAGGCCTTGATGTGGTCGAAGTTGTCCAGCATCAGCCGGCCCACTGCCACGGTCCGCAGGTCCAACAGGCCCGAGGGCTTCTTGATGTGACTCAGGCCCGTGTTGTCCGGATGAAACGCCAGCGGGATGAAGGTCTGAAAGCCGCCCGTCTCGTCTTGCAGCTCGCGCAGCCGCATTAGGTGATCCACCCGATGGTAAGCGTTCTCCAAGTGTCCATAGAGCATCGTGGCATTGGTGCGCAGACCGAGCTGATGGGCCGTGCGATGGATGTCGGCCCAGCGGCCGGCGTCGGCCTTGTGCTCGCAGATTCGGTCGCGCACTTCGGGATGAAAGATCTCGGCCCCGCCGCCAGGCAGGCTCCCCAGGCCGACCGACTTCATCTCCTCCAGGATCGAGCGAATGTCACGACCAGTCATCCGCGAGAACCAATCGAGCTCCACCGCGGTCCAGGCCTTCAGGTGCAGCCGCGGGTAGGCCTCGTGCAAAATGCGGATCAGGTTCAGGTACCACTCATACTTCATCTGATGGTGCAGCCCGCCGACGATGTGCATCTCGGTGGCGCCGCAATCGACGGCTTCCCGGCCCCGGGCCAGGATCTGCTCGTCGCTCATCAGGTAGCCCTTCGCGTCGCGCAGGTCGGAACGAAAGGCGCAGAACACGCAGCGATAAACGCAGACGTTGGTCGGGTTCAGGTGCGTGTTGATGTTGTAGTAAGTCCGGTTGCCGTTCTTTCGCTCGCGGACCAGGTTGGCCAGCTCGCCCACCTCGGGCAGAGAGACGTCGGGGCGATAAAGATACAGGCCATCGTCCTGCGAGAGACGCTCGCCGGCCTCGACTTTGTCGCGAATCGATCGCAGCGTGGGTTCGGTCGATCGGATCATGGGGATTTAACTCGAGGTCCGTTGCCGGGGGTATTCCTGTAGCCGGGATCTGTGACTCCGGTGACGTGCCGAGACGCCCAGGCTAATCAAAATATCAACCGCATTTCTGACCCGCACTTAACGTACCGGGCTCACAGAGCCCGGCTACAGCACCTCGGGCCGTTGCATGCCCGGTGGCAGCCTCAAACTCCGTTCTAGCGTAACACGCCCCCCGAGGTGAACAAGTCCAAGCTGGTCACCACCAGTAGGCCGATGCTCACCACCGCATTGACGTGGAAAAATGCCAGGTTGACCCGGTCGAGGTCGTCGGGCCGGACCAGGCGATGCTCGTAGACCAGCAGGCCCGCTACGGCCGCCACACCCAGCCCATAGATCCAACCCAAGAGCGGATAAACAAAGGGCAACGCGACCAGCAGCAGCACCATGCCCAGGTGACACGCGGCGGCCAACCGCAATGCGCCCGCCACGCCCAACCGCGCGGGCACGCTATGCAGGCCGGCCTGGCGGTCGAACTCGACGTCCTGGCAGGCGTAGATGATGTCAAAACCCGCGACCCATAGCATTACGGCGCCCCCCAGCACCACGGCGGGCAGCAAGTCACGCGGGTCGGCCATCACCTGCTCACCGCGCAGGGCGATCCAGGCCGACACGGGCGCCAGCATCAGGGCCGCGCCTAGCCAGAAATGGGCGGCCGCCGTAAATCGCTTCGTGTAGCTGTATCCCAACAGGAACGCCAGCACGGGCAGCGCCAGGTACAGCGGCAACCGGTTGGGCAGAAAGAGCAAGGTCGAGCCGACGAACACCGCCGAGCTGGCCAGGGCAAACACCGCCACGCTGCCGACCGATAGTGCTCCGGCCGGAATGTGCCGTCGAGAGGTCCGCGGGTTTTGGGCATCGATCCGCCAATCGGATACGCGATTGAACGCCATCGCGGCGCTGCGGGCCGCGACCATGCACAGCACGACGCCCAGCAGGTCCTGCCAGCGCCAAGCCACCGGCGGCTCGCTCCGCGCCCCCAACGTCCAGGCCATCACCGCCGAGAGCAGCGCAAAGGGCAGCGCAAACAGCGTGTGGCTGAAGCGAATCATTTCCAGGATGTGGCGGATTTTCGTGAGCATGATCAACCTGGACTCTGCGTCAATCTCCCCACCGTCGCGTCAACGAATGCTCCACGTCCAGCTGATCGCAAATCCGCGCGACCACGAAGTCGACCAGATCGCCGATCGTTTCCGCGCCGTGATAAAAGCCGGGCATCGCCGGCAGCACGACCGCGCCGGCCTCGGCCGCGCGGCGCATGTTCTCGAGTTGGATCGTCGACAGCGGAGTCTCGCGCGGCACGACCACCAGCTTGCGGCGTTCCTTCAGGTGCACGCTCGCCGCGCGGTGGATCAGGTTCTCGCCCGTGCCGTGCACCACAGCGCCCAGCGTGCTGCCCGAGCAGGGGCAGATGACCATGCCGGCGGTCAGATGCGACCCGCTGGCGATCGGAGCCATCAGGTCCTGGTAGTGGTGATAGACGATTTCGCCGCGTGCGGCGCCCGGCGGCACGGCGCGCGAAAGCACTTGCTGCATCGCCGGCGGCAATTTGCTCCAGGCCGGCGAATCGGCCGAGAGGACCAGCGATTGGGGTGAAAACTTTGCCAGGTCGATTTCGAGGTGCAACTCTTGCCGGGCTACCAGCACCGCGGCGGGGGTGATGGTCAGGTGCACGCGCCGACCTGCGGCCAGCAGGACCTGCAAGAGACGCGTCGCGTAAATCGCTCCACTGGCGCCAGAGATGGCCAGCACGACGTCGGACCGCGAGTTGGTTGCCGCGCGATTCATTTGGTGCCTACATACAACGTGGCCACGCCCAGCGTGAGCGGGTAGTAGCGGACCTCGCGAGCGCCGGCGGCGCGCATCCGCTCGGCCAGGGCCTCGCCCGAGGGAAACTCGCCGACGCTATCCGGCAGGTAATTGTAGGCGTCGCGGCGATTGCGCGCCAGCAACTGGCCGATACGCGGCAGCACATAGCGAAAATACAGCCCATAGAAAAAGCGAAACGGCTGCCAGCGGGGCATGGAAAACTCCAGCACCGCGACCCGGCCCCCGCGACGGCAGACCCGCACCATCTCGCGCAGACCCCGGTCGGTATCGGTGACGTTGCGCAAGCCAAAGGCGACCGAGACAATCTGAAATTCGTCGTCGCCAAACGGCAGTCGCTGGGCGTCGGCCTCGACAAACGTGATTTGCGGCGCCCCGACCCGCTCGGCCTTGCCGCGTCCGATCACGAGCATGGGGTGGCAAAAGTCGGCGCCCACGATCGGCGTCTGCCCGCCGGTGGCCCGGCCATAGGCCAGCGCCAGGTCGCCCGTGCCGGTGCAGAGGTCCAAGATCGGCGCCTCGCCGCTCGGCCGCACTTTGCGCACGGTGCGCCAACGCCAGTAAACGTCGGTGCCCAGCGAGAGCAAGTGGTTCATGAAGTCGTAGCGGGGAGCGATCTCGCCAAACATGCCTCGGACGCGGGCTTCGGATTTGTCGACGGGCATGGGAACAGGCTGGAGGCGTTAGGCCGTAGGCGTTAGGCCGTAGGCGTTAGGTCGAAGAGGCTACGGGCTTCTGGCTTCAGGCTACGGGAATACACGGGGAAGGATGATCGAGCCTGACATCATAACCGTTGAGCACCGCGGTTGATAACCGGGTGGCGGGGCAGGACCTTTCGGCCGAATTATTGAGAGAGTTTGCCGGGAGATCTGACCGGGGTCGGCAATCCGTACTCGGCCCAGCGGGCTGTGACCTGTTCGATGATCGCTGGGTCGACGATTGAGATTGCGGACCGCCCTACGACGCCTTCGCCGGCGATCTTGGTCGTGGCGTCCAGGCCGACGTGGCGCACTAGCGACGTGTTGGCGTCGCTAGACGCAACGCGCGCCGGGCCGTCGTAGGTGAAGCTGTCACGCGCGGGATCGACGTGGACCGCGATCTGACCGAGCACCGCCTCGACGTTGCGGATGTCGACCTCGGCGTCGACCACAACCAGCATCGTCGCGCTGCCGAGCATGGTCGAGCCCCACAGGGCGCTGGCGACCCGCCGGGCTTCGTGCGGATAGGTCTTGGCGAGCGAGACCACCGCGAACCGTTCCACGCCGCCAAACACCGGCAGGTGCCAATCGACCAGGCCCGGCGCAAGGCCGCGGAGCGCTGGCAGCAGCACGCGTTCGCGCGCTTTGGCCAGCGCGGCAGCTTCACCGTGCCGACCGATGTCTATCGCCAATGGCAGCACGGGATGCGTGCGCTGGGTGATCGCCGTGACGTGCACTACCGGCGCGGCAGGCACGCCGCCGACCTCCACCGTGGCCGCTTCCGGGTCAAGGTAACCTTCCAACACCATCTCGGCATCGGCCGGCGCGGTGAGCGCGTGCGTGCGGCAGGTCACGAGCTCCACGGGCCGCCCACGGAGCAGGCCCACGACGTGATACACGTCGACGTCGCCGGGCAGTTCGAGCTGGGCCGCGATCGTGGCGGCCGGGTCGCCGCCGAGCACCACCGCCACGGGCATCCGCTCGCCGGCCTGGCGATACTCGGCCCAGCGCCGCTCAAAAGGTCCGCGCTCGACCGCGACGATTGCCAGCCGGTTGGGATCAATCGCCACCAGCGTGCTCGGTGCGATCGCCCGCGTGTCGCCGCCGCGAGCGACAGACAGCAGGCTGCCGCCCACCAACGCGTGAAGGGCCGTGCCGGCGTGGCCGACCAGCGGCAATGCGCCCAGGTCGACGTCGCGCCCCAGGCGCACGACCTGCTGGCACGGCCCGGACTTGACCACCTTGGGTCGGAATTTGGCGACCCCCGATTCATCGCTGCCTGCCTTGAGACGCTCGAACCAGTTTTGCGGGGTGCTGCGCGCGATCAGCGATTCGATGCGGGTGGGAATCTCGTCGAGCGACGCCAGGTCCAGCGCTCGGCACACGCGGGCTTCGCTGCCCAGCAGGTTGGTGACCACCGCCGCGCCGCTGCCGTGCACGCGCTCAAACAGGATCGCCGGTCCGCCCTCGCTCGCCACGCGCCGCGTGATCTCACCAATCTCGGCCGCCGGGTCCACTTCGACCCCCACGCGCGCAAGCTCGCCGCAACCGGCAAGCTGTTCCAGGAAATCGGCCAACGGGCTCGATGACATGGCGGCAATTGTAGCGGCACGACGATTTATTCTGTAGGTCAGGCATTTGCCTGACAGGCACTCGAAAAACAATTCATGTCAGGCAAATGCCTGACCTACCGGCAGCCACTTCGCTATCATGGCGGGCGAAATCTTCATCAGGGAGCTTCACCGTTTTGCGACAACTTCACGTCCACTTGCTGCCCGATCAGGTTGACGCGGCCGAACTGCGCGGATCGACCGCGGTCGTGATCGACGTGTTGCGGGCGACGACCACGATGGCCTATGCCCTGGCGGCCGGCGCGCGTGAAATCTTGCCCTGCCTGACCATTGACGATGCACGGGTCATGGCGGCAAACTTTCCCAAGGGGCAGTTCCTGCTGGCCGGCGAGCGCGGCGGGCTGCCGATTCCGGGCTTTGACCTGGGCAACTCGCCCGCCGAGTTCACGCCGACCTTGGTCACGGGCAAGACCATTGTGATGACCACCACCAACGGCACCAAGGCCCTGTTGCACTGCCGAGCGGCCGCGCGCATCCTGGCGGGGTCGTTTGCCAACCTGTCGGCCATTTGCAGCGCGGTCGAAAGTGGCTCGCGCGTCGACCTGGTCTGCGCTGGCACCGACGGCCAGGCGACCGACGAAGACCTGCTCGTCGCCGGCGCCATCGCGACGCGATTGACCTCCGCGGGCAAATGGCAACTTTCGCCGGACGTCGAAAGAGCGATCCAACATTGGCAACAGGTCGTGGGCGCGGGGGGCGAAGGTGAGCGAGCCGAGCGGCTGCTGGCGGCGATGCGCGCGAGCCTGGGCGGGCGCAACCTGGTGGAGATCGGCATGGATGCGGACATCGTGCTGGCCGCCGCGACCGACCGCGTCTCGGTAGTGCCGCGATTTGACGCGGCGACCGGGCGAATCACGGCCGAGCGGTGACCCTTCTCGGCCCGCGATCGCCCGCCAGATCCCATAGACCCCGGACGGCAGCGCGGGTTAAACTTGCTCCCTTCCGATGCACCTCAAACAGGTCTGCTGACTAGGGCGAAAATCAAGATCATGGATATGGATAAGCTCGTTTCGCTGTGCAAGCGGCGTGGATTTCTCTTTCAGTCGAGCGAAATCTACGGCGGCTTGAACGGCTTTTGGGACTATGGGCCGCTGGGAGTCGAGCTGAAGCGGAACATCAAGGAGGCCTGGTGGCACGACATGGTCACGGGGCACGACGACCTGGCCCAACTGCCCGGCGCGCCCGAGCCCTACGAGATGACCGGCCTGGACTGCACGATCATCATGCACCCCCAGGTCTGGAAGTGCTCGGGCCATTACGACCTGTTTCACGACTACATGGTCGACTGCCGCGAGTCGAAGAAGCGCTATCGTCACGACCAGGTGCGGGGCCGCTGGGTAGAGGCCAAGGGGCAGACCGTGTTCATCGCCACACAGGTCGGCGGCGAAGAGGGTCTGGCCGAGACGCAGCAGCGGGCGCTCAAGTTTTTTAACTACCGCGGCAAAGACGTCGAGCAGCTCAAGTGGCAGGGCGACCTGGTCTCGCTGGTCACGGTAAAAGAGTTTTCCAAGGTCCTTGGCCCCGACGCCAAGGAGTTGGGCACGCTGACCGAGCCGCGCGAGTTCAACCTGATGTTCAAGACCTACGTCGGCGCTCTCTCGGGCGAAGAGGGAGCCGCATTCCTGCGCCCCGAGACCGCGCAGGGCATTTTTGTAAACTTCAAAAATGTCTGCGACAGCTCGCGGGTCCGCGTGCCGTTTGGCATCGCCCAGATGGGCAAGAGCTTTCGCAACGAGATCACGCCTCGCAACTTCACTTTTCGCTCGCGCGAGTTTGAGCAGATGGAGATCGAGTTCTTCTGCCATCCCAAGTCGTCGCCCGAGTGGTACAAGTTCTGGCGAGACCGCCGCTACCAGTGGTATCTGAACCTGGGCCTGGAAGGCGAACGGCTGCGGCTGCGCGACCACGACCACGACGAGCTGAGCCACTATTCGGTCGGCACCGCCGACATCGAATATGCCTTCCCGTTCCTGCCGCCGGGCGAGTTTGGCGAGCTCGAGGGCATCGCCCACCGGGGTGACTTCGACCTCCGCAGCCACATGGAGGGTAAGCTGGTGCGCCAGGGAGACAATCTCGTGGTCGAACTCGATGCCGACGGCAAGCCGCGCCACCGCGGCAGCGGCAAGGACCTGAGCTATCGCGACGACCTGACCAACGAACGTTTCATTCCGCATGTCATCGAGCCCTCGGCCGGCGCCGACCGGGCCACGCTGGCCTTCTTGTGCCAGGCCTACACCGAGGACCAGGCGCCGGACGAGAACGGCAAGATGCAGGAACGGGTCGTGATGAAGCTGCACCCGCGCATCGCCCCGCTGAAGGCCGCCGTGTTCCCGCTGGTGAAGAAGGACGGCATGCCCGAGGTGGCCCAGCAGATCTATCGGGCACTGAAGAAGCGTTTCAACGTGTTCTATGACGAAAAGGGGGCGGTCGGCCGCCGTTATCGCCGCCAGGACGAAGCCGGCACCCCCTACTGCATCACGGTCGACGGCCAGACCCTGACCGATAGCACCGTGACCGTACGCGACCGCGACACGCTAAAGCAATGGCGGATCAAGGTCGACGAGTGCCCAGATGAAATCGGCCGGTTGATCGACGGCGGCAACGCGGAGAATTGAACGAGCTGTAGCCGGGGTCTGTGACCCCGGTGAAGTGCTTTCGATTTATCCGTCAAGAGATGTTGAGCGCCAGGGCAGGGTTCCGGCCTCACAGGGTCCCGGCCTCACAGGCTCCCGGCCTCACAGAGGCCGGCTACAGACGAGATCCGCCGGCTACAGACAAGGCCAGAAAACATACATGCAACCCGCCGTGAGTCAGGTCTGTTCGCTGGATGCGCCGTTCGAGAAGGACGTCGTTGACTACGCGGCCGGCGCTTGCAAGACGATCGAGCTCTGGGCCGGCAAGCTGGACCGTTATCTGGAGAACCACACGCCTGCCGACGTGCGGGCGTTGTTGGCCGAGCAGGGTGTCACAGCCCCTGTGCTGAGCTTTCAGGGGGGGCTATTGGCCAGCCAGGGCGAGTTTCGCAAACAGCACTGGCAGAGCTTCGAGAGCCGCCTGGCTTTGTGCCGCGAGCTGCAGATCGGCACGCTGGTGGTGGCGGCCGACGTGCATGGTCCCTTGGCTCAGGAGGACATCGGCCGGGTGCAGTTGTCGCTCAACCAGGCGGCCGAACTGGCGGGGCGGCACGATGTCCGCTTGGCACTTGAATTTCAGGCCCGAGCGTCGTTGGCCAACAACCTGCAAACGGCCGCGGCGTTGGTCTCGGAGGTGGGCAGTCCGCACCTGGGTATCTGCCTGGACGCGTTTCATTTTGCTTGCGGTCCGAGCAAGACCGAGGACCTGGCCTACCTTTCGCCCGACAATCTGTTTCACGTGCAGGTCTGCGACCTGGCCGGTGTGGCGCGGGAACTGGCGACCGACGCCGACCGCGTGCTGCCCGGCGACGGCGACATCGGCCTGGACCTGCTGGTGCATCATCTGCGGCAGATCGGTTACTCGGGCTGCGTGTCGGTCGAGTTGATGAACCCGCAGATCTGGCGAATCCCGCCGCTGCAGTTTGGCGAAGTGGCGATGACGGCATTGCGTAAGCTGCTCGGTCAGGCCAGCATGGGATGACTGTCGCGACGGCCGGCCGCCTTGATTCGCACTCGCAGCCTGCGGATAATTGCTCTTGGTGACAGCGATTGCGTCGTCGGCCGTAGGAGGGCCCATGCGACGGTTTTTGGTAGTTGGATTGGTAGGGTTGGCAGCGATCGGCGGCAGCTCACGCGCAGCGGCGCAGTTCTATCAGCAGCGCTCGTTGGCCCAGCCGGCGGCCGCGCCCAGCTTCAGTCGGATCGAGGTCAGCCAGCCAGACGGTGGCGGTCGCCGGGGCTTTCAGACGCCCCAGCAGACGGCTGCTCCCGCGCAGCCAACCCCTGCACCTGCGCAGCCCGCGCCCGTTCTGCCGCGGGCGGACAACAACAATTCGCCTCCGCGAGATCGCGACCGAGATCGCGATCATCATCATCACCAGCACCACGGTTCGAGCAATCGCTGGAATGGCTGGGGCGGTGTCGGTTGGTGGCCCACCGTGGTCGTGCCCGTTTGGGATCCGTATGCATTCACCTACCCTGGCTTTGCACAGCCGGGCTTCGGCGTCACCTTGCCGAGCGTGAATCCCCCCGCGCCGCAGGTTGCAGCGCCGGCGAGCCTGCCGGCGCCAACACCATCCAAATCAAAGCTCCGCGCGACAAGTCCCGAATGGAAGGCCAAGGCCGGCAAGTTCATGGCCTATGGCGATACGAATTTCTCTAAGCAGAACTATCTGGCGGCCGTGGAACGCTACAAGACCGCCGCCCAGATGGCGCCCGACCTGGCCGAACCCTACTTTCGCCAGGCGTTTGCTCTGAACGCGCAAGGGCGATATGAGAACGCGGCCAAAGCGTTTCGCCGGGGCTTGAAGATTCGTTCCGACTGGAGCGATTCGCCGCTGCGGCTCGAACAGCTTTATGGCCCTGGCAAGCTGGCCAAGACCGCGCACCTGGAAAACCTGGCCAAAGCGGTCGAGGCCAACCCGCTCGACTCGGAGTTGCTGATCGCGCTGGGCATGCAGTTGTTTTTCAACGGCGAGGCCCAGCGCTCCGAAGTCTTCTTTGCCCGCGCGTCGCAACTGGGCGCCAACGACGACCGCCTGCTGGATCATTTCCTGCCGCATCCCGGCCCGGCGGGCGCAGGCAAGCCCGACAATCCGGCCAGGCAAGCCGGCAAGGTGGCGTTTTAGGAAGTGGTCGGTGGCTAGTGGTCAGTGACTAGACACGTCGCAGGTCGGTCAGGCTTTCCCGTGCTTGTGCTTCAGGGGCTGACCTACGCTTCGGACCCCGGCCTGCTCGCTCAGGCCGCTTCCAGATCAGTCGCGGTCTTCACGGCCTTATTCTCCCACAGCTCGGTCCACATGCAACCGGCCCAGGAGAAGCCGACGCCGAAGCCGGCCAACAGTGATTTGGTGCCGCGGCGCAGGCGGCCTTCGTTGCGCAGCTCGTGAATGATGATCGGAATGGTCGATGACACGGTGTTGCCGAAATCGCCCAGCACGGTCGGCATCCGGGCCTCGTCGAGCTTCATCTCTTTGCGCAGCTCGCTCAGCAGTTTGTGCGTGGCCTGGTGGACCAGGTAGAGATCGATCTCGGCCTCGTCCACCTTGGCGTCGGCGATCACGCGCTCGATCATTTGCGGCACGGTGTCGATGGTCAGCTTGATCAGCCCCGGGCCGTCCATGTAGAGCCGGCTTTGCCAGCGCCATTTGGTGCGGGGTTGCAGGGCCGTTTCGGCGGGCCGGGCGCCGCCGCGATTGACCATCAGGGCATCGCCCGCGCTGCCGTCGGTGCCAAAGGCAAACGATCCGATCGAGGGTACGTCGGCCGCTTCCAGCAGGGTCGCCGCGGCGCCGTCGCCAAAGATCGTCCGCAGCGAACGGTCCTCGGCGTGGATATATTTCGAGTAGGTCTCGGCCGTGATAAACAGAATTCGCCGGGCCGCCCCTGAGCGGATCAACCCATCGGCCAGCGACAGGCCATAGACGAAGCCCGAACAACCCAGGTTGAAGTCGAGCGCGCCGGCCGAGGTGGGCAATCCCAGGCGGTGTTGCATCAGACAACTGGTGGTGGGCAGCGGATAGTCGGGAGTCTGCGTGCACAGCAGCAGAAAGTCGATCGAGCTGCGGTCGATATTGTGCTCGGCAAACAACTTCTCGGCGGCGGCGACTCCCAGGTCCGAGGCGCATTCGTCGGGCGCAGCAATGTGCCGGGCCCGGATGCCGGTCTTGGTATAGATCAGGTCCAGGTCCCATTTGGGAAACTGCGCGGCCAGATCGTCGTTGGTTTCGATCCGCTCGGGCAGGTGGATGGCAATGGGACCGATAGCCGCGTATTTCACCACTTCACCGTAAGGGGCGTGCTGAGAGTGCCTGTCGAGGGTCCGCAGCAGCGCCGGGACCGTGGGGAGTTTCACTGTAAAGGTCGCGGGTGCGCATGCCGTCGGGGCATGTCGAACCGGGCGCGCGCTCCCGATGATACCCGGTTAAGTCGGCCCCCCGCAAGGCGAAGCGACGTGTGGGCTAGCAGCCTCATGATGTCGTGGTGATGGTCCGAATGTCAGGCCGTGATGACCTTGACGCCGCGCGGCTCATGCCGATACCCTTGCCGCCCCGCACGATTGCGCCTTTTCGCAGCGGCGAGGTCTATGTTAGCGCTGCGTGAGCCCGGCCGGAAACTCACTTGAATTTGAGTTTCTCATTTCGAGGGAGCGAGCCATGAAATGTCGAGCTTGTTGGGCCGAGGCGGTCGAGCGGTCGGCCGCGCCGCGTTGGAAGGTGCTGGCCGCCGCCTGCCTGCTGGCAGCGCCGGTCCGCTGCCACCATTGCCACTACGAATACTACCTGCCGATCTGGACGGCGCCGGGCGCTCAAGAGAAGCGCGGCGCGCGAATACCGCGCCCGCATTGGCTCTCTCGCGAGGTTTTCTCGCGCGGGGGCGACCGGGAGCGCGACGAGGCTTTTCGTCGGGTGGCTTGAGCGTCCGTGTCGGATGCTAGCGCCTCGGCGTCTCATCGCTGGCGGTTTAGTCGGCGCCGCCGTTGTCCCCCTCGGCTTCTCGAATTCGCGTGCGCACCGCCGCTAACGTGACCAGCATCGTTATCAAATAAGAAAAACTGGTGGCGATGGCGATGCCGTTGACCCCATAGCGGTGCATGAGCAGGTAGTTGCCCGCCACGTTCAGCGTCAATCCCAGACCGCCGATCCGCAGCACGACGTGGTTGCAGTCCAGCGCGCTCAGGACGCGCGAGCCGATGACCGTGACGACGTAAAACGGGATTTGTAGCGCCAGGCACATCTGCACCCGGCCGACGGCCTGGGTCACTTCCGGCGTGAAGGCTCCGCGCTCAAATAGCAGCCTTATCAGGGGCTCGCTCACCAGCACCAGCAGTGCCACGCCAGGCACGGCCACGGCGAACACCAGGTTCACATACCCGCGGATCATGTTCCGCAGGTTGGCCCATTGGTACTCGCCGATCAACCGAGAGAACTGCGGCAGCAACACCGTGCTCAGACTGAAGGCGCCAATCGAGAGTAGAAACGCGACGATCTTGCTGCCATAGTCCAGCACACTGACGGTGCCGCTGCCGAGATTGGCGGCCATTGATTGGTCGACGATGCCCGAGCTGCTCATCAAGAACACGCCCGACGTCACGCCCAGGTATTGTCGACCGATGTGCGGTAGCCGGCGATCGAACCCGCCGACGGTCGGCCAGGACATGAATCCGCGCCGCGCGATGCCCCAGGCGAGGATCGCGCATTCCAGGGTGAACCCCAGGGTCAGGCCGGCCGCCAGCGCGTAGACGCCCCACCGTTCTTGAAACGTGGCGAACACGACCACGGTGGTGGCGGCGGTCGCCAATGGCGCCAGCGCCGTGAGCCGAAAGCATTCATGCGCATTGAGCACCGCGGCCAGGATCGAGATCAGTCCGCCCAGGACCAGCACGGCCAGCAAGATGTAAAACAATCGCACGGACAGCGCCAGCTTCGCCGGGTCGAAGCTCGATCCGATGACCGACAGCGCATACGGCGCGATCGCCGCCAGCAGCATTGCCACGCCCAACAGCACGAGCGTGCCCACCAGCAGTGCGGCGCCGGCCAGCTTGCGAGCGGTTGCCGGCGAGTCCTCGCGTTCGACACGCAGGTAGGTCGGCACAAACGCCATCGCGAACGAATGACCCAGGATCGCCACTCCGTACGACGGCAGCACCAGCGCCACCAGGTAAGCGTCCAACTCGTCGCCGGCGCCGAGTTGCCGGGCGACCAGCAGGTCCTTGATAAACGCCACGAGCTTGACCAGCACGGTTGCGCCGCCCAACGTCGCCACGCTGATCAGCACGCGACGGCCGCTGGCCGCAACGGCGCGCCGGCTGCCGTCGAATTCCGGCGAGGCCGTCATGATGGCGGCCCTGTGCCTGGGTCCGAAATCTCCAGGCGATAAGGGTGCTTGGTCCAATGCCAGCGGTCGAGCGCTTTGCGAAACACAAACTGGTTGCAGCCCGGGCCGCCGCCGCAGGTAATCAATCGCTCCAAGACAAAACCGTGCTCCTGGTAGTAGGCAAACACCGCCTCGGGCGTGGCCGTTTCAAACGGATAACCGCCGATCCAGTCCAGGCAGTCGTGCCACCACGACATTCCGCGCGAACTGGCATAGTTGCGGTAACGCTCCAGCGGATTGCGCAACAGCGTCAAGTCACGCACCAGACCTTTGACGAGCTGAAAGGCTACCAGCATGGCGGCCATCGGCCAGGCGAGCACCTTTGGCAGCGAGACATAGGTCCGCTTCAGCCAGGTATGTAGCGGGGTCCAGTAGCGCTGTGTGTTGTAGATGGAAATAAACAACCGTCCGCCGTCGGCCACCGGCAGCACGATGTTGTCGAGCGCCTGCCAAAGGTTGCCCGTGTGGTGCAGCACGCCCCAGGAGTAGACCAGGTCAAACTTGCCCAGCGACGCCAGGTAGGTGCGGTCCAATGCAGAGCCGGCGCTGACCTGCCACTGTGAGTCGTTGGGAAAGAACCGCCGCTTGAGCTCGTTGGTGCAGGCGACCGACTGGGGGTCGTAGTCAAAGGATGTGACTCGCGCGCCCAATCGGCGGGCGGCCAGGCTGAACAATCCGCTGCCGCTGCCGGCGTCCAGAAAGGTCGTGCCGATCAGGTCGTCAACCGCGAGCATTTGGCAGAGCGAACGCTCGGCTTCGGCGATTCGCCGCTCGCTGAGCGTGGCCAGAAACCGCTGCCAGTTTTTGCCAAACTCAAAGCGCCGTCCGGCGGTGACCTCGGCGGCATGTTCGGCGGCGACGGATAGGTCGTTGTGCATGCGATCTTGTCAGCGACGACGGAGGAGTGCCTGGCGGTCCATGCGGAAGATTTCGCCCAACTTGTCGGTGGCCTGCCGTTGCCAATCACGCCCGCGGCAAAGTCTGCCAACTGCCTTTCCACATCGACTGCCGGTTGCCTATTTCCACTCCATTTCTCCGCCACGGTCAACCGAAATTAGGGGTGGAACCACCGATTTTTAGCCGACGCCAGGGAGGGTGCCGTTGCTAAGCCTCAACTATCTAAGATACCTGTACCTCGCCTACTTCTCCAAGCCGGTCGCTGACCGCAGCTTGTTTCGTGCCATTCGCCGATTGCGGGCCCGAAAGATCCTGGAAGTGGGTATCGAGTCGTCCACGCGCACCCTGCGGATGATTCAGCTCGCACGACGGCTGGCTGACACTGAAACGGTCCGTTACGTGGCGATCGACCTGTTTGAGGCCCGCTCCAGCGCCCACGGCCCGGGCCAGTCGCTCAAAGAGACCCACAAAAGGCTGTCGCCCACCGGCGCTCAGGTGCAACTGATTCCCGGTGAGCCGGTGCAAGCCATTCCTCGTGCGGCCAATGGCTTAGCGGGCATGGACCTGGTGGTGATCTCCTCCGAGTCCAGCCTGGAGTCGTTGGCCGGCGCCTGGTTTTACATGCCCCGCATGCTGCACCCCAAGAGCGAGGTCTACCTGGAAACGCCCCTGGCCGATGGCTCGGGCATGAGCTTCCGGCTGCTCTCGCACGAGGAGATCGAGACCCTGGCGGCCGCTACCAAGCGGCGCCGGGCGGCCTAGCCGGGCGGGGGCGGCTAAGTCGCGGGCCGAGGATCCTGACAGGGGCCAATTATTCCGGCCGCGGTGCGAACGCTCTGAAGAGGCGGGGTGTCTTACCGGGCAAGTGTCTTACCGGGCACGAGCTGGCAAAATGCCGGCGCAAGTGGTTGCGCCAGATCGTCATCCGCTCTGCACGCCAGCGCAATTGTCTCGGTTTTGCCGAACCCGATACAATCAAGCTGCGTACACCTACCTGAAATACTCCCCTTCGGCCAGCCGCGGCGGACGTCGTGCGAAGCAGCCATGAACCTCTGAGCAGCGCCGATACGGTCGACATTCTGCCGTCCGGTCTATCGAGCGCTGCCGATAGCTGCGCCCACTGCGTAGGCTTCATCGAGGGGAGTGGCCAGGGGCTAACCAGCGAAACGGCCAACCTGCTCCGCACCCGGCTGCGGGCCGCCGCTGGCATTCTGGGGCTCGCCTTCGGCCTGTTCTTCGTTTATCGCCTGTTCACCGGCGACGGTCCGGGCAACTCCGACGACACGACGTTCTACGCCCACTCGGCCGTCACGCTGGTGCTCGCCGTGGCGTTCTTCTCGCTCTGCCGCCGCTGCGCGATGTCGCTCACCAAGCTGCGGATCTACGAGGCACTCATCTTCGGCCTGCCGGTCGCGTACTTCCTGCTCTACGACTACCGGCTGCTGTCCCTCATGGTCCGCCGTGGGTATATGCCCAACCCGCTATCGTTTTGGATGGGCATCGTCTTCACCTATGCGATCTTCATTCCCAACACGTGGCGACGGGCCGCGATCAAGATCGGCCTGATGTGTGCCGCGCCGATCGTGCTGTTTATTTACATGGCGGCGACCGACGAAGTGTTTGCCAAGGCGATCACTGCCGCGCCGGGGTTCCTCGTCGAGTTCGCCATCATGCTCGGCATCAGTTACCTGTGCGCAGTGTACGGCACGCACATCATCAACGCCCTGCGAAACGAGGCGTTCGAGGCCCGCCAGCTCGGTCAGTATCGCCTGGTGCGGCCAATCGGCGCCGGCGGCATGGGCGAGGTGTTTCTGGCCGAGCATCAGATGATGAAGCGCCCCGTGGCCATCAAAGTGATTCGCCCCGGCAAGGCCGACGACCCGCAGGCCTTGGGCCGGTTTGAACGCGAAGTGCGGGCAACCGCCAAGCTGTCGCATTGGAATTCGATCGAGATCTTCGACTACGGTCGCACCGACGACGGCACGTTTTACTACGTCATGGAATACCTGCCGGGCCTGAGCCTATCGGAACTGGTCGACCGTCACGGCCCCCTGCCCGCCGCCCGCGCAATCCACCTGCTCACGCAGACCTGCGATGCCTTGTCTGAGGCCCACTCGCACGGGCTGATCCATCGCGACATTAAGCCGGGTAACATTTTTTCGGCCGAGCGAGGCGGCGTGCATGACGTGGCCAAACTATTGGATTTTGGCCTGGCCAAACCGCTCTCGGACGACAAAGCGCCCGTGCAATTGACCCAAGACGGGGCGATCACGGGCTCGCCGCTGTTCATGTCGCCCGAGCAAGCTTTGGGTGACAGCGAACCTGACGCCCGCAGCGACATTTATTCGTTGGGCGCCGTGGCCTATTACCTGCTCACCGGCGCGCCGCCTTTTGACGGTGACCGGCCGATCAAGATTATCCTGGCCCATGCGCACGATCCGGTGGTGCCGCCGTCGCGGTTGCGCGCCGACGTGCCGGCCGACCTGGAACAGGTGGTGTTACGTTGCCTGGCCAAGAATCCGGACGATCGATACCCTGACGTGCGAGCCTTGCGGCAGGCCCTCAGCGAGTGCGTGGCGGCCGGCGGCTGGACCCACGATGACGCGGCCCGCTGGTGGAACACCAACGGTCAGCCCGACGCGCACGCCGAAGCCTTGGCCACCGCGGCGATTTAATCGCCGCGATTCGACCCGCGAACCACGCCGGCATTTCCTGGGTCTCGCTGCTGTCCATTGCAGACGCCCTTGGCCGGCGGTTCCATTCGCGAGTATCTATCCAGGGCGGGAGAAAAAAATGTCCGAACCGACGCCCTCGCTGTTGGCTGAGACCGAAGCGCTTAAGGGAGCTTATGCCGCCCTCAACCGCAACGACATTCCGGGATTTGCCCAACTGTTTGACTCGCAGATTGAATGGATCGATCCGGTGGAGGATCCGAGCTACGGAACCTATCGCGGCCTTGCGGCGGTGGTGGCCCACACCATCGAAGCGCGGGCGAGGTGGGCCGAAGGAAGTTGCGAGCCGGTACGATTGATAGTCGCCGGCGACAAGATTGTTGTGTTTGTGGATGTGCGAGTGCGATTGAAAGACGAGGTCCAATGGCGTGAAGGGCGGCCGGCGGATGTTTATACTTTCCGCAATGGCAAGGTCGTTCAGGCGCGGTCATTTCTTGACAGGCAGCGGGGTCTTCAATGGGCCGGGGCTACCGCGCCCGACGCAATCTGACCCGCACCCCCACCAACCGGCCACCGGCGGTAGTACCAGCCGGCCGCTGGCGGCGGTGACCTATAATAGAGTATCCTGGAAGTTTGGTTTTTGTCCCCATTTCTTGACCTTGTGACATCCCGATGAGTACCACGTCGACGCCGCGAACGATGTTCGCCAAGATCTGGGACGACCACGTCGTCCACGCCGAGCCCGGTCAGACGATGCTCTATATCGACCTGCAACTGGTTCACGAAGTTACCAGCGCCCAGGCCTTTGAGGGCCTCAGGCTGGCCGGCCGCAAGGTCCGCCGCCCCGAGCTGACCGTGGCCACGGCCGATCACAACGTGCCCACGACAAACCGCGCGCTGCCGATCGCCGATCCGATTTCCAAGCAGCAGATCGACACCCTGCGGGAAAACTGCCGCCAGTTTGGCATTCGCTTGTACGACCTCGACGACCCCAACCAGGGCGTGGTGCACATCATCGGACCCGAGCTCGGTCTGACCAAGCCGGGCATGACCATTGTCTGTGGCGACAGCCACACGGCCACCCATGGCGCGTTTGGCGCGCTGGCCTTTGGCATCGGCACCAGCGAGGTCGAGCACGTGCTCGCCACGCAAACCCTGCTGCAATCGCGCGCGAAGACCCTGGAGCTGCGCGTCAACGGCAAGCTCGCGCCAGGCGTTACGGCCAAGGACCTGATCCTGTACCTGATCGGCCAGCTCACCACCGACGGCGGCACCGGCTACGTCATCGAGTACACGGGCACCGCGGTTCAGGCGCTCAGCATGGAAGAGCGAATGACGGTCTGTAACATGTCGATCGAAGCGGGCGCCCGTGCCGGCATGATCGCTCCCGACCAAACGACGTTTGACTATCTCCGCGGGCGCCCGTTTGTGCCCAAAGATTTTGACGCCGCAGTCGAGCGCTGGAAGAAGCTGCCCAGCGACCCCGGCGCCACCTATGACAAGGTCCTGATCTTCGACGCGGCCGACGTCACGCCGCAGGTCACCTGGGGCACCAACCCCGGTCAGGTCGCGCCGGTCACGGGCCGCGTGCCCAAGCCCGACGAGGCCCCCGGCGACGCCGAGCGCAAGACCATCACCAGCGCCCTGGAATACATGGCCCTGCGGCCCGGCGAGCCCATCAATCAGATCGAGCTGGACCGTGTGTTCATCGGTTCTTGCACCAATGCCCGGATCGAAGACCTGCGCGCGGCAGCCGCCGTGGCCCGAGGCTACAAGGTCGCCAGCCGCGTGGGCGCCATGGTCGTGCCCGGCAGCGGACCGGTCAAGCGCCAGGCCGAGGCCGAGGGGCTAGACCGCGTGTTCAAGGATGCCGGCTTCGAATGGCGCGAGGCGGGCTGCAGCATGTGCCTGGCCATGAACCCCGACAAGCTGGAGCCGGGCGAGCGCTGTGCCTCGACCAGCAACCGCAACTTCGAAGGTCGCCAAGGCAAGGGCGGACGCACCCACCTGGTCTCGCCCGCCATGGCCGCCGCCGCCGCGATCACCGGCCACTTCGTCGACATCCGCGAGTGGAAGTACAACAACTAATCCGTGACCCTCCTTGCCTTCACCCTCGCCCGCAAGCGGGAGAGGGTGGCTTGCGTGAGCAAGCCGGGTGAGGGAGCGACCGACCAAGCAACAACGAAAACCCTCACCCCAGCCCTCTCCCTTGAAAGGGAGAGGGAGAAGATGAAACCCTCGCCCACTCGTGGGAGAGGGTGGCTTGCGTGAGCAAGCCGGGTGAGGGGGCGACCGACCAGAAAACAAAGCCCCAA
>Ga0163144_10000248_pt1 | contig 126103 bp, 118 predicted proteins | sample OliLak19BULKMAT1_FD_123175 | JGI IMG/M metagenome (GOLD analysis project Ga0163144, IMG submission 123175) | Freshwater microbial mat bacterial communities from Lake Vanda, McMurdo Dry Valleys, Antarctica - Oligotrophic Lake LV.19.BULKMAT1 | ecosystem: Environmental > Aquatic > Freshwater >...
AAGAAGCTAGACAGACCACAGACATTCGAAGAAGAAAGCACTGGGAACAGATCCAGCTATGCTGAGCGGAACCCTATCTTGCTGAATCGCCCCTTCTCTGTCAGACCTGCCCGGACAAGACAACGTCTGTATCGCTCACTGTTTCGCTTCTGCCGCGAAAACTATTGGCGAATGACAAACCTCCCAACAAGGACGGTCCCAATGATCCACATGGCGCGAAAGACTCAACGGACGCGGAGGGCGGTACCGGTCGCTGCCGCTGTTAGTTCAGCAGCAGCAGCGCTCGCACTCCTCGCCATGCCTCTGAGCTGTACGAAATCCAATAGGCCGGAGCCTCAATCACTCACGGTAAACGTGCCATTCGTGTTTTCAGAGCAGCTAGACCCGAGGGCCGTCGTCACGGTCGGTGATCAAGTAGTCAGCGAACATACCTTTGGCTTTCATAGTCGGGAGTCGATCAAGACCGGCTTTTCTTCGGTCTTGTCCGATGTCGACTTTGACAAGACCCACAATACGATCGAGATTCGCCCCCTTAGACCTGTACTCGACGGAACAGGCGCCCCGATTGCAATGCAGGAAATCTGTAGTTCGCTCGACTCGAGCCTTAAGGCGTCCGTTCATTCGGCCATCGCACCGCTCGTCACAGCCATTAGGTGCCTAGACGACAAAATAAAAATAGAAATGACCACTTTACCGGCGAATATTCGATTTTTATTCACGCTGGCGGACTTCGCTGTTTTCCGCCCCGCTACTCTTCCTTTTTCTCCCAAGCACCATCCAAAATCAGGCGTCACGGGCCCCTACTCGATTGATGCCATGACGACTGATCAAGTGACTCTCAAACTCAATCCACATTATCCAGCTCACCTCCGCGCCAACGGGATTGCGGAAGTCACCTTTCGCTCTTATCCAGCGTCCGAGGCCCTTTCCAAAATAAGCGAATGGGACGCCCAATCCTCACCTCTCAATTATTTATACGGCTACACGCTTGATTCAGGATCATTAGAAAAACTAAAGACTAAAGGTTATCGCATCCGGCAAACACCCAGCGAGTGGCTAGTCTATTTAGGCCTAAACCCATCGGTATCCGCACCAGATAGAAAAATATTCGCAGATGCCGCCAGAACCTGGCGAAAAGAGATCCTGAGTCAAAGCCCCCTGGGTGTGCCGGCATATTCGCTTTCACCAAGTGACAGACCCTTTGGCCTGAAAGGCGATCCTGCAGACTTACCTGCAACCGACACTAAAGCCCTCTCGCGGGTCTACACGCTTGGAACGCTCGATGAGTGGGCGAAAGTTCCTATGTTCGCGGCCACGCTGGATCATATTAAGAAACGATTCCCTGAGATGAAGATAAAACTGTTTCCGCGGACTCAGATGAATGAGCTCTACTCTTCGCGTGTTTCAATCGTTTTGAGCCCCCTCGGAATTTCTCCAGCGGATCCCATCAATGATTTTACATTTCTATCTGAACTTTCTGATCTGATTCCGCGAGCTGAATTGACTAAATTCTCTACGGAGTCCGATCAGAATCGCTTTAACGAGGGACTCCTTCAAATCGAAAAGCGCGTCATCGCGGCTAATCGTTGGGTACCGCTTGGGCACTTCCCCGGCGTCGTTGCCGAGGCGAACTGGCTAGAGCGCGACGAGTCTCTGGCCTGGGCATGGGGCATTCAAACATGGACCTATCGCGTCAGCTCGAAGTAGCTGCGGGCGTCCTGCTTCGAGAAAAGGCACGTCGACTCGACGTTCATCTGCGAAGGAACAAAGCGCTTTGGGCGTGTAAAATCACACTCTCAGAGTTCTCGGGAGCATCGCTCGCGGGAGAGGCCGTGGACTTTTCGAAACTCAGTTCGTTCATCAAGGCCCTTTCAGAGCTGGGCGAATCCATCATTCGGAAACGCCTTGGTCTCAACTCGAGATGTGGACTTGCGGGAGGCATAATATTTTCGGCTGCTCTCGAACGAGCGCAGTCCGAGCTCATTGAGCGTGATGCGTTTCTCTTTCACTATCAGAGCGGTTCGCCCGGGAAACACGTCGCACCTAATATCGTCGAGTTGGCCTCGGCCTGCCCTGCCGTCCACGTGGTTCTCGCCTCAAGGGCAGGGCAACCTTCGATCTTTACTACGGGGTCGGGTCAAACGCTTGCCCAAGCGGTGAAACGGGCCCAAGACGAATTGCTACAAGTCGAAGGCTGGACGGCGAAGGCCGATCCCTACACACGCAATCAGCACATGACTGCGTGCTTGGATCCATGGAATATCTCTCGCATTCAACAGATCATGTCGCCTTCTGCTGAGCTACCGAAACGCGGGAGGCTTGCGGAATGGACGATCAACCGAATCCCAAGCCCGATACGCCTATTTACCTTTGTTCAGGTCAAGAACGAAGCCCTACTCGAAATGTCGTGGGGCTTGCCGGAACCAACCGCTTCAAAACAAGCGGGAAGAGCAGTATTTCTGCCGTACTACTAGTCTCACGCGCCAATAATTTCCGGGCGACCGGTCTGCGGGTAGTGGTCCAAAAAGCATTTCTTCGCTCGGGCATCGGCGGGGACTACAAGGTTTCAGAGCTCGTCCTGACTTTTGTCACGCTCTCCAGTTCTCCGCCCGCAGTACAGCTCAAGCGCTTTACCCCGGCCGCACTCCACGCCCTTTTTGGAATCAACACGTCACTCGCCCTGGGTGCGCTGGATTTTGACTGGACGGTGCTCTCGACCGGCGATGAAGTGGAGAATGCCATCATGACTCCAAGGGCGGAGCACGAAAACGGTGCACGGCAGTCGCCGACTCTACCGCGCTCTGCGGAGCGCGATTAAACCGCGGGTCTAAGCCGCGCGGCTTCTCTCAAAGGTGATTTTTGGCCGGATACCTAGTTTAGCCGCATAGTCCGTAAGCTTCGTTATACTGAGCTTTGCGATTTTTCCACGCATGAGTTCCGAAATCCTCGGTTGCGGCTCATCGAATAGCCGCTCTAATTCCCGAGACTTCATCCTCTTGGAGCGAACGATCCGTACAATCTCAGTGTGGATATCTATTTTCATCTGCATAACGATTGCGTCCGATCCCGAGAACCCGAGGTCCACAAAGACATTACCATTTGCCTCAGTCATATGCGTCGACCGATTTTTCGCTTCTACCTTCTTACTCGCCATTTCCTTTGCCTCGCTTCTTTGCTTCACGCTTAGAATCTCGTATCCGTTCCTGAATTTTCTTAAGGCGACCGGCTGCTAGGTTGAGATCCCTTTGATCGGTTTTTCGTGAGTCCTTCTCGAAACTATGAAGCACATAGATAGTGTCCTCAACTTTCGAGAGATAGATCACCCGGTACCAAGCCCTTTCGTCATGGTCCTTGAGTTCGAAAACGCTCTTCCCAATCGACTTCATGGGTCGAGTTGCGACGTTTTCAGGCATCTCTCCCGTCTGCAGCTTTCTAAGGGCAGCCCCGAACTCCTCGCGGATGCCTTTCGGAAAACGGCGAAGGGCCTCGAGAGAGTCGCCTTCCCATGAAATGCGCGCAGTCGGCACTACCCACGAGGAGTCACTCATTGCGGTCAAACATACCTACTGTATGTATACATACTACACGTATAAATGTCCAGCATTACTTGAGGGCTCTCGACTCGGCACGATGTCTACGCTGAACCCCCACCCCCTGACGTGAGACCTAATCGGCCAGCTTTATTGGCGCGTTGAGACTGACTAATGCTTATGCCCATCCCCACCATGAGCATGCCCGTGGGCTTTCTCCTCCTCGGTAACATCCCGAACGGAGAGAACCTCAACATCAAAGTGCAGCGTCTCACCCGCGAGCGGATGATTGCCGTCGATGTGAACTTGATCTTCTTCGATGATTTCAACGGTGAAGATTACGCCTTGGCCATCCGGAGTTTGCGTCTCGAACTGCATGCCTTCTTCGATCTCGGCATCGGCAGGAAACTGTGAACGCTTCACGACGAGCTTGAGCTCATCATTGATCTCGCCGTAGCCTTCGGCCGGCTCAACGGTAACCTTCTTCTTATCGCCGGCCTTTAGGCCAACAAGCGCCGCCTCTAGACCTGGTACAATTTGATCAGCGCCGTGCATGTACATGAACGGATCGGCATGATCAGACTGATCGAGCACGTCCCCTTCGGAGTTTGTGAGTGTGTAGGCGAGATTGACGACTTTTCCGGCACCGATCATATGGACCCCTTTTGCCGGTTCAGGCTAGCACTTTAAGCCGATCATTCCAGCAGATACCGCCGAATCGTAAGTATCTTAGCCACGGTGGGCTCACTTCTTTTCGTAGTGCTCCTCTGTCATTCCATGTTTGGTTTGGTTCCAGCGATCGCGTCTTGCTCGCGCCGTTTTCGCTCGCGCTCCGGCAACTCTCGGAGAAGCGTCGCACACTGATGTTTGTAGCCCCGCCACCCGCGGGGCCATTCTCCTGACCTTTGCCAAGTGGAGTCAGCTCGACGAAGCGGATTGGGGCTGGTTGCGTGCCTAGCCGCGCGGTAGGTCAGATTAGTCTGAAAAAACTACCAACACATGTAAGCCATCGATATTACAGCTTTATTATGTATCTAAATAGATTACTTTGGCATAGCATTACTATGCTAAATGCTTTCAAAATAATCTATTGCTGAAAATAAGATTGAACTATATACTTTAAGTATATGTTAGCTATACTTAATGATAGCAAATTAATCCGATTGATGCGGATGTGGCCCGAAGGTGCCGTATTGACTAGCGAGTGGCTAATCCACGACATGGGCTACTCAAAAGGGCTCCTGCAGCAATATCACCGCTCAGGCTGGATCGAGCTTATCGGCAAAGGCGCTTATCGTCGGACTCAAACCGATGACAAGGGACATACGCTTCCACTCAGTTGGCCTGGCGGGGTCTACGCTCTTCAGGCTCTCTCCTCTGGTCGAAACAAAGATACGCCCCCGGCACATGTGGCGGCGCGAACAGCTCTAGAGCTAGGTGGGTTCTCGCATTTTCTAAAGCTCTCGGGGAAGGAAACGGTCTGGTTGTTCGCTGAGCCAGGATACCGAGTGCCTACATGGTTTAGAAAATACGACTGGGATGCCAAGATACAAATCTACTCGCCCAAATTATTTTCAAAATCTTTACCACAAACTTTTTCTCAAAAAGACCGGGGCGCATTTGTCACCTTGATCTCTTGCCCCGAAAGAGCAGTGATGGAATTGCTAGAGCTTTGTCCGAAATACGAGTCATTGGATCATGCAAAGCTTGTCATGGAGAGCCTCGCAACTCTCAGGCCTAAAGTAGTAGCCGATCTTTTACAAAGCTGTACTTCGGTAAAGGTAAAGCGCCTGCTCCTAGCTCTTGCTGATCTCTGTAATCACGCTTGGCTTGCAGAGATCGACACGGCAAAACTCGATCTCGGTGCAGGCAAGCGAATATTAGAACCTGATCGTGCGTTTCATGTGAAATATCAAATCAGCGTACCCAGAATGGAAGGTGGCTGATGAAATCCAGTCGATTCTACCCCCAAGCAAAATTAATGATCCGATGCATTCCCGCCGTTGCGCAGGAATCCTGTTTCGCTTTGAAGGGTGGTACGGCGATCAACCTTTTTGTGCGCGACATGCCGCGCTTATCTGTGGATATCGATCTTACCTATTTGCCACTCGAACCGCGAGACCAGGCTCTGTCAAATATCAGCTCGGCTCTTCAGCGCATCGCTGAAAGAATTAAGAAGACGATTCCAGGCGCAAAAGTACAAGAAACTCGAGCAAAAGGTGCAGACTCGCGAATCACAAAGCTGGCTGCAGCTCTTGATGGACAGACTATCATCATCGAACCAAACGAAGTTCTAAGAGGCACAGTGTTCATGCCTGAAGTACGCGCTCTTGTCGCAAAAGCAGAAACCTCTTTTGAATTGGCCGCGCGAATGACCGTTGTCAATCTAAGCGATCTCTATGGCGGGAAGCTGTGCGCGGCCTTGGATCGTCAACATCCGCGAGATATTTTCGACGTAAAACTTTTACTCGAAAATGAAGGCATCACGGAAAACATCCGTAAGGCATTTATTGTTTACCTCGCCTCTCATGATCGACCCATTCACGAGCTGATCGAGCCTAATCGAAAGGACATCTCAAAACTCTACGAGTCAGATTTTGTCGACATGACAGAACAAAAAGTTAGCCTCGAAGATTTGATAAAGGTCAGAGAGCAGTACATCACACAGCTAAAAGCTGGGTTAACTATGGACGAGAAGCAGTTTCTGATCTCCCTGAAGCAAGGTAAACCCGACTGGCGCCTGCTCGCAGTTCCCAATCTTGAAAACCTTCCTGCGGTACAATGGAAGCTCTTGAACATTCGGAAAATGACAGCGAAAAAGCGCGACGAGCAACTCGGTAAACTGAAAAGCAAGCTCGGAATCTAGTTCAGCCCACTAGAGAAGGTTGGTCATACCTTTGAACTCGTTTCTCGCGCCTCCAGCAGAGACGTCAAGCGCTTCTGCGTTGAAAGTGTGCCGTAATGCGAAGCTGCGTGATTCAGCCGCCGAACATTGAACCTGGGAAGCTTCTCGCGGAGACGGTTCAGGATTTGCTCGCGGTCTTCGGCGAGATCATTGAGACGGTTAAGAAGTTCAACGATAAGAAATTCTTGCGTCAAGGTCTTCGGGGCCTCTCGCCAGCGATGAAAGCGGTAGGTGCGCCCACCCAGTGCGAATTCACCCACGCGTTTGCGATTGAAGACGACCCTAAGATTGTAGAGCTGCGTGGTGCCCAGCTCCAGGGCGTTAAACTGACTGGGGCTGTAGACGACGAAATGATCGTCCTTCAGAAAGGTTTGGAGCAAGGAAGTCTCCTCGGGTAGCGCTTCGCCGAAGGGGGTGGCTCTGGGGGCAAGGTACATCCCTTGAGAGAGTTTTTTGAGATGCCCCTCAGCGACTAGCCGCGCGAGGTGCCGGTCGACGTTCGAAGACAGGGCCGCAAGATCGGCACGTCGATACACCTGACCGGGGACCAGGGCAGCCTTGAGACGGTCTAGTACTTGGCCTTGACGCATGTGGTTGCCTCCTCACTTCAGTTATCGGTCATACAGGGATTAGAGTAAATATTTTTAGTAAAAATTCATGTAATATATTATATAACATCTTAATTTTAAACGAATTTACCGTTTATAATTTACTTGATGTAATTTTTATTGAGCGCAATAGGTCGGGAACAGTGCGGGATTCATCGCATAATCGCGCCAGGACGGCAGCTTGGAATCCCGCTCCGAAACGGTCGCCTCCTGGGTGGGCCACGAGATTTTGAGATCGGGATCATTCCAGCGAATGCCCCCCTCGGTACTTGGATTATAGTAGGCGTCCACCTTATACAGTACGTCCGCGGGCTCCGCGCCCATCACGTAAAACCCATGCGCGAAACCGGCCGGCACCCAGAGCATGACTCCGTTCTTGTCGCTCAGTTCTTGTGAATAGCTCTGCCCGTATGTCACCGACTGGGGTCGAATGTCGACGACCACATCCAGGATTTTTCCACGCAGCACACCAACGAGCTTGCCTTGAGACGGATGGGTTTGAAAATGCAGTCCTCGCAACACACCGACGGCCGAGCGCGAATGATTGTCCTGACAAAACTGAACCGGCAGGCCTGCGCTGAGGTAATTCTTCATGTTGAATCGTTCGATGAAGAACCCTCGCGCGTCCCCATGAACGACGAGCTCGATTTTCTTAAGACCCTCGAGGGCCAAGTCCGTGACTTTCATGATGGCCGTTTCTCCACGTAGCGCTCGACGTAGCGATCGATGCATTCCGAAAGCCCAACCCGCCAATCCGGGAGTCGCAGCCCAAGCACTCGCTCGGCTCGGTCGCACGAGAGCCTCGAATTGAGTGGGCGCTTGGCAGCCGCATGGTATTCTGCGGTGGTGATCGGCACGCGTTTCTGAACCGCGACCGGAATCCCTTTCGCACTAATGCCGTCGAAGATCGCTCGCGCAAACCCGTGCCAGCTGATCTCTCCGCTCGGCACGAGGTGATAAACGCCACTCGGGAATCGTGCAGCGACGTTCGCTCGTTCGAGCCCTTCAATGACGGACGCCGCAAACGCCGGCGCGTAAGTCGGAGCACCGACCTGGTCCGACACGATTTTGAGTTCGGTTTGTTCGGCTGCCAGCTTAAGGATGGTACAAAAAAAATTTTTCCCGGATTCATCATACATCCAGGAGCTTCGAAAGATCAGATGCCGCCCGCCCGCCGCGAGCACCCGTCGATCGCCTTCGACCTTGCTCCGACCGTATGCATTGACGGGTGCGGGCGCGTCGTCTTCGTTCCACGGTCGCAGCCCGGTGCCCGGAAAAACATAATCGGTCGAAAAATGAACGAACGGAATATTCTTCTCCGCGCACCAGAGCGCCATCACGCCGGGCGCTTCGCCATTGATCGTCATCGCAAGATCCGGCTCCGTTTCGGCCTGATCAACTGCCGTGTACGCCGCCGCATTGATCACGGCGGTCGGCTTGAAATAGTCCAGGCGCGACCGAATGGTCGAGAGCGCCGAGAGATCTAGGACTTGCAGCGTCGTCGCGACACAGTGGCGCGGACCGATCTGCTTCACGAGCGCGCTCCCTACTTGCCCGTCGGCACCGGTCACGAGCACTCGGTCAAAAATGGACGAAGGGCTGGGTGCCATAGGACTTAGCGAGGCATGCCCGGCCGAGGCGATTCGGCGAGAATTCGAAGCAGGTACTGCCCGTACGCGCTTTTTTCGCAGTCTTTTGCGATCGCCTCAAGCTGCTTTCGATCGATGAACTTTTTCGAGAACGCGATTTCCTCGACGCAGGCGATTTTAAGCCCCTGCCTTTGCTCAAGCGTCTGGACGAAGAGCGACGACGATAGCAAGGAATCCGGCGTCCCGGTATCGAGCCACGCGATGCCGCGACCGAGTAGCTTGACCGCGAGTTTATTCTGTTTAAGGTAAACCGTATTGAGGTCCGTGATTTCGAGCTCGCCGCGCGCGGAGGGCTTGAGCGCGCGCGCGTGCTTACAAACATCGCCATCATAGAAATACAGCCCGGTCACCGCCCAGGACGAGCGCGGGTTCTTCGGCTTCTCTTCCAGACTGATCGCCTTGCCGTTCGCATCAAACTCAACCACCCCGTAACGCTCGGGGTCCTGCACGTGGTATGCGAACACGTAGCCGCCTGATTTTAGCGCCGCCGCTTCTTCAAGCATCGGAATCATCTCGGCGCCGTAAAAGAGGTTGTCACCGAGGACAAGACAAGTCGGCTCGCCGTCGATGAATTTTTCGCCGATCAGGAAAGCCTGCGCGATGCCTTCGGGCTTGGGCTGCTCGGCGTATTCGATCTTGAGCCCCAGACGCGAGCCATCCCCAAGCAACCCGCGAATCATCGGCAGATCGCGCGGCGTACTGATGATCAGGATTTCGCGGATACCGGCCAAGAGCAGCGTCGAGAGCGGGTAATAGATGGTCGGCTTATCGTAGACGGGCAGAAGTTGTTTGGTGATCGTCAAAGTCAGCGGATAGAGCCTCGTTCCGCTACCGCCCGCTAAAATGATGCCTTTCACGTCTTTGTCCCCTTTTTACCGAGCACGGCCTGTACCCAGGTCGCGTGATCCAAGTACCAACGAATCGTGTTCTCCAAGCCGGACTCAAAATCGTAAGTGCGCTTAAAGCCGAGTTCCCGCTGCGAGAGCGCGTCGTCGATCGCGTAGCGCCAATCATGGCCCAGGCGATCGGTTACAAATGTGATCTGCGTGTCGTAGGACTTTTTGTCGGCGCGCGGACGCAGCCGATCGAGGTGTTTACAGATCTCGTGAACCACGTCGATGTTCTTTCGTTCGGCGTTTCCGCCAAAGAGGTAGGTTCCGCCCGGCTTGCCCTTGGCGAGTGCAAGCGCCACCCCTCGGCAATGATCCTCGACATGGATCCAATCGCGAACATTGGCGCCTTTGCCGTAAACGGGAAGCGGCTTGCCGGTGATCGCGCATTGAATGACGTGCGGGATCAGTTTTTCTGGAAATTGGCGGGGGCCATAATTATTTGAACAGTTGGTCGTGATCGTCGGAAGGCCGTAGGTGTGATGCCAAGCGCGCACGAGCAGATCGCCGCTTGCTTTGGAAGCCGAGTACGGAGAGTTCGGCGCAAGCGGCGTCGTCTCTGTGAACTTCCCGGTATCGCCGAGCGCGCCAAAAACTTCGTCCGTCGACACCTGAAGAAATCGAAAGCTGTCTTTCTTTGCGCCCGTGAGCGACTTCCAATAGTCGAGCGAAGCACTGAGAAGATTGTAAGTCCCGTTCACGTTCGTTTCGATGAAGGCCGACGGGCCCGTGATCGAGCGATCGACGTGGCTCTCGGCTGCGAAATGAACCACGGCCTCAATCTGATATTTACGAAGCTGCTCCGGCACGAGCTTCGCGTCCCGGATGTCGCCAACGACGAGTTCAGATGATCCCGGGCCTCGGATACCATCCAGGTTTTCCCGATGCCCTGCATACGTGAGCGAATCAAGGACGATGACGCGATTTCCGCATGCGACCGCTTGCACCACGAAGTTCGAACCGATAAATCCGGCACCGCCGGTGACGAGGTAGTTTTTCATGGGGTATCGGTCTCGCTTCCAATTTTACGCCCATGCAGGCTACGAAACAAAGCTACATGTTTACGGCGCACCGCAAGAAGATGCCCGATTTAGAATCTTAAGAACCGCGTTCGCTTTTTCCTTCGGAATCAGAAGGACGTCATCGGTGTTTCGGCGAGAAACCAGGGTGTCAATCGATACCCAGATCCCGTCCAAACCCGGGCGCGCAAAGAGATAGTTGTACTTGGTCACAAACCCTCGCATCCAAATATCAAGCATCACCCCTCGGCGCCGGTAGTAGTCCTCGTTGAACTCCGAGAATACAATTGGCCTATCTCGCCGCAGAACTGCATCGGCCCCTTCGAAAAAAAGATCCTCGTGGCCTTCAATATCCACTTTGATAAAGTCGATTCGCCCGTGCAGGTTTTCCTGAACGAAATCATCCAGGCGAATTGCTTCGACTTGAATCGCCTTGAATTCACCGTCCGCTTGGTCGTCAATGAAAACAGAGGCGTTTCCAGTACCCCCACCGCTTTTGAAGTCTTCGCGAAGGATGATCTGTAATTTGCCAGCCGTATTGGAGAGTGCGAATCGATAAGTCTGCACGCATTCCCTATCCAAATTATTCAATTGAAGGTTTTCACGTAGCCGGTCATAATTTTCAGGGACCGGCTCGAAGCAAAGCAAGCGGCCATTCAACGTCTGAATCTTTCGCGCAAACGGAACCGCATAGAAACCGATATTCGCTCCGACGTCCAATACAATCCAATTTTCATCAAACAGCGATACAAGTTGGGAAATAATTTTTCCGTCGTAGGCACCAGTATAAAACGGAACGAATTCGGTTCGGGAGCGAAGATCCAAAAATAGTTCAAATTCGCCGTTGATGGTCGACAGCACGAAGGTCCTTCGCGAAAACCGGTTCAAGCAGAAGTTTACAATGCGTATCGCCCGAGTTTTACCCCTGAATGACGGCAAGGAGCGGAACAAAAGCGCTGCACATGAACGAAATGGCGAGCGGTCTAGCTGTGTGGACTCTATCACTTCAAACTCAGTAAAAAGTCGACGTACAGTTTTGAAATGTTTTCCGAATTCATTTTTTTGGCATATCTTAAGCCCGCCTGCTGAAGATTTTGAAACAGTTCAACACTATCCAGCAGTTTCCCTATTTGCTTCGCGCAGTCCGCCGAATCCCCCGCCCGGAAGAGGTGTACTGATCCTGGTTCTCGCTCGTTCAGCTCTTGATTGAGCGGAAGATCAGATGCGAGGACCGGAGCCCCCCGTGCCAAGGCTTGAGTGATCGAACCCGATCCGGACGTTTCCCTGAAGGGTGCGATTACCAGCGATACCGAATCATAGACGGAATCGAGATTCGCACTCGGTACATAGCCCGTGATCTCGACGTGCCTTTCGAGCTTCAATCGCGTGATTAGCTTCCGGCATAGTCGTTCATACGCCCGATCTTGATCACGCCGCAATCCGCCTGCAATCTTGAGCTGAACTTCCGGATGTTTCGTTAACAAGTGCGGTAATGCCTGAATGACTACGTCCTGACCCTTATCGGGCGAAATATATCCGAAAATGACGAGCGTTGCGGGAATCCCTGCCGGACGTGCGGCCTTTACTTTTTCCTGTGAGACAAAATGCGGAATGACTGCGACATTCATACAACCAGCGCGGTAAATTTCTTCTTCCTGTAGTTTGGAATGTACGACGATCCCATCAAGCTGACTCCACGTCTGCGCGCCCCAGAGACCCGTGGAATATGGAACCCAAGTCTGATTTGCGAGCCAGCGGATCGGTGCCTTGAATCCATGACCCTTCAACGGGTAGCGGAAGTCGCCCCTCAAAACTGTGTGCGCGGTCGCAGTAATCTTCGTTCGCGGCAACATCTGTCGAAGTTCGGAAAGCAGAAACGGAAACGTATATTGCCCAGGTGTCTTAGACCCGAACAAACCGTACTCGTGCTGAATGTGAATATGATCCGGGCCTTGCGCACGAAAGACGCGAAGGCGCTCTCGAACGCCATGTCTCATGCGTAGATCGGCGAACGAGACACCGAGCAGATGTGCACCGCCGCCCCGGCTTTCAAATTCTTTTTTAATCCCTGGCCAGATCCCATCTGAATAACTGCGAATGCCCCCCGACTCTTCGGGCACCAACCAGAGCAGCTTCACTGAAAAATCGCCTTCCAGCCGAGCATGAAAATACGGAAATCGTGATTATAGATCGCTTTCAAGGTTACGTACGCGCCCATTCGTAACGAGAAATAGGGCCGACTGATCCAAGGTGAATGCTTCCGGTAAAGTCGGAGTCCATTTTTGACATAGGAATAAGTATGAATAGCCTTATCCGTCGTTCGGCATCCTCCGCGCGGCGCCATGAGATGAACGAGTTCGGCCGCGGGCTCAAAAATCATCCGTTTTCCAAAACGCGTGACTCGCAAACAGAGATCTGTTTCACAGCGATACCCGGTACCGTCAAACTCCGTATCGAATCCACCCGCCTCTAAGAGCACGCTACGCAAGAGTGACATATTCCCGCCCGGAGCTACATCGACTTCCATCGAGCGAAGACCGTTGAAATCGGCTATCACCGTGCCGCTCCAGCGACGATAGCGGCCAACTTCCCGGACTTTCTCCGGGACAGAATCACCGGTCGGTTGCAAAACGCGCCCAGCAACTCCAACGACGGACGACGCCAAAATACCTTCATAATGTTTTAAATGATTTTCGACCAAACGGGAATCTAGCTTCACGTCATCATCGAGAAACAGCACGACCTCGCCGGTCACCGCTTTAAGACCCACGTTAAGATTCCAGGAGTATCCGGTTCGAGCCGACCGAACGTGCCTTGCGAATGGAATTTTGGCCAACGCTTGGTCGACTGAGGGAATACGAGGCTGATTTTGATCGATCACGACGATCTCGTCAGGAACGCGGGTTTGTTTGAGCAGATCTTGGATCGTATCCAAAAGCTCCTGTTCACGACCCAGCGTGGGAATCAGCACCGACACTCGAATCATAGTGAAAGTCGACTATCTGACATCCTTCTTGACGACCGCAAGCCCAAAACGGCGCATGAATCGAATCGCAAGAAGCACAGCCGTCGCGGCAACCAAAGGATTTGCGGTGGCAACTCCGCTGGCTCCCCACCCGATCGCCGCGGCCAAATAGATCGCCAACGAAATCATCGTCCAAGGAACCGTGATTTGGGTCAAGACCTGACGAATGGGCAATCGCAGACTGACCCATTGGCTGATTGGAAGACTGATATTTAAAATCACACCCCCGGCCAAAATCCAGTGCATCCAGCCGTAAACGACGTCAATCTCAGCGGCATCCCAACGTCCTCGCGCGAGAATGGTCAAGATCCATCGCCCCAGGAGGGCAAGAACCCCCCACTGAATCAAGCTTGTGATCCCGATTCCTAAGCACACTCGACGAAGGATCGCGGTCTCGCGTGCCCAGCCGTCATCACTTTTTGAAGTCACGAGCCGTCTACCGAGCCACACCGAATACAGATTCGTGAGCGCCATAGGCAAGGCCATCGCAAAATTCGAAATTTTAAGACCTACGGCGTAAAGGCCAGTGACTCGACCCGGAACGCCGAGCAGTCCAAGCGCCCAAAGATCCATGGTGAGAATCCAGACCATCAATACGCCTTGAATATGGTACCAGGTCGAAAAATTCCGAATCGAAGCAAGAAGCGTTTCGCCTCGCTTGGGGACGGACCCTTCAGTAAATGGAACCTGACTGATAAGAAGTGACGCCCGCCACTGCGCCAAAACGGCGGATGTAACCAATGAAAAGAATGCCGCGCCCGCAAGCTGCCACCCGAACTGGCCCCCCAGTTCTTGGGCACTTCCCGTAGACGAGTAAACCACCCACCAAGTTCCACCGAGCAGAGTCGCCTTTTGATAGAGACTGAGAAAACTCAGCTCGGTGAATTTCAGATTGAGTCGTAAAAACTCACGATCCGCGCCGGTCACTTGCGGGGCTAGCGCCCAAACAAACGCCCAGATGAGAGTCGGAACTGGAAGATCGGTAAAAATGCCAAGCGCGAACGACAAGGCAAGCCCAAGCCCGAGCTTGCTCCATCCAAAAAGTCGTATATCTCCTAACCGTCTTCGGAGGGCGGCCCGCCCCGCGGCCTTCCAGGTCGGGAATTCCCGGTAAAGCGTAATTTCCGGGCAAACAAAAACGATGAGCATGGGCGCAATCCAGGCCTGAGAAAGCGCGATCAATGAAAATAGCTCGGGCGCGAGCACCCAGAGTAGTAGCACCGATGTCGCGGCATCGGCGGCTCTCGTGATCGCGTGGTCGAGGGTGTTCCAAAAACCGTGGCGAAGCCAAGCCGCGTTCATCTCTTGGATATTCCTTGTATCGGCGCATTCGTACTAGCTAAAAGTAGAGTGTGAATTCAGTCATCTCGACAATTCTTGCGTTGGGCATCCTCCCTTCCCTCACTGCCGCATTCGGGTCCGTCAGTCAGTATTCGGGTCCTCTCAATCCCCTCAAAGTCGGAATCCCTTTTCTCGCTTATTTCGCATGGAAACACCGGAGAGGCTTTCCTCGCCCGCACGGACTTTTCCTCATCGCCGCTTGGATCATCGGCACTATTTCGACTTTAGTTGCAGCTTATCAGTGTGGCATGGCTTCGGGACCACTTCGTGAATGGGGGGCAATCAGCATCGGCCTCCTGGCCGGCTTCTGCTTTCTCAACTTACCTCGCCGACACCGGACACTTGTTCTGGGATTTTGGACTGCGGCGATTCTGGGATCCGCGCTTCTGGAAAAACTGGCTCCATCGGCCATCGACTGGCTCTATTTTAATGTCTTTGATCCGCAGACCCGGCAACTCGATGAACTGGCCGCCCAGTCACGACTTCTCGGCGGAGTTTTTGGAATTCAGTCTCTCGCGAAACTCATGGCCTGGCTCCCTTGGCTTCTCTGGATTCACGCTTTAGGGGGGCTCACGCCCCCTGCAAAATGGCAGGTCTGGATCCTCGCGGTGGTGTCAACCGTCGTAACCGCGGCCATTCTTGCGACAACTCAACGAGGCCCCTTCGTCGCATCACTCACCGGCTGGGAGTTTTTTGCGCTCCATCGGGCGTTCCGGCTGGGGGATCGCCGCGTATTGGGTTGGACCGTCGGCGGAATTGCCGCCGTGGCAGCGCTCGTCTGGATCATTGTTCCAGGTGACGTGATTCAGTCTCGCGTACTCAGTGCGTTCGGCCAGAAAGACGCGACCCGTTACGGCCAAATGGCTGAAGGTAACATCAGCTTTCGCCGGATGATTTTTGAGGTTTCAGCCGAAGTGATCAGCCAAAGTCCCCTCGGCAACGCTTGTGTCACTCCTGAGGTTTTCGCAGGGCACGGTATTGGATTCACCACTCATTCTCACCATCTCTTCCTCCATCAATTTCGTGAACGGGGATGGGTCTGGGGATTGCTGCATCTCCTAGTTTGGATTTGGGCGGGTGTCTTGGCCTGGCGAAGCCGATCGGCGGCGGCTTCCGCGGTCCTAGGTGGATGGACGACAATTGTCGTTCTGGGAATGTTTGACCATCCGTGGTTCGTTCTCAATCAAGCGATGGTGATGAGCGTAATCCTGCTTTCGAGTTTCCTCCTAACTTTGACGCCGTCTCAGCCTGTAGGCTATAACTCCAAATCATGACCCCTAGCGCCAATATCCGCCTCATCGCTCGGCTCGACGTCAAGGCGCCTAACCTCATCAAAGGGGTTCATCTCGAAGGGCTGCGGGTCGTCGGCAATCCATACGAGTTTGCCAAACGATACTACGAGGCCGGGGCCGACGAGCTCATCTACATGGACATCGTCGCAAGTCTTTACGACCGCAACAGCCTGACGGATTTGATCGAGCGAACGGCGCAGGACATTTTCATTCCGTTTACGGTCGGCGGCGGGATTCGTTCGCTGGCCGACGTGACCGCGATTCTTCGAGCGGGTGCCGACAAGGTCGCCATCAATACCGCCGCGACTCGACGGCCAGAACTCATCTCTGAAGTCGCTCAGCGTTTTGGCTCCCAATGCATGATGCTTTCCATCGAAGCCAAGCGGACTGCGCCCGGAAAATGGGAAGCCTTCACCGATAATGGCCGCGAGCACACGGGATTTGATGTCGTCGAATGGGCCAAGCGCGGACAGGCGCTCGGAGCCGGCGAAATTCTGGTGACCTCGATCGATCAGGAAGGCACGCGCCGTGGCTTTGATCTGGATCTCATTCGCGAAGTCTCGCGAGCCGTGACGATTCCGATCATCGCGAGCGGCGGCATGGGAAAACTGGACGACCTTCGCGCTGCCGTTACCGAATCCAAGGCGGACGCGATCGCGATGGCCGATGTGCTTCATTACGGGCGTATCAGCTTTCCGCAAATTCGCGAGTACTGCACTTCGATCCACGTGCCCGTGCGAAAACACGAAACGAGTTTCGCATAATGAAACCGGTCATCACGGTCATCGATTACGGCGTGGGGAATCTCTTCAGCGTGCGGCGCGCTTTTGAAACCATGGGCGCGGACGTCGCGTTTGCAAGTAACCCCGATCAGATCGCGGCCGCTGAGCGGCTGGTTCTCCCCGGCGTAGGCGCATTCAAGAACGGAATGGACGGGCTTCGCAAACACGAGCTCATTGAAACCATTCGCACGTACGCGCGTTCCGGGCGACCGTTTCTCGGCATTTGTCTTGGAATGCAAATGATGCTCGACGAGAGCGAGGAGTTCGGCCGTCATGAGGGGCTTGGCCTCATTCCCGGCAAAGTCGACCGCATTCCTGATCAAACGATTGAAGGAGCTCCTCTCAAAATTCCGCATGTCGCGTGGGACGGGTTGATACCGCCCCACGCTCGCCCGGAGAGTTGGACGGGGACGATATTCGCGGGCCTTAAAGAAGGTTCCTGCATGTACTTCGTTCATTCTTATGCCGCCGTGCCGGCCCGCTCGGAACATATATTGGCCACCGTTAATTACGGCGGCAAGCCAGTCGTCGCCGCGGTCGCCTCCGGAAATATGGTCGGCTGTCAATTTCATCCGGAACGAAGCGGGCCACTCGGCCTTAAGATCATCGAAAACTTTATTCGGTTGCAGAAGACGTCATGAGTTCACTCGTCGAGCGCCTTCAGAAAATGTTTCCAAGCGGCGCCGGCCTCCACGAGCCTCGGTTTGAAGGCCGCGAATGGGAATACGTCAAAGAATGCCTGGATACCGGGTGGGTCTCGTCCGTCGGTAAGTACGTCGACCGCTTTGAGCGCGATCTTGAGACTTATACCGGGGCCAAACGCGCCATTGCCGTCGCAAACGGAACCGCGGCTCTTCAAGTTTGTCTGCAGCTCGTCGGCGTCAAGCGCGGTGACGAAGTCCTGATGCCCGCTCTCACCTTTGTCGCGACCGCAAACGCGGCCGCTTACCTGGGCGCGATCCCCCATTTTGTGGATTGCGACGAAAAGACCCTTGGGGTGGATCCGTTATTCCTCGAAAAACACCTGAGTCAGATCGTTGAAAAACGTGGAGAGGATAGCTTTAATCGCCAGACCGGGCGCCGAATTCGAGCGCTCATCGTCATGCATACGTTTGGTCACCCGGTGGACCTCGATCCCCTCAACGCTCTCATGACTCGTTATGGAATTGAACTAGTCGAAGACGCTGCCGAATCTCTCGGGTCGTTCTACAAAGGAAAACACACCGGGCGCATCGGTCGGGTTTCGGCGCTCAGCTTTAATGGAAACAAGATCGTCACTTCGGGCGGCGGCGGCGCGATCTTAACCGACGACGAAACGATCGGAAATCACGCAAAGCATCTCACGACGACTGCGAAGGTTCCGCACGCTTGGGAATACGTCCACGACGAAACAGGTTATAACTTTAGACTTCCCAATTTGAATGCGGCGCTCGGGTGCGCCCAACTGGAGTCTTTGCCGACGTTCCTCGCAAAAAAACGTAAACTTGCGGAACGATATGCCGAAGCTCTGAACGGGCTGAAGGGCACTCGTTTTTTTGTCGAGCCAAGCCATGGGAAAAGCAATTATTGGTTAAACGCAGTGCTGCTCGATCAACCCAACGTCTCCGAACGTAATCGCCTGCTCAAGGCCTGCCACGAGGCTAAAATCCTCGCGAGGCCCGCCTGGCAGCTCATGTCCGAGCTCCCCATGTACCGGGACTGCCCTAAAATGGATCTTTCTTGTTCTCAAAGTCTCGCCGCCCGAATCATCAACCTACCCAGCAGCTCGTTCTTATAATTTTGGAAATCCAACCGAGCGCGCGAACTCCTGAACTTGGGAAGCTGACCGGACATTTCTGATCAGCCAATGGCAGCCGCCGTCATGAGCACCACTATGCCAGTCGACATGGAGGCGCACGGCACCGCCAGGCCAATTCGGCTTCGCTTCGTCCGGACAGCCGGCGTTGACTTGATGAAGGACGACATCACCTGGACCCGTCCTGAAAAACTGATCTAACGTGAGTCTCGCTGATCCGCCCTCGCCGAGTTTCGGTGCGCGGCAGTCTTCTCCCGACTCATGAATCGCCTCAGGCTCACTCCGAGGATCGCCGCCCAAGGCTGACCAATAAAAATGAAGGGCATGATCCGCGTAACAGGGGGCGCCGACGAAAATAAGTCGCCCGCTACCGGTGAGTGAGGGTGTCAAAGCATTCTTGAAGAACTCGTACTGTACCGAAAAATCACGCTCCGGGAGGCTGAATACCAAATGCTTCTTGGCAAAAGTCGGAACCAGCGAAAGCGCACTGATCAAAACGAAAGCACTTCCGATAAGGCGTTTCCGCCGAAATAAATGGATCATACCCAGAGCCGCAATCATAAAAATCGCCGGCACAACCCCCGACCAGGCGAGATAGTAGCGCTCCGGAAACGAGTAGGCAGAGCGACTTCGTAAAAGTACGAAAAGAACCGGACTTGCAATCAAAGCGACAGCCGAGATTCGCAAAAGTGCACGCCGAACCTCGACTTGCCCACTTCGCCACGCTCCCTGGCAGCCGGTCGCAAGCACCACGGCTAGGACGACCGGGACCCGAAGAAATTTCCAAAGGCCCACTTCAAGCGTGATCGCGTTCCAAAGCGTCGAAGCAAAACCACCTCCGGCCGATACTTCTCCGGGGGGGTGCGAAATCAAGCTAAGCAACGACGGAGCATTGAGGAAGATCAAGAGAAGCGCGAATGCCGATATCCGTGCCAAGGCGTGAAGCGCCGCCCTCGTTTTCCGAATCCCCCCCGGCCCAAACTCTCGAATCACGATATCCATAAAAACGAATGGCCAGCTGAAGAAGTGGGCATTCGCGATCAGGAAATCAGCCAACCACTGGCCCACCCCCTGACGATTGCCTGCGACGCCGATAAACCAAAAAACCGACGCGAAAACGACGAAGCTATAATGTCTGGCTTCGACCGAATAATTAATCAATCCAGGGTGGCTCACCACCCACACGGCCGCGATAAAAGCGGTGACCCAGGCGGCACTTCCCTGAACGGACGCCCGCTTCAAACCACGCCCGACTCCTAAGAAGGTGTAAGCCACCGCCGCCAAGCCCCAGAAAAGCGAAAGAAGTCGGGAGTCGAGTTCATGATGCCCGCTTTGCCCGAGGACAGTCTTTCGAATCGCGTATTCCAGCCAGGGCTGGGAGTACGTGGCTATTTCTCGTCGAAGTTCGGAAAACGAATGGGTGAAGCTTTGGATGACGTAACTATGGCTCCATTCATCCAGCCAGAACGGTCGGGCGATATGCGAAAGGCGAATCCCTGCGGCGACCCATAGGAGTACCGAAAGGGCGACCAATACCGGGCCAACCTGGATAAAATGCCGCGTCCCTAGATAGCCCATTTTTCGCAGTGTCTTTTCCCCCTCAACACACTAAAACTCTTAAACAGTGAAATCCATCTGCGTAATCACAGGGACTCGGGCCGAATACGGACTTTTGCGCCCTCTCATGACCGCCATCCGAGAAAATCCCGATCTCACTCTCCAGCTCGTCGTCACGGGCTCTCACCTCTCCAAACAATACGGCGAAACGTACCGCGAGGTCGAAGGCGACGGATTTAAGATCGACGCTCGGGTCGACCTTGAGCTCGGCGACGATTCGCCCGTTCGAATTGCGCGCGCCATGGGACTCGCCATCGAAGGGATTGCGCGCGCTTTCAGCGATCTGAAACCTGATCTCGTCCTCGTGCTCGGCGACCGCTACGAAATTCTCGCCGCCGCGCAAGCCGCACTCGTGTCTCGAATTCCACTGGCTCATCTTCACGGAGGCGATGTGACCGAAGGGGTGATCGACGATTCGATGCGCCACGCGATCACGTCCATGGCGCATCTCCACTTTGTCGCAGCCGACGAGTTTAAGAATCGCGTGATTCAGCTCGGGCAAACGCCGCCGACCGTCTTTAATGTCGGAGCGATCGCCCTCGACAGCATTCTCAAACTTCCACTTCTCAGTCGCGATGAGCTGTCTCGGGATATTGGATTTAGGTTTGAGACTCCGACCTTTCTCGTAACGTCTCATCCCGTGACGATCGACCCTCGAGGGGTGAAGCCTGCTTTCGAGAATCTGCTTCGAGCTCTCGATCTTTTTCCAGAAGCCCACATCTTGTTCACCCATGCGAATGCGGACTCAGGGGGACTTCTGATCAATCAAATGATCGATGCTTACGTCGCGCGCCACCCCACTCGCACGGCGGCGCGGGCAAGCCTCGGTCAGCTTCGGTATTTAAGCGCAATCCGGTGCGCGGATGTCGTTTTGGGAAACTCGTCGAGCGGCCTGATCGAAGCCCCGGCGTTCAAAAAGCCCACCGTTAATATCGGAGACCGCCAAAAGGGTCGACCTCGGGCCTCGAGCGTCATTGATTGCAGCGAAGAAACACCCGCGATTGAAGCTGCGATCAGGCGCGCGCTGTCCAAGGATTTTCAGGCGACTCTCAAAAACGTCAAATCACCATACGGTGGTCAGGGTAATACCTCGCAACTCATTCTTGATCAGTTACTCTCGACCGATTTGTCGAAGCTGATCCCCAAGCATTTCCAAGACACCCGCCCGGACGGTGCCCGATGAGCAGCCCAGTTTTTATCATTGCCGAAGCCGGCGTTAACCACGACGGCTCGATTGATCGAGCACTTGACCTCGTGGATTGCGCGGCGGCTTGCGGCGCCGATGCGGTTAAATTTCAAACCTTCAAGGCAAGTGACCTCGTCTCTAAACACGCGGAAAAGGCCGAATACCAGGTTCGAAACATCGGTAAGGCAGGCGAAGGCGAATCCCAGCTCGCGATGCTGCAAAAGCTTGAACTCTCGATTGAGGATCACGAAAAACTGATTGAACGGGCTCGACTTCGGAAAATTATTTTTCTCTCCACGCCTTTTGATCTAGATAGCGCTGATCTCCTGGTCGATCGCTTTAATCTACCGCGCATCAAGGTTTCGTCAGGCGATCTGAACAATGCCCCGCTTCTCTTTCGTCTGGCACGCTCCGGGAAACCCCTTATTCTTTCGACCGGAATGTCGTCGCTCGCCGATATTGAAATTGCTTTAGGCGTGATCGCGTTGGGTTACCTGACCCCGACCGCCGCTCCGACTCGGAAAGTTTTTGCTGAAGCCTACGCAAATCCGAAGGGACGAAAGCTTTTGTCAGACCGAGTCACCCTCCTTCACTGCACGACGGAGTACCCTGCGCCCTATGAAGAAGTGAATCTACGGGTCATGGAAACGCTTCGGAACACTTTCAAAGTCGCCGTGGGATTCTCGGATCATACTCCAGGCATCGCGGTTCCGATTGCCGCCGCCGCACTAGGTGCAGTTGTGATCGAAAAACACTTCACGCTCGATCCGAATCTACCAGGCCCTGATCACAAGGCGTCCCTGGCGCCCATCGAACTCCAAGCCATGGTCGATGGAATTCGTTTCGTGGAAATGTCCCTCGGCGGCTTCATCAAAGAGGCAACGCCTTCTGAGCTCAAGAATCGACCGATCGCTCGGAAAAGTTTAGTGGCCAAACTTCCCATTCGAGCCGGTGAAGTTTTTACCGAAGCCAACCTCACGGTGAAACGCCCCGGGAGCGGCACCTCGCCCATGGAATTTTGGGAATACCTCGGCAAGGCCTCGAAAAAATCTTATGAAGCCGATGAGGTCGTAACCGAATGAGTTTAAAACCGGTTCTCATTATAGGCGCAGGAGATCACGCGGGCGTTTTGATCCATGCCCTACGCGTTCGCGGTGGATTCGAAATTTTAGGGATCGTCGACATCAATCCGAAGACCCATGGAAAGCTCGTTCAGGGCCTGACCGTCTTGGGTGGCGACGAGATCGTGTTCGCCAGAACTCCGCAGAGCATCATGCTCGTTAACGCGATCGGATCCGTTGGCGACCTCACCGTGCGTCGTCGGATTTTTGAGCGCTTCAAAGAGAAGGGCTATACTTTTGAGAAGGTGATTCACCCCACGGCCATTCTCGCTGACGACGTCCAGATCGGCGAAGGCGCCCAGATCATGGCGGGCGCGATCATTCAAAACGGGGCGATCATCGGGCCTAATGCGATCATCAATACGGGCGCAATCGTCGATCACGACGGCCGAATCGGCGCTCATTGCCACCTAGCCCCGGGAGTGACTCTTTCAGGCGCGGTTTCAATCGGCGCCGCCACCCATATCGGAACTGGGGCGTGCGTGATTCAGGGCGTTAAAATTGGCGCAGAATGCGTGATCGGCGCTGGATCGGTCGTCGTGAAAGATGTAATCGATCGTAGCACCGCGCTTGGGGTCCCTGCCCGCGTCGTGCGCGAAGGAACCCGACCCTAGCTATGAAAGACTGGCAGAAACTACTGATTGCCCCGAGCACGCCGATTCTGGAAACCCTCCAGAACATCGACAGCATGGGCATGCAGATCGCGCTCGTCGTCGACGCCAATGGAAAGCTCCTCGGCACCGTCTCAGACGGTGACATCCGCCGCGGCATCATCAAGGGCATGGCCTTGTCCGACACGGTCGACAAGGTGATGAATCATTCGCCGGTGACGTCTGAAGTCGGCGAAGACCGAAAAGAAATTTTAAAGCGCATGAAGTCGCGCTGGCGCCAGCGGATTCCGGTCATTGATTCGGAAGGCCGCGTTGTCGGACTTTCCGTTCTGGAAGAGCTCCTTCAAGAGGAACAGCGCCCGAACTGGGTTCTTCTCATGGCGGGAGGGCTCGGCACCCGGCTTAAACCCCTCACGGATGATTGCCCTAAACCCCTTTTACAAGTGGGTGGCAAACCGATTCTCGAAACGACGCTGCTTAACTTCATCGATTACGGCTTTCGAAAATTTTATCTGTCGGTGAACTACAAAGCCGAGATGATCGAGGAATATTTCGGGAACGGATCCAAGTGGGGGGTCAAAATTGAATACCTCCGCGAAACCGAACGCCTCGGAACGGCCGGATGCCTGGGCCTTTTGCCGGAGGCGCCGACGACACCTCTCATCGTCATGAACGGGGATTTACTCACGAAGGTGAATTTTCCCAATCTCCTCGACTTCCATAACGAGCGGAGCGCGAAAGCAACCATGTGCATTCGCGAATACGACTTTCAGGTGCCGTACGGGGTAGTTCGCCTCGAAGACGATTCCATCATGGGGATCGACGAAAAGCCGGTGCAAAAGTTTTTCGTGAACGGCGGGATCTATGTCTTGGATCCCGAAGTTCTCAATCTCATTCCGCAAAAACAGTTTTTTGATATGCCTTCGCTCTTTGGGAAAATTACGGCCTCCCAAGGCAAGACGGCCGCATTCCCCATCCGGGAATACTGGCTCGATATCGGTCAGATGACCGACTTTGAACGGGCCAACGGCGAATTCGCCCAACTCTACCCGCAAAAGCCTCCGGGCAAACCGAAGCCGGGTGGACGATGATCCTCAAGAATCAACGCGTCCTCGTGACCGGCGCGGATGGATTTATCGGATCGCACCTCACTGAGCATCTCGTACGCATGGGCTGTCAGACGCGTGCTTTCGTTCAATACAATTCCTTCAACTCCTGGGGCTGGCTCGATCACAGCCCGCCTGAAATCAAAAAGAATCTCGATGTTTTTGCCGGCGACGTCCGCGACCCGCACGGCGTCCGCACCGCGATGAAGGAATGCGACGTCGTTCTACACCTCGCAGCACTGATCGCGATCCCCTACTCCTACCACTCGCCGGACGCGTATGTGGATACGAACGTCAAAGGCACGCTCAATATCGTCCAGGCCGCGCGCGAACTCGGCATTAAAAAAGCCGTGATCACGTCAACGAGTGAAGTCTACGGGACCGCGCGCTTTGTGCCGATCACCGAAGAGCATCCGCTTCAGGGGCAATCACCCTACTCGGCGACTAAGATCGGCGCTGATCAGTTGGCGCTTTCGTTTTATCAATCGTTCGGAACGCCCATTTCGATCATTCGGCCGTTTAATACTTACGGCCCTCGCCAATCCGCGCGTGCGATCATTCCGACCGTGATTACGCAGCTCGCGAGCGGCGCGCGTAAAATCAAGCTCGGGTCCACTCACCCGACTCGTGATTTCAATTATGTTCAGGACAGCGTGCGCGGCTTCGTCGCCATTGCCGAGAACGACGCTTCTTTAGGCCAAGTGATCAACATCGGAAGTAATTTTGAGATTTCGATCGGTGACACCGCCCAGATGATTGCCGAAGTCATGGGCGTGAATCTTGAGATCGAAACCGATCAGGCTCGCCTGCGTCCCGAAAAGAGCGAGGTTGAGCGCCTCTGGGCCGATAATTCTAAGGCGAAACGCCTTGTCGGTTGGGAGCCCCAGTACGCGGGTCGCGACGGTTTACGTCGTGGGCTTGCGGAGACGGTTGAGTGGTTTAAGCAGAAAGAGAATCTTCGTCAGTACAAAGCTGACATCTACAATCTTTAGCTACCAACTATTTACGGGCCGAACCGTCGGAATGATGGTGAGTTGAACCAAAGACCTGAGCCAAGTCCTGAAACCTTCCTCACTCCCAAACCACTTCTTCTGCAAGTAGTCGGTCACTAACTCTGTCTCGGTACGATGAACTGCTCCATTACGAATCCAAAGATCGGCTTCCCGACCGCGTGGATCCCAAGTCTCCCGTCGATATCGCCCGGATTTATCCACCGCTACGCATGCGGCACCACAAGTTCGATAGCCCCACGAAAGCGCGACCCAGGATTGTTCACCCCAAAGTTCCGCAAGCCGCGCCGACCATTCGTATTCGGCGTAAGAGGTCAGACCAATGCCATTCCAAAACCCGAAAGCGGGAGTGAATTCATTTTTGACCCAGAAGGTAGAAAATTTCGGAGCGTCCGGGAGACTTCGTAAAGTTTCGATAACCGCTCGATCTTTTACCCATCGGGCTTGTATGGAAATATGATTTCTAGTGGTCGTCAATGCCGATCCGCTGATCACGATAGCCAAAGCAAACGCCTGTAAGCGTTTGGGGAGGAAAGTGCTCACGGCGACGATCAATAGAGCCAATGAAATATTTAGAAGAAGAGCATGCCGTGTATCCCAAGTAAAAGTATGGTGAGGTCCTTTACCGACCAGAACAAACGGAACGATGCTTGCGACTACCGCCATCGCGGAAAGCGCGATCAGAATCCATCGTCCACGAGCTCCTTTTGAAGCGCGAATGCCGTCTCGCCCGCGCATCAGATTGAACATGCACAAATAGATCCATGCGACGAGGGACCACGCTATCACCTGCATCTCGCGCATCGCACGCGCGATATTTCGAAACACGGCACGAATTCCGTCAGTCAAGAATACCGTGCTCCAGAATTCGATTTTTTCGCCGTCTAAGACAATCTGATTATATCCCGCGTATTCACCGGAGGGCGAGAAACCCACACGTCTCGCCATGAAAAACAAAAGGGGTAATAAAAAGAACGCGATTTCTGCCCAAGGTTTTGATCCCCGGCGCCTTCGATGCAAAATCCACCCCGCCCAGAAAACATAAAACAAAACCAGAACTGCCGAATAAAAGAAGCTCACTGTAAACAAGAGAGCGGCGCAACTCGTCGAAATCCACCAAGTCCGCCTGGAAATCGACGGCTCCCTCATCAAAAGCAATGCTCCACCCAAAAAACAGGCGAGATAAAGAATGTAATTCGACGTACAAAGAAGCTCCCAGGTCTGAAACGCCGGAATAACAACCGCGAGTACACCCGCCGCTTGGCATTCGAAGGGTGACAGCACGTGAGTCCTCATCAAAATCGCCGAAACCAATCGGGCAATCGTGACGATCAGAACGAAAACAAGAAGATGATTGATCCAGGTAGGGTTTGAAAAGTAACTATGCGCCCACAGAAATAAGCCGTCGAGCGGCCGCCCCATCTCGATGCAAGGCTGAATGATCTGATCCCAGCTCCGCCGCCAAAGGTGAGGAATAATCGTCCAATCGTCCCAAAAGATCCCATCCGCGAACGCGAGAAAACCATGGGCAATCAGAACCGGGACCGCCCATGCCATCCATCGGAAGGCGCGGGTCTCATCTTTCACAAAATCACCAGGCAGCCAGGCCCCCGTCGACATGGAGGCAATGACCGGTGACATAACTCGAAGCCTCGGAGGCCAGGAAAATCAAGGGTCCAACGACCTCTTCCGCGCGAGCCATGCGGCCCATCGGGACGCGGCCGGAATATTTTTTAAAAAACACGTCGTTTTGGCCGCTTTCGACCCCGCCCAGGACGAGTGCATTCACTCGAATTCCGTCCGCCGCCCAAAGGGCCGCGAGATGACGGGTCAAACTCACGACCGCACCCTTCGACGCCGAGTAGATGGCCGGACTATTGATCGGCCGACCCATGTACTGAGAGCCTTCGTAGATCCGTTGATCAGGCGCCATCACGCCGTAAACCGAAGCCGTGTTAATGATCACGCCGCCTTTGCCCGATGCCTTCATCGCTTTCGCAGCTTCTCGCGCGGCGATAAAAAGCGCGTCGACATTGACGGACATAATCTCTTTCCAGGTCTCCATCGAATACTTTTCGGTCGACTCAAAAAACTGGTTCAAGTCCGAAGTTTTTGTAGCGGCATTGTTATGCAAAATATGGATACTACCCAACCGGTCGACGCAGGCTTGAACCGCGCGAACAATCTCGGCTTCGTTTTTAAGATCGCACGCAAGTCCGATCGCTTTCACGCCGTACTCGCGTTCAAGCTCGGTGGCCTGAGCGGCAACCTGCTTGGCGTCAAGATCAAGGACTGCGACGTTCGCTCCAGCGGCCGCAAGTCCTCGGCAAAAATGCTGCCCGAGAATCCCCGCTCCGCCCGTGACGAGCGCAGATTTTCCCTTGAGGCTAAAAAGATCCGTCCGAGCCTTACCAGTCATTTGAGAACCTCTTAAACTTAGTGGCCAGAAACGCCACGAATTCAAAGTCGAGCTCTGAATCGATATCGATCGAGCGCTCCTCAGGCATGGAATACAGCCGAGTCTTCGGGCGGAACAAAGCCTCTTCCCCTTCCATCAAATCCCGTCTCCAAACGTAGATCGACGCATTCATATCAAAACATCGAGGAGCGTCTTGCCGTCGAAGAATCGGGCGTACGGGTTTTTTGGCGAGCGCCACACTTCCGTCCGACTGCTCTTCGACCAAGTTAAAATAGGGAGAACGTCGGGCTGGCATCCCAGTAATAATATTGGGCGCGTCCGTTGTTTCGAGCATGGCTATGGATTCTTGAATATCTTTGACGAGTCGAAGCGGAGAAGTTGCGTCTAAATCCGCGACAACGTCAAACCGGGTTCCCGTCAATCGCTCGGCTTCGAGCACTGCGTGCACCACTGCTCCGTGTTTCCCGGCCGTATCGCTCGCAAGGGCGTCCGGACGTTTGATGGCCAAGACCGAGTCGAACTGACGGGCGACGGCGAGAATCTCCTCTGAATCACTACTCACGGCGATCGCATCAAACAGGCCGGAGCGCCTCGCCTGTTCGATCGTGTAGTAAATCAGCGGCTGACCTAAAAGCGGCCGAATGTTCTTATTCTTCACTCCTTTGGAGCCACCGCGGGCGCAAACGGTGCAAAGTCGCTTCATCGGCTGACGCCTTTCTTTTCACGGCTCGACTTTTCGGCCGCGCAAATCAACTCTAAAACTTCAAGCCCCTCACTGTATCGGCAGGCGATGCTCGGTTTTGGGGAAAGAACGTCGCGATGCATCGCCTCGTAAGAGTCATTTCGTTCTGACACAAAAACTTTGCTCCCCTGAGAATTCCGGAGTTCGCCCGTAATGAAGTCGAGCCGCCAAGTATCGGAGTCTGTTACGACGGTGAGATAGCGCTGACCGAGGCGATCGAGGTAGTTCAGTTCTAAAGTGGTTTTCGGACACTGGCGCGACGTCATGATGAGAGTGAAACTATCGTCACTGTCGATTTCGAGCTTTGAAAAATGTCCGCCCAGCGCCGAAACCGAATCGGCGCGACCCAGTATCCACGTCAGATAATCGAGTTCGTGACTAAGATCCCGTAGCGCGCCGCCGCCCGCCGCCTTTTTAGCTGAGTAACCTTTTCGGTAATCGCGGTCAGGGCGCCACCCGGGAAGGAAACTGCCGACATAGGCGTTGGCGGAAACCACGCGCTGTCCCCGCAGCTGCTCGCGGAGATGAAGAAGGCCGGGATGAAATCGCAGATTGTATCCAACGAAGACATTTTCAAACGGCACCGCCGCTGGGACCAGATCTTGGTAAAGGGGCTTTTCGACTAAGACGACTCCCGAAAACAGGCGCCGCACCGCGACCAAAGTTTGATGGTGCAGATCGGTGGAGTTTGCGATGACGACGTACTCAGGCCGACCGCGATTGATCGCGACCGAGAGATCATGTGAATTTTTATCTGTCGCTGGCTTGTGCAAGCTCAGCTGATAAACCTCAAGGCCGAGCTTGCCGAGAACTTGTTGATGCCTCTCGCCGATGGAGCCTCCACCGATCACCAAGGCACGGGTAAATGGCCGCTTTTCCATCGTTTTCAAAGCTACTATAGAAGACTTCGGTTGTGCAAAAACTCTCTAGCGGAGGTCGCCAGCCGGAGGCGAAATGTACCGAATATCCCAGCCCAAGCGCGGCGTAACCAAGCCGATTCGCTTGGCCGCTTCGTTCGAAAGGTCATTCTTCGTATCATTAACCGTAAGCCCCGGCATTTCGACCCGGTCATACGCGACTTCGGGAGCCAGATTGGAAATTCCAATCACCAAGTAATAGGTCCCATGATTGAGGAGTTTGCCCGGCACCTTAAGGACAGTCCGGTAATATCCAGGTTTGCGAGGCCCAAGGAGCTCTGGGCTAGTGTCGTAGTCGGCACTGAAGAAAACTTCCGTCTCATCCGACGTACGAACGGCGGCCCAGACCATGGCGCTCTTGGTTTCTTCATTCACTTCGTACTCAATCTCGAAACTGAAACCATCCCGGTACTCCGCCTCCATGCTGGGCAAACCATCGCGACCCAGCACCCTGACTCGACGTAAATGCATCGGCTTGTCGCCATTGGTCGGCTGGGCGAATTCAAATTCCTTTTTTTGCACATGAGTTAGGTAGCGATTAAGAACTTTCGGGGTGTCACCGACTTCGAGTAATTGTCCGTGGGAGAGTAGCGCCGTCCGGGTACAGAGCCTCCGGATCGCTCCCAAGTTATGACTGACCAAAAGCACGGTCCGCCCCGACCGAGTTGTCACCTCGCTCATTTTATCCATGCACTTTTTTTGAAAGTCGTAATCGCCGACTGCCAAGACTTCATCCACGATCAGAATCTCGGGCTCAAGATGAGCAGCGACCGCAAAAGCGAGCCTCACGTACATTCCGGAAGAGTATCGTTTGACGGGAGTATCGATGAATTTCGGAATGCCCGCGAATTCGACGATCTCGTCAAACTTGCGGCGGATCTCGGCTTTGGACATTCCGAGTATCGTTCCGTTTAAGAATACGTTTTCACGTCCCGTCAAATCGGGATGAAATCCGGTACCCACCTCCAAAAGACTGACCACTCGCCCTCGCAGCCTGACTTCGCCGCGAGTGGGTGAAGTAATTCGGGTGAGAATCTTGAGAAGGGTCGACTTCCCCGCGCCGTTACGTCCGATGATTCCGAGCATTTCGCCGGGATGCACATCCAGGCTGATCTCACGTAAAGCAAGAAAACGATCGCCGCGAACCGGATCGCGGTCCGCATCATCGAAGATGGGGGAATTAGGATCTTCACGTCCTCGTAAACGGGCGAACCAGCTTTGAAAATCACGCCGGATGGATCCGTGGCCGATCAAGCCTAGGCGATACTCTTTCCAAACGTCCCGAATTTCGATGATCGGTGCCGACATCACACCACGTCCATAAAGTTCTTCTCGGCTCGGTTAAAAAGCAGGACCCCGAAAAATAAAATAGAAAGTGTGACCAACCACGAAACCATGAGCGAACCCGCCGCAGGGAGTGCCGTCCCGATCATGCAGTGACGAAACGCTTCGATGATGGGCGCGATCGGGTTCAGTGAATAGAGTCCTCGAAACCGGGCCGGGACTTCGGATGCAGGATAAATAATGGGGCTCGCATACATCCAGAGCTGAATGCCGAATCCGACCAGGAAATGAAAATCTCGGTACTTCACGGTCGCTGCGGAAACCATAATTCCGATTCCAAGTCCTAGGAGCCCAATTTGAAGAATGAGTGCGGGAATGAGCAACATCGTCCAAGTCGGTTGGACCGTCATGCCTTGAGCCGCGTACACGCCGACGAAGAGGAGTAAAAATAGGAACTGAATACTAAACGCCGTCAGATTTGAAATGACGGTTGAAACGGGACTGATGAGTCTTGGGAAATAGACTTTTCCAAAGAGGCTCGAATTAGTCAGGAAGGACGAGGCCGTCCCACTCACGCAGGTGGCAAGGTAGTTCCAGCAAGTTATCCCGGAGAGGTAAAAAAGAAACGGCGGCACGCCATCCGTCGGGATTCGCGCGATTTTTCCGAATACGACTGTGAATACCAGACTCGAGGCGAGCGGGTTGATGAGATACCAAAGGGGCCCCAGGACCGTCTGTTTGTAGACCGCCACAAAGTCTCGACGAATGAACATTGAAACGAGATCGCGGTAGCCCCAAAGCTCCTTGAATGAGAACTCAAACCAACCCCGCTTAGGCCGAATCACATGGGTCCACTCGGCGGGCGGCAGATCGAGTTGAATCGTTTCCTGCAAGTGCGACTTCCTAACTGAAATTGAAATTCCTAATTGAACTCAGTATAGTCCGACCCCGCAACACTCTTCATATGTTTTACGCAGGGCGCAATACTCTTGGCTCTGTAATCCCCCGGGGGTGATCTTGGAGCCGAAGAAACCGTCTATCTTTCGTAAGTACTTCACCCCTGAGACTCTTGTCGACCGCTATCTGGCTGATCCCTCGCAGGGCGTCGACGTCATCATTCCCGTCATGCACACGAACGAACTTTGGGTGTCCAATCTTCACTCGATTTACCGCGAGATTCCGGTCCGGCGCCTCTTGCTTGGTGATGGCGGCTGCATTGACGACACGATCGAGCGCGCCCGCCCCTTCCCTCGCGTCGAAGTTTTTAATCATCGTGAATTCAAATCGCTCGGCTTCAGTATTCGTAAACTCATCGAAGAAGTGAAAACCGATTGGTTCGTCTATCTTCATTCCGATGTCTGGCTTCCACCCCAGTGGTTCGAAACCATGTGCAAGAATAAAGACAAATACGACTGGTTTGAATGCCGTCAGCATCTGACGATCCTCCTCGACTATCCCCTCGATTATTCGCCGGCCAATATGAAACGCCCGTTTTCCGGCTCCCAAATGGGTCGGCGTACGGCATTTGATAAAGTCCTGCCTCAAGTGGACGACGATTATCTCTATCGAAACGAAGACGTGATTTTCGCCGACTTGGTCGAGCGCCAAGGATTCAAGTACGGACGTGTCGACGAAACTTATCACTGTCACCAGCACATGACGAAGCCGGGTCCGTTTGAGCGAAAAGTATTCGTGGACTACAAGATCGAGGCAACCCGCGCCGAAGAAGTGCGCGCTTCGATGATGGCCGCGAAAAGCATCGTGAAATACATGAAGCCAGGCCTAGATCAGTCGCTTCAAATCTGGGGTCATCAAAGCAAGCTGATCGAACTGGGCGAGATGACCTATGACGACTTTCGCAAATGGGTAGCTGAAACCAATCCCGCGTGGCTTCCCTATATTTATAAGCGCTTTCCTTTGCCGCCGCTTCGCGTTCCGCCCCGCAAACGCGTTTATAATCTCGCGAAAAAAGTTTACCGCGCCCTGCTCACTTAAATGAGTCGTCCTAAAGTTCTCGTCAACATCCACTCAAACTCGTTTTTCCCCGAGCTTCACCGAGTCGCTTTGCTTCTTTCCCGCTCAGGCAAATACGAACCATTGATGTTTTTTGGCTGGGACTACGCCACCATCCAGCGCGATATCGCGCTCTGTCTGAGTGAAGGATTGACTTGCCTGGATGAGGCCGGAAAAGTCATGCCGACGGTTCCGGATGCGACTTCGAGATCCGCGGTCAGCTCACAAAGACCGCCGCCTCCTGCCCAGCGGCACTTCATTATTCGTACGTTTCGGAAACTACCGCTGCTTTGGCAGCAGAAAATCAAACATGCTTACTTCGGATTTTTTCTTCTGGTGAGAAGTTATCTCTACTGGAACGACCGGTTTGCACTCATTCGCGGAGTGATCGGCACCCATCAGCCCAAACTGATCGTGATCGGCGGGGATCTCGTCCATTACGATACGGCGGTTTTGATCCGCGTCGCCCACGACCACGGCGTCAAAGCCCTGATTGTTCCGACCATGATGTCAGATCAGCTGGAAATGGCCGAATCCTACCTAAATTCGCCAGGCCACGACTACCGGCGGCCGCTCAACCGTCTTTTGGGGCTCCTCTACCCAAGATGGATCTACACCCATAAAGGGAAAAAGCTCGTCCGTACTCCCGCGAGCTGGGCCTTCCCCATGGAATGGAAAGGCATTGCACCGCCCGACCCGTGGATTCTTCATAGCGGCTTTGCCGACGCGATCGCGGTCGAAAGCGACGCGATGGTAGAATATTACCGCCGCTGCGGACTGCCCCAAGCAAAACTCGTTTCGACCGGCTCGCCCGCGAACGACAATCTGGCGCGTGCACTTTCTGAGGCCGAATCTCTGCGCGAAAATCTCTATCAGAGGCTCGGTCTCCCGCCGGGCAAACCGATGCTGCTCACGGCCCTGCCGCCCGACCAACATTATCTCGTCGGCGGGCGACCCGAATGCGACTTCGCCACCTACGGGGAGCTTGTTGAATTTTGGATGAATTCGATTCGCGCCGTTGAAGGCTTCAATCGAATCGTTTGCCTGCACCCGGCCGTTCATAAGGAAGATTGGCTCCATTTAGAGCGCGACGGGGTCAAAATCGCGGCTGAGGGTACGCCTGATCTGATCCCGCTCTGTGATCTTTTTGTCGCGAGCGTTTCGTCCGTCATCCGGTGGGCGATCGGGGCGGGAAAACCGGTCGTTAATTATGACCTGTATAAGTTTCGCTATAACGACTACCGAAAATCACCGGGCGTCCTCACGATGGAGACACAAAGTGAATATCTGGATACATTGAAACGCCTGACCTCAGACCCGGCGTTTCTCTCCGAAGTCGCGGACCGCCAAAAGCAGTCGGCGGCACATTGGGCCCGGCTCGACGGCAAAGCCGGCGAGCGAATCCTCGCTCTCGTTAACCAGCTCTCGAACTAACGATCGACTCTCGCCTCAGGCTCCGTCAAATACGGTTTTTCGAAGCTTCCATTGTCCGGCTTCGCGCTTCCAAAGATGGGGCGAACGAAACTGATCCGTGAGCTGATCAAAGTACTCACGATCTAAAATCGGTTTCTCAAATTGCCTAGAGGCTTTCGGAAACTCATGAGCCGGCATGCTCAGGTATTTGAAAATCTCGTCGGCGAAACGCTCCGGGAATTCGCCGTCAAACCGTTTGACGAGCGCGACGCCTTCTTCTCGATTGATGTCCTTGGAGCGGATCTCCTGGGCAGCGTCATAGGTTGCGCGGCCGATGCCAAACTTAATAAACGTCGTGTAGTAGTGAAAATCATCAATCCGGTCATCGATCGAATTGTATTTGCTGTAAGTGCCGGGCGTACGCTCCGGTGACGCATTAAAGCCGCAGTTTTCGACCGCGTAGTAGTAACAGCTCTGGGGATGCCACTTGAGATAGTAGCCCAGGTAATGAACTTCGATTTTCTTCTTCGCCATGTTCTCCGGATTGGCGGGCATATAGGGCGCGAGCTCGTATTCCTCGACCCCGAAGTCCTTGATCAGATCTGAAACCGAAACTCCGCCGAGGAAAATCTTGCTCTTGTCTTCGGCCGCGAAATAACTCCAGTCCCGGAGCGCGGTTTGGGTGTCCTGAATCGGGTTGCCGTACTCGGCTTCGTTCTCACCGTAAAAAACGAGGGGCAGGTCAAAGAGGTCAGCCATCTTTGGCGCCAAAAATTTTTGACCGAACATGAATGCCTGAAACGGGTGGAAAAGATTTTCGACCGCGAGCCGCGTGAGCAATCGATGGATGCGACCATTGGGAGTACAGAGAAAGTTATCAAAGCCCGAATGGATCCAGGCCTCGTGATTCTTCCGGCCCCAATCCGTGTAGACGTGCGGCGCCCAAGTGACGGTGAGCGGATGCATTCCGTATTTATAACGAAGTACGTGGGCGGCGTAGACGCTGTCCTTGCCGCCGGAGCCCGGCACCAGGCAATCGTACTTGCCGTCCGTACGGCGATATTTGTCGCAGAGTTCCCGAAGTTCCTTTTCGCGGAGCGCCCAGTCGATCTGGGTGTGCTTCGTGACGGAAAAACGGCAGGCGTCGCAGATGCCGTCATCGTCAAATCGAATCGTCTGCTTCTTGCTGTCTTTAGTGTGTTTGAACTCGACAGCCGAATTGGGCCGTTGGTTGGAAATCACGCAATTTTTGCAAAACTTAATTTCGCGCGGCAAACCGTACTTGGGTTCCGACTGCGAGGGGTTTTCAAAAGCCGCCGGCGAAACCGGCTTGGGGGCACCAAAACGAAACGATGTCATATGCTGGAAGGTTTATTGGGTTTTTGGCCGAAGATCAATGAACACCGCTATATCTGATCACAGTACTCGGTCAGCCTGCGGCAGAGCTCACCCCTAGAATCAACGGGCGATCCCAACTGGATTTGACCCTTCATAGCGAGGTTTTCGTAATCCCGGACGTGCAGGCCAAGATCTTCGATGTTCTCAATCAGGAGGATCTGCCCGCGAGCGAAGAGCCGTCGGGCAAACACGATTTGGTGGTCATTCACGTGTTCGCCAAACGCATGGTGTCGAGGGACCACAATCGGTAATTTACCCGCGTTCCTGGCCTGAAGAATGGTCGCCGGGCCCCCATGGGTGATGATCACCCTCGCCTCCCGCATCTTTCGCTCCATCTCTCGAAACGGAAAAAAGGGTTCATGCTCGCAAACTTTAAACGGAAAAGACGTAACCCCCGACTGTACGACGACCGGTTCGTGAATCTCGCCCCCATGGATGAGTTCTTCGAGTTTTTGGAAAAGTCGGACCATGGGCTGCTCATGCGTGCCGACGCTCACGAAAATCATAACGTCTGGCCCCATAGCTCGGCTTTGGGGAAAAACTTCCGCTGCTCTTCCCATTGAACCAGGAACCGATCGCATAAGGGGGCCACGAGTTTCCCGGTCAGGGTCGGAGAGTCCAGACGGTCAAAAACTTCGATAAAAATGAGCTTGGCTCCGAAGATCTTACCCAGAAAATAAAACGGAAGCGCGACTCCGGCCCCCGTGCTCACGATCACATCGGGCCGCTCTTTCCGGATCACGTGCCAGGCGACGAAAAAGTTACGGAAAAGATTCTTCAAGTTTCGATTGGTAGGAAAATGCGCGAAGTAGGTGGTCTCGCCTTCGAGCAGCGACTCCGCATCCGGCTTCTTAAACGTGACCCAGAATCTCGGGTACTCCCCCCACCACGCCTTTAAAACGTAGAGCTGATAAAGGTGCCCGCCACTTGAGCCAACGAGCGCGATCTTGGGACGCCTACGATCCATCTATCCGAAATCTTCCATCTTCTCGTAGATGGGAAGATGAGAAATCTGCTCGCTGATCGTCGGGAGAATCTTGCGATCGTCGGCCAGAAAGGCTTCGACCTGACGGTAGACGCCTGGCTTGAAATCCTTGTCGAGAGCATCTTCGAGCGCGACCTCTTCGACCGCTACCGATCCGAGTTTTTGGATCTGCAGCTTCTCGAGCGGCTTGAAGATGTAACGATTCTTGCTTGAAAGGATCTCCACGCTCCAACGTCCCGGCGCTCCCCAATTGGCGTGATACGAAAAAAGTGCGCCCTCTCGGGTGCGACCTGCTCCCGCATATTTCGAGGCCCGCGGGTGCCAGGGTAGTTTGCCCGCGTGATACGAGCTGATCTCTTCGGGCCAGCCACCCAGATAAAACGCCAGATCGACGACATGGGACGAATTATGGAGAAACCACTCATGATGGACGCCTTCCGGGCAGATCTTTTTCTCGACGACGTGTCCCCATTCGGTGAATTCGAAGTGAAACGAGCTTGTCCCACCGTCATCGGCGATCATGCGGCGGGCCGCCTGGGTCGACGCGTGAAAACGTCGGTTATAGCCGACATAGACTTCCGCCGCTTTGAGTTTTGCGGTTTCCTCGACTTGGCGAATTTCCGAAGGGCGAAACGCGCCGGGTTTTTCGACCAGAACTTTTCGGACTCCCGCGCCCAACAACTTGAGCGTAGCCTGGCCGAGATCCATTTCGGGCATCGCGACGATCGCGGTCAAAGGCAACTCCGCCCGTTTCGCGAGCCACGCATCCAGTCCACCCGTCAGCGCGGGAACTCCAGTCTGCTCGGTGAAGGCTTGCGCGGATTTTTCTCCGCGTCCCACTGCGATGAACTTTCGCTTCTGTCCCTGCAAGGCTTTCGCGTAAGCAATGGCCATGGGACCGGCACCGGCAATGAGGATCGTCTGACTTGATTCGGAGGCCATGATCATCTCCTAAGTGAACGGATACGGGTCGCGGTGGGCGATACCGTGTTGATCTAAAAATGCCCGAAGCGGATTGAGAAGATTTTTATGAATCTCAACCGACTCGGCAAAAGGCGTCAGCGAACAGGTGCCTTTTCCGAAAAGCTCTTCGGCGAGTTCGGTCGTCATTTGGCTCTGGTAAGGAAGCACGGCTTCGATTTCGTTCCATTTCCAGGCGTCCCGTTCCAGCGCGACCCAAGCTTTGCGTTCGGATTCGCGAACGATCCAGCGCTGGGTCGGCGTGGTGACTTCAACCACCACGGGAAGCACGCCATTCGGAAAACATAGAATGACCCCGTGGGCACGTCCTGGGAAAGACGCCGTCAGCATGCCGTTCAGTTCCAAATACCCCGGGCGTTTGCTTGGAATCGACTTTGAGTCGAGACCCTGCGTACCCAAGTCAAACTTCGTGCTCCCGGCGAACCACGCCATGGTGTCCAGGTAGTGAATGGCATTCGTCACGAGGCCGTACTGACTTCCTGTAACGGAGAACTGGAAACTTTCGCTCCCCACGGCTTCCTTGATTTTTCGATAAATCGGCATCTGTCGCATGCAGCAATTCACGTACGCCGCAGTCTGTGTCTCGGAAATCATCTTGGAAACGGGAGCGAAATCGTCAGGACTCGCGAAGAGAGTCTTTTCGAGCACCAGATTCCGAACCGGGCCGGAGCAAAGAAGTTTTTCAACCACCTGCCGCCGAACGGCGCTCCCGGTAGCGACGATCACTAGATCCCAAGGCTCTCGGGAGGCCTGGATCTCCGTCTCATACCGAACTAAATGCTCGGATCCTGCAGGCGCCCCTTCATAGCGTTCCCGGGCGATTTGAAGCGAGGCGCTCGAGGGGTCCACGACGGTAATTTGCAGGGGTTCACGAAGGGCTTTCACCGCTTGAAGATGGCGGCTCCCCAGTTGGCCCGCGCCAATCACCTGAACTTTTTTCATTAGACCCTGATATCCGATCCGGGAGAAATCCTCTAGAGTCAGACCACGCATGCGCCGTGTTTTCTTGGGATGCTCGACCCTGAACCATCTTCGTTACGTGCAACGCCTTGTGCCTGAATTCCAGGCACGCGGCGCCGCTTGCGAGATCATTCATATGGACCGAGCCAATAGCCCGGACGCCGGAGGGGTCGCGGCCGCACTCGCCTCCTCCACAGACCCGGTTATGGCTCGGCTTGCCCATACTGCGTTTGATGAGGGTCTCGGCCCAATTCAGCTTCCGGAAGCAGGATTTCGTTCCCTCTCCCTTACGCGTCGCATTGGAATTCTGCGTTCCATCCCCTACCCAAAACTCGATCTGACGGGCGCGCTCGTCATCGTGTTCAACGATTCCGGCGCGTTTGAAAGACGTCTGCTATGGGAAGCCCGGCGAGCCGGGGCCTACACGGTTTTTGTTCAAGACGGATTGACGAATCTTCGTCCGCGCAATCCCTTGACTCAGCTCTATTTTAATCTCCTGAAGCGCACATCGCTCTATTTGTACGCGCCCTTTCCGCAGGGAGCCGGGCCATGGGATCTCGGTTTTTTTGTCGGAGATTTTTGGGCCCGTTATGCCGAAAGCTGGCATTTGAAAATGTGGGGAAGTCCCCCCGTCTGCCGCACGCTCGGTCAGTTCATCTATTGGGATGAGAGCCCCGCCTCACCTTCGGCACCATCCTCGGCGGAAGTCCCGACTCTCGGAATCCTGTGCGCGACGTACGAAAACGTTCGTGATTGGACGCCCGAAGCGGAGGCCGAATTCTATTCGAGCTTCACGGCGACCCTAAAACGCATCCCTGGCCTTCGAATTCGAATCCGTCGGCACCCGCGGCAGGGAAATCCTGACGCCCTCTTGCAGCACCTTCATGCGGCAGGGTTGAATTCCGAACTCACGCCCCGGACCCAAACGCTCCATGAATTTTCGAAATCGGCCGATCTCTTTTTTTCGCTCGGCAGCTACGCCGCATTCGAAATACTACGGATGGGGAAGCCATGCTTTTGGACTCTCAGACCGTTCTCAATCATGGCTAAACGAATCGCCGACGTCTGGGGCGAACCCTCCACCGAGTCCGCACTGACCGAGTTCGCCGATGCCGTTGAAAGTCTGAGACAGAATTCCCAAACTGCCCAGATTTTGAGAGATCGCCTGGCGAAACGATATGAGCCCTGCGTTTCACAACAAAGCATGACGGCAAAAGACCTGGTCGCCGCGATCGAAGAAATGGCTAATAGGCCCCGCGTCGGCCAAGTACCGTCCAAAGCGTCTTCATAATAATTTTAAGATCCAGCCAGAGCGACCAGCACTCGATGTACTGATTATCGAGTGCAACCACATCTTCAAAATTTGTGATTCGGTTTCGCCCGCTGACTTGCCAAAGCCCAGTGAGGCCGGGGCGCACGCTGAGACGCCTGCGATACTGAATCTCATAACGCTCGACTTCGTCGGGAGTGGGCGGGCGGGTTCCCACTAAACTCATGTCGCCGCGCAAGATATTGAGAAACTGCGGGAGTTCGTCGAGGGACGTCCGACGAAGAAATGCGCCGAATGGAAACACTCGCGGATCATTGTCGACTTTGAAGATCGGGCCCTGCATTTGATTGGCTTCCGCGAGTTCCGCTTTACGAGATTCCGCGTCGAGCGCCATGGTTCGAAATTTATAACATTTGAAGTGCCGGCCGTTTTCACCGATGCGGATTTGCTTGAAAACCACGGGGCCGGGACTCTCGCGATGAATTCGCCAGGCGATCCAGGGGAAAAAGAGTCCGGTCACTACGAGACCAACCATGGCGCCGGCGATATCCATCGTCCTTTTGAGCAAGGCCTCGACTGGCGTCATGAGATGAACGTAGAAAGTCACGATCGGGATATGATCCAGCATCCCGAAAGTCGTTCGATACGTCGGCAGCTGGAACAAATTCAGCGCAAATCGCGATGGAATACCGAGTCGCTCGCAAAGTGCCACTTGATGGGAAAGGGCCTGACTTTCGAAACGGTCGAGCGCGAAATAAACTTCGTCGGTCGGCTGTCGTTGAATGACCGCCTCAAGCTCGGACTGACGGCCCACCACCGGCACGCCGCACACGTCTTTTATGCCTATTGAACCGTCCTCGGAAAGCGCTCCGTGGCATACATATCCCCAGTGACGATTTCGCTGGAGCGCCAGCACCGTCTGACGGGCACTCTCCCCGGTGCCGACAATCAAAATTTGTCGGTAGTTGAACCCGCGTTTGCGGAGGTTCGACAGTACGACTCGCGCGCCGAGTTTTTCGAAAAGCAGAAGGGTATAATTGATGGCAATAAACAAACCGAAGACCGCGCGAGACGTGGACTTCGCCTGAAAAAAGAAAACGAGCGCGCCCAGCACGAAAAGCTCGACGACGGCGGCCTTGAGGACCATGACGACGATATTCATCACCGTCTTGCGGCGAAGGGACTCGTAAAAACCGAAGTTCTGAAAAATGAAAAAATGAATGGCGAGACTCGCCATCAAGAGCCAAAGGTGGGCTTGGATCGAATCCACTTCGGGAGCGAACCACGGGAGCCGCATTCGGGCTTCGTAGGCGATCAGAAACGCTACCGCGCAAACGACTACATCGGTCGCGCGCACCAGATAGTCGACTTGTTGCTGACGATTCTTCAGCAAGCTCCGACGACCTTGGTGACTTCCGCTTCAGTCAGATAAGGATGAATCGGAAGGCTCAACTCTTCGTCTGCAATCGCCTGGGCGATTTTAGGCTCGCGCGCGATCGTGAAACGGCCGAAATCCTTGAGCGCTTTTTGTTCGGTGATCAACATCGGATAATGAACACCCGAAGAAATCCCGTTGGCCTGGAGTTTGGTGCGAATCGCCTCACGGCTTCCGGCCTTTACCCGGACAGGGAAAAGATGCCAGACCGACTCGGAACCCGTTTCGCCTCGCATGAACCGAATGTCCGGAGACTTGATCTCGCTGATGTATCGGGTCGCGACCTTGCGCCGGGCCTCGGTCCATCCACTCAGTTTTGGCAGGAACGAATCGAGTAGAATCGCCGCTTGCAGTTCATCAAGACGCGAATTCAATCCGATCACGTCGTGAATGTATTTTTTCGATTGGCCGTAATCCCGAAGTTCGCGCGTTCGAATATCGAGCTGGCGATCACGCGTCAGCAGCGCCCCCCCATCGCCCAGCGCGCCCAAGTTTTTCGTCGGATAAAAACTGGTCGCGGCAAACTGACCCACCGATCCGCAAACCTTCCCTTTCCAACGAGCACCATGAGCCTGTGCGCAGTCTTCGACTATCTTGAGACCGAACTCGATCCGTAGCTTTTCAAGCCGGTCGAGATTCAGGCAATGTCCGTAAAGATGGACCGGCACGAAGTACTTCACGCTCGGGTTTTTTCTGAAATACTCTTCGCACTGGTCGAGGTTGATCAAACCTGACTCATCCGTGTCGACGAAAACGGGCTCTCCGCCTAGACGGAGAATAGCGAGCGTGGTCGCGAAGGCGCTGAGCGGTGTCGTAAGAACTTTGTCGCCCGGCTTGAGACCCAGCGCACGGAGCGCGATTTCGATCGCGTCCATGCCGTTCGCCACTCCGGCGGCATGAGGCAAGCCCCACCACTTCGCCAGGGCCTTCTCAAAGTGGTCTACCTCCTGTCCAAGGATGTACCAGCCTGAGGTACCCACCCGCTCAACCGCGGATTTTACGACCGGCCCGCACTCGGCCCACTGACGCTTAAAGTCATTTAAGAGAATCACGTGTGGTTCCAAGCTAGCGATCAAAACCCGTCAAGCAAACTACAAAAAAGTCCCGCTCGGTCATTTCGCAGAAGTTGCGTTGGCCATTTCGCCCAATAATTGGTCCGTTTCATCTTCCAAAACAAGTCCGAGGGCTTTCAATTTGGATGAATCCGAACTCAGGAAATTAGGCGCATCATCTTTTCCGCTGATTTCCAGATCGTTGCGCCCCATGAGCCTGGCCAGCCTTCGAATCACATCCAATAGAGGAACCGGACGTCCGGTGCTCACATTGAAGACTCCGGTAGCCTTCCGGTCAAACAGGAAGGACACGCCCGAGCAGACTTGAGAAACCCGCATGAAGTCGCGTGTTCCGTTCACGCCTGAAACGACCAGTTTCTCACCTTTCGCCGCCTGATCAATACGACGAACCATGGCTGGGATGAAATAATGATGGCTCTGGGTAGGAGCCGAAAAACTGAAAAATCTTCCGATACTCACGCGGAATCCGTGATCCCGCGCATACACTTCAAACCATTCCTCAGCTTGGAGCTTGGTCAGCCCGTAAAGAGTAAACGGGCGCCGCAGGGAGTCCTCGGAAAGAGGCTGCTTGGACGACGCATAAACATGAGAAGTCGAAGCAAGAAACGACCAAGGAACCGGTAAACCCAGACTCTGACGTTTCCGAAGCGCCTCAAGTATGTTCAAGGTTCCACCCACGTTCACGTCAAATGCCGCTTTAGGATCGAGATCGACGATTTGCTTGGGGACAATCGCCGCCAGATGAATGACCGCGTCGATCGACTCCTCTTTGATCAGCGCGCGTTCAATCGCGGCCGCATCCCGTACGTCGCCTCGGAATTCAACAATCTCATTTTGAACCGATAGAACGCGAACTAGCGCGGTTCCGACCACGCCTGTTGCTCCCGTGATGAAGACTTTTTGCTTCATGCGGTTTTTTAGCGCGAATCGGTATCCGAATGCCAATCAAAAGCCGACGCACTCCAATAATCCGTTGCATGACCTCATCGAGGTCTGTCGGGGGATCGACCGCGAACTGAATGGCGAGTTCGAAGTGGTTTTCGTCGTCGATGGAAGGCCAGACCAGCTGTTTGAACTTCTCGCCCGCGTCATCGCCTCGAAGCCGTTTCGTTCCCAGCTCATCTTGCTTTCACGCAACCTCGGTTCGTTCGCTGCGATCCGCTGCGGACTGAAAGAAGCTCAGGGCGAAACCTTCGGCGTCATGGCGGCCGATCTGCAGGAACCGCCCGAACTCATGATCGAATTTGCGAAGAAACTCAAATTCGACCAGTGCGACTTCGTCGTCGGTTTCCATGAACACCGCAAGAATCCGTTGATTTCGTGCCTCTTCTCGCTTGGCTTTTGGCGTGCCTACAAGCACCGGGCGAAGGCCTTCTCAAACGCGTCGACCTCCTGGCCCAAAATGTACCAGCCGGAAGCCCCGACCCGCTCCACGGCCGTTTGCACGGCGGGTCCGCAGTCGGCCCACTGGCGTTTGAAGTCGTTCAGTACGATCACTGCACTAAGTTAACCGGGATTGGGTGAGAAGGACCAGCGGGTTTCGATAAAGAATTAGGCGACTTCGACACTCAACGCATCACATAGGCTGACGGGTCGCTGGACGTCGCCCCGCTTTCCTTTTTCGGCTTTCAAGGCCACAAGTCCGACAGAGACAAGAATATTGAGATCCCGGTGAACACCGGCGAAGTCGCGATCGACCATCTTGGCGAGCTCTAAAATGGAAGCAGGCTTTTTATCTCGAATCGTCCGCCAGAGCTGAAGGCGATTGTCAGTGAGCATGGTACGAACGGCCTCGAGTGATTCAAAATACTCGCGAATAATCGGTTGCTTAGGGAAACGACCCTGATCAAACTCGCGCGCAATCGCTCTAGCTTCAGCGTTAATCTCATTCATAGGTTTAATCTGGATTCTCTTAACTTTCATTTAAGCCTCCGTCGAAATCGCTACAATCTATCTGAAAATCGGTAAGCAATTGGTCAATATTCGAAAATATGTAAGTTCGTTGTCGTCCTAAACGATGGCGATGGTGCCCTTTTGGATGGTGATTGTCGTACAAAACTAGAACCATTTTCGTTTCTGGATCTACGAGTACCAGTCGGTATCGAACTCCTTCTGGATATCTATTGGTCATTCGGACTCGCCAGACGATCGACGCGCGTAACAATCCGCTTTGAGTCGTAACCCTTTCCAATAAGATCAGCTCGGCAGCTTGCCTTTCAGTCATAGCCCAGCCGATCTAAATATATGTCAATTGATAGCATAGTTTCAAGCCTCTCTGCCGCTCAGTGCTCAAAACATGCCAAGAAAGACTGGAAGCCATTGCATTTCAGACGCTTAGCAGTGAATCTGAAGGGGTGTTCTCCCTCATTGTGCCGGTCTACCGAAACGCCGAGAACATCGACGACCTCATCGAGGCCTGTCGGGGGATCGACCGCGAGCTGAAGGGCGAGTTCGAAGCGGTTTTCGTCGTCGACGGAAGTCCCGACAAGTCGTTTGAACTTCTCGCCCGCGCCCTCGCTTCAAAGCCGTTTCGTTCCCAGCTCATCTTGCTCTCACGCAACTTCGGTTCGTTCGCCGCGATCCGCTGCGGACTGAAAGAAGCTCAGGGCGAAACCTTCGGCGTCATGGCGGCCGATCTGCAGGAACCGCCCGAGCTCATGATCGAATTCGCGAAGAAACTCAAAGCCGACCAGTGCGACGTCGTCGTCGGTTACCGCGAGCACCGCGAGGATCCGTTGATCTCGCGCCTCTTCTCGCTCGGCTTTTGGCGCGTCTACAAGCGCTGGGTGCAACGCGAAATGCCGGACGGCGGGATTGACGTCTTTGGCTGTAATCAGAGGTTTCGTGAAAAGCTGCTCGGGTTTGAGGAGCTCAATTCTACGCTCGTCGGCCTCCTCGTCTGGATGGGGTTTCGGCGCGAATCCATTCCCTACCGTCGCCGCGCACGCCTCAAGGGGAAGAGCGCCTGGACGTTTCGGCGCAAACTTCGTTACCTCTTCGACTCGATTTACGCGTTTTCCGATCTGCCGTTTCATATCCTGACGGGGTTTGGCGCCTTCGCCCTGCTGCTGGCCCTCTCGCTCGGAAGCCTGATCGCTTACATGCGCCTCACGCACGACATCGCCGTTCCAGGCTACGCCCCGACCGTGATCCTGATTCTCTTCTTCGGCGCACTCCAGTGCCTCTCGTTCGGGGTTCTCGGCGGCTACGTGTTCCGGGCGTTCGAAAACACTAAGCGGCGCCCACCCTATCTGGTTCAACTTCATCAAACCTATGAGCGATAGCGAATGAGATCAAATGGCCGATAAGAAACCCTTTCAGCATCCGCAAGCCATCGTCGAATCTAAAAAAATCGGCGCCGGCACTCGCGTCTGGGCCTTTGCTCACGTGCTCCCGGGAGCGGTGATCGGTCGCGATTGCAATATCTGCGACGGCGTATTTATCGAAAACGACGTCGTGGTCGGGGACCGAGTAACGATCAAATGCGGCGTGCAACTCTGGGACGGCGTTCGTCTAGAAAACGATGTTTTCGTCGGACCGAACGCGACGTTTACGAACGACCTCTCGCCGCGCAGTAAGCAGCCGCCGAAAAAATTTCTGAAGACGCTCGTGCGTGAAGGCGCGTCGATCGGCGCGAACGCGACGCTCCTCCCTGGCATCATTATCGGGAAGCACGCCATGGTCGGAGCGGGCGCCGTCGTCACGCAGGACGTTCCGGCTTACGCGCGCGTGATGGGTAATCCCGCGCGCATCACGGGCTACGAGAAGACTCCGCGCGTGCTCGATGACGTCAAGACCGTGAAGCTGGGTGCCACGGGCATCCAAAAGAGCGCCGTGAAAGGCGTGACCCTCCATTCCCTCAAACACGCCGCCGACCTGCGCGGGAGCCTCAGTGTGGGCGAATTCGGGAACGACATCCCCTTTAAACCGCTGCGTTACTTCGTCGTTTTCGACGTACCGTCTACCAAAGTCCGGGGCGAACACGCCCATCGGAAGTGCAAACAGTTCCTGATTTGCGTCAAAGGGTCGATTTCGGTGGTCGTCGACGACGGCACCCGGCGCGAGGAATTCGCGCTCGATCGGCCTGATTTAGGCCTCTATATCCCGCCCATGGTCTACGGGATCCAGTATCGTTACTCGAGCGATGCAGTTCTCCTCGTTTTCGCGTCAGAGCGCTATGACCCGAAAGACTATGTCCGCGACTACGACGAATTCGTGGAGCTAACCCGAAAAAAGTAAAATCGCGGTATTGGCGCGGAACGTCGGAAGCGGAACTTTTAGGATTGCTGAGTCAGTCGCTGCGATAGATAACCCTAAACAGATATCTATGCTTATCAGCATCGTCACTCCCTGTTACAACGAAGAAGAGAATGTCGATGCGCTCCACGAGCAAGTTCGTAATGTTTTTTCAGAAAAGCTGGCTGATCTCGAATACGAGCACATCTTCATCGATAACGCTTCCACCGATAAAACTGAATTGAAGCTCCGGGGCCTCGCCGCTAAAGATCCACGGGTCAAAGTCATTTTCAATAACCGGAACTTTGGACATATCCGTTCTCCCGTTTATGCGATGCTGCAGGCCCGCGGTGATGCGGTCATCCTAATAGTCGCGGACCTTCAAGACCCGCCCGCGATGATCGTCGACTTCATCCGCGATTGGCGTACCGGATGGAAAATTGTGCTCGGCGTGAAGACCGGGAGCGAAGAGTCCGCACTCATGTTTGCCGTTCGTAAAGCTTACTATAACTTTATTTCGCGGGTCTCCGAGACGCGACTCATCAAAAATTTTACCGGCTTCGGTCTCTATGATCGCTCCGTCATCGAACAGGTGCGGAAAATCGATGACCCTTATCCCTACTTTCGTGGCCTGATTTCCGAGCTGGGGTATCCGGTTCGACAAATTGAATACCACCAACCTGCCCGCATCCGAGGTATTACTAGCAATAACTTTTATCGGCTCTACGATATGGCAATGCTCGGCATCACCAATCATTCCAAAGTGCCACTTCGATTGGCAACCATGCTTGGGTTCGCCACTTCGGCTTTCAGCCTAGTGGTCGCCGTTGGTTACGTCATTGCCAAATTGGTTTTTTGGAACCAGTTTCAACTCGGAATCGCGCCACTCATCATCAGTATTTTCTTCTTCGCTTCGGTACAGCTTTTTTTCATCGGGGTACTCGGCGAATACATTGGTTCCATCTATACGCAGGTCTTGCGACGACCCATGGTAGTTGAACGGGAGAGAATTGGCTTCTAAAACTGCTATTGCCCCTCAGGTAGCGGTCGAGTAGCACTAAAAGCCTCACATGATGAAGATTCCGCTCAATGCGAGCACGTTTGACGAAGAGGAAATTTCGGCCGCGATCGCTGTCCTGCGCTCCGGCCAGGTCACCATGGGCGCGAAGTGCCTGGAGTTCGAGGCGGCCTTCGCCGAATACATGGGCGTCAACCACGCCATCTTCGTCAACTCCGGATCATCGGCCAATCTCCTCGCCTTCTTTGCGTTCGCCAATCCCCTCGTCCCGCTCAGTGACGGCAAGCGCCGGATGGAACCAGGCTGCGAAGTCATCGTTCCGGCCGTGACCTGGTCGACGACCGTCTGGCCGATTGTCCAGGCGGGCGGAACCCCAGTACTAGTCGACTCCGATCCAGAAACTTTACAGATGCGGATTGAGGATCTTGAGCGCGCGATTTCGCCGCGCACAGTGGCGATCTGTCCCGTCCACGTTCTCGGCAACGCCGTTCCGATGGAGCCCGTGCTCGCGCTCGCGCGTAAACACAAACTCTGGGTGATGGAAGACACGTGCGAAGCGCTCGGCACGAAACAGAATCGCAGGTTCGTGGGCACCAAAGGCGATATCGGGACTTTCAGCTTTTTCTTCTCCCACCACATCACGACGATCGAAGGCGGGATGATCGTGACGAATGACGACGCGATGGCGGAACTCTTCCGTACGCAGCGCGCGCACGGTTGGACGAGGCACCTTAAAGATCGCAAGTCCGCCGAAGCCAAGCACCCGGACATGGACCCGCGGTTTCTTTTCATCAACACGGGCTTCAACGTGCGGCCGACCGAAATCAACGCTGCGTTCGGAATTCCGCAACTGAAGAAACTCGCCGGCTTCAATCGTCGCCGAGTCGAGATCGCGGAACAGCTCAACCGTGAGCTCGGGTATCTCGCCGAAAAGGGCTTGATGAAGCCGATGCGCTCGACCGAAGGCACGGAGAGCACCTGGTTCGGATTTCCCGTGCTCCTTCGAGATCGCGCGTCTCGCGACGCATTTCGGGAATACCTGGAACAAAAGGGCGTCGAAACTCGCCCGATCATCTGCGGCAATCTCGCGCGTCAGCCGGCGTTCAAACACATCAATCACCGCATCTCGGGAAGCGGCACGGGTTCGGGCGCCGGGCGCCTGGCCGGAGCCGACGCGATCATGGATCAAGGCATTTACTGGGGACTTCATCCGACTATGAGGCCGGACGAAATCGCCTACGTGATTCAAACCGTTAAGGACTACTTCGCATGAAAAAGGCGCTCATTACCGGCATCACCGGACAAGACGGATCGTATCTCGCCGAGTTTTTGCTCGGCAAAGGATACGAAGTTCACGGCATCATTCGGCGCTCGTCAAGCTTCAATACCGGGCGCATCATGCATATCTTTCAGGATCTTCATGACGCCGACGCGCGCTTAAAGCTCCACTACGGTGATCTGTCGGACGCGAGTTCGCTCGAAAAAATCATCGATCAGGTCGAGCCGGCGGAAGTTTACAATCTGGGCGCGCAAAGCCATGTGCGCGTTTCGTTTGATGAGCCGATTTACACGGCCGATATTGTCGGAATGGGTTCGCTTCGACTTCTTGAGGCCGTGAAGAATACGGGCGCGGCGAAAACCACCCGCATCTATCAAGCCTCGAGCTCGGAGATGTACGGCAAGGTTCTCGAGACACCGCAAAAAGAAACGACGCCGTTTTATCCGCGGAGTCCCTATGGCTGCGCCAAGGTCTACGCGTTCCATCAGACCGTGAACTACCGCGAAGCTTACGGAATGCATGCCTCAAACGGCATTCTCTTCAACCACGAGAGCCCTCGCCGCGGCGAAACGTTCGTCACCCGTAAGATCACGCGCTCGCTCGCTCGCATTGTTGCCGGCAAAGAAAAGAAGCTTTATCTCGGCAATCTCGACGCCAAACGCGACTGGGGTTTTGCCAAGGACTTTGTCGAAGCCATGTGGCTCATGCTCCAACAACCGACCGCCGACGACTATGTCATCGCGACGGGCGAGACTTGGTCCGTGCGTGATTTCCTCGACCGTGCGTTTAAATGCGTCGGTCTCGATTGGCAGCCTTACGTGGAGATTGATCCGCGCTATTTCCGCCCGACGGAAGTCGAGCTCTTGATCGGTGACGCCAGCAAAGCCCGGAACAAACTGGGCTGGAAGCCCCGGACGAGTTTTGACGATCTCGTACGTCTGATGGTCGAATCCGACCTCAAGGCCGAAGGACAAGGAAGCCGCTACAAGTCATGATCGAAGCCCTGCGCGCCGACCATTTTCACGTCGACACTCGGGCGTTCTTCAAGAGTCGGAAGGTCGCGGTCACGGGCGGCACCGGCTTCATCGGCAGTCACGTGGTCGAACAGCTCTTGATGCTCGACGCGGAACCCGTCGTGTTGACGAGGCAGGATCGCCCGAAATTCCTTTCGCACCTCGGTGCTCGCGTGCAGCTGCGGCGCGCGGACCTCAAGGATCTCGAATCCACCCGTCGTGCGATGCAGGGCTGCTCGGTCGTCCTCAATCTGGCCGCCGAGGTCGCCGGCATCGAATACAACAAGAACCACCCGGCCTCGATTTTCGAAACCAATCTCACGACATTCATGAATTCGATTCATGCCGCCCGTGATCTCAAAGTGGATCGGTACCTCGTCACGAGTTCGGCTTGCGTTTATCCGCGGCACTGCTCGATCCCGACGCCCGAGACCGAAGGCTTCAAAGACGAGCCCGAGCCGACCAATTCCGGCTACGGTTGGTCTAAGCGCATGGAAGAGTACTTAGGCGCGAAAGTCGCCGAAGAATTCGGGCTCTCGGTCGCGATCGCGCGTCCCTACAACGGCTACGGGCCCAGGGATAATTTCGCGCCCGCAACCTCGCATGTGATCCCGGCATTGATCCGCAAAGCCTTTGAAACACGCGACGGAAAACTTTCAGTCTGGGGCGACGGCTCGCACACGCGTTCGTTTCTCTTTGTCGAGGACTTTGCCCGCGGCTGCATCGAAGTCGCCGCGCGTTACCCCAAGGCCGATCCCCTCAATATCGGTGCCGCCGAAGAAGTCACGATCAAGCAGACCGCCGAAGCCGTCGCCGAACTGGTCGGCGCTAAGCGCGGTTCCAAAATTCAGCCGATCTTTGATTCTCAAGGGATCACCGGTCAGCCACGCCGTTCGTGCGACACGACGAAGATTGAAACGGTCCTCGGCTATAAAGCTCGGATCGGACTGCGCGAAGGCCTACGGCAAACCGTGGACTGGTACGCGGCGGCAACCGAATCATGAAAATCGCACTCTGCCTGCTCACAAGGAACGAACTTCCTTGCCTCAAGATCATCTTTCCGACGATCCCCGCTCCGGCTCCCGGCGTCGGCTACGACCAAATCGTCGCGATCGACGGGGGCTCGACCGACGGCACGATCGACTTCTTCAAAGCGCACGGCGTAGAAGTCGTCGGGCAAAGCCGCAAGGGCCGGGGCGATGCGTTCCTGCAGGCGTTCGAAAAGGTCGACGCCGACGCTTATATTTTCTTTTCGCCCGACGGGAACGAGGCGGTCGCGGACTTTCCGAAATTCAAGCAGGAGCTTGAAAAGGGCGCGGATCTTGTCATCGCGTCGCGCATGATGAAGGGCTCGGTCAACGAAGAAGATCATCAGTGGATCAAGTCCAGAAAGTGGGCCAATAATGCTTTCAACTGGCTTGCGAACACGCGGTTTCGCCACACCGGCCCTTACGTCACTGACTCCATCAACGGCTACCGCGCCATCACGCGCGCGGCCGCACGTAAACTCCAGCTCGACGCGCTCGATTACACGATCGAATACCAGATGACGATTCGCGCACTTAAAGCCGGCCTCAAAATCGTCGAGTTTCCGACGATCGAAGGACAGCGCGTGGCGGGCGATACGGGCGCGCCTAGTTTTCCGACAGGGGTGCGGTTTCTCAAGCGCCTCAAGAGCGAAATGTTGATGGCGAAAGCGAAGGGGTAAGCATCATGGCGAAGCTTTCGGTGATCGTTCCCGTCTATAACGAAGAACGCCAGCTCGAAGCCGTCATCGAAAGGCTCATGGCCTGCGTCTGTCCGCTCGAGCGCGAGTGGATTTTTGTCGACGACTGCTCCAAGGACTCGAGTCTTTCGATTTTAGAGCGCCTCTCCGGCAAGCACCGATTTCGAGTGATTCACCAAAAGACGAATCAAGGTAAGGGCGCCGCCGTGATCCGCGGGATCACCGAAGCCAGCGGTGACTTCATCATGATTCAGGACGCTGACTTCGAATATGACCCGGACGATATTCCGGCGCTCCTGATACCGCTGATTTCCGGCAAGGCCGATGTGGTTTACGGGAGCCGCTTTAAGAAGAACGCGATGCAGGTCCACCGTACTTACCATTATTTCGTGAACCGTTTTTTGACGAGCGCAAGCAATCTCCTGTCAGGGATTTATCTGACCGATATGGAGACTTGTTACAAAATTTTCCGCGGCGACTTGCTTAAGGCCATGCGTCTGCGGTCAAATCGCTTCGGCATCGAAGTCGAGATGACGGCTTACGTTGCAAAGGCGCGCACACGGATTTTTGAGCTTCCGATCTCCTACTACCCGCGCACGCGACTCCAGGGAAAGAAGATCAGCTGGCGCGACGGCATCGCGGCGCTCGGTCACCTGCTTCGCTACAATATCTTCACGTCTCGTGCCGCGGCATTTGATAATCTCCCAGAACGGTATCGGCCCGAATCTAAATGACGAATCGCGGAGAAACCCTGACGAGTTCCCTTCGAGACTCGCGCCTGAGCGTGATCGTGCCGGTCTTCAACGAAGTCGAGCACGTGATCAAGAACATCGAGCTTTTGATTTCCGAAGTTGAACCTCACTTTTCTTCTTTTGAGATTCTTGTTGTCAGTGACGGGAGTACGGACGGGACCAATCAGGTTCTCGCTGCCTACCGCCACGACCGAGTCAGTACGGTGCTTTTTGAGAAGAATCAGGGCAAAGGCGCGGTCGTGCGTGAAGGGTTTCGGCGCGCCCAGGGCGATTACATCTTCTTTATCGACGGCGGCATGGAGCTCCACCCGCGCGAGCTCCGAATTTTTCTTGGACTCATGTCGCTCTACGACGCCGACATGGTGCTTGGGTCTAAACGTCATCCGCAGTCACAGATCGACTATCCGATGATTCGGCGAGTTCTGAGCTCCGTTTATCAGCTACTGATCCAGCGCCTCTTTGACCTCGACGTCACGGACACTCAAGTCGGCATCAAACTTTTTCGCCGCGAAGTGATCGACGCTGTTCTCCCTGATCTCCGCATTGATCGTTACGGGTTTGATCTAGAGATTCTCGCGCTGGCCAAGCTCCGCGGATTCGACTCCATGCTCGAGGCCCCGATCCGGCTCGACTACTTCGTTGGCAACCGCCGGCCCCTGATTCCAGAGCTCTTTCACATCTTCCGTGTCGGGATGGATATTCTCGGCGACACTTGGCGCCTATACTGGCGAGTGCGAAGTCTTCGTGGCCGGTAAACTTCTCCAGGCGTCTTTCGTTCTTCTCATAGTCAACGTCTCGAGCGGCGTAATGCATTACCTCTATCAGGTGATCGGTGCGCGACGGTTGTCGGCCGTGGAATACGGCGAACTCAATGCCTGGATGGCTTATCTTTCGCTCTGTCTCGCGGCGGGTACCGTCCTGCAGTTTGTTTCGAACTTCAAGGTCCTGACGGATCGTGGGTTTCGCACTCTGGCCACCCTGAGCAGTGCGGCCGCGGTTCTGGTCGGCGTCCTGATCCTCAGCGGAGTGATACCGGTCACGCCGCTCGTCGCAGGAATCACGACCATCGCGCTTTCGCTTCCCTTTTACACCTTGATCGGTCAGTTCCAGGCACGTCAGGCCTTCGTCGCCATGGGCTTTGGGCTTTTCGTGCTGGCGTTGACCAAGCTCTCGCTACTTTTTTTGCCCGTGATGGCGACGGCCGAGCAATTTTACGCCGCCTTCCCGCTCGCGACAGGCATGGCCACCGTGGTTCTCGGGATTTTTACGCTCACGACCGTGGGTCGCGCGGCGGCCGAGAAAAAGCGGCCTTCGGATCTTCGAACCGCGCTCCCGGGTTCGGTTGTACTTGCGGTCGCGATGGCGCTCTTGCCGCAGCTCGATATTTTGAATCTCACCCGACTCTGTGACGCCGAGGAACTGGGTCGATTTGCGCGCGTCAGTCTTTTTTCTAAAGCCGTTTTTTTTGGCGCGATCACGTTGCTTCAGATTTCACTCCCGTTCCACGTCGCCGCGACGTCGCCAGAGGCCCGACGTCTTGATGGGTTTCGCAGAGTCGTTCTTCTGGAGCGCACGGGACTCGCGGCCTGCGTCTTCGGCTCGGTCGTCCTCGCCTGGATCTCGCCGATCATATCTCTTCGCTTCCTGGGCTTTGACCTAAGCGGCATGCAGTCCTGGGTTCTCCTCTCGTGCCTTTCACTCACGGCGCTTTATGGGCACCTCCAAAGGCTCCAAACACGAGTCGCACGCGGTGAATGGCGACAAGCGGCGGCGGGTCTCGCCGCGGTGGGAGCAATCACGCCGATCGCCTGGATCGCGGCTCCCGCGTCCGTTCCCGTCTATCTCCAGCTCGCACTCGCGAGCTATTTGGCGGTCGAAGTCGTTGAACGAGTCTTGGACAGACTCAAGAGCAGGTCCGGATCGATCGCGCGAACTTCCGCGTCTTGAGTGTGAGCGACGAGTTTCGCGGCTTCCCAGATTTCTCGCTCAAAGGGGGTGAGACGGCTGTCCTTAGACGTGATGACGAGAATCCGGCGCCGATCCGGGAGCGCCTGGTCCCATTCCGTCGATCGCAATCCGTTTCGAAACAGATCCACACTCTCACGGGCGCGAGAGCGCGAGACCCGACTCCCATTCAGCCCGATGGACGGCAGCTCAGTCCAAAGCGAAGCCCAGAGACTTTTCTCGTGTGCTTCGCCGTAGACTCGCGAGAGCGAGTCTTCTGTGCCGTTCAAAAAATAAGGAAGCGCGAGGATCGCCTGATATTCCTCGGGCACGATTTCCTGAACCCAAGCGGCGCGGGGCGGCACTCGCTCCATCCCGTCGGCGACCCGAGAGAAATGCCAACCGGAGAAAATCAAAGCCTCCGCGACGAGAAATAAACTGAGTCCACGGGCCAAGAGACGACTCCGAGCGGAACCAGCGACCCAGGCGTTGATCATCAACGCGCCCGCAATCCCGACGAGCGCATGAAACGCCCAGGCGAATCGGCCGAGTGAACGAAACTGAGCCAATGGGCCGGGAAGGAGTCCGCTTCGAAGAAATGAAAAAATAAGAAGGACGCTCCCCGCGATGATCCAGCGCCGCGCACTTGACGGGCCGGACACCCCGATCACCGCCAATAAGGGCAGACCCAGGAGGCTGACTGCCGCGGAACCTTCGAAGCCGGGAAGTGAGATCCAGTCAAGCGCACCGCTCCCGGCCGTTTGAAACAGTTCAACCCAAGGCAGGAGAAAAACGCCCCGCCAGTTAGACGAAAAATTAAGAGTTTGGAGCGCCACCGCGCGATCATGAATAGGATCACTCCAAAGTAGAGCAGCTCCGAAGACTACGGACGGTAACCCTCCCGCGATCGCGGCACGCACGGTCGCCGAGAACCATTTCCTTCGGTCGCGGGGCGGGGAGTCGGCGTATTCGGCCGCGATTGCAAGCGAGCCCAGGAGCGGCGCCCAATAGGGATGAATCCAGGCCCAAGCGAAAATCAGCAGACCCGTGAGCCATGGACTCCGAAATCGAAGCCGAATCCACAAAACCAACGGAAGCGCCACTGCATGCGCGAGCGCGAAATGACCCCCAAGCCGCGCCCACTGCGGAGCACTGAGCGCGATTGCGAGCGCCATGAGACGCGCCTCCCAGCTTCGCGCACCGAGGTGCTTTAAAATAGAGCCATATAGCGCGGCCGCCAGCGGAATTTCGGCGAGGAGCAAGAGCTGCATTCCCGCAATTTTCCGTTCCAGCGTCTGTCCGCTGAATAACCAAGCGAGAAGTGGCTGCCCGTCGAGAAACGATCGATGCTCACCCCAGGGGTGATTCATGCCGCGAGACCAGAAAATAGATTCGGCCGGGTAGGCGAAGGTGAATAGGTTCTTTATACCGTCGCCGTATCCCGAAAGTAGAATCTCGGACGGACTCGCGAGCAGCTCGCGAAAGAACCATCCGACCCAGACCACGCACGTGGCAACCACCACGCCCGCGACTCCTGATTCGGCTGTAGCGGGTCGTCGTTTCAGCATCGAAATCCTAGTGTAGTGCAGCGCCAATCACTTCGGCAAACCGCGCAATGACGTGTCGGGTTTTTCCCGACAAACGTCAGCATTTGAAACTCCGGTCGCGTGTTTTCGGCACACAGAGTCTATAGCGCGAAGCCACCCACGGAATCTATCGAACCGAGATCTCTCACCGGCTGTCGACCGGCTCCGGACCGGCTCTGGCCGACTCTGGACCGGTTCGATGACATTCACCTGTTGGCCCGATTCAAGTTTCTGACGTATGTCGGGAAAAACCCGACACGGCAACCTCGCAAGAATGAATCTGTGCAGCGGTGATGCGAGGCGGTCATTGGCCGGTCTACGGACATTGTTGCAAACGGAGTGACTCCGGGGCTTGTGGATCTTCCCAGTAGCCGCAACAGACGAACGGGCTATTGGCGGCGTAAAAGCCGATGGAGCCATCGGTTTTCGGAACGCAGGTGAATGTCTTCATCGCATGAACCTTGGATTCCTCGATGATGTTCGGCGCATGGAGGGCGAGCCGACAGAGGGCGGCCTCGGCATTTGGAATGAACCGGCCATAATTGACGATCGCTTCGATCACCAGAATTCCGACGGCGGTGGTACCCATCCACTTTCGCGAATCTATCTGGGCCAGCGCTACGGGTAATAGAATGAAGGCCGGCGCGAAGTAACGCGGAAATCCGTCGCCACCCCAGGCAATCACTAGAAAGCCCAATGTGACAACGAACGCAGCAATTCCGGGAAGTAGAACTTGAGGCTCGATGTTCCGCCGATATTTCCAAACCCAAATGCCAAGCCAGATCAGACCGAAGAGAAGAACATGAATTCGCTTCCAAGCTCCTCTGAAATACAGCCAATGACGATTCTCGGTCGAAGCAACGGCCGATGATGCCCGCACCAGGACCTCGAAACCGCCGATGAAATTGGCTGGATCATAAATGTACGATGCCGACATGCCTGCGATGATTCCCGCAGCAAAAGCAGGTGGGATCAGATGCAGGTGTCTGACACGTGCGCGTAAAAAAAGCGCGGCGACGTATATCATTCCGAGAGTCCCCAGCGCCACGATCACGTATTCAAGTTTACCCAAAGCGATCAAGGCTCCGGCGCCAAATGCCATGCCGACAGAAGACCGCGCTTGGTGCTGCATTTTTATCGCGCCAGTAAGCAATGCGACGAAGCTCACCAACAGAAGCGACGAAACCGCCCCGTCGTACTGAATTTGTATAGAAGCGAAAAAAGGAAGCGTTTGAAGTGAGAAAAGCACGATGAGTGCCGCGCCCATCAGGCGACGAGAAGGTTTGATCAACATGAGTGCCGTCACCGCGGCGGCCAGGTAAATCAGAAAAAACACAAACCGCAGAATCGCCCCAGAAAACACTCGCACGTCAAGTCGATGCGAATCCGTGCCCAGAACTGCGGCGAACGGAGCGAACACCAAACCAGGAATCACATATCCTGCAAGGTTATGCTCAGGAACCGCGGAGTATTCCACGCCCCTCAAATCCCGTGCCACCAGGAGGCGAGGCTTCTCACCTCGGGTGACTTCGAGCACCGCGTGCGCGAATATTCCTTCCTCGCCGCACAGTGAAGTCGTAAAAAACGGAAGCCTTGTCAGGAAAAGTGCCGCAACCAGGGCAAGCGGAATCCACTTCATTTTTTAAGTCCGACAAACGTCTGAGCGACTAACTTGAGCCAAGCCGACCAAATCGGTGAATCAATTCGCCGCGTGACCTCCGCGGCGAAGCGATGAGCCGGATCCTTCGAAAGCGGAAGCAGATCTTCAATCAAAAGCATCGTCAATGCGGGCACGCTCAGAAGTGAAAGGAGTCGGGATCCCCGCCAAGGCAGGTGATATACGCGAAATTCTTCAAGAAAATAGTCAATCTGGAACCGATCGCGTTCTGCGGTACTGGCCTCTGATATCCGATAACGGTATAGCGGCTCCGGCAGGTAGGCGTAGCGGCCGCCGGAGCGAATCGCGCGTATCCACATTTCAAAATCCACGCAGTAGGAAAACTCTGAATTGAACCCGCCGACGCGATCAAAGAAACTCTTTTTGAACAGGACGGCGGGGCAATACAGCATGGTGCCGAACATTCCGAACATGAGTAAAAAACCCCTACCCTTTGTGAGTCCCGAGGCGCGCGCCACGGCCATCAACGGATCTTTGAGTCGATTACGCGCCCGCGCGGTCGGGTTGCCTTCGCCGTCGATCGGAAATATTCGAGTCGACAGGTAGTCTAGATCCGGGCGATTCTCAAACATCGATACCGTGCGCTCGTAAAACGTCGGGGCAAGTTCGTCGTCGGAATGAAAGATATGAAAATGTCCGGTCGTGACATGTGCCACTGCGCGGTTCCAGTTCTCGGCGACAGGCAGGCGGGCCGCATAGCGGACAATTTTAACCGACGTCTGCGGCGCGCGCGCCAGCAAGGCCTCTTTAAATGACTCGAAAACCTGATCCGTTCCATCCGTCGAGCCGTGATCGACGACGATCACCTCATCGGGCAGTCGCGTCTGTATGATGAGGCTATCGAGTGCACGTTTTAGAAGTGCGCCGTCTTGCAGCGTGGGAATCACCGTAGAAAACGGAAGCGTCGACACGTTCAGCAGTGCTCCCGTCCCGGATATCCGCCGACATAGATTTCGACTGGAATTTTAAGGCACTGATCCGCAGGCCACGCTTGCGGAGCCTCGCGACCGAAGGCGGGATCAGAAAAAATCTTGGCGCCATCAATCGTCACGCCGGCGATCCCCATGCCTTCTCGTGCTGCGAGAAAGAGTTTGAACCCGTCTGTGAATTCGAGCGGGCATTTTCGCAGCTGGGCGAATTCAACGCAAATAAACCGCGTGCCGGCCGCCTTTGCGCGGTCTACGAATTCGAGCGCCTGCTGTTGATCGGGCCGAAACGAAACAAGGGAACCAAAGATGACTTTCGCGTACCAAGCCGGCCAGAGCAGCAGAAGTAAAGTCAAAGTGTAGACCGCGGGCTTAAGCCAAGGACGACGTGCCGTGAGATGCGGCAAAACGAGGTGGACTAAAATAACCGAGGCGGGCAGCACGGCGATCGCAATGCGGCTGTAGACTCGGACCGCCGGCATGAGCGGGAAAAAAAGAAGCGCGACCACCGAAATCGAAAGTGCAAATGAGAAAATCAACAAGAGCGCGACTGGTACCGTCTGAGCCAAGTTGAGTCTACGTTTGAACGCGATCCGGCCAAAGACCAGCGCACAGATAAACATGAGTGTTCCGCCGATTCCGAGAAATACACTGAGCTCGGTCGGATTGCTCCCGTGCATGCTCGTACTCACGGGCAGGCCGAGCAAGGCATGCTCCGGCGAATCCTGATGCACCTTGAAAAAGTCCGATGGCCGGTTGGAAAAAACACGGAGGTCGTGAGTACCGCGAAAGGCCAGACTCTCGAGCGTCCCGAAGCGCGGGCCGGGTCGAATGATCGACGTATTGCAGAGCCCGAAAACGATCACCGCCGCTAAAACTCCCCACACGCCTTTTTTAAAATACGGAACCGGGTCAGGGAGCCCGGGCATGCGATGCCGTCGCCAACGATGGAGTCCGGCGAGCGCCAGGAGTATGCATCCGACTAGGATCGTACCCAGATAGAGATAGTAGTAACTGGCCCCGGCCAGAAATCCGACGATGGCGCCTGTGATCAGCCGGCGCTTCAGACTCCACTGCGGACTTCCAAGCGCCAGATAGATGATTCCGAACAAAACATAGAACGCCGTCAAACTGAGATGACCGGTCGAACGCACCCACCAGGAGAGCGAAACACAGGTGGTCAGTGCGCAGACGATCGAAACCCAGCGCCCTACGAAGAGTCGCGCAACAAAATAAACAAACACGATGCTGAGGAAAAGATTGAGCAGGTAGGCCGCGAGAAGCGTATGGAGCGCATGCGTACTCGCGTCCGAGAACGGTAGAGCCAGCTTTCCCATGGTTTTAAACGCCAGGTAGAAGTAGCCAGTCTCTTGATTGAGGGATCTCAGGTCCTGCCAGGTTCCGGGGCCGATCGGCCACTTCACGAATTCCGAAAAGTCGGCGGCGAAGATCGCTTTTTGGGCCCAGAAGAGGTGTCCCGCCTGGTCGCCCATAAGATTGCCGAAAATCATGTGATTGCTTCCGTTTTTTGCCCGCCGACGATAAAAGTCAACGATAATACCGGAGACATGTCGCCATCGCGATTCTTCCAACGGCTGCAAAGTTCCGAGCGCCTGCTCGGCTGGTTAGCTACAGCTCTTTTCGTCGGCATCTTCATAATCGACTATCTCACGACAACTCCGCTGATCCATGAGGAGAATTACGTCTACCTGCCCTATTTAGGCGCATCGTCTCCGAACGGACTTGCGGGGCAGCTTTTAAAGATCTTCGACGTCTGCCATGTGGATGCCTGTGTGGACCGTTTTCGTCCAGGCGGACATCTCCTCGAACTCATCGACGCACATGCGATCCAGGCTTTCGGTGGCTTATTGGGCTTTCATAGTCCGCTACATTTGGTCCTGGTGCTGGGACTGATTCCACTTTTGGCCGCGGGATTTAAATACCTGGCTCCGTCGCTTCCGACCGCGAGTCGCTGGGCGCTGGGCGCCTATTTCTCCACGGCTTCGCAAGTCTTGGTGCTCAGCTCGTTTTATTTCCGACCCGGGAAAATTTTCGCGGCCTGCGCGACGGCATTCATCTTCTGGTTTTGGATGCGGTATCGCGGGAGAGAACTGCGCTCGGCGGCTTGGATTTCGCTAGCCGGGCTGCTCAGCCTGCTCCTCCTCTTTGACGAACAGATCGTGATCACCGTTGGGGTTTTTGCCGGAGCTTCGGTTTTGGATTTGATCCGTCGACGGGGCGGTCCCGTGCCAGTGATCGCGTTCGTGTTGGCGACACTGATTTATCTCGCAACCGTGAAATGGGTCGCACCCATTACTTATGAGTGGTTCTCCTCTAGCTCGGCGTTGCCTTCTTATTCTAGTCTCAGTGACTTTTTTGTCCTCGACCGAGAGCATAGTATTCAAGCTTACAAAGCTCTGGTCATCCAGTTCGCAACCCTCTTCGGACCTTCCATGGGCTGGATCGGACTCAGCACGGCGTCTATTCTCGCGGCCTTTTCCGCGCTCGTATACTGGCGCCCACGGCAGCCGCAGCCTCGGGAACCCGACAAAAACCTCGGATGGACGGCGCTCTACCTGATCGTCGCGACATTTGTGATGATCTACGTGCTCTCCCTTCGCCACCCACCCATTCTCTGGGCGGAACTCAAGCACGGAGGCTATTATTACGTGGTTTCGGCGCTGATTCTTTACCTCTCGATGATGTTCATTTTCGCGTCACGTGGGGTATTTAAGAGCGCCGGCAAACGTACGGCCTTACTCCTGATATTGATGACGAGTGCGGTGATTCACGCGGCGACGATCGGACCAACGCGAGCCATGATCCAGGGGTCAGCATTCCTCGGAAACGCGATTCAAAATCGCGATATTCGCGCTGCGATCAGCGGCGATACGGACGCCTTCTCGCGCCTGCCCGAATCCGCTCGGAACTTCGTCCGCTACTATATTGACCGGATCAAGCCTTCGAGTCGCTGAACTCGGAACGATACCAGTCGACGGTCTGCTTGAGGCCCTCGTCAAATCCGAAGCGTGGCTTCCAGCCCAAAGCTTTTTTCGCCTTGTCGCTGTTCAAACATTGAACCGGGATTTCATTCGAAGCCTGGTTCAAGACTTCCGGCTTCAAATCCTTTCGCTTCATCACGTCGAGCACCCGGTCGACGACTTCGCGAACTGACAAGCGAAGGCCGTACGAAAAGTTGAAAGCCTCGCCCGAATATTTTCCGTCGACCATCGCATCGGCGAGCGTCAGATAGGCGTGCGCACCGTCTTCAGCGTAAATATAGTCCCGGATGAATTTGCCGTCGCTTCGGATCACGGGCGCTCGGTTCTCCAGCACGTCACGAATGGTCCCGGGAATAATGCGGCTGAAGTTGAGATCGCCCGGCCCGAAAAAGTTTCCGCAACGAGTGATCGCGACGGGGAGTCCGTACGTCACAAAATAACTTCGCGCGATCAGATCGGCGCAAGATTTAGAAACGTCGTACGGGTGCTCACCGCGAAGCGGACTGTTCTCGTCGTAGGCGTTACCTTCGAGGTTCCCATAGGCCTTGTCGCTGGAGGCGACGACGACCCGGCGAACGCGCTTGGAATGCAGACGCGCGGCCTCAAGCACGTTCCAGGTGCCTTCAACGTTCGCGCGAAAGGTCGCGAGCGGACTTCGATTGGCGGTCCCGACGATCGTCTGGGCGGCCAGGTGAAAAATGGAGTCGACTTCGTACTCATTGATCACGCGCTCGAGAAGACCAAAGTCCTCCACCTCGCCGCGAACGGTGACGACCCGATCGGCGAGCTTGGCGCCAGGGGTGCCTTCGTAAAAGAGCGAACGCGGCACGGAATCACGAACGAGCGCGACGACTTCGGCATCCCGGTCGAGCAGCTGGCGAATCAAATGGGCGCCTAATAGGCCTGTTCCACCCGTAATAAACACTTTGGAACCGCGCCAACTTTTACCATTCAGGGCTAAGGTCATGTTAGGATCGCCTCATGCAAACGGCTACGAGCAAAATTCCCGTTTTCATCCTCGCCGGCGGGATGGGGACCCGAATCTCGGAAGAGACTCATCTTAAGCCCAAGCCCATGATCGAAATCGGCGAGATACCCATTCTGGTTCATATCATGCGCCGATTTTACTCATTCGGCTTCAATGACTTCATCATCTGCGCGGGTTATCGGTCGTGGGAACTCAAGCAGTACTTTCTTACATACGAATTCCGGAAGAATCACCTGGTAATTGACCACCGGCAGAATGCCGATCGCCCGGCCCAAGCTTTGGGACGAAGCGTCGATCAGGAGCGTTGGCGCGTGCGCGTTATCGATACCGGCACCAGTACGATGACCGGCGGCCGGGTTGCCCGAGCGTTTGACGAGGTCAACGCCGAGGAGCCGATCGGTACCTTCGCCCTGACCTACGGAGACGGGCTGAGCGACGTGAATCTGGGCCAAGAGCTCGCGTTTCATCAAAAACACGGCAAGCTTGGCACCGTCCTGGGCGTCCGGCCAGTCGCTCGTTTTGGCGAACTCGATGTATCCAACGAAAAGGTGAAAAGCTTTCTCGAGAAGCCTCAGTCCAAGCAGGGATTGATCAACGGCGGGTTCTTCATTTTCGAAAAAGGCTTCCGTAAGTATCTGGACCCCCGAACGGAGTGCGTCTTGGAAACCGAACCGCTCGCCAAACTCGCCAAAGATCAGGAACTCATGATGTTCAGTCACGACGGATTTTGGCAGCCGATGGACACGCTCCGCGATAAAACTTATCTCCAATCGCTCTGGGACAGCGGCCAAGCGCCCTGGCTTGCTGGATAAACAATGTCGATATCGCCGGACCGCTCCAAAGTCATCGCCGCCGCCCGCGAATATTTCGCCGACTCGCGGCCGAGTTCCGCTTTTATCCCGGGCGAGACGTATATTCCGGTCACCGCGAAGTCCGTGGATGGAGACGACCTCGCTCACCTGATCGACGCGTCTTTGGATATGTGGCTCACGGCGGGGCGTTTTTCGCGCGATTTTGAAGCGCAGCTCGGCGCCCGCTTCGGGCGCTCCACTTCCCTCGCCGTCAACAGCGGCTCGAGCGCCAATTTGGTTGCGATCAGCAGTCTCGGCGCGCCGATGCTGAAGGACCTGAAACTCAAGCCCCTCGAAAAAGGCGCGGAAGTCATCACGGCGGCGGCCGGATTTCCCACGACCGTGAACCCGATTTTGCAAAACGGCTGGGTGCCGGTTTTTGTCGATGTGGAAATGAAAACACTGAACGCGACGTTAGAGACGATTCAAGCGGCGAAGACATCGAAAACTCGGGCCGTCGTATTGGCGCATACTTTGGGCAATCCGTTCCGCGCAGATCTGATCGCCGAATGGTGCCGAAAAGAAGATCTTTATCTCGTCGAAGACTGCTGCGACGCCCTAGGGGCGACGGTGATGGGCAAAGGCGTCGGTACGTTCGGTGATTTCGCGACTTTGAGTTTTTATCCCGCCCACCACATCACGATGGGTGAAGGCGGAGCCGTGATTCCCGCCAATGGCCGCTGGAAGCGCGTCGCCGAAAGCATTCGCGACTGGGGCCGAGATTGCTGGTGCGAGCCGGGCAAGGACAATACTTGCGGCAAGCGCTTCGGCTGGACGCTCGGGCAGCTCCCGTGCGGATATGACCACAAATATACCTATTCCAATATCGGCTACAATTTGAAGATCACCGATATGCAGGCGGCGCTCGGCGTGTCGCAGCTGAAGAAACTCGACGGCTTCGTCGCCGCAAGGCGCGCCAACTGGAAAACGATCCGAGCCGGGATCCAGAACTCCCCTTTTCTCCGTGAAAAACTCGTACCCGTCGAAGCGACTGAGGGCACTGACCCGAGCTGGTTCGGCTTCCCGCTCCACTGCGCTCCGGGCCTCGACCGAGAAAAACTCGTTGCCGAGCTCGAGGAGAAAAAAATCGGCACTCGAATGCTCTTCGCCGGCAATCTGACCAAGCAGCCGGCGTATCAAGGGGCGGAATATCGCATCAGCGGAAACCTCCGGGAGACGGACGAGATCATGAACCGCACCTTCTGGATCGGAGTTCATCCCGGCCTGGATTCGCCGCGAATCACTTACATGCTCGAGCAGCTCGAAGCCGTCATCCGGGCGCTGTAATGCCGTCGCTCGGAGATGAAATCCGTGGAAAGCGATTCTTCATCACCGGGGCCACCGGCTTTCTCGGTTCCGCGCTCGTTCGATTCATTCTCGACGCCAATCGCGAACAAGGGCTCGGCGTCCGTCTGATCGCCCTCACGCGGCAAACCGACCTGCGATCAAATGATTCCGGGCTCGAATACGTTTACGGCGATATTTCAAACTTCGTCTTCCCGAAGGGGGAGTTTGCCGGAGTCATCCACGGAGCGAGCTCCGCGAGCGCACCGGGCGGCCGTGTCACCTACCCCATGGAAAAAGACGCGATCATCGCCGGCACTCGGCGGGCACTCGAGTTTTGCCAGTCCTCGGGCACTCCCCGATTCCTGTATCTCAGCTCCGGCGCCGTCTACGGTCGTCAACCCCGCGACTTGCGGCTGATGCCTGAGGACTTCGCCATCCCTACCGATGCCGATTCGCTTTACGGGGAAGCCAAACGGATCTGCGAAGCGGCTTGCGCGGAATACGCGGAGCGGTATTCGATCCAAAGCGTGATCGCCCGTTGCTTCACGTTCGTGGGCCCTGAAATCCCGCTCGAGGGTCCGTACGCGGCCGGAAACTTCATTGGACAAGCCCTGAGCGGCGAGACCTTGATGATCCAGGGCGACGGAAAGCCGATCCGCTCCTACTTGCACACGTCGGAGATGGCTCTTTGGTTATGGACCCTTTTGATGCGAGGCCAGTCCAACCGACCCTATAACGTAGGGTCTGAAAACCCCGTTTCGATCGCGGAGGTGGCGGAGGCGGTCGCCCGTGTCTTTGCCGAAAAGGGAAAGCGCGTTGCCATTGAAATCCGCAAGCCCTCGGCTGACAATGAGACGGCCCCCGAGCGTTACGTCCCCAGCACCGCGCGGGCCCGCGAGGAGCTGGGTCTGAAACAGGAAATGTCCTTGGATGAAGCGATCCGCGCAACGGTGCGGGCGCTGGAGTTGAAATCGAAATGAAGCCGGATTTTCGTCCGAATCGCCTGCGCCGCCATGTTCTGGACATGGCGTTCTTTGGGCAATCCGTTCACGTCCCGTGCGCGTTTTCACTCGTCGAAATCGTCTCCGCGCTTTACGCCGAACATTTGAAGTACGACCCCAAAGACCCGGCCGCCTCGACTCGTGACCGCCTCGTGCTGTCGAAGGGCCACGGCGTCATGGCCCTCTACGCGGCCTTTCGCGAGCTCGGCTGGATCGAGCAGCGGGACATTGAACGCTACTTTCACGACGACTCTCGCCTCTTTGGACTTTCCGAAGCCGATGTCCCCGGCCTCGAAGTCACGTCCGGATCGCTCGGACATGGGCTTCCGATCGCGACCGGGATGGCACTTGGCTTTAAACAACAAAACCAATCACAGCGGGTCTATTGCATCGTCGGCGACGGAGAGTTGAATGAAGGCACAATGTGGGAATCCATCCTGATTGCGGCTCATCACAAACTTTCCAATCTCACGATCATCGTCGACGCCAATGGATTTCAAGCCATGGGTCGGATCGAAGACATTCTAGGCCTCGAACCGCTTGCAGATAAATTCAAGAGCTTCGGCTTTGATGCGTTCGAATGCGACGGTCACGATCTCGCGCGCCTCAACCAGGGGTTTGAGTTACTTAAGAAGAGCACGCGCCCGCAAGTCATCATCGCGCGGACGATCAAGGGGCGCGGAGTGTCGTTCATGGAAAACGACAACGTCTGGCATTACACGCGTCTCACAAAAGAGTCCCACGCCCAGGCGCTCGCGGAGCTCGGCACGTGAGAAACTCCCTTTCAAAATTCATCACTCAAGCGGCGGTGGAGGACCCCAAAGTTCGGGTCCTCTCGGGCGACCACGGTTACGCGCTTTTTGACGAAGTCCGGCGCGCGCGCCCCGCGCAGTTCATGAACGTCGGAGTCGCCGAGCAGGCGATGGTCGGAATCGCGGCGGGAATGTGCCGAACGGGCCTGAAGCCGATCGTCTACGGGCTCGCGGCTTTCGTCCCGATCCGAGTCCTTGAACAAATCAAGCTCGACGTCTGCCGTTCTTCACTGCCAGTGATTTTTCTCGGTGATGGCGCGGGGCTCGTCTACTCGACCTTGGGTGCTTCACATCAATGCGCGGAAGATGTCGCGTGTCTTCGTCCCCTGCCCGCGATTTCGATTTACGCGCCGGCGGACGCCTTTGAACTCGATACCGTTTTTAGGGCCGCGCGGGCGAGCGCGGGGCCGAGTTACATCCGCCTCGGGAAAAGTGATCGGCCCGCGGTGCATGCCGTTCGACCCTCCACTACAGACTCGCTCCTGATCCACGATGTCGCGAGCGACACCTGCATCATCAGTATGGGGTCGATGACCGCCGTTGCGAAGCAGATGGCGACCGACTTAAAAATCTGCGCCGCTTCGGTCTTTCAAATTAAACCGACGACTCCGTCACTCAAGAAGATCTTAAGTCGCTTCCGCGTGGTCCTCGTATTGGAAGAACACAGCCGCTACGGCGGCCTTTTCTCAACGATTACCGAACTCACAGCCGATGAAGCAATTCGCCCGCGAGTGCGAAGCCTATCGCTTGGGGAACACTTTTCCGAACGCTGCGGATCCTACCAGCACGCGCTCTCGGAGCACGGGATCGCCGACGCCCAGCTCCCGGGGCGAGTGAAAGAATTACTCGGCGGAGCGAGCTCCTGATCCGGTGAAGCCGTCGCGATTCATTGGATTTCTCGCCGTCGCGATTCCATTCGGGTCCGCTCTCATCGTCTGGCTCTCCGCGCTCGCGTTTGTTCCCGTTCCTTGGCCCGACGATTCCGCCTTTTACTTCGTTGCGCGGGACCTTTTTCGCTGGCCTCCGCGCTGGGTCATGCTCACGCAAGCGCCGTTTGAGCCGACCTACGCGATTTGGAATTTCAATACGATGCCGCTCTATCCGATTCTGATCGGGCTCGGACGCTGGATCGGAATTGATGGTAGCTTCGGCCTAAAGTTCTGGCCGCTCGTCGCTTGGGCCGCAGCCGGAGCCCTGGCGGCCCGATCACTCTGGAAGGCGAAAGCGCCCTGGCCGGTCGTGCTGCTCATCGCGCTACTTTTTGCCGCGGATCCCATCCTTCGCTGGTCGTCCGTCTTGATCCGTCCCGAATCGCTGATCGGGCTTCTCGGCGTCGCCCTGGTCTGCGGTCTCACCCTGGGATTTCCGCGGCGTTTCGAACCGGGACGTTTTTGGGATCCGGTCGCCGCCCTTTTTGCGATCGGAGCTTACGCCCACTTCAATGCGATTCATCTCGTTTTCCCAGCGACAATCGGAATCCTGGCAACCGACCCCCGGCCGTTCAAACGCATGGTCCAAATCACCGGTAAGACTCTACTCTATCTTTCGCCCTGGATCTTTACAGTGCTCCTCAAGCCCTCACTCTTCATTCATCAGATGACGCTCCAATGGACACGTCTGGCTATTCCCAATCCCTGGCTCTCGAGTTTTCGATCGGCTGCGGGCGCTTTGTTTCAGAGCATGGGGAGCCCGGCGCCCTGGCATCCTGCCCTGATTTACACTGGAATCACCTTTGGACTTCTCACCGTGGCCTCGGTCGTCTCACTCGGCCTTTTCGCCACCAAACGAAAGGGAAACACACTAGTTGTCAGCGCGGCCTGGTTTCTGTCGGCGATTTGGCTCTGGCATACCAAGCCCGAAGTCTGGTTTGTGCATTACATGCACGTCGCGGGATGGACGTTGGCAGGTTTCCTGCTCCTCGAAGCGCATCGGTCGTCCGCGCGCTTGAAGGGAATCAACTGGGTCTATTCCACGGGCCTCTTGATCGCTCTCGCCACCGTGGTCGTCTTTGAGTGGACGGACTATCATCAACTTCAGGCACTGACACAGCGAGGCTCCTACAGCTGGAGCCGATCGACGTACGCGGATTTCGTCGACTGCATTTCGACCCGACTCAAGACCTACGAGGCGAAGCTGGGAAATCCACGGCCATTCCGGGTCTGGGCCCCGACTTTTCCCGATATCACGATTGAACTTTCGCTGCGCCACCCGGACTGGGAGTTTACGAGGACCAATGACTTTGCGTCCCGCGATGCGCTGGCTATCGAGCACGCCAAACGCGTGGAAGCCGTGGTCATTCCGGAAACGATCAACTTAGAGCAACGCGTGATCAGCGCACCGTGGTCCGAGCACCCAGAGATTCGCTCAGTCTGGCTCGACTGGCCGGGTTATTATCTTCACCGCTTGGCTACATTGGAAGGCTGGAAGTCCGAGCGTTACCTCTGCCAACGGGGTCGCTGGGCCGGGTTCATTCTTATGAATCCCTAATTCAGTCCATCTACCCAGATGGCGCCGGCCATTTTGTTGCCGGTATCATCGCTGTGACGATCGCAGTAGTATCCGAAAATACCGCCCTCAGTGAATCGCTCAGTCACTGGCTTCTTGGACGGGCCCTGCTTAAGAACCAATGGATTAGGTACTCCACCCCGCTCGAGGATTCCCTGGACCGGATGAACCATTCCCGCGTCAATGGTCACCGTCGCGCCCACCGGAATTCGGAGGCACTTCGGAACATATTTATGACCGGATATTTTGATGTAATTATGATCCGCCGAACCGAGTACATAGTCTGCTGCCTTGCAGCGAGCGACTTCTTCCGCGCTGGCCCTGTACGAGCTGGAAAAACAAAGACCAACTAGAACTGCGAACGACAAGGTGAATTTCATGACTACTCGATAGCACACTCGAGAGCGACGGGACTAGCCCCAGTAAAGAGCCCGCCAATCACCGCGTTTTTTGATCGCGGGCAAGCGACCGAGCCGGGAGGAATACCGTGCGGCCACGGCCTCGACATCCGCTTCGACGAGACCCGACAGAATCAGCTGTCCGTGCGGCGCCAGGCGCGACATCAGATCGTCCGCAAATTCGAGCAATACCGGCTTTAAGATATTCGCGAGGATCAAACCGTAGCCACGATCACCTTCGTTCAGGTACCGGGTGTATCTGATGCGATCCTCGAGCTGATTGAGTCGCGCATTGTCGATCGCATTGTCGATCGCGAGCTCGTCAATTTCCACGGCATGAATCACCGATGTCTCCGACCGCGGCTGAAGCGCCGCGGTTCCGATCGCGAGAATTCCCGAGCCGCTGCCGAAATCTAGAATCCGTTCGGGTAAAGTTTTTCTCGCGGAACTTTCCGCGAGGAGTTCGAGACAGAGCTGCGTCGTCTCGTGCGTGCCGGTGCCGAATCCGGCGCCCGGGTTGAGTCGCAGGAGTTTTCCCTCGAATTTCTCCGGTGGCTCACGCCATGGCGGAACCACTTCCCAATGTGGCGGGATCGAGATCCCGGTAAACGACGCTTTCCAGATCGCGTCCCAGTCTTCCGCCTGCTGCTCTTCCGGCTCAGGCACGTCGAGACACGTTTCGGTGCGAAGCCTGCTGCCGGCTACCAAGGCACCTTCTCGGCTTGAAAAATAGATCTCGGCCACGGGCTGCGAATCCACACCGACCCAGTCGCGCTCGCGCGGCGCTTCAGCCGCATCGACCGTGAAGGAATCCGTTTCGAGCCCGAGTTCCGCGGCGCGTTCGCTCAGCATCGAGCCCTCATGAACCCCTACCAGCCCACGCTCACCGAACTCTTCCCAGAGCCAGCCAAAGAAACCTTCGCGGTCAAAATCACGCCGATGACCGCCCGCAGTCACCGTCACGCGTGACGGGACTCGGAGCTTGATCCGATATGTAGAATCCTGAGAGGCCATCCTGCACTACACGCTGATCGGGTGATCAGGTCTGCGGAGGATTTCCGTAATCGCCGCCACCGCCACCTGAACCGCTCCCCTCGCCACCACCTGTCGTAGGTTTAGGCGTAGGTGCCGTCGTGGTCACTGGCTCCGGACGTGATCCGCCGCCGTCTTGCTCGACGTCAGCCGGATATCCATTGCCAGGTCCGCCGGCAGCGGGTGCGCCACCGAATTGCGGCCGATTGGCGCCCTGTCCGAAACGATCCCGACCGCGTCCGCCGCGGCGTCCGCGACGAGCATTGGGACCGCCGGCTCCGCCGGGACCCGCTGGCCCCACTGGGCCGCCGGGTCCGCGACCGCCGAAGCGATCTCCGCCCTGGCCTCCGCGTGGGCGTCCGCCCCAGGCATTGCCCCGGTTGGCGTTAGCACCTGGATTGGCGAGGGCCGCATCTTGCGTCGCTTGCGCTCTCACATAAGCGAGTCGATCTTCGTCATTGTCGAATCCGTCAAAAGCCCCACCCGCATGAGGTTTCGGGCCCAAGTATCCCGTAGGCTCACCGGTCGGGTTGTCCGGGTAGTTATCTCCCTGAACGGAGAACGGCTGCCCGGCCGTCGGCATATTGGCCGGATTGGCCTGAATCGGCGTATCCAAAGGCTTTGGCAGCGAGCCCGAAGCCCGAGGCTGCTGATCGCGTGGACCCCGATCGCGTCCGCCGCGGCGTCCGCGACGTCCCCGACGGGCACTGTCTTGTAGACCATCGCGTTCGCCTTCGGCCGGGCGATTCTCGCTGCCCGCGCTTTTCGGCACCACGATGACCGTGCCGTTTCCGGCGGCGGCTGGTGTTTCGTCTCGATTTTGGTCGCGGCCTTGATCACGTCCGCCTCCACCACCACTGCTTCGGCCTCGGCCACGATCGCGGCCTCCGCTTCGATTGCGGTCCCGGCCGCCGCGTTCTTCAACGCGGGGAATACGGCCTTCGCGGGTTTTCGTCACGCCGTCACGCTGCTCGCCGATGACTTCGTATTGCTCCGGATGGTAGTCGCCGACCGCCTGGAGATAAACCTGCTTGCGGAAACGCCGTTCGAGCTGGTCGAGCGTTTCGCGTTCGTCGATGGCCAGCGAATCGATGACATCGGAATGACCCCGAATCAGGATCTTATTCACGTTTTGATCGACGCCTTCGCGTTCGATTTCGCGAAGAATTTCGTAAGCAACCGTTTGCTTGTTCTTGATGAAGCCTTTGCCTTCGCAATGCGGGCAAGATTCACAAAGCGCGCGTACGAGCGTATCGCGCGTACGTTTACGGGTCATCTCGACCAGTCCAAGCTCGGAGATCTTGAGAATCGTCGGACGCGCCCGATCCTTCTTCAAGGCTTCTTCGAGCGCTCGGTAAACGCGTTGCTTGTTTTCTTCGCGCTCCATATCGATCAAGTCGAGGATGATGATGCCGCCGCAGTTGCGCAAACGGAGCTGATAAGCGATTTCTTGCACGGCTTCCAGGTTGGTCTTCAGAATCGTGTCTTCAAGATTCTTTTTACCCACATAGCGGCCCGTATTGACGTCGATCGCCACGAGCGCTTCCGCCTGATCGACCACAATATATCCGCCCGATTTGAGCCATACCTTTTGCTCAAGCGCGCGTGAAAGTTCGGTCGAGATATTGTACGCGTCAAAAATCGGCAGATCCCCTTGATAGAGTTCGATCTTCGGCTTCAAGGACGGCATGAAGTGCGAAGCGAACTTTTGCAAATCGTTGAAGTGATAGCGGGAGTCGACTCGGATCGCGTCGATGTCTTCCGTCACCCAGTCGCGAACTGCACGCAGCACGGAGTTCAGATCTTCATATACGAGGGCGGGCGCGGTTACGTGCGCGGCTTTTTCACGAATCTCTTCCCAGAGGTTCGTCAAATACTGAATATCCTGCTCAATGCGCTTCTCCGCCTGCTGACGACCGCTCGCCGTGCGGACGATGAACCCGAGATTCTTCGGTCGATATTTTTCGACGTATTCGCGAAGCTTGCGGCGTTCGTCGTCACGCTCGATGCGACGCGAAACTCCGACGTGATCAATCGTCGGCATGCACACGAGGTGGCGGCCCGGCAGCGAAATATGGCACGTCAAACGTGCGCCTTTGGTCGAAATCGGATCCTTCGCCACTTGAACGATCACTTCCTGACCTTCCTTGAGAAGATCTTGGATACTGACCGTCGGGCGCGGCGGACGGGACGAAGACCGCGGACGGATCTTACGAGATCGATCCCGACTTTCTTTGAACTCAGCGCGGCCCGTGCCTACGACGACGCGTGCGGTTCCGCCGGCACCCGGCGCGGCTTCCGGTCGATTGCTTTCGCCGTCGCCACCGGCTTCTTGCCCAGTCGCTAGTTCTGTACGATCCGATTCCACGTCGCCGCTTTCGGAAACATGGTCGGCATAACTATCGGGGTAATCCCCTGGCTCTTCGCCATTGCCCGCCGTGGGGTTGGCCGAAATCGGCGAACCGATCGGGGTCGGTAAACGCCCTTCGCCGGCCGGACGCACATCGCCGTCCGTCCGCTTGCGGTTCCGGCCGCCGCGACGACCACGGCGACGTTTACGATCGGCGTCGGTGCCGCCGGCAACTGAGCCAGGACCTCGGGAATCACGCTCGCCACCGGGAGCACTTGCGCCCTGACCTTCTTCGGATCCGCTCTGACCTTCGCCCGTCCCCTGACCTTCGCTCGGAGGCGAAACGGTGCCGGAAGGCTGGTCGTTTCCGCCCCCGCCCTCGTCGTCATCGCCTGGAGGCGGCGACATGCGCTGAGGCTCGCCCTCGCCGTCGTCTTCATCGTCTTCGCCATCATCTTCTTCGACATCGGCCAGATCGTCCAATTCCTCGGGCTCACCGGGAACGAAATCGTCGGCGTCGCCTTCTTCGCGAGGCGCGATCGCTTCGCCAGAAGCTTTTGCAGGTTCGTTCGCACCGGCACTCAGCGGACGTACAACTGGCGTGATCGCCCCGATTACTTCGTCGGCTTCCCCGCCGTCCGTACCGCTGTCGCCTTCGTCGCCTTCGGCTTTCGCTTCCTGGCGTTCCCAGATTTCGGAATGAACATAAACGTCGTCGACGTAAAGGAAAGCGGCTTTCTCCAGTCCGATATCGACGAACGCGGCCTGCATGCCGGGAAGAACGCGAGTGACGCGGCCTTTATAGATGTTTCCGACAATGCCTTTGCCGGAAGCCCGTTCGATGAGGAGTTCCTGAATCTCACCGTCTTCAAGCAGCGCAATGCGCGTTTCCGGTAGTGAGGCGTTAATGATCAGTTCTGTGGACATTTTGACTTCCCAATCTGTGAGCTAAAAAGCTCACCAAGTGAGGGAAACCAGAGGGACTGAAATTCCTTGCGGGCGGCGGGGGAAAGTCGACAAGGATGGCGCGCTGGCCAGCCTCAAGACGTTTCCTCCAGAAGGATTTGATAGACGGCGCTTTTTCGACGGAGCCCATGCTCCCGTTTCAGCGCTTTCCGCATCCTCAACCGTGTCGCCTCCCAACCCAGCAATGCACACTCCCAGCCCGACGATAAAGCCGGCGGCCGCCCCTAGGGCGATATTCGAAGTGTGTTGTCCTGGTTGGTCGTAAAAGGGCAAAGTGGATGCTCCTAAAACCGTTCCCGCGGCAATTCCAATGCCGATGGATTCCCAAAAATTTGAGCCAGCCTGAGCACTCGGTGTAAAAACAAGGAGTAAGCTCAAAACTAGCCATGTTGTTCCGCGCCGCTTGGACTTCTGTATTTCTCCCGAGTCCAGTGGTGCGGTATTGATAAAAACGGTGCCTAAAATTGTGACTTTTGAGGGCTTAGAGGGCCTCAAATCGGTCCGTTCCGAAATCAGATGTAAAGCTGATTTTCTGTCTAGTTGCGCGCACTTCGCGCGCGACTGATACTATAATGATTAACGAATCTGACTTGACACTTCAACTAAAAAATAGGACTCAATGCGTCATGGCGTTCCAACCTAGAGGCGGCTCACCGAGTTATCAACCCCCATTTGCGAACGCTTCTCAGGCGTTATCGCCTACTCTGGCGGATTCTGCCGCGCTCACGGCGTTGATCGATCAGATTGCGGACGCGGTGCGAGAAAAGCTGATCAATCAAGGCGTTCCAATGGCAGCCAACGGAGTTTTGAGTGCCCCGGCCGCTGGGAATAGCGTCCCCGCCCAGGCGCCCTGGCAGCAACTGATCTCCCATGGCGCCGATCGAATCGGCAGCGCGGGCGATGGTCCCTTTCAGCCGCATCTTTTGAACGGCGATCAAGAACTCGCGGCGCGAATCGACCATACGCTGCTGAAGCCCGACGCGACTAAAGAAGAAGTTCAGCGCGTTTGCGAAGAGGCTCGTAAGTATCATTTCGCCACAGTCTGCGTGAATTCGACTTATATTGCCCTCGTTTCGGAACTTCTCGCCGGCTCGGACGTGAAGCCGATCGCGGTCGTGGGTTTTCCACTCGGAGCCGCCGCGACCGCCACGAAAGCGTTCGAAGCCCGCGAGGCGATTCGTGTCGGCGCCAAAGAAATCGACATGGTCATTAATATCGGCGCCCTCAAAAGCCGTGAGTTCACGCTCGTACTCGAAGACATTCGGAAAGTCGTCGAAGCCTCCTCGCCTTTCCCGGTCAAAGTCATTCTCGAAACCTCGAGCCTGACCGACGACGAAAAGGTGATCGGCTGCGCTTTGTCCAAAGCCGCCGGCGCCGCCTTCGTCAAGACTTCGACCGGCTTCGCCTCGGGCGGCGCCACCGCCGAAGACATCGCGCTCATGCGCCGGATTGTCGGGCCCGAAATGGGAGTAAAAGCGTCGGGCGGCATCCGTACCTACGAGGACGCAGCCAAGATGATCGCCGCGGGCGCGACCCGCATCGGCGCCTCCGCGAGTATCGCGATCGTGACCCATCATTCGCCGGCCAAGGGTGCGAAGCCGACTGAATCAAAATCATCGGATAAGAAAAGCTACAAAAGCAGCCTGTACTGAGCGATTCTCCGCGCCATGCAAAAGCCAAGCACCCCAGCATCGCGGGTTCCCAGTCGCGCTCACGCGCGCGCGCGCTTTGACCGCGTGATCTGGATCATTTTGGACGGAGTCGGCGCCGGTGAACTGCCGGATGCACCCGCTTACGGGGATCAAGGTTCGGATACGCTCGGCAATCTTTCGCGAGCGTTTCGCACGCGCCACGGACGTGAACTCCGGCTCCCCCATTTGCAATCGCTTGGCCTCGGCAACCTCACCGCCATCACGGGCGTTCCGCCGCTTAAAGAGGGCGAAGGGCGAGGAGCTTTCGGAAAAGCCACTGAGCGTTCAAGCGGCAAAGACACGACCTCGGGACACTGGGAAATGGCCGGACTCGTGGTGAGCAAGCCGTTCAAAACTTTCGAAAACGGCTTCGCGCCCGATGTTTTGGCGCGCTGGGTGAAGGAGAACGGTTTACCCGGATTCTTGGGGAACTGCGCCGCCAGTGGCACCGAAATCATCGAGAAACTCGGGATCGAACACGTCGCATCCGGCAAACCGATCGTCTATACAAGCGCGGACAGCGTGTGGCAGATCGCCGCGCACGAGAAATCGTTCGGTCTCGACAGACTTTACGCCATCAGTAAATCCGCCCGCAAAATCTGTGATGAACTCGGAATCGGCCGCGTGATCGCGCGTCCGTTCATCGATGCCACGCCCGAAGCCGCGCGAAAAGGCGCGAAGTTCTCCCGCACCTATAACCGCAAAGACTACGCGCAGCTCCCATTCGCACCCACGTTTCTGGATCACCTCCGCACGGAAGGCGTCTTCACTTTGGGGGTCGGGAAAATTTCGAATATCTACTGCGGCCAAGGCATCGCCGAAAATATCGACACCCAAGGCAACACCGACGGACTTCGCGTCCTGATCGAGCAAATGAGTGCGACGGAAAAGGGCCTGATCTATTGCAACCTCATCGACTTTGACATGCTCTACGGACATCGTCGGGACGTCGAAGGGTTCGGAACCGCACTCGAGGAATTCGATGCGTTCCTGCCTAAACTTCAAGCCCTGATGACGGATCGAGATCTCCTGGTTCTCGCCGCGGATCACGGAAACGATCCGACTTACCGGGGCACCGATCACACTCGCGAGTACATTCCGGTTCTCGCCTACACGCCGGCCCAAAAGGGCGCCGCCAAAGACCTCGGGATACTGAAGAGTTTCGGCGATACCGGCGCGACCGTGTACGACGCCCTCGTCGGTGAACTTCCTCCGGGCGGGCTTGACGGCCGTTCATTTCTCTCCGAACTCACCTAAATCTTATGACTTCCCCTTCCCAAATCATCGAGAAAAAACGCGACGGCCATGAACTGAAGCGCGATGAGATCCGCGACTTCATCCAAGGCGTCACGAGCGGCGAAGTCGCCGACTATCAGGCTTCGGCGTTTCTCATGGCCGTTTACTTCAAAGGCATGACGATCACGGAAACGATCGCCCTGACCGAAGCCATGGTCGAAAGCGGCGAGCGCTACGACTTATCGGGCGTTTCCGGGCCTAAAGTCGACAAGCATTCCACGGGTGGAGTCGGGGACAAAGTTTCGCTCATACTTGCCCCGCTTGCTGCCGCGTGCGGACTCAAAGTACCGATGATGTCCGGGCGCGGCCTCGGCCACAGCGGAGGAACGCTCGATAAACTTGAATCCATCACCGGATTTGACGTGAGGCTCGACCGCGCGCGCTTTGAACACGTACTGAAGACCGTCGGTTGCGCGATGATCGGCCAAAGCGCTTCGATCGTCCCCGCGGATCGAAAACTCTACGCGCTTCGCGACGTCACGGGCACCGTGGAGTGCATTCCACTGATCACGGCATCCATACTCTCGAAAAAAATCGCCGAAGGTGCGCAGGGCCTCGTCCTCGATGTCAAAGTCGGCAGCGGCGCCTTCATGAAATCCAAAGACCAGGCGCGAAAGCTTGCCAAATCCTGCATTGCCGTCAGCAAGAAAATGGGCTTGAAAACGCGCGCCGTCCTGACCGATATGAGCCAGCCGCTCGGTTGCGCCGTTGGCAACTCCCTCGAGGTCATCGAGTCGATCGAGATTCTCCGGAATTCCAAAGCTTCCGACAGCAAGGGTGGCGCGGAAACCTGCTCCAGCGACCTGAAGGAACTGACCATCCAACTTTGCGCCCATATGATCGAGCTTGGCGGACTGACTAAAAACTCCGTCGAGGCCCGTAAACTCGCGCATGCCCGCCTTGCGGACGGTTCCGCGTGGAAGATCTTCAAGCAGCTCGTGGAGTCCCAGGGCGGAAGCGCCGACCAGATCGAAAGTCCCCAGAGCAAGCTTCCAAAAACCACCCGAACCGTAACTTGGAAAGCCAAGAAGCGGGGATACATCGCACGGATCGAAACCGCCGAAATCGGCCGAATCCTTGTCGAACTCGGAGGTGGCCGCAAACGAGCTGAGGACGCGGTGGACCCACGGGTCGGCCTGGTGTTTCACCGTAAACTGGGCGCCCGAGTCGTCAGTGGCGACGCGATCGTTACCGTCCATTTACCCGATAAAGCGCCGGCCGGGGGCACTCCCGAAGTCCTATGGGGGGCCCTGGAAGCCCGTTTCCAAGCCGCGATCGAAATCTCCAGCTCTCGTAAACCCGTTCCCAGGCTTATTTTTGAGGTGATCGGGTAGGAACGTTCATGAGAAGAGGAGTCGGCAAACCATGAGCACTCACAACGCGATCTATCGAAAAATTGAAGAAGCCACGGCGGCCATCCAAAGCCAGGCCGAAGGCCTTCGTCCGCAAATCGGCATCATCCTCGGCTCGGGCCTCGGCTCGATCGGCGACAAACTCGAAGGTGCGATCACGATCCCGTATCAAAACATTCCGCATTTTCACGGCACCTCCGTCGAAGGACATGCCGGCCAGCTTCGGCTCGGAAAATTTGCCGGCATCCCGACCGTCATTCTCCAGGGCCGCTTTCATATTTATGAAGGCTATCCGATGGAGGAAGTCGTGTTCCCGACGCGCACGATTTGCAGCCTCGGCATTCAGACGCTGATTTTGACGAACGCCGCGGGCGGCGTGAACACGCGCTTCCGCCCGAGCGAGCTCATGATCATCGAAGACCATTTGAATCTCATGGGCGACAACCCCCTCAAGGGCCCGAATCTCGGCCAGCTCGGACCTCGCTTCCCGGATCTTTCGGAAGCCTATAGTCGCCGCTGCATCGAGATCGTCCGCAAGGCTGCCGAAGAACTTTCGATCCCGCTTCATCAAGGAGTTTACGCAGGCCTGCTCGGCCCGACTTACGAAACGCCGGCCGAAGTCCGCATGCTTCGCACGCTTGGCGCCGACGCCGTCGGCATGTCGACGGTTCCGGAAAGCATCGCCGCCAATCACCTCGGCGTACAGGTTTTTGGAATCAGCTGCATCACCAATCTCGCCGCCGGGCTATCGCCGCAAAAGCTCACGCATCAGGAAGTCATCGACAGCTCGAAGCACGCCGCGACGAATCTCGAAAGACTTTTCACGCTCTCGATTCCGCGGCTCGTTCATCGTCCGGCGAGCAACGCATGACGCCCGCCAAGCCGCACGCTGATCTGTACGAAGCCGCGCGCAAGGCGCGGGAATTTTCGTATTCCCCTTACAGTCACGTCAAAGTCGGCGCGGCCGTTCGGACCGTCGACGGCCGGATCTTCACCGGCTGCAACGTCGAGAATTCTTCTTACGGCGGCACAGTCTGCGCCGAGCGCGTCGCTATTTCGAAAGCGGTTTCGGAGCTCGGCAAAATCGAAATCGCCGAAGTCATGGTCGTGACGGATGCCTCACCGCCGTGGCCCCCTTGCGGCCTTTGTCGTCAGGTGATCGCGGAATTCGCCCGGCCCGGCACTCGCAATGTCGACGTGCACGCGGCCAATCTCCAAGGGGAGACGCGCACCCTGCTCTTTTCCGAACTTTTTCCCGACGCCTTCACGCCCGCGCATCTTGCGCCCAGGAAGTAGGGCCGGGTGGCTCGCCCGCCTGAGACTTGGATTATCAACGGCGTGCTTCTGACCCAGGATTCGCGCCGTCGCGTAATTCGGGCCAATCTCCAGCTGATCGACGGCCGCATCGCGGCCATCACGCAAAAGAGCCCGCCTCGTTCCAAGAGTGCGCGCATTCTCGATGCCGCAGGCCATGTCATCATGCCCGGCTTTGTCCAAGCCCATCTGCATCTCTGTCAGACCTTGTTCCGGAATCAGGCGGACGATCTTGAACTTCTCGATTGGCTCTCGAAAAAAATCTGGGTGCTAGAAGCCGCGCATACCGAAGAAACATTGCGAACAAGCGCGCTCCTCGGCATTTACGAGCTGCTCGCGAGCGGCACGACTTGCGTCCTCGACATGGGCACGGTTCGCCATACGGAAGAAATCTTCGAAGCCGTCCGCGAGTCGGGAATTCGCGCAAGCGTCGGCAAATGCCTGATGGATCATCCGACGACGACGCCGGAGTCTTTACGCGAACCCACTCGCGACGCGCTAACCGAAGCGATGCTGCTCTACAAAAAGTGGCACGGGCGCGAGAGCGACCGTATCCGCGTTTCGTATGCTCCGCGTTTCGTAATTTCGTGCACCGAGCGCCTCCTGACGGATGTGGGCCGGGTGGCGCACGAGCAAAAAGCGATCATACACACCCACGCGAGCGAGAATCTAAAGGAGATCCAGCTCGTCAAAAAACTCGTCCACTGCGAGAACGTTGAATACCTCGATCAGCTCGGCTTAACCTCGCCCGAACTCGTCCTCGCTCACTGCATCTGGCTCAAACCGAACGAGAAAAACATCTTGCGCCGCACCGGAACGCACGTCGTTCACTGCCCGAGCTCGAATCTGAAGCTCGCGTCGGGTCTAGCCCACGTACCCGAACTCCGGGCCGCCGGCATTAACGTCGCACTCGGCGCCGATGGTGCCCCCTGCAACAATAATCTCAATATGTTCAACGAGATGCGCCTTGCGGCGCTCATTCATAAGCCCGGCGCCGGGCCCAAAGCGATGCGGGCCCAAGATGTCCTCGATATGGCAACGCGCAACGGCGCGAAGGCGCTCGGCTGGCTCGACGATATTGGCTCCATCGAAGTCGGCAAAAAGGCGGATCTCATCGCACTCGATTTGAGCTGCCCGGAAAACGCGGTGCCCGCGACGGAGTGGAGCCGAAAAACCCCGGATCTGGCGAGCCTGGCCTCTTCTATCGTGTACTCGACCCAACCCCAACACCTGCGCTGGACGATGGTCGATGGGCGCATTTTGTTCGAAAGAGGCCGCGTTCTGACCATTCCGAAGGGCCCATTGATGGAACGGGTGGTCCGAGCGCAAATTCGTATCGCCAAAGCCACTGGGAATCGTTGACATAGCTCCAGGTTTCGGGCATTTTCCTGCGCCTATGTACGCTGTGATTCAGACGGGCGGTAAGCAGTATCGTGTGCAACCAGGTGACATCCTTCAAGTTGAGAAACTCGAAGGGGCCATCGGTTCCGCGCTCAAATTTGACCAAGTTCTCATGGTCGCATCCGGCGATGGGACAGGTTCCGGCATCACGCTGGGCAAGCCATTGCTTGCCGGCGCGAACGTCGATTGCGAAGTCGTTGGACAAGGTCGCGGCGACAAAATCCTCATCATCAAGATGAAGCGCCGCAAGCAGTATCGCCGCACGCAAGGCCATCGCCAAGACTACACGCAGATCTTGGTGACGGGCGTCGCGCACGGCTCCGACAAGGCGACTCTCTCGGCCGCCGATAAGACGGCCCGCATGGCGACTTTCCAAACGCACTTGAAGCCTAAGGGCGCGGCGTTCACGCCGGCTCAATCGACGATTCCGAAGTCGGCCGAAAAGCGCGCCGCCATGAAGACCGCGTCGGCTCCTAAAAAAGAAACTGCCGCCAAAGTCGCTCCGGCGAAAAAAGAATCCGCTCCGAAAGCTGCCGCGAAATCCGCAGCCAAGAAGCCAACCAAAAAAGCTTAAGCTAGCTAACTGAGAAGAGAAGAGTTCAGGCATGGCACACAAAAAAGCAGGCGGTAGTACTCGTAACGGGCGCGACAGCAATCCAAAGATGCTCGGCGTGAAGCGTTACGGCGGCCAAAAAGTAAAAATCGGTGAAATCTTGATCCGCCAGCGCGGCACGCGTTTTCACCCAGGCAAGAACGTCGGTCTCGGTCGCGACTTCACGATTTATTCGTTGGTCGAAGGCATCGTGACTTTTGAACGTTACGACAAGACCCGCAAACAAGTTTCGGTTTACCCGGCCGCGTAGTTGTCCGTTCGCACGGACTAAGGATGTTGTTTAGTCCATGCGATTTATCGACGAAGCCCTCATTTCAGTTACAGGTGGTCACGGTGGTCCCGGCAGCGTCAGCTTCCGGCGCGAGACTTTTATTCCGCGCGGCGGTCCTGATGGCGGCGACGGCGGAGCCGGCGCGGACATCTACTTCATCGCCGACGAACAGCTCGGTACCTTGCAGGACTTTCGTTATCGCAGAGCCTATGTAGCGCCAGCGGGCCTGAACGGCTCGGGCGCGCACAAAGCCGGTAAAGACGGCGTTGATATCGAAATTCGCGTGCCCGTCGGCACGATCATTAAAGATGCCGAGACCAGCGAGATCATCATCGACATGTCCGAACACGGCCAAACCTGGCTCGCCTGCGAAGGCGGCCGTGGCGGCAAGGGCAATGCGCATTTCACGACCTCGACATTTCAAACGCCCAAATTCGCCCAACCCGGCGAAGAAGGCACGACCCGCACGCTGAAGCTCGAGCTCAAGCTTTTGGCGGACGCGGCAATCATCGGATTTCCGAACGCCGGCAAGTCGACCCTGATCTCGGTGATCAGCGCAGCCCGCCCTAAAGTCGCCGATTACGCCTTCACCACGCTGACGCCCAATCTCGGGGTCGTTTGCCTGCCCGACTCCCATGACGGCGGCAACAGCTTCGTGGTCGCGGATATTCCGGGCCTGATCGAAGGCGCGCACCGCGGTCTCGGCCTCGGGCACAAGTTTTTGAAGCACATCGAACGCAATCGCGTTTTGATTCATATGCTGGACGGCACGCAACTTTTGGAAGAAGCGACCCGGCCGGACGTTTCGCGGGAAGAAAACCTCTCGGCCGCCGTCGAAGGCATGATCACGCGGTACCGCGGAATTCGGGAGGAGCTGGGCCTCTTCAACGAAGCGCTCCTCCATAAGCCGGAAATCGTCGTGCTCAACAAAGTCGATGTGCTTGAAAGCGATCCGGAGCTCCTGGAACTCGCGAAAAAAACTCTGCGCGAACGAATCATGTCGATTCGCGGTACTCACCCGCTCCCTGAAGAACCTTTTCTTATTTCGGGCGCGACCCGCCGCGGGATTGACGATCTCCTGAAAGTTCTCTGGGCGGAGATCAAGCAGAGTCGCGAAGAGGCCGCGAAAAAATCTCGACGCAAAACCGACGCGGACGAAGCGACTGACTCCGTCCCCCTCCCCGACGATAGCGGACTACGCGCGCGATGAGTGTTCGATGGAACCAGGTGACCGCCCTCTTCGGCGGCACCTTCGATCCTCCGCATATCGGGCATTTTGAAGCCGTGCGCGGACTGTTCCGGAACCCCGGCGTGGGCCGAGTGGTCGTACTTCCGGCAGCCCAGCCTCCGCACAAGGCGCTCCTGACCCCAAGTGAACATCGTGTGGCCATGACCAAACTCTGCTTCCGCGTCGCACCCACCGCAAACGGCGTCGGTCCGATCGCGATTGACGGGCGCGAAATCGATCGCCATTCGCGCACCGGCGAACCTAGCTACTCGTTTGACACGATTCAGGAGGTACGACGCGAGGCGAGCGAGATCGCTTTTGTCATCGGTGCCGACCAGCTTGAAAAACTTCGTGAATGGCGCCGTTTTCCGGATCTTCTGGGCCTCTGCCACTGGATCGTCCTCACCCGTCGTCCCGATGGCGAAAAGGTCGCCCGGGCCGTTTTGGCTGAATGGAAGGAAAGCGGGCTCATTCGAGCCGGCGCCAACGAGCGCGAATGGATTCTTTCCGCCCCGACGGCGCGCCAGGAGTTCGTTCTTGTCCTTTGCGACACCCAGGCGCCCGAGATTTCATCGTCATTCATTCGCGAAGCCATCGCCCGATCGGGAAAACTCCCGGAAAACGCCCTTTCCGAACCGGTCAGTGGCTATTTGAAGGAAAATCACCTGTATGGTACCTGACTCAAATCTTATGCAATCCGGAGCCACTCCCGCCGCGGCGGAAATCTTGAAGGAAGTCCTTTCCGAAAATCCCACTCTCGGCAAAGCTCTTTTAGCCGCGAGCGCCGCGATCGACAAAAACGGGCTGAACATTAAGGTCCTGGAACTTACCGAACTCTCGGGCTTCACCGATTACTTCGTGATTTGCAGCGGCGCCTCGGATCGCCAAGTGCAGACGATTGCCGATGCAGTCGAAAGCACGGTTGGGGGCAGCGGCTTTGAGCTACTCGCCTCGGAAGGCTACCAGGACGGTCGCTGGGTGCTCATGGATTTCGGCGACGTCGTCGTGCACGTCTTCTTGGACGCGCTTCGGGAATACTACGATCTCGAAAATCTCTGGGCGGATGCGCCGCGAGTGAAGATCCCCTCCTCGTTTTACGGACCGGGCGCGAGCCGCATCAATTAAGCGCGTTCCTCCCATGCGAGTCACTCTCTTCGCATTCGGCAAGCTCAAGACCGCGGGCCTTCGCGAAACAGCGGACTACTACGCGAAACTCGCGAGCTCCTGGATCGACTTCGAAGAAGTGGAACTCAAGCCCCTTTCCGTGCCGGATAAATCACCGGCAAATCGCGTAAAGATTCAAGAGCAGGAAGCGAAGATCTTGCTCGATAGAATCGAAAAGATGGATTCGCGCGCGGTGATCTATCTGCTCGACGAGACCGGGCGGGTTCAATCCACGCAGGAATGGGCGAATCAGGTGCGCGACTGGGAACGCGGCAGTCCTCACGTGATCTTTTGCATCGGAAGCAGCCTGGGTTTTCACGAGTCGGTAGGTAAACGCGCGCGTGCGCGGTTCTCGCTCGGAGCCCAGACGCTTTCGCACGAACTCGCCCGGGTAGTATTGCTTGAACAGCTTTTTCGCGCCTGGAGTGTGACTCGCGGACATCCCTACCATAATGAAGGCTGAGGGCGTATGGTGCGGCCCATGAACCTTGCAAAGTCCGTCCTCCTGATCCTTGCGGCACTTGTTTCGTCCCCCGCTTTCGCGTTTCCAGCGGTCGGCGACAAGGTCACCTACTCGCTTGACGATGGCGCCGTGTCCGGAAGCATCACTCTGGAGCTCAGCGCATACGACGCGGCCACGGGAAACTTTTCCAAATTGACCGTCATCACGGTCGGATCCACAGTGTCGACGACTTCCACAACTCTGAATCGCGCAGATTTACTTTCGAGCGATCAGGTGAATTCGATTCTGACCAACTGTGACCTGATCGGCGGACAGCTTGAACAAGTCACGGTCGCGGCCGGAACTTTTCAAACGTGCAAAGTTGAACAGGACGATGGCGGCTACATGAATCTCGGTGCCGTCGCGTTCGGCGTCGTGCGCGGTGAAACGGTCGAGGAAGACGGTACGCGCACTTTGATCGAGCTCACGAGTTTTGTGAACGGGCGCTAGTCCCGGCTCGATCTAGAACTGATCTTTGAAGAGCTGGCCGCCGACTTTCACAGGCAGGCTTTCGTCGATCGTGACAGGCGTCGTGATCCGCTCGGCTTGCGCGATATCGGTCGTGATCATCTCCTGAACTTTTCCCGCGACCCGTTTCCCGAAGCCTACAAACATGACTTCCATCTCGTAGCGAACGGAGCGCGGATGCAGGTTTTCGCTGCCGAGTTCGAAGTAAACGCCGTTGATTCCCATCGTTTTACTATGCAGCGTATTCGTGCCGGCCTTGACGTAAGTCTCAGCACCGTTCGCGAGCAGGCGATTGAGGGTCTGCATGATGGGGTTCGTGATGATCGCTTCGTCAATGCTTTTCGCAGAGTTGGTCAGGACCTTCACGGTTACGTTTCGTCCGAGGGCGCGCAAAAGTGCGCGATAGATCGCGGGATTGAGGATCAGATAAGCGTTCTCAATGAGGATTTCTCCCGACGTGGTTGCTTCGATCGCGTACAGGTGACCTTTCAGCAGATTGTAATCCTGGCCCGGGCGATGATGGACGATGCCGAGCGTTTCATCGCCGGCTCTCATGCTTACGGGGTCGACCTGCGAAAGGGCGAGATTCTTCAGATCGAGGTGTACGGTTTTCAGTTTTCCCTGCGCCACTAGATTCTGCTGGTAGTCCACCTGTTCATTCCAAAGGCGCACGAAGAGCTTGTCGAACTCGAGTGCGATCGGGCCTTGAGCATACAAGTCGGTGTCGCGCCAGCGGGCGACGCTCATATCGGGATTGAGGTGACTGTAGACGTCCCCGAAGTTCATGCCGCCGCCTTTGACCTGATTGCCGACCCGCATGCCCTTCATATGCTGGCCGTCAAAGCGTCGGAGCGGATCGGGGCTCATCCAGCGCACGACTTGCGCCCCGTTTTCTTCCATTCGCGCGAGTCCCCCCGCGTGCTCCGCCTTCATCGCGACTTGCCCGTCGACCATGATGTAGACGGGATGGTCAGCTTTCTTGGCTTCGATGAGTAGGTCCGCGAATTTTTTTCCCGTGACGTCATCGTAAAACGCCCAGGACATGATGTAGATCGGTTCGCCCGGCGCGGCTTCCTTGAGCATTTTTTCGGCACGGGCGAAGGAGGCTGGACCATCAATCAGGAGCTCGACTCGATTGCCATCGACGAACTTGGTGCCCGTCAGCCGCTCGTAGCCTTCTCGAAAAGCGGCGCTCTCGTGAAAACTTCCTTCGCCGTTCCAAGCCTGGCGGGCGCGCGCAAGTTCGTCGCGAACTTCCGGCCCGACTTTGTACATCATCTGTAAATCGGTTTCGTATTGAACACCTTTGGAGGCCGCGGTCAGACCGCGACTCGAAAGTTCCGCGTCGATCGCACCGGAGAGTTGCGCGACGTACTGCTCGATCTTAACTTTGGGAATCGCGGCGGGAAGCTGTCCCATTTCCTGCAGCTTGGCCACCAGCATGCCGAGAACTTCGGGCAAATGTCCGGTGTCCAGGACAGCGCCTCCGACCAGCGCGAGTTGCCGCTGGAAAGCCGGTTTCGTCGGCGGCATGCCCGACATCGCCATTTTCATCAGCAGTTCAAAACGCGGTTGAAAATCCGGCGACGAGTTGAGCACCGCCACGAGCTGGCGAGCTTCGGGAGACGCAAGAAGTTGCTGGAGGACTTGAGGAGTACAAGCGGGCCCCAATTTGGCCAGTGCGGAAGTCGAAGTCATCAGCATGAGAGCCAGGACGCACCCGGCCATCAGAATTTTTCGGATCACATTGCACCTCCGCCTCAAAGCAGATCGGTATTTGAGGGCTCTGACCCAAGCTCGGCGTCGCCAAGAAACCGCCGCCCTGCTATGGGTGAGTCATGGAGAAATCCAAGGCCATACTCATCGTGCTCGACGGGTTTGGAATCGGGGCGGGTTCAGCATTTAACGCCATCGACAACGCCCGGATGCCTTTTTACCGCGACCTTCTGACCAAGTATCCTCACTCACAGCTCCTGACGCACGGTGGCGCGGTCGGACTGCCTGATGGTGTGATGGGTAACTCCGAAGTCGGCCATATGACCATGGGCGCGGGCCGGATTATTTTTCAGGACCTGACGCGTATTTCGAAATCGATTCGCGACGGTGACTTCGGAAAGAATCCGGCTTTGCGCAAGACCATCGAAGCTGGGGCGCGCTCAACGGGTCGGGTCCACTTTCTTGGACTTCTGTCGGATGCGGGAGTGCACAGCGACCTTTCACACCTCGAGGCGCTGCTCGACCTGAGCTTGGAGCTTCGGGTCCCCGAAATCTCCGTGCACGCTTTCACTGACGGGCGCGATACGCCGCCGCATTCGGCACGCGGTTACGTGGAGCGACTCCTGCGGCACGAAGCCTTTCGTAGACCGCCGGGAAAAGGTCGCGCGGTGATCGCAACGATCATGGGGCGATACTTCGCCATGGACCGCGATCAACGCTGGGAACGAGTCGCAAAAGCTTACTACACGATGACCGGTCAGGTGTCCGCAGCGAACACGCCGGAACCGCTCCAAGCTCTGGACGTTTCTCACGCCGCCGGAAAGACGGACGAGTTCGTCGAGCCTCTCTTGCTCGCGCCCGACGCCGCCATCCGTGACGGAGACGCGGCGGTGTTTTTCAATTTCCGCTCAGATCGCGCGCGCGAAATTTCGCAGGCCATGACGGGTGTCGGTGAATTCTCCGCATTTGACCGCAGATCGGCGCCGCGACTTTCGGCGTTTTGCGGAATGACGGTCTACGACGCGAAGCTCGGCCTCGACTATGCGTTCGGTCCGCAAAATCTCACGCATATTTTCGGCGAGTGGCTTGAGGAAAAGGGCCGCACCCAGTTCCGGCTCGCGGAAACGGAAAAGTACGCACACGTCACTTTTTTCTTCAATGGTGGTCGCGAAACTCCATTTAAAGGCGAAGAGCGCCTCATGATCCCCTCTCCGCGTGACGTCGCGACCTATGACCTTAAGCCTGAGATGAGCGCTTTCGCCGTGGCGGATGCTGCGGCCGAAAAGATCCGCGCGGCTCAACACGACTTCATCCTCATGAACTTCGCGAACGCCGATATGGTTGGGCACACGGGCAATTACCAGGCGGTCATTCGAGCCGTTGAAGCCCTCGACCAATGTCTCGCGCGAGTCGTCGGCGCGGCGGAAAAATCCGGATACCACACGCTCATCACTGCCGATCACGGCAACGCCGAAGAGATGGTCGACTGCAACGGCCACCTTCACACGCAGCATACCCTCAATCCGGTCCCTGCTCTTTGGGTGGCGCCGGATACCGCAAACGGTCCCAAGAGTGCACGCCAACCGATGCGCGACGGCGGCCTATCCGATCTTTTACCCACGCTCTGTCAACTGATGGGGCTTCCGCTCCCTATCGAAGTGACGGGCCGGAGTCTCATTCCAACATGATCGAACCCATCATTCTCAAACGCCACAAGACCAAACGATTTCGCGCGATCGCCGTGCTTACGAGCGGCGGCGACGCCCCCGGGATGAACGCGGCGGTTCGGGCGGTGACGCGCTTCGGCATTTCGCAGGGCGTGGATGTTTACGGCGTGATCAAGGGCTACAGCGGCTTGGTCGAGGGTCAAATTCAGAAACTTTCGCAGTCGAGCGTGGCGAACATTATTCAGCGGGGTGGCACGATCCTCAAAACCGATCGTTGCCCGGAGTGGTTCAAAAAATCCATGCGTCGCAAAGGCGCGGAGTTTTTACGAGCTCAGGGTATCGACGGGCTGGTCACGATCGGCGGCGACGGCACGTATGCCGGCGCGCATATTTTTGAACGAGAGAACGGTTTTCCTTGCATCGGGCTACCCGGAACGATCGACAACGATATTGCCGAAACCGAAGAAACCATCGGTTTCGACACTGCGGTGAACACCGCCATCGAAGCGATCGATCGCATCCGCGACACCGCGAGTTCGCATGACCGGATTTTTCTCGTCGAAGTCATGGGCCATTCGTCGGGATTCATCGCGCTCTTGACGGGCATCGGTGGCGGTGCGGAGACCATCGTGGTTCCGGAAGCCCGGGAGCCGATCGACTCGGTCGTCCGCACGATTCGTCGCGGAATGGAACGCGGAAAAACGAGCAGCATCATCGTGGTCGCGGAAGGCCCCAAGCCCGGTCTCGCCCAACAGATGGCCGAACGCCTCAGCCGCCACGGCTTTCGCAATAAGGTTTGCATTCTGGGTCACACCCAGCGCGGCGGCCCGCCGACCGCGCACGATCGCCTGCTCGCGTCCGTTCTCGGCGTGTCAGCCGTCAGCTGTCTGCTCGGCGGAAAATCCGATTGTATGGTGGGCGTTCGCGACGGCAAGACGGCCCTCGTGCCGTTTCTTCGCGTCGTCGGACGACACAAGACGCTTCCGCCGCGGCTCCTGAAGCTCGCGCAGGTCCTCGCGACCTGAGACCGGCACCGATGCTGGATCTCGGGGATTAGGCGTTCGTTTGCCTCTTGCGCCGCCCGCTGATGATTCGGATGAAGCCCGCAGCCAGGATCGGAAGTCCCAGGTTGAGTGCCTGATTCGTGGTTTCCCACGGGCCGTCCGGAGTTTTCGACGTGGGCACGCACCCTCCTCCTCCCGACGACGTCGACACGATTTGGACGATGCCGGTGGAAGCCGTTCGATTCAGGGCATCTCTCGCGGTGATGGTCACCTGCCCCACTTTCAGTGCGGAAATTTCTCCGTTCGAATTCACCGAAGCGACGTCAGAATTGCTCGACGTCCAGCTCACGTTGCCCGAAGCCTGATAAACGGAAAATGTGAACTTACGGTCGATCCTTACGCTGATTCTCCTCGGCCAGATCTGAAACCCGCCGGCAAGCTGTTCCACCGCCGTCGCGGCGTTCAGATCGCCGCCCGTGGAAAGACGGGAGGCCTAGTCGCTTCGGGCATCGACGGCATTGAGAATTGCATTTCGGAGTTCAAGTGCCGTGAGGCCGGGCGCCTGAGACAGGATCAAGGCACCCGCTCCGGAGATCATGGGCGCTGCCATAGACGTGCCGCTCAATCTCCCGTACTGCCCGCCCAGCAAAGTCGAAAGAATATCGGTTCCGGGCGCCGCCAGATGAACCGAGGTTCGGCCGAAGTTGGAGAATGACGAAAGGCTTCCGTTCGCAGCGGAACTCGCGACGGAAATGACTCCCGGTAGATCATAGGAAGCGGGATAGGAGGGCGTGGAGTCGTTATTTCTGGAGTCATTGCCGGCAGCCGCAATGAACAGCGCGCCTCTCTGATAAGCGAAGGTGATGGCGTCGCGAAGCACGTTGGATGCGGGCCCGCCGCCCCAGCTGGCATTGATGAGACGGGCCCCGTTGGTCGCCGCGTAGATAATGGCATCGGCCCCAGCATCGGTCGTGCCGCTTCCCTGAGCGTCGAGAAATCGCGCGGTTAGCAGGCTCACGTTCCAATTCATTCCCGAGATTCCCAGCCCGTTATTGCCCTGGGCGCCGATGATTCCCGACACGTGTGTACCGTGACGGTTCAGGTCACTAGGATCATTGTCCTGAGTGACGAAATCCCATCCGTTCAAATCGTCCACGTATCCGTTCCCGTCATCGTCGATGCCATTGCCCGGTGTTTCGCTCGAATTGATCCAAAGCTGATTGATCAGATCCGGGTGCGACGCGGAGATTCCACTGTCCGTGGTCGCGACAATAACGGAGCGGCTTCCGGTCACCGTGTTCCAGGCTCTTTCGGCCGCGGTTCTGATCAATCCGTCTTGTTGAGAGAATAGAGAGTCATTCGGACTCAGCAAAAGCCCGCTCTCCGCCTCGATCGCCTTCCACTCGAAGTTCGGTTCGATATAAACGACTTCGCTCCGGCTCAGAAGCAGCTTGCTCCCGAAACGTTCAAAGGCGACGGGATCCGCGGCTTCCGTCACATAGACGGAGATTTCCCTAATCGATCTTTTGAAGGAGAGCCCGCTTCCTTCCAGAATTTCCACAGCCCTGTCGAAAGTGATTCCGGATTCGAACTTCACAAGATAGCTGCCCCGGACTTCCGCCGCGTAAGTATTGCCTTCGGCGAAGAGAAGAATCGACATCCAGCAGAGAAGCCTCGCGGCGAGAACCAGTTTAGATTTTGTCATGAGGGCGTTCTTAAGGCGGGTGCCTTGCGCTGTCAGCGAAATTTTTCAAAATGGGTCCGCGTTCTCTGCACTCTGGACTTTCGGAACCTTCGCAGAAACCATTGCGAATTCCCCGCTCGTAGGCCCAGGAGGGGAAAGGCGGCATTACCACTCCGTGTTAGGCGCTCCGCGAAAGGTCATTCCGCCCGTGAGAAAAGGGGTCTCGCCGCGCAGCGAAAGAGATCAGTGGCGAGCTCGCCCGCGATATTCATCAACCGTCATTTCGCCCCGAAGGACTCTCAGGCGCGACAGCGATGCGATCTTCTCCCTCTGCAACTCGGCCCAATAACGATTGTATAGAGCCTCGTGGACGCGATTGTTGAGTTTCGGATTGCGGGCGGCGAAGCGAGACCAGCTCTGGCCCTGACTTTCCATGGCGGAAACCTGGGTCACGAAGGTCTCCAGATTCGTTTCGAGACTGGTCGCATGAGGTGTCTTGAGAAGTTTCGCCAAGGCATTGTCCCAGTTTCGAAAATACTTCGTCACCGGACTGAGGGACGAAGACGCCGATCCCTGAAGGAAAACTTCATTGTCGTTGGAATGGAATGCCACGTTGCCGACCAGACCGCCCGGCCGCTGCGGCAATGTGCCCCAGTTCGCGTAATGTTCACGCAGCTTACGATCGGCGAACAGGTCATCGGGATTCGGGACCCGTGCCGTGATTCGCTCGGCTTCCTGCACGAGTGAGCGCACGGGAATTCGCACTTCGGGATCCCGAAATCGCGCGAGCGTGCCGAGGTGCTTTAACTTCCCCAGTTTCGTATTGGACGTCCGGTATTCGTGACCGATTCCGATGCCGGCCATCAGATTGTCGGTGAAGTGAGTGCAGTTGTCCGCGATTCCGTTCCACTGATAAATCTTGCGGTCGTTAGCGTAATCGGAATTCAAAGCATTGGCCTGCGCCACGGCTTTTTCCAATTCAGACTTGGAAATCGGAACGAAGGTGCATTCGCTGGAACGTGCGAAAGAAATCGCATAGTTCGTTCCGATTCCGGTTTCGGCCACGAAACGTTCGCGCGTGAAGGGCTTACGGTACTGCGCTTCGTACTCCTGCGTTCGTTTGGCGAAATTCGCCATCGCTTCTTCGTGCAGTTCGATTCCGCGGGACGCACCGCTCGCCACGATCCGGTCGACAGTCCGGTCGATTTTTTCACGCGTGAGCGATTCATCGGCGGCGACGTTCCAACCGAACATCGTGTCGATGCCGTCCGTCGCGATAAAGCGGGTGTTTTTGAATTGTTTGTCGACGCTCAGAGTGACGCCGGCGTTCCGATCAGTACGATCGGCGGCTCGCGCCGGGCAAACCTGAATTTCCGAGCGCCGCCCGTTGGGAACTCTGCAAGCTCCTTTGATGTAAATGAGTTTATGGCCCGCAGAGCCGCCCTGTTCACCGCCTCGCTCGTGGTAGCGAGACACCGAACAGTTCACGATGAAATTTTCATAAAATAGCGGAAGCAGCTCACGGGGATTCCGCCTCGGATTTAAAGCTTGGGTGGCGTCCGCCACCGAGCTGATGCCGGGGATCTCTATTTTTTGCGGCGCCTGACTGCACGTCGCGCAATTCGCCGCGAAAGCGGGAGCGGATGAGATCAGCGCGATCCAAACGAGTGAATTCCTAGCCATACTCAGGTCTTGAAAAGCAAGTGCGATGCCGAGGGCAAAGTGATGAAATCAAACGCATATTACCGAATCGGACTCACCCTCATTGTTCACAGTTCGGGGAATCGGCTAAATCTTAGGCAAGGGAGCGGGGGCCCAGCGATCGGTCCATATCGTGCACCGTCTCTTTCATGCTCACCCCACTCCTTTTCGTCTGTCCGATCTGTGCCTGTCCCGCGACCCGCGAAACCTTGCCACTCTGCCAGGGCTGCGCGAAAGCTTTAATCCCGTGCCCGGAACTATGTCCGGGCTGCGGACGGGCGGATTGCCTTCGACCGGGATGTCGCAAACTGATTTTCAATCCGATGGCGAGTCTTCGAAAACGACACGCCCTGTGGCTTTCGATCGGACGCACCCATGAAACGCTGAAGCGCTGGAAAAAAATTCCGTCTCGGGGATTGGATCGCCTCTTATTTTTAAATCCCGGCCCGAAGGCGAGGCTGGAAGGCTTCGGTGACGCGTGCTTCGTTCCAATCCCGCAAAATCCATGGCGCTCCTGGCGCCTGGGACGCAATCCCGCCGAAGATATCTCCGGATTTGCAGCGCGCCTTTCGGGCGGGACGGTCCATCGGATTCTGGAATGGGTAAACCACTCCGGACCGCAGGCGCGGCTTCCTCGAGCGGAACGCGAGTGTCAGGAGCGAACGTTTCGCCTGCGAGCGGGAGAACGCCTTCTTGACCCCTCGAGAACCTACATCGTCACGGATGACTTCACCACTACGGGCAAAACGCTCGAAGCGGCCGCGGACAGCCTTCGAGCCAAAGGCGCGAAGCGAGTTGAGAGCCTGGTTTTAGGCTACCGACCCTATCTGCGGCAAAATCTGAAGATTCTTACTGCGGGCGAATGACGCCCGTTGCATCAGTGACAACAACCGAAGACGCGCCAAGGCCATCGGAAATCCAGGCTTCGACGCCCTCTACTTCGATTGAAAGTTCCGTTCCGAGCAAACGTTGAATCTGCGCCAAGGCTTCGGTCGGTCCAAAGCCATCAGTGGCGAATTCCACACCCGCAAGCTGGGGGAGGCGAATCGGCGCGGTCGGGACTTTCCCGGACGCGAAGAGGACGGTTTCAACGAAGCGCACGCGTTCATCCTGAACATTGGACTGCCAGTCCTTCGAGCCTTCCGGCAGCCAATCGGACGTGCCGAACATTTTCTCGAGCGACTGCTTGATGCGACGAAGTTTTTTCGCGATCTCGTGGTTGTTTTCCGATTCTTCTGCCGTCAGGCACACACTCCACTGACTGCTCATTCCGTCCGGAGAAAACCATCCGAATACATTTCGCGTGGACTCTTCTCCGGCTTCCCGTTGAAGCGCGCCGAAAAACGTCTCTGAAATTCCAGCCGCCATTGGACTGCGATGCGTGAAACTTGCCTGCAAAACCCCCAGCGACTCCGTCCCTCGGACAAAGTCGAGCGGCTTCGGCAATCCTTCGATGGAACCCAAATCCGTCCAGCGATCCGCATAAATCACGCGGTTGCACGCGATTTCCTCACCCGATGCAAGCACGATGGCCCGCACGCCGGAAGGTCCGGCCAGGATTGCGGTGAGGGGCACGCCTTCCACCCGACGAACATTTGGAAATGAGGCCATTTTGAGGCGAATTTGTTCTTCGATTTCGAAGAGCGATGAATCAAACCGAGCTTCGAGCGCTCCGGTCATGCGATTTTCACAGCCCGACAGCATCTCTTCCTTGACCTCGTTTCGGGCTGCCAACGTGGGCGCGTGAACCCAAGCCGGCTCTCGAAAGGACCGGTTTCGGAATTCGCGTAGCCACGAACCGAGCTGCAGAGCTCCCGTCGGCACGCCCATCCGGGAGGCAAGTTCCTTCCAAACCCAAGCGCCGACCCCGGCTTCGATCGACTGACAAGGGGCCATGAGGCGACTCTGACCGCCGGCGATCCAACGGATTTCCCTGCCGTCCTGGGCCAGAAACCCCACTGCGCCGAGCGCGGCCCAACCATCACCTACGACTACAGAAACGTCATTACCGCTTTGATTTGGACTGCTTACGTGGTTTTGAGCCTGCGCCATTTCCGTCCTCAAAAAACTTTTTATGCAAGGCCCTGACCCCGTCATCCGCATGCGTGCGGGGAACGGCCAAAGTCATCGCCATTGCGGAAGCCGACCCCATCGTAGCTGAGATTCCGGATTGAGCAAGGGCGTCGATGACCTCGCCCAAAGCCCGTCCATCCTGCGAAAAACGGCTCCCGATCACTGATACCGGGACCATCGACGTATCGAAGTTGAAGCGGCGGACAAAGCCGTCCCCCAATAGCTTTTGGAGGACCCGTTTCCAATCGGCTTCCGCGTCGCAATCGACGTAGCATTGAACCTTTCCCTCAGAGAATACGGGCGCGAGCACCGAGAGATGGAACTCGGCCGCGAGATCCCAAAGCGCGCCGATCACGGTGGGTCGCATGAGCTCGACGGTCAGAAGCGCTTTGCCCGCATCCGCCGTAATGCCCGCGATCGCGAACTCTTCCAACCCTTTGCCGGTGATTCCATTCATGACTTCGGTTCCTTTGCTTTCGTTGAAACTGTTTTTTACGCGGAGCCGAACTCCTGCCGCGTGCGCGAGTTCCACGCTCCGCGAATGTAAAACGCCGGCGCCACGGACGGCGAGTTCGGCCATAAGATTGGCCGGCATCGTCGCCCAGAGGCGCGCGTTGGCCACCACGGATGGATCCGCGGTGAATATCCCGTCAACATCCGTGTAAATCTCGCAGACCTCCGCCTCGAGCGCCGCCGCGAGCGCGACTGCCGTCGTATCCGAGCCGCCCCGACCGAGCGTAGTGACTTCCTTTTCTTCGCTCACGCCCTGAAAACCCGCCACGATCGCGACTCGACCGGACGCGAGCGTCGTGCGAACGCGATCGCCCAGGATGTGGCGGATGCGCGCGCGCCGATGGCTCGCATCAGTGATGATCCCGCTCTGAGAGCCCGTGAACGAGGTCGCTTCGATTCCCCGCTCGGCCAAGGCCATCGACAGCAGGGCCATGGAAATGCGTTCGCCGGCCGTCAGGAGCATGTCCATTTCACGGTGCGGAGGATCATCACAAACCTGCTTGGCGAGCGTAATCAGCTCGTCCGTCGTGCCGCCCATCGCCGAAACCACGACGACGAGATTTTCCCACTGAGGCTTCGTGCGCACGATTCGATCGGCCACCGCACGGATCCGCTCAGGGGTACCGACCGAGGTCCCGCCGAACTTTTGCACCCAGAGCCGAGGCATCGCGCCGGAGGCTTAGCTGTCGCGCAGGACGCGTTTGTTCTTCTTACGGGCCGCTTCGCGCTTTTTGTAGCTGACGCCGTAAATATTCTCACTTCGCGCACGGCGTGCCCGGCTTCGGCGAACGCGCCGGCGTTCCGGCGGGTCACGCACTTCGAGCGAAGCGATGCTGCGGGAGCGGTCATTCGGCATCGGCAGGAGCACCTGGGTGCCCGCGCGAAGCGGATGCTTGGCCGAAACCCCGTTCAAATCCGAAATGGGATCGACGCGAATTCCGAAGTGACGGGCGACGCCGGCGAGAGTCTCGCCCCGACGAATCTTATGGGAAAGGAAATGCACCTTTCGAGGAAACGCCTGATGGTTGTACGTCACGAGAAAATGATCCTTCACTGAGGTCGGAAGTTTGATCCGGTAGGTACTGACCGTCGGCGGTGTGCACCATCGCAACAGCTCGGGGTTCAGGCTTTTTACCGTAGTGTAGGAAAGGCCGGCCGCGCGCGCGACCTTGAGGAGGTCCGCCGGGCTCTGGACTTCGAATTCCATCAGCGCTTGCCCGGAGGCCACGCCTTTTTTACTCACGCTTGGCGTGGGGATCGGCTTCGCGAGCGGCAGCGGCTCGCTGCTTTGCGTGTCTGACTCCTGCGACAGGTCCGCCGAAACCCCGAGCTTCGCCGCCATCAGATCTTCCGGGGCGTCTTCGTAATCGTCGTATTCGGTTTCTTCGGTCTGAATGATTCCGGCGATCGTTTCGGCGGGCCGGGCGGACTTGGCCGACTGCGCGTCGTCGTCCTTGATGACCTTCACGACTTCACCGTCGCCCGCGACGGCTTCGTCCTTCGAGGCCAGAAGCCCGGAGGCCGGGAAGCCGAACTGCGTGCGGTTCTTGGCTACGATCGCGGCTGCAATGATTTTCGGTACGTAATCTCGGGTTTCGGGGCGAAGGAACTTGTGACGGGTGATCACCCAGTAATCCTTCACGCCGTAACGACGGATGGCGCGCGCGACTTTGGATTCGCCGGCGTTGTAGGCCGCGGCCGCGAGTTCCCAGGACTGAAACATGCCGTTCAGATCGCGGAGATATTCTACGGCGGCCATCGTGGATTTGCGTGTGTCGCGACGTTCATCGACCCACCAGTTGACCATCATTCCGTAACGCTTGCCGGTAGCGGAGATGAACTGCCACGGGCCGACGGCTTTGGCGTGAGACCGCGCGTGGTTGTTAAAACCGCTCTCGATCATGGCGAGGTATACGAGATCCTCGGGCAAGCCGTTTTGTTTGAGCAGCGGCTGGATGAACGGAATAAAGAACTCCGAACGCTCCAGGTACTTGGTAAAATGTCCGCGACCGCGGCCGGTGAAATAATCGACCCAGTATTCGACGCGCGAGTTGAGCGTGATCGGGAAATCGAAGTTCGCGTTCTCAAGCTTCATGCCCCGAAAAACGATTTCACCTTTCGGAGTCAGCTTCATGGTTTCGGCGGATGCTTCCATGGAGATCGCTTTGGGATCCCGGCCGTTGCCGTCGGACTTGAGGATATCGCCCATGTTCTTGGGATCCCCGTTGCGCGCAACGTGGGCACATCCCACCAATGCTAGGCAAACGAGCGATAAGAACCGCAAATTTCTTTCCATGAAACCTCTTTGCAAATGAGTACCGGATCATCTTGATCCCGAGGCTCAAGTTTAAGCGGGGCCCTTGGAAGCTGTCAATTTTCGAGGGGCTCGATCACGAGCGACCCGGTAGGCAGAATAGTACTCTGAGGCTGCGACTCGTGGGCCGGCACCCGGCTGGCCCGAAGGTCGATTTCAATCGCCTGATCGCCGAATGGAATGGCTCCTTCACTTCCCGTGACAGCCTTTTTGTCCTCAAAATGAAATGCCGCGATCCGACTGAGCTCATCCCAGGTCTTTGCGTACCGGCCGGTCTCGCCTCGGAAGATTCTTTGCGCCAGATAAGTCTCTTGCATGGAGCCAACCACATCGTGGCCCTCACGCTGCCCCGTGCGAAATTCCGGGGTTGACTCGGGTCTTTGCATGGCTTGACCCGTGAGGTCCTCGGAACTCACGCGAAGGCCGTCGACGGGCGATCGAACTCCAACGGCATTCACCACCGGTCGGCCCTTCGAATCCTTCTGCGTCTCAAAGGTGAAATACCCTTGAAACACGCCTTTTTCCTGCAAGTGGCTTCCATCCGGCATCGAAAGAATCGCCCGAATGTGTTTCGTCGCGGCCTGCGTGAGATAGGCCGAGTCCGGGCTGGGAATGGGGAAATTGGCACGCACCCGATAGCGCTGGTCAACGACGACGTAATCGGAAATTCTGCCGCCGGCCTCGGATAACGCGGAGATCAGAAGCCTTTCGCCTGACGCCTCGACCACGCGAATCTCGTAAGCGTCTTCGACCTGCTTGGGAATGGGCACGCCAAGCCTTCCCGCAATGCGAGTATAGCTGCCGTAAACCGCCTTGTAGTAGTGCTGATAGGTCACGATTCGGTCCAGGGTCTCGAGTAGTTTGCGCCTGAGGTAAGGCGACGGGGTTTCGCCTTCCAGCAGTGCCGCCACTCCGCTCTCGGCACTGGACGAGATTATGGGCTCGCCCAGTGGTTCAAACTGGAGCGCTCGGGCCCAAATCGTCATTCCGGCCATGGCAGTTAGAATAAATATGAGAAAGAGCCTTCTTCGATACATCCCCACCGGTAAAAAATGCAATTCGAGGGCCGAGAATGTTAATTTTAGACAGCATTTTTAACTAATGATTTCAGTGAATTGAAAAGACTATAAACCGGCCTAAACACTCTAAAGCGATCATTGCCTTGACACTGTCGGATTCTTGGCCGGTGCGTCATTATCAAGCACTTGAAATTCTGATAAAATTTTCACGACTTAGCGCATTATTCCATGTAAATCCTATCTCTTTTGTGGCCATTCGCGCCGTCCAGGTCGGTTAAGATCAATAACCCATTGAAAACTAAGTCGTTTGTGCCTGGCGTAAGAATTGCTCTATGCGTCTCCCTCACCTGCTCAGTCGCAGGTGGGATGCCCGTGGGGGGCACTGGCTCAGGTGTGGGGGTGTGTGTGGGTCTACTTATCTTTGGGTTCTTGTTCGCTACCGTTCACGTTCAAGCCTCGGCGCCGTCATGGCCCGGATCGCTCAGCCTGGGTGACGGAGGACTGAGCGGAGACTCCATTCAACGCCTTCAAGAAGCCTTCACGACGATTCGCGAAAATCGTGAAATTCAAAAGCTGCTCAAGACCAATGGCCAGGAAATTACTCTCCTCCAACGCATCAGTGAGGGCGGGTGGGAAACCACGAAGTTCCAGGGTTACTTCAAAGGCCTGGAAGTCGTCGGATCGATGGCCCTCCATCACCGGGGGCCTTGGAGCTGGGACATCACGAACGCACTCGCCCGATTCAATCTCAGCGTCGCTCCCACCCTGACCGCGGAAGACGCGGCCAGGATCGCGCAAGAGACAACCGGCGCTTCGGAAAATGATCTGAAGATCCTCACGGCTCCGGAACTTAAAATTCTTCCGGACGAGTCGAGCGATTCGGCGCAGCTCATTTACTGGGTGGCGATCAACGGCACCAACGAAGCCGCAGGACACGACGTTTTGGTCAACGCGCATACCGGCGCGGTACTCGCCGACGTTTCCAGGTGGCAGACCGCGGGAATCCCAGCGCAAGTTCACGTCCTCGCGGCCAACAGCCGATGTCAGAAGTTCGACCCGGCGGGGAATCTTACAGCGTACGATCCGACCCTTTGTAGCCTCGTCATTCAAAATGGCCGCACGCTCCCAGGCGCCGATCGTTCCGCCGGCAATGCGCTGAGCAACTCGGCGTCGGTCCTTCGGTACTTCGCGACGACTCACGGCCGAAACAGCTTCGACAACCGGGGCACGGCCCTGGTCAGCATCGTGCACATGGGCCAAAAGTTCCCCAATGCTTTTTGGGATAGCGAACGAAACATCATGGCGTACGGCGATGGCGATGGAGTCGAACTCGGCGACATGACTCAGGCTATGGATGTGGCCGGACACGAGATGACCCATGGAGTGACATCGCTGACCGCCAAGCTGCAATACTTCGGCGAAAGTGGCGCGATCAACGAGGCGATGTCCGATATTTTCGGAAAACTCATCGCGAACGACGGCGATTGGGTATTGGGACGCAAACTGTTTCTGCGACCCTCCGCAAATTCCGGCATTCGCAATCTCGCCAATCCGCGGCTCATCACGTTCAAGTACCAGGACGCGACCGGACGGCAACAGTCACGCGGATATCCCGCAACGGTGGCCGAACGTCTCCCCAGCCAGCAAAAATGCGACGACTCCAACGACCGCTGCTGGGTTCACATCAATGCCACAATTTTCGGCCACGGCGCTTATCGCGTGATCAAGCGAGTGGGAAAAGAACGCGCGGAGAAGATGTACTATCGCGCGCTGACTCAGCTCATGACTCCGCGAACCGGCTTTCTAGCCGGCGGACAGGCTGTACTCAAAGCCTGCGGGCAGCTCTTCGGCGCGACTTCGACAACGTGCTCGGCGACGCAACTATCCCTCTCGGAAGTCGGGCTAGTCAGCCGCTAAACGTTCGCGTTTATGCCTCGCCCCTTCGGCTCGGAAGCTCGTGCCTCGCCCCTTCGGCTCGGAAGCTCGTGCCTCGCCCCTTCGGCTCGGAAGCTCGTGCCTCGCCCCTTCGGCTCGGAAGCTCGTGCCTCGCCCCTTCGCTACGCATCCTGCTCCGCGAGTGCCCACTGGGCACCGGGAAGCTCGGCTCATGCCTCGCTTAATGTAAGTCGGCGGGATTGAACTTTTTGACGACTTCGACGATCTGCTTCTCGAGATCTTCGTCGGTCTCATAGACTTCGTCGATGTGCGACGAGCGCATGAGGTATTCGCGGATTTGAGCCGCGACCAACTTCAAGGACTTCTGAAAAAAGAATCCGTTCAGCTCGTCGTCACCGAAGGTGCTGCGCACCAAACCTTTAGCGGCTTTGTATTGATCACTTTCGGTGAATGTCGTGTTTTGTAACACCTCGGCCTTCGCGCCCATCTTGGCCAGTGCACGCTCGCGAAGATCTTCTTCGGTAAGAATGTAAGGGCCAACGAGTCCGAAGACTTCGTCTTGAACGATTTGCCGAAGCCTCGGTGGAAACGCGATCGACTTGTCATTCTCCAAGCGCGTGATGATGCTTTTGCAAAGCAATCGCACTGTATCTCTCTGCGTCGCCATTTCGTTCGCTCCTCCGTCAAATTCAAGGTAGCTCAATTCAGCTAACGGCTCAGCTTCTTTTTGATTTTTTTTGTAAATAGATCGAGTGCTTCAGTCGTTTCACCTAGACCCATGATTTTTGCGAGACCGACGGTCAGCACGACTCCAAACCCGACACAAAGTCCCACTTTCCCGGCGCGAATGAGGACTTTTCCCAGGGGGCCAAGCCAGGTCTCGAGCGGCCCGACACTCCCGGGTAGAGCCTGAAAAGCCTCACGATAGAGCAGGAAACAAGCTGCCCCCATCACCAGCGCGATGAAAAAGTGCCCCATTGCACTTCCCAGAACGGAACGAAACGAAAACACTCCGCCTTTGTCACGAATGAGCCGCCTGATGGAGAAAAGAAGAAACGTTGCGTTAAAAAGCGCAGCAACGGAAGTACCCACGGCCAAACCGACGTAGCCCAAGGGCCCGATCAAAAGGAGATTGAGGCCGATCGTCAGCGCGACCGAAAGCACGCTCGAAACGACCGGGACCCGCGTGTCGCCCATGGCGTAGCAAGCCGGGACAAGTACTTTGACCGCCGAATAGGCCACGAGGCCTGCGGAATAAGCGGCAAGCCCCCAGGCTGTCGCCAGGGTGTCCGAAGGTTGAAACCGTCCATACTCAAAAAGCAGCTGCACAATCGGACCGCCTAAGAACGCTAGCCCGGCGGCGGCCGGAAAATTGATCGCAAATACCCTTTTCAGGCTTTGGGTCAGCGTCGCGGATACTCCCGCGAAATCTTTTTCCACCCAGAGTTGCGATACTCTCGGCAGCGTCGCGGCGGCCAACGATACCCCGAAGATGCCGATCGGAAACTGAAGCAGCCGAAAAGCGTAGTTCAGCCAAGAAACGGCGCCCGCTTCCTGGGAAGTCGCAAGAATACTGTTCACCAAGATATTGATCTGAGTCGCTGCCAGCCCGAGCGTCCCCGGGATCATCAAGAGAAGCATGCGCCGTAGGGCTGGATCCCGATGCCACGCCGGTTCGCCGGACGCGCGCGGTTGCCAACGGTATCCGACGCCTCGGAGCACCGGCCATTGGCAAGCGGCTTGGACGGCGCCGCCCATCAACACGCCCACGGCCATGCCTTCGATCGGCGCGTAGCCATAACGAGGAAGAATCCAGATACAAAGCACTCCCACGCCGATCGACGTCAAGTTGAAGAGGGCCGACGAAAACGCAGGCAGAAAAAATTTTCCGGAGGCGTTCAGTATCGCCATGAAAGCCGCCGCCAGCGCGACGAGCGGGAAGAACGGGAACATGATTCGAGTCATCGAGACCGTGAGTTCGAACTTCCCTTCAACGCCCTTGAAAGACGACGCGTAGAGCGAAACTAGTTGCGGCGCGAAAACGACGCCCACGACGGCGAGCAGGCTGACTGCGACGAAAAGCGTCCGAAAGACGAGGCCCGCCAGCCGCCAAGCCCGCCGCTCGCCCTCCTCGATGCGAACGCGCGTGAAAGTCGGGACGAGCGCCGCGCTCATGGCGCCTTCGGCGAAAAGGTCTCGGAGCAGATTGGGTATTCGAAAAGCGATGTTGAACGCATCCGTCGCGTGACCCGCGCCAAAATAGAAGGCGAAGACTTGTTCGCGCGCGAGTCCGCCAATTCGACTGAAGAACGTCGCGATCCCCATCGCGCCGGCGGCGCGAAGGACGCCGTCTTTAGGCGCGTCGCGGTTGGCTCCGCCAGCCGGAGTCACGCGGTCTTGAATGCTTTGTTCAGCCAGCGGTCGATTCCGTCGTCGATCTTGGATCGAAAAGGAGTGGCTAACAGGCTCAGCTTGCCGTCGAGCGAGAGCTCTCCGTCTCTACACGAAAGTGTCGCCGAAAACATCGGAGACTTAATGCTGACTTGGCAAGCACCGGGATTTCGTTCGATCTCAAAACCTCCGACGGAAGCTTTGGCCATCACTCGTTCGATATCGCTCGAAACGACGTCGTAAAGTTCCTTCGCGGTTTTTCCCGGTAAGCTGACCTTCTTGATGTACGCCGGCATTACTTCTTGCTCCAGTCCGCGTAAACGGCCTTCATCGTGCCATCGTTCGGGTAAAGCTTCATGAGGTTTCCGAGCATCGCCAAGGCCCGAGTCTTCTTTCCGCCGCCGTAGTAGCTCGCGGCCAGATTGAAACCCACTCCGTAGTCGTTGGGCATCATGGAATAAGCTTGTTCGAGCAGCCGGTAGGATTCGTCGAACTTCTTCAGGCCCTGCTTGGCCAGTCCCCAGTTGTAGAGGATCGAGGTGTTGGCCGGATGGTAGCGGCCGAACTCTTCATAGAGCTGTTCCATCTTCGAAAAGTCTTGCAGTCGGTAATTGAGAACGCTGAGTGAGAACATCACCCCGTGACTGCCGGGTTGGCGCTGATTGAACGTTTCGAGCAATGTGCGGGCCTCGGCGAATTTTCCCTGACTCGAGAGCTGCTCGGCTTCAATGACTTCGGTGGAATTGCCGACGAGCTTCATGATGAACATGCTTTCGGCGGGAGCGCAGGGCGCGATCAAGTCGAAGAGCGAACGGTTGCACGAGCTGACGACTTGAACGATCGCGATATCGGACGCTAGAATGGGGGTCCATCCGGCGGCGATCGTCCCGATGGGCATCGCATAGAATTCCGAGATGTTGTTCAAGATCTTGCGATTCTGAAACGCGTTGCTCGCGGTTGCGCGGTAGGCGTACGGCAAAAACCCGGGAAGTTGCGCGAAGGTCGAGCCGCTAAAGTTGGCGTCGATTGCGTGGAACGTATTGTCCGTCGCCACGCGGGCACGGCCCATGTCCCGGCGATGCAGATAACTCCAGTTGAGATGAAGCAGACACTGCACGGCGAAGACCGTACAGAGCAGCGGCCGGAACCACGCGAACTTCATCCCGTTGAAGGCGAGTTGCGAGCGCGAAAAATCCTGCACCGCCATGGCGAGAAAACGACCGAGGAGCAAAATCGCCGGCACCAAGGGGATCAACGTGTAACGGAGTTGATAGACCGGGTTCTGGCGACCGATCGAACCACAAGCCAAAATCGAAACGCCCAACCAGACGAGAAGAAAACCGGTCTCCGGATTTGGAGCGACTAGCTTGTCGCGCGATCCCCTCCAGCCTGCGTAGACCGCGAACGCCGCGACGACGACGATACCGATCGCGCCCAGCACGGAGAGCGACGGCATGTTCCAACGGAACAGATCCGTGAAGAGAAATTCGAACGAACGACTCATGCTGAAAGGGCTGAAAGTCCAGCCGGAGTAACCGGTCGCGCCCGGCACGAACGGCGGAAGCTTTCGGAAGAAATCCTTGGACCAAGGCAAAGAAGCCATGAACGTCAGCGCGAAAGGCAAGGCATGAACTTTGAGCCAGGCCTTGCGATAGATTCCGAGCCAAGCCAATAAGATGAGCGGCGCGAGACGCACGTCGCCTTTCAGTTTGGTCGCGAAGTAGACGCTCAGGAAAAAGAATCCGTGGAACCGTAGCCAGTCTCGCCAATCATCGGAGCGGGCGGGCGAGTTCATCTGGCGCAAGGACCATGCGAGTATCCCGATCAAGGCGGCCTGCGAGAAAACCGTGAAATCAGAGAGCATCACCATCGAAGCCGTGACGTTGGCGCAAACCATGAAAAGCCCGACTACGAGCGCCGCGCTCAAACGATCGAGTCCCTCGCGCGCGCGCAGCCAATGCCAAACCGAAGCGCAAAGAATTCCGAGGCCGATGGACTTGAAGAAAAAGAAGCCGGTACCCCAGAACCCCATCACTCCGTGGAGAACTTTGTAGACCATGACGAGCAACGGGCGGTCGGAGTAACCCCAGGTTTCGGGCTGATTGGTGAACGGAAGGAGAATCTGCCCCAGCAAGGAGAAGAAGCCGCTGCCCGCTTGTTTCAGCCATTGATGATAATCGTCGTCCCACAACGGCAAACCCTGAGTCAGGGCGCACGCAAAAACAAAAGCGATTACGCCGACGAAGAAAGTTTCGTGCTTCCAAAATTCTCCGAACGCGAACGGAGTTTTTTTCACTGACGCCTTTGCCGAATGTGGCTTCGATTTTCTCATCCTTTAAAGGTAACCGAAGAGCGGAAACGGGAAAGCGCCATTAATTTGTCGTAAAAAGCGCGAGGTCCTGTCCGAGCGTCACCGTTTGTTCCGCTTTCACTTTCCATTCCGAGAGGATCGAGTGAATGGGGAGTGCATGCGGAACCAGAGTCCCTTGACATTCCACTAGGCAAATTGCGGAGTGCGCCGGAACCACGGCGTCCCTAAGAAACAAGAGTGAGTGCACCCGCCCCGGAACCAGGGAGCGAAGCTTGAGCCGGCCGTCCTTGTTTCCCTTGGGAGTCGGCCGCACATGCCGGACCGGTACGATCCAAAGGCCGATTCTCACCATCCAGCGGGCGTTTTCGCCGCTTCCCGGGAGGCGCCAAGCCGACGCGCGCAGGACGCGTCCGTCCGGGACGGTGATCCGGCCGGAGACCCCGGCTTCGCTTCGCTGGACCTCGAGCCACGGCGGGGTGCCTTCCACGTCCCTGATCCATTGATCGGAAACGGTCCAGCGGGAAGCCACGGCGACCGGTCCGAGCGCCTCCCTGCAGATTTGAGCGGCGATGGTCATCCAGGAAGCTTCCGGGCGGAGCGAGGGCACGAATTCCTCGTCGACGTAGCCTGAGTGATAAACGCCTTCCCGTACCCACGGGTGGAGCAGTAACTCATCTAAAAAACGCTCATTGGTTTGCAAGGACCCCGCGATCCACAACTCGGAAAGAATCCCGCGCGCAAGAGAGACGGCCTGCTTTCGCTCATGGGCGCCCGCGAAGAGGATTCCGACCAGACCGCTGGATTTCGTGACCAGATCGTCACCGACCTGCACACCGATTTCCGCCTGCGCGCTCGCTCCGGGCAGCTTCCATTCGCGTTGTTCCGAGACCTCGTGCACGACGCCCGGGAGTGGTAGCTGCAAGACCGGATCTTCGCAACGAATCCGGAGAGCCACCCCCGCCGTCCATTCTCGTTTGGGCACGCGCGCCGGCAACTCCCGGCGGTTTTCCAAAGCGGCCAGCTGCCATTCGACCGCATCCGTGCCCGCAACCAGTTCCCAAAGCCCGTAAGTCGCTGAAAGCCTACAGAGCCCATCGACCAAATACGGGCGCTCACCGTCGCACATGAACTCAAGCGACCCGACTCCGACGTATCCCACGTGTTCGGAAAGTGCCCGCGTCCATTCCACCAGAGTTTCCAGAGTTTCTGGATCCAGGAAATCCGCGGGGCAGATTTCAATCGTCTTGCGGTAACGCGACTGAAGCGATCCGTCGACCGCCGGGAAACTCTCGAACCGTCCGTCTTGCAAACGCGAAAAGGGAAGCGAAACGTGCCGCGATCCATCCAGGTAACGCTCCACGAAGAGAATCACCTCACCCACGTTCCGGCGGAGCTGTTCAATCCAGAGCGGCAGCCTTGTCTCGACGTCGTCCGGTTGATGGATGACGAAGATCCCGCTTTCGCCTCCTCCGTGCGCGGACTTCAGTACCAACGGCGCGCCGGTTCCCAGCAGCCGCTCCACCTCATGCACGTTGTAAATCGGGTCGGAAGATACGATCAGATTCGAAATTCCGAGTTTTTCCGCCTCGGTTAAAAGATTGAGTTTATTACTGAACAAGCTGACGACTTTTGACGAGGGGCCGAGAACGATGAATCCGAGCTCGTGGGCGATTTGAAACAGCTCCGACCGTTCCGCCCAGAGGCTCACGCCGGGGTGCAGACAATGGGCCCACCCCGGCGAGAGCGGGGGTTGGCGTCCGAGGAAGTCGCTCAATAGGTCGCGCATCGCGTTCGACGCGTTGGGATCGGCGACGGCGGGCAGATTTTCGACGGTTTCGCACCGATATCCGTGACGCTCAAGCGATCTCACGATGCGCGCGGAAACGCAGGCCGGACCCAGAATAAGCGCTCCCGGCGGCTGGCTGATTGTATTGTCCATGGCGCGAGCGGCGTGAAGTTTTCGCACGAAATCAGGCTAACTTAGGCCTGACGCAAAGTCCTTGGCAAAACTGGGGGTGGATATGCGAGAGTGCGGCCGTGCGTGTTCCGGTACCTCTCACTAAAGATTTCGGCGAACATTTCCAGCAGGAGTTGGAGACCTTCGCGATCCAAGAAGGCTTGATTCCCGAATCCGAGCCGAGCCCGCTTACGTCAAAAAGGTACCTGAGCCGTTCCGTCGCGCCGCATGTTGAAAAGCTTTCCGCCTTATTCAATCGCCGGGAAAGCGCCCCTCCGGAAGACGGGCACCCGCCTCAGAAAGGCGCGATTCCCGAACCCGTGGACCCGTCTGGAGGTTTGGATAAATACTGGAAGTCGGGATCCAATCCAAAAAATCTGCGGCTCGCGTACTTCCTGGCTTTTATGCCGCCCAATCTCTTTCGGGTGGCGGCGGTTTGGTCGGAGCTCGGGCGACTCGGCTTTCGCTGGGCAGCCGGTGACCGCCTCCGCGCGATCGAACTCGGGGCGGGGCCCGCGACGGCGTCGTGCGGAATCATCGCGGGCGAGAAACACGCGAGCATCGGGCTCCCCTCGGTCGGCGACTTCGCGTTGATCGAGCAGGACCGCGGCATGCTCGAACTCGGCTCGCGTTGGGCGCGCCGCTACTTCGCTGATCACGGCCTTCCTGACTTGGGCACCCGGACGTTTCATTGGACGCTCAACTTCAAGGAGCCGCTCCTGCCGCGGGCGGCACCCAAGTTCAACCTTTGGCTCTCCAGTTATTTTCTGAACGAAACGCGCGAACCGACCTCGGTGGTCGCAGATCGGCTCATCGACGCATGGAACCGACACCTGGATGACGAAGGGATCGTGATTCTCGTCGAGCCTGCGCTCCGTCTGCAATCCCGGAGACTTTTGGAGCTTCGTCGTGAGCTGATCGCGCGTTCGGGCCTGCAAGTGCTTCTCCCCTGTCTGGGCCATCAGAATTGCGGCGCGCTCGCGGACTCTGAAGACTGGTGCCATGAAGAAGTCTCTTGGTGGCGTCCACCGTATTTGAAACTGCTCGACGAAATGACTCGCTTGGATCGCAAAAGCCTTCCGTTCAGCTACCTCGTGTTGGTCAAAAGTAAGCGCGATCGCCGCGAGCTGCTCCCGGCGATTGACGGGAAGACACAAAGGTTGGTCAGTCCGGCCCACCGCGAAGGCAAGGAATGGGAGTTTTATCTTTGTGGCGACGACGGCAAGCGTCGCGCGCGCTATCGGCCGAGTGCCTCGGAAAACGAGCCGCTAGCCGATCCGGAACGCGGAGATATTCTGATCGATCCGGAGCTGCGCGGAGACATGAATTCAGCCCGCATTGAACGCCTGCGCCGCAAGGCCTGAGAGCCGGATACAATCGCCATGAGCGACTACCGGAAAATTGAACTTGCGATTCGCGCACTCGAAAAATCTTTTCTTAAACAGCCGAGCCTCGCGCTGATGGCCAAAGCCGCCGGCATGAGCGAATTCCATTTTCAACGCGTCTTCACGAAATGGGCGGGCATTAGCCCGAAGAGTTTTCTTCAATATCTGACGGCAAGTTACGCCAAGAAGAGGCTTCTCGAATGCCGTTCTATTCTCGACGCCTCGCTCGAAGTCGGACTTTCCGGACCCGGGCGCATGCACGATCTTTTGATCAAAATTGACGCGATGTCGCCCGGCGAATACAAGGCGGGGGGACGTGGACTGCGGATCGACTTTGGAGTCCACCCCTCACCCTTCGGCGACTGTTTGATCGCGATCACCCCGCGGGGACTCTGTGGGCTCGCATTTTTAGCGAATCGGTCGGCCCCGGCCGCGCTCGAGGAGCTCAAGGCCAATTGGCCGGGCGCGATTTTTCATGCCTCGCAAATTAAAACCGCCCCCATCGCCGCTCGATGCTTCGCTCTAAACGCGGATCGAGAGTTGAAACTGCTACTCAAAGGTACCCCGTTTCAGCTTAAGGTCTGGGATGCTCTTCTCAAGATTCCTGCCGGCGCGCTCGTTTCGTACGGCGATCTCGCGGAAGGGATCGGCGCACCAAAGGCGGCGCGCGCGGTCGGATCCGCGATCGGTGACAATCCGATCGGCTACCTGATTCCCTGTCACCGCGTGATTCGGGAAACGGGCATCGTAGGTCAATACCGCTGGGGCACCTCCCGAAAAGTGGCTATGATCGCGCGTGAGGGCGCGAGCCTCGGCGTCTAGCGACGGGCCAGCAAAAAGAGATTGTCCGAGAGTGCCCGCGGAAATAACCGAGCGGCGAAGCCGGGGAAATGCCGGCCTGAAAGCGGAACCCTGCCTTGCAGGCTGTATCCGACGCGTGCGTCGCGGAGCCCCGCTTCGCTGGCGATTCGGAGAAGATCCGGCTCCAGCAGGGCCGTGATATGCGCCGGATAATCCCGTTCTTGAAACGCGTTGAACTGGTTCTTAGTTAGAAGCGTCAGCTTGCTGAGCAGACTCAGCTGATTGGGCGTACTGATCAGAATCCAGGCGCCCGGCTTCGCGATCCTCCGAAGTTCGCGCATGAACGCGCGTGGATTTTCGAGATGCTCGATCGTTTCGATCGAAACGACCGCGTCCGCCGCCTCGTCCGGAACCGCAAAGCGACCGGCGTCCAGATCGGCTTGGACAAACTCAACCGTGAGCGACAGACCCGGGTGCCTCACCACGTCGACTCCGACGTAGCGACCGAAGAGTTTAATCAATCGTTCGCGCAAGACTGCCGTTCCGCAGCCGACGTCAACCACCAGCGCGCCACCGGCGCCCACTTCGGTCAGGAGCTCGAGCGCTCGTTCGTGAAGGACTCCGGAGCTGGTGCCGCGAGACTCTTGCGCGCGGAGATGGACGTCGGTCATTCGACTCTTTCCTTCACGGTTCCCGCAATGACAGTCTGCAGTTGAAGTATTCTTGCGCCCGGATCGCAGAGCTCGCGCGCCCGGGCGGGACCAAGCGGACTACGAGCGGGCGCCTCCTGAGCGGCCTCGATTTCAGTCTTGAGCGCGGCGACCAAGGCGCCGACGTCGCCCGGCGGCACGAGCACCCCGAGCCGATCAGTCATGATCTCTTCGGCACCGCCGTGCTTCGTTGTCACGATCCGCAGGCCTGCGTAAAGAGCTTCAATCCAGGCGATTCCAAACGGCTCCGGAGCTTCGTTGGTTTGGCAATGGATGTCACTCGCCGCGAATATTTCGGCAACATCACTGCGTTCGCCGAGAAACTTGATCCGGTCCACGATGCCGAGCGATCGTGCCAATCTTTGAAGTTCCGCGAGGTACGAGTTTTCGGCCGGGCGCTGAGGGCCCCCGAGCACGATTGCATACCAGCCGCTGACCGCCGCCATCCGCCCCAGCGCCCGCATGAGCAGTCGCTGACCCTTCCAGGGTTGCAGTCGCGCCGCGACAACCAGGAGCACGGACTTTTGTGGAACCCCGAGCGCCTCCCGCACACGTGCGCGATGCCCCTCGGGATAAATCGCAGGCGCCGAGACGGGGCAGTAAACGACGTCGCCGGGAATGCCGGCAAAAAGCGCCTCACAGCGCTTTTTGGTGAAGTGACTGTTGTAGATCACTCGGTCCGGCCGAATCCGGATCGCCCAACGCTCCAGCCAATGACGGCCTTCGATCGCGTCGTGCAGCCAAAGAATGAGCGGGATCTTACGCCGGCGCGCCACGATGCCGAAAATCGCGCAGGCCCAGGGAGAATGACAGATGATGGCATCGACGGGCGCATCTCGAAGGAGCTTCGATAGCTTCGCCCGTCCGCGAAAGACGCTCCAAGGGAAGGAGATTTTTACGTGCCCGAGCGCCGCCGCCGGACATTGTTCCCGTTCGAGTTCCCTGCTCAGGCGGCCCTCGAAACAAAGCGCGAAGCGAGTATCCATCTCGGCGTTCAGCATCCGATGGCGGGCGAGACTGATGAGCAGGGTTTCGACGCCTCCGAAGAGGTTGCCGCTGTATAGGTGAAGAACTTTCACGATCGATTGCGAAGCAGGGCCTCGATCTCGTCCGCCGTCACGGTGGGCCGAGCTCCGCCGAACGCGCGCAAAGTCGCCTGCAAGCGATTCTTTAAAATCTCCTGCTCTTCTCCCGTTTCCTCGTCATGATGAATCAACAGATGTTTGATCGTGGTCAGGGCGTCAAAGAGCGCGCCGACGCATTTACGAATCTGCGGACGGGTCTGTGCATCGGTGCCGCGCACGGCGATTTCTTCGCTCAGGCCGGCGATCTCCGCGATGTGCGGCAACTCGAGCTGCAGGGAGGTACCGCGAATCGCGATCATGCGTTCGGAAAATACCGAAAAGAGTTTTTTGTTCCCTTCGAGATCCTCTTCAATTTTTTTGAGCGTTGCTTCTGCGGTCGTAGCGAAGCCGGAAAGCTCGTTGACGAACTCCTGAATCTGTTCGCGTCTCGCTTTCATCACAACACCTGCTTTTTGAGAAGAATCCCGTAAACTTTGTTTTGAATCTCAACCGGGGTCAGCGGCTTGACCAAATAATTGTCAACGCCCGATCGGATCGCCTCGATGACTTTTTCTTTGACGCCTTCGGCGGTTACCATGATGAAGCAGACATTTTTATGCTGCGGGTGATTGCGAACGTAGCGGAGCAACTCCATTCCGTCGAGCGGTTCCATATGCCAGTCCGCCATGATCAGATGAATGGTCTCGGTCTCGAGCGCGGCTTTGGCTTCCGGCGTTCCGGCGGCTAGCGTGATCTTCTTGAATCCGAACTGCTTCAGCAAGTCCCGGATCTGAATGCGCATCGTATTCACGTCATCGACCACCAGGATTCCGACTTCTTCGCGCAGCATGGACATGCCCTAGTATTGTAGAGGGAGCCGACGGTCGCCGTCATCCTCAAAAAATGGTCAGCTTCTGAGAGTTTCGAGCGGCTTGACTCGAAAAACCCGAAGCGACGCGATCAATCCGGTAAAAGCGGACCCGAGCACGAGCAGGGCCAGCAGTCCCAGCGCCTCGGGGGTCAGCAAATTCGGCTCGACCCCGAATCGATTGCGCAGGATCCCGTAACCGAGCGCCAATGCCCCGAGCGCGCCAGCGAAGGCCGCGACGGCGCCGAGCAGGGTGAACTCCCACCCTACGGCGGCGGCGAGATCCGAGCGGGTTCCGCCCAGTACTTTGAGCAATGCGATCTCGGGCGAGCGTGCCCGGGCGTTTTCGATCGCCATCATGGCGAGAATGAGAAGCCCGGCAGCCAAGGTGAATGCCGAAAGAAATTTCACGACAGCCTCCAGTCGGCCCGCGACATCGAGCAGTCGACCGGTCACCTCGTCGATGTCGATCGCCGTGACGGTCGGGTAGTCCCGGACCAGCTCAGACTGCGCACGCGATTTTTCGGCCGGTGAGACTCCGCCCACCGAGGTGATCCATTGAAATGGCGCGCCCTCGAGTGACCCGGGCCGGAACAAGACCATGAAGTTCGGTTGAAACGTCGACCAGCGCACCCGCCGCAGGCTGGTGACCCGGGCTGTGATTTCTACGCCTTGAATTTCGAAAAGGATGCGGTCGTTCAGTTTGATTCCCGCGCGATCGGCGAACGTATCCGCGACGGACACCTCCGGGACACCTCCGGGAGCGAGCGGCGCCGACCAGAACTTGCCACCGACCACGGACTCGGCTTCCGCGTAGAGGGATTCGCGTTCGCTCAAATTGTATTCCCGACTGCGATTGGCGGGCGCATCGTCCCGGTTGCCGTCCGGTTCGCGTTTGACGGCCTCGCCGTTAACACTCTTCATCCGGGCCCGAATGAGCTTGTTCCAGTTGAACCGCGCAGGGCGCGAGATCCCGTGGAGCAGCTTTTCGACGCCCGCGCGCTGTTCGTCTCCAATATCGATGAGAAAGAGCTGCGGGCGAAGCGAGGCTTGGGCACCCGTCAGCTCGCCCAGCATTCCCCCGCGCAAAACTTGGACGGAGGCGAGGAGCAGAATTCCCAGGCTCAAGACCGCGATCGTGAGTGAACTCTGTGCGCGACTTCGAAAGAGATTTTTGGTGCCGTAACGAAGGGCAAACGGTAGCTGCAACAGCCTGAAACGGCTCGAGGCCGTGAGCAGCGCGAAAATCACCCCAAATACGAGCGCGCCGAAGGCAACGATCCCGGCGACGGTACCGCCGCCGTAGGCGATCGATCCGGTTTCCACCGTGCCCACCGCCATGAGTAGCAACACCGATGCGGCACCCGCCACGATTTTTTTCCAGCCGGGCGTCGCGATGCCGTCCTCGGGACGAAGCAGCCGAAGCGGGCGCACATCCGGCAACTCGACGAGCGATACCGCACTGAAAAGCAGCGTGATCGCCAGCCCGAGCCCAAACGAAAAGATATATACCATTCCGGAACTTGCGACGGCGCCCGAAACGCTCGGAAAATCCACGAGCTGACCGAGCAAGGACGGCAATGCGCGCGACAAGAGCGCACCCGCCGCGACTCCGATCGCGGAGCCCAGCGCGCCGATGCAAACGGCCTGACTGAGAAAAATCCCGAGGATCTGCCGCGAGCTGGCGCCCACGCAACGAAGGATGGCGACCGTGGCCAAGCGGCTTCGCAAGTGTGATTGCAGCGAACTCGCCACCCCAATGCCGGCGAGCAGAAAAACAAACAGACTCATCAGACTCAGAAAATCGGTGAGTCGTTCATAAAATCCGCGAAGCTGAGGATTGGCTTCTTTATAAGTGCGTACTCGGAGCCCGGGATCGGCGAGAATCGTATCGATCATGTTCTTCCAGTTTTCGATCTGCTCGTCCGTGGCGACCTTCTCGATTTTAAAAACCGTTCGATACCGAATGCGACTGCCCGTTTGCTCGAGCTTCGTTCGGGCGAGCGCCCGTTCGCTGATCCAGATCCGAGGGCCGAGCGCGAACGCGCCAGGCGCGGGTCCCGGCTCATGAATCACCAGTGCTCCGATCTTGAAAGTCGCCTGGCCCAGCCTGATCTCACCGCCCGTCGTGACACCGAGCTGCGGCGTGATCTCGGGCTGCGCGAGCGCCACTACGTCTTGCTCGAGGAGCGGGAGAGAGTCGGCGGGCGCAGTCTCGACGCCGCCGTAGAATGGAAACCCACCGCTCACGGCTCGGACCTCGACCATTCGCGTACGATCCGTTTTAGGATCGCGCGCCATGGAGAGAAATTCCTTCACGGTCGCTGTTTCGGTGCCGGGCGGGAGCGCCGCGAGCGCCAGCGCGCGAGACTCGGAACTCAGGGGGCGCGGTGAACCGATCTCGAGATCGCCCCCCGCCATCGCGCGAGCCTCGCGGTTCATGGAATCCAGAATGCGAGCCGAAAGCGACTTCGTCGACGAGTGCGCGGCGACCGCGACGGCCAGACAAAGAACCGGGAGCACGAGCTTGCCCGAGCTCCGGAGGAGTTCGCGAAGCGCAAGCCGCGCGAGAATCATCGGGAACTCGGAGTGGAACTCACGTTTGCGATCCGGCCGTCTTTGAGCGCGATCGTCCGATCGGCGCGGGCCGCGAGCGCCGGATCATGAGTGACGAGGACGGTTGTGACCCGGCCTCGAAGCGATAGGATCAGATCGAGAATTTTCGCCCCGTTCGCGGAGTCGAGATTGCCCGTGGGTTCGTCGGCGAAAAGAACTTTGGGTTCGGCCACGAGCGCGCGGGCGATCGCGACGCGTTGCTGTTCGCCCCCGGAGAGCTGGCGAGGCAGGTGGTCCGCGCGGTCGCCGAGGCCGACTCGCTCAAGCCAGATCTGGGCCCGCTTCCAAGCTTCGCGATCATGCTTGAGTTCGAGGGGTAACGCGATGTTCTCCAGCGCGGTGAGCGTCGGAATGAGGTGGTAGGCCTGAAAAACAAAACCGAGATTCGCGCCTCGAAACCTCGCGAGCGCTTCCTCGTCGAGCCTCCCGAGTTCCTGTCCGTCGATCGTGACCGCGCCCGAGGTCGCTTGATCCAAGCCCGCGAGCAAACCGAGAAGAGTGCTCTTGCCGCTCCCGCTCGGTCCGACGAGTGAGACGAACTCCCCCTCCGCGAATGAGAGATCGATATCGCGCAGGACTTGTAGATTTCCGTATGACTTGCTGAGATTTTTGACCTGAATCATATCAGTTCGACCGACGTGGCGTCGCTTTCAGAAAAGGGAGAAGAAACTTCGTCACTCGATCGGCCACGCGTCTATGGCCTTCGTCCGTCGGGTGAGTTCCGTCCGCCTGGTTGAATGCGGATTGACCGGCCACGTCGCTGATGAAAAAGTCGAGGAACGGAACGTCCTCGCGCTTGGCGACTCGCGCAAAGAGCGCGTCGTAATTTTTTCGGTACTCGGCTCCGAGATTCGGGGTCGCGCGCATGCCGAAGAGCACCGCCCGCGCGCCGCTTCTCTTGATCCCTGCGATGATCGCGCCCAGGTTTTTTTCGGCTTCCGACGGCGTAATCCCGCGCAACATATCGTTCGCGCCGAGCGCCACGACGACCCACGAAGGCTTTTGCTTCAGGAGCCAGGGCAAACGTCGCAGTCCGCCCGAGGTCGTATCGCCGCTGACGCCGGCGTTTACGATTTTGGCTTCGATCCCGTGCTTTCGGAAATTTTCTTCAACCAGGGCGGGATAGGCGCGTTCCACCTCCACGCCGTAACCGGCCGTCAAGCTGTCGCCGAAAAATACAATCGATCCACCGGGCGGATCGCCGCCCGACGCGGCCGCCGTGAAGAACACAGCCATAAACAACGAAAGCGTCCGGTAAATCATCGTAAATTAAATCGTCGCGGATTTCGGCGTGGGAGTCGGCGACTTGGGCGTCGTCCTTTTGCGAATCGCGGCCACCGCGACATAGGCGATTTGCGCGAGGCAGAAAAGCCCGACCACGCCCTGCCCGCCGTTCGAGAACCCGTAGGAATGCAGGCCCACCCCCAACACGAAGTTGACCCCATACCAGGCCATCACGACCGAGAGGAACGCGAGCACGGTTGCCGCAGCGAACCCGAACTGTCCGATCCAACCCGTGAAGCGGGCATGCAGGATTGAGAGATAGGTTAAAAGGGCGCAAAGCGCCCAGACTTCCTTCGGATCCCAGCCCCAGAAGCGGCCCCAGGAATAATCCGCCCAGACGCCGCCGAGGATCGTGCCGCCGGCGAGCAGTACGACGCCGAACTGCATCGCGCGGTAAGCGAGTTGATTGAGGTTCAAAACCCGCGCGGACTGCCCCGTCGGATCGCCTTGAATATAATGGAAAAGCGTCAGATTCGCGAGCCCGAGGCTCAGCATGAACGCCGCGTAGCTCAGCGTGATGGTCATCACGTGAATCATGAGCCAGAAGTTGCTGCGCAGAACCGGCACGAGCGGATGGATGCCCGGATCCATGATCGACGGCGAAGCATCGGCCGAAAGCAGCGTGAATGCGGCCCAGGCGCAAGCGGTCGCGAGAATGACCGCCTGGCGTTGACGTGAATAAATGATGTAGGCGAACACCATCACACCGAAACTCACCCAGACGATGGATTCGTACATGTTCGTGACCGGTGGGCGGCCGGCGACGTAACTACGGAACGACATGCCGCAGATGTGACTGATGAAGCCCACCGCGGAAATTAAAAAACCGAGTTTTTGCAAACGTCCGGCCCAACCGGGATTGGCAAAAATGGAAAGCGTCAGGAGGATCGACGCCGAAAGGTAGAAGATCCAAGACCAGTGAAACGGCCTCGCGACGTTATAAACATATTCCGCGCCGATGAGTCGGGCGTAGCCCGGTCCCCACCCTTCAATCTTCGCTTCAATCGCCGCGCGTGAACTCTGGGCACCCGAAATGAAGGCCGGCTGATCTCCGTCCCGATAGGCCATCGCCATTCGGGCGAAACCGTTTCGGACGGACTCCCCTTCGGCATTCTTGCCGGCCAGAACATCCCAAGCCATCTGGGAAGTTGCGCCGGGAATCACAGGCCAGGCTTCGCCGGTGACGATCGTGCGATAAAGCGAAACTCGCTCGATCACGCGTCGAAGCTCCTGATCGCGTGGCGAGGGCTTGCTCGTCGCGGTGACCGTGGCCGGTTGACCCGTATTGCGGTTCTTGTCCATTGTAGAGGCGTACTGAATCAAGTCGCTTTGCTGAAAGAGTTCGGCCGGGCTAAAAAGTTTGCGATTTTCGTCCAGTCGAAGCTGGCGGCGGACGTCCTGGTTGCCGATGCGAATGAACGGGCGAGACTCCCAGGCTTGGGGTGCCGTAAGCCACGAAAACATAAGATCCGTCGAACCCCAGCCGGCGAAGCGATGAGAGCCCGTGATGAAGAGAACTGACTCGCGCGCCAAAGTGTCGAGCGGTTTGACCCGCCCACCGCTTTGCACGGGAATCATGCTGGCTTCTTTAAATGACCAATCCCCACGAGGTTCGCCCGTCGGGGCGGCTCCAGAAGCCGCGAAGGGGGCCAGGGCAACGACCGCGCATAGGATCAATTGAATCATGTGAGAATCCCCCCTGGACCCGTATTCGGCGCGCCGGCCGATTTCTTTTTAAGACGCCCGTAAAACAGCAACATGGATCCCAGGACGATGAGGAGCGAGCCGAGATACTTCAGCTTTCGTCCCGGATCGCGATTGACCGAAAAAATGGAGACGGTCGGTCGCGGCGACACGTCCTCATAACTGGATTGATAAAACGTGATGCCTTGATGCGTGAGCGGCTCGTTCATGCTGATGACGACGTCCTGCTTAGAACGCTCGGGAGCGTCGATTACGCTGACCTTGGACGAGTACGAAGCGGGATTGCGAGTTCCCTCGTAGTGCGACAGCTCGAAACGATCGAGCCGGATGCCGAAGGGTAGTACATGCCTTTGCGGTAAATAGAGAAGCGTGATCTTCCGCGATCCGTTCATCAGATTCGCCCGATCTCCGAGGCCGAGCCAAATCGAGGAATCTCCGGCGGTCACGCGAATCGCCGAGGGCGGCGCCTCCATGCCGAACTGCTGTTTGGCCGGAACATAGTCGACGTGATGAATCGCGCGTGGAATCCAGTCGAGGATTTTCACTTCGAACTTCATCGCCCAACCCGGCTCGAGAGTCTGACCCTTGATGGATTCAGTCTTGAAACGCCCGGACTTCTTGGCGCCGCTCGGACTCGACGAGGACCAGGCGAGTTCGCCGTTCGCGCGCGGGGAAAACAGAAGATCCGGCCCACCGGTCGGATTCGGTTCCGCGCCCGAAATATTCGCCAGCCGAAGCATCGCGGGTCCCATCGCGCTCGCATTCCAGGCGGGATCCCCGCCCCACATCCAGAGTTCTTGCGGGATCTTCATCATGCCGCCGCGGATTTCGAGCTTCATGGCCGGAAATCCCGCACCCGGATCGCTCGCGGGGGCGGGCACGAACGAAACTTTCGTATCCGCGTGGGTCATGAATTCGGAAACCGTGACTCCAAACGCTTTGATTTTGATCGGCGAAAATTTCGCGATCGGCGGGGTCCAGGGAACCGGAACCTCGCGCATCAGTCCGTTCTCGGCCAAAGTCAGAACGGGCGTGTTCACTTCGACGATGTTGGAAACTTCGCCTTCCGCCACCCGGAGCGAAGCATCGAGCCCGTGTCGATAGGTGATGAAAGAGCCGAACAGCAGCGTGAGAATTCCGAGATGCGCGGTCAAAAACGCCGTATGTCGCCGCTTCCACGGCCAGCGCGAGAGCGCAACGCAGAGGATGTTGGTGCCGAAGAGCGTGAGAAGAGCATAAAATGCCTTCGATTGATAAACGTAGTACTGCGAAGTCGGAGTGTCGTAAACCGACTCCACCACCGTGGCCGCGCCACAGGCGATGGCGATCCCGGCGATCACGCAGACCGCGAGCTTGAGGGAGCAAAGCGTCCAAAATATTTTGGATAGGAACCTATTGACCATCACAGCTCAGAGGCGGCCCGTCGCCAAGGCAATGGACTGACTGAGATCATCGGGCGTCCCGGTCGTCTGAAAAAGCGGAACCCCGGCAAGCGCCAACACTTCGCGTTGCACGATCCGTTCACGCGCCAACACGTTGTCCGTGAACAGATCCGGACGTTTTTTTTCGTCGTAAGTGCGGTCATAGATATACGACCGAAGGATTCCCGCATTGCGCCCGATTGCCATTCGCGCCTGGGCGCGAAACTTACGCGGCAACAAAAAACTCGATTGCCGCTCGCCCTGTCCGGTAAAGTCGATCAACAGATCAACACGTGACGGGGCCGCAGGGCCCAGCGGTATGTTGAGGGGGGTCGTGAAATAGATCGCGGCACCCGGATAGGAAGCGGCGATTTTTTCGCGAAGCGCCTCTCGGTCAAACGCCAGCCCTCGGGACGAGAGCACGACCAAAATTGATCGAACGCCCGGGACACGATTCTGCTTCACTCGCTCCTGCTCGGCGAGCATCGCGAGCAGGGCCTTGGACTCGGGATCGGTTTGCATAGGTACTGAATTTTACACTAATAAAGATCGTAGCGCAAAAGCCGACACTCGATCGGACCGTTCCAAAGTGGAATTCGGGCGCGCGTCTTGAGGCCGATGCATTTGGATAGTTCGGGGCTCCCCGTCAAGATCGCGCCCTGCCAGCCGTGGAACTTCTGTTTCATCAGATCGCCCAGATTTTTATACAGCGGCTCCAAGTCTTTGACGTCGCCGAGGCGTTCGCCGTACGGAGGATTCACGACAAAGGCACCTTTCGCGAATCCCGCCGGAGCTTCGACGCTCATGAGCTCCCGCTTTTCGATATGCACTACGCCCCGAAGCCCCGCGGCTTCGACATTGCCGATCGCGGCGCGCGTCACATTGCCGTCCTGATCGGTCCCGATGATGGGCGCGAGGCGTTTGAGCGCATGCGGGTCGCGAATTACTCGCGCTTCGGCTTCCGCTTTGACCTCGGCCCAAGCGTTTGCGTCATGATAGCCCCAGCCGAGGAACCCGAAATGCTTACGGAGCAATCCGGGAGCTTTTTGAATCGCGATCAAACCCGCTTCAATTGCCAGAGTCCCGGAGCCGCACATCGGGTCGAAAAATGCACCGCCTTCCGCGGTGATCTTGGGAAGGTCGATATGGAGCAGGACTCCGGCCGCGAGCGTTTCCTTCATCGGGGCCTGCGCGCCGTCCATTCGATACCCGCGGCGGTGCAAACTCTCGCCCGACAGGTCCAGACTGACTTCGGCTTCGTTTCGTTCGACGTGCACGTGAATCCGAAGATCTGGCTCGAGTTTGGAGACATTGGGACGCTCGCCGGTCGCGTCCCTAAACTGATCGACGACCGCGTCCTTCACTTTAAGCGCGCCGTACTGCGTGTGCGCGATCGCGGATCTCACGGTCGTGAAGTTGACCGCGAGAGTCTGGTCGACTCGCATGTGCTTGGACCAGTTCACGCGGCGAACGCCTTCGTAAAGATGCTCGGGCGTATGCGCCTCGAAGTTTTTGATCGGCATGAGCACGCGCTGGATCACGCGAGAGTTGAGGCAGAGCCAGTAGGCCGAACGTACGGTGCCGCGATACTTGAGGCTCGCCTGACCGATTTCGATGTCAGTGCCTCCGGCCGCCCGAATGTCTTCGGCCGCGAACGTTTCGGTCCCCCGAGGACAAACGATGAAATAGCGAAAAACCTCGCGCGCCATGAATGAGTCTTATGTGAAACCGGCGGAAATAGAAATCCCCCGCTGATGGCAAGCGCCAGTCAACGAGGGATTTTAGAGAAGACTTTGAAACTTAGTTGAGCTCGCCCAGGATTTCGTCGATGTGGCCTTCGACGCGAACTTTCGGCCATACTTTTTGAACGTTGCCGGTTTCGTCGATCACGAACGTAGTGCGTTCGATGCCCATGGACGTCTTTCCGTAGTTTGATTTTTCTTTCCAAACTCCGAAGGACTCGCAAACTTTGCCTTCTTCGTCCGCGAGGAGCGCGTAAGGCAAGCTGTATTTCTGGCGGAACTTCTGATGGCTCTCGACGCTGTCGCGGCTGACGCCGAGCACGACGGCGCCGGTCGCTTGCACGCGGCTCCACGAATCACGGAAGTCACAGGCTTCCTGAGTGCAGCCCGGGGTGTCGTCTTTTGGATAGAAATAGAGGACGACTTTCTTGCCACGATAATCTTGAAGACTGACCGAATGTCCTTCGTCGTTGACGACGGAGAAGTTCGGGGCGGATTGACCGAGCAGCGGATGGGAAATCAGAACTCCGGCCGATGGCTTCACCATCGAAGTCGGGGATTTCATTTTCGCGGCGACGGGCTTCTTCGCGGACACACGCTTCATGGCTTTCGACGCTTTCGGCGCCGAGGCTTTCATCGCGGGTTTCTTCGTCGGTTTTTTCGCGGTCTTCTTTGAGCTCTTCTTGGAACTCTTTGGCGCCGCCATTTTCATGGTCGGCTTTTTCGCGGGCTTTGCGGTTTTCTTTTTGGCGGACTTTGGAGCGGACTTGCGGACAGGTTTCTTCGATTTTTTCATGGATCCTCTCGGCTATGCCGGGTTCGATATTCCTAGGGAAGCCTTGAGATATCGCCCCTCCGGGAAGTCCGCAAGTTCCGGATGGTCCACCCCTTGCGATCCCCGCGCAATCCAGCGAAGCGGGCGCTCGGCGCGACGCGAAGCTTTCGCAAGCATTCCTGAAAAATCCGCCTCACCGTAGAGCGCCGAACACGAACACGAAATGATGGCGCCGCCCGGCTTAAGGACCCGCATCGCCTGAGTATTGAGAGACAAATAGGCGTGCGCCCCCGGGCCGAGATCCTTGCGGCCTTTAATCAATGCCGGTGGATCGGAAATGACGAGATCAAAGCTGGCTGTATCGATCGCCCCCAAATCACGCAGGACGTCAGCGCGTAGCGTCTTAGCTTTTAAGCCGGCCGCTTCCAGATTTGCACGTGCGAACTCCAGAGAGGACTCGGAAGCGTCCACTGCCAGCACTTCCACCTGCGCGCCTCGCGCTTTCAATGCGCGTCCCATCTGCGTTCCCCACTGGCTCACGTAGGAACAAAGATCGAGAATCTTCCACGTCCGTTGTTCCGCAGCCAGTGGCCCAAGGCGGCGAATCGCCAGCTCGACATTGGCGGACTGGTCCAGAAAAAATCCGGTCTTTTGGCCTTCGAAGAGGTCACATTGGAATGGGATCGGATCTCCCCCGTCACCCGAGCGGATTAGAATCTTCGACGTTGAGAGCGTTTTTTCGGTCATTCCAGACGCGAGTCGGAGCGCACGCGGAAGCTCCTCGGTGAGCCCTTCGAGCTTACGGACACCGACGTCGTTTCGAAGCACGATCGAGGTGCGGCTCCAAGTTTCGGTGTTCCATTCGGTAGTCACGACGGCTTCAAGAATTTTTACGAGGTCCGGCACGAATCGATCCATCCCGGCCGTCTGGGTCTGAACCACGAGGACCTGCCCGCTAGTAGACGTAAGATAGCGGTCGACGATCAATCCGGGACATTGGTCGGCTTCCGCGTAGCAGAGCCGAAAACTGGAGCTACCCAGCCCCAGTCGAATTCGCAGTCGAAGCGCCTCACTCAAGCGACGGCGAATCCCTTCGGCCGAAACCGCGTCGAGTTCAGTTTTGAGTCTCGACACAGTGCGGAACGCGATTAATGAAGATGGGTTGCCGAATCCGTGGGCCAAGAATTCGCCCCCTGCGTCGGCAAGCTCAATGACTTGACCGGGTGCGATACCTTTCGGGCTCTCTTGTAATTCGTTAGAATAAACCCAAGGATGCCCGCTATTGAATCGCCGATCATGACCTTTTTGCAAACGCCAACGCACCGTGTTCATTGTTGCGGAGTGTTATCATAAATCCCTGTTCTTGCATGGATTTTTTTCTTAGGCGCACTCGGTCCGACTCCGATGAGTTCTACGGATCATATATGAACGGCCTCTTTACGTTCTGCACAACACGTAGTCGGATTCGAATAATCGGCGCATCCGTCGCGTCTCTATATTGTTGCATGATCGGAGACTTCTCAGCTTTTGCCGCGCCTGCCACCAGGGCGCCCGCACCCAGTGCTAAATCCGCCGCCCCATCCGCGCCTGCATCGACCGAACCCGCACCGGCGCTGCCGGAAACCGGCAGCGTGATCAAGCCGCCGTCGGGATCCGTCGGCCCGCAAGCGCGGCTCGTGCGAATTCTTACCAAAGGCAAATACATCCGCGACATGGCGTTTAAGGGAACAACGGCGCCGATCCATTTAGTGCAAAGCCAACCCGGCACCGAGCCGGTGGCCGTGATCGAAGGCCGGTTTCCCCGCTTCGGCTGGAACCTCGTTTTTGATACCTACGCCGTTTTCACACCGCAGCCGGGGAAAGACTCGTTTCGCGTTTCGATCCCGATCGGCGACGACATCACCGTGGTCAAAGTCACGGCGGTCGGTCCGAAGGGCGACACCGAGATCGAAAAATTTTTCATTCAGGTCGCGGGCGGCCGCAAGGCGCTCCTGGAATTCTTACTCGGGAAGAAGCAGGAACTTGAAGAGGATGACAAATCCTCGCGACCTGCGGATTGGTCGCTGCTTGCGCGCGCCGCTCCGGCGGTCGGTTCTTACCGCTATGGTGAACCCGATGCGAACGGCAGTCCCACGAGCGCCGGTTCGTTTACAACTGTTGCGTTCAGCTCGGAGCTGCGTTGGCGCGGACCCAAATCCGCGGGCCAGCACTGGACGTGGTCGGGCTCATTGAACCTAGAGGTTTTGAGCCAGACGATTCTCGGCAAAGCTTTCACGATGCCTCGCTATTACGGTCGTGTTTTCGTCGGCCGCGAGGTCGACAAGTGGCGCCTGGGTCCGTTTTTGCAAATTCATGGCGGACCCTCCACGGTGGCCACGGTGGATCCGACGCAAGTCACTTTCCGAGCCGGGACGGTCAATCGAAAGGGCGGGGCCATCGGCGGCGTCGCCGTATTCCGTCCAGCTCCCTCCATGGGATTCTCCGGTTTGCTTCTTTTCCGACTGGATACCGGTGGAATTATTCCGCCGTGCACGCCGGGCCTCATCGGCTGCACGAGTACGGTGCTGAGCGCGAAGTCGTCGCTCGGCTGGGAAGCGGGCTTCGGCATTGTAATCGGCCTGTCCACCAAGCTTTATCTGGAGACCCGGATTCGCGCGCTCTACGAAAAGGTTTCTTGGACTCCCGCGAACGGATCCACGCTTCCGGCGTTTGTCTCCAACACTTACGCGATCTTCGACGTCGGCCTCGGCTACCGCTTCTGAACAGTCCCAACCGGCGGGGTGGTCCCGTTCGCACTCGCGATCACGTCCCCATATTCCTTGGTGAGCGCGGCGAGAACTTCGGGCTTTGATCCAGCGAGCGCCATCGCATCCGCGTAAAGCACGCGAGACGAAGTCGAATCACCACTTTTAAGAAATACGCGGGCGAGGAAGAGTTTGACCTCGGGATTATCGATCTTCTTGACCTTGAGTGCATCCGCGAGCGGCTTGGCTTCCGCCCACTGATTCACACTCCCAAGGTAAATGGCGGCGTCCAAAATTAGCTGTAGATTGTCTCCGGCACGTTCGGCGGCAAGTTTGAAGGCCAGGGAAGCGTCACGCTTTTGGCGTTTGAGAAGCTGCGCAAGCGCCGCGTAGATCTCGGGACCCTTGCCGAATTTTTGAGTCGCCGCGGACAGGATTTGAACTCCTTCGTCCACCCGTCCCGTCAGCTCATGGTGAATCGCGAGCGCGATCGGCACTTCGATGATCTCGTTGCCATTGTCAAAGCAAGCCTGCGCCGCCCATTCGATTCGATCCATGCGACGCGTTTGCACATAGGCCGCGAGGAGGAGCTTGCAGCGTTCCGGCCGATCCACCATGGCGGCGCGAAAATCGTCAAGCGTGTCGACTGCAAGGGCATGCAGCCCTCGTTCCATCTGGCCTTGGGCCCGAATATAGGCCCGCTGCGCGCGCCAGAGTTCGCCCCCCCAGATCAACAGCCAAAGGATCGCGAGGGTCGCCGCGATTCCTGCCGTTCGCAATACGTTTCGTTTTTCGATCACGGATTCGCGGACTACGGAGCGCATGGTTCGGATCGAGGATCGAATCGGCATTAGCCAATCATAAAGCCAGGATCAGATCATTGGAAGCCGGTGATCCAGCTAACGTAGACGTCCGTGCCGGCCCGTACGAAGGTGTAGACCGTCTTCGTACCCGTTAGCGTCGCACCGTTGGCCGGTACGTAGAGGAACGTCAAAGTCGTGCCGACGGTGTGGACGAAAGTGATCGTTTTCGTAGTCGTGCCCGTGAAGACCAGCGTATAAGCGCCGCCGTCCTTCATGTTCTTCATGTTGACGTTTCCGGTCACGTTGTAACTCGTGTACTGGAGGTTCCCGAGGTCCCAGTCGACTTCCGTGCCGACCCCGAAGGAGCCCGGGCCCGCGTTGTTGACTCGGGACAAGATCTGGCCGGAGACGTCGAGTTTTGCGTTCGCACCGTCGTTGTTGATCCCGACGTTGCCGGTAGGGCCTACCGTCATATGGCTTGTCGTGCCGAGACCCATGAAGTTCAGGCCGCCCGTGGCGCTGAGATCAATCCGCGCGCCAGCGCCGTCGCCACTGGTATTAATCGTGGTTTGAGTCGTTTGGCCTAACTTGAGGTTAGCGAGGCGACCGCCGCCAGAAGCGTACATGGCACCCGTTACTTCCAGAGGTACTGTCGGATCGTTGTTGCCGATTCCGACGTTCGACATGAAGTAGGCTTCGTTTGAGCCGTTCAGGAGGAAGGGACTCGCGCCGGTAGGACCCGTGATGCCGCTCGAACCCGTCGAGCCTGTCAATCCGGATATTCCTGAGGCGCCCGTTGCGCCCGTGTAACCAGCGCCCGTCGCGCCCGTCGAACCCGTCGAGCCTGTCAATCCGGATACTCCTGAGGCGCCCGTTGCGCCCGTGTAACCAGCGCCCGTCGCTCCCGTCAATC